>Ga0102593_1000022_pt1 | contig 587345 bp, 501 predicted proteins | sample AraplaCol_mMS_r2_2_FD_76862 | JGI IMG/M metagenome (GOLD analysis project Ga0102593, IMG submission 76862) | Arabidopsis root microbial communities from North Carolina, USA - plate scrape MF_Col_mMS_r2 (SPADES assembly) (version 2) | ecosystem: Host-associated > Plants > Roots > Endosphere... | reverse complement strand
ACTACCGCTGGCGGCTGGGCCTGGCCCAGGGCGAGGCCCAGTTCGACGACCTGGAGGCCAAGCTGGCCGCCGGCCCGCCGATCACCATCCCCGCCATCACGATGGAAGGCGACGCCAACGGCGCCCCTCATCCGCAGCCGGCCGCCTATGCGGGCAAGTTCAAGGGCCCCTACGCCCACCGCCTGATCACGGGCGGGATCGGCCACAACCTGCCGCAGGAGGCGCCCGCCGCCTTCGCCCAGGCCGTGCTCGACGTCACCAAGCTGTAGGGAGCGGACCGATGAAGTCGCCCTTGCTGATCGTTCTCGCCGGCGGCGCCGCGGTCACCGTCGCCGGTCTCTGCTGGGCCGACGCCTCGGCCTGGGCGTGGACCAGGCCGGCCTCCGAGGCCTCGCCGATCTACGGGGTGCGGATCCCGTCCGGTTACCGCGACTGGACCCTGGTCGCTCCCGCCCAGGAAGCCGCGCCGCTGGACGAACTGCGCGCCACGGTCGGCAACGGCAAGGCGCTGAAGGCCTACCGGACCGGCAAGACGCGCCCGTTCCCCGACGGGACGGTGCTGGTCAAGCTGGCCTGGAAGCATACGGCCTCGCCCGACTTCCCTCCCGCCTCGGTCCCCGGCGCGGCGACCACGGTCCAGGTGATGGTCAAGGACTCCAGGCGCTACGCCTCGACGGGCGGCTGGGGTTTCGGCCGCTTCATCGACGGCAAGCCGGTGGACCAAGCCCAGCACGAGACCTGCTTCTCGTGCCACGCCGCCCGCGTGAAGGACCGCGACTACGTCTTCACCCGCTACGCGCCCTAGGGCGCTCGGGCCTCCCCTCCTCCCCAAGCTCCACGGAGTTTCCAGTGAACAACCCGTTCTTGCCGGCCACCCGCCGCGCGGTGGTCGGCGGCCTCGCCGTGGCCGGCGCGGCGGCCCTCGCGCCTGCCTTGGCCAAGGCAACCTCGCCCGCCGTCCGACCGTTCAAGGTCGCCATCCCCCAGGCCGACATCGTCGCCATGAAGCGCCGCATCGCCGCCACCCGCTGGGCCGACGCAGAGCCGGTGTCCGACGACACCCAGGGCGTGCGCCGCCGGACCCTGGAACCGCTGATGGCCTACTGGGCCGGCGCCTATGACTGGCGCAAGGTCGAGGCCCGGCTGAACGCCCTGCCGATGTTCGTCACCGAGATTGACGGTCTGGACATCCAGTTCATCCACGTCCGCTCGCGCCACGACAACGCCATACCGATGATCCTGACGCACGGCTGGCCGGGCTCGATCCTGGAGTTCCTGAAGGTCATCGATCCGCTGACCAATCCCACCGCCCACGGCGGCGAGGCGAAGGACGCGTTCCACCTGGTGATCCCGTCCATCCCGGGCTTCGGGTTCTCGGCCAAGCCGACCGTCCCCGGCTGGGGCTCGGACCACATCGGCCGCGCCTGGTCGCAGTTGATGCTGCGCCTGGGTTACGAGCGCTACGTCTCGCAGGGCGGCGACTGCGGTTCGGTGATCTCCCAGCGGATGGCGCTGCAGAAGGTGCGGGGCCTGATCGGCATCCACCTGAACATGCCCGCCGTGGTCCCGGCCGAGATCGCCCACATCCTGGCCGCCGGCGACCCCGCGCCCGCCACGCTGTCGGCCAAGGAGCGCGGCGCCTTCGACCAGCTGGAGGCCTTCTATCGCGACAACTCGGCCTACGCCGCGATGATGAACACCCGTCCCCAGACCATCGGCTACTCCCTGGTCGACTCGCCCGTCGGCATGGCCGCCTGGATGTACGAGAAAATCTCGCAGTGGACCTACAGCGGCGGCGATCCGCTGAAGGTGCTGACCCGCGACGAGATCCTCGACGACTTCTCGCTGTACTGGCTGACGGCGACCGGCGCCTCGGCGGCGCGGATCTACTGGGAAGACCACTCCAACAACTTCAACGCCCGCGGCGTCATCGACCTGCCGGTCGCCGTCACCGTCTTCCCCGGCGAAATCTTCCGCGCGCCCAAGACCTGGGCCCAGCGCTGCTACACCGACCTCTTCTACTTCAGCGAGGCCTCCAACGGCGGCCACTTCGCCGCCTGGGAGCAGCCCCGGGTCTTCGCCGAAGAGGTCCGCGCCGCCTTCCGCCCCCTCCGCTGATCCATTTTCCAGAGAACGAGATTCCCATGACCCAGACCCTCTACACCGCCAAGGTCCACGTCGCCGGCGGCCGCGACGGCGCCGCGCGCAGCGACGACGGCCGGCTGGACATCAAGCTGTCGACACCCGGCGGTCCCGGCGCCGGGACCAATCCCGAGCAGCTGCTGGCGGCTGGCTGGTCGGCCTGCTTCCAGGGCGCGATGGCGATCGCCGCTCGCCAGCAGGGCGTGACCCTGGACGGCGTGGCCATCGACGCCGAGATCGACCTGAACACCGATGGGACCGGCTACTTCCTGGCCGCCCGCCTGAACATCTCGACACCGGGCTTGGACGCCGAGGTCGCGCAACGGCTGGTCGAGGCGGCCCACCGGACCTGCCCCTACTCCAAGGCCCTGGAAGGCAACATCGATGTCGCGTTCAACCTCGTCTGACCGGCCGTCCCGCCGGGTCTGGCTGAAGGGCGCGGCGGCGGGGCTGGTCCCGCTGTCGCTGGGCGGCGTGCTGGCCCTGCCGCCGGTGCGCGGCGCCCTGGCCCGCGCGCTCGACGGCGGCCCGGCCCTGAGCGCCCTGAACCTGTCGGGGCCCTGGCTGAACGGTCCGCCCCTCGACGCCGGCGGCCTGGATGGGCGGGTGGTGGTGGTCTGCTTCTGGACCTATTCCTGCATCAACAGCCTGCGGGTCCTGCCCTATCTGCGGGCCTGGCAGCAGCGGTACGGCGCCCGCGGCCTGACGGTGATCGGCGTCCACACGCCCGAGTTCGCCTTCGAGACCGAGCTGCCCAACATCCGCCAGGCGCTGAAGGACCTGGACGTGACCTTCCCCGTCGTCGTCGACAGCGGGCGGCGGATCTGGCGGGCGTTCGACAACAACGCCTGGCCGGCCTTCTATGTGATCGGCGCCGACGGCCGCCTGCGCGGTCATGTCGACGGCGAGGGTCGCTACGACCAGATCGAGCGCCTGATCCAGAAGCTGCTCTCCCAGGGGCCCAGCCCGGGCGCGCCCGAGGCGCTGTCGGAGGTGGTCGGCGTCGGCCCACAGGCGGCGCCCGACTTCCGCGACCTGGAATCGGGCGAGACCTATGTCGGCTACGCCCAGGCCGCCGACTTCGTCTATCCCGGCGGCCTGAGGCGCGACGTCGAGCAGCGCTACCACCCGCCGCGCGACCTGCCGCTGAACCGCTGGAGCCTGTCGGGCGTCTGGCAGGCCGGCGAGGAGTTCGCCACCAGCGCCGCGCCCGCCGCCGCGGTCGCCCACCGCTTCCACGCCCGCGACCTGCACATGGTGCTGGCCCCCGCCATGGCCAGCCGGCCCGTCCGCATCCAGGTGCGGCTGGACGGCCAGGCGCCGGGCCAGGACCACGGCTGGGACGTCGGCGCAGACGGCATGGGCCTGGTTGACCGGCCGCGCATGTACCAGCTGGTCCGCCAGGCCCGGCCGGTCGCCGACCGCACCTTCGAGCTCCAGGCCCTCGACCCGGGCCTTCGCGCCTACGTCTTCACCTTCGGCTAGCCGCTGTTTCTTTCAAGACCCCGGCGCTCCCAGGGCCATCCTGGCCGCCCCACACATCACCGCATGGAGATCCTCCGATGACCAAGAAGACCCTCGCCCTGGCCCTGGCCTTCAGCCTGACCGGCCTGGCCGTCGCCCAGGCCCAGACCCCGGCCAAGCCGACCGTCGTGCTGGTGCACGGCGCCTTCGCCGACAGCAGCAGCTGGAACGGCGTCGTCGCCGACCTGACCCGCGACGGCTATCACGTGGTGGCCGCCGCCAACCCGCTGCGCGGCGTGGCCAGCGACGCCGCCGCCGTCCGCACGGTGATCAATTCCATCCCCGGCCCGGTCATCCTGGTCGGCCACTCGTACGGCGGCACGGTGATCTCGGCCGCCGCCGACGGCGCTTCCAACGTCAAGGCGCTGGTCTATGTCGCCGCCTTCGCGCCGGAGGTCGGCGAGAGCATCTTCGACCTGACCGGCAAGTTCCCGGGCAGCACCCTGCCCCCCACCCTGGACAAGCCCGTCGACCTGCCCGGCGGCGCGCACGACCTGTATATCCAGCAGGACAAGTTCCCCGCCCAGTTCGCCGCCGACGTGCCGCTGGCGCAGGCCCGGCTGATGGCCGTGGCCCAGCGCCCGCTGACCGACGCGGCCGGGGCCGAGAAGTCCGTCGCCACCGCCTGGAAGACCCTGCCGTCCTGGTGGGTCTATGGCGAAGCCGACCGCAACATCCCGCCCGCCGCCATGAAGTGGATGGCCGAGCGCGCCCACGCCAAGCAGGTGGTCGCCATCCCCGGCGCCTCGCACGTGGTGATGATCTCGCACCCCCACGAGGTCTCCAAGCTGATCGAGACCGCCGCCGCGAACTGACCGATCCCGCGCGCCGGGTCGCGCCGGAACCACCGACGTCCTGGAGGAGAAGACATGTCTCAGAGATGGCTCATCACCGGTTCCTCGCGCGGCCTGGGCCGGGCCCTGGCCGAGGCCGCCCTGGCCGCTGGCCTCCGCGTCGTCGCCACCGCCCGCGATCCCCGCGCCCTGGCCGACCTGGTCGAACAGTATGGCGACGCCGTGCGCACGGCCGCCCTCGACGTCACCGACCCGCAAGCCGCGGCACGCGCCGTGGCCCTGGCGGTCGAGGCCTTCGGCGGCCTGGACGTGGTGGTCAACAACGCCGGCTACGGCGACATCGGCTCGGTGGAGGACACCGCGCTGGAGGACTTCCGCAAGCAGATCGACGCCAACCTGTTCGGCGCGATCATCGTGACCAAGGCCGCCATCCCCGTGATGCGCGAGCAGCGTTCGGGACACTTCATCCAGCTCTCCTCGGTGGGCGGACGCCTGGGCGCGCCGGGCCGCGCGGCCTATTCGGCCGCCAAGTGGGCGATCGAGGGCTTCTCCGAGGTGCTGGCCCAGGAGATGGCCCTGGTCGGGGTCAAGGTCACCATCGTCGAACCCGGCGGCTTCCGCACCGACTTCGCGGGCGCCTCCACGACCTTGAACGCCGGACGTCCGGAGTACGACGCCGTGGTCGGCGCGGCCGCGCGGCGGCAGGCCCAGTACGACGGCCGGCAGCCGGGCGATCCCAAGCGCGCCGCCCAGGTCCTGCTGGCCGTCGCCGCCATGGACGAGCCGCCGCTGCGCCTGCCGCTGGGCAGCGACGCCGTCGCCGCGATCAGCGCCGCCGACCAGCGCCGTCTGGCCGAACTGGAGCGCTGGGGACCGCTCAGCGCCTCGACCGACTTCGACGATCCCGGCCCGGCGTCGTGAAGCGGGCTCCGCGATGGACGGCCTGGACCGAATTGCTCCATGATGCCGCCCGCATGCGCGCGGGATGGGACGACACCTCTGGCAAGGACGGCGAGACGGACCTGGCCGCCCGCTCGCGCGCGCTGAGGGGCGCGCTGACCCGCTATTTCCAGCGCCGCCTGCCGGACGCCAACGAAGTCGACGACCTGGTGCAGGAGGTGTTCCTGCGCATCGTCCTGCGCGGCGACAGCCAGGACCTGGACCGGTTCGAGGGCTATGTCTTCGCGACCGCCGCCAGCGTCCTGAAGGATCGGCTCCGACGCCGCCGCGTGCGCATGAGCGCCGCCCACGTGTCGTTCGAACCCGACCTCCATAGCCAGGCCGACGTCTCGCCCGAACAGACCGTCCTGGCCCGCGAGGCCCTGCGCTCGACCACCCGCGCGATCATGGCCCTGCCCGAGCGGACGCGGACGATCTTCGTCCTGCGCCGTCTGGAAGGCCTGAGCCATCCCGAGATCGCCCGCCGCCTGGGACTGTCGCTGAGCGCGGTCGAAAAGCACATGCAGCGGGCCGCCAAGCATCTTCTCTCGCTCGGAGAGGAAAACCATGACGCCTAGCCGCCCGACGCCCCCTTCAGGAATGACGCCGAAGGACGCCGCCGCCTTCTGGCTGGCGCGCCACGACGCCGATCCGGCCGCCGCCGCCGATCCGGCCTTCCTGGCCTGGCTGGCCGAGTCCGATGACCATGCGGCGGCCTGGGCCCGCGCCGAGGCCCTGTGGGCCCGCGCGACCGACGACCTGCGCGACGATCCCCTGGCCGAGGCCCTGCGCGCCAGCGCCCTGGCCGCCCGTCCCCCCGTATGGCCCAAGGCGCTGGCCGCCGCCTGCGTCGTCGCGGCGGTGCTGCTGGGCGCGGGCGTCGGCTGGCGCTACTGGCCGGGGCGCGGGCCTTCCGGCGCCCAGGTCGCGACCTCGACGCCGACGACCCAGCTGGCCACCTTGGCGGGCGAACGGCGCGCCGTCGCCCTGGCGGACGGCACCCGGCTGGACATGGACAGCGCCACCCGCGTCGACGTCGCCTTCGACGACAAGGTCCGCCGCCTGCGGGTGGAGAGCGGCCAAGTCTATATCCAGGTGGCGCGCGACACGACGCGCCCCTTCGCGGTCGACGCGCGCGACCAGACCATCGTCGATCGCGGCACCGCGTTCGGCGTGCGGGTCATGCCCGGCATGATGTCTGTGACCCTGGCGCAGGGCAGCGTCGCGGTCGGCGCGCACGGCGGCCCGCCCGAGCACGAGCTGAAGCCGGGCGAGCGCCTGATGCTGCGCGACGGGCGCCCCGCCCAGCTGCAGACGGTGGACGTGAACGCGGTCCTGGCCTGGCGCGACGGCTTCGTCGAGTTCTCCGACACCCCGCTGTCCGACGCGGTCGCCGAGATGAACCGCCACGGCGGTCGCAAGATGGTGATCGCCGATCCCAGCGTCGGGGCGCTGAAGGTCAGCGGCCGGTTCAAGCTGGACGAGCCCGAGCGGTTCCTGCGCACCGTGTCGATGCTGTTGCCGGTCCGCGCGGTCCGGGTGGGCGAGACGCTGGAGATCCGCCCGGCCCCGTAGTCGTCAGAACCGGCGCGTCAGGCTGATCTCGAAGGCCCGGCCGTCGGCGTCGCCATAAGGGCTGTAGCCCATGGCCGCGGTGAAGGCGAACGGCGGGGTCGCGTCGGCCAGGTTGCGGACGGTCAGCTGGACCTCGGTCTTCTCGCCGACCGACAAGGCCGCGAAGGCGTCCAGATAGACCTGGGACGGGATCCGCCCGCCCTTCAGCCGCGCCAGGTACTGGGTGATGTAGAGGGGCTGGAGGCCGGAATCGGCCACCGCGTAGCTGGCGTAGTACCGGGCGTTGAGGCCCACGGTCAGGGCCTCGCCCGTCCATTGCCCGCCGGCGAAGGCCCGGACACGCAGGGGGCCGTCGCTGTAGCCGGCGGTCTCGGTCCAGGGACCGTCGAGATGCACCTGGCGACGATAGCTGGGCTGCCAGACGCCGCGCAGATAGGCGCTGACCTCGCCGCCCGCGAGCCGGCGGCGGTACTCGCCGCTGACGTCCACCGTCTCGGCGATCGAGCGGCCGACGTTCATCATGGTGGCGTCCAGATAGGTGACGGCGCCGACCGTGTAGCCCTTGGCCCGATCGGCGTCGGTCAGGGGCGCCCGCACCACCCGGGACGGATACAGCGCCTCGTGCGCCAGGATGTAGCCGATGGAGTCGGCGTCGACCTCGGTGATCTCCCGCGTCTTCTCGGTGCGCTGGTAGTCGATCGACAGCCGCGCCCCGTCCAGCCATCGCGGCTTGATCACCACGCCCAGGCTGAAGGTGCGGGCCAGCTCCGGGTCGAGATCGGGCGAACCGGCCTGGACCAGCTGCATCGGCGCGGTCACGGCCAGCGGCTGGCCATCGCGCTTGGGGTCCAGCTTGGGATAGCCGGTCCCGTTCAACGACAGGACCGTCGGCTGGACCTGGTCCGAGCGCGGCGGCAGATGGCCTTCGCTGTAGCTGGCGCGCAGCATGACGCCGTCGGTCACGAAGGTCTTCACGCCCACCATCTTGGCCACGACTAGGTTCTCGATGGCCACCTGGCTCAAGGTGGCGATCCCGCCCGAGTCGAGAGTCAGGTCCGAGCGGGGCGCGGTCATCCGGTAGTCGTCCGCGCGCAGGGCGGCTTGCAGCTCCAGGTCCTTGAAGGGCCCCCAGGCGTCGCTCGTCGTCAGGGGCGCGCGCCATTCGGCGGCGGCCGACCGCGTCGTCAGGCCCAGCCGGTTGCCCTGGACGGTTTTCGGCAGGCCGGTGTTGCGATCGTAGCTGAAGCTTTGACCGCCCGGCGCCCGCTCGCGCGCGGCCTCGGCCGACAGCGTCATGGTCAAGGGACCGCCCGGCAGGCGCCACAGCGGCCCCGAGGCGCGCAGGTTGAGATCCTCCAGCGTGTCGCTGAGCTTCAGCAGCGAGCCGCCCGCCAGTCGATAGGCGCTATAGGTCTCCAGGAACAGGTCCTCGGGGTCGAACGGCGACAGGCTCGGCCCGACCAAGCCCGAACTGACCGCGGTGGACGTTCCGGCATAGACGGTGGCGCCCCGGGCGTCGTTGGCGACCCGCACCTGCGACCGGCTCCAGCCGGCGTCCGCCTCGGCCATCCAGCCGCGCGGCAGACGCGCGATGAGCCCCACGTCGAGCTTCTGGGTGGCGCTGCGGTTGCGGACGATCCCCTCCCACGGGACGGATCGCGACACATAGACCGACTGCTCGAACGGATTGAGCGGCGAGCTGGCCGACATCGTCAGCACCGTGTCGCCGGCCGGGACCGTCGCGCGGCCACGATTGTCGAGGAACAGGTAGTCGAAGAAACCCTCGAAGATCCCGGCTTCCTGGCGCCCGCTGACCACCAGCGACCGCCGGTAGGTTTCGGTCATCAGGCTCTGCTTCTCGCCGAAGGCGTCGTCGGGAAGGTCCAGGTCGAGCCGGCCCGCGTTGGCGACGGCCTCGGCGGCGGTGAAGCCGGCGGTCGAGAAGGTGGTGAAGGTCGATCCCAGCGCCTGGCCGCCATAGGCCGGCTTCAGGGTGAGCTGGCCGCCGCTGCTGACCACGTTGACGCCCAGTCCCACCGGCACATAGGCCTTGGGCACGCCGCCCTTGATGAAGTCCGCGCCGTTCGAGGTCAGGGCCCGCTCGCCGAACAGCCGCTCGCCCACGTCCAGCCCCTGGTCCCGGCCCAGGGCGATCCGCACCGACAGCCCGCCCCGGCCGTCGCTGGAGGTCCGGCCGATCGCCGCGTCCAGACGGGAGGCCAGCCCCCCGCCGTGTTCGGTGCCTCCCTGGGCCAGCTTCACCTCGGCGCCCTGGTAATCGCGCTTGAGGACGATGTTGACCACGCCCCCGGTCGCCCCAGGGCCGTAGAGGGCGCCGGCCGCGGCGGTCAGCACCTCGATGCGCTCGACGGCGGCCAGCGGGATCCCGTTGACGTCGGCCTGGATGAAACCGGCGCTGGCGCCCACGGCTTCGGGCGCGCTGGGCAGGCGGCGGCCGTCGACCAGCACCAGGGTCTGGCCGCCGCCCAGGCCCAGCAGGTCGATCCGCGACCGGGCCGAGGCGGAATTGGCGGCCGGCGACTGGGTCAGCGCGCCGGCCTGGGCGTCGGCCGGCATGGTCCGGCGGATGAAGCCCTCGACGTCCAGGTCGCCCGCGCGGCGGATCGCCTCCTCCAACGCCACGTCGTAGGGCTGGATGTCGTCGCGGGTGCGGCGGATGCCCGTATTCAGGTTGCGCCGGCCCAGGACCAGGATCTCGGACACCGCCCCGTCGCCGGCGTCCACCGGCGGCCGGGCCGGCGGCGGACCCGCCATCGGCTTGATCACATAGGCGCCGTCGCTGGTCCGCTGGGCGCCCAGGCCCGTCGAAGCCAGGGCGGCCGCCAGCGCCTGGTCGACCGTGTATCGGCCCTTCAGCCCGGGCGCGCGGAGCTTGTCGGTCACGGCGCGGTCGAAGGCCAGCTCCGCCGACCCGGCGCGCGCCACCCGCTTCAGCGTGAGGGAAAGCGACTGCGCCGGCATGTCCAGCGCGATGGCGTCGGCGGCATGGCTCGCGCCCGCCTGACCCACCGCCAGGACAAGAGCCAGGACGCCCGCCGTCTGTCGCCGGCGCGACCCAAGACCGGAGTGCTTCAAGAAAGTTTCCGCCCCGGCGTACGGGATTGGACGAAGGCTGCGTTCCTGGTGCCGATCGCGGAGAGCGAACGAATGCGCCAAGCCACCAACGTCACCATCCGCGCCTCGCGCCCGCCAACCGAAGCGCAGGCTTATGCCATGCCCACGCTCGACCGCAAGCTCGGCTCGCGCGCCGTGGCGGCCCGACGCTTCCGGCGCCGTCCGACAGCGGACGATCGCTCGTGAATGGGGCGGCCGGCGCCTTGCGGGCGGACGTCCGCCCCTTCCGTGCCCCGCCAGGGGACCAGGGTCGGGAGCTGGATCAGCTGTGCTTCGACCACTTCGCCGTCGATCCCGCAAAACGCCTGCTCACCCGGGACGGCGCGCCCGTCGAGATCGGCGGGCGCACGTTCGACCTGCTGCTGGCGCTGGTCGAACAACGCGGTCGCGTGGTGCCCAAACGGGAGCTGCTCCAGCGGGTCTGGCCCGACGCGATCGTCGAGGACTCCGCGCTTCGGTTCCACATGGCCAGGCTCCGCCGGATCCTTGACGACGGGCGCGAAGGCGTCCGCCTGATCGCCACCCAGGTGAGCGTCGGCTACGCCTTCGTCGGCGCCGTCGCGCGACGGCGCCCGGCGGCCATGCCCGCCGCCCTCACCGCCCAGCCGGACGCGAGTTTGCCGTCGCGGCTGGACCAGGTGATCGGCCGTGATGACGACCTGGAGGCGCTGATCGAACGGGCCGCCGCCGTCCGGCTCCTGAGCATCGTCGGCCCGGCCGGCGTCGGCAAGACCAGCCTGGCGATCGAGATCGCCCACGCCCTGCAGCCCGATTTCGACGACGGCGTCGGCTTCGTCGACCTGGCGCTGGTCGAGACGGCCGAGGACCTTCCCGCCGTGATCGCCCGGACCCTGGGTTTGGGAACCGACGCTCATCAGTCGACCGAGGCGCTCCTTCGCCGCCTGCGCGGTCGCCAGCAGCTGCTGGTCCTCGACAACTGCGAGCACCTGGTCCACGCGGTCGCCGGCTTCGTGGAACAGGTCGCTTCGGCGGCGCCGGGAGTCCATATCCTGGCCACCGGCCGGCAGGCGCTTCGGGCGCGCAACGAGCAGGTCCACCGGCTGGCGCCGTACGACGTCCCGGCCGACCTCGCGACGATCGGGCGCGACGACCTGCTGGACCGTCCCGCCGTCGCGCTGTTCCTGCATCACCTCACGGCCGCCGGAGGCGCGCGCGTCGAGGAGCTGGAGCCCCTCAGGACGATCGCCCGGATCTGCGTCCGCCTGGACGGCGTCGCCCTGGCGATCGAATTGGCGGCCGTGCGCGCCGCCACGCACGGGGTCGAGGCCACCGCCAGACTGCTCGGCGGCGAGCTCAGCCTGCGGTGGCCCGGACGGCGGACGGCTTCGCCCCGGCAGCGCACGCTGAAGGCGACGCTCGACTGGAGCTACGCCCTGCTCTCGGAGACCGAACGCCGGGTCTTCGAACGGCTCTCCCGGCTGCCCACGCCGTTCTCCCTCGAGACGGCGCTTGGAACCGTCGCCGACGAGGCGCTCGACATCGACAGCGCCGTGGCCGCGCTGGATGGGCTCGCAGAGAAATCCCTGATCCGTCCCCGCGACGGCGAATACCACTGGGCCGAGTTCACTAGAGTCTATGCGCGCGAGCGGCTGAGCATGCGCATAACCATCCAAGAGCGGAGCGCTCAAGGTCCCGCGCTTCGTGTGGCATTGTGAATGGCGACGAGGCGCCACAGGCCGCCTATCGACGCCACAGATGCGGTGAAACCTCTCACCCTCCCACCGCCTGACGGCGGCGGGCCCCTCCCTCTCTCCATGAGAGAGGGTTTCCCAGGAACCCGCCGCCCTGCCCCCTACTTCAACGGCAGGAACAGCTCGACCACCACCTCGTGCACCGTCGCGTTCGGGGGGAACGAGAAGTGCCGCTGGCAGTAGATCGGGAAGTCCCGCGCCTCCTCGCCGCTGGCGGGCAGCCAGTCGCGGTAGAGGTAGAGCGCGGCCGGCTCCAGGTTGTGGGTGTCGTGGACGACGCGCAGCACCGCGCAGCGTCCGCCGGGGATCTCGCCGGCCTTCATCACCGGGTCGTCTTCGGCGATCGGCCGGTCGGTGCCGATGCACAGGTCCATGCTGTAGTCGGCGGGGTTCTCGGGAATCCTTTCGGACCGGAAGATGTTGTAGGTCGCGCTGGTCTCGGGCGACAGGCCGGCGGCTTTGCGCCAGGCGATGAACCGCTCGATGGTGGTCCCGAGCGTCGCCCGGTCGCCGCGATGCTCCAGCATCGCCACCGGGGTCGGCGGCACCTGTCGGATCATCACGTCGTCGGGGGTGTAGGTGATAGGCATGAGCTTGCTCCTGGCGTTGTCCAAGGGCCCGAAGGCCGCAAGCCACGGCGCCCAGTCGGGCGTTTTCCGGAACGACGAAGGCGATTGGCCGAACCTCTGGCGGAAGGCGCGGGCGAAGGCGTCGGGGGCGTCGTACCCGGCCTCCATCGCGATTTCCGTGACGCTCTGGGCGCCCTTCGAGGCCAGCCGGTGCGACGCGCGTTTCAGGCGCGCCAGCTGGACGTAGCGATGCACGGACAACCCGAAGGTCGCCATGAACTGCCGGTGGAAGTGGAACTTGGAGAAGGCCGCGACGCGGCTCATCGTGTCCAGGTCCAGATCACCGTCCAGATGCTGGTCCACATAGTCCAGCACCCGCTGCATCCGGGCTTTGTAGTTTCGAACCGCCGCCTTCATCGTCACCCTTTTCCGTGGTGGCGCCAGATAGCCGCGCGCCGCCGGATCGTGCTCGACCGATCTTGCGGTTTAACCGGAATGGGACGGACTTTCCCCCTGCCTGTGCGGGCGGGGGCCGATGGACGCGAAATGGCCGCGGAGGGCCGGAGCCGGTCCTAGGGCGCGCGCCCTAGATCCCCTCGCCCACGGTGGGCGCCGCGCCCGGGGCCCGGGCCACGTGGATGCCGCACTCGGTCTTGTCCTGGCCCGCCCAGCGGCCGGCGCGGACGTCGGCGTTGGGATCGTCCACCGGCTTGGTGCACGGCCAGCAGCCGACCGAGGGGAAGCCCTGGGAGACCAGCGGATGGGTCGGCAGGTCGTGCTCGGCGACATAGGCGTCCAACTCGGCTTTGCCCCAGTTGGCCAGGGGGTTGAACTTGATCTGGCCCTCGGCCTGCTCGACCACGGCCAGGCGCAGGCGGTCGCCGCCGTGGAAGCGCTTGCGGCCGGTGGTCCAGGCGGCGAACTCGCCCAGGGCGCGGTCCAGCGGCAGCACCTTGCGGATGTGGCAGCAGGCGTCGGTGTCGGTGCGCCAGAGGTCGGACTTGGGATCGGTGACGGCCAGGTCGGCGAAGGCCGGCCGCAGGTCGCGCACGTCGGTCAGGCCCAGGCGGGCGGCCAGCGACTTGCGGTAGTCCAGGGTCTGGCCGAACAGCATGCCGGTGTCGAGGAACAGCACCGGGATGTCCTTGGACACCTGGCTGGCCAAGTGCAGCAGCACCGCCGATTCCGCGCCGAACGAGCTGACCAGGGCCAGCTTGTCGCCGAAGGTCTCGTAGGCCTTGCGCAGGATGGTCAGCGGATGGGCGTCGCGCAGTTCGGCGTCCAGCCGCGCCGCCAGGGTCGGCTGCACGGCGACGGCCGGCTTCACCTCGATCGCGGACTGGTCGTAGGCCATCAGACAGCCCTTTCCTCGAACGCCACCCGCCGGTGATCGGCGGCGCGCTGATAGACGTGGCGGAAGCGGTGCGCCGCCTTGGTCCAGGCCTCGGGCGTGGCGCCGTCGGCGGGTTCGAAGGCGTCGAAGCCGCAGCGGACCATGAAGCCGGCCTGCTCCTGCAGCACGTCGCCCACCGCCCTCACCTGGCCGGTGAAGCCCAGGCGCTCGCGCAGCAGGCGGGCCGAGGTGTAGGCGCGGCCGTCGCGGTATTTCGGGAAGGCCAGGGCCACCACCGACAGGCGCGGCAGGTCGTAGGCCAGGGCCTCGACCTCCTGGTCGGGCTCGACCCGCACGCCGACGCGGCGGCTGTTGGACAGCAGGATCTCGCCTTCCGCCTGGAAGCGGGCCAGCGACAGGATCACGTCGCCCTCGGGCAGGGCGTCGTCGTCGCCCACGTGGACGAAGCCGTCCTCGGCCCATTCGGCGCCGAAGTCCTTGCCGCTGGGATCGCCGGTCAGCTTAATCAGCTTGGGCATAGACAGCCTCCTTGAACGGCTCGAGGCCGACGCGGCGATAGGTGTCGAGGAAGCGCTCCTCGCCGGTGCGGATGTGGAGATAGGCTTCGACCAGGGCGTCGATGGCCGGGGCCACCTTGTCGGCCGACAGGCCCGGGCCCAGGATCTTGCCGATGCTGGCGTCCTCGGCGCCCGAACCGCCCAGCGACAGCTGGTAGAATTCCTCGCCCTTCTTGTCGACGCCCAGGATGCCGATGTGGGCCACGTGGTGGTGGCCGCAGGCGTTGATGCAGCCGCTGATCTTGATCTTCAGCTCGCCCACCTTCTCGGCCCGGTCGGGGTCGGCGAACTTACGGGCGATGTCCTGGGCGATCGGGATGGCGCGGGCGTTGGCCAGGGCGCAGTAGTCCAGGCCCGGGCAGGCGATGATGTCGCTGGCCAGGTCGATGTTGGCGGTGGCCAGGCCCGCGGCTTCCAGCGCGGCGTGGACGGCGGGCAGGTCGTCCAGCTTGACGTGCGGCAGGACCAGGTTCTGGGCGTGGGTGACGCGGATGTCGTCCAGGCTGTAGCGCTCGCCCAGGTCGGCGACGACGTCCAGCTGGTCGGCCGTGGCGTCGCCCGGGGTCTGGCCGATGGCCTTCAGCGACACCTCGACGATGGCGTAGCCCGGGACCTTGTGCGGCTTGACGTTGTTGCGCACGAAGCGCTGCAGGGCCGGGCTGGCGGCGCGGGCGGCCTCGAAGGCGTCGGACACGTCCGGCAGGGTCTCGAACCGGGGCTGGGCGAAGGCGGCGCGGATGCGGTCCAGCTCGGCGGCCGGCAGGTCGGCGCGCTCGGCGTTGATCTTGCCCCACTCCTCCTCGACCTGGCGGGTGAACTCCTCGATGCCCAGGGCGGCGACCAGGATCTTGATCCGGGCCTTGTAGATGTTGTCGCGGCGGCCGTGGCGGTTGTAGACGCGCAGGATCGCCTCGACATAGCTGAGCAGGTGCTCGGCCGGCAGGTACGAGCGGACGGTCTGGGCGATGTAGGGCGTGCGCCCCTGGCCGCCGCCGGCCACCACCTCGAAGCCGATGGCGCCGTCACGCCCCTTGCGCAGGAACAGGCCGATGTCGTGGGTCTTCACGGCCGCACGGTCGGTCAGGGCGCCGGTGACGGCGATCTTGAACTTGCGCGGCAGGAAGCTGAACTCGGGATGCAGGGTCGACCACTGGCGCAGGACTTCCGACCACACGCGCGGATCGTCGATCTCCTCGGCCGTGGCGCCGGCATAGGGGTCGGCGGTGACGTTGCGGATGCAGTTGCCGCTGGTCTGGATGGCGTGCAGGTCGACCTCGGCCATGGCGTCGAGGATGTCGGGCACGTCCTTCAGCTTGATCCAGTGGAACTGCAGGTTCTGGCGGGTGGTGAAGTGGCCGTAGCCCTTGTCGTAGGTGCGGCCGATCCAGGCCAGGCGGCGGACCTGGCGGCTGTTCAGCGAGCCGTACGGAATGGCGATCCGCAGCATGTAGGCGTGCAGCTGCAGGTACAGGCCGTTCATCAGCCGCAGCGGCTTGAACTGGTCCTCGGTCAGCTCGCCGGCCAGGCGGCGGGCCACCTGGTGGCGGAACTCGTTGGAGCGGTCCGTCAGGAACTCGCGGTCGATGGCGTCGTACAGGTACATGCGGCTTACTTCCTGCGGATCAGGTCGACGCGGCCGGTCGAGCGGGCCGCGCCGTCGGCGTGGCGCAGCGCCTCGACCACCTCGCCGCCGACGGCCTGCTTGCCGTGGGTGGGTTCGTTGGTGGGGCCCAGGGCCCGGATGCGTTCGCGGTAGCTGACCGGCGCCCAGCGCCCGTCGGAGGGGGTCAGGTCGATCGAATAGACGTCGATCACCACCGTCGGCTGGGCCTTGCCCGTCGCCACGGCGGTCTCGACCTCGGCGTCCTGGCCCTCGTCGAACAGCTGGGCGTCGCCGAAGCCGTCGACCCAGGCGCCGCCCTTCCAGAACACGACTTCGCCGTCGATCAGGCGATTGGCAGTGATGGCTTTCATGAACGCAGGCTCGCGGACTGGAGAACTTGGAGATCGGCCAGGTCGGGCGTTCCGACCCCAAGGCCTGTTGCGGCCATGGCCATGGCCTCGCCGACCATCAGCAGCGCCGGACCCTTCAGGCCCTCGGCGGCGACGGCCAGGCCGGCCACGGTGGTCAGGATGCGGCGCTCGTCGGGACGGCTGGCGTTCTCGACGATCAGGGCCGGGGTCAAACCCGCGCGGCCGGCCGAGGTCAGGCGCTCGGCGATCAGGCCGGCGGTCGAGACGCCCATGTAGACGACGACGGTCTGGTTCGGGCGCGCCAGGGCGGTCCAGTCCAGGTCCGGTTCACCGTGGGCGGCGTGGCCGGTGACGAAGGTCACGGCCTGGGCGGCGCCGCGATGGGTCAGGGGCGCGCCGGCGCCGGCCGAGGCGGCCAGGGCGGCGGTGACACCGGGCACGACGGTGCAGTCGACGCCGGCGTCGCGGCAAGCCGCCAGTTCCTCGCCGCCACGGCCGAACAGGAACGGGTCGCCGCCCTTCAGCCGCACGACGGTCAGGCCGTCCAGGGCCAGGGCCACCAGCAGCTGGTTGATGTCGTCCTGCGGCAGGGTGTGGCGCGACTTGCGCTTGGCGACGTTGATCCGCCGCGCCGCCGGGGGCGCCAGGTCGAGGATCTCGTCGGACACCAGGCCGTCGTGCACGACCACGTCGGCGGCCTGCAGGGCCTTCAGGGCCTTGATCGTCAGCAGCTCGGGATCGCCGGGCCCCGCGCCGACCAGGGTCACGCGGCCGGGTTCGCGCGCGCGATCGCCGCCGCCGAGGGCGACCAGGCCGGCCTTTGGCCGCGAAGCGGATCGGACCGTGGGCCGAGCCATCAGATTCAGGTCCTCTATAAGCCAGACGCCACTGCCGCCGCCCCGGACCGGCGACTTCGCCAAACCGGTTGCGCCGAAAGCATTGCGGGGCGAACCCTAGGGTCCGCCCCGCCCGCGTTCACCGACGAAAAGGGCCATCTCCGTCAGCGAACGCTTGCAAATTGGTCGCGGGCGGGCCAATTCGCAAACAAGGTCTTCTGCCGGGGCGTTCAGTAAAACTCATGGAAAGACAGTCCGAACGGCGCCGCCTTCCGCCTTTGAACGCCCTGCGTGCGTTCGAGGCGGCTGCGCGTCACCTGAACTTCAGCCGCGCCGCCGACGAGCTGTCGGTGACGCCCGGCGCCGTGAGTCAGCAGATCCAGAACCTCGAGGACTATGTCGGCGCGGCCCTGTTCAAGCGCACGCCCAAGGGCCTGCTGCTGACCGACGCCGCCCAGACCGCCCTGCCCGCCCTGCGCGAGGCCTTCGACCGTCTGGCCGAGGCCGCCAGCCTGCTGACCGCCGCCGTGGACGGCCGCCGCCTGACCCTGACCGCCGCCCCCTCGTTCGCCGCCAAGTGGCTGGTGCCGCGCCTGGGCAAGTTCGAGCAGGCCCAGCCCCAGGTCGACGTCTGGCTGTCGGCCGGCATGGAGGTCGTCGACTTCGCCGCCGGCGAGGTCGACCTGGCCATCCGCTACGGCTCGGGCCGCTATCCGGGTCTGGAGGTCATCCGCCTGCTGAACGAGACCGTCGTCCCCGTGGCGTCGCCTGAACTCCTGGCCACCAACCCCTTGGAATCACCCGAGGATCTGGCCCACCACATCCTGCTGCACGACGGCTCGCCCGACGCCGACGACAGCTGCCCGGACTGGGCCATGTGGCTGGCCGCGCGGGGCATCAAGTCGGTGGACGGGGCCCGCGGCCCGCGCTTCAACCAGTCCAGCCTGGTGATCGAGGCCGCCGCCAACGGACGCGGGATCGCCCTGGCCAAGCAGACCCTGGCCCAGGCCGATCTCGACGCCGGCCGTCTGGTCATCCCGTTCGAGGCCGCCACCGCCGTCGACTTCGCCTATTACGTCGTCCACCCCAAGGCCAAGGGCCGCCTGCCGCAGGTGAAGGCGTTCGTCACGTGGCTGCAGGCCGAGGCGGCGGCCCACGAAGCCGCCCTTCTGACCATGGACAACGGCGCGGGCATCTAGCTTGAGGTTTCAGGTGGCCCCGGCCGCCGGAACCGGCTTAAAGGGGCGCATGATCAAGACGACTCTCACGGTCGACGAGCGCCTCGCTCCCGCCGACTGTTCGACCATGCTCGACGTTCGCAAGGGCGTGGACGCCCTGGACCGGGCCCTGGTCCAGCTCCTGACCGAGCGTCAGGGCTACATGGACGCCGCCGCCCGCATCAAGGCCGACCGCTCCAAGGTGTTCGACCGCGCGCGGATCGAGGACGTGGTGGAGAAGGTCAAGGCCGCCGCCCGCGAGTCGGGCCTGTCGGAGGCCATCGCCGAGCCCGTCTGGCGCACCCTGATCGACCGCTGCATCGCCTACGAATACGACAGCTGGGACCGGACGAAGGGCTGAGCCCTAGTCGGCGTGCAGCGCGGCGATCGAACGCCGAAGGTTCGCGCGCGCCGGCGCCTCGAAACGCGCCCGTCCCCACGGACTGAAGTACAGCGCCTCACGCTCGAGGAAGCGCTCGAGGATCGCCGCGCGCCCCTGCCGGAACAGCGCCTCGGGAACCTCGCGATACTCGTGCCGCACGCCGGCCTCGTAAGCGTCGAAGGCCTCGGGCGCGGCCCCCAGGATTGACAGGTCCATGTCCAGGAACACGCCCATGTCGCCGCGCTCGTCGGCCGGCAGGTCGTCGGGTATGGCGTGGCGCTGGGTGGCCTCGATCAGGCGTATCGCCCGGGCCAGGCTGACCTCGGGGACCACCCCGTCCAACATGCGGCGCGCCAGCTCGGCGCTGCGGGTCTCGTTGTCGGCCCGGCGCGGCTCGTAGATCGCGTCGTGCAGCAGGATCGCGCAGCGCACCGCCAGCGGGTCGTCGAGATCGCCCGCCACCTCATCCAGCAGGCCCAGCAGCGCCAGGGGATGGCTCCAGGCGTGATAGCCGCGATCGGGCCCCTCGTGCAGGGACCGGATCTCGGCCAGCAGGCCTTCGGGCAGGGCGAAAGATTCGGCCATGCGGCGGCTCAGTTCCCGTCGATCAGGTTGCCGATCTGGCCCAGGATCGAGCCCTCGCCGCGGTTGCCGCCGCCGCCCTGGGCCGCTTGCAGCATCCGCCCGGCCAAGCGCGAGAACGGCAGGGACTGGATCCACACCTTCCCGGGACCGCGCAGGCGGGCGAAGAACAGGCCCTCGCCGCCGAACAGCACGCTGCGCACGCCGCCGGCCATGACCAGGTCGAAGTCGACGCCCGGCGTGTAGGCGGCCAGGCAGCCCGTATCGACGTGCAGCTCCTCGCCGGCCTTCAGCTCGCGCTCGACAAGGGCCCCGCCCATCTGGACGAAAACCCAGCCGTCGCCGTCCAGCTTCTGCATGATGAAGCCCTCGCCGCCGAACAGGCCGGTCATCACCCGCTTCTGGAAGTGGATGCCGATCGACACGCCGCGCGCGGCGGCCAGGAAGCTGTCCTTCTGGCAGATCAGCGACCCGCCCAGCTGGCCCAGGTTCAGCGGCAGGATGTTGCCCGGGGTCGGCGCCGCGAAGGCGACCCGCGCCTTGCCCGAGCCGGTGTGGGTGAAGACGGTGGTGAACAGGCTCTCGCCGGTGACCAGGCGCTTGCCCGCCCCCAGCAGCTTGCCCATGAAGCCGCCGCCGTTGTCGCCCGAGCCGTCGCCGAACACCGTGGTCATCTGGACGCTGGCGTCCTTCCAGACGAACGCCCCGGCCTCGGCCACGGCGCTCTCGCCCGGGTCCAGCTCGATCTCCAGGAACTGCAGCTCCTGGCCCTTGATCTCGAAGTCGATGTCGTCGGCGACGGCGGCGCTGCGGTGATGCGACCAGGGACCGTTCGTCATGGCGTTGGGGGCTCCCGTTGAACTCGCCGCACCTTAGGCAAGCTCGCGGAACGACGCCAATTACGCATCGGTAAGCTGGGCCGTGACGCCTTGGAGCAGCTGATTGAGAGTCAGCGGCTCTTCCCCCTACCCCTTCAGCGACCGCAGCGCCCGCTCGTGGGCGTAGGCGGCGATGTCCATCAGGGCCGCGTCCAGGGCGTCGCGCACCTGGTCCAGGCTGGCGGTCCCCGCCTCGGCCTCGGCGCAGACGTCGCCCAGCTGGAAAGCCCCCACGCCGCGCGCCGCGCCCTTGACCGTGTGGACCGCGTCACGCCAGCCGGGATGGCTGGGATCGAGCATCGGCGTCCACAGCGCGGCCTGCTCGCGGAACAGCGCCAAGACCTCGTCGATCACCGTGGAATCGTCCATCGCGAACCCTTCCAGATAGGCGAAATCCACGGCTCCGCTGATATCTCGTCTGGCCAAAAAATAGTCCCTTGCGTTCCAAGATTCTTTGAGTATGTTCCGCGCCTCGCCGCCGAGGCACTTCACTGCTTCGGGCCGAGCGGGCGCATAGCTCAGTTGGTAGAGCAGCTGACTCTTAATCAGCGGGTCGTAGGTTCGAATCCTACTGCGCCCACCATTCTTTCTCCTAAAAATTAGAGAACGCGAAGAGTATCTCCCCTCCCGGGGGAAGGAAACTTTGTTGTTCGGATCGCTGAAGTGACGGCCTCTGGCTCGTCCGCGGGTCTGCTCGACTAGGCCGCGGCGCGCTGGCGGAACTCGCGCGGCGAGACGCCGTACTGGTCGCGGAAGGCCCGGCTGAAGTGGGCCGAACCGTTGAACCCCCAGCGGAAGCAGATCTCCGAAATCGACAGCCGCGCGTGCTGCGGACTGGCCAGGTCGGTGCGGCAGCGCTCCAGCCGGCGCGTGCGCAGATAGTGGCTGAAGGTCTCGTCGGCGCTGGCGAACAGCTTCTGGACGTAGCGGGGCGAGACGCCCTCCTCGTCGGCCACCCGGCGCAGCGACAGGTCGGGATCGGGCAGCAGGGTCTCGATGGTCTGGCACAGGCGCTGGAGGTGGGCGGTGGGCGCGGCCGCCCCCACGCCCAGCACGTCGGCCGCCGCCCCGCCCTCGGCCAGGCAGATGGCCAGGAACTCGGTGAGGGCCAGCTCGACCGGCCGTAGCTGGTCGACCGTCAGGTCCTCCAGCCCGTCGGCCGTGGCCCGCAGCAGGCCCGACAGGATGTGGGCCACGCCGGTGGCCGCCTGCAGCCGCCCGACGCGGAGGCTGACGGGGGTGATCAGCCGGTGGTCCAGGGCCACCCTGGGGGCGCGGACGAACATCAGCCGGCACCGGGTCTCCAGCCGCAGGGCCGCGGCCTGGCCGGTGGGGCCGTAGGCGATGTCGCCGGGCTCCAGCGCCTCGGCTAGGTCGTCGGTGACGAGGGTCCCCTCGCCGTTCAGCAGCACCGCCAGCCAGACGGCCGCCGGCTGGCCCGACAGGCGTCCGGAGATCGCCTGGGCCCCGGCCTCGACCAGGGCGAACTCGATGCCCAGGGGCGAGGTCAGGCACACCACCGAGGCGCTGGCCGGCTCGGCGTCCGGCAACCCCTCGATCGGCAGGCCCAGCCGGCTCATCGCCTCGCGCCAGGCCTGCGCCCGTTCGGCGCGGGGGTGGCTGTCGGTGCTGAACGACCAGGCCTTCATCGGGGCGCTCCTAACCTTTCATTCGGGGGAAGATGTCGCGCGGGATGCGCACGTGGCAGCCCTGCTTGCCGTCGACCACCTGGGTGACCCCGAAGTCCGAGGCCACGCTCATCAGCGAATAGGCGTCGTTCTTCGACAGGCCCACATGGTCGCTGAGCAGGGTCAGCATGTTCAGCGACGCGTCCTTCATGGCCACGTCCAGGCTTTCGTCGAAGCCGTGGACGATCCACCACTTCGGCGTCTCCAGCAGCGGCCCGGGCGAGACGAAGTCCTTGCGCAGCACGATCTGCATCAGGACGTTCAGCGAGCTTTCGATGGCCGTGCCGGAGATCTCGCCGTCGCCCTGGCTGACGTGCGGATCGCCGATCGAGAACAGCCCGCCCTCGACCTGGACGGGGTAGTACATCGTCGCCCCCGCCCCGATCCGCCAGTTGTCGATATTGCCGCCGTGGACGCCGGGCGGGATGGTGCTGACCCGGCCATCGACGGCCGGCGCCACGCCGGCCGTGCCCAGGTGCGGACGGGCCGCCACGCGCACGCCGCCCAGGGCCGGCTGGCGGTCGCACTCGGGGCAGTTGGTGATCGTGCCGGGGATCAGGTACTTGCCTTCGAAGTCGTAGGCGTAGAGGGCGCTGGCGGTGTTGGTGTTCTGATCCAGTTCGTAGATCGTCACCCGCTCCTTCTCGCCGAACTCCTTGTAGAGGTAGCCCCAGTTGGCCGCGAGGTTGGAGCCGTAGTTGTTGCGCGGGACCATGCGCAGGTAGCGCACCTCCAGCACGTCGCCGGGTTTGGCGCCCTCGACGAAGATCGGGCCGGTCATGATGTGGACGCCGGGATTGCGGTCGTCCTCGGGGATCTCGGTGAAGATGCGGGTGACCGCCTCGTCCATCATCAGGTCGGGGGCGTCGCCGGCGTGGTGGGTGATGGCCTCGGCGCTGACCAAGTCGCCGGACTTGATGCGCAGGGCCGGCTTGATCGACGGATCGAAATAGCCCCAGTGCACGGTGGCCGGCGTGGCCTTCAGGGTGTGCAGGGCGCCGGGCAGGACGTCCGGGCGGGTCTGGCCGGGTTCGCAGATGAAGGGCATCTCAGGGTCTCTCGGGTTCAGGCCGCCGGCGCGAGCGTGACGGACGTCATGCTCAGCGAGCCGTGCTCGATGTGGTCGGGGGCGAAGACGGCGACGTCGCCGGGCAGGCGCGCGCCCAGCACGTACAGCAGCGGCCAGAAGTGGTCGGGCGTCGGGACCGAGCGGCTGGCGTCGTCGCCGCGCGAGGCGAAGTCCACCACCCGCTGGGGCGCGTCGTCGACGATGGCCTGCTTGATGTAGTCGTTGAACCGCAGCGACCAGTCGTAGGGCGCGCAGTGGCGCTCGCCCCAGTTCATGGCCGGCAGGTTGTGGACGATGTTGCCGGTGCCGACGATCAGCACGCCCTCGTCGCGCAGGGGCGCCAGGCGCCGGGCCAGCTCGAAGTGCCACGCCGGCGGCTTGGAGGCGTCCATGCTGAGCTGCACCACCGGCACGTCGGCCTCGGGATAGGCCTTGCTCAGCACCGACCATGTGCCGTGGTCCAGGCCCCAGGCCTGCTGGTCCAGGGTCACCGGCAGCGGCGCCAGCAGGTCGCGCACCCGCGCCGCCAGCTCGGGCGAACCGGGCGCGGGGTACTGCACGTCGAACAGCGCCTGCGGGAACGAGGCCCCGAAGTCGTGGATGGTGCGCGGGGCGGCCATGGCGGTGACGCCGACGCCCCGGGTCAGCCAGTGGGCCGAGATGCAGAGGATGGCCTTGGGCTTGCCGAACGCCTCGCCCATCGCCTTCCACGTCTGGGTGGTGTCGTTGGTTTCCAGGGCGATCATCGGGCTGCCGTGACCGAAGAAGGCGACGGGCAGGCGGCTCATGCGGCGACCTCCGCCTTCGAGGCCTTCGCCGCCGCCCCCTCTTTCATCTTCGCCCAGGCCTTCTGGTAGCGCGGCGTGAGCCAGCGGTTGAACTGCACCTGCGCCCCCTCCTGCCAGGAGTAGCGGCCGCGCACCGCGAACCGCGAGCGCAGGCCCACCTGGACCAGTTCGTCGACGTGCATGTCCTGGGCGATGATCTTGCCCGCCGAGGTCATGATCATCTCCAGCCGCTCCTCGAAGCCGTTGACCTCGGTGGCGCCCGGCGCGACCAGCAGGCCGGTGTCCTGCTCCATGGTCTCGGGGCCCGTGGGCCGCAGGATCAGGTAGATGACCATGTCGCTGGTCATCACCAGCGACAGGGTCGGCGGGATGTTGGCGAAGGTGGCGCGGTTGCGGTCCTGCTCGGTCAGCTTCGGGAAGACCGGCAGCACGGCCTTCTGGGTCGGGTTGAAGCTGACGTCCGGATGGGTGGTGCCGTTGAAGCGCAGGAAGCCGGCGTCGTCCGCGCCCGCCTCGGGGAAGCTGCACAGCTCGCTGGGGATGAAGTCGTGCAGCGGGCCGCGATGCAGCTTGTTGGCGTGGTAGCCGTCGTTGTTGTTCTCGAACATCACCTTCCAGTTCCAGGCGAACTGGCCGGTCATCGGCGGCGTCAGCCCCTCGGCGTTGGCGAGGTCGTAGTTGGCCACCGCCGCCTCGACCGCCGTCAGCCGCGGGGCCAGGGGCGGCGCGTCGGCGTCGAAATTGATGAAGATGAAGCCCAGCCAGACCTCGACCTTGAAAGTCGGCAGCTTGACGGCCTTCTTGTCGAAGTCGCAGGCCCGCTCCATGGCCGGGGCGTTCACCAGGTCGCCGTTCAGCGAATAGACCCAGTGGTGATAGGGGCAGACGAAGCCCCGGGTGTTTCCCCGGCCCTCGGCCACCAGCATGGCGCGGTGCTGGCATACCGCCGACATCGCCTTGATCTCGTTGGACCGGTTGCGGGCGACGATGATCGGCTCGCCGATGATCGTGGTGGTGAAGTAGTCGCCGGCCTCCTTCACCCAGTCCACGCGGCCCACGCACAGCCATTCGTGATTGAACAGCGCCTCCTTCTCGAAGTCGTAGAAGGCCGCGTCGGTGTAGCAGGCGGGCGGCAGGGTCTCGGCCGCGTCGACGTCGCGCATCGAGCGCGACAGACCGTCGAAGAAGGCGTCGTCGAGATTGGGTGCGGGCGAGAGGCCCATGGCGGCTGCGCTCCTTCGCAAGATCGATACGAAGGCTAGGCGGGGCGCGCCCACCGGTCTTGCACCAGCGCGCACGATAAGTTGGCCGTCGCCTGGCCAGCGGGCGGCGTCGCCGGGTTCTCGGGCGGAAATGAGCAAAAGGCGCGCAAGCTTGCGGCGCCCGGCGACTTTGCCGGACGCGCACGCAAAGCCGTCGTGCGCGTACCGGCAAGACGTGGCCTTGGACGGGGCCTAGGTTGAGCTCACAAAGCTTCGATGAGGACCGCGCCCGTGGACATGACGCTCGCCGACGACCTGACGATCTCGGAACTGAAGCCCGGCTTCGGCGCCCGCATCCACGACCTGGACCTGTCGACCGCGCCCGACGCCGAGATCGACAAGGTGGTGGCCGCCTTCCATCGCCACGGCGCCGTGGTGATCCCTGGCCAGTCGATGACGCCGGACGACTTGATGCGCTTCATCGGCCGGTTCGGCGAGGCCGAGGACCACACCCAGACCCGCTTCACCCTGCCCGGCTATCCGAAGATCTTCATCCTCAGCAACCGGGTCGTGGACGGCAAACCGATCGGCGCCCACAACGACGGCGTCGGCTGGCATACCGACTACAGCTACAAGCCCGAACCGGTGATGCTGACCATGCTCTACGCGGTCGAGGTGCCCGACGAGGGGTCCGACACCCTGCTGGCCGACGGCTGCGCCGCCTGGAACGCCCTCTCGCCCGAGAAGCAGGCCGAGCTGCTGCCGCTGAGCCTGCACCACAGCTACAAGCACTTCATGGCCACCCGCCAGTTCGGCCAGCAGCAGAACCTGTCGCCCGAGCTGGAGGCGGCCAATCCCGACGTCGAGCACCCGCTGATCCGCACCCACCCGGCCGACGGCCGCAAGGCCCTGTGGCCCTCGACCGGCACGGTGACCGAGGTGATCGGCAAGCCCGGCCCCGAGGGCCTGGCCCTGATCGAGGAGCTGGTGGCGTTCATGACCGGCGACGACTTCGTCTACCGCCACAAGTGGTCCAAGGGCGACCTGCTGATGTGGGACAACCGCTGCACCCTGCACACCGGCACGCTGTACGACGACACCAAGTACTTCCGGACCATGCACCGGCTGTGGGTGAAGGGCGACAAGCCGTACTAGTTTCGCCGCACCTTCCGTTGTCATCCCGGAAGCCTCGCAGAGGCTGTCCGGGACCCAGGGGACTGGGCGGATGCGGTGCGGTTCACCTGGGTCCCGGACAGCGCTACGCGCTTCCGGGATGACACCCTTTGATGAGTTGAGAAGTCGATGACCAAGACCTGGCTGATCACCGGCGTGTCCGGCGGACTGGGCCGCGAGATCGCCCTGGCGGCCATCGCCCGCGGCGACACCGTCTACGGCACGGTGCGCAAGGCCAAGGACGCCGACGCGTTCGAGCTGCTGGGCGGTCACGCCCTGGTGCTGGACGTCACCGACGAGGCGGCGGTCCGCAAGGGCGTCGCCGAGGTGGAGGCCGTCGGCAAGATCGACGTCCTGGTCAACAACGCCGGCTACGGCCTCGTGGGCGCGGTGGAGGAAGCCTCGCTGGACGAACTCCGCGCCCAGTTCGAGACCAACGTCGTCGGCCCGCTGGCGATGCTGAAGGCCGTTCTGCCGGCCATGCGCGCCCGCCGGACCGGGCGGATCATCAACGTCACCTCGGTCTCGGGCCTGGCCGTCTGGGCCGGCACCGGCGTCTACTGCGCCAGCAAGTGGGCGCTGGACGGCCTGACCCAGACCCTGGCCGCCGAGGTGGCCGAGCTGGGAATCAAGGTGACCAACGTCGCCCCCGGCGGCTTGCGGACCAATTTCGCCGGCGGCTCCAAGACGATCGTGGCCGACAAGATCGCCGACTACGACGGCCTGGCGCGCGACGCCGAGCGGATCATGGCCGACCACGCCGGCCACGAGCCGGGCGATCCGGCCAAGGCCGCCCAGGCGGTCCTGCGCATCGCCGACGAGGACGCCCCGCCCCTGCACCTGCTGCTGGGCGAGGACGCCCTGAAATACGCCGGCTACGCCGCCGCCGGCCTCCAGGCCGACATCGACGCCTGGAAGGACCTGACCCTTTCCATCGGTTTTGAGGACCGCCCGTGACCAACACCCTGATCTTCGTCGACCTGGCCTCGGAAGACCCGGACGCCGCCGGCAACTTCTACGCCGAGGTCTTCGGCTGGCAGAACGACGCTCGGCCGCAGGGCGAGTACCACCGCATGGTGCCCGGCGGCTTCTTCAAGAAGAGCGACGGGACCGACAGCGAGATCGGCAACCTGCACCTGGGCATCTTCAAGGCCGCCAACGCCCGTCCGCATCCCGAGCCCGCGGGCGTCGAGCCCCGCCACCTGTCGACCGACGGCCGCAAGCCGCGCGTCTGGGTGCTGATCGGCGACGACGACAGCGCCGACCGCATCCTGGGCAAGGCCCAGGAGTTGGGCGCGACCCTGCTGTGGCGCGACCACTACTGGGCCGAGTTCAACGGCTACAACCACGCCTTCCGCGACCCGTGGGGCAACGAGATCGTCCTGTGGGGCAAGGCGGGCGCGAACCCGGAGATTCCGGCCGACTTCACCCGCGAGTAGCCGGGAAACGCGCCGCGTCCGCGAACGCGGCGCGCCGTCCGTCAGGCCTCCAGGGCCAGATCCGACGCCGTGCTCACCCGGCCGATGCGCGGGAAGATGCGCTCGACCGCGAAGGCGTGCATCTCGGGCGAGAAGGTGGTCATCGCGTCCTCGACCAGCACCATGGCGTAGCCGTGCTCGTAGCCGGCCCGCGCCGTCGACTCGACGCCGAGATTGGTCGCAACCCCGGCCAGGACCACCGTGGTGATCCCGCGCCGACGCAGCTCCAGGTCCAGCCCCGTCTGGTGGAAGGCGTTCCACTGGCGCTTGGTCACGCGGATGTCGCCGGGCTGGGCCAGGCCCTCGGCCAGGTCGCCCCAGCCGGCCGGGAAGCCGCCGGGCGGCAGGGCCATCGGCTGGTCGACGGGCGTCTTGACCCGGTCGCCGTCGTCGGCGGCGAAGGCCACATTGACCAACACCACGGGGGCGCCGGCGGCGCGGAAGCGGTCGGCCAGGGCCTTGCCGGCCGCCAGGGCCTCGGGGCCCGTACGGGGCGCGACGGGCATGGCCAGGATGCCGTTCTGCAGGTCGATCAGCACCAGGGCCGTGGTCTTGGGATCGAGCTTGATCATGGGAAGTCGCCTTTCGGGCAAGCGCCGGCGCGCACGCCGCTAGCCCGCGACGCGTCGGCTCGTTATATGAGGATGAGCTCACCTATGGATATATGAGGATGCCCTCATCTAAGTCAACCGCCGCCCGCGCGCCCCAGCGCAAGCGGGGCGAACTGCGCGTCGCGGCCCTGCAGGACGCGGCCCTGGCGGTGTTCGCGGAGAAGGGCTTCGCGGCGGCGACCATGACCCAGATCGCCGCCCGGGCCGGCGCGCCGATCGGGTCGCTGTACCAGTTCTTCCCCAACAAGGACGTGCTGGCCGACGCCCTGATCGACCGCTACGCGGGCCAGCTGGGCGAGGCGCTGGACGGGCTGGAGGCCGCCCTACCCGGCCTGTCGACCGCCGCCCTGGCCGACGCCCTGCTGGACCTGTTCCCCAGCCGCCGCCACGAGCGCGACGCGGCGCTGGCCCTGGTCGACAGCCGACCGGACCGCAACACCCGCTCGGCCGCCCTGCGAGACATGATGCGCGACCGGATCGCCGCCCTCCTGGCCAGGCGCGCGCCGGACAAGCCCGCCCCGGCCGTCCGCGACGTGGCCATCGCCTTCCTGGGCAGCATGAAGATGGTCGCCATGCTCGAGGCCGAACCCGTCCCGGCCCAGGCGATCGCCGAGTTCCGGTCGATGGCGCGGCTCTATCTGGTCGACCGCCTGGGCGCCTAGTCGACCCGCGAGGGGGCGCCGACGAAATCCTTGGCGCAGTACCAGCCGCCCTGGAACGGCAAGGCGACCGGGTCCTCGGGCGCTCCGGCCAGCACCTCGGCCGCCCAGGCCTCGGCGTTGTCGCGCGGCGCATAGCCCAGGAAGGCGGCGGCCGAATTGTCCCAGAAGTTCCGCGTGTTGGCCGAGACTCCGTAGACCGTGGCGTAGCCGAAATCCGGCGCCTCGATCCCGCAGCGCACCAGCTCGACCATGTCGCGCGGGCTGATCCAGACCGCCAGCTGGCGCGGGTCGGACGGCCGCTCGCGATAGGCGCCGATCCGTAAGGCGAGCACCTGCAGGCCGAACTTGTCGGCGTACATCCGGCCCATGGCCTCGCCGAACACCTTGCTGACGCCGTAATAGCTGTCGGGCCGCGGGATCAGGGTCTGGGGCGTCGGCGTGTCGCGGCGATGGAAGCCGGCCGCGTGGTGCGACGAGGCGAACAGCACCCGCTTCACGCCCGCCAACCGGGCCGCCTCGAACAGGTTGTGGACGCCGACGATGTTGGCCGGCAGCACCTGCTCCCAGGCGTTCGCCTCGGGCTCGACCGGCACGCCGGCCATGTGGACCACGCAGTCGATCCCGGCCATGGCGGCGGTCAGGGAGGGGATGTCGAGCAGGTCGGCGTGGGCGATTTCCTCGCCCTGCCCAGCCGGGGTCATCGGCGCGATGTCAGCCAGGCGCATCAGGCCGTAGCGGCCGGTCAGACCTTCGCGGATGGCGGAACCGATGCCGCCGGCCGCGCCGAGAAGGAGGATGCGGCGGTCGGCTAAGCTCATCTTGCAGCTCGACAAAGGTTGTCACCCCGGAAGCCTCGCAGAGGCTGTCCGGGCCCCAGGGGACTGGGCGAGGCGGTGCGGTTCACCTGGGTCCCGGCTCTACGCTTCGCTTCGACCGGGATGACAACGGGGGTTGGGTTCAAACCGGCTTGTCGCCCGCCACCGTCACCCGGTAGCCCGTGCGCGTGTCGGGGAAATAGTCCCAGATCGCCTGGTGCCAGGTGCAGCGGTTGTCCCAGAAGGCCACCGAGTTCTTCTTCCAGCGGAAGCGCACCTGGAAGTCCGGGTTGCTGGCGTGCTGATAGAGGAAGTTCAGGATCGCCGCGCTCTCGGCCTTGGACAGGCCCATGATCCGGGTCGTGTAGGACGGATTGACGAACAGGCTCTTCTTGCCGCTGACCGGATGGGTGCGGACGATCGGGTGGACCGAGCAATTGTACTTGCGGTCGATGTCCGGGAAGATCGCCTTGTAGACCGGATTGGCGTCGTGCTCGGCCGACAGCCCCTCCAGATAGGCCTTCATCCGGTCCGACAGGGTCTCGTAGGCCGCGTACATGCTGGCGAAGCAGGTATCGCCGCCGTCGTCGGGCAGGACCTTCATGTAGAGGATGCTGCCCAGGGGCGGTTCCGGATCGCAGGTCAGGTCCGAGTGCCAGTTCTCGCCCGCGACGAACTTGGAGTTGGCGTCGGCATGGATGGCCACGATCTCCGGATGGTCGGCCAGGCCCGGCACGCCCGAGTGGATGGCCAGGTCGCCGAACTTGCGGCCCAGGGCCTTGTGGGCGTCATGGTCCATCTCCTGGTCGCGGAAGAAGATCACCTGGTGCTGGGTCAGGGCCTGGTGGATCTCTTCGAACTGGCGGTTCGAGAGCGGCTTGCCCAGGTCTACGCCGAAGATCTCGGCGCCGATCCGGCGGGTCATCGGCTTCACGTCGAGGACGTCGTAGGTCATGCGGAACTCCGGACTCAGGTGTTCAGGAAGCCGCCACGCACGTAGACGAGCGGGGCCTTGGCTTCGTCGACCGCGACGCGCAGGACGCGGCCGACCAGGATTTCGTGATCGCCGCCGTCGTGGGCGGCGTGCAGGTCGCATTCGACCGCCGCGACCGCGCCGGCCAGCAGCGGATGGCCGGCCACCCCAGCCTCGACGACGGTCAGGGCGAAGCGATCGTCGGCCCCGCTCCTGGCGAAGCGATAGGCCAGGTCGCCCTGGTCGCTGGCCAGGATGTTGACGCAGAAGCTCCCGGCCTGGCCCAGCGCCGCCAGGGTGCGGCTGTCGCGCTTGAGGCAGACCATGACCAGCGGCGGGTCCATCGACACCGAGCTGAAGGCGCTGACCGTGGTGCCGACCAGGCGCCCTTCGTGACAGACGGTGACCACGGTCACCCCCGCCGCGAAGCTGCCCATCGCCTTGCGGAAGTCGTGCGGCTCCGGGGCCATTTCCTTGAGAGCCGCCGACATCACTCGTTCCCGAACGGGTTGTCGGGATAAACCGCCGAGGCCGGGCGCTTGGCGCTCTCGTCCGGGCTGGCCCGGCCGCAGACCGCCAGGGCGGTCAGGGCGTAGACCAGGGCGCTGTCGACCAGGTCCTTGGGCGTCGGCCGCCAGCGGCGGAAGCCGGTGGTGATGGCCGGGATGCGCTGCATGTTGAACACGTTGTGGTCGCGCCACATGCTGGAATAGACCGGATTGGCCAGGGCCACGGGATGCCCGAGGCTGAGCTTGGTGGCCTCGTCCACGGCGGCGACCAGCGGGGCCACCTCGCGGGCGTCGGCCTCGAAGCCGTGGCGCACGACCACCGGCTCGATATCGATCCGGCCCAGGCCCGCCTCGCGCACCATGGCCTCCAGCGAATGCTGGACGTCGGCCACGCGCTGCTTGGGCGTCAGGCCCACCTCCAGATAGAGGTTCACCAGCTCGGTCCCCGCCCCGAAGGCGTAGGGGATGCCGCCGCGGATCGAGGCGATCTGCGACTTGGGCTGGGCCACGCCGCCGGGACTGTCGTAGCGGCTCTTCTTCTCGTACTCACCGCTCCAGGCGTGGATCGCCTCGGTCAGCTTGCCGATCTTGTAGATGGGGTTGGGGTGCTTGGACGCCGTCTCGGGATGCTCGAGCAGCGGGGTGAAGACCCCCTCGCCCCACACCTGGAAGCGGAACACCGCATAGCCGCAGCCCACCCAGGTCAGGCCGAAGTCGCAGCCTTCGGCGGCGATGGCGTAGTCCGGCGCGACGCCGCCGTGGTGGAACAGGTAGTGGGCCCCGATGTCCTTGCCCATGTAGGCCACGCCCCGGTGCTCCTCGATCGGCTCGGGGCCGATCTCGCCGGGACAGGCGGTCAGGTACATCTTGCCCGCCAGCTCGTAGCCGGCCTTCTTCAGCGCCTTGGCGGCGATCAGGAAGCAGCTCATCGGGCCGCGATCGTTGGCGATCGGATAGCCGTACAGCTTGCCGTCCTCCAGCCAGCACTTCTCCCATTCGGGATTGGCCAGGGTCTCGGGCGCGTACTTGTAGGCGTCCAGGTCCGGGTTCCAGGTCGGCGCCTCGGTGTCGAGGTGGGCGGTGAAGAGGAGATTCTTCCCGACACCCTTGCCGCCGTGCGTGCCGATGATGTTGGGCCGCTCGGGCGTGGCCCCGACCTTGCGCGGCGAGAAGCCCTCGCGCGCCATCCAGTCGTGGACGTAGGTGGCGACCTCCAGCTCCTTGCCCGACGGCGCGGGGATGTTGCCCAGGGTCAGGGCCAGTTCGACGATCTCGGCCTCGTCGATCGCGGCGGCGATCGCGGCGCGGTCCTCGTCGGTGACCTGGTACGGCGCCGAGGCGCCCAGTGGCGGAAATCCGTCGGCCATACTCAGGCAGCCCCTTTCCAAGCGTTCGCGATCGCCGCCGTGTCGGTCAGGATCGCGCTGTTCAACTCCATCACCTTCAGCGACGCCTCGTGGATGTCCGCCTCGTAGGCAGCGCAGGCGTCGGCGGCGACGAACACGTGGTAGTCCAGGTCGAAGGCGTCACGGACGGTGCTGTCGACGCAGCACTCGGTGGTGACGCCGGCCACCACCAGGGTGTCGACGCCCATCCCCGTGAGCCGCATGTCCAGGTCCGTGCCCACGAAGCCGCTGTAGCGGGTCTTGTGCACGACCAGCTCGCCCGGCGCCGGCTGGGGCCCGTAGAACTCCGACCCCACCTGCCCGGCCCGGCACAGGGCCGCGTCGACGTCGGGGTCGCCCCCGCGCCGGCGCATGCGCTCGTTCCAGGCCGCGCTGTCGGTCTCGGGTGTCGTCCACAGGCCCACGAACACCACCGGCACGCCGGCCGCGCGGGCCTCGGCCACCAGGGTCTCGGCGGCCGCCAGGGCGGGCTTCACCACGCCCATGTCGACGAAGCCGCCCAGCACGCCGTCGGGCGAGGCGAAGTCGACCTGCATGTCGATCACCAGCACCGCCGTGCGCTTCGGCGCGATCCAGGCCGCCAGGCCGTCAGCGGCCTCGCTCACGAATAGACCGCCCGCAGGCCCGGCAGGATGTCGGCGCCGAACATGGTCAGGCCTTCGACATAGTCCGGGAAGATCAGCATCAGCCCGTCCAGCTGGCAGTAGTCGATATACTCCTGGATCTGCTCGCCGCAGGTCTTGGGCGAGCCGACCACGGTGTGGGTCATGAAGGCGCCCTGCTGCTTGGCCACGGAGTCCAGCTTGTCGGCCGGCACGCCCCAGCTGGCCAGCATGGCCAGGATCGCGCCGATGTCGGCCCCGTCCTTGTAGTGCTCGACCATCGCGGCGGCCTTGGCGTCGGTGTCGCCGTGGACGACCGTGCACATGGCGTAGGTCTTGATGGTCTTGCCCATGGTCTCGGCCACCGCCTTGGCGCGCAGCGAGGCGTCGCGGCGCTCGTCGGGCGTGCGGCCGCCGATGAAGCAGACGTCGGCCTCGCGCACCGAGAACTGGAAGCCGCGGTCGGACATGCCGGCGCAGACGATCTCGGGACGCGGCTTGGCCAGCGGCTTGGGCTTGGACTGGCAGTCCTTCATCGTGAAGAACTTGCCGGCGAAGTCGACGCTGTCCTCGGACCACAGGCGCTTGACGATCGTCGTCCATTCCTCGGTCAGGGCGTAGCGGTCGTCGTGGGACAGGCTGTCGTCCCAGGCCCCCATCTGGTCGAACTCGCCCTTGTAGGCGCCGGCCACGATGTTCAGGCCCGCCCGGCCGCCGCTGATGTGGTCCAGGGTGGCGATCATCTTGGCCGCCACGGCCGGGTTCTGCAGCAGCGGGTGGATGGTGGCCCAGATGCGGACGTTCTTGGTGGCCTCGGCGATGCCGGCCATCATGGTCACCGACTCCAGGGCCGTGCCCCAGTGGTCGGTCTCGCCGCCGAAGCCGCGGAACTTGCCCATGGACATCACGAAGTCCATGCCGACCTCGTCGGCCTTCACCGCCGCGGCCTTGTTCTGCTGGTAGAGGCCGTCGAGGACCGGGGTGGTCTTGGAGATGATCCAGCCGCCGTTGGCGACCGGGAGGAAGACCCCGAAGTCCTTGTGCTTGGATGGGCTGTGGAACATGGCGGCTCCTCCTTACGCGGCGTCTTGAAGCATATCAGGGACCGGTTCGGCGACCGGCTCTATTTGGGTGGCCTTGCGCGGCGGCCGCATGAAGCAGGCGGCCACGAAGATCAGGCCGATTATGACCGCGCACGCCTGGAAGGTCGGGACGAAGCTGCCCAGGCGGTCGCGCATCTCGCCGCCGACCACCGGCCCCAGGGCCGAGACCGCGCCCACCAGGCAGACCAGGGAGAAGATCTCCAGGTTGTTCTTCCGGCCATAGTAGTTGAGCAGAAGGATGCTGACCGCCAGCACCGTCAGGCCGAAGCCGACGCCCACGCCCACGGCGAACAGCACCAGCAGCGGCCAGGTGGTGGCGTAGGCCAGGGCCAGAAGGCCGACGGCCATCATCCCCTGCGCCCCGGCCAGCAGCCAGCGCGGATCGACGCGGTCGCCCAGCAGGCCCCCGCCCATCCGGGCCGCCACCTGCATCAGCGACTCGAAGCTGATGGCGGCGATGGCCACGGCCGAGACCACGCCCAGCTCGCTCAGATGACTCGGCGCCAGGCTGACGGCCGTGACCCCGCCCAGCAGGTGGGCGAAATAGGCGGCCAGGATCACCCAGAACTGCGGGGTGGCGACCGCTTCCTTGACCGTCCAGTCGACGGCGGTGCGATAGACCTTGCTGTCGGCGGGCGCGGCCTGGATGTCCTCGGCCACGGCCTTGTCGGTCTCGACGGCGGCGGCTTCCAGCCACGCGCGGCCGCCGACCAGGGTCGCGCAGAGGACGCCGACCACGACCGACGCGACCGCCTGGGCCCACCAGTAGGGCCGCCAGCCGCCGTGGGCCGCGGCCATGCCCGTCACCGCCATCCACGGCCCGGCCACGCCGCCCAGCGAGCCGATGGTGAAATAGATCCCGAACGGCAGGGCGCGCTTTTTGAACAGCATCGACAGCACGTGGGTGCCGGGGATCAGGGCCATCATCTGATAGCCCGCGCCCAGCAGCGCCGTGCCCAGCCAGTAGATCAGCAGGCCCGGCGAGGCCGCCAGGCAGGCGAAGCCCGCGACCATCACCGCCGAGCCGGCCAGGATGGCGCCGCGCACCCCGATCTTGCGGATCAGGATGGCGGGGAACTTGGAGGACGCGCCGCAGAAGGCGCCCAGCAGGGTGAAGCCCAGGAAGCCGTTGAAGAAACTCCAGCCGTTCTCCTTGATCATCGCCGGCAGCACCACGCCCAGCGACGAGAAGGTCGAGGCGGTGATCAGGAACAGCAGCAGGCTCAGCGCGCCGAGCAGCAGCCAGGATCTCCACGGGATCGTCGACGACATGGACTTGCCTCCGTCAAAGCGATGTCCCGCGCCCCTTGTCCGGAGCGCGGGACAGGGGAACTAGAACTTGCGCGACAGGGTCACGCGCCACTCGCGGCCCTTGCTGGGCAGCGCGCCGAGGTTGGCGTAGCTGTCGGCGTCGGGCGTGAAGTAGAGCTTGTCGAACAGGTTATCGATGTTGGCCGTCACCGTGTACGGCCCGTACTCGTAGTAGGCCGAGGCGTTGGCCACGTAGTAGGCCGGATAGGTCACGGCGTTCTGCACGGTGCCCGAGGTCTTGGTCACGTGGGTGACGCCCAGCGTGCCGCCGACCTTGCCCCAGCTGTAGTCGTCGCTGGTGTAGGCGCCGTACAGGCTGACCACCGACTTGGGGATCAGGGTGTAGTCGTAGTCGCCCGCGCGGCCGGGCAGGCTGTTGAACGCCCAGACCACATAGGTGCCGCCGAAGGCCTGCGAACCGGGCACGCCGGCGGTGTAGGCCGGGATGTACTGGAACGAGGTGTCGGGCCCCTTGACCGTGGTGTGCTGGCTGTTGCCCGAGAAGGTGAAGCTGAAGTTCTCGCTGGCCAGCCAGCGCACTTCCAGCTCCACGCCCTTGGCGCGGGTGCCGGTGGGCGTGCCGGTGATGCCGGTCAGCTGGGTGCGGTTCTGGCGGTAGCCCGCCAGCGAACCGACCAGGGTGCCTTTCAGCCACTGGAACTTGACCCCGGCCTCGGCCAGGTCGCTGTCCGACAGCCAGGCGCCGCTGGGATCGGCCACCAGGCTGGCGGCCACGTCGCCGGCCTGGCTCATCTCCAGGGCCGAGGCCTTGGCGTAGGTGATGTAGGGCATCACCCCGCCCGGGGCCTTGTAGGTGGCGCTGGCGCTGTAGGTGAACTTGTCCTTGCCCGCCTTCTGCTCGCCCGAGACCTGGTAGCTGAGCACGCCGGTGTCGTGCGAGGTGACGTCGTAGTCGTCCCAGCGGCCGCCCAGCATCAGGTTCAGCTTCTCGGCGATCATGACGTCGGTCATGAAGAACACGCCCTTCTGGCTCCAGTCGGACTTGTTGTCGTTTTCCCAAGCGAGCCCGAGCACGCCGGCGCCGGTCTCGGTGGTGAAGGGGCTGTCGATGATGTCGGTGGCCGTGGCGCCGAAGCTGATGTCGCGGCGGTCCAGGGCGATCACGCCGCTGTTGTAGCTTTCGCGCCGGCGGCCCGAGAAGTCGCGGTACGAGGCGCCGACGAACGACTTGGCCGTGACCGCGCCGTCCGCGAACGTGTTCTCGAAGTTGTAGGTCAGGCGGCCTTCCCAGACCGAGCTGTCGAACCAGGCGGGATAGCCGTAGCTGACGAAGCGCTTGTTCTCCTGGTCGTCGTAGAAGAACTGCGCCTTGATCGTGCTGGTCGGCGACAGGGCCTTGGCCAGGTCGAAGTACAGGGTGTTGGTGTCGGTCTTCGAGAAGTCGGCCGGGCTGATATAGACCGTGCGCGGCGACAGCTTGGTCGTGCCCACGCCGGTGTCCAGGATGTGGGCGGCGTTGGTGTTGTAAAACCCGTAGTACGGGATGTAGAGCGGGTTGAACGCCGGGTCGTAGTAATACGGGTTGGCGCCGTTGCCGCTGATCTCGTTCAGGGTCATGCGGCCGTTGTGGTCGCTGTCGACCAGGGTGGTGTCGCGGCCGGTGGTGTAGGTCCCGTTGTCGATCAGGCTCTGGGTCAGGCGGTTCCAGCCGGGCGTCTGCACGTCGCCGTCCGAGTGGTACTTCATGCCGCCGAAGGCCGTCGACCAGCCGTTGCCCAGGTCGAAGTCGGCCGAGATCTCGCCGGTCTGGCGACGCGGATAGATGCCCTTGTAGAAGCTGTGGCTGTCCTCGACCTCGCCATAGGCGTAGACGCCGCCGGTCACGGGGCCGAGGTTCACGGGCAGGCCCAGCTGGGCCGTGGCGTTCTTCCTGTTGTATGAGCCGAAGGTGGCCGTGACCTCGCCGGTCGGTTCGCTGAGGTAGCCGCCCTCGTTCTTCCCGGACTTCGGGATGAAGTTGAGCATGCCGCCCACCTTGCCCGAGCCGTAGATCGGGGTCGGCGGACCGCGCACGATCTGGATCTGGTCGGCCGCGCCGATGGGCGTGGAGTAGGTGCCGCGGTTCTCGATGCGCTTGAAGCCGCGGAAGTAGTTCTCGGCCAGGGTGCCCCGGATGTTCAGCGCGCCGGGCACGCCGTAGAAGCTGGCGGTGTAGGTGCCGGGCGAGACGGCGGTCAGGCCGTCGATGGTCTCGATCCCGTAGCGCTGCAGGGTGGTGTCGCTGACGAAGCTGGCCGAGCGCGGCGTCTCCAGCAGCGGCTTGTCGATGCCGAACACCGTGTTGTTGGGTCGGGTCTCGATCAGACCCGCCTTGTCGCGCGCCTTGACCACGATCTCGTCCACCGCGGTCGAGGCGTCGGCCGGATCGGCGGCCGGCGTATCGGCGGCGAAGGCGTGACCGGGCGACGCGGCGACGGACAGAGCGAGCAGAACAGCGGCGGAAGAACCCGCCATCAAAAGCCGTTGGTTCGACATGACGTCCTCGTTCGAGGTCGTCGCGCCCATCACCCGCGGTGATTATCCCCAGGACGACGCCTCTTGAGAACCAGCATCACCCAGCCGCCGCCGCCCGGCCGGAACCACCTCTGACATTTTGAACGAAATGTCCCCGGCGCTCGCTTCTTGCTCAGTCCCCGCCCCTTTCCGCACGGCGAAGGTCAAGAAACTTGATCCACCGCGCACAAGGAGCCGCCAAAAGCGTTGCGGCTTGACCTGTTGTCCCGGCCTTTCCGGACCCGGCGGACGTAAGGGCACGATGGCCTGGCGCCGGAATCCGTCGGATGCTCGGGTCAACGGAAGGCGGGAGGCGGCCAGGATGATCACCCTCTATCACTGCGTCGGCGCGCGCTCGTTCCGGGCCCTGTGGGCCCTGGAGGAGCTGGGCCTGCCCTATGACCTGAAGCTGACGCCCTTCCCGCCCCGGTTCCGCGAGCCGGGCTATCTGGAGATCAACCCGCTGGGCACCACGCCCACCCTGATCGACGGCGACGTGCTGATGAGCGAGTCGGCGGCCATCGGCGAATACCTGGCCCGCCGCCATGGCCCCGGCGACCTGACCGTCGCGCCGGACGAGCCCGGCTTCGGCGCCTATCTGAACTTCCTGCACATGGGCGAGGCCACCCTCACCTTCCCGCAGACCATCCACCTGCGCTACGCGGTGTTCGAACCCGAGGAGCGCCGCCTGCCCCAGGCCGCCGCCGACTATGTGCAGTGGTTCCTGTCGCGACTGAAGGCGGCGGCCAGGCTGCTGGACGACAGCGGCTATGTCGCCGCCCGCCGCTTCACCATGGCCGACATCTCGGTGGCCTACGCCCTGAAGCTGGGCGAGCAGCTGGGCTTCGCCGACGCCTTCCCCGAGACCTTCAAGGCGCATCTGGCGCGGATGAAGGCCCGTCCCGCCTACCAGCGCGCCCTGGCCGCCGAGAGCGCCGGAGAACCCGTGCTGTGAACGCTGAGCGCATTCCCGTCATCGTCGGCGTCGGCGAGACCCTCGACCGCCCCGGCGACCTCTCCAAGGCCCTGGAGCCCCTGGCCCTGATGGAGGCGGCCCTGCGCGAGGCCGACGCCGACGCGGGCGGCGGCTTCCTGGCCAGGATCGGCTCGCTGGACGTCGTCAACCAGCTGAGCTGGCGCTACGCCGACGCGGCGGGCCAGCTGTGCGCCCGGCTGGACATCGCCCCGGCCCGCGCGGTCTACGGCCCGGTCGGCGGCGAGAGCCCGGTGCGCTACCTGCACGAGGCCGCCGTCCGCATCGCCCGGGGCGAGGCCGAGGTCTGCGCCGTGGTCGGGGCCGAGGCGCAGTGGAGCGTCAACAAGGCCCGCGCGGCCGGGGTGGACCTGCCCTGGACGCCCAAGCCGCCGGCCGACGGGCGCGGGCCACGCATCGAGGTCCATCCGCTGGCCCTGAAGCTGGGCGTCTTCCTGCCGGTCAGCGTCTATCCGTTCTACGAGAACGCCGCCGCCCACCACTGGGGCCAGACGCCGCGCCAGGCCCTGGCCGAGTCCGGCGCCCTGTGGTCGGCCTATGCGGCGGTGGCGGCGCGCCAGCCCAACGCCTGGATCAAGACGGCCTTCACGCCCGAGCAGATCACTACCCCGCGCCCCGACAACCGCCCGATCGCCTGGCCCTACACCAAGCTGATGGTGGCCAACATGCAGGTGAACCAGGGCGCGGCGGTGATCGTGACCAGCCTGGCCGCCGCCCGGGCGGCCGGGATCGCCGACGAGCGGCTGGTCTTCGTCTGGGGCGGGGCGGCGGCGCGCGAGCCCGGCGACTACCTGCAGCGCGACCACTATCACGGCTCGGTGGCGCAGGACGCCGTGCTGGAGACGGTGAGCGGCATGGCGGGCGGCTTCGACGCGCTGGAGCTCTACAGCTGCTTCCCCTGCGTGCCGAAGATGGCCCGGCGGACCCTGGGCCTGCCGGCGCCATTCGAGGGTGGCGTCACGCCCACCGCGACCGGCGGCCTGACCTTCTTCGGGGCCCCGATGAACGACTACATGACCCACGCGGCGGTCGCCATGACCCGCCGGCTGCGGGAGGGCGGGACCGGCCTGCTGTACGGCCAGGGCGAGTTCGTGACCAAGCATCACGGCCTGGTCCTGGCCGACCGCCCCGCGCCCGAGGGCGGCAGGCCGCTGGAGGAGATCAGCGTCCAGGCCGCCGCCGACGCCCGGCGCGGCCCGGTCCCGGCCTTCGTGGAGGACGCGACAGGGTCGGCCGTGTTGGAGACCGCCACCGTGCTCTACGACCGCGACGGCGCGCCGACCCACGGCGTGGCCATCGTGCGGACCGGCGACGGGGCGCGGGCCCTGGCGCGGGTTCCGGCCGCCGATACCGACACCCTGGCGGCCCTGACCGATCCCGACGCCTTCGCGATCGGCCGGACGGGAACCCTCACCGCGGGCGACGACGGGGTGGTGGACTGGCGGCTCTGAACCTCTGGAGCCCTCGCGGCGTTCCTCCGGCGAAGGAACCCGTCCATGCCCCGCCGCATCCTGTCCAGCCGCCTACTTCCCAACGCCCTGCTCCTGGTGCTGACCCTGGGCGGGCTGACGCTGGGCGCCTGCGCCTACGAGCATCCGTCGCCGCCCGGCTACGCCTGGCGCTACATGGAGCCGGGCGACGAGGGGCCCAAGCTGGCCTATGGCCGGCCCGACAGCGATGAAGTGCTGATGATGATGGCCTGCGCGCCCGGCGCCGCCGCCGTGACCCTGACGGCGACCGACCTGAGCGGGAACGAGATCGCCCTGGCCTCCAACGACACGATCACCCGCCTGAAGGCCCGGGTCGTCGCGTCGGAGGTGGTCGGCGGCGTCCTGGAGGCGCGGACCTCGGTCGACGCCGCGGCGCTGAGCGCCTTCCGTCGCACGGGCGACCTGGACCTGCTGATCGCCGATGAACGCCACAGCCTGGACGCCGCCCCGGCCGACCGCCACGACGTGAAGGCGTTCTTCAAAGCCTGTACGGCCTAGGCGCTGGCCGACCCGATCAGGCGGTCGTGCAGGCCAGGGCCTTCTGTTCGGCCAAGGCCTCGTCGATCTGGCCCTGCCGCAGGTCCAGCTCACGCTTCCGCGCCGCGCCGGGATCGGTCAGCATGACCAGGGCCAGAGGCGGGAACAGCACGGCGGACAGATAGCCGGCGACCTGGTCGGAGGTCCGGCGTCCAGCGATCACGTCCTCGATGACCTTCATCTCGCCGCGCAGGGTGGTGACCCGTGACTGCAGAGCCGCGCAACGCGCCGGCCGCTCGGCCTGGGGCGTGGCGGTCAGGGCAAGGCCGCCGGCGGACGGCAGCGGCGGCGCGGGGCGGGCGCAACCCGCCAGCAGCGCCGCCGTCGCCAGGACCAGGACGGACCTAGTCAAACTTGACCGCGCGGCCTTGTCCGTCGAGGACGCCCCAGCTGGTCAGGCCGATGCCCACGGTGCCGTAGCGCACCAGGACCACGGCGTCGGCGCCCATCTTCTTGGCCTGCTTGCGCAGCTTTTCGTCGACCTGGGCGCGGGTGGGATCGGCATTGAAGATCGTCGTCTTGCGGACGGTGACCTTGATGTCGCCCAGGACCTTGTAGGGCTTGTCGGTGATGTCGTTTTCGCTGACCAGCACGCCGTCGACGATCGTCGATGCGGCGGGCGCGGCGGCGGGGGCGGGTTCGGTCGCCGGGACCGGCGCGGGGGCCGGCGCGGCCGCGGGATCCGGCGTCGCCTGCGGGGCGGCGGCGGGCGCCTCCTGCACCAGTTCCGCGGATTTGGCCGGCTTGACGGTCGTGGTCGACCAGGTGGCGCAGGCCGAAACGGCGAGCGGCAGGAGAACGGTCCAGAATTTGCGAGACAGACGCACGTGGGCTTCCCTTCGATGAAAGAGCACGGCGTGAGCGAGGGATGGCAGGCAGGCGGCCCCCCAGCCACGCCTTGAGCTCAAGCTAGGGCATGGCGAGGAAGGGTGTCAACTGAAGGTTGCCCACATCCCGACGCGCGTAAAATCAGCTGTCCGGGCCGGCGATCGCGCGGAACGATCAGACGCTAGGCCCGCCGTCCCGCCGCGCTGATGTTGTCCACGCCCAGCGCCGCCAGGCAGCCGCGCAGGATGCCTTCGGCGTCGAGGCCGGCCTGGGCGTACATGGCGTCGGGCTTGTCCTGGTCCTGGAAGACGTCGGGCAGCACCAGGGTGCGGATCTTCAGGCCGCGGTCCAGGGCGCCGTGCTCGGCCAGGGCCTGCAGCACGAAAGCGCCGAAGCCGCCGACGGCCCCCTCCTCCACCGTGATGATCGCCTCGTGCTCGCGCGCCAGGCGCAGCAGCATGTCGACGTCCAGCGGCTTGGCGAAGCGGGCGTCGGCGACCGTGGCGGAGAGACCGCGCGCGGCCAGCAGGTCGGCGGCCTTCAGGCACTCGGCCAGGCGCGTGCCCAGCGAGACGATGGCGACGCTGGTCCCCTCGCGGACGATGCGGCCCTTGCCGATCTCCAGGGGGGCGGCCAGGTCGGGGATGGTCAGGCCCAGGCCCTCGCCGCGCGGATAGCGGAAGGCGCTGGGGCGGTCGTCGATGGCCACGGCGGTCGAGACCATGTGGGCCAGCTCGACCTCGTCGGCGGCCGCCATCAGCACCATGCCGGGCAGAGCCCCCATGAAACCGAGGTCGAAGGTGCCCGCGTGCGTCGGGCCGTCGGCGCCGACCAGGCCGGCGCGGTCCATGGCGAAGCGCACCGGCAGGCGCTGGATGGCCACGTCGTGGACCACCTGGTCGTAGCCGCGCTGCAGGAAGGTCGAATAGATCGCCGCGAACGGCTTCATGCCGTCGGCGGCCAGGCCGGCGGCGAAGGTCACCGCGTGCTGCTCGGCGATGCCGACGTCGAAGGTGCGGTCGGGGAAGGCCTTGCCGAACAGGTCCAGCCCCGTGCCCGAGGGCATGGCGGCGGTGATGGCTACGATCTTCGGATCGATCTCGGCGTGCTTGATCAGTTCCTGGGCGAAGACCTTGGTGTAGCTGGGCGGGCCGGCGGCGGCCTTCTGCTGCTGACCGGTGACCACGTCGAACTTGACCACCGCGTGCAGCTTGTCGGCGGCGCCCTCGGCCGGGGCGTAGCCCTTGCCCTTCTGGGTGACGACGTGGACCAGGACCGGCTTCTCGTCGAATTCCTTGGCGTTCTTCAGGACCGAGACCAGGGCGTCCATGTCGTGGCCGTCGATCGGGCCGATGTAGTGGAAGCCCAGTTCCTCGAAGAAGGTGCCGCCGGTGACCATGCCGCGGGCGTATTCCTCGGCCTTGCGGGCCGCGTCGCGGATCGGGGTCGGCAGCTTCTCGACCACCGTCTTGCCCAGCTTGCGCGCCTTGCGATAGGCGCCGCCCGAGACGAGATTGGCCAGATAGGCGCTCATGCCGCCCACCGGCGGGGCGATCGACATGTCGTTGTCGTTGAGGATGACGATCAGGCGCTTGGTGGTGTCGACCGCCGCGTTCATCGCCTCGTAGGCCATGCCCGCGCTCATCGAGCCGTCGCCGATCACGGCGATGACGTTGTTGTTCTCGCCCTTCGCGTCGCGCGCGGCGCAGAAGCCCAGGGCCGCCGAGATCGAGGTGGCCGCGTGGGCCGCGCCGAACGGATCGTATTCGCTCTCGGCCCGCTTGGTGAAGCCCGACAGGCCGCCGCCCTGGCGCAGGGTGCGGATGCGGTCGCGGCGGCCGGTCAGGATCTTGTGCGGATAGGCCTGGTGGCCGACGTCCCAGATGACGATGTCCTTGGGCGTCTCGAACACGTGGTGCAGGGCGACGGTCAGCTCGACCACCCCCAGGCCCGCGCCCAGGTGGCCGCCGGTCACCGAGACGGCGTCGATGGTTTCGGCCCGCACCTCGCTCGCCAGCTGCTTCAGTTCGGGCACGCTGAGGCCGCGGGTGTCGGCCGGGGACGAGATGGTGTCGAGGAGAGGGGTCAAAGCAGGCATGTCCGAAGAAAGCGCGGTCAGTTGCGGCGGTCCAGCACGAAATCCACGCTACGGCGCAGATGTTCAGCCCGTTCGCCGAAAATATCGAGATGTGACTTGGTTTGAGCGGCCAAAAGATTGACTCGTTCCTTGGCGGCCTCGAGGCCCAGCAGGGTGACGTAGTTGGCCTTGCCCTTGGCCGCGTCCTTGCCGCCGGCGGCCTTGCCCAGCACCGCTTCGTCGCCCTCGGCGTCCAGGATGTCGTCGACGATCTGGTAGGCCAGGCCCAGGTCCTGGGCGAAACCCATCAGGGCGGCGCGCTCCTCGGCCTTGGCGCGGGCGATGATCAGCGGGATCTCGAAAGCGAAGGCGATCAGGGCGCCGGTCTTCAGGCGTTGCATGCGGGCCACGGCCCCCAGGTCGTCGCGGACGCCCAGCAGGTCGATCATCTGGCCGCCGCACATGCCCTTGGCGCCCGAGGCGATGGCCAGCTTGCGCACCAGTTCCGAACGGACGTTGCCGTCGTCGTGGGTGTCGGGGTGGGCCATGATCTCGAAGGCGGCGGTCTGCAGGGCGTCGCCGGCCAGGATGGCGGTGGCTTCGTCGTACTGCACGTGCACGGTGGGACGGCCGCGGCGCATGTCGTCGTCGTCCATGGCCGGCAGGTCGTCGTGCACCAGGCTGTAGGCGTGGATGCATTCCAGGGCGCAGGCGGCGCGCAGGACTGGCCGCTCGGCCAGGTCGAACATCTTGCCCGTCTCCAGGGCGAAGAACGGCCGCAGCCGCTTGCCCGGACCCAGGGCCGCATAGCGCATGGCCTCGGTCAGGCGGCTTTCCGGACCGTCGGCGCGCGGCAGCAGCTCGTCGAGCGCCACGGTGACGATGTCGGCCGCCTGGACGATGCGCTTTTCGAGGTCGATCAAAACAGCTTACCCCCGTTGGGAACGTCACGGTCCACGTCGACCAGTACGACGCCGCCCTCGGCGTCCGGGAAGCCCAGGCACAGGACCTCGGACTGGATAGGACCGATCTGGCGCGGCGGAAAATTGACCACGGCGGCCACGCGGCGCCCGACCAGCTCGTCCAGGGCGTAGTGCTTGGTCACCTGGGCCGACGATTTCTTGACGCCGATCTTGGGGCCGAAATCGATGGTCAGCTTGTAGGCCGGGGTGCGCGCCTCCGGGAACGGCGTGGCCTCGATGATCGTGCCGATACGGATATCGACCCGTTCGAAGTCCTCGTAGCCGATCTGCGGCGACGCCTGACCCATCAGTTGAACTCGGCCGGCTCGGCGGTCACGGAGCCGCCTTGGCCCAGCACGATCTTCTCGACCTTCAGCCGGGCCGCCTCGAGCTTCTTCTCGCAGTGGGCCTTGAGGGCCGCGCCGTCCTCGTAGATCTCGATCGAGCGCTCGAGCTCGGCCTTGCCGGACTCGAGCTCGCCGACGATCTGCTCGAGGCGCTGCAGGGCCTGCTCGAAGCTCATGCCTTCAAGATCTTGCGGACTGATCATTTCTACTCCGGGGCGAACAGGGGCACCCTAGTGGCGGGTCGCCGCGCGGGCAACGCCGTTGGCGGGGCTTTTGGTGAACGAGGTTCAGGGCCTGGGCGTCCCTGCGGTCCGAAGAGGCGCCTAGGGCCGCTCGAAGCGCTTCACGCACCAGTATTTGAAACCCTGGTCCTGCGTCTTCTTCAGGCCGCGCTTCTGCAGCGCCAGGCCGATCATGGTGTTGAAGAAGCCGTGGGCGACCAGCAGCACCTCCTGGCCGTTCTTGGACAGGTCGATCAGCAGGTCAGCGGCCTGGTCGGCGCGGACCTCGGCCTGGGCCCGGCTTTCCTGGCCGGCGTGGTGATCGAAGAACCACCACCAGAAGCGGGCGAAGAACCCCCAGTTCTTTGGCGACATCTTGATCCAGCGCGGCCAGGGCGGCGGCGGCAGCGGCGCCTCGATGAACAGCGGGTCGGTGGCGAAGGCCTTGCCGTCGGCGACCGCCTGGGCGGTCTCGATCGAGCGGCGGCGCGTCGAGGCGATCATCACCCCGGCCCGCCTGGCCGTGGCCTTCAGCGAATCCGGCGGGGTCTGGCCGGGCAGCAGCCCGCCCTCCTCGTAGCGCGCCCACCAGTCGCCGTAGGCGGGGGCGTTGAAGCGGACCTTGCGCGACAGGGCCGGCTCGCCGTGGCGGGCCAGGGTGATCGCGCCGGGGCGGACGGGCGGAGCGGAAAGGTGGTCGGCGGATTCGTCGGCCATAGATCTTGGAGGTCCCTTCATCGCCACCGGCGACCTGATTTCGGACCTCTCACCCCTCCTGCAACGCTTTGACATGCGCCGCCGCCGAACGGCCGAGCGCTTCTAGGTCGTAACCGCCCTCGAGCGAGGAAACAATACGCCCGCCGCAACGTCGGTTGGCGACCGAGGCGATCGCCCGCGTCGCCCAGGCGAAATCCTCGGCTTCCAGGCTCTGGGCGGCCAGGGGATCGCGGACATGGGCGTCGAAGCCGGCCGAGACCAGGATCAGCTGCGGCGCGAATCCGTCGACCTTGTCCATCAGCCCCTCGAAGCGCTTGCGCCAGAGCTCGCGCGGGGCGTGGGGCGCGACCGTGGCGTTGGCGACGTTGCCGACCCCGGTCTCGGACGGATCGCCGGTGCCCGGATACAGCGGCGACTGGTGGATCGAGGCGAAGAACACCGTCGGATCGTTCTCGAACGCGGCCTGGGTGCCGTTGCCGTGGTGGACGTCGAAATCGACGATCGCCACCCGGCCCAGCCCCGAAGCCTGGGCCACGCGGGCGGCCACCGCGATGTTGGAGAACACGCAGAAGCCCATCGCCGTGTCGGGCTCGGCGTGGTGGCCGGGCGGGCGGACGGCGCAGAAGGCCCGGGTCCCCTGCCCCGTCGCCACGGCGCGGGTCGCGGCGACCACCGCCCCGGCGGCCCGTCGGGCGGCGGCCAGGCTGCCGGTCGACAGCACGGTGTCGGGGTCCAGCGCCCGGCGGCCGCTGCGGGGCGCGGCGGCGACCACGTCGTCGATGAAGCCTTGCGGATGCACGCGGGCCAGGTCGGCGAAGTCGACCAGCGGCGCTTCCAGGCTCTCCAGGTCCAGGCGGCCGTCGTCGTCCAGCGCGTCGATCACCGCCCGCAGGCGCTCGGGCCGCTCGACGTGGTTGTCGCCGGGGCGGTGGTCGAGCATATCCAGGTGCGTATAGAGCGCGACATCCATGCGAGGACCCTACCTCTTGACCACCGCCGCGACCATCCGCCCCCATTCCATAAGAAGGGCCACCATCGACGACGCCGACGTCGTTTCCAGCCTCGGCGCCCGGACTTTCAGCGACACCTTCGCCCACCTGTATCCGACCGAGGACCTGGAGACCTTCCTGGCCTACGCCTACGGCCTGGAGCGGACGAAGCGCGACCTGGCCGATCCCGAGAAGGCCACCTGGCTGCTGGAGCTGGACGACGAGGCGATCGGCTACGCCACGGCCGGCCCGTGCGGCCTGCCCCACGACGACGTGAAGCCCGGCGACGGCGAACTGCACCGCATCTACGTGCTCAAGGCCTTCCAGGGCGGCGGGCGCGGCTCGCTGCTGCTGAAGACCGCGCTGGACTGGCTGGAGAAGGACGGCCCCCGCCCCCTGTGGATCGGCGTCTGGTCCGAGAACTTCGGCGCCCAGAAGCTCTATGAATCCAAGGGCTTCGAGAAGGTCGGGGAATACCACTTCCCGGTCGGCGAGACGCGCGACCTGGAGTTCATCCTGCGGCGGGGCTAGCCAAGCTCGACCTGCGGCTGCAATCTCCCGCAAAGCTCTTGGGGGAGGATACGATGCGACGGTTCCTGACGGGTTGCGGCGCCGCGCTGGCGGCCTTGGCGTTGACGGGCGCGGCCTCCGCCCAGGCTCCGGCGCCCGGGACGAGCCCGGACGCGCCGGCCAAGCGCGCCGCGGCCAAGGCCGAGGGCGACGCGATCCTGGCCAAGGCCGGCGCCGCGGCCCTGTTCGACAACCTCAGCGACCAGCCCGACCAGGACGGCGCGGTGATCCTGCAGCACAAGGGCTCGGGCCTCTACTGCCTGTTCAATCCGGGCCGGACCGAAAGCGAGGTCGTGCTGTTCAATCCCAACGGCGACGACGTCGGCTGCCACAGCGTGACCAGCTTCGACAGCCGGACGGTCTACGCCACCCGCACGACCCTGACCCTGGACCAGGAGATCGCGGCGGCGGTCATGGCCCTGAAGGCCAAGTATCCGAAGGCCAAGCCCTACAAGGCGACCGTCAATCCGATGATCGCCAAGATCCTGGCCTCGGACAAGATTCCGGCCAGCCGCACGGAGCGCTTCCTGGTCGGAGGCAACTATGAAAGCGTGTCGGTCACGGTGATCGACGGCTGGGCGATCAAGTACCGCCTCAGCGGCGACGCGGGCATGGCCAAGTTCCTGGCCGACGCCGGCGACGGCATCGGCTGGCTGTTCTACGTCCTCAAGGCCGACACCTATCACCACCCGCCGGCGCCTGCGGCTGGACAGCCCGCCTCCTGACCGCCATCCTGGGCTCGAACAACCGTTCGAAAGTCCGCCCCAAGGTCCGTGGCATGTTCCTGCGCTTCTTCTCCGAGCTCCGCGCCGCCAAGATCCCGGTGTCCCTGCGCGAGTACCTCCAGCTGATGGAGGCCCTGGACAAGGACGTCATCGACCGGCGGATCGAGGACTTCTACTTCCTGTCGCGCGCCAGCCTGGTGAAGGACGAGAAGAACCTCGACAAGTTCGACCGGGTGTTCGGCCACGTGTTCAAGGGGCTGGAGACCGTCGAGGACGGCATCACGGCCGACATCCCGGCCGAGTGGCTCAAGGCCCTGACCGAGAAGTTCCTGACCGACGAGGAGAAGGCGCAGATCGAGGCCATGGGCGGCTTCGAGAAGCTGATGGAGACCCTGCAGGAGCGCCTGAAGGAGCAGAAGGAGCGCCACGAGGGCGGCAACAAGTGGATCGGCTCGGGCGGCACCTCGCCGTTCGGCAACAACGGCTACAATCCCGAAGGCGTGCGCATCGGCCAGGACAAGAGCCGCCACGGCCGCGCCGTGAAGGTCTGGGACAAGCGCGAGTACAAGAACCTCGACGACTCGGTCGAGCTGGGCACCCGCAACATCAAGGTCGCCCTGCGGCGCCTGCGCAAGTTCGCCCGCCAGGGGGCGCTGGACGAGCTGGACCTGAACGGCACGATCCGCGGCACGGCCGAGAAGGGCTATCTGGACATCCAGATGCGTCCCGAGCGGCGCAACACCATCAAGGTGCTGCTGTTCTTCGACATCGGCGGCTCGATGGACGGCCACATCAAGCTCTGCGAGGAGCTGTTCAGCGCCGCCAAGACCGAGTTCAAGCACCTGGAGTTCTTCTACTTCCACAACTGCCTGTACGAGGCCGTGTGGAAGGACAACCGCCGCCGCCAGGTCGAGAAGATCCCGACCTGGGACGTGCTCCACAAGTTCCCGCACGACTACAAGGTGATCTTCGTGGGCGACGCGACCATGAGCCCCTACGAGATCACCTATCCGGGCGGCAGCGTCGAGCACTGGAACGAGGAGCCGGGCGCCATCTGGATGAGCCGGGTCACCGATATCTACCAGAGCGCCGTCTGGCTGAACCCCACGCCCGAGCGGCACTGGGACTACACCCAGTCGATCGGCGTGATGAAGCAGCTGATGAACGACCGGATGTTCCCCCTGACCCTGGAAGGCCTGGACAAGGCCATGCGGGAGCTGGTGCGGGGTTGACCGGCCGGGGACATGCGCTCGCGCGTGTCCCCATCGGCACCCACGGAGCCAGGACTTGGGGACACGCCCGAGGGCATGTCCCCGGCCCCTAAGGCGCCTCGCTGGTCATCACGGTCATCGACTTGCCGGTCTCCTCGGGCAGCACGGGGTCCTGGGTGACCAGGATCGTCGCGCCCTGCACCAGGATCGCGCGGACGTCGGCCTCGAAGGCGGCGGGCATCACCGCCTGGGCCATGACCTTGGCGTCCAGCAGCTTGCCGTCCTCGCCCGCATGGCCGGGCACGCCGACATAGATCCAGCGGTCCTCGCCGTCCGGGGCCTTGCCGGCATAGGTCAGGACGTGGGTCTGGAAGTCGGTCACCGGCAGGGTCACGCGGGTGCGGCCGATCTCCTTGCCGTTGCGCAGCACGATGGCCCGGCCGTCGGTGCGCGAGGCGATGATGGTCAGCGGCCCGGTCGGCGAGACCTCGGGCGTCCAGCGGAAGTCCTCGTCCGGCGCCAGGGGCCTATGGTCGGGCGCGTCCGGCTTGGGGCCCAGCACCCCCGCGGCCTCGGTCATGGTCGCCCCCTGCCCCGCCGTCCCGGCCACGATCACCGTGCCGCCCATCGGGGTGACGGCGAACAGCGCCTTGGCGAAGCCCATCGGCAGGTGCACGCAGCCGTGGCTCTCGGGATAGCCCGGCAGGCCGCCGGCGTGCAGCGCCACCCCGTCCCACGTCAGCCGCTGCTGATAGGGCATGGGCGCGCTGTTGTACTTGTTGGACCGGTGGTCGGCGTCCTTCTGCAGGATCGTGAACACCCCCGTCGGGGTCTCGTAGCCGTCCTTGCCGCTCGACACGGTGGAGACGCCGATGCGCACGCCGTTGCGGTAGACCGTGGCCAGCTGGCGCGACAGGTCGACATAGACGGTCACCGGCCCCTTGGGCGCGATCTGCGGGGCCCAGACCCACTGTCCGGGCTGGAGGGCATCGGCCCGGTGGGCCAGATCGACGGCCGAGGTGGCCTTGGCGCCCTGGGCGAGTGCGGCGGCGGGAAGGAAGAGGGCCAGGGCGGCGACGAGGGCCATGCCTCGAACCGAACGGGCGGGACGCGACGGGATCATCAAGCCTCTCGGAGCGACGTCGAACATGAGCCTCGGGGAAGATCGCCGAGACCGCAATTCCAAACGTCGCGAGCGGCGCGATCCGCTCAACCGGCGCTCAGCGCCGCGCCTTGGCTAGTGGGCCGGGCGCGGCTCGAACGACCGCTTCTCCGGGACCTTCAGGCACTCGGCGTCCGGCTTCTGGCCGTGCTGGGGCTTGGGCTCGGGATGCGGCAGGTGGCCGCCGCCGAGGGGAGCTTGCTGCTGGAAGGGCTTCATCATGGCCTTATCCTCCCGATTTTTCGTGTCGTTTTCATCACGCCGCCGCTTCGAGCGCGTCCAGCAGCCGCACCTCGACCTTGACGCCGAGGTGCGCCTCGCCCGGATCATCCAGGATGGTGCCCGAGATCGGCTTGGCCTCGTTCGGCGTGCGGGTATGGGCGACCAGGATCAGGTCCGGCGATTCCGCTAGGCCGTTGGTCGGATCGAACTCGGTCCAGCCCAGGCCCGGCAGGAAGACCTCGCACCAGGCGTGGGTGGCGCCGGCGCCGCGCAGGGCCGAGGCCGGGCCGCTGTAGATGTAGCCCGTGGCGAACACCGCCGCGTAACCCAGCCGCCGCAGGGCCTCGACCATCAGCCAGGCGAAGTCGCGGCAGGTGCCCTCCCCCGAGGCGATGGTCTGGGCTGGGGTCTGGGTGCCGGCCTCGGGCCGGGCCTTGTAGACGAAGCTGTCGTGGATGGTGGCGTTCATCCGCAGCAGGAAGTCGATCGCCGGTTCGTCGGGACGCTCCATCTGCTGGCGCAGCCAGCGCAGCAGCACCCGGTCGTCGTCGTCGGTGGCGGGGGTGATGAACGGGTTCAGCACCGCTCGGTCCTCGCGCGAATAGACGATCGGCGAGATGGTGTGCGGGTCGTCGATCTGCAGGCTGATCAGGGGTGCGGGATAGCGATCGATGACCAGGCGGCTGGTGATGGTGAAGCTGTCGGCCTCGCCCTGCGGCGTGAACCAGCAGACGCAATTGCCCGCCGCGTCATAGGTCCAGCGGGTCTGGCCGGGAAGAGACGTCTGGAGCGAGGCTTCGACGATCCGGATGGCGTGGCTGTCGCGCGGTCGGATCAGCAGCCGATGCGCCCCGAAGCCGACCGGCCGGGCGTAGCTGTACCGGGTCTCATGAAGGATGCTGAGCCGCGCCATAGGCTCTGCATAACCCCGCCGGCCCTGCTTCGTTCCGTCACAGGCGGGTGATCGGCATGGACGGAACAAAATAAGAACAATAGGTTGGATGGATGGCCATCCTCGATCTGAAACACAAGCTCGCCATCCTCTCCGACGCCGCCAAGTACGACGCCTCGTGCGCCTCCTCGGGCGCGGAGAAGCGCGACTCCCTGGGCGGCAAGGGGGTCGGCTCGACCGAGGGCATGGGCATCTGCCATGCTTACGCGCCGGACGGCCGCTGCATCAGCCTGCTGAAGATCCTGCTGACCAACTTCTGCATCTACGACTGCGCCTATTGCGTGAACCGCGTGTCGTCCAACGTCCAGCGGGCCCGGTTCAGCGTGAAGGAGGTCGTCGACCTGACGCTGAACTTCTACAAGCGCAACTATATCGAAGGCCTGTTCCTGTCGTCGGGCGTGATCCGCACTGGCGACTACACGATGGAGGAGATGGTCCGGGTGGCCCGGAGCCTGCGGCTGGACCACGACTTCCGCGGCTACATCCATCTGAAGCTGATCCCCGAGGCCTCGCCTGAACTGGCCGCCGAGGCCGGGCTCTACGCCGACCGGGTGTCGATCAATGTCGAACTGCCGGCCGACGAGAGCCTGGCGGTGCTGGCGCCGGAGAAGGACGCGGCGGGGATCAAGAGGGCCATGGGCCGGATGCGCCTGCGGATCGAGGACCACGCCGAGCCGGCGCGCAAGACCGGCCGCCGCAAGTTCGCCACCGGCCAGTCGACCCAGTTGATCGTGGGCGCCGACGCGGCCAAGGACGGCGACATCCTGGCCCGCAGCGCGGCGCTGTACGGCTCCTACCAGCTCAAGCGGGTCTATTACTCGGCCTTCAGCCCCATCCCCGACGGCAGCGCCCGCCTGCCCTTGAGCCGCCCGCCCCTGGTGCGCGAACACCGCCTCTACCAGGCCGACTGGCTGATGCGGTTCTACGGCTTCGGCCAGGGCGAGATCGTCGCGCCGGGCCAGGACCTGGACCTGGCTGTCGATCCCAAGACCGCCTGGGCCCTGCGCCATCGGGGCGACTTCCCCGTCGACGTCAACACCGCCGACCGCGAGACCTTGCTGCGCACGCCGGGACTGGGCGCGCGGGGCGTCGACCGCATCCTGCAGGCCCGGACCCAGACCCGCCTGACCCTGGACGACGTCAAGCGCGTCTGCGGTTCGGTCAAGCGCGCCAAGCCGTTCATCGTCACCGCCGACTGGACGCCGGGCGCGGGCGTCGACAGCGACGACCTGCGCGCCTCGCTGGTCGCGCCGCAGCAGCTGAGCCTGTTCTGATGCGGGTGGCGCGACTGGAGTCCGAGATCGACTTCAACGGCTGGCGCCTCGCCGCCCGGGCGCTGCGGGCGGAGGGCGTGGCGCCGGAGGCGGTGGTCTGGACGGTGCAGCGGGAGCTGTTCGATTTCGACCCCGTCCCTCCCCCTTGTGGGGAGGGTGGCCCGCGCAGCGGGTCGGGTGGGGGATCGGTGCAGAGCGCTTTTGCAACGGCGCAGCCCCACCCACCAGCTTCGCTGGTCCCCCCTCCCCACAAGGGGGAGGGAAAGGCGCCCGCGTTCACCGTCCCCAAGGCCTTCGTCGACCTGGCCGAGACCGTGATCCTGCATCGCTCGCCCGAGCGTCTCGCCCTGCTGTACCGCATCCTCCACCGCCTCGAACGCCAGCCCCGCCTGCTCGACAACCCCGCCGACGCCGACGTCGCCAAGGCGCGCGACATGGCCAAGGGCGTGGGCCGGGCGATCCACAAGATGCACGCCTTCGTCCGCTTCCGCCTGGTGGAGGACGTGACACCGGAAACTTACGTGGCCTGGTTCGAGCCGGCCCACCGCGTCACCGAAGCCGCCGCCCCGTTCTTCGCGCGGCGGTTCGCCAACATGAACTGGTCGATCCTGACGCCCGACGCCTGCGTCCACTGGGACGGAAGCCTCCTGACGATGTCGCCCGGCGCCGATCCCGCCGACGCGCCCTCGCAGGACGCCCAGGAGGAGATGTGGCGCACCTACTACGCCTCGATCTTCAATCCGGCCCGGCTCAACCCGGCGATGATGAAACAGGAGATGCCCAAGCGCTATTGGCGGAACCTGCCCGAGGCGGCGCTCATTCCGGAGCTGATCGAGAAAGCCCAGAGCCGGACCGAAACCATGGTCGCCGCCCAGCCCACCAAGCCGTCGGACCGCGTCCTCAAGGCCGCGCTGAAGCACGCTCGTGACGGGTCGTTCGGCGAGAGCAACCTGGTCAATCTCCAGGAGGTGGCGGCCGGGATCCAGGTCTGCCGCCGCTGCGACCTCTGGCGCGACGCCACCCAGGGGGTGCCGGGGCTAGGTCCGGTCAAAGCGGCGCTGATGATCGTCGGCGAGCAGCCCGGCGACCAGGAGGACCTTCGGGGCGTGCCCTTCGTCGGCCCGGCCGGCCAGCTCCTGGACCGCGCGATGGCCGAGGCGGGCATTCCGCGCAACCGGGTGTTCGTCACCAACGCGGTCAAGCACTTCAAGCACGAGCCGCGCGGCAAGCGCCGCCTGCACAAGACCCCGGACCGGGGCGAGGTCCAGGCCTGCCGCTGGTGGCTGGACGCCGAGCGGCGGCTGGTGCGGCCCAAGGTGATCCTGGCCCTGGGCGCGACGGCGGTGCAGGCGGTGTTCGGCAAGGCCCTGCCCATCGGCAAGACACGGGGCCAGCGCCAGGTCCTGGACGGCGACGCCCAGGGTCTCGTCAGCTGGCACCCGTCCTTCATGCTGCGGATACCGGACCCGGAGGCGAAGGACCGCGCCTATGCGGAGCTGGTCGCGGACCTGCGCCTGGCATGGAAGCTGGCGGGCTAAGCCGGGGGACATGCACTTGTGCGTGTCCCCAATTCCGGACACTGCGCTCACCGATGGGGACACGCACAAGTGCGTGTCCCCGGCCGTTAGCCGCCCCTCGCCAGCTTCGCCCGACGCCCTGCCCGCGCCTTGCGCTTCTTCAGCCAGATCACCACCCCGGTCACGCTGAGCGCCGCCACCACGACGCCGGTCAGCGAGATCAGGATGCGCCCGGGAATCCCCAGGATCCGGCCCGAGTGCAGCGGGAACTGGGCCTGGACGAAGATGTCGGCCGCCGTCCCCTTCCAGGGTTGGGAGTCGCCCAGCAAGGCTCCGGTCCTGCCGTCGTAATAGAGGTAGGGCGGTCCCACCCCGGCCGCGCCGTGGTCGCCGCCCGGCTCGTGGAAGGCCACCCCGTAGATGCCGTATTCGGGCGAATAGAAGGCCCCGCCGGCAGGGGCTTCCCAGCCCCGCTTGGTCGCCTCGGCCCGCGCGCCGGCCAGCACCTGGGCGTAGGTGCGGGTGGCGACGATCGGCGAGTGGTGGTCGGCCGGCGTGCGCAGGTCGAAGGGGCTGGGCGTCACCTTCGAGACCTTCGACATCACCGGATAGAACACCTCGGTGTAGAGGTTCAGCGAGAAGGCCGTGAAGGCCACGGTGAACAGCACGCCCCACAGCCACAGGCCGAAGGCCCGGTGGATGTCGAAATTGATCCGGTAGGCGCTGGCCGAGGTCTTGATCACCCAGGCCGGCTTCCAGCGCGCCCAGAAGCCGCGCCCTGGCCTGGCCGCGCTCTTCTGGCGCGGCGGCAGGGTCAGGTAGAAGCCGACGAAGCAGTCCAGCGTCCACAGGATCGCCACCCCGCCCAGCAGCCAGATCCCCCAGCGGTCGATCCCCCACATCTCGGGAATGTGCAGGCTGTAGTGCAGCACGTAGAGGAACGAGACGAAGGTCTCGCTGGTGATCGGCCAGACCGCGCCCCACTCGCGCCGCCCCTGTTCGGCGCCGGTCGCCGGGTCGATGAACACCTGGTTGTAGTGCGGCTCGAACAGCTTGCCGGTGGCGGGATCGCGCCTGGGCTCGACCCCGAAGGCCAGCGTGCCGCCGGGCTCGGGCGCCAGGGGCAGGTAGGTCACCTGGACGCGCGGGTCGCGGGCCTCGATCTGGCGCGCCAGGTCCAGCGGCGCCAGGGGCGGGCCGTCCTTGCCCCCTCCCTTGCTGGATTGGGCGAACATCAGGTGCGGATTGAGCACGTCGTCCAGCTCGTGGTCCCACGAGATGACCGCGCCGGTCACGCCCGAGACGAACAGGAACCCGGCGATGAGCAGCCCGACCCAGCGATGGAGGAACGTCAGGGCCGGCCGCAGCCCCGGCGGCGCGAACCGCATCGCGCCCGACCGCGCGGGCGCGGCCCCGGCGTCGGGCGCGGCGGAGGCCAGGTCCTGGGTTCGCGCGTCCATGCCCGCCCCTAGAACCTGTAGGCCAGGCGCACATAGGCCGCGCGCGGCGCGGCGTAGAACGACTGGTTCCACAGCAGGCTGGTCAGGTAGGTCTTGTCGAACACGTTGTTGACGTTGACCGAGGCGCGGACCTTGTCGGTCAGGTCGACCGCGGCGCTCAGGTCGACGACCGTGTAGGCCTTCTGGACGATCTCCACACTGGTGTCGCTGGCCGCCACGTAGTCGACCATCGAGACGTCGTCCTGCCAGCGCAGCTGGGCGCCCAGGGTCAGGTTGCGGACCTCCGGGAAGCTGTAGGTGGTGGCCAGCTTCAAGGTCTTGCGCGGCAGGAAGGTGCGGGTCGCCGCGCCGGCGTCGTCCTTGATCGACAGCTGGGTCCAGCCGCCGCTGATCGTCCATTGTTCGGTGAGCGCGCCGGCGATCTCCAGCTCGTAGCCCTTCGCGGTCGTGTCGACGCCGCTGTAGTAGTCGCCGTGGCCGTCCGCCTCGTTGTCGTCGTTCTCGCCGTCGTTGAACGTACCGGCGTACGAGGCCAGCCCGGCCTGCTTGGAGCGGAACACCGCGGCGGCGGCGTAGAGCTTGCCGCCGAACCATTCGCTCTTGAGCCCGCCCTCGTAGCTCGACCCCTTGGCCGGATCGAGCTTGTGGTTGGTGATGTCGACTTCCGACTGCGGATTGAAGATGTCGGTGTAGCTGCCGTACAGCGAGACGTTGGCCGTGAGGTCGAAGACCAGGCCGGCGTAGGGGCTGACCTTCGAGGCCGAGCGCGCCTGGTCGGTTCCGTAGGAATCGCCGGACGACTTCAGGTCGATGGCGTTGAAGCCGACCACGCCCTTCAGGCGATCGCTGAAGTTCAGGTGCGCCGCGCCATAGAAGCGGTTCAGGCGGTCCCGGGTGTCGGCGGCCAGATAGGCGCCGGGATAGGTCGGTTCGGTCGGCTGCTGGCCGCCCCAGTCCTGCAGGGCGGGATAGTCGACATAGGTGTCGGAGAAGTCTTCCCACTCCAGGCCGCGCTGCTTGGCGGTGCTGGCGCCGAACACCAGGTCGTGTTGGCGGCCGAACAGCTCGACGGGGCCGGTGACCTCGATCTGCCAGAGGTCCTGCTTGTAGGTGGAAGGGTAGCGGCCGACCATGCCCTGCACGCCCAGGCCGGTGACCGGATCGGGATTGCCGAAGGCGTAGAGCAGCTTGGCGTTCTCCTCGAAGGTCTTGTGGCTGTAGGTCCCCTTGGCGGTCCAGCCCGCGCCGATCTGGTAGGTCAGCTCGGCGAAGGCGTTCTCGTCCTTGGTGTCCCAGTAGGTCCAGTCCGCCGAAGTGCTGGCCGAGCGCGGATAGTCGATCCGCGTGCCGTCCGAATATTCCAGCGGCAGGGCGCCCCAGAGCACGCCGCTGGACAGGTTGTCCTGACGCGAATAGCCGACCGTGGCGTTGAGCTTCGGCGTCACGTCCCACGACAGGACGCCGTAATAGACGTTCCGGTTGACCTTGTTGTAGTCGAGGTAGCTGTCCTTATCCTCGTTGGCGTAGACGAGGCGGCCGGTGACCGTGCCCGAGGCGTTGAGCGGGCCCGAGGCGTCGGCCTCCAGCCGCATGTCGTTCCACGAACCGTACGAGGCCGAGGCCTGGGCCTGGAAATCCCGGGTGGGCCGCTTGCGCACGTAGTTGACCGTCGCCGACGGATTGCCCGTGCCGGTCAGCATGCCGTTGGCGCCGCGCACCACCTCGACCCGGTCGAAGATGGCGGTGTCCAGGTCGCCGAACTGGATGCCCCAGATCATCGGCAGGCCCACGCCATCCACCTGGAAGTTGGTGATGTCGAAGCCGCGCGAGTTGTAATAGGTGCGGTCGGTCTCGACCCGCTCGACGTTCACGCCCACCACGTTGGCCAGCAGGCGGTTGACGTCGTTGAGGGCGAAGGTCTCGATCTGCTGGCGGCCGATCACGGTCACCGACTGCGGCGTCTCGCGCAGGCTCAAGTCCAGGCCCGCCACCGCCGAGGTGCGGGCGCGCGCCCCGGTCACCACCACCCCGTCCACCTGGTTCTCGGCCGCATTGGCGTCGACGGCGGCGGGCGCGTCCTCGGCATGGGCGACGGTCGCCGTCGATACGGTCGCGACGGCGGCGCCGGCCAGCAGGAAGGCGCGCAGGGAGGAGGTCATGGGCGGGGCTCGTTTGCGATCAAGAATGAGTCGCAAGTGCAATAAGGGGTAACGCCCTCCCCTGTCAAACCGAGGCGCGGCCTGGCCCCTCAATTGTCGGATAAACGGCAGCGGTGTGGCGCGACCACCACGGGCAAACGCCCAAGAAAAAGGCCGCGCCCCTTGCGGAACGCGGCCGATCTCGATGGCGTGGACCTGTTGCTAGGCCGAGAAGCCCGCCTCGGCGAAGTTCAGCATCCGCCCCAGCAGCGCCTCGACGTCGGCCTCGCTGGTCGTGCCTTCCGACAGGACGTTCAGGCGGTCGAACTCGGCGAAGCGGTTGTTGTGCAGCATGCCCAGGGTGAAGTGCAGCCGCCAGTAGATCTCCTCGGCCGGCAGGTCCGGACGGGCCTTGAGCAGGGCGTCGGAGAAGCGGCGCAGGTGGGTGACGTCGGTCTGCAGCACCTTGCGGATCTCGTCGGTGCCCTCGCTGCGGGCCCGGATCAGGAACTGCAGCGAGATGCGGCGCTCGTGGTCGGGGGCCAGCCACTTCAGCGGCGGGGTCAGCAGGGCGGCCAGGATCTCGCGCACGGGCGGATTGCCCGCGTGGCGATCGATCGCCTCGTGCAGCTTCTTGGCCCGCTCGCGGTTCAGCTCCACCGTGCGCCGGCGGAAGATTTCGTACAGCAGGGCGTCCTTGGAGCCGAAGTGATAGTTCACCGAGGCCAGGTTGACGCCCGCCGCGGCGGTGATGTCGCGCACCGAGACGTTCTGGAAGCCGTGCAGCGCGAACAGACGTTCGGCGGCGACGAACACCAGGTTCTTGGTGACGGCTTCGTTGTCGACGCCCTCGACGTCGGTTTCAGGCGCGGTGGTGACGGTCGCGCCGTCGCTCTTCGGACTCACTACGGTATCCCCTTTACCTGCGGGGAAGTCTTACGGCCGTTCGAAATTGGCGCAAGCGTCAAGATGGAACGCGGACGGAGGAATTCTGAAAGCGGCGCCAAGCGAGGCGCCCCATGGCGCTGGGCGCCGCCGTTTCGGCGGCCACGGCGCATCGCCCCGTTTGTCGCCCTCCTCGATTCCACGTATCAAACCTGGGTTCGAAGGGGACGGGACACCCATCGGGGAGTAGTCGAGTTTGGCGCGTGATCTGTCGAGCGACGCCCAGCCCCACGGACGGGGCGTGCGTCTGAGCCTCGTCGTGGGCTTCCTGCTGCTGGTCTGCGCCGCGGTCGCCGCCATGGTCGTCGCCATCAGCGGGGCAGCGGCCGAGCGCTGGGCGTCGCACTCCGTGGAGGTGCGCCGGGTCCAGACGGTGACCTTCAGCGCCTTGCAGGACGCCGAGACCGCCCAGCGCGGCTACCTGCTGACCCACGATCCCGCCTACCTGCAGCCCTACAACCAGACCCACGACCGCCTTCCGGCCATGAAGGCCCAGCTACGCGCCCTGGTGGCCGACAATCCGGCGCAGCGCCGGCGCGTCGCCGACCTGATCCAGGCCATCGACACCAAGATGGCCGAGCTGGACCTCACCGTGGCCATGGCCCGCGACGGCCGCGCCGACGCCGCCATCGCCCGTCTCAAGACCAATCTGGGCAAGGCCCAGATGGACCGCGTCCGCGCGCTCAGCCAGGACTTCGAGACCTACGAGGCGAACCTGCTGGTCCAGCGCCAAGCGGCCGTCGCCAATCAGCGATCGCTGCTGATCGGGGTCATCGTCCTGGCCCTGGTCGCCGCCGCGGTGCTAGCCTATGCGGTCACCCGCGAGACCCGCGACCACGCCCGCGAACTAAGCGGCCACAACCTGGCCCTCAAGACCGAAATCGCCCAGCGCGAACGAGCCGAGGCCCAGCTGCGCCAGGCCCAGAAGATGGAGGCGCTGGGTCAGCTGACCGGCGGCGTCGCCCACGACTTCAACAACATGCTGGCGATCATCGTCGGCAATCTGGACATGCTGATCCGCCGGTTGTCGGGGCAGGAGAAGCTGCTGAGCCTGGCCGAGAACGCCCTGTCGGGCGCCAACCGCGCGGCCGCCCTGACCAAGGGCCTGCTGGCCTTCTCGCGCCAGCAGCCGCTGGATCCCAAGCCCACCGACGTCAACAAGTGCGTGGCCGACATGTCGGAACTGCTGCGCCGGGCCCTGGGCGAGCACATCGCCGTCGAGACCGTGCTGGCCGGCGGCCTGTGGCGCGCCTTCGTCGATCCGCCGCAGCTGGAAAGCGCCATCCTGAACCTGGCGGTCAACGCCCGCGACGCCATGAGCGAGGCCAACCTCGGCGGCGGCCGCCTGACGATCGAGACCTCGAACGCCTTCCTCGACAAGGCCTATGCCGACGCCCACGACGAAGTCGAGGCCGGCCAGTTCGTGCTGGTGGCGATCACCGACACCGGCGGCGGCATGACGCCTGAGGTGATGGAGCGCGCCTTCGACCCGTTCTTCACCACCAAGCGCCTGGGCGAAGGCACCGGCCTGGGCCTGTCCCAGGTGCACGGCTTCCTCAAGCAGTCGCGCGGCCACATCAAGCTCTACAGCGAGCTAGGCGTGGGCACGACGGTCAAGCTGTACCTGCCGCGCGACACCCAGGGCCTGCCGCTCGACGAGCCGGTGGTCCCCGCCCCGGTCGTGGCCCGCGGCGAGGCCTTCACCGTGCTGGTCGCCGAGGACGATCCGGGCGTGCGCAGCTTCACCGTCAGCGCCGCCCGCGAGCTGGGCTACAAGGTCATCGAGGCCGACGGTGCGGCGGTGGCGCTGGAGCGCCTGGCCCAGCGTCCGGAGATCAACCTGCTGCTGACCGACGTGGTCATGCCCGGCTCCAACGGCCGCCAGCTGGTGGAGGCCGCCCTGGCCCTGCGGCCGGACCTGAAGGTGGTCTACATGACCGGCTACACCCGCAACGCCATCGTCCACAACGGCACGCTGGACGCGGGCACCCGCCTGCTGACCAAGCCGTTCACGCTGGAGCAGCTGGACCGGGAACTGCGCGACGCCCTCTCCGGGCAGTAGGCCTATTGCAGGCGGAAGCCGGCCTTGCCCGTCTCGCGGTTCTTGAAATAGGCGGCCTGGGGGCCGTTCGCGCCGGGCTGTTCCAGGACCCGCTGGTCGCGGCGAATCTGGTCGATCTGGCCGCGCAGCAGGGCGGCCGTTTCGAAGTCCTCGGCGGCGACGGCCTGGGCCATCTCCTCCTCCAGTTCCGACAGATGGGTTTCCTGGGTCATCGCGGGCTCCCGGCGTGTGCACGGAAGATAACGCGCGAAATGTCGGATCGGTCGGCCATCCCACTTTGGATCGGGCGACTTGAGATCGCGCCCCGGCAGGCGTAAGCCGCCCGTCGTGTCGACCGATCCGCTTTCCCCTTCCCCGGACAACTCGGTTCTCGGAACCCGGCTGATCTCGCTGGCCGTGGCCAGCGCCCTGCTGATGGAGTTCATCGACTCCACCGCCCTGTCGACCGCCCTGCCCACCCTGGCCCGGGCCTTCAGCGTCGATCCCATCCACCTGAAGCTGGCCCTGACCTCCTACATCCTGGCCCTGGCGGTGTTCACCCCGGCCAGCGGCTGGGCGGCGGAACGGTTCGGCGCCCGGCGGGTGTTCATGACGGCCATGGTCGTGTTCCTGGCCGGCTCGGCCCTGTGCGGCCTGTCGCGGAACCTGGAGGCGCTGGTGGCCTCGCGCATCCTGCAGGGGATCGGCGGGGCGATGATGACGCCGGTGGCGCGGCTGATCGTCGTGGGCTCCACGCCCAAGGACAAGCTGATCCGGGCCATGGGCTGGTTCACCATGCCCGCCCTGATCGGTCCGCTGATCGGCCCGCCCCTGGCCGGCCTGGTCCTGGCCGTCGCCGACTGGCCGTGGATCTTCTACCTGAACCTGCCGATCGGCCTGCTGGGCATGACGGCGGTGATGCGCTTCGTGCCCAAGAGCCAGCCCCAGGAGATGGGCCGGTTCGACACCCTGGGCTTCCTGCTGTCGGCCGTGGCGATCAGCGGCCTGGTCGTGGTGGCCGAGACGGCGGGCCTGTCGCTGCTGCCGCCGTGGGGCCAGGCGACCGTGCTGTCGATCGCCCTGGCGTCCGGCTGGCTCTATCTGCGCAAGTCCAAGATCACGCCCCGGCCGATCCTGGACCTGGGCCTGCTCAAGTACCGCACCTATCGCGCCAGCCTGCTGGGCGGGTCGTTCGTGCGGCTGGGCATCGGGGCCAGCCCCTTCCTGCTGCCGCTGCTGCTGCAGGTGGCCCTGGGCTGGAGCCCGCTGAAGGCCAGCGCCGTGACCCTGGGCACCGGGGTCGGCACCCTGATCGCCCGGCCCTTCGCGGCGGCGGGGCTGAAGCGCTTCGGCTTCCGCACCTCGCTGGCGGTGTTCGTGGTGGCCACGGCGATCCTGACGGCCATGCCGGGCTTCTTCACGCCGGCCACGCCCATGGTCGTGATGACCGCCACCCTGTTCCTGGCCGGCTTCGCGCGGTCCAACCAGTTCATCGCCGCCAACACCATCGCCTACGCCGACGTGCCCCAGCCCCGGGTGGCCGCCGCCTCGACCCTGGCGGCTGTGACCCAGCAGGTCGGCCTGGCCCTGGGGGTCAGCTTCGGCGGCCTGATGCTGCACCTGGCGCGCGGCCACGGCGCCCACCTGACGCCGGACCGCTTCACCTGGCCGTTCGTGGCCATCGGCCTGGTGACCCTGGCGGCCCTGCCGGTCTACCTGCGGCTGGACCGCGACGCGGGGGCGGAGATCAGCGGAAGAGTGCGCGTAGACGCCCTCTCCCAGAGGGAGAGGGAGGGACCCGCCGCGTAGCGGTGGGAGGGTGAGGGGTTAGGAACGGCTGACGGCGTGCCGGCAGGGCGCTCGTGAGAAATCGGTGAGGGTGTAACCCCTCACCCTCCCACGCTCTTCGAGCGCGGGCCCCGCCCTCTCCCTCTGGGAGAGGGTTTCTTATTTCGCCGCCGCGATGCGCGCGCGGGCGATCTCGTCGGCGACCAGGTTGGCCGGGCGCTTGTCGACCAGCGAATGGTCCAGCACCTCGCCCAGGGTCTGGGCCAGGCGGTCCAGCTTGGCGGCCACCCACGCGGGATCGAAGGCCGTCCCGGCCTCCAGGGCGCGGATCTCGCCGGCCACGTTGATGATGCCGCCGCCGTTGATCACGTAGTCGGGGGCGTAGAGGATGCCGCGGTCGTACACCGCTTGGCCGATCGTCTTGTCGGCCAGCTGGTTGTTGGCCCCGCCGGCGATCACCTTGACCTTCAGGCGCGGCAGGGTGGTGGCCGAGATCGCGCCGCCCAGGGCGCACGGGGCGAAGATGTCGGCGTCGACGTCGAAGATGGCGTCGGTCGAGACGATCCTGGCGCCGGTCTTGGCCGCCACCTCGTCCAGGGCCTTCTGGTTGACGTCGGCGATGATCAGCCGGGCGCCGGCGGCGTGCAGCTTCTCGGCCAGATAGGCGCCGACGTGGCCGACGCCCTGGATGGCGACGGTGACGCCGTTCAGGTCGCGGTTCAGGGCCCGCTGGACGCACAGGCGCACGCCCCGGAACACGCCTTCGGCGGTGACCGGCGACGGGTCGCCCGAGGCGGCCGCGTGGCCTTCCAGACCGGCGACGTATTGGGTGGTGCGGCGGGTGGCGACCAGGTCGGCGGGCGAGACGCCGACGTCCTCGGCGGTCCAGTACTTGCCGGCCAGGCTGTCGACGGCGCGGCCGAAGGCCTCGAACAGCTCCGGCGTCTTCTGGCTGCGGGCGTCGCCGATGATCACGGCCTTGCCGCCGCCGAACTCGAGGTCGGCCATGGCGTTCTTGTACGACATGCCCTTCGACAGCCGCAGGGCGTCGGTCACGGCGGCGTCGGCGCTGGAATAGTCCCACATGCGGCAACCGCCGGCGGCCGGGCCGCGCGCGGTGGAATGGAGGGCGATGATCGACTTCAGGCCGGTTTTTTCGTCAAAGAACGCGTGTACGCCTTCGTGTCCCTCGAAATCCGGGGAATCGAACAAAGTCATGCCGTGAGTCCTGCCCTAGGTCAGAAAGTTTGCGCGCGGGTGTACGCTGGCCAGGTGGTGTGAACAAGCCCTTGGCCACATGGCTTATCGCCACATCCTCCAACATCCGCTCATCCCGGCGAATGCCGGGACCCAGATGGAATGGCGGTGTGGCTGACGCCAAGAGCGCCGAGCCCTTCCAATCAGCCTCTCAGTTTTAGGATCTGGGTCCCGGCATTCGCCGGGATGAGCGGAGTTTTATTGCTTGGTAAGCTGCGAGCGCACCACGTTCGGCGCGGTCGGCGCGCCCGGGATCGGCGGGGCGCCGGACGGCAGGTCGGCCAGCGGGTCCTTCAGGAACGCCGCCGCGTCGGTCCACACCACCTGGGCCTGCTTGTCGACCAGCAGCAGGTGCCAGCCGTCGGCGTAGAAGGCCGAGCGGTCGTCGGGCTTGAGCCGCCGGGCCGCCTCCATGGTCGGCTCCTTGGGGATGATGTGGTCGTTGGCCCCGTAGAAATAGGCCACCGGCACCTGGACCTTGCCGAGCGACGCCCAGGCCTTCTCCATCAGCCCGACCAGGCCGTAAAGTGTGTCGGACCGCGCGCCCCAGATCATCAACGGATCGCGGCCCATGCGCCGCAGCTCCTCGATGTTGTCGGTCGGCTGGACGTTCCTGACCAGCCACTCGGGCGGCTTGACCACCCAGCTGCGGGTGGTGTGGGCGGTGATCCAAAGGCTGGTCTTGTAGGGCAGAGGCTGGTTCGACCAGCCCCAGACGGCCGGGGCGAACAGCAGGAGGCGGTCGACGGCCGGCGGCCGCTCGGACGCCATGGCGACGATGGCCAGGGCCCCGCCCATGCTCTCGCCGGCCAGGGCCACCTTGGCCTCGGGATGGGCCTCGCGGACCAGGGCGACGGCGGTGCGGATGTCCTCGACCACCAGCTCCGGCGGCGCCCAGACCCCCCGGTCGGGCGAGCGGCCGAAGCCCCGGATGTCGAGGGCGTAGGTGGCGATCCCCTGCCGGGCCCAGAACGGCCCCGCCAGGTGGAAGGCGTTGGAATAGTCGTTCATGCCGTGCAGGGCGACGATCACCTGGGTGATGGGCGTCCCTTCGGGCGGCAGCCACTTCGTCAGGCCCAGTTTCTTGCCGTCGAAGCTGAACAGGCCGTCGTCGTCCAGGCGCGGACCGCGATAGCCCAGCTGCCCCGGTCCCGGACGCTGGGTCACCGGGGTGCAGGCGGCCAGGCCGGCCGTGCAGGCGGCCCCGAGGAGGAGAATCCGACGGTTCATGACGCCAGGATGCCCGCCACTCGGCGGCGAAGATAGGGCGCGACCTCGGCGTCGAACCACGGGTTGCGCTTGAGCCAGGCGGTGTTGCGCCAGGACGGGTGCGGCAGCGGCAGGACCCCTTGGTCGATGTAGTCGCGCCAGGCGGCGACGGTGTCGGTCATGCTTCCCTTCATCCTGGAGTCCAACGCCCAGGCTTGGGCATGGCTCCCGACCAGCAGGGTCAGCTCGACGTTCGGCAAGGCCGCCAGCAGCGGCTTGCGCCACAGGGCGGCGCAGCGGGCCGGCGGCGGATAGTCGCCGCCCTTGGGATTGGTGCCCGGGAAGCAGAAAGCCATGGCCGCCACCCCGATCTCCTCGCGGCCGTAGAAGGTCTCGCGATCGACGCCCATCCAATCGCGCAGGCGCTTTCCCGACGGATCGTTGAACGGCAGGCCGGTCTCGTGCACCAGCCGCCCCGGCGCCTGGCCGCAGATCAGCAGGCGCGTGCCCTCCCCCACCCGCACCACCGGTCGGGGCGTGTGCGGCAGGTACGGCGCGCAGGCGCGGCAGGCGGCGATGTCGGCGAGGATGGCGTCCAGCGGCATGCCGCTGACTTAGGCCCTGCGCCCCGGATGGCAAGCGGGGCGCGGCGTCGCGGATCGGGAAATCGCAGGAGGCCGGCTAGAGGCGATCCCCGATTGTCCGGCCTCGGGCGGGCACCCCATCAATGGCTTTCCACACGGAGGAAACCGTCATGCCGCAGACGCTCGCCGCCTGGATCGTCGTCGCCCTGGCCATCGCCGTCACCCTGGCCGCGCCCATCGCCCAGGCCTGCACCCGCGTGGTCTATCTGGGCCCGAACGACAACATCATCACCGCCCGGTCGATGGACTGGAAGGTGGACGTCCAGACCAACCTCTGGATCTTCCCGCGCGGCATGGCCCGCGACGGCCAGGCCGGCCCCAACTCGATCAAGTGGACCTCGAAATACGGCAGCGTGATCGCCACCGGCTACGAGATCTCGACCACCGACGGCGTCAACGAGAAGGGCCTTATGGCCAATGTGCTGTGGCTGGTGGAGTCGCAGTACCCGCCGTTCGGCAAGGACAGCAAGCCGGGCCTGACCATCGCCGCCTGGGCCCAGTACGTGCTGGACAACTACGCCACCGTCGCCGAGGCCGTGGCGGCGCTGGAGAAGGAGCCCTTCACCATCGTCACCGACGCCGTGCCCGGCGAGCAGCGCCTGGCCACCCTGCACCTGTCGATGTCGGACGCGACCGGCGACAGCGCCATCGTCGAATATGTCGGCGGCAAGCAGGTGATCCACCACGGCCGCCAGTACCAGGTGATGACCAACTCGCCGACCTTCGACCAGCAGCTGGCCCTGGTCGCCTACTGGAAGCAGATCGGCGGCACGGTGATGTTGCCCGGCACGAACCGGGCCTCTGACCGCTTCGCCCGCGCCGCGTTCTACGTCGACGCCATCCCCAAGGACGAGGACCCCAACCGCGCCCTGGCCAGCGTGTTCAGCGTGATCCGAAACGCCTCGGTGCCCTACGGGATCACCACCCCCGACGAGCCGAACATCTCGTCGACCCGCTGGCGCACTGTGTTCGACCACAAGCGCAAGCTCTACTTCTTCGAGTCCGCCCTGACGCCGAACACCTTCTGGGTGGACCTCAAGAAGATCGACTTCTCGGAGAAGGCGCCGGTGAAGCGGCTCGACCTGGGCAAGGACCAGGACCACACCTATTCGGGCGACGCGACCGCCGACTTCAAGCCGGCGACGCCGTTCAAGTTCCTGGGCCTGTCCGGCTCCTAGGCCACCGCGCCCAGCAGGCGCTTTTCCTTGGCGACCCGCTCGGCGAACGAGGGACGGGCCAGGATCGCCTCGACATAGGCCTTGGTCCGGGGCCAGGCCGACAGGTCGAAGCTGAGGTGATCGAGATTGGCGAACGGACTGGCCACGGCGAGGTCCGCCAGGGTGATCCGATCCTCCAGCAGGAAGCCGCCGGCGTCGGGCACGATGCGTTCCAGATAGTCCAGCAGCGGCGGGATCGTCTCGCGCTCGGCCTTGACGCAGGCGCCCTCGTCGCCGGTCACGCCCATGAACTTGGGGCCCACGATGCGGTTGAAGAACAGCGGCCCGGCGGCGGCGACCACGATGGTGTCGGCGAACTCCTCGAACCAGATCGCCCGGGCGCGGTTGCGCGGGTCGGTCGGGATCAGGTTCGGCTCGGGATGCAGGGCTTCCAGATAGGTGATGATCGCCGAGGAGTCGGAGATCTGGAAATCGCCGTCCTTGAAGCCCGGGATCTTCTTGAACGGGCTGCAGGCCAGGAACTCGGCGTCGGGTTCGCCGGGCCGCGGGACCTTGTTCTCCAGCACCAGCCCCTTCTCGGCCCCGAAGGCCAGGGTCTTGCGCACATAGGGCGACAGAGACGAGCCGTAGACGATCATGGTAGACCCTCCCTTATGAGTTCAACTCATAGGTCCACCGATCGCGTTTTGAATCAAGACTTAGGTGCGATCAGTCCTCGCCGCCCTCATCGCCGCCCTCGTCCGCGACCTTCTCGAAGCTGGTCGGGTCGCCGTCCTGGCGCAGGCGCAGGCGGTAGACGCCGCGGAAGGTCTCGGGGTCGGCGGGCTTGTTGTGGCGCAGGATGACGATCTGGCCCTGGCGCGCCAGCTCGATGGCGTCGGTGCGGATGTGGCCCAGCAGGCGCTGCCAGCGCTCGGGCTGGATCGCCTTGGCCACCGACATCGGATCGATGGACTTGCCCGGCGCCACGGCGGCCAGCTGCGAAAGGATGGTGTCTTGGATCGGGGTGGTCATGGTTTTCGCTCGAGCACGGACCAGACGCCGTTGTGACGCGTGAACATGGTCGTGGAGATGATTTCGGGGTCGCCGGCGATTTGATCGACGAACATCGCGACGCGTTCCAGCCGCTCCTTATCCCCCCCGTCGACCAGCAGCAAGAGATTGCGCTGCGAGAAGACCGCGACGGGGTCGCCGGTCATGGTCACGCCGTGGACCGCCCAGGTGTCGGGCTGGTCGACGAAGTTCAGGGCCAGGCTGCTCTGGTTGGTGATGGTCCAGACCCCGGGCTCCAGGGTGTCGATCTCCATGCGCCCCATCTTGGCGCGGGTGTTGGCGTCGGCCCGCGCCCAGGCCGCCGCCACGTCGGGGAACAGCGGCGTGACCTTGTCGGCGGAGGGCATGGTGAAGGTCTCCTCCCCGTCGACGGCGATGATCTCGATGAAGTCCCCCGCGAACGGCCGCGTCAGCATCTTGACCTTCCCGGCGCCGGGCGCGGTCACGTAGTCCTTGGGCCGGATCAGCACGACCAGGCTTTCCGGGGTGACCGCCGCCTGATCGCTGTCGCCCAGCGCCGACCGCGCCATCTGGCCGACGATGGTCTCCAGCAGCTCGGGCTTGTTCAGATAGCGCTGATAGGCGTTGCCGATGAACAGCGAGACCCCGTCGTCGGGCTTGGATCCCGGCGGCACGACGCGCAGGGCGTCATCGCCCACCATTTCGATCTTGGCCTTCGGCGACAACCGGTGGATGGCGTCGCGCAGCTCCAGCCGGAACTCGAACGGCGACATCACGCCGGCCCAGGCCGGGCCCGCCAGCATCACCGCGGCGATCCCCGCCGCGATCCACGCCATCCGCTTTCCGACCGTCATGAGCCCCTCCCCCGCCGAGTCGCCCGGACTGTGCACGGCGCGACCGGGGGCCGTCACGCCGATTGTTGCTGACACCCTATGACATGGGCCGACTTGCGCGCCTGGCCGCCGGGCCTTAGGTCCTCAAAGACAACCCAAAGAAAAACGGGGGCAAGGGACGGATCATGGACGGCGGCAACGAGATCTGGGACGGACCCAAGCTGGTGACGGACGGCGAGTGGGCCGGCTGGCGCACCTGGGCCGGCATGGACGCCTTCGAGGACCAGACCGGGCCGTTCTACTTCAAGGAAGAGAACGGCGTCGTCCGCAGCGCCTTCCGCGCCGAGGCCCGCCACATGAACGGCGGCGGCTTCATGCACGGCGGCTGCATGATGACCTTCGCCGACTATTCGCTGTTCTCGATCTCGTGGGCGCACCTGAAGGACGTCCGCGCCGTGACCGTCAGCCTGAACGGCGAGTTCCTGGGCCCGGCCAAGGCCGGCGACCTGGTGGAATCGACCGGCGAGGTCACCAAGGCCGGCGGCTCGCTGCTGTTCGTGCGCGGCCTGATCTCGACCGGCGGCGCGCCGATGCTGAGCTTCTCGGGCGTGATCAAGAAGATCCGGCCGCGCTAGAATTGGGGACAGGCGCATGCGCCTGTCCCCAGCCGTGGAGCGCTAGGTCCCCGCCTTCGCGGCCGGCCGGGCCATCATGCCGTCCAGCCAACGCTTGACGTTGGCCAGCTCCGGGTCGGGTCGGAACCGGGCCATGCGGGCGAAGTCGAGGCCGGTGGCGGCCAGGATGTCGGCCATGGTCACGCGCTCGCAGGCGATGAATTCGCTTTCGGCCAGGCGGCGGTCCAGCATCTTCAGCCCCCGCTCCGCGATGGTGCGATTGCCGGCCGCGATCTCGGGGACCTGGGTCTCGATGGCCGCCAGGGCCGGATGGGTGTGCCGGACCAGCATCATCAACGGCGTGGCCACCATCATCTCGGCCCGGCGCGACCACATCTCGATCACCGCCGCCTCGCAGGCGTCCTCGCCGAACAGGTTGGGCTGCGGATAGCGGCTTTCCAGGAAGCGGCAGATGGCCACCGACTCGGTGATCGTCTGGCCGTTGTCCATCTCCAGCGCCGGAACGTTGGGCAGGCCGGCCTTGGCCAGGTATTCGGGGGTGCGGTGCTGGCCGCCGAAGATGTCGACGTCGACGATCTCGATGTCGTCGATGCCCTTCTCGGCCATGAACCACCGCACGCGGCGGGGATTGGGAGCACGGCGGCTGTCGTAGAGCTTCAACGAAAAATCCTCCCGGCTTTTGACCGGGAGGATGCTTCGGTTCCGTGAGGGAAGGAAACCCCCTCAGTCCCTTCGGGACACCTCCCCCGGAGGGGGGGGGAGGATCTAGAGGCCGAACCAGCCGCGCGGCATCAGGCCGATCAGCGAGCCCGTCAGGCAGGTGGCCAGGAAGCCGGCCATCATCGCCTTCCAGACCAGGCCCAGCACCTCCTGCCGGCGCGTGGGCACCAGCACCGAGAAGCCGGCGACGTTCATGCCCACCGAGCCGATGTTGGCGAAGCCGCACAGGGCGTAGGTCATGATCATCCGGGTGCGCGGGTCCAGCATCTCCGGGCCCACCTTGGCCAGCTGGATGAAGGCGGTGAACTCGGTCAGGATCAGCTTGACGCCCAGCAGGCCGCCGGCCGCGCCGGCCTCCTTCCACGGGATGCCCATGGCCCAGGCCAGGGGCGCGAAGATCACGCCCAGGATGCGGGCGATGCTCAGGTGCTCGCCGCCCACCATCGGCAGGGCCAGCAGGATCTTGTCGACCATGGTGGCCAGGGCGATGAAGACGATCAGCGTGGCGCCGACGTTCAGGGCGATCTGCAGACCGTCGGTGGTGCCCTTCATGACCGCGTCGATCGAGCTGCCGTAGGTCTTGTCCTCCTCGGCCAGGTCCAGGTCGTCGGACTTCTCGCTGGGGTCGCCGGGCACCATGATCCGGGCCAGCAGCACCCCGGCCGGGGCCGAGATCAGCGAGGCGGCCAGCACGTGGGCGGCGGCGTTGGGCAGGACGTCGTGCAGGATGGTGGCGTAGGCGACCATGGTCGAGCCGCTGACGCAGGCCATGCCGACCGCGATCAGCATGAACAGCTCCGAACGGGTCAGGCGCTCCAGATAGGCGCGGATGAAGATCGGCCCCTCGATCTGGCCCATGAAGATGGTGGCGGCGGTGGCCAGGGCCGGCGGGCCGCGCAGGCCCAGGGTCTTCTGGAACAGGAAGCCCAGCCCCTTGGCCAGCCACTTCAGGATGCCCCAGTGCCACAGCAGGGCCGACAGGGCGCAGACCACCAGGATCACCGGCATGACGCGGAAGGCGAACAGGAAGCCGGCCCCCGGATTGGTCTCGGTATAGGGCGGCGTGGTGCCCGACAGGTAGCCGAACACGAAGTTGGTCCCGGCTTGAGTCGACGAGGCCAGGCCCTCGACCGCGCCGTTCACGCCCTGCAGGGCGTCGCGCGTGGCCGGCAGGCGGAACAGCACGAAGACCAGGACCAGCTGGATGGCGATCGCGCAGACGGCCAGAACCAGCGGAAAGCGCTTGCGGTTCTCGGAGACGAGCCAGCAAAGGCCGAGGATCAGCGCCACGCCCGCCAGGGCCTGGACGTTCTCGGGAAGGAAGATCAAGACGAAGGATCCTAGATGAGCGACGCGCCCCCGCGACGCGGCCAAGGGCCCAAATGACTATGAATGGGGGGCGGCGCGCAAGCGGTATGCGCGCGAAACCGCGAGGGCCGGGCGAACTGCCCGACCCTCGCGCGTCCCGGGATCAGGCCGCCGTCAGGCCGCGACGTCGACCGAGGACGAGGTCGAGCTGGTGGACATCGTCGTGCTGGTGAGGTTGGCGGTCAGCTGGGCCAGCAGCTTCTGCATCAGGTCCGAGGCGTCGCTGGAGACGTCCGAACCCAGCTGATCGACCGACGCGCTCAGGGTCTGGGCCAGTTCGGCCGCCGAGACCACGCCGTCGCCGTTCAGGTCGGCCGGGTCGGTCGAGTCGGAGGTCGCCGAGCCGCTGTCGTCCGCGCCGCCCGACGGCGGCGGTCCTGGCGGCGGGCCGCCGGCCCCGTGCGGGCCGCCGTGCTGCGGCTTCATCGCCTGGAACTCGCTGGCCGACAGCTTGCCGTCGCCGTCGCTGTCGCCGCTGGAGATCATGTTCGACGCCATGTCCGTGGCGCTGGGCGCGTCGGACGGCAGGTCCTCGGGGGCGTGGGCCGCCATGGCCGTGGCCAGCTCGTCGCTGGTCACCGAGCCGTCGCCGTCCGCGTCGGCGTCGGCGAACATCGCGGCGGCGCGGTCGCTCTGGTCGGTCTGCTGGGTCGACAGCAGCGAGGCCAATGTATCGGCCCCGAAACCTTGGCCCGACGAGGACCAGCCCTGCATCGGCGGCGGCGGACCGTTCTTGCCGCCGGTCTGCAGGTTTTGCCCGATCGACGACAGCGCCTCGCTGGACGTGGAGTCGGTCTGGGTCGCGGTCGTCGCCCTGGCCTGCATCAACTGCTGCAGAAGCGATGAGGACCCGACACTGGATATGGTCATCTGTCTCTCCTTTGACGAAGGAGCGCCGGTCCCTGCGCCGGGCGCCCGCGCCGAAGGCTCGACGCGGTCGTTGGGGTGCGAAAAACGTGCCCTATTTCAAGTTGTTACGGGAACGCTACAATGGCCCGGCCATCAATACGGCGGGAGGGGATCGGCGCGCTTCGCCAGGCGGCGCGCGCCGGCGTCCGCGCCGCCGAAACGCGCAAGGCGCCGCTTCCATGGCCCGCCCGACACGCCTTAACCCGATTTAACTTGGCCGCTTGAAGTTCACCGGTCATTGCTGCAACCCTAGATGTGGGGAGCGTTTCAAGCATGTCGTTGGCCTTGGCCACACTGTTGTACGAGTGGCGTAGATACATGGCGGCGGTCGTCGCCCTGGCCTTCTCGGGCCTGCTCGTGCTGGCGCAGGTCGGCATCTTCGTCGGCATCGGCAAAGGCTTCACCGCCCAGATCGATCGGGCCCGCGCGGACATCATGGTCCTGGGCCCGGGCGCCAAGGCGCTGTTCAACGGCGGCCCGTCCGGCCTGCCGCGCCGGATGATCCCGCTGGTCTACACCCACCCCGAAGTGGTTCAGGTGGCCCCGCTGGACGGGTCCGGCGGACGCTTCCAGAACATCCTGTCGCCCGAGCAGCAGGCCAAGGCCGAGGCCCGCGCCAAGAAGGGCGGAAAGGGCGGCGGCGGGGGCGGACGCAAGAGCGAGTTCGTCAACGTCACCGTCATCGACGCCATCCCCGGCTACGTCACCGTGCCCACCGACTACACGCCGGGCATGGTCGAGGCCCTGCGCCAGCCCTACGCGGTGGCGGTGGACCGCACCGCCCTGCCCCGCCTGGGCGTCAAGAAGGGCGACAAGGCGCTGTACAACGGCAAGACCATCACCATCGGCGTGGTCACCGACGGCTATCCCAACATCATCCAGCCCACCCTGGTGATGTCGCGCGACACCCTGAGGATGCTGGGCGAGGCCGACACCGGCCAGCGCGTCGGCCCGTTGATGGTGCAGATCCGCGACCCGGCCCGCGCCGAGATCGTCGCGGCACAGCTGAACAAGAAGGGCGACGGCAAATTTCGCGCCTGGACCCGTCAGGAACTGGCCGACGCCAATTCCGGCGCGATGTTCGAGGACCAGATCATCGGCATCATCCTGGGCTTCTCGGCGTTCCTGGGCCTGTTCATCGGGGTGGTGATCACCTGGCAGACCCTGCGCCAGGCGATCATGGCCAACATCAAGGAGTTCGCCAGCCTGCGCGCCCTGGGCGTGTCGATGGGCGACCTGCGCAACATCGTCATGGAGCTGAGCTTCTGGGTCGGGGTGGTCGGGGTCCTGGCCTCGGGCCTGCTGACCTGGCTGGTCTGGCTGATCGCCACGGCCAACGGCGTGCCGATGGCCTTCCCGCCCGCCCTGGTGGCGCTGGTCTCGGTCTTCCTGATCGTCATCGCCATGCTGTCCGGCTTCCTGTCGCTGGGCATCCTCAAGAACAGCCAGCCCGCGGACCTTTTGCGATGAACGGCGATCACAGCCACAAGCGCGGCGAAAGCGCCCTGATGGCCAAGGGTCTGGTCAAGCGCTTCAAGACCGGCCGCACCTTCATCGAGGTGCTCAAGGGCGTGGACTTCGACGCCAAGCACGGCGACGTGACCATGGTCATGGGCCCGTCGGGCTCGGGCAAGTCGACCCTGGTGGCGGCCCTGTCGGGCCTGCTGCGTCCCGAGGAGGGCAAGGTCCAGGCGATGGACACGCCCGACCTGTGGAAGCTGTCGGCCGGCAAGATCGACAAGTTCCGTCTCGACCACTGCGGCTTCATCTTCCAGGGCTTCAACCTGTTCCCGGCCCTGACCGCCAAGCAGCAGGTGATGACGGCCCTGAAGTACCAGGGCGTCGGCCCGGGCGAGGCCGGCCGGCGCGCCCAGGCGGTGCTGGAGTCGGTGGGCCTGGGCCCGCGCGTCAACCAGCGCCCGTCCGAGCTGTCGGGCGGCGAGAAGCAGCGCGTGGCCATCGCCCGCGCCCTGGCCAAGAACCCGAACCTGATCTTCGCCGACGAACCGACCTCGGCCCTGGACGGCAAGAGCGGCGAGGTGGTCATCCGCCTGCTGCGCCAAGCCGCCACCGAGCGCGGCGCGGCGGTGATCTGCGTGACCCACGACCCGCGGCTGGAAGCCTATGCCGACCGCGTCATCCACATCGAAGACGGCCGCATCCTGGACGACGTGCGTAGAACGCCCGACGCCAATCCGCCGCCGCTCAGCCACTGATCTCTGGGGAATCTCTCAATGCCCGCATTCCTGCGCCGTCCCGCCTTCTGGATCGTCATCGCCCTCATCGTGCTGGGCGGCGGCGGGTTCTTCTTCATGAAGGGCCAGGCGGCCGAGAAGAAGAAGAAGCTCGAGGCCGCCGCCGTGGCGGAGGAGCCCTCCCCCTACGCGGCCATCGCCAACGGCAAGGCCGACGTCGAGGGCGGCATCATCCAGGTGGCCGCGCGCCGCCAGGGCATCGTGCGCGAGGTCTATGTGCAGGAAGGCCAGGACGTGGTCGCCGGCCAGCCCCTGGCCAAGCAGGAGGACGACGACGCCCGCCTGGCCGCCGACACCGCCTCGGCCAGCCTCGCCTCGGCCCGCGCCCAGATCGCGGTCTACCAGGTGCAGCTGCGCACCGGCCAACGCGAGTACAAGCGCCTGCAGAACCTGTCGGCCTCCAACTTCGTGGCCGGCCAGCGCCTGGACGCCGCCCAGGACCAGATCTCGTCGGCCAACGCCAACATCCAGGCCCAGCAGGCCGCGATCCAGGTGGCGACCGCCCAGCTGGCCCAGGCCCGCTACAACCAGGAACTGACGGTGATCCGCGCCCCGGCCAACGGCCGCATCGCCCGTCGCTACGCCAATCCGGGCTCGGGCGCCTCGACCCTGAACGTCACCCCGATGTTCGACCTCGAGCCCCAGACCGCCCGCATCGTCCGCGCCGAGATCGTCGAGGCCGACATCCCCAACGTCACGATCGGCCAGGAGGTCGAGATCCAGCCGGAAGCCGACCCGACCAAGACCTATGTCGGCAAGGTGCTGCGCCGCGCCGCCGTGTTCGGGGCCCGCAAACTGGCTTCGGACGATCCCAGCCAGCGCAGCGACGAGCGCGTCGTCGAGGTGGTGGTCAGCGCCGACGGCGCCCCGGTCCTGGTGGGCCAGCGCGTGCTGGTCAAGTTCATGAAGCCCGGCCAGAAAGCCGGCGTGAAGCGCGACCAGCCCAAGCCGCCGGTGGCCGGGGGCGAGAAGAAGAAGGCTTAGTCCGAGTCCTCTTCCCCCTCCGGGGATGAGCGCCGCAGGCGCGGAGGGGGCAAGTGTTCGCCCGCTCTGCACCTAGCCCTTGCCCCCTCCGGTCGCTGCGCGACCTCCTCCCCCGGAGGGGGAAGAGGCTCCATCTTGACGCCCCCTCTCCCGCGCCGCACAAACGCGCCAAACCAAACACGCGTTTGAGGGAGATACGAGCATGGCGGACGATATCCGGTTCGACGGTCAGGTGGCGATCGTCACGGGGGCCGGCGGCGGCCTGGGCCGGCAGCATGCGCTGGAGCTGGCGCGGCGCGGGGCCAAGGTGGTGGTCAACGACCTGGGCGGCAGCGTCGACGGCTCGGGCGGTTCGTCCGAAGCGGCCAAGGCGGTCGTGGCCGAGATCGAGGCCCTGGGCGGCCAGGCCATCGCGCACGGCGCCTCGGTGACCGATGACGCCGGCGTCGCCGACCTGGTCAAGACCACGATGGACAAGTGGGGCCGGATCGACATCCTGATCGCCAACGCCGGCATCCTGCGCGACAAGACCCTGACCAAGATGGAGCTGGCCGACTTCGAGCTGGTCCTGCAGGTCCACGTCTTCGGCACGTTCAAGCCGATCAAGGCGGTCTGGGACATCATGAAGGCCCAGAACTACGGCCGCATCGTCGTCACCACCTCGTCCTCGGGCATGTACGGCAACTTCGGCCAGTCCAACTACGGCGCGGCCAAGATGGCGGTGCTGGGCCTGATGAACACGCTGAAGCTCGAAGGCGCCAAGAACAACGTCAAGATCAACGCCATCAGCCCGGTGGCCGCCACCCGCATGACCGAGGGCCTGATGCCGCCGGAAGTGCTGGAGAAGCTGAAGCCGGAATACGTGACCCCCGGCGTGGTCTACCTGGTCTCGGAAGACGCCCCGACCGGCGCGATCCTGACCGCCGGCGCCGGGGCCTTCGCCCTGTCGCGCATCTACGAGACCGAGGGCGTCTATCTGGGCGAAGGCGGCCTGTCGGCCGAGGAAGTCCGCGACAACTGGGACAAGATCACCGCCGAGCCCGGCCAGAAGGCCTATTTCAACGGCGGCGAACAGGGCGCGAAGTTCTTCCGCAAGCTGGCCGGCGGCTAAGTCGTTCACCCCGACGATTCTGAATTGCAGCGCGGATTGGGCCGACGTAGACTTCCCTTACGTCAGCTCAACCGCGCTGTTTTTAGGCAACGAGAAGCACTTCTGACGTAACAGCGAAATATAGACATCGAATACCGATCTTGGTTATTTGACATCAGGTACAAAATTCACCGTTTTGCGAATAAAAAGCAACGTTTTTTGACTTAATGCGTTAGAGCGACGGCAACCGGCGCCATCAAGGGCGCCGGAGCTTCCTCCCCAGAAGGTCGTCTCTCATGTCTATTTCGCGTACCTCCCTCGCCGCCGGCGTGGCGCTGGCCGTCCTGGCGGCCGCTTCGCAGGCCTCGGCCGCGGCGTTCTATCTGCAAGAGCAATCCGTCCGCGGCGCCGGCCGCGCCTATTCGGGCGAAGTGGCCGACCGCGGTGCCGCCAGCCTGTGGTGGAACCCCGCCTCGATCGCCGGCCTCGACAAGAACGAGATCTACGGCGGCCTGCACCTCGTCCAGGTCGACTCCCAGGTCAACGACCGCGGCTCGACCCTGACCCGTCCGATCCCCCCGGCCGGCCTGACCACCCCGGTCGGCGGCGACCGCATCGCCGGCGGTCCGATCAACAACGGCATCGTGCCGAACTTCGCGGGCGCCTTCCGCGTCAACGACAAGCTGGCCCTGGGCCTGTCGGTCGCCGCGCCCTACAACTTCACCACCGACTACAACAGCAACAGCTGGACCCGGTACGACGCCCTGAAGTCGAACCTGACGACCATCGACGTCAACGGCGTGGTCGCCTACCGCGTCAACGACATGCTCGACCTGGGCGTGGGCGTTTCGGCCCAGTACACCGACGCCGAGCTCAGCTCGGCCCTGCCGAACCTGTCGCCCCTGCTGCCCGACGGCTCGTCCTCGCTGAAGGGCGAAGGCAACTGGGACTACGGCTGGAACGTGGGCGCCCAGTTCCACGCCACGCCGACCCTGACGATCGGCGCGTCGTACCGCTCGAAGATCAAGCACGACCTGGACGGCAAGGTCGTCGTCTCGGGCCTGCTCGGCCCGCTGGCCCCCAACAACGTCAGCACCGACGGGGTGGCCAACATCACCACCCCGTGGATGGCCAACCTGGGCGCCCGCTGGCAGGTCAACGACAAGACCACGCTGAACGCCTCGGTCTCGCGCATCGGCTGGGGCGAGTTCGACCAGATCGTCATCCAGTACGCCGGCCGCACCCAGATCAGCGAGCAGAACTACAAGGACACCACGACCTACGCCGTCGGCGTGGACTACGTGGTCAACGACAAGCTGACCCTGCGCGGCGGCGTGCAGTTCGACCCGACCCCGACGCCGGACATCGGCCGCACCGCCCGCGTGCCGGATGGCGACCGCATGCTGTACGCGATCGGCTCCACCTGGAAGGCCACCGACAGCATCTCGTGGGACGCGGCCGTGTCGTACATCAACTTCGACGACACCACGATCAACCGCACCGAAACGATCTACGCCGGCACCGCGGCGGCGACGGCCCTGAACCTCAAGGGCGACGTCGGCGGCTCGGCGGTGGTCCTGTCGACGGGCGTCCGCTGGAGCTTCTAGGCTTCGACGTCAGTTGAACGGAACGAGGCCGTCCGGGGAAACCCGGGCGGCCTTTTTCTTTCAAACCAACTTCCGCTCATCCCGGCGAATGCCGGGACCCAGATGGGATGGCTTTGGGGCTGACGCCAGGAACACTGAGCCCCTCCAACCCTCCGACCCCGTTATGGGATCTGGGTCCCGGCATTCGCCGGGATGAGCGGATTATTGGATGCTGGTCCAGAGAGCCGTCGCCGCCCCCGCGAACGCCTTGGCCGCCGCGCTGTCCGGCGTGCGCAGCACCACGGGCGTCCCCGCGTCGCCCGCCTCGCGGACGGCGATCTCGATCGGCACCTGGGCCAGGACCGGCACGCCCAGGGTCTTGGCTTCCGCCACGCCGCCGCCGGCTCCGAAGATCGGGATCGGGGCGCCGGTGGCCGGGTCGGCGAAGAAGGCCATGTTCTCGATCAGACCCAGGATCGGGGTGGCGGTCTTGCCGAACATCGCCGCGGCGCGCCGGGCGTCGATCAGGGCGATCTCCTGAGGCGTGGTGACCAGCACCGCCCCGTCGATCCGCAGCTTCTGGACCAGGGTCAGCTGGATGTCGCCGGTGCCGGGCGGCAGGTCGACCACGAGCACGTCCAGCGGCGCGGCCTCGCTGCCCCAGGCCACGTCGTGGATCATCTGGCGCACGGCCGACGAGGCCATCGGGCCGCGCCAGATCATCGCCTTGCCCTCGTCGACCAGGAAGCCGATCGACATCAGCCTGATCCCGTGGGCCTCCAGCGGCTGCAGCTTGCCGTCCTCGAAGCTGGGCTCGCCGTCGACGCCCATCATGCGCGGGGCTGAGGGGCCGTAGACGTCGGCGTCCAGCAGGCCCACCCGCAGGCCCTGGGCGGCGAAGGCGCAGGCCAGGTTGGTGGCGACGGTGGACTTGCCCACCCCGCCCTTGCCCGAGGCCACGGCGATCACGTGCTTCACATGGGCCGGCTTCTCGGCTTCCGGCGGCGGGACCAGCTTGGCCTGGCCGTCTTCCGAGACCTTGGCGCCCTTGCGCACGCGGGTCGCGCCCTCGGCCGCCTGGGCGGTCAGGACCACCTGGGCGACGTCGATCCCCGGCAGGGCCGCCAGGGCCTTCTCGGCCGCCTCGCGGACCGGGGCGTAGGTCGCCGCCTGCGACGCCGGGACCTCCAGCATGAAGCCCGCGCGTCCGCTCCGCACGACCAGCCCCTGCACGAGACCGGCCGCGACCAGGCCTTCGCCGGAGACCGGATCGACGACCCGGTCCAGCGCCGCGCGGGCGTGATCGAGGGTGGCGGGGGAAGCTGGGGTCACGGGATTGTCTTGCCTTGTTCTGCAGGGGCTTTCATATCCGCGTGCGGGGGTCGTTTTACAACCCCGCCATTTGGCCCACCATTGGCCCGCCATTCGCCGCGACGGGAAGACCAGACCGCCCATGCCCTGGAACGACAACGCCGGCCCCGGACCCTGGGGCGCCCCGCCGCCGAACGACGGCAAGAAGGACGCTGATCGCAACAGAGGCGAGGAGCCGCGCGGCGGGGGCCCCAGGGCTCCCGGCGAGCCGCCGCCGCCCGTCGACTTCAACGCCCTGATCGAGCGCCTGTCCGACCGGATGCGCCAGACGTTCGGCGGTCCCAGCCGCGGCCGGGCCATCCTCGCCTCGGCCGCCGGCCTGGCGGTGCTGTGGGGGATCTCGGGCTGCTACGTGGTCCAGCCCAAGGAGCAGGCGGTGGTCACCACCTTCGGCGCCTACAGCCGCACCGCCCAGCCGGGCCTGCGCTACCACCTGCCCTGGCCGGTCGAGCACGCCGAGCTGGTGCCCTTCACCTCGATCCAGACCCTGGACATCGGCGGCACGGTCAGCCAGCCGGTATCGGACGAGCGCCTGATGCTGACCGGCGACGAGAACATCGTCGACCTGAGCTTCACCGTGCAATGGAAGGTCTCGGACGCGCCCAAATACGCGTTCAACGTCCGCGAGCCCGACACCGTGATCAAGGACGTCGCCGAGAGCGCCATGCGCGAGGTGATCGGCCGCACCGCCCTCACCCCGATCCTGACCACCGGCCGCGGCCAGGTGCAGGACCAGACCGAGGCGCTGATGCAGCGCATCCTCGACCGCTACGACGTCGGGGTCTCGATCCAGAGCGTCAACATCCAGGCCGCCACCACGCCGGGCCCGGTGCTGGAAGCCTATCGCGACGTGCAGCGCGCCGCCCAGAACGCCGAATCCGCCGCCAACAACGCCCGGGGCGAAGCCGCCCAGATCAAGCAGGCGGCGCTGGGTTATCGCGAACAGGTCGTGCGCGAGGCCGCCGGCGACGCCGACCGTTTCAACCAGGTCTACGCCCAGTACAAGCTGGCCCCCGCCGTCACCCGCGAGCGCCTCTATATCGAGACCATGCAGCGGGTGCTGGAGCGGTCCAACAAGGTCATCATCGACAACAAGGGCGCGACCGCCCCGGTGATCCTGCCGCCCGACGCGTTCCGCCCCAGGAACTCCGTCGCCGCCAGCACCGCCGCCGCCGAGGGGACCGTCCGATGAACCGCCTCAACCCGCCCGTCCTGGCCACCGGCGTCGGCGCCCTGTTCCTGCTGATCCTGGCCAACTTCACCCTGTTCAAGGTGGACCAGCGCCAGCAGGCCCTGATCGTCCGCCTGGGCGATCCGGTCCGCACCGTACGCGAGCCCGGCCTCCACGTGAAAAGCCCGTTCGACACCGTCATCCGGTTCGACAAGCGCAACATCGAGATGAAGAACGCCCAGCCGGAGGAAGTCACCGCCGCCGACCAGGAGCGCCTGGTGGTCGACGCCTTCGTCCGCTACCGCATCACCGACCCGCGCCAGTTCTACCGCGCCCTGGGCCAGGAAACGGTCGCCGCCGACCGCCTGGACCGCATCGTCAACGCCGCCCTGCGCGAGGAAATCGGCCGTTCGACCTCGGAAGAGGTGATCGCCGGCAAGCGCGCCCAGGTGATGGCCGCCATCCGCGCCCGCGTCGCCCGCCAGGTGGCCGCCTCGAACCTGGGCGTCCAGATCATCGACGTGCGGATCAAGCGCGCAGACCTGCCGCCCACCAACGAACAGGCGGTGTTCGAGCGCATGCAGACGGCCCGCAAGCAGGAGGCCGCCGAGCTTCGGGCCATCGGCGAGCAGAAGCGCCGCGAGATCGTCGCCACCGCCTACGAGGAAGCCGAGAAGATCCGCGGCGACGCGGACGCCCAGCGCGCCCAGCTGTTCGCCGAGAGCTTCGGCCGCGATCCGGGCTTCGCCGCCTTCTACCGGTCGATGCAGGCGTACGAGAAGTCGCTGGGCCAGGGCGACACCACCCTGGTGCTCTCGCCCGACAGCGCGTTCTTCAAGTACTTCGAGAAGGGCCCGGCGGGCTGATCAGCGCCGCTCGATCACCTGGCGGCTCATCGGCGCCAGCTTGGCCAGCAGCTTGTTCTGGGCGGCGAAGGGCACGCCTTCCTTGTCCATCGCCTTCTGCAGGTTCTCGACCAGGATGTTGAAGTCGCGCGGCGTGATCCCCTGGTACTGGTGGGTGGCGCTCATGTCCTTGCCGGTATAGTCGCAGCCGCCGTCCGAGGCCGGGCCGGCCAGGATGTAGCAGAACTGCTCCGATAGGGTCCGCTTCAGCCGGACGATGTCGGCGGTGGCGAAGATGTCCTTGATCCGCGGGTCGCTGATGTTGCGGTCGACCAGGTCGCTGGTGATCCGCGCGATCCCGTCCTTGCCGTGGAAGGCCTCCAGCACGGCCTTGTCCTTCATCGGCGTCGCGCCGGCGTTGGCGTTGGACTGGACGTAGGGCTCGACCGGCTGTTCGCCGGGCGGAACGGGCTGTTGGGCGAAGGCGACGCCCGCGAAGGTCAGGGAAAGGGCCGTGGCGGCCAGGATGAGGCGCATGGTCGTGTCTTTCCCTAGAAGCCGGCCTGCAGCGAGACATAGAGGCCCCGCTGGTTCTTGAACGTCGCAATGTCGCCGAGGTCGGCGTAGGCCGCCGTCACCGACAGGGTCTTGCTGAAGGCGTAGGCCACGAAGACGTCGGCCCAGTCGTCCTCCTTGGCGAAACCCAGATTGTCGGGCTTGGTCCGGTACTCGGCCCCGACCAGCAGGCGCTTGGAGACCAGCCAGCCGGCCGAACCCTCGAACTGCGCGCCGTAGCGGTCGTGCTTGTCGCCGCCGAAGCCCAGCAGGCCCGTCTGGTTGGCCTTGGTCAGGCGCACCGCGCCGCTGACGACCAGGCTCCGGTCCAGCAGCACCTTGGTCGCCGCCGCGTAATAGTCGATCCCGGTGTCGTCCTGGGCGCCGACGGCGCGCACGATGGCCGGCTGGTCGTTCTGCTTGAACTGGACGCCCACCGCCACCTGGGGCAGCCAGGTGTCCTGATCGTAGACCGCGTCGCCCAGCAGCCGGACCTTCACGCCCGCGACGGTCTGCTTGAAGGTGAAGCCCTGCCCCAGGCCCAGCTTGGCGCCGGTGGCCCCGGTGTCGAAGTCCTGGCGGGCCAGCGACAGCTCGACCCGGTCGAACAGGCCCAGGGTGACCCCCGCCGAGCGCAGCTCGTAGTCGGGCACGTTGACATAGGTGGCGTGGACCGAGCCGCCGACGCCGCGCGAGGTCTCGTTGCCGCCGATCAGGGCCCAGGTCGCCACGCCGCCGCCCCCGCCGCCCTCGAGGGCGCTGACGCCGCCGGTCAGCAGCAGCTTGCCGCCCGGCTCGGCCTCGGCCGCCTGAACAGCGCTGCTCCCGAACGCCAGCGTCGCCGCGACCGCCGCCATAACCCAAAGTCTCGACCGCATGACGTCCCCAACCGATTACGTCCAACACCATGCCGGGTAAGACCTTACCGATCCTTGAGCCCTGCCAATTTGTCGCAGGTCTTGGTCGAAGAACACCGCTCGACGCCCGTTAACTGGGACTTCACGGCGCCAAGGCTAAGCAGGCGTCATGAAGATCGCCCCGATACTCTTCGCGGTAGCAATGTTGGCGGGTTCGGCGCAGGCCGCGGACCTGACGGTCGCCGTGCGCGGACCCGACGGCAAGCCCATCCCGGATGCGGTGGTCACCGTCTATCCCAACGGCCAGCCGACCAAGGGCCCGATCAAGTTCGACTGGCCCTATCGCGTCGCCCAGCAGAACATCCAGTTCACCCCGTTCGTGCTGATCGTGCCGGCGGGGGCCGAGGTGTCGTTCCCCAATCTCGATAAGGTCCGCCACCACGTCTATTCGTTCTCGGCCGGCAACAAGTTCGAACTGAAGCTGTACGGCCACGAGGAGAGCCGCAAGGTCCGGCTGCCCGCGGTCGGGGTGGCGGCGATCGGCTGCAACATCCACGACCAGATGGTCGGCTTCATCAAGGTGGTCGACACCGCCTATGCCGCCAAGAGCGACGCCAACGGCGTGGCCGTGATCCACGACCTGCCGGACGGTCCGGTCGTCGCCAAGGTCTGGCACCCCTATCTGCGTGCGCCCAAGAACGAGAAGACCCTGGCCGTCGCCGCCGTTCGCGGCGCGGCGCGCGAGACCGCGACGATCGAACTGCGTCCAGGCGGTCGCTGACCCCGATGTTCAGGCGCCTCCAGACCAAGCTGACCGTCCTCTACGCCGGACTGTTCGCCCTGGCCCTGAGCCTGGTCGCCGTGAGCGTCTACCTGACCATCGCCAACAACGCCCAGCAGCAGGTCCGCCGGGAGCTGACCGCGACCGGCACGGTGTTCGACAGCGTCTGGGCCCTGCGCACCCAGCGGCTGCGAGACGGCGCCGACCTGCTGGCGCGCGACTTCGGCTTCCGGGCCGCCGTGGCCACCCGCGACGCGCCGACCGTGGAGTCGGCGGTGACCAACCTGCGCCAGCGCATGGGCCTGGACCTGGCCTTCCTGGTGGGCGTCGACGGCGACGTGGTCGGCGTCGATCCGGCCAAGGTCGACATCGACAAGCTGTGGAGCGCGCTGGACCACGAGGAGCGGGCCCAGGGCGTGTTCATCGTCGACGGCGCGCCCTACCAGCTGATCTCCGCACCCGTGATGTCGCCGAACCTGACCGGCTGGATCGTGTTCGGCGCGCGCCTCGACGACCGCGAGATGACCGCCCTGGAACGGCTGTCGGCCATCCGCCTGGACGCCCAGGTGTTCGACCGCCGCGGCGAGACCTGGGTGACCACCGACAAGACCGCCGACACCGGCGCCCTGGGCGCGGTCGTGGCCACGGCCATGCGCCAGGCGACCGCCGAACCCGCCCGCCTGCGCACCGCCACGGGCGACAGCCTGGTGCTGGTCAAGCGGCTGATGACGCTGGACGGCCAGACCCCGGCCGCCCTGGTCCTGCGCTATCCGATGGCCCTGGCCTTGGCGCCCTATCAGCCGCTGATGGCCGCCGTGATCATCGCCGGCCTGATCGGCGCGGCCCTGGTCGTGGCCGCCAGCTGGGCGCTGTCGCGCGACATCGCCCGGCCGATCACCGCCCTCGAGGCCGCCGCCCGCCGCCTGCGGCACGGCGAGGCCGCCCACGTGGACGTCCGGTCCAGCGACGAGATCGGCCGCCTGTCCGACAGCTTCAACCTCATGGCCGCCGAGATCCGCGAGCGCGAGGTCCGGATCACCGAACTGGCCCTGCGCGACGCCGAGACCGGCCTGCCCAACCACCTGGCCATGGAGCGCGAGATCGAGGCGCGCATGGCCCGCCTGGCGCCCGGCCAGCAGGTGGTGGTCGCCGCCCTGGGGCTGGACCGCTTCACCGTGCTGCGCAGCGCCATCGGCTACGCCCTGTTCACCCAGCTGGTCCGCGAGATCGGGGCGCGGATCCAGGTGCTGGACCCCGAGGCCGTGGTCGGCCGCCTGACCACCTCGACCCTCTGCGTGATCTCCCGCCTGACAGCGCTGACCGACGAGGTCGTGCCGGTGGTCGAGCGGGCGCTGGTTGACCTGGCCGCGCCCGTGCGGCTGGGCAACGAACTGGTCGACGTCCACATGTCCAACGGCCTGGCCGCGGCCGAGGCCGGGAGCCTGGACGCGCCGCGCCTGATCGAGCAGGCGATGATCGCCCTGGACCAGGCCCGCGCCTGCGGCCGCAAGGTCGCGATCTTCGACCCGGTGGCCTATGGCGACCCGGCCGGCAACCTGTCGCTGATGAGCGAGATGCTGCAGGGCGTGGCGACCGGCGCCCTGTTCCTGCATCACCAGCCCAAGCTGGACCTGCGCACCGGCGCGATCACGGGCGTGGAGGCCCTGGTGCGCTGGAACCACCCCGCCCGCGGCCTCCTGCGGCCCGACCTGTTCGTCGGCATGGCCGAGGAGACCGGCCACATCCGCGCCCTGACCGACTGCGTGATCGACCGGGCCATCCTGGACCAGCGCGCCCTGCGCGACCTGGGCCACGACCTGACGATCTCGATCAACATCTCCGGCCGCCTGATCGACGACGCCGAGTTCGCCGACCGCGCCATCGAGAAGATCGCGGCGTCGGGGGCGCGGTTCTGCTTCGAGATCACCGAGACCGCCGTGATCGGCAATCCGGACGTCGCCCTGGGCGTGCTGGCCAAGCTGAACGCCGCCGGCATCCCGGTGTCGATCGACGACTATGGCTCGGGCCTGTCGTCCCTGGCCTATCTGAAGCAGATCAACGCCGACGAGCTGAAGATCGACAAGGCCTTCGTGCTGTCGCTGGAGAATGACGCCAAGGACGCCCTGCTGGTCAAGTCCACGATCGACCTGGCCCACAGCCTGGGCCTGAAGGTCACCGCCGAGGGCGTGGAGAGCCGCGAGGCCCTGGCCATGCTGCAGATGATGGGCTGCGACCTGGCCCAGGGCTACCACATCGCCAAGCCGATGGCGTTGGAGGCCCTGGTGGCGTTCCTGGGCGAACAACGGCTCGCCGAGACCTCCGCCCCGGCGAAAGCCCGCCGCAGGGCGCGCTAGGCCGCCGCCTTCAGCAGGTCCATCACCACGTGCAGGCTGTCGGCGACGTGGACGCACTTCTCGTGCATCTCGTCGTTGGGATCGAGGATGTCGGGCACCATCACCGTCATCATGCCCGCCGCGTGGGCCGCGCGGACGCCGGGGTGGGAGTCCTCCAGCGCCAGGCAAAGGGTCGGATGGACGTTCAGCCGGCGGGCCGCTTCCAGATAGGGATCGGGATGCGGCTTGTGGCGGGTGACGTCGGCATGGGCGACCACCGCGTGGAAGCGCTTGAACAGGTCGAAGCGGCCCAGATAGCGCTCGGCCGCCTGGCGGCTGTTGGAGGTGGCGATGGCGCGCGGCAGGCCCAGGGCGTCCAGGTAGTCGAGGATCTCCATCACCCCGGTCTTCAGCCGCACCTCGGCCTCGAGGATCATCTCGACGTCGGCCCAGGTGCGCTTGAAATAGTCCTCGACCGGAAAGGCCTGGCCATAGAGGTCGCGCAGCATCCCCGCGCATTCTGGATTGGTCTTGCCCACCATCGAGCGGTAGGTCGCGGCCGTGAAGTCGACGCCGAACGCCCGGCCCGCCTCGATCATCGCCGCCTGGTAGACGGTCTCGGTGTCCAGCAGCAGGCCGTCCATGTCGAAGACGACCGCCTGGACGCCGCGGGGGAAGCTCACGATACGAACTCCGCCTGGGTGTAGCCCTGGAAGTAGAGCAAGGCGGTGAGGTCGGCGTGGTCGACCTTCGCATGCGCCTGGGCCGCGACGATCGGCTTGGCGCGGTAGGCCACGCCCAGGCCCGCCACCTCGATCATCGCCAGGTCGTTGGCGCCGTCACCGACGGCCAGTGCGTCGGCCGGGGTCAGGCCCAGGGCGGCCGTCTCTTCCCGCAGGGCGGCCAGCTTGGCCTCCTTGCCCAGGATCGGGTCGCCCACCGTTCCGGTCAGCTTGCCGTCGGCCTCGATCAGGGTGTTGGCGCGGTTCAGATGGAAGCCGGCGGCCTGGGCCACCCGCGAGGTGAAGAAGGTGAAACCGCCCGAGACCAGGGCGCAGCGGGCGCCGTTCTCGGCCATGGTCCGCACCAGGGTGCGGGCGCCGGGGTTCAGCTTCACGCGATCGTCGTAGCAGGCCTGCAGGGCGTCGACCGGCAGGCCCGTCAGCATGCCGACCCGCTCGCGTAGCGCGCCCTCGAAGGCCAGCTCGCCGCGCATGGCGCGCTCGGTGATCTCCGAGACCTTGTCCTTCACGCCGGCGAAGTCGGCCAGCTCGTCCAGGCACTCGACGTTGATGATGGTGGAGTCCATGTCGGCGATCAGCAGGCGCTTCCGGCGGTTCGCGACCGGCTGGACGGCGAAATCGACCGGACGATCGCCGACGGCGGCCTTCACCGCCTGGTGCGTCTCGACCGGCGGGCCGTCGGCCAGCAGGTCCAGCGCGCCGTCGCCCAGCAGGGCTTCCGACGAGACCGTCAGGACGGCGCGCACGGCGGCGGCGGCCTCCGCCAGGGCGGCAGGGTCGGGCGAGACGAGGGTGATCGCGAGCATGAGGGGCGGCTATTGGAGGAAGCCGCCCGCGTCAACCCGGCAGTGCGCGATTGGGACCCGGCGGAGCCCTATTCGTTCATCAGCGACAGGCAGTTGGTGAAGAGCAGCATGCCGCGCTCCTCGTTGGCGTCGTCGCCCTTCTTGGTCACCGGCGCGTCGATCATCATGCTGGCCATGCTGGCCACGCCGCGGCGATAGACGTCCGCCGGCTTCTCGCCCCGGGCCGCGCCGTCGGCGATCGCGGCGTTGAGGATGGTCTCGCCGCTGACGCCCATCATCTTGAGCAGCGGCCCGACGGCCTTGCCGCCCTCGCCTTCCGACAGCTTGGCCAGGATGGCCGGATTGCTGCGGATGACCTCGTCCGCGCCGACGAACAGCACGGCGCAGCCGAACTTCTGGTCGGCCTTGGACTGGGCCGCGATCGGCGACGGCGCGACGGGTTTGGTGGCGGCCGGCGTCGTGGACGACACCAGCGCGGCGGTGAAGATCAAGTCTAGCATGGTATGGATCGCATCCCCCGGATATGCAGGCGCCAGATACAGTAGAGTGTCGCCGAGACGAGACGTTGGACTCAGGATTTGGCCGCCAACAGCATCACCCTTATCGGAGGCCCCACGGCCAGCGGCAAGTCGGCTTTCGCGCTGGACCTGGCGCGCGAGAGCGGCGGCGAGATCGTCAACGCCGATTCCATGCAGATCTACGCCGGTTTGCCGGTGCTGACGGCCGGCCCCTCGCCGGATGAACTGGCCCAGGCGCCGCACCACCTGTTCGGCGTTGCCGACGCGGCCGACGGCTGGTCGGTGGGACGCTGGCTGGCGGCGGCGACGCAGGCCCTGGCCGACATCGCCGCGCGCGGCCGGCCCGCCGTCGTGGTGGGCGGCACCGGCCTCTATTTCCGCGCCCTGACCCACGGCCTGGCCGACGTGCCGCCAGTGCCCGAGACCCAGCGCGAGATCTCGGCCCTTCTGTACGCGGCCCAGGGCGAGCCGGAGTTCCGCGACATCCTGGCCGAGCTGGATCCCGAGGCCGAGAAGCGCATCGAGATCGGCGACCGCCAGCGCCTGGTCCGCGCCCACGCCGTGGCCGTGGCCACCGGCAAGCCGCTGACCGCCTGGCAGACCGACACCAAGCCGGCCCTGACCGAAGGGACCTGGCGCGGCGTCGTGCACGATCCGCCCCGCGCCGAGCTCTACGACCGCTGCGACGCCCGTCTGGGCCTGATGGTGCAGAACGGCGCACTGGACGAGGTGCGGGCCATGGAGGCGCGCGGCCTGGACCCGTCCCTCCCTGCCCTCAAGGCCGTCGGCTATCGCGAACTGGCGGCGCACCTGCGCGGCGAGACCACGCTGGACGAGGCGCTGGACGCCGCCCGCCAGGAGACGCGGCGCTACGCCAAGCGTCAGATGACCTGGTTCAGGAACCAGACCCCGGATTGGGAACGAGTCGTTCCCTGGACGACGAAAGCATAGCCATGACCGAACTTTCCCGCCTCGCCGCCGCCGTCGGCGCCCGCCTGGTCGAACGCGGCGAGACCGTCGCCGTGGCCGAGTCCTCGACCGGCGGCCTGATCTCGGCCGCCCTGCTGGCCGTGCCGGGGGCGTCGAAATTCTATGTCGGCGGCGCGGTGGTCTATACGGCGCGGGCCCGCCTCACCCTGCTCGACATCCCGCAGAAGGCCATGGACGGCCTGCGCTCGGCCAGCGAACCCTACGCCGTCCTGCTGGCCCGGGTGGCCGGCAAGAACCTCAAGGCGACGTGGGGCCTGTCGGAAACAGGGGCGGCCGGGCCGGACGGCAACCGCTACGGCGACGCCGCCGGCCACAGCTGCACCGCCGTGGTCGGGCCGGACACCGAGGTCAGTCTTACCGTCGAGACGGGCCAGGACGACCGCGAGGCCAACATGCGGCGCTTCGCCGAGCATGCTCTTGCCCTGCTGCTGAAGTCCTTGGGCTGAATCTCGCCTGGAAGAACGGCGTTGCGCCAGCGCAACGGGTTGTTTCTTGCGTCAAACCGCGCCTTGACGCTCTCCGGTGAGCATGGCATTCCCCAATCATCCATTTGGAGCAACACTCGTGCGCAACACCATGATCGTACTTATGGAGCGGCCGTTCACGGCGTGACCTCGAAGTCACGTTGATAGATCGGTCGCGCGCACAAAGGTCCTTCGGGGCCTTTTTTCTTTTCCGGCCTACCCCAAAGCCCAGCTTCCCCGCCCGCCTCCCAATCCAGGGATTCCGCCATGACCGCCCACCAGACCATCGAGAGCAAAGCTCCCGCCCAGACCATCAGCGATCGCGCCATGACCGGCGCCGAGATCGTGGTCCGCGGCCTCGTGGACCAGGGCGTCGAGGTCCTGTTCGGCTATCCGGGCGGCGCGGTCCTGCCGATCTACGACGCGCTGTTCCACGAACCGCGCCTGCAGCACATCCTGGTCCGGCACGAGCAGGGCGCGACCCACGCGGCCGAGGGCTACGCGCGCAGCTCGGGCAAGCCGGGCGTCGTCCTGGTCACCTCGGGCCCGGGCGCGACCAACGCCATCACCGGCATCATGGACGCCCTGATGGACTCGATCCCGATGGTCGTCATCACCGGCCAGGTCCCCACCCACCTGATCGGCACCGACGCCTTCCAGGAAGCCGACACGGTCGGCATGACCCGCTCGTGCACCAAGCACAACTACCTGGTCAAAGACGTCCGCGACCTGCCGCAGATCATCCACGAGGCCTTCAAGATCGCCACCACCGGCCGCCCGGGCCCGGTGCTGATCGACATCCCCAAGGACGTCCAGTTCGCCAAGGGCGAATATTACGGCCCCACGGAAGTCGCCTCGACCCACGCCTACAACCCGCGCGTCAAGGGCGACCAGACCCGCATCGCCGAGGCGGCAAAGCTGATCGCCGGCGCCCGTCGGCCGATCTTCTACACCGGCGGCGGCGTCATCAACGCCGGCCCGAAGGCCTCGGCCGCCCTGCGCGAATTCGCGGCGATGACGGGCGCGCCGGTCACCTCGACCCTGATGGGCCTGGGCGCCTTCCCGGCGGCCGATCCTGCCTGGCTGGGCATGCTGGGCATGCACGGCACGTTCGAGGCCAACAACGCCATGCACGACTGCGACGTGATGGTCTGCGTCGGCGCGCGCTTCGACGACCGGGTCACCGGGCGCCTGGACGCCTTCTCGCCGGGCAGCAAGAAGATCCACATCGACATCGACGCCTCGTCGATCAACAAGAACGTCCGCGTCGACCTGCCGATCGTCGGCGACGCGGGCAGCATCCTCGAGGACCTGATCGCCGCCTGGAAGGCCGGCGGCCATCAGCCCAACAAGGCCGCCCTCACCGAATGGTGGGCCCAGATCGACCAGTGGCGCGCCCGCCAGTGCCTGGCCTATCGCCCGTCCGACAAGGTCATCAAGCCGCAGTACGCCATCGAGCGCCTGTACGAGCTGAGCAAGGGCCGCGACACCTACATCACCACCGAGGTCGGCCAGCACCAGATGTGGGCCGCGCAGTTCTTCCGCTTCGAGGAGCCGAACCGCTGGATGACCTCGGGCGGCCTGGGCACCATGGGCTACGGCCTGCCCGCCGCCCTGGGCGTGCAGCTGGCCCACCCGGGCAGCCTGGTCGTCGACATCGCCGGCGAAGCCTCGATCCAGATGTGCATCCAGGAGCTGTCGACGGCGATCCAGTTCGACCTGCCGGTCAAGATCTTCATCCTGAACAACGAATGGATGGGCATGGTCCGCCAGTGGCAGCAGCTGCTGCACGGCGAGCGCTACAGCCACTCCTATTCCGACAGCCTGCCCGACTTCGTGAAGCTGGCCGAGGCCTACGGCGCCGTCGGCATCCGCTGCGACGACCCGGCCGAGCTGGACGGCAAGATCCTGGAGATGATCAACAGCGACAAGGTCGTGGTCTTCGACTGCCGCGTCGAGAAGCACGAGAACTGCCTGCCGATGATCCCCTCGGGTAAGGCCCACAACGAGATGATCATGGGCGACGTCGAGGACATCGGGAATGTCATCGGCGCGGCGGGCGCCGGGCTCGTCTGACACGCGGGCTCTGCTATAGCTTGCGGCGGCATTCGTGGGGGACGCCATGTCGCTGCAACTCTTTCTAGCCGTCGCGCCGGTGGCCTTCGCCGTGGTGGCCGGTCTGTTCAGCCTCTTCCAGTGGCTGCTGGCGGCGCGGGAGCGTTCGGATGAACGGGACGACGAACTGCTGGCCTGGGGAGCCAAGGTGATGGACGCCATGGCCGAACTGGAAACCCTGTGCGCCAACCCCGCCTCGCTGTGGCCGGGCGTCGAGTTCGATCGCGAGCGCCTGGCCATCGCCGCGCGCCTATCCAGCCTGGTCGACCAGGGCCGGATGTTCTTCCCCAACGTCCAGTCCAAGGGCCAGCAGCGGGGCGACAAGCCCGAGGCCTATCGCGGTTCGCGGGTGGTGATCCTGGATCAGGTGATCGTCGGCTATGATGTCGCCCACCTGATCCCCCAGGCCGGCCCGGAACGGAAGGGGCGGCTGCAGCAGCCCCTGCGCGACGCCCGCCGCGAGTTCGTATCCCTGCTGCAGAAGGAGGTCGGCTCCAGCCGGCGCTCTTCCGCCGCCGTCCGCCAGACACGCCCCGCCATCAAGATCCGCTTGGAAGACCTGTCATGACCGACCTTCAACCCGCCTCCGCCTACGACATGGCCCCGAACGAACAGGTCGAGCAGACCGCCACCTTCGCCCTCCTGGTGGACAACGAACCGGGCGTGCTGCACCGCGTGGTCGGCCTGTTCGCCGCGCGCGGCTACAACATCGAAAGCCTCACGGTGGCCGAGACCGACCGCAAGGCCCACACCAGCCGCATCACCGTGGTGACCCGCGGCACCCGCCAGGTGCTGGACCAGATCGAGGCCCAGCTGAACAAGGTGGTCAACGTCCGCCGCGTGCACGACGTGACGCGCGACCCGAACGGCGTCGAGCGCGAACTGGCCCTGGTCAAGGTGCGCGGTTCGGGCGCCGACCGCGTCGAGGCCCTGCGCATCGCCGAGATCTTCCGCGCCAAGCCGGTGGACACCACCCTGGAGAGCTTCGTGTTCGAGATTTCGGGCGTGCCGTCGAAGATCGACAAGTTCCTGGACCTGATGCGGCCGCTGGGTCTGGTGGAACTGTCGCGCACCGGCGTGCTTTCCATCGAACGGGGTGTTGAAGGGATGTAGCCATGACGGGCGCGATGCTTTTGGCCGGCCTCCTGACGGGGCTCGCCCTCGCCGGCCAGCAGCCCGCGCCCCAGACGCCTCCGACCACGCCGCCCGATCCCGCCGTCTGGTGGTCGCCGGAAATCCCCAAGCCGCCGCCCGAGCAGGACCCCTTCCAGGGCCGCCGCCTGCGCAAGGGCGAGCAGTTGGTCCCGATCGACAACGGGGTCGATCCCCTGCTCTACCGCCTCTGGGGCCTGCAGCCCCTGCAGAGCCAGCTGATCAAGCCCGGCGAGCTGGTGCTGGAGGTCTGGGCCCGGCCGGCCACCGGCGTGCGCCAGGCGGTGGTCCGGGTGACCGTGCGCCGCGACGGCCGCGCCTTCGTCCAGGCCCGCGCCGGCCTGGGCTGCTGTACGCCGGAGATCGGCCGCCGGGTCGACATCGACGCCGAACTGGCCACCCAGCAGATCCCGCCCCTCAAGGCCCTGGTCGGCGCGCCGATGTGGGCCCAGCCCCGCTCGGTGATCGTCGACTACGGCGGCGGGGCCGTGGAGCCGGTGTGCCTGGAGGGCGTCTCGTGGGACGTCACCCTGCTGGTCCCCGGCCAGGCCCGCCACCTGCGCCGGGCCTGCGACGACGCCGAGGTGGGCTCGATCGCCCCGGCGCTGACGGCGGCGCTGTCGGCGGCGTCGGGCCGCGACGCCCGGTTCGACGCGATGTTCGCCCGCGGCGGCGACTTCTCGCGCCAGCAACAGGCCTACGACTCGCTGATCGCCTCGGGCGGGCGGCTCAAGGCGGGAACCGGCAGCCGCGCCCAGCCGGCCGCCGTGCCCGTGGCGCCGGACGACACGCCGGACGCGCCGCCCCCGACCTCGCCCTAGCGAGCAAGACGCGGGTCCACGCCTGGAAATTGCAATTTCTGGATAACGCCGTTATCAAACTTGACCATAACTCCGGAGGGAATCCATGGCCAAGACCGTCGTCCTGAAATCCATGCTGGCCGCCGCCGGCCTCGCCGCCGCCCTGGGCGCGACCGCCGCCCAGGCCCAGGCCGTGCCGAACACGCCCCAGATCCAGTTCGTCCCCTCCGCGGAGGTCCCCTCGATCCCGCCCGGGCTGCAGACCGCCTGCATCAACGCGCCGGTCGACGGCGCGCCGACCAGCAAGACCTGCCCGGTCGTCTACTACGGCTCGACCAGGACCTGGATCTTCAGCTACGGCGACAACCGCACCTCGTTCGCCGTGGTCACCTTCGACTCCACCGGCAAGGTCCTGCGGAACGTCGAGGTCCGTGGCGCGCGCTACATCTTCGACGTGTTCAGCGACGACCAGGGCCAGAAGCTGACCCTGGTGGGCCAGTCCAAGAACTCGGTCGTCATCAACTGGTCCGACCTGCCGCACTAGGCCGAAGAGCCCGCCGCGCCGACTGGGCGCGCCTCAGCCGACCTTCAGCAGGTTGAAGCGGTAGAGCAGCGCGCCCAGCACCGCCCCGATCGCCGGGGCCACGAAGAACAGCCACAGCTGCGCCAGGGCCTGGCCGCCGACGAAGACGGCCGGGCCGAAGCTGCGGGCGGGATTGACCGAGACGCCGGTCACCTGGATGCCGACGATGTGGATCACCGCCAGGGCGATGCCGATGCCCATCCCGGCGAACCCCGGGGCCGAGTCCGTGCCGGTCGAGCCCAGGATGACGATCACGAACAGGGCGGTCATCACCACCTCGAAGACGAAGGCCGCCTCGACGCCGAACCCGCCGCCGTAGCCGGGGCCCCAGCCGTTCTGGCCCAGGCCGTTGGCCGTGCTTCCGGCGATGAACAGCAGCACCGCCGCGCCGGCTGTGGCGCCGACGAACTGGGCCGCCCAGTAGAGCACCATCTGCTTGGCGCTCATCCGCCCGGCCACGAAGGCCGCCAGGCTGACCGCCGGATTGACGTGGCAGCCCGACACCGGACCGATCCCGTAGGCCATGGCCACGATCGCGAAGCCGAAAGCCAGGGCTATGCCCAACTGCCCGACATGGTCGCCGCCCAGGACCGCCGCGCCGCAGCCGAACAGCACAAGGGCGAACGTGCCGATCAACTCGGCCACGAACTTGGACATCTGACCCTCTCCTCTCCCAGCTCGCTCCGAAGGCGAGCGGGGCGAGCTTGTCCCTCTTCGGCCGGGCCAGAAATGGGGGAAAACCTCCAGGAGGGGCGACGTCGCGCCCTAGGTGTCGAGCAGGATTTCGGGCCGGGCGCGCAGGCGGGCCACGTCGCGCAGGGGCGGCGCGCCGAACAGGCGGGCGTATTCGCGGCTGAACTGCGAGGGGCTGTCGTAGCCCACCGCGTGGCCGGCCGAGCCGGCGTCCATCCGCTGGGCCAGGATCAGCTTGCGCGCCTCCTGCAGGCGGATCTGCTTCTGGTACTGCAGCGGGCTGAGGGCGGTCACGGCCTTGAAATGACGGTGCAGGGCCGAAGGGCTCATGCGCGCCTCGGCCGCCAGTTCGTCGATGCTGAAGGGCTGGTTGAAGTGCTGGGTGATCCAGCCGATCGCCCGCTTGACCTGGCGCATGCGGCCGTCGGCCCGGGCGATCTGGGCCAGGCGCGGCCCCTGGTCGCCCAGCAGCATGCGGTACAGGATCTCGCGCTCGAGCAGCGGGGCCAGGACGGCGGCGTCGCGCGGGTTCTCGGCCAGGCGGACCATCCGCATCACCGCGTCCAGCAGGGGCGGATTGACCTCGCTGACGGCCATGGCCTGGATCAGCGGCCCGGCGTCCTGGGCCAGGGCCGGTTCGCCGCCCAGCTGCAGCAGCATGTCGCCGATGACCGCCGGGTCCAGGGTCATGCGGAACGACAGGTAGGGTTCGTCCGGCGAGGCCTCGATCACCTGGCCGATCACCGGCAGGTCGACCGAGGCGACCAGGTAGTTCAGCGGGTCGTAGACCAGCACCGATCCGCCGCTCAGCACCTGCTTGCGGCCCTGGGCCACCACGCAGACCGCGGCGCCGAACACGCCGTGCTTGGGCTCGGTGGGCTGGCTGGAGCGGTGCAGCGAGGCCTTCTCGCACACGGTGTGGTCGCCGTCATGAGGCGCGTATCGTTCAATCAGCGCGGCGAGTTCGCCTTGCTCGACCATCGACATTTCCTTTTGCTGATGGACGTTGCCATACGCCCGGGGGATCACCCCGTCACGCCTGCCAAAGGTGATGTGCAGGATCGTGCAATCAAGGGGCAGCATCGGTCTATCGCGAACGGCGATCCATGAGTCATGGTGGGGACGTCCCGCATCGCCGCCGTCGCCGCCCCTTCCCGAAGCGCCCGCTTCGGGACCGAGCGACGCAGCGGCCGTCCGCCCCCGAGGATATCATGACACGCTACTCGCCCCGCCGGCCCCAGGCCGCGCCACGGCGGTTCGTCGCCGTCTGGCTGACCGCCACCGCCCTCATCACCGCCGCTTCCGCTGTCGGAGCTTCCCATTGATCGGCCGCCGCATCTCGGGCGTCTGGGCCAGCGCCAACCAGGCGGTCGCCCTGGAACTGCGCCTCGACGGCCGGTTCGAGGAACGTCATGACGGCGAGCTGGTGTTCGAAGGCCACTACGAGCTGGTCGGCGACGACGTGCGCCTGTTCGAGGACGGCGGCGGCCAGCTGACCGGTCGCCTGACCGAGGGCCGCCTGAACCTGACCCCGCCGCCTCCGGCCCAGCGCCGCCGTCACCCCCGCTACGGCCAAAAATACGGGCGGCCTTCCATCCATGCCCCCCAGCCTCTATATTGAGTCCGTCTGGGTTCGCCCGGACTATGGGGATAAACGCGCACGTAATAAGCGGACTGGACCCGGGTGCGATTCCCGGCGGCTCCACCAAAACCTCCCGAGTTATCACGGGAATGCATGGGGCCGATCAGCATCGACAGACGTGTAAAGGTGTATGCTTTCTCTCGGCGTGGCTCACCGTATCGGGCCGCTAAACTAACTGCGAACGATAACTTCGCTGAAGAGTTCGCCATCGCCGCGTAATGCGGTGCGGGTGATCTCGCCTCTTAAGTCCTAGGGGTTCAGATCCTTAGGCGGGGCCCGGAGGGAGCCTGCCAACAGAATCCCTCCACTTTCCACGACATCGCCGAGGCTCCCTCCTCTTCCTTGCGAAGGGATGCGGGAGCCTGCCAACAGAATCCCTCCACTTTCCACGACATCGCCGAGGCTCCCTCCTCTTCCTTGCGAAGGGATGCGGGAGCCTGCCAACAGAATCCCTCCACTTTCCCTATTCAAACTCCGCGCCCTTCCCTCCCCCTTGTGGGGAGGGTGGCGGCGAAGCCGACGGGTGGGGCCTGCTGACTCATCAAACCCCACCCGACCCGCTACGCGGGCCACCCTCCCCACAAGGGGGAGGGACAAAAACAAACGTTCCCCCACCTTCTCGCCGCCCCCGCGACAGGCTAATCTGCGCGCTTCGTTCCAGTTCTCGCTTTACGATGGACCGCATGGCCCAGACCAATCCGCCTGAAGACCTGATGCAGTACGAGGCGATGGCCCAGGACGCCCTGCGCGGCGTCGTGAAGGCCGCGTTGAAGAAGGCCGCCGCGCCCGGCGGCCTGCCCGAACCGCACCATCTCTACATCACCTTCAAGACCCAGGCGGCGGGCGTCTCCGGTCCCCAGGACCTGTTGGGCAAGTATCCCGACGAGATGACCATCATCCTGCAGCACCAGTATTGGGACCTGGCGCCCGGCGAGACCTTCTTCTCGGTCACCCTGAAGTTCGGCGGCCAGCCCAAGCGGCTGTCGATTCCCTATGCGGCGGTGACCCGGTTCTACGACCCGTCGGTGCAGTTCGCCCTGCAGTTCGAGGCCCCGGAGATCGTGCCGCAGGAGCCCGAGCCGGACCCGGAACCCGAAGTCGTCGCCACGACCGAGGGCGGCGAGGAAGCGCCGAAGATCATCTCCCTCGACCAGTTCCGCAAGAAATAGCCGCGTGAGCGACATCGCCCCTAAAGACTTGGTGGGGGAGACTCCGCAGACCCTGACGGACGAGGCGATCCTCGCGCGGTTCCACGCGTCCAAGAACCCGCCCGGCAGCGCCCGCACCCTGGGATTCCGCATGCTGTCGGTCAGCCAGGCCGAACGCCGGGTCGAGATCGCCTTCGAACCCTCGGTCGAGGCGGTCGGCAATCCGATGGGCCAGGTCCAGGGCGGCTTCGTCTGCGCCATGCTGGACGAATGCATGTCGGTGGCGGGGATGATCACCTCGGGCATGACCTGCGTGGTGCCCACCCTGGAGATGAAGACCAGCTTCCTGCGACCCGCCCTGCCCGGCCCGCTCAAGGGCGTGGGCTGGGTGGTCAAGTGGGGCAAGACGGTGTGCTTCCTCGAGGGCGAGCTCTACGATCCCGAGGGCCGGCTGCTGGCCAAGGCCAGCGCCACGGCGATCCCGACGCCGTTCGCGAAGTTCAAGAAGTAGCCCGGCCATGCGGCGGTTCGCGGGCCTGATCCTGGGTTTGCTGCTGCTGCCGTTGCTGCCGCTTTCGGCGTCCGCCCAGGCGCGGACGGCGACTCCGTTCGCCAATTGGGCCGCGGTCGTCGTGGCCGGCGACTGGCACGCTCATTCCGGCGCCCCCACCGAGGCGTTCGACAACGCCCGCCGCGACGTCGGCGCCGCCCTGGCCGACCTGGGCTTCTCGCCGGACGCCATTCGCCAGTACTCGGTGCGCCCCCAGCGCTACCCCGCCGCGAAGCCGGGCAGGACCGACCTGCGCGCCATCCACGCCGACCTGAGCGCCCTGGCGGCCAGGAACACCGCCGGCTGCCTGTTCTACCTCACCAGCCACGGCGCGCCCGAGGGCGCGGTGCTGGACGAGGACATCCTGCCGCCCGGCCTGCTGGCCGCGATGATCGACGACGCCTGCCCGGCGCGCCCCTCGATCGTGGTGGTGTCGGCCTGCTTCTCGGGCGTCTTCGTCCGTCCCCTTCAACGCGACGACCGGATGATCCTGACGGCGGCGCGGTCGGACCGCACCTCGTTCGGCTGCAGCGAGGACGACAAGTACCCCTATTTCGACGACTGCTTCCTGTCGTCCGCCCCGACCGCCCGCGACTTCGCGGCCCTGGGCCGGGCGGTGCAGGCCTGCGTGGCCCGGCGCGAGCGCGACACCGGGGCGAAGCCGGCCTCCGAACCCCAGCTGTGGATCGGCGCGGGCCTGCGGCCGCTGCTGCCCCTGTACGCCTTCCCGCCGCCGCGAAACCCGACCGCCCCGTCGCGCCCCTGAAGCGACGCCGCGCGATCAAGCGTCCACGGGAAAGACGGGCGCGCCGCGCCACAGGCCCTTTGATCCCCGGCCGGAACACCCTAGAAGTCTGCTCACCCTTATTTTCCATGAGCCGACGAGGTCTTGTTCGTGACGCTGCGTCTTTCGTTCAGGGCCGTTCTTTCGGCGGCGATCATCGGCTGCGGTCTGTTCGGCGCGACGATGGCCGAGACCCAGGACGCCGCGCCCGCCGCGCCGCCGCCGTCGGCGACGACCGCCAACCTGCCCTCGGCTCCCGTCCCCTACACGGCCACCGTCCGCCGCCGCGCGCCGCGTCCGCGCGCCGCCGCTCCGGCCGCGGCGACCTCCGCCGCGACGCCCGCGCCCCCGGCCGCGGCCGCGCCGACGCCCGGCGAGGCCGCGCCGGCGCCGGTCCTGACCAGCCACGCCCCCCTGCCCGTCGCCGACCTGGAAGCCTATGTCGACGGCGTGGTGCGCGACCGCATGCTCCGCGACCACATCGCCGGCGTGACCATCGCCGTCGTCCAGAACGGCCAGGTGGTGCTGAAGAAGGGCTACGGCGTGGCCAGCCTGAAGGACGGCCGCAAGGTCGATCCCGACAAGACCTTGTTCCGCATCGGCTCGATCTCCAAGACCTTCACCTGGATCGCCCTGATGAACGAGGTGGACGCCGGGCGCATGCGCCTGGACACCCCGATCAACATCTATCTGCCCGAGAAGCTGCAGCTGAAGGACCAGGGCAAGAAGACCCCGGTGCGGCTGCGCGACCTGATGACCCACACCGCCGGGTTCGAGGACCGGGCCCTGGGCCAGCTGTTCGAGCGCGACCCGCGCCGCGAGCGTCCGCTGGAGCTGTACCTGCGCCAGGAGCGTCCCAACCGCGTGCGCGAGCCGGGCCTGCTGCCGGCCTATTCGAACTACGGCGTCGGCCTGGCCGGCGCGGCCCTGGCCAACGTCACCGGCCAGCCGTTCGAGAAGGAGGTCGCCGACCAGGTGATCCTGCCCGCCGGCCTGACCCACACCACCTTCCGCGAGAACCGTCCGTGGCGTGACGACCTGCCGCCCCCGATGGCCGCGAACCTGGCCGCCGACCTGTCGGACGGCTTCCGCTGGACCCCGCTGGGTTTCCAGACCGAGGATCCCGAGTTCATCGGCCACATCGCGCCCGCCGGCGCCGCGTCCAGCACGGCCGGCGACATGGCCCGCTACATGACCCTGCTGCTGAACGGCGGGACGATCGACGGCAAGACGGTCTTCTCGCCCAAGACCAGCGCCCTGTTCCGCACGCCGATGTACCGCCCCGCCGAGGGCGCGCCCGGCTGGAACGCCGGCTTCATGGACATCCCCCTGCCCGGCGGCAAGCGCGGCTTCGGCCACGCCGGCGCCACCCTGTGGTTCCACTCCAACATGGTCATGGTTCCCGAGCTGGGCCTGGGCGTCTTCGTGGCGGTCAACACCGACACCGGCGCCGACCTGCCCGCCACCCTGCCCGCGACGATCATCGAGCGCTTCTACGCCCCGCGCCCGGACATCCCCGCCGCCAGCCCGATCTCGCACGACGAGGCCCGGGCCTATGAGGGCCGGTTCCTGACCACGCGCCGCTCGTACGGCGGGCTGGAAGGCTTCATCGACCGCCTGATCGGCGAGGCCTCGGTGCGCGCCGCGCCGGACGGTCGCCTGACCCTGACGATCGACGGCCAGTCCAGCCAGTGGACGGCGACCGGCCAGCCCGACACCTTCGCCCCGGTCAGCGGTCCTGGCCTGCTGGTGTTCCAGCGCGACGACGGCAAGGTCGTGCGGTTCTTCTCGCCGATGGGCGGCGCGGCGTTCGAGCGCATCGGTTTCCCGCACCAGCTGGGCCTGCTGATCGCCTTCGCAGTGCTGACCGCCCTGGCGGCCGTGGCCACCCTGATCGGCGTGGCCACCCGGGACCGCCGCGAGGCGCGCCAGACCCCGACCCAGGCCCGCGCCAGCCTGATGCAGACCATCCAGTCCATCCTGTGGCTGATCGCCCTGATCGGCGTGGGCGTGTTCGCCGCAGGGGCCTCCGACGTGGCCAACGTGGTCTATGGCTGGCCCAGCGGCTGGCTGCTCAGCGCCTCGGCCTGCGCCTTCGTCTCCGCCTGGCTGACCATCGCCACCCTGGCCATGCTGCCGGTGGTGTGGCGCGGCGGCCGGCGGGTCGACAGCTGGACCTCGCTGCGCAAGCTGGCCTTCACCTGCACGACCCTGATCTTCCTGGGCTTCACCCTGCTGCTGGGCGCCTGGGGCTTCCTGGAATTCTGGAACACCTGACTTTTATCCGCTCATCCCGGCGAATGCCGGGACCCAGATGGAATGGCTTTGAGGCTGACGCCATCAGCACCGCGCCCTTCCAATCATCCACACCGCCATAGGATCTGGGTCCCGGCATTCGCCGGGATGAGCGGAGTTTAAATCGGCACGTCCCATGCACCACCTCTCCCGAGCAAGCCTCGGGGGAGAGCCGATCGTGTCAAAACTGGACGCCGCCATCTTCGGTCTGGCCGGCCTTATGGCCTGGCTCGCGGCCACCCTGTTCTACGCGGCCTACGGCGGCGGACTGCTGGAGAAGGCCTTCTGGTTCTACGCCCTGAACGCCTTCGCGGCGGCGGCGGCGGCCACCTTCGTCTTCCAGGTCGCCGCGCGGCTGCGGCGCATTCCCCGCGCCCGGCGGCTGTTCCCGGCCATGGCCTTCGGCCTGCCGATCCTGGCCGGCGCCGATCTGGTTCTGGCCCACTTCGAGAAACTGATGTCCGACGACCCGGCCAGCGTGGGCCGCTACGGCGCCTTCATGCTGGTTCTGCTGGTCTCGGTGGGGGCGTCAATCTTCGAGCGTGGACCGCAGAAAGCGCGAGTCTAGCTTCCGCACCACGATGACGATGCGCTCGCGCTCGGCCGGTCGGCGCTCGACCAGCAGTCGGGCCACCTGGGCGTCGTCGTGGAAGGCGTAGCCCTTGATGGCGTCCAGCAGGGCCTTGGCCAGGTTGTCCAGGTCCATCCACGGCGGCTCGCCGACGAACTCCATGCCGATCTCGACCGAGAACTCGCCCCACGCCGGGCGCGAGCCGCGCCAGACCTTGCGGAAGAACTCGTAGATCAGGGGCTTGTAGTACTTGGCCTGGGTGGTCAGGCCGTCCACCACCAGGGTCAACTGGCCGTCCGCCTCGCGGGCCCGGACCTTGCCGTGATGCGTCCAGCCGGTTCCTTCACCAAGAGATGGCACCCTAGGCGACCGGCTCGACCTTCACGGCGGTGCCGTAGGCCAGGACCTCGGTGATGCCTTCCATGATCTCGTTGGCGTCGTAGCGCATGGCGATGACGGCGTTGGCGCCCAGTTCGGCCGCGTGGGCCGTCAGCAGGTCGTAGGCCTCCTTGCGGGCCGCCTCGGCCAGGTCGACATAGATCGACAGCTTGCCGCCGAAGATCGATTGGATCGAACCGCCGATATTGCCGATCACGCTGCGCGAGCGGACGGTGACGCCGCGCACCAGGCCCAGATGGGCGACGATGCGATAGCCGGGCAGATCGTTGGTGGTGGCGACGAGCATGGGATGTCTCCTGACGTCCCGCCCGTATATCGGACCGCCCGCCGCCTCGCCATCACTAGAGCCGCAGGTGGATCCCCTTGCGATGCAGCGGGGCGATCGCCGCGGTGATCAGGGCCAGGATCGCCAGGGCGCACAGGAACGAGGCCAGGTAGGGATCGGCGGTCAGGCGCTGGGCCGTCTCGTAGCCGAAGCCCTGGGGCGTCAGGTCGGTCCCGCCCGTCCTATGGATCAGCGCCAGACCCGCACAGGCGCCCAGCACCTGCGAGACCACGAAGGCCAGGATGGCGTTGCCGCCCAGCACCTTCAGCGGCGCGGCGACGATCTCGACCGCCCGGAGCTTCAGGACCACCTGCAGCACGACCAGGGCGACCAACGACGCGCCGCTGCTGAACAGGGCGAAGCTGGATGTCCAGATCCGCTTGTTGACCGGCACGACCGGGTCCAGCGCCAGGCCGACCACAACCAGGGCCGCGCCGAGGACCAGCAGCGGAACCAGCCCGCCCGCTGTCTCCCCGCCCCGCTCCGCGCGCCGGGTCAGCAGGGCGGCGGCGATCGCGCCGACCAGGACGTTGACCGTGGCCGGGAAGGTCGAGAGCAGCCCCTCCGGGTCGTAGGTGACGCCCACGCCCTCGGTCAGGCCGTAGGGCCATAGGTGCGGGATCGTGAACACCGCCCGGTCGACGAAGGCCGGCAGCGAGCCGTTGGAGTCCAATCGCCCGACGCCGAAACCGGGAACCGGCGTGAAGGCCAGCAGCGCCCAATAGCCGACCAGCAGCGCCGCGGCGGCCAGGGCGACGCCGCCGATGTCGATCCGCAGCGTCCCGTCGACGGCGGGCTTGGCGGGCAGCAGGCAGATGGCGCTGGCCAGAGCGTAGCAGAGGCCGATCCGCTGCAGGATGCCGGGGATGCGCAGATGGGCCAGGTCGAAGGTCGGCAGGGCGTTGAGCACGAGGCCCAGCAGGATCAGCAGGCCGGTGCGCCGGGCGATCTTGATCCACAGCGCGGCGGACGTCGGGTCCCCGGCCCGCAGGCGCGGCGCCGACAGGCCGATCGCCATGCCGACGCAGAACAGGAAGGTGGGGAACACCAGGTCGGCCGGGGTCCAGCCGTTCCAGGCCGCGTGCTTCAGCGGCGCGTAGCTGTGGTCCCAGGACCCCGGACTAGTCACCAGGATCATGCCCGCGACCGCCAGTCCTCTCAAGACATCGAGCGCAATGACTCGCCGAGAGCCGACTTTCGTCGATCCCATGGTCACCTCCCCTATCGTTGCGGGAGTTATGACCAAGAAAGACAGCGCTGTCAAATATGAGATGATTTTTCGATTACCTGATCACTCCCGTGCTGGGATGGATTTCAGGCCGTTTTCGAGCTTCAAAGCCTTATGAAACAAACGGATGATCGCAGTCAGAGCCCGACCATCGCCGCAAGCTTCAGGACGGTATTCCAGTTGCGGGCCGTGCCCAGCGGGGCCCGCTTGGTCTTCTTCCAATCGCGATCCAGCATCGAATGGCCGACGTCGTCGGGATAGTCGATGTAGAGCTCCCGCGTGCCGACCTTGAAGGTCTCGGGGCCCGTGATCGCCGCGCGCAGGATCGCCTCGTCCTCGTCCGGCAGCCGCGCCTTCATGAAGTGCACCAGCAGGTGGTTGGGGTGGCTCTTGACCTCGTCCGGATAGGGATTGCCGTCGATGATGGCCTTCAGCTCGGCGGGCGATCGGACGAAGAACTCTGTGCGCAGGCCCATGCGCTTCTCGAGGCCGTCCTCGAGGCGCTTCTCGATGTCGGCGTCCCCGCCCTTGCCCCACAGCACCAGGTTGCCGCTGGCCAGCAGGGTCTTGGCGTCGTCGAAGCCCAGGTCCTTGGCCAGGCCCAGCAGGTCGTCCTTCAGCACCTTGCGGCCGCCGACATTGACGCCGCGCAGCAGGGCGATGTGAGGGCTCATCAGACGAACTCCGTTCTTCGAACGTTCTTGTCGTAGCCTCGCCGTCGCGCCTTCGCAAGCCGGGAGCGTTGCCCTCCGCGCGCCTTGGGTCTAGACCCCGCTCGACCGTTTTTCCGGGAGACCCGCCGCATGACCGCCACGCGCAACGAGACCGACACCTTTGGCCCGATCGCCGTCGAGAACGACAAGTACTGGGGCGCTCAGGCCCAGCGTTCGCTTGGCAACTTCAAGATCGGCTGGGAGAAGCAACCGCTTCCCGTCGTCCGCGCCCTGGGTATCGTCAAGCGTGCCGCCGCCGAGGCCAACCTGGCCCTGGGCAAGCTGGACCCAAAGATCGCCGAGACCATCGTCGCCGCGGCCAACGAGGTGATCGAAGGCAAGCTGAACGAGCACTTCCCGCTGGTGGTCTGGCAGACCGGCTCGGGCACCCAGTCGAACATGAACGCCAACGAGGTGATCTCGAACCGCGCGATCCAGATGCTGGGCGGCGAGATGGGCAGCAAGAAGCCCGTCCACCCCAACGACCACGTCAATATGAGCCAGTCGTCGAACGACACCTATCCGACGGCGATGCACGTGGCCTGCGCCGAGCAGATCGTCCACGACCTGCTGCCGGCCCTCAAGCACCTGCACGCGGCCCTGAAGGCCAAGTCCGACGCCTGGGCCAAGATCATCAAGATCGGCCGCACCCACACCCAGGACGCCACGCCCCTGACCCTGGGCCAGGAGTTCGGCGGCTACGCCCAGCAGGTCGAGAACGGCATCGCCCGCATCGAGAGCACCCTGCCGGCCCTGATGCAGCTGGCCCAGGGCGGCACCGCCGTCGGCACCGGCCTGAACGCCCCGATCGGCTTCGCCGAGAAGGTGGCCGCCCAGATCGCCGCCATCACCGGCCTGCCCTTCACCACCGCCCCGAACAAGTTCGAGGCCCTGGCCGCCCACGACGCCATGGTCTTCAGCCACGGCGCGATCAACACGGTCGCCGCCAGCCTGTTCAAGATCGCCAACGACATCCGCTTCCTGGGCTCGGGCCCGCGCGCGGGCCTGGGCGAGCTCTCCCTGCCGGAAAACGAGCCGGGCTCGTCGATCATGCCGGGCAAGGTCAACCCTACCCAGTGCGAAGCCCTGAGCCAGGTCTGCGTCCAGGTCTTCGGCAACCACGCCGCCGTCACCTTCGCCGGCAGCCAGGGCCACTTCGAGCTGAACGTCTTCAACCCGGTGATGGCCTACAACTTCCTGCAGTCGGTGCGCCTGATGGCCGACGCCGCGATCAGCTTCACCGACAACTGCGTCGTCGGCATCGAGCCGCGCGTCGACAACATCAAGAAGGGCGTCGAGAACAGCCTGATGCTGGTCACGGCCCTGAACGGCAAGCTGGGCTACGACATCTGCGCCAAGATCGCCAAGACCGCGCACAAGAACGGCACCACCCTGCGCGAGGAAGCCGTCGGCGGCGGCTACCTGACGAACGAGGAGTTCGACCAGTACGTCCGCCCCGAGAACATGATCTCGCCGGGCTAAGCGCATTCCGCCGAAGTGGAAGCCGGTTCGGCGATCAGAATGCGCGCCAACTAGGAGTCCTTCTTGATCCAGCTGATCCGGATCATCGACGACCTGCCGGACGGCTTCGACGCCCTCCTCGCCGACGCGGCGAGCGAGGGCGTCCGCAACATGGCGCTGTTGGCCCAGGGCTGGGCCGACCGCGACCAGCGCTTCGACCGCGACGGCGAGGCCCTGCTGGGCGCCTTGCTGGCCGGCGAGCTGGCGGGGATCGGCGGCCTGTCCGTCGAGACCGCCGCCGCCGAGCCAGCCCGCCGCGTGCGCCGCTTCTACGTCCGCCCCGCCTTCCGCCGCCAGGGCGTGGCGCGCACCCTGGCCTCGGCCCTGGTGCAGGAAGCCCTCGACCAGGTCGACCTCCTGACCTGCAACGCCGCCGCCTCCCCCGCCGCCGCGCCGTTCTGGGAAGCGCAGGGCTTTTCGCCAGATGCTTCAGGGCCTTGGACGCACGTGCTGCGGCGGAGTCTCGGATGAGCGCACCTCTCGACTTCGCCCGCGACGGCGCGGCGCTGTTTCCCGGCGCGCTCGCCGCCCGGACCGTCGAAACCCTGCGAACCCTGGCCGACGAACGCGTCGGCGCCCGGCCAGGCGCACGACTGCGCGACGACGCCGTCCTGGCCGACCTGCTGGCGCCGGCCGGAACGATCGGCGCCCTGGCCGCCCGCCTCACCTCCCCCGCCGCCCGTCCCGTGCGCGCGGTGATGTTCGACAAGACGCCCGACGCCAACTGGGCCGTGGCCTGGCATCAGGATCGCGTCCTGCCGGTCTCCCGGCGGGTCGAGGTCGAGGGCTTCGGCCCCTGGTCGACCAAGGATGGCCTGTTGCACGTCGCACCACCGTTCGAGATCCTGGCGCGGATGGTCACCTTGCGCGTCCACCTCGATCCCGTCGACGCCGCCAACGCCCCGCTGCGGGCGGCCCTCGGCTCGCACCGCCTGGGCCGCGTGGCCGCCGAGGACGCAGCCGCCCGCGCCGTCGCCGCGTTCTGCAGGTCGACTACGCCGACTTCGACTTGCCGGGCGGCTTGGCCTGGGCGGGATTGGCCTGACGCCCCGAGCTGTCGGCCCGGCGTGGACCGTGTTAGCCTTCGCCCATGGCAAGGTCGAACTCGACATCGGCGTCGATCCGGAGCTGCTGGCGCAGGCCAAGCGGCTGGGGATTTCCGTCGCCGGCATGAGCGAGACCCAGCTGCGGATGCACCTCCAGAAGATCGACCCCGCCGGCGCCGAAGAGCGTGCGCGGCGGTGGGCTGAGGAGAACGCCGAGGCGATCAAGGAACACAACGAACGCATCGCGCGCCGAGGCCTGATCTCGGACCACTTCAGAAAGTGGTGATTTGCGGCAGTTCGACGTCTTCCGAAATCCATCTCTGGAAGCTCGGAGGTCGCGCCCTTCCTTGTGATGCTTCCATCGCATCACTTGCGCGGCATAGACGAGATCATTGTCGCGCCGCTGGTCAACGATGCCGCCGAAACCGTGGGCGAACTTGAGATCCTTGCGGAAGTTGAAGGCGAACGCCTGACCCTGGTGATCAGCGAAATGTTCAGCGTCACGCCGACTGGACTGCGCGGTGCGGTCGACAACCTGTCCTATCTCGAAGACGATATCCGCCGCGCCGTCGATCGCTTGTTCACCGGCTTCTAGCGCCGGTCCACCACCGTCCGGCCGATCGGGGCGATGGCCGCGATGGCCAGCTGCAGGTCCTTGATGGCGAACGGGATGCCGATGATCGTCACGGCCTCGGCGGCGGCGGCGATGAGGTGCGACAGAGCGATGTACCAGCCGCCCAGCACGAACCAGATCACGTTGAGCACGCAGCCCAGGCCGCCGGTCCCCAGGTCCTCGCGGCCGGTCACCAGCTCGCGGGGGACCATCTCCTTGCCGAACGGCCAGAAGGCGAAGCCGGCGATGCGCCAGGCCGCGCCCGCATAGGGCAGGCCCACGATGGTGATGGCCAGCAGCGCGCCGCCCAGCAGCCAAAGGCAGCCCGAGATGAAGCCGCCGCAGATGAACCACAGGATGTTGAGCAACAGGCGGATCATGACCGTCTCCGACGCGCGCCTCCGGGCGCGACCTAGGCGTGCGACGAATCGCGGACGATGTCGAGCTTCACCTTTCTCCTCCGGCGGACGTGACCTTGCCACAAGCTGACGCTATGTGACGGTCCAGAAACAAATGTCGCGCCCTTGATTCCGAGGCGCCGCGCCGCACGAGGTCACGATGGGTCTGTTCCGTAAGAAGAAGCACCAGGCGATCTCCCTGCCGGTCGGCGTCACGCCCGTCCCCGCCTCGGTCAAGTTCCGCGGCTGCACCTTCCGCATGCCCGACCACTGGGTGATCACCAAGCAGCTGCTGGACGGCAAGAACTACGAGCCCTGGGTGCTGGACTACTTCCTGCAGATTCTGAAGCCCGGCATGACCGTGCTGGACGTCGGGGCCAGCTGGGGGGCCTTCGCCCTGCCCGCGGCCAAGAAGGTCGGGCCCGACGGCCGGGTGATCGCCATCGAGATGAGCCCGGGCAACGGCCGGGTGATCCTGGAAAGCGCCAAGGCCAACGCCATCGACAACATCCGCCTGATCCTGGTGGGCGTGTCCGACCGGCTGGAGACGGCCTTCCTGCGCCGCCAGACCATGCACAACAACCACCAGCTGGAGCCGGCCGGCCAGGCCGCGCCCGACGACCTGAGCGACTACGACTTCGCCCCCGTCGTGCCGATCGACCTGCTGCGCGGCGAGCTGGGCCAGGTCGACGTGATGAAGATCGATATCGAGGGCATGGAATACCGCGCCTTCATGGGCGCCAAGGCGTTCATGGCCGAGCAGAAGCCGATCACCTTCCTGGAATACTCGCCGGCCTTCCAGGCCGAGACCTCGCGCGCCGAGGGCTCGGCCCTGCTGAGCTTCTTCCTGGACCTGGGCTACGGCGTCGAGATCCTGCACCGCAAGAAGAGGCGCGAGGCCGTGAAGGGCGCGACCGCCGCCGAGGTGATCGCCAATGTCGACGCGGCCTGGAAGCGCCACGTCGAGGACGACAACGGCACCCACCTGGACCTGTGCCTGAAGGCGAAGGCCTAGCCGCCTACTTGATCAGCTGCCACTTGCGCGCCCACCGGCCCTTGCCGAAGCGCGTGAGGATCAGCAGGTAGAGGCCGGCATAGATCACCGTGCCGACGCCCACGAGGCCCATCGCCCAGGGGCCCGGCGCATGCCAGGGCGGCGGGACCAGCCAGTTGTGCGGCGGGGCGGTCAGCTCCAGCCACAGCCCGCCCACCCAGGCCAGCGAGAACAGCAGCACGGCCGGATAGCGCAGGACCGGGCTCTTCTGGACCAGCAGCAGGAACTGCACGAAGGCCACGACCAGGCCGGCGGCGATCGCCGCGCCGGCCGTCAGCCAGCCGTTATGCGCCAGGGCCTTGACCCGCACGGCGGCCGAGAAGGCCGCCCACAGCGGGGCCCACAGCACCGGACCGAAGGTCAGCAGCAGGATCCCGAAGCCGATCACCACGCCCAGGCCGCCGCCGATCACCTTGCCGGCCGCCTCGCCGGCCTCGTGCGCATGGCCGTGACCGTGCGGGTCGCCGCTGGGATTGTCCGGCGTGGTCTTCAGCACGGTGTTGAGGGACGGCAGCGGGCCTTCCGGCGGCAGCGGAAGCATGTTGCTGAGCTTGGATCCCCCCGGCCCCATCGCGTCAGGTCCGTCGGCTGACCGCGAAGTCGGCCAGGCTTTCCAGGCTGGTGCGCCAGTCGTTGGCCGGGAAGCCCGACAGCGCGGCCTTGGCCTTGTCGGCGTAGCCGCCCGCCAGGTCCAGCGTGGCTTCCAGCGCGCCGGTGCCGACGATCAGCTCGCGGGCCCGGCGGAAGTCGGCTTCGGTCTGCTCGCGGCGACCGATGGCCCGTTCCCAGAACTCGGCCTCGCGCGGGCCCGAGCGGGCGATGGCCAGCAGCAGGGGCAAGGTGGCCTTGCCTTCGCGGAAGTCGTCGCCGGCGTTCTTGCCCAGGGCCTCGGTCGTGCCGCCGTAGTCGAGGGCGTCATCGGCCAGCTGGAAGGCCAGGCCCAGGTTCATGCCGTAGTCGCGCAGGGCGTTGGACTTCTCGGCCGACACCCCGGCCGAGACGCCGCCGGCTTCCGAGGCGGCGGCGAACAGCTCGGCGGTCTTGGCGCCGATGATCTCCAGATACAGGGCCTGGGACAGGTTCAGGTCGTGGCTGCGGGTGAGTTGAAGCACTTCGCCTTCGGCGATCACCCGGCTCGCACGGGCCAGGATCTCCAGCGCCTTCATCGAGTTGGTCTCGACCATCAGCTCGAAGGCCCTGGCGAACAGGAAGTCGCCGACCAGCACGCTCTGCGCCGCGCCCCAGATCAGGTGGGCCGCGACCTTGCCGCGCCGCAGCTGGCTGCCGTCGACCACGTCGTCGTGCAGCAGGGTGGCGGTGTGGATGAACTCGACGGCGGCGGCCAGCTTCAGGCAGGAGTCGTTGTCCGAGCCGGCCAGGCGCGCGGCGGCCACGGTCAGCAGCGGGCGCAGGCGCTTGCCGCCGGCGGCGATCAGGTGCTCGGCCAGGGCCGGGATGACCGGAACCTCGCTCTGCATGCGCGCGGTGATCAGGGCGTCGACCCCAGCCATGTCGGCGGCGGCCAGCCGCACGAGACGATCCACCGATCCCGGCTCCCGGGCGAGGGTCGCTGCAGCTGCGTCCAAAACCATACTCTCCCTGCTGACGCCCGCCGGAGGTCGGCTTGCGCCTCGCGTCCCTTGGGCTTGATCAGCCGTTGCGAGCGACAATGCTGGCGGGATAGGTCAGGGTCAAGGCGAGCACAAGGCTTGAAACGTTGCCGGACGCGTTACCCACATCCCCCGAGCCCCTCGCGGTGACCGAAGACGCCGTCCTGAACGGCCGCGTCAAGCTGCGCCAGGCCGTGGCGGGCTACCGGGCCGGTATGGACGCGGCCCTGCTGGCGGCCGCCTGCGACGCCGCCCCCGGCGACCGGGTGATCGAGGCCGGCTGCGGCGTGGGCGGCGCGCTGCTGGCGGCGGCGACCCGCCGTCAGGGCGCCCGATTCGTCGGGCTGGAGCGCGATTCCGTCGCCGTCGAGCTGGCGCGGGGCAATGTCGGGCTGAACGGCCTGGCCGATCGCGTCGAGATCGTCGCCGGCGACGTCGAAGCCGGCTTCCGCGCCCTGGACCTGCCCGTGTTCGACGCCGTGATCAGCAATCCGCCCTTCTTCGACGACCCCGCCGCCCTGCGCGCGCCCGCGCCGGAGAAGTCCGGCGCCTGGATGACCGACGGCGGCCTGAAGGCCTGGACCGGTTTCTGTCTGAAGGCGGTGCGCGAGGGCGGGACCATCACCCTGATCCACCGCGCCGACCGCTTGGCCGACCTCCTGGCCCTGCTGGCGCCCAAGGCCGGCTCGTTCCGGATCCGCCCCGTCGCGCCCTTCGCCGACGCCCCGGCCAAGCGGGTGATCGTGCGGGCGACCAAGACCGGCAAGGCGCCGCTGGTGCTGCTGCCGCCCCTCGTGCTGCACGAACGGGAGGAATCGGGGCACTCGCCCCAGGCGGAGGCGATCCTGCGCGGCGACGCGGCGCTCGGCTGGTGAAAATCATATAAGGATATCTTTATATCCCTCTTGACGGTCGGCTGGAACGGGCGCTCTCTAGGCTCGTCGTGGTCTGCGGACGTTCGCGTCCGGAGCTAAGAGGGAAGTCGGTGCGGGGGTGAAATCCCAAATCCGGCGCTGCCCCCGCAACTGTGAGCGGCGAGCCGCTGTCCGATACGTGTCACTGACGCGCCGAAGCTGGATCGGTGGCGTGTCGGGAAGGCCAGGACAGGGGCGCTGACCCGTGAGCCAGGAGACCTGCCCCGACAGATAACGTCCTCCGGCGGGGTGCCCGGTCTGGTCGCTTGCAAAGGCGCGGCCGGGGCGTGAGCACCCGTGCGCGACCGGCCGCGCGCGCCCCGATCAGCCTCCGCCCTCACACCGGCAGAGGCTTTTTGAAATGACCGTCACCGTCGCCACCCTGGGCTTTCCCCGCATCGGCCCGCGCCGCGAGCTGAAGCTCGCGCTCGAGGACCATTGGGCGGGCAAGACCAACGCCCCGTCCCTGCTCGCCACGGGCGCCGGCCTGCGCGCCCAGGCCTGGAAACGCCAGAAGGCCCTGGGCGTCGATCACGTGCCCAGCAACGACTTCTCGCTCTACGACCACGTGCTGGACGCCAGCGTGATGGTCGGCGCCATCCCCGCGGCCTACGGCCGGGTCGGCGACGCCGTCGACACAGCCACCTACTTCGCCATGGCGCGCGGAACCCAGGGCCAGGCCGAGGCCTGTGAACACGGCCACGTCCACGGCCACGGCGCGGGCCTGCCGGCCATGGAGATGACCAAGTGGTTCGACACCAACTACCACTACCTGACCCCCGAGGTGTCGCGCGACCAGCTCTTCGCCCTGGCGTCCACCAAGCCGATCGACGAATTCCTGGAGGCCAAGGCCCTGGGAATCCGCACCCGCCCCGTGCTGCTGGGCCCGGTCACCTTCCTGAAGCTGGCCAAGAGCCGTGATCCGGACTTCTCGCCCCTCACCCTGCTGTCGTCGCTGATCCCGGTCTATGTCGAGGTGCTGCAGCGCCTGACAGCGGCCGGCGCCGACTGGGTGCAGATCGACGAACCCTGCCTGGCCCTGGACCTGACCGAGTTCGAGCGCGGCGAGCTGCGCCGGGCCTACGGCCTGCTGACCCACGCCACGCCCGGCCTGCGGATCATGCTGACCAGCTATTTTGGGGCCTATGGCGACAACCTGTCGACCGCCGCCAACCTGCCGATCGACGGCCTGCACATCGATCTGGCCCGCGCGCCCGAGCAACTGGACGCGGTGCTGTCGGCGGCCCGCGAGGGGCTGGTGCTGTCGCTGGGCGTGATCGACGGCCGCAACGTCTGGCGCGCCGATCTGGAGGCCCTGCTGGACCGCCTGGACCCGATCGTCTCCAAGCGCGGCGGCGACCGCGTGATCCTGGCGCCGTCGTGCTCGCTGCTGCACACCCCGATCGACCTGGAACTGGAGACGGCCCTCGATCCGGAGGTCCGTCAATGGCTGGCCTTCGCCGTCCAGAAGATCGAAGAGCTGGCGATCCTGGCCAGGGCGCTGAACGAGGGCCGCGAGGCCGTCCGTCCGGCCCTGGAGGCCGCCTCCAAGGCCGCCGCGGCGCGTCGGGCCTCGCCGCGCATCCATGACCCGGCGGTCCAGGCCCGGCTGGCGGCCGTGACGCCGGACGACGCAGAACGCGCCTCGCCGTTCGCCCAGCGTATCGCCCTGCAGCAGGCCCGCCTCAACCTGCCGCCGCTGCCGACCACCACGATCGGCTCGTTCCCCCAGACCAGCGCCGTGCGCAAGGCCCGCGCCGCCCACGCCAAGGGCGCCCTGGCCGACGCCGACTACCAGGTCTTCCTGCGCGAGGAGACCGCCGCCGCCGTGGCCTGGCAGGAGGAGATCGACCTGGACGTGCTGGTGCACGGCGAGTTCGAGCGCAACGACATGGTCCAGTACTTCGGCGAGCAGCTGGCCGGCTTTGTGTTCACCAAGCACGCCTGGGTGCAGTCGTACGGCTCGCGCTGCGTGCGGCCGCCGATCATCTACGGCGACGTCTCGCGTCCGCGACCGATGACGGTGGAGTGGTGGCGCTACGCCCAGTCGCTGACCGACCGGCCGATGAAGGGCATGCTGACCGGCCCGGTCACCATCCTGCAGTGGTCGTTCGTCCGCGACGACATTCTCCGCAGCCGGACCTGCCGACAGATCGCCCTGGCCATCCGTGACGAGGTGGTCGACCTTGAGGCCGCCGGGGCCAAGGTCATCCAGATCGACGAGGCGGCCCTGCGCGAGGGCCTGCCCCTGCGCCGCGCCGATCGCCAGGCCTATCTGGACTGGGCGGTGGAGGCCTTCCGCCTGACCGCCTCCGGCGTCCGCGACGAGACCCAGATCCACACCCACATGTGCTATTCGGAGTTCAACGACATCATCGCCGCGATCGGGGCGATGGACGCCGACGTCATCTCCATCGAGACCGCGCGCTCGAAGATGGAGCTGCTGGACGCCTTCGAGGCCTACGCCTATCCGGCCGAGATCGGGCCCGGCGTCTACGACATCCACGCCCCGCGCGTGCCGGGGTCCGAGGAAATGGTCGCCCTGCTGGCCAGCGCCGGCGCGCGCCTGTCGCCCGGCCAGCTGTGGGTCAATCCCGACTGCGGCCTGAAGACCCGCAAGTGGGACGAGGTCCGCCCGGCCCTGGTCAACATGGTGGCGGCGGCCAAGGCCGCGCGGGCGGCGTTGTAGCCTGAAGAAGGGGACACACACTCACCCCACGGTCTTCGCCGAACTGGCTAGGCCTTGCCGTGAGTGTGTGTCCCCACCTTAATCCCTTACTCCGCGTACAGCGCCAGGGCGTCCAGGCACATCTCCAGGCCCGTCAGGTCGTGCAGCGGGTCATCGGTGATGATCACGAACAGCCGCCGGGCCTCGGCCCACAGCATCAGGGTCTCGGGCAGGCCGAAGTCCTCGACCACGCAGCCGTCGCCGTCGCGCCAGACGCCGTGCTGGTCGCGCTGGGCGCCGACGTGCACCTCGACGCGGTCGACATATTCGGCCTCGCTCTCGTCGGCGATGTTGACATAGGCCATGATCGGCCGCCCCAGCCCGGCCAGCACGCCGGCCTCGAAGGCGGCGGCGCTGGCGCAGGACGGGCCGCGGAACGGGGTCAGGTTGATGATCCCGGCGTCCGCCTGCCGCAGCTTGGCCATCCTCTCGGCGTACAGTTCCCGGGCCTGGACCTCGACATTGTCGGCCTGGGTCTCGACGATGGCGGGAGCGGTCAGGCCGGTGAAGCCGTTATCAGCACAGAGGGCGCGTTGGCGCGAACCTTGCGCCTCGGCGTCGGGAAGCCAGGGTTCGGGTCCGGCCAGCCAGATGGAACGTACGGGTCTCATGGCCCTTAGAACTTGCCGAAACGGGACGCTGTCAACCGCCTTGAGGACCATGCTCGCCCCCAAAACCGTCCTGGACCGCCGCACCCTGATCGCCGCGACCGCCTCCGCCCTGGTCCTGCCCGGGCTCGTCCCCGCCCGCGCCGGGGCCGCCATGAGCGACCCGTGGCTGGCCTATGACCGCCGCCTGCGCCGCCAGCTGGCGGAAAACCGGGGCGACTTCGATCCCGATTTCGAGACCGACCTGCACGATCTGGGCGACATCTTCCGGCGCGCCCAGGGCCTGGCCGCCCTGGCGCCCGATCCCGGCCTGACCCTGGCCGCCCGCGCCCACGCCGCCGACATCGCCCGCACCGGCGTCTTCGACCACATGACCCGCGAAGGGTTCGGCCCGGCCGCCCGCGTGGGCCTGCTGGCCCGCGACCTAGTGGGGGCCCCGGGCGAGAACATCGCCGAGCGGCTGAACGCCAGCGGCGCCGTGCGCCCCGACCAGATCATGGGCCAGTGGAAATCCAGCCCCGGCCACCGCGCCAACCTGCTGGCGCCCGGCTTCACCCACGTGGGCTACGGCGTGCTGCGCCAGGGCCGCGAGGTGATGGCGGTCGGCGCCTACGCCGAGGTCTCGGCCCGCCTCTCCGCCCCCGCCCCGCTGCGCGTGGCGTCGGTCGGCGTGATCGCCGCGGCCCTCTCCGGCGCCGTCCCGCGCATCGACCAGTTCTCGGTGTCCGAACCGGGCGGCGAGGCCCTGGTCGAGACCTATGTCGAGAGCCCCAACGCCCAGACCCTGCCGCCCGGCGCATGGCAACTGCGCCCGCACCTATCGACCGGGCCTCGGAAGTACCAGGTGGCCTGGGGGCCGGTCTTCGTGCTGGGGTGAGCGCACAACGAAAAACGGCGGGCCCTTTCGAGCCCGCCGTTCGTCGTTTCAGCGATGAAGCCGAAGCCTAGTTCTTGGCCACGTCCACCAGCTTGTTCTTGGCGATCCAGGGCATCATGGCGCGCAGGCGGCCGCCGACTTCCTCGATCTGGTGCTCGGCCGAGCGGCGACGGGTCGCCTTGAAGCTGGGCTGGCCCACCTGGTTTTCCAGCATGAAGTCGCGGACGAACTTGCCCGACTGGATGTCGTCCAGCACGCGCTTCATCTCGGCCTTGGTCTCCGGAGTGATGATGCGCGGACCGGTGACGTACTCGCCGTACTCGGCCGTGTTGCTGATCGAGTAGTTCATGTTGGCGATGCCGCCTTCGTACATGAGGTCGACGATCAGCTTCAGCTCGTGCAGGCACTCGAAATAGGCCATTTCCGGCGCGTAGCCGGCTTCCACCAGCACTTCGAAGCCGGCGCGGACCAGCTCGACCGTGCCGCCGCAGAGGACGGCCTGCTCGCCGAACAGGTCGGTTTCGCATTCCTCGCGGAAGTTGGTCTCGATGATGCCCGAGCGGCCGCCGCCGATGGCGCTGGCGTAGGCCAGGCCGAGGTCGAGGGCGTTGCCGGTGGCGTTGTGGTGCACCGCGATCAGGCAGGGCACGCCGCCGCCCTTCTGGTACTCGCCGCGCACGGTGTGGCCAGGGCCCTTCGGGGCGACCATCAGCACGTCGATGGTGTCCTTGGGCTCGATCAGGCCGAAGTGCACGTTCAGGCCGTGGGCGAACAGCAGGGCCGCGCCGTCGCGGATGTTGGGCGCGATGTCGTTCTTGTAGATCGCGGCCTGATGCTCGTCGGGGGCCAGGATCATCAGCAGGTCGGCCCAGGCGGCGGCTTCGGCCACGGTCATGACCTTCAGGCCTTCGCCCTCGGCCTTCTTGGCGGTCGGCGAACCGGCGCGCAGGGCGACGGCCACGTTCTTGGCGCCGGAGTCCCGAAGGTTGAGCGCGTGGGCATGACCTTGCGAACCATAGCCTACGATCGCGATCTTCTTGTCCAAGATGCGAGCGAGGTCGGCGTCGCGATCATAATAGACGCGCATGTTTTTTCTCCAGGACTGGTCAAATACGGCCGCCCCGCGCAACGGCGAAGCGACAAAGGCCGGGCGTTTGAGCGTTTTTTTGCCGTTTCGTCAAGGCGATGACGACAGAACGTTGTGACCCGAAAGCCTCTGTGGCGACGTTTTAAGCCTTGAGGCGTTCCACCGCCATGGCCAGCCCGCGAGAAGCCCCCGAAGACGCCCCGATCGTTTCCCCTGAACCCGCCGAGGATCGCGCCCTTCGCGTGCTGCTGATCGCCGGCTCCCAGCGGCGGCACAACAGCTGCCCAGGCCTGGACTCCAAGGCTCGGGCGCTCATGCTGCGAATGGCCGCACGCCTGCCGGCCGCGTGGCAGATCGACACCGAGGACCTGGGCAACCAGCACGGCAAGCCCAAGATCCAGGCCTGCAACGCCTGCGTCTCGTCGTCGATGGCGCTGTGCGTCTGGCCCTGCAACTGCTACGGCCCGCGCAGCACCACCCAGCCCGATCTGATGTGGGACCTGGACCTCTACGGCCGCCTGGCCCGCGCCGACGCCTGGGCCTTCATCGGTCCGACCAACTGGTACGGGCCCACGACCAATTTCAAGCTGATGTTCGACCGGCTGGTCTGCGCGGCGGGCGGCAATCCGCGTCCCGACCTGATCGACAAGAAGGACACCCTGAAGGCCCAGGCCCTGGAGCGCTCGCCCCAGTGGCGGCGGCTGACCCGCAACCACCTGGAGGGGCGCACGGCCGCCTTCTTCACCTATTGCGACGGCGGGGCCAACGAGATGGCCGAGGACGGGCGGCCCAGGCTGGTCAAGGAGAAGGCCTGGTTCGATCCGAAGAAGGAGCCCTACGCCGACGAGCGGCTGGCCTATCAGGGCCTGGTCTGGCAGTGCCGCTACAGCGGGATCGAGGTCCCGGACGAGCTCTGGACCGCCGGGGTGTTCGGCGAGGGCAAGCCCTATGCCGACGACCAGGCCGACGACATGATGGCCGAGGCCGATCATGTCGCCCAGTTCGACGCCTGGGTCGAACGCTTCGTCGCCCATGTGGTCCCGAAGGGGATCGTGGCCACCAAGGACGACGAGCGGGCGGCGAAGTCGACGACGAACGTCTAGGCGGTCGCCCCGTCCCGCCACGGGAACAGCGCCCGCAACGCCGGGGTCCGCAGCCACAGGCCGCCCCACATGAACAGGCCCAGATAGATCGAGAACAGCTCGTGGCTGAACAGCGGGTTCTCGACCCGCACCTGGGTGGCCATGGCCCCGCCCAGCAGGCCGGTCATCAGCACCGCGCCCAGCAGGGCGGTGCGCGGGAACAGGTACAGGGCGACGAAGGTCAGCTCCATGATCCCGATCATCAGGACATAGTCGGCCTTCCAGCCCAGGGCCGTCAGGGTGTCGGCCGCCACCGGCATGCCGGTCAGTTTCGGCAGGACGGACGCGCCCAGCATGAACAGGGCGAACAGGCCGGTCAGGACGCGTCCGGTCCAGACCATGGGCGAAGCTTTCAACATCGTCGTTCCTTTCGAGGCCGCGACACGGCGGGGAAGGCGTTGCGCCTGGGCCCCTAGGACGCGCGTTCAGTCCGCCGGCCGACACGCCGCCTCGAAAAACTTCACCGCCCTGGCCTTGGCCCGCGGGCGACCGCGAGAAACGACAAACCCCGGGCGGATGGGAATCCGCCCGGGGCTCGCTCAGGACAGGACCGGTCCTACCAGAACAGGCCGTAGTAGACGCTCAGCACCTGGCCGCTCCAGACGTCGACCAGCAGGGCGTCGTTGCCGACGCGGACCCACTCGCAGCCGACGGGCGGATACGGCAGGCCGTACTGCCAGGCGTCCAGGTAGTAGGACGACCCGTACCAGCCGCCGGGCAGGTAGTCGCCGAACGACCAGTGGCGCACGTAGAAGCCGCGCGGATAGCGATAGGCCGGGGCGCGATAGCGCTGCACGGCGCGGTAGGACGGACGGTACTGGCGCTGGTCGTAGCGCGGGCGGTCGTGGTCGCGGTCGCGCCAGCGGCCGTCGCCCGGGCGCGGACCGGGACGGCCCTGGTCGCCGCGTCCGGGACCACGGTCCCAGCCGCCGTTCTGGGCGTTGCGGTCCCAGCCGCCGCGACCGTCACGGCCGTCACGATCGCCTCGGTTCTGGTCGCCGCGATTCTGGTCGCCACGATTTTGGCCCTGGTCGGGTCGGCCTTGGTCGGGACGGCCCTGGTCGCCGCGGTTCCAGCCGCCGCCGCGTCCGCCTTGGCCGCGCCAGCCGCTGTCGCCGCCCTGTTGCGGCGCCTGAGCCTGGGGCGCGGGGGCGGGCTGCTGGGGTTGAGGCGCGGGCCGATCGCCGCGGTCGGGACGGCCGCCGCGGTCACCACGGTCGCCGCCGCCGGACTGACGCCAACCGCCGCGATCCCCGCCGCCCGACGGCGGCTGCGACTGTTGTTGAGGCTGCTGCTGCGGCGCGGCCTGGGGCTGCTGCTGCTGCTGGCGCCAGCCGCCGCCGTCGCCGCGCCCGCCGGCGCCCGGCCCGCGCTCGCGGCCCTGGCGATCGACGCGCTCGGCGCCATCTTGTCCCAGGCCCGCGCCGGCGGCGTGCGCCGAGACGCCGCCCAGCAAGGACAGAACCACAGCCGTCGTGATCAGACGTTTCATTGCTTTCCAAGTGCTCCAAGGGGCCTTGCATCGGCCCTGTCGCTCATCCCTTGTAAGCAGTGTCGTCCTTGCTCGATGAACCGCGTTTGAACGACGCGATCCGTCGAACGCCGCCGCCGGGAGAGACTTGATGACCGCCAAACCACAGGACGTGCTGGGCTTCTGGACCGCCGCCGGACCCGACAAGTGGTTCGCCAAGTCCGACGCCTTCGACGAGGCCATCCGGCTGAAGTTCGAACCCGTCCACCTGGCCGCCGCGCGGGGCAAGTACGATGCCTGGGCCGAGCAGGCCGAGGGCGCCCTGGCCCTGCTGATCCTGCTCGACCAGTTCCCCCGCAACCTCTACCGGGGCGGCGGCCACGCCTTCGCCACCGACGGCAAGGCCCGCGCCATCGCGGCCGCCGCCATCGCCGCCGGCCACGACAAGGCCGTCGAACCCACGCTGCGGCCGTTCTTCTACCTGCCCTACGAACACGCCGAATCCCTGGCCGACCAGGAGACCAGCATCGGCCTGTTCGAAGGGCTGCTGAAGGACACCGGCGACGCCGACAGCCTGAAATGGGCCATCGCCCACCGCGACATCATCGCCCGCTTCGGCCGGTTCCCGCACCGGAACGCCGCCCTGGGCCGCACGACCACGGCGGCGGAACAGGCGTTCCTCGACGAGGGCGGCTTCGCGGGTTAGGGCGGGATAAGCGGCCGGGGTCTGTGGATCGTCCAATCCGCCGCACTACCCATCCGGCCGATTCGCCCGCAAACTCGGGCCATGAACGCTGTCACGCCCATCCACGCCGAACAGGCCGCCGCCGACCATCCCGAGCGGCAGTACCTGAACCTGCTCGCCGACATCCTGGAGAACGGCGTCCAGCGCGGCGACCGCACGGGCACCGGCACGTTGGGCGTGTTCGGGCGGCAGATCCGCTTCGACCTGTCGCAAGGCTTCCCGGTGCTGACCACCAAGAAGCTGCACCTGCGCTCGATCATCGTCGAGCTGCTGTGGTTCCTGAAGGGCGACACCAACGTGCGCTACCTGCAGGACAACGGCTGCAAGATCTGGGACGAGTGGGCCGACGAGAACGGCGACCTGGGTCCGGTCTACGGCAAGCAGTGGCGCTCGTGGGCCGCGCCCAACGGTCAGTCGATCGACCAGATCGCCAATCTGGTCGAAGGCCTGAAGACCAATCCCAACAGCCGACGCCACATCGTCAGCGCCTGGAACCCGGCCGACGTCGAGGACATGGCCCTGCCGCCCTGCCACTGCCTGTTCCAGTTCTTCGTGGCCGACGGCAAGCTGAGCTGCCAGCTCTACCAACGCAGCGCCGACGTCTTCCTGGGCGTGCCGTTCAACATCGCCTCCTACGCCCTGCTGACGATCATGGTCGCCCAGGTCGTCGGCCTTGAGCCAGGCGAGTTCGTCCACACCTTCGGCGACGCGCATCTCTACCTGAACCACCTGGACCAGGCCCGCGAGCAGATCCAGCGCGAGCCCAAGCCCTTCCCCACCCTGAAGATGGCCGACAAGCGCGACCTGTTCGCCTTCGAATACGAGGACTTCCAACTGGAAGGCTACGAGGCCCACCCGCACATCAAGGCGGCGGTCGCCGTTTGACCTGGGCCACCGACCGGCTCGACCAGATCAAGGGCGGCGACGTCGTCCTGCCGGCCGTGGTCCAGACCCTGAAGCTGGGCGGCCTGGACGACTGGGGCGACGGCTGGGTCCGCAAGACCTGGACGCCCGCTCCCGAACTGCTGAACGTCGACGGCTCGCTGTTCGGCGGCTACATCGCCGCCCTGGCCGACCAGATCCTGGCTTTCGCGGCCATGACCGCCGCGCCGGCCGACGCCATGTTCCGCACCAGCAACCTGAAGGTCGACTTCATCCGCGTGGGCAAGGCCGAGGTCCTGACGATCGAAGGCCGCGTGGTCGCCCGGACCAAGGGCATGATCCATGTCGAGGCCGACTTCCGCCGCCCCGACGGCGAACTGATCGCCCGGGGCCTCGGCCCAACAGATCGTGGTCCCGTTCGGCGCCTGACCGCGACCGCCGTCTTCCCGTGTCATGAACCTGTGGTAGAGCTTTCCACCTCAAGTGGGGGATGCTCATGCGGTTTCAGGTCTTTCGCGCACTGGCCAGCGCGCTTGTCGCGGCGCTGACCGTCTCGTCGGCCCAGGCCGCCGCGCCGCCGCCGGTCAGCCTGCGCTCGACCATCATCGTTCCGGTCATCCCGCAGGGCTGGTTCGTCGGGACCTATTCGGCCGACGGCCGCTCGGAGCTGGGCGAGATCACGCCCAAGGATCAAGGCGGCGCCGCCTATGTCGATCTGATCGGCTTCAGCGTCACGCCCGTGCCGCCGGGCGCCACCTTGGCGCAGGTGATGGAGGGCGTCCGCCAGTCCAAGAACGCGCGCTGCGCCGAGCAGAGCAAGCGCGTGGTCGTCGATCCCGCCCTCCCGAGCTGGGGCCAGATCATGGTCTACTGCCTGTCGCCCAAGGACGGCGACACCGTGCTGGAAATCAGCGCCATGGCCTTCCAAGTCCGCGACGACTACCTGTTCTCGACCTGGCGCGCCCGGCGCGAACCCGTGGCCAAGATGGCCGCCTTCATCAAGGCGCGCCAAGCCTCGAGCGCACCGATCACGGTCCAGCGCGAAGGCGCCTGGCGCTTCGACGAGACCGGGCTGGACAAGGCCGACCCCGGCTTGGCCGCCAGCCTGTACGGCGAACTGGCCAAGACCGAGATCTGCAATCTTTCAGCCGGCGAGATCTGCCCCTCGCTGCGCGCGCCGCCGGAGATCGCCGCGCCCACGATCGCCATGCTGCACATCGACGGCACGAACGAACTGACCATGCGCCAGACCATGACGGGCGCTGACGGCAAGCCGGTCAGCGAGATCGCCAAACAGACCCTGGCCGCCGTCAAGGACGGCTCGGCGGACAAACCGTTCGAGACCCTGCAGGCGATCTCCCTGACCGATCACGACTGGTCGAGCGGCGCCGGTCTCGCCGCCGCCCTGGCCCAGCCGCTGGCGGGCGCGCGGTCGGGCGGCGGGACCCTGTCGGCGGTCGATCACGGGGCGAAGGCCGATCTGGCCACCCGGGGGCGGATGCAGGCCTATGTGGTCATGCTTTCCCGACTCGTCTGGCGGGCCGGCGTGACGCCCGAACGCGAGCATTTGGTGCTGACCGCTCCCGCCCGCTAGCGTCGACTCATCGACATCCTGCGGGGTTGGGGGCTAAGACAGGCCCCATGTCCGTTATCCTTACCGTCGGCCCTGTAGCCCGTTCGCTCAACGGCGTCATCGGCCGCGACAACGACCTGCCCTGGCGGTTGAAGTCCGATCTCCAGATCTTCAAGGCCTGCACGATGAGCAAGCCGGTGATCATGGGCCGCAAGACCTGGGACAGCCTGCCCCGCAAGCCCCTGCCCGGCCGGATGAACATCGTGCTGTCGCGCGACGGCTCGTTCGACCCTAGCCAGGCCGTGGTCTGCGAGAGCTTCCTGGAGGCCGTGCAGATGGCCAAGGAACAGGCGGCCGAGGACGGCGTCGACGAGGTCTGCGTGATCGGCGGCCGGGCCCTGTTCGAGACCGCCCTGCCCAAGGCCAGGCGCCTCTACCTGACCGAGGTCCAGGCGAAGGTCGAGGGCGACGTCAGCTTCCCCGCCTTCGACGAAGCGGCCTGGACGGAAGTGCGCCGCGAGGCGCATCCTGCCGGTCCGGACGACGACCACGCCTTCGTCTTTCGTGTGCTGGAGCGCCGATGATGCGTCAGCTGACCGCCCTGCTCTGCGTGCTGGCCCTGGGCGCGGCCGGAGCCGCCTCCGCCGACGTCAGCCTGGGCCAGAGCGACAGCCTGGCGCGGGCCGCGGCCACCGACGTGGTAATCTTCAACGTGGTCAAGGTGCGGCCGCTGGACGGCGGCGAGGTCGCCAGCTGCCGGGTGTTCGGCCGGGCGATCCGGGCCGAGCGCGGCAAGCGCTTCAAGCCCCGCCAGTCCGTCCGCCTGACCGTGCCCTGCGCCATGGAGGGCGCCGACGCCTCGGACGCCACGCCCAAGTGGGTGGACCGCGAGGCCCTGGTCCGCTCGGCCCACGGCCGCGCCTTCCTGGGCGGCGACGGCGGCCTGATCGCCTATGAGCTTTATGATCTGAACTAGAGCCGGGGACACGCCCTTGGGGCGTGTCCCCAAGTCTTGGCTCCGTGACTGCCGATGGGGACACGCCGCAAGGGCATGTCCCCGTCCCGGACGCTGCCCCACCGGAAACTTGCCGCCACCTTCAAACGCCCGTTTACTCCCTGGGCGCGCCCGTCAGAGGCGCCGTCCCAGGGAGAGACGCATGCAGCTGGAACTCGTCGCCGAGGGTCTGCGGTTTCCGGAAGGCCCGATCGCCATGGCCGACGGCTCGGTGATCCTCACCGAGATCCAGGGCCAGGTCCTGACCCGGGTGCATCCCGACGGCCGCAAGGAGACCGTCGCCGAGGTCCCCGGCGGCCCCAACGGCGCGGCCATCGGCCCGGACGGGGCGATCTACGTCACCAACAACGGCGGCGCCTTCCAGTTCTTCGAGGCCAACGGCCTGAACATCCCCGGCCCCACCCCGCCGACGCACACGGGCGGTTCGATCCAGCGGGTCGACATCGCCACCGGGGCGATCACCACCCTCTACACCGCGTGCGACGGCAAGACCCTGGTCGGGCCCAACGACCTTGTGTTCGACAAGCAGGGCGGCTTCTGGTTCACCGACCATGGCTGCTCGACGCCCGAGGGCCGCAAGTACGGGGCGCTGTACTACGCCCTGGCCGACGGCTCGAAGATCACCCGCTGGCGCGACCACTTCGTCTCGCCCAACGGCGTAGGCCTCTCGCCCGACGAGAAGACGGTCTACATGGCCGACACCATGCTGGGACGGCTGTGGTCGTTCGACGTGGCCTCGCCCGGCGTCCTGGCCGACCCCGCGCCCCTGCAGCCCGGCAACGTGGTCTGCAACCTGCCGGGCTACCAGCTGCTGGACAGCCTGGCGGTCGAGGCCGACGGCAAGGTCTGCGTGGCCACGATCATCAACGGCGGCATCACCGCCTTCTCGCCGGACGGGACCACCGAGCACTTCGCCTTCCCGGACGTGATCGTCACCAACATCTGCTTCGGCGGGGCCGACATGCGCGACGCCTGGATCACGGCGTCGGGCACGGGCAAGCTCTACAAGGCCCGTTGGCCCAGGCCGGGCCTGAAGCTGAATTTCAACGCGTGATCGTCCTGATCGTGACTTGAATTCACAAGTCCAGGTCGCCGCGGCGGCGTAGTTTGGCGTCGTCGCGGGACCATCTGAGGCCTCGTCAGACAACGGAGCCCAGCCATGGACCTCAAACTGCAAGACAAGACCGCCCTGGTGACCGGCTCGACCGCCGGCATCGGCCTGGAGATCGCCCGCACCCTGGCCGTGGAAGGCGCCAAGGTGTTCGTCACCGGCCGCAGCCAGGCCAAGCTGGACGAGGCGCTGGCCGACATCCGCGCCTCGGGCGGAGACAAGGTCGAGGGCGTGCTCGCCGACGCCGGCACGGCCGACGGCGCCGCCGCCATCCTGAAGGCCGTCCCCAGCGTCGACATCCTGGTCAACAACCTGGGCATCTACGAGATGAAGGCGTTCGCCGACATCCCGGACGAGGACTGGCTGCACCTGTTCGAGGTCAACGTGATGAGCGGCGTGCGCCTGTCGCGCGGCTATTTCCCCGGCATGCTGGAGCGCGACTGGGGCCGGGTGATCTTCATCTCCAGCGAAAGCGGCCTCGCGATCCCGGGCGAGATGGTCCACTACGGCATGACCAAGAGCGCCCAGCTGGCCGTCGCCCGCGGCATGGCCCAGCAGACCAAGGGCACCGGCGTGACGGTCAATTCCGTCCTGCCCGGCCCGACCCGCGCGGCGGCCATCGCCGACTTCCTGAAAAGCGTGTCCAGCAACCCGGACGCCTCGACGGCGGAGCACGAGGCCGAGTTCTTCTCCAAGCACCGCTCGTCGTCGCTGCTGCAGCGGATGATCGAGCCGCAGGAGATCGCCAGCCTGGTGGCCTATGTCGCCAGCCCCCTGTCGGCGGCGACCAACGGCGCCTCGCTGAAAGCGGAAGGCGGGCTGGTGACGACGATCGCTTGACGATTGCTCCCTCCCCTTCATGGGGAGGGTGGACGCGAAGCGGACGGGTGGGGCCTGCTGACTCATCAAGCCCCACCCGACCCTGGCTCCGCCAGGGCCCCCCTCCCCACGAGGGGGAGGGAAAGCTCAGATCAGTACAGCACCCCCAGCGCCGAGCGCTCGAAGTTCTGCAGCTCGTCCGTCCGGCCCTCGTGGACCTTCACCACCCATTCGGGGTCCTGCAGGATCGCGCGGCCGACGCCCACTAGGTCGAACTCGTCGCGCTCCAGGCGTTCCAGCAGGCCGTCCAGCGAGGCCGGCTGGCTGCCTTCGCCGCCGAAGGCCGCGATGAATTCGCCCGACAGGCCCACCGAGCCCACCGTGATGGTCGGGGCGCCGGTCAGCTTCTTGGCCCAGCCGGCGAAGTTCAGGTCGCTGCCCTCGAACTCCGGCTCCCAGAAGCGGCGCTGGCTGCAATGGAAGATATCGGCCCCGGCGTCGGCCAGGGGCTGCAGCCAGGCCTCCAGCAGCTGGGGCGTCTCGGCGTTCTTGACCGCGTAGTCCTGCTGCTTCCACTGCGACAGGCGGATGATCACCGGATAGTCCGGGCCGACGGCGGCGCGGACGGCCTTCAGGATCTCGGCGGCGAACTTGCTGCGCTCGCCGATGGTGGGCCCGCCGAACACGTCGTCGCGGACGTTGGTGCCGTTCCAGAAGAACTGATCGATCAGGTAGCCGTGGGCGCCGTGCAGCTCGATGGCGTCGAAGCCCAGGGCCTTGGCGTTACGCGCGGCGTCGGCGAAGGCGGCGATGGTGTCGGCCACGTCCTCGTCGGTCATCGGCTCGGTGAACGGATTGCCGCCCGCCTTGGAGAGGCCCGAGGGGCTGTCGATCTTGCCCAGCACGTCCTTGCCCTTGGCCGAGCCCACGTGCCACAGCTGCGGCGCGATCAGGCCGCCGGCCGCGTGCACCTCGTCGACCACCTTCTTCCAGGCCGCCAGCTCCTTCTCGCCATGGAAGCGCGGGATGTTGGCGTCGTTCAGCGAGGCCGGCCGGGCCACGCCCGTGCCCTCGGTGACGATCAGCCCGACCTGGTTCTCGGCGCGCCGGCGGTAGTAGGCGGCCACGTCGTCGGTGGCCACGCCGCCGGGCGAGAACGACCGCGTCATCGGGGCCATCACCACCCGGTTGGGCAGCTTCAGCGACTTGAATTCGAACGGCTTGAACAGGGCGTCGAGGGCCATGGGCGGCTCCGGAGAAAACAGTTGTTTGAAAGCTTATGCGGTGGGTTTCGTTTCAAGACCATGCAGAAAAACTGAAACCAAGTTTGGACCGGCAAGACGCCCCCTCCGTCGGCTTCGCCGCCACCTCCCGCAGCGTCAGATCCCCAGCACCAGCTTGGTGATGATGTTCTTCTGGATCTCGCTGGAGCCCGCATAGATCGTGGTCTTGCGGTAGCTGAAATAGGCCGGGGCGACGGGGCCGGCGTAGTCGGGACCCGCGCGGCCGTCGTTGGTCGGGGCCCAGGTGTCGCGGACGAACGGCGCGGCGTAGCTTCCCACCGCCTCCAGGGCCAGTTCGGTGATCGCCTGCTGGGTTTCCGAACCGGCCAGCTTCAGCATCGACGAGGCCGAGCCCACCGTCTTGCCCGCCCCGCGCCCGGAGAAGATCCGCAGCTCGGTGGCGTTCAGCGACTCCACCGCGATCTCCAGCTCGGCGACCTTGCGGCGGAACTCCGGATCGTCGATCAGCGCCCTGCCGTCGTCGGCGCGCTCCAGGGCGGCCATCTTCTTGACCTTGCGCAGCATGTGCATCAGGCCCGGTGCGTAGGCGTTGCCACGCTCGAACTCCAGCAGGTACTTGGCGTAGGTCCAGCCCTTGTTCTCCTCGCCGATCCGGTTGGCGACCGGCACGCGGACATTGTCGAAGAAGACCTGGTTGATCTCCTGCTCGCCCTCGGCCGGGCCGTCCAGGGTGGGCAACGGCTTGATCTGGATGCCGGGCAGGGTCATCGGCAGCAGCAGGAAGCTGATCCCCTCCTGCGGCTTGCCCTCGGTCGAGGTGCGCACCAGGCAGAACATCCAGTCGGCCCACTGGGCGTGGGTGGTCCAGATCTTCGAGCCGTTCAGCACGTAGTCGTCGCCGTCTCGCTCGGCCTTCATCTGCAGGCTGGCCAGGTCCGAGCCCGAGCCAGGTTCGGAATAGCCCTGGCACCACCAGATGTCGGACGACAGGATCGGCGGCAGGTGCTGGGCCTTCTGTTCGGGCGTGCCGAACGCCATGATCACCGGCGCGCACATCTTCAGCCCCATCGGCGAGGGGTTGGGCGTGCCGGCCAGCGACAGCTCCATGTTGAAGATGTAGCGCTGCGACGGCGTGAAGCCCGCCCCGCCCAGCTCGACCGGCCAGTCGGGCGCGGCCCAGCCCCGCTCGTACAGCTTCTTCTGCCACTTCACCTGGCCGGCCTTGTCGAGATAGCCGTTCTTCGACTGCGCCACCTTGCGGCGCAGGTCGTCGTCGAAGGCGGTGGCGATCCAGTCGCGGACCTCCTGCTGGAAGGCCAGGTCCTCGGGCGAGAAGGCGAGATCCAAGGTCCCTACTCCACCGCGTCCAGATATTCGATCTCGGGAGCGCCGGCCATGAACGGCCCCATGGCCGCGCCGGCGGCCTTGAAATAGTCGGTCCCGCCGTGATGCTTGAGCGCGTCCTTCGAGGCGTAGAGCTCCAGCACCTTGTAGACGCCGGCCTCGGCCCGGCTGCGGGTCAGCTGATAGACGAGGCAGCCCGGCTCGTTGGCCTTCACCTTGCTCTGCAGGTCCAGGAACACCTTCTCGAAGTCCGCCGCCTTGTCCGGTTGCACTTTCAGCACCGCCACCACGCCGATCATGTCGTCCTCCCGCGAACAGTTGTTTGAACCACTGTCCAGCAAGACGCCGCCGAGGGCAAGGGGCGCTCCCCGCGCGGCGCCGCTTGACAACCCAAGGTCGCGCCTATCGAAAATGGAGAAACCAGGGGGCCCCATGACATCGACGCGCCGAGACCACCTCCGCGGAGCCTTGGCGCTGGCCGCCGCGACGGCCATTCCGGTCGCCGCGTTCGCGGCCGACGCCCCGCCGATCGGCGTCTGGTCCGGGACGATGATCGCCGAAGGCCGCCCTTATCGTTCGAAGGTGACGGTGGCCGACGGGCGGGCGAGCCTGACCATCATCGACATGGGCGAGCTCACGATCGAGGCCAGCCGGTTCCAGTGGTCCGCCCCGACCCTGTCCCTCGAATGGAAGACCAACGACATCGCCTTCGAGGGCCGCCTTTCGGGTCCTGACGCGCTCGAGGGCGTCGTCACCCAGGACGGCCAATCCTATCCGATCACGTTCAGGCGCGGCGACCTGTTCAAGGTGGACCGGACGGTGCTGGCGCCGGGGCCGCTCACGGCGGCCCGGCTGACGCAACTGCACGCGATCTCCGGCGCCCCGGCCTTCGGAGCGGGCTGGGCGTTCAAGGGCGGCCCGGACAACGTGCTGGTCGAAGGCCGGCGCTCGACGGAAGCGGCGATCCCGGTCACCGCCTCGGACCAGTGGCATATCGGCTCGGACACCAAATCGATGACCGCCACCCTGGCCGCGCGGCTGGTCGAGGCGGGACAGATCGACTGGACCGCCACCATCGCCCAGATCCTGGGTCCCCGCATCGGTTTCGACCCGGCCTACGGCCAGGCCAACCTGCTGCACCTGCTGTCGCACCGTTCCGGCCTGGCGCACGACGCGCCCGATCCCGACGCCCGGTTCAGCCGGCTGCCGCTGGCCGATCCGCGCGCCGAACGGTTGGCCTATGCGCAGGCGGCCCTGAAGCAACCGCCCCTGGCGGCGGTCGGCCAGGTCGAGAGCTACAGCAACGCCGGGTTCGTGGTCGCGGCGACCATGCTCGAGACGGTGACGGGCCGATCCTGGGAGCAGTTGATGCGCGAGCGGGTCTTCTCGCCCCTGGGCATGAAGAGCGCCGGCTTCGGCCCGCCCCAGGCCGGCCGCCCGCCTCGGCAGCCCCTGGGTCACGCCCGAGGCCTGGACGGCGCCCTGCATCCCGAGACCCGGCGCGACAAGGCCGACCTGCCCGTCGTCCTCGGCCCGGCCGGGCTGGCGCACGTCGGTCTCGGCGACCTGCTGACCTATCTGAAGGCCCATCGTGATCGCCCCGAGGCCTTCCTGAGCCGGGCGTCGTGGGAACGCCTGCAGACCCCGCCCTTCGGCGGCTACTCCGCCCTGGGCTGGGGCGTCGACGCCAACGGCAGCCTGGGTCACGTGGGGTCGAACGGCCTGTGGTGGGCGCACGTCTTCATCGACCGGCCGGCGGGCATGGTGTTCGCGGGCGTCCAGAACGCCGTCACGCCGGAGGCGCAGTCGGTGATGCAGCAGGCGTTGGAGGCGGCTCGGCTGAGCCGGGCCTAGGCGGGTCTCAGCGCCGCTCGTTCCAGCCGTAGGCCACCCAGGAGTGGCCGCCCATGTGGCGAGCTTCGATCAGGCCGGGATCGCCGCTGGGGGCGGCGGCGCGGGCGGAGGAGCGGCCGCGGAAGGCGAAGGCGGCCAGGCCCAGGAGCGCGGTGGCCATGAAGCCGATGACCACCAGGGTGGCGGCGAACACCACCGCGATCACGGCCGCGACGGCGACGGCGACCGAGGTGGCCACGGCGCCGGCCACAGTGGCCAGGCTGCGCCAAGCGATACCGGTAGCCTTGCCTGAAGAAGTGCCAACCGTCTCCATCGTCGTCCTCGCAGGCGTGCCCCGCCCTCGCAAATCAAGATGGGGCGCCACTCGTGAACGTCAACTGAACACCCAGCGGATCGTTCCGCAAAATGAATTCCGCTCTAACCACGGCGAAATGACGGCTTAGTTCGCGGCCAACTAGTTCGCGGGGAGCCCGGCCAGTTCGCGGCGCTCGCGCATCACCGTCGAGAAGGCGGCGTTGATCGCGGCCGACTTGGCCTCGGCCACCTCGATGAACTCCAGCGGCAGGCCGCGGGCCCGGGCCCGGTCGGGGTGGGCTTCCGACATGGCCGAGCGCCAGGCCTGGTGCACCACCGCGTCGTCGGCGTCGGCCGGCACGTCGAGGATCCGGTACGGGTCGTCCGGCTCGGTCCCCACGTGGGTGGCGGTCAGGCGGCGGAAGGACAGGGGCGACATGCCGAACAGGTCGGCCACCCGCTCCAGATAGGCCAGCTCCTCCTGGGTCACCGCCCCATCGGCCTTGGCGATGTGGAACAGGCCGTCCAGCACGTCCTCGAGGATCTGCGGACACGTGCGGTAGCGCTTGGCCAGCCGCTTGGCGTAGCTCTCGAAGCCGTGCGTCGTCTGCCGCGCCAGGTCGTACAGGCGATGGATGTTGTTCTCCGACTCGGGGTCGGGGTGGAACACCTCGGCGAAGGCGGCGTACTCGTCGCCGTCGGCCGAGCCATCGGCCTTGGCCAGCTTGGCCCCCAGGGCCGTGACCGCCGTCGAGAAGGCTGGGTCCTGGCCCGGCAGGCCGGGCGGACATTCCTGGCACTCGGCCAGGTCCAGCCGCCGCGCGGCGAGGGTTGCGATGTTACGCCAGAAGGTCATGGCAGCGACGACAGTCCAGAAGCGTGGCGGAGTGATGACGGCGGAGGCACGTCCCCGCCTCTCAACGGACCACGCTCCCTTTTCGCCTTCTAGCACAAAAACGCCGCGCCCCCACCCGGTCCTTGCTGCGGCGCACATTGAAACTTTGTAACGTGTGGAAGAACGGGCAATCTTCGCAACGCTCGGCTGTACACAGGAATCTTTGCCGCAAGAGGGAGCTTTTTGGCTTATCCGTTCGTTATGGCGCCGCTTGGCCGACCGCGGTGCAAAACATCCGGGCGCCACGCTCCGGTCCCAATGAGGCCGGAAATGCTCTATTCGAACGCGACCGACTCTCTCGAGCGACGCCCTACAAGAGGACTTCCGCCCGCATGGCGACCGCCTTCCTTTTCGCCCTGGCCCTGATCGCCCAGGACGCTCCCGTCTCCACCGCGCCGGCTCCGACCGCTCCTCCGCCCCGCACCACCCCGGCCGCCACGCCGCCGACGGACGACTACGGCTATGTCGGCTGGTGCTATGGCGCGCTGGGCGGCTATGTCGAGCTGTACGACAAGGTGATGCCGGAAGTGACCCGCATCGAGAAGACCTTCCCCGGCCCGGACGGTTTCGCCGCGGCCATGAAGGAATATCCGGCCATGCGCGACCAGGCCAAGAAGGACCTGGTGGTCTACCGCTCGGCCATCGTCGCGGCCGAGAAGGCCAGCCCCCGTCCGATCTCGGAATACGGCGCGGCGGCGATCAAGAAGGGCCATTCGGTCTGGGCCGGCGCCGACCAGGTCGAGAAGGCCCGCCTGGCCCAGGTGTGGATGAGCTGGAGCCCGCCCGGCGACTGCGAGACCCGCGCCAAGGCCCTGGAGACCAAGTCCAACCTGTTCGGCCAGGCCCTGAACTACAACGTCAAGAAGGGAGCGCCCGCGCCCGCCGAAGCGCCCCCCGCTCCGGAAGCCCCGCCCGAGACCGCGCCCGAAGCCACTCAAGCGGCCGAGCCCGAGGCTCCGGCGCCGGTCGCCGAGACCCCCGCGCCCGTGGCCGAAGCCCCGGCCAAGCCCGCCGCGACCAAGGCTTCGACGGCCAAGCCCGCCCCGAAACCGGCCACGACCAAGCCCGTCGCCAAGAAGCCGGCCGCGGACCTGCCGCCGATCGGCGCCAAGCCCGCCGCCATGCCGATCGCCGCCAAGGGCGAGATCATCATCGACCCCGCCGATCCCAAGCCCTGCGCCGGCACGCTGACGCCCGCCAAGCGTGGCGGCAAGAACGTGCTGATCTGCAAGGCGGACTGAACGATCGGGGACATGCGCCTGCGCATGTCCCCGGCCACGTCTACGCCGTCGGCAACGTCCCCGTCGTCGCCACCTGCCTGAACCAGGCGTAAGACGCCTTGGGCGTGCGCACGCCCGTGGTCCGGTCCATCGCCACCAGGCCGAACTTCGACGTGTAGCCGATGTCCCACTCCCAATTGTCGATCAGGGTCCAGGTGAAGTAGCCGCCGATCCGCGAGCCGGACTCCATGGCGCTCTTCACCGCCTCCAGGTGCCGGCGCAGGTACTGGCTGCGGAAGCCGTCGTCGATCACCGCCGGGCCGTTCCCGAACGTGTCCGAGCAGCCGTTCTCGGTGATCATCACGGGCGGGTTGCCGTAGTCGTCGCGGACCATCTTCAGCACCTCGGCCAGGCCCGACGGGTCGATCTGGCGTCCGAAAGCGTCGAGCTCGGCGCCCTTGGGCGGAGCGGCGGGCGCGATATGGCTGGGGCTGGCCAGGTCCAGCTTCACATAGGCCGGGGCGTAGTAGTTGACCCCCAGGAAGTCGATCGGCTGCCGGACGGTCTTCAGGTCGCCGTCGCGGACGTGCCCCTTGAGGAAGTCGTCCATCAGCCCCGGATAGGTCCCCTTCAGCAGCGGGTCCAGCCAGGCGCGGTTCCACAGGGCGTCCAGCCCGCTCGACGCCGGGCGGTTCCAGAACGCCGCCGCCCCGCCCGCCGGCCGGCAGGGCTGCAGCGCCTGGGTCGTGCCGATCTTGAGGTCGCCGTGGGCCGCCCGCAGGGCCTGGATCGCCAGCCCCTGCCCCAGGTTCATGTGGTGGGTGGTGGGACCCAGCAGGGCGATGTCCTTCAGCCCCGGCGCGTGCTCGCCCAGCACGTGGCCGAACACCGTGTGCACGGCCGGCTCGTTGAGGGTGATGAAGTGCTTGAGGCGGTCGCCCATGCGCCCGGCCACGGCGGCGGCGTAGTCGGCGAAGCTCTTGGCGGTGTCGCGCGCGCTCCAGCCGCCCTTGTCCTGCAGGGCCTGGGGCAGGTCCCAGTGGAACAGGGTGGCGTAGGGCGCGATCCCCTTGGCCAGGCACGCGTCGACCAGCCGCTCGTAGTGGTCCAGGCCCGCGGCGTTGACCGTGCCCGACCCGGTCGGCAGCACCCGCGACCAGGCCATCGAGAAGCGGAAGGCCTTCAGCCCCGCCCCGGCGATCAGATCGACGTCCTCGGCGTAACGACGGTAGCTGTCGGTGGCGACGTCGGCGTTCGAGCCGTCCTTGATCTTGCCGGGCAGCTTCTCGAACGTGTCCCAGATGGTGGCGCCGCGTCCGTCGGCGGTGGGCGAGCCCTCGGTCTGGAAGGCCGCCGTGGCCACGCCCCAGACGAAGTCGCTGGGGAATTGCCGCGACTTGACGGTCGCCTCGGTCGGCCCGGCCCGCTCGCAGCCGCTCAGGCTCGCGGCGGCCGCCCCGCCCACGGCGAGCGCGCCCAGCGCCCGGCGGTTGATGCCCTTGTCGCCCACGTTCGCCCCCTTGTGCCCGCCGGGGATCGAACGCCCCCGTGCGGGAAGAGGATGGGGGTAAATCGATAGCTTTGGCTAGCTCCCCGGCATCCCCTGCTCCGCTCATCCCGGCGAATGCCGGGATGAGCGGATTTATGGGGCCTTAAACCGCGCGCCTACCCGCGATGTACGTGTCGATCACGCCCTCCAGTTCGGTCAGCGGGACGTTGCCGCCCATCACCACCGCGTCGTCGAAGGTGCGCAGGTCGAAGCGGCCGCCCAGCGCCGCCTGGGCCTTGCTCCGCAGGCGGACGATCTCGCTGTGACCCACCTTGTAGCCGCAGGCCTGGCCCGGCCAGGCGCAGTAGCGGTCCACCTCGCCCTGCACCTCCTCGCGGGTCGAGCCGTTGGTGGTGACGAACCAGTCGATGGCCTGGTCGCGGGTCCAGCGCTTGGCGTGGATGCCCGTATCGACCACCAGGCGGCAGGCGCGGAAGGCGATGGATTGCAGGTAGCCCAGCTGGCCCAGCGGATCGCCCTCGTAGACGCCCAGCTCGTCGGCCAGCTGCTCGGCGTACAGCGCCCAGCCTTCCGAATAGGCGTTGAAGGCCAGCAGCGAGCGGACCAGCGGCAGCTTGTAGGTGTACTCGCCCTGCCAGATGTGGCCCGGCAGGCCCTCGTGATAGGTCAGGGTCGGCAGGCCGTAGCGCGGCCACATGCCCGTGTCGCGCAGGTTGATGTAGTAGTTGCCGGGCACGGTCCCGTCGATCGAACCGGCCGCCGCATAGCCGCCCGGCGCGCCGTCCTGGATCTCGACCGGCACGCGCTTGATCAGCAGGTTGCCCGGCACCAGCGTCGCGAAGGCCTTGGGCAGGCGCGTGCGGATGTCGGCCACCCGGCCGTTCAGATAGGCCAGGATCTGGGCCCGACCCTCGTCGGTGTTGGGGAACAGGTTCTCGGGCTTCTCGCCCAGCGCCTTCATCCGCGCGCCGACGCTGCCCTGGGTCAGGCCCTGGGCCTTCAGCAGACCGTCCATGCGGGCGAACAACGCCTTGAGCTGCTCCTGGCCCATCTGGTGGACCTCGTCGGGCGTCATGCGGCTGGTGGTGCCGGCCCGCAGCGCCCAGGCGTAGTAGGCCTCGCCGTTCGGCAGCTTCCAGGCGCCGGCGTCCGACGTGGCCTTGGCGCGGTGGGCCAGCAGCTCGGCGATCTGGCGGTCCATGGCCGGGGCGATCTTGCCCTCGACGATGGCGGCGGCGCGGCGGGCGTGGTCGCCCGGGATGTCCTTGGCCTTCTTGGCCAGGCCGGCGACCAGACCCCAGTCCGCGATCGGCTGGGCGCGGGCGCCCTTCTGCTGCTTCAGCGTCTTGTCCAGCAGGAAGTCCGGCGCGATCACGCCCAGGGCGCCGTCGTGCTTCAGCCGCGCCGTCTCGCCGTCCAGCTGGGCGGCGTAGAGCTCCAGGCGATGCAGGTAGGACTCGACGTCCGCCGCATTGGCCACGCCGTGCAGGCTGTCCAGGAAGTCCGGCGTCTCGACGAACGCCCCGGTGTTCTGGGCCACCACATACGGCGCGTTGCGGTACGACCACTGCGACGACAGGCCGATGGCGTCGCCATAGGGGAAGTCGAAGCCCTCGACGGCCAGCTCGTGGGCTGTCTGGACGACGCCCAGGTCGAGCGCGGCGGCGGGGCTGAGGGTCTTGCGGTCGACCGCCTTCATCTTCGCGACCCGCGCCTTGGCGGCGGCGGCCAGCTTGGCCCGGCCCTCCAGCGAGCGGTCGGTCAGACTGGACTTCAGGGCGGCGCGCTTGTCCTTGTCCAGACCCAGGGCCGAGGCGTTCTCGGGATATTCCCGCATCAGGTCCTCGGCGACCTGGAACAGCAGGGCCTCGGCGGCGGCGTCGCCGGATGCGGCGGCGAGGGCCTTGCCCGTCGTCCCCAGGGCCAGGGTGGCGGCGCCCAGCGCCAGAACGTCGCGTCGATTGAACTGGCTCATGCTGGGTCTCCCGGATTCGCCGGGAAACCTAGCCGAGTTCGACGGGGACGCACACTCGCCGAGCCTGCGTCCCCGTTTCGGTCGTTTAGGCGTTGACGCCGCCGTCGATGGTCAGGCCCGCGCCGTTGATGAACCGGCCTTCCGGGCCGGCCACGAAGGCCACCAGGGCGGCGATGTCCTCGGGCTTGCCGTATTCCGGGATCGCCATCTGGGCGCGCAGGCCGTCGGCCTGGGGTCCGCTGGCGGGGTTCATGTCGGTGTCGGTCGGACCCGGATGCACGACATTGACGGTGATCCCGCGCGGACCCAGGTCGCGGGCCAGGCCCTTGGTCCAGCCGACCAGGGCCGACTTGCTCATGGCGTACATGGAAATGCCGGGGGTGAAGACGCGCTCGGCCAGGCAGCTGCCGATCGAGATGATGCGGCCGCCCTGCGGCAGGTAACGGGCGGCGGCCTGCGAGGCCACGACCACGGCGCGGACGTTGACGGCCAGGATCGCGTCGATGTCGTCCAGGGTCAGGCCCTCGATCGGCCCGCCGCGCGCCAGGCCGGCGTTGTTGACCAGGATGTCCAGCCCGCCCAGCGCCGCCGCGGCGTCGTCCACCGCCTGGCGCACGGCGGCCGGATCGGCGGCGTCCGCCTTCAGGGCGACGGCCTTGCGGCCGAGGGCCTCTATGCTCCTGACCACTTCGGCGGCCTTGTCGGCCGACCGTTCGTAGGTGATCGCCACGTCGGCGCCGTCCTGGGCCAGGCGCAGGGCGATGGCCGCGCCGATGCCCCGACTGGCGCCGGTGACCAGGGCGCGCTTCCCGCTGAGATCGCTCATATCGATTCCTTTCTGTGTCGATCGATACAGAAATAACTATGACCTTGTCGCCCCAGATCAAGGGCCTTATTTATTGATCGATACAGAATTCACGAAAGTTGCGATTTCACAATGGCGGAACGAGGACGACCGCGGGGTTTCGACCGCGACGCGGCCCTGGCCAAGGCGATGGAAGTGTTCTGGGCGCGCGGCTACGAGGGCGCGTCCATGAGCGAGCTGACGACCGCCATGGGCATCGCCTCGCCCAGCCTCTACGCGGCCTTCGGCTGCAAGGAGGCGCTGTTCGCCGAAGCCCTGGCCCTGTACGGGGCCACCGAAAACGAAGGGATCTGGGGCGGGCTGGAGACGGCGCCCACGGCGCGGGAGGCGTGCGAAGGCATGCTGACGGCCTCGGCCCGCGCCTTCACCCGGCCCGACAAGCCGCCGGGCTGCATGGTGGTGCTGTCGGCCCTGCCCGGCGGCGACGCCAACGGGGCCTTGCGCGAGGCGCTGGTGCGCGGCCGGGCCGGCGCGATCGATCTGCTGGAAGCCCGGCTCCGGCGGGGCCAGGCCGAGGGCGACGTGCCGGCCGGAACCGACGTCCGGGCCGTCGCCACCTATCTGGCCACCGTCCAGCAGGGCATGTCGATCCAGGCCCGAGACGGCGCGACCCGGGCGACCCTCGAGGGGATCGTCCGGGCCACGATGGCGGGTTGGGACGGACTGATGGAAAGCCTCCGGACCGACGCCTAGCATCGGTCCGGCAAGCGTCGGCGGTTAGGCCGCCAGCTTGAGGATCTCGCCCTGGGCGGTCTCCAGCGACTTGCCGCGGGCTTCCTCGCCCAGGGCAACGCCCTCGGCGCGGATGAAGCGGATGTCGGTGACGCCCAGGAAGCCGAACAGGCCCTTCAGATAGGTCTCCTGGTGGTCCATGACGGCGGCGGGCGTGCCCTCGCCGTAATAGCCGCCGCGCGATGAGGCGATGATCACCGTCTTGCCGCCGGCCAGGCCCTCGGGGCCGTTCTCGGTATAGCGGAAGGTGCGGCCGGCCACGGCGACGCGGTCGATCCAAGCCTTCAGCTGGCTGGAGATCGAGAAATTGTACATCGGCGCGCCGATCACCACGATGTCGGCGGCCAGGAACTCGTCGATGGCGGCCTGGCCCGAGGCGATGTCGGCGGCGATCGCGGCGCTCTCCGGCGTCGCGCCCTGGCCGGCGGCCAGGTGGGCGCCCGTCAGGTGGTCCAGCGGCTGGGCGGCCAGGTCGCGATAGACGATGTCGAGACCGGTATGCTGGGCGGTCTGGGCGGCGACGATCGCGGCCGACAGCGTGCGGCTCACCGAGCCGGCGCCCAGGATGCTGGAATCGATGTGAAGCAGTTTCATGACCTTGGAACTCCGAAGCGCCCTATGGCGCGACGGGTGATTTAGGACTTTCGAACCCAGCGCAGGAGCCTATATGATTGGATGATATCCATCGTCCGAACCGATGGATGAGGATCGATCGATGTTGGACGGCGTCACCCTCGACCAGATGCGCACCTTCCTGGCCGCCGCCGACGAGGGCAGCTTCTCGGCGGCCGGACGCAGGCTGGGCCGGGCCCAGTCGGTGGTCAGCCAGACCCTGGCCAATCTGGAGGGCCAGATCGGGGTGCAACTGTTCGATCGAAGCGCGCGCCTGCCGGTGCTGACCGAGGCCGGCCGGGCCCTGCTGGTCGAGGCGCGCGAAGTGGCCGGCCGCATGGACGCCTTCAAGGCCCGCGCCGCCAGCCTGGCCGGGGGGCTGGAGCCCGAGGTCTCGATCGTGGTCGACGTGCTGTTCCCGATGGTGGTGCTGACCCACGCCATCGGCGACTTCCAGCACCACTTCCCCGACACCACCCTGCGCATCCATGTCGAGGCCCTGGGCGCGGTGCTGCAGCCCGTGCTGGACGGCCGCTGCGCCTTCGGCGTGATGGGCTCGCTGCCCGACGCGCCGCCGGAGCTGACACGCGAGCGGCTGATCTCGCTGCGCATGGTGCAGGTGGCCGCCGCCGGCCATCCCCTGGCCGCCCTGCCCGGCCCGCTGTCGCCCGAGGACGTGGCCGGACACATCCAACTGGTGCTGACCGATCGCTCGAAGCTGACGGAGGGCCGCGAGTTCGGGGTGTTCTCGGCCCGCACCTGGCGGCTGGCCGACATGGGCGCCAAGCATGCCTTCCTGCGCGCGGGCCTGGGCTGGGGCGGCATGCCCTGGGATCGGGTCGAGGACGATATCGCCGCCGGCGACCTGGTCGAGCTGAAGATGCGCGACGCCCCGGCCGGCGGCTACATCATGCCGATGTACGCCGCCCACCGCGCCGACACGCCGCCGGGTCCGGCAGGACGCTGGCTGATCGAGCGCCTGAAAGACACGGCGGAACGGTGTCCGGCGCCGTAGGCGGCCCAGCCCCCTCCGGCCCTTCGGGCCACCTCCCCCAAAGGGGGAGGATCTACACCGAGCAGATGCTCCCCCTCTGGGGGAGCTGTCGCGGAGCGACTGAGGGGGTTACGCCGCCTCGCCTCGCGCCCGAGCGGCCGGATCATAATTGAGGATCGGCGACAGCCACTTCTCGGCCAGGGCCAGGTCCCAGCCCTTACGGCGGGCGTAGTCCGCGACCTGGTCGAGATCGACCTTGCCGACGCCGAAATAGTGGCTCTGCGGGTGGCTGAAATAGAAGCCCGACACCGCCGCGCCGGGGCTCATGGCGTAGCTCTCGGTCAGGATCATGCCGGTGGCCGCCTCGGCGTCCAGCAGCTTGAACAGCGTGCCCTTCTCGGTGTGGTCGGGCTGGGCCGGATAGCCGGGCGCCGGACGGATGCCCTGGTACTTCTCGGCGATCATCACGTCGACGTCCTCGCGCTCGTCGGCGGCGTAGCCCCACAGCTCGACGCGGGCCTTGTAGTGCAGCCACTCGGCGAAGGCTTCGGCCAGGCGGTCGGCCAGGGCCGAGGCCATGATGGCGCTGTAGTCGTCGCCGGCGTCCTTGAATTTCTTGACGATCTCGTCCTCGCCGTGGCCGGCGGTGACGGCGAAGCCGCCCATGTAGTCGGCGCCCTGCCCCACCGGCGCGACGAAGTCGGCCAGGGCCAGGTTGGCCTTGCCCTCGGACTTGTCCATCTGCTGGCGCAGGGTGAACAGGCGGGTCAGCTCGGTCGTGCGGGTTTCGTCCGTGTAGAGAACGATATCGTCGCCGTCGGCCTGGGCCGGCCAGAAGCCGACCACGCCCTTGGCCCCGAACCACTTCTCGGCCACCACCTTGTCGAGCATGGCGCGGGCGTCGCGGTAGAGGTCGGTGGCGGCTTGGCCGACGACGTCGTCCTCCAGGATCTGCGGGAAGCGGCCGATCAGCTCCCAGCTGGCGAAGAACGGCGACCAGTCGATGAACGGGACCAGCTCCTCCAGCGACGGCTCGAAGGTCCGCGCGCCGATGAAGGCCGGCTTGGGCGGGACGTAGCCGGCCCAGTCGATGGCGTACTTGCGCCTGCGGGCCTCGTCGATCGCCGTGCGGGCCTTGACCGTCTGGCCGCGGGCGTACTGCTCGCGCACCTTCACGTACTCGGCCCGGGTCTCGGCGATCACCCGGTCGCGCTCGTTCGCCGACAGCAGGTTGGAGACCACGCCCACCGCCCGGCTGGCGTCCAGCACGTAGGTGGTCGGACCGGCGCGATAGGCCGGCTCGATCTTGACCGCCGTGTGGGTGCGGCTGGTGGTGGCGCCGCCGATCAGCAGCGGCATGGTGAAGCCCTGGCGCTCCATCTCGGCGGCCACGAACACCATCTCGTCCAGCGACGGGGTGATCAGGCCCGACAGGCCGATCATGTCGACCTTGTGCTTGCGGGCCTCGTCGAGGATGCGGTCCGCCGGGACCATCACGCCCAGGTCGATGACCTCGTAGTTGTTACACTGCAGCACGACGCCGACGATGTTCTTGCCGATGTCGTGGACATCGCCCTTGACGGTGGCCATCAGCACCTTGCCGGCCTGCTCGCGCGGCTTGCCGGCCTTCTCGGCCTCCATGAACGGCTCGAGCCAGGCCACGGCCTGCTTCATGACGCGGGCCGACTTCACCACCTGGGGCAGGAACATCTTGCCCGAGCCGAACAGGTCGCCGACCACGTTCATGCCGTCCATCAGGTGGCCTTCGATCACGTGCAGCGGACGCTCGACCGACAGGCGGGCTTCCTCCGTGTCCTGATCGATATAGTCGGTGATGCCGTTGACCAGGGCGTGGGTGATGCGCTCGTTCACCGTGCCGTTGCGCCATTCCAGGTTGGCGGTCTGGACCTGGCTCTTGTCGCCCTTGTAGCGCGGGGCCATGTCGACCAGGCGCTCGGTGTTGGAGACGTTGGTGCGCTGCGGCCGGTTGAGGATCACGTCCTCGACGGCCTCGCGCAGCTCGGGATCCAGGGTGTCGTAGACCGGCAGATCGCCGGCGTTGACGATGCCCATGTCCATGCCTGCCTCGATGGCGTGGTACAGGAACACCGAGTGGATCGCGCGACGCACCGGCTCGTTGCCGCGGAAGCTGAACGACACGTTCGACACCCCGCCCGAGATGCGGGCGTAGGGACAGCGCTTCTTGATCTCGCGCGTGCCCTCGATGAAGTCGACGGCGTAGTTGTCGTGCTCCTCGATCCCGGTCGCCACGGCGAAGATGTTGGGGTCGAAGATGATGTCTTCCGGCGGGAAGCCCACCTTGTCGACCAGGATGTTGTAGGCCTTCTCGCAGATCTCGATCTTGCGGGCGGCGGTGTCGGCCTGGCCGACCTCGTCGAAGGCCATGACCACCACGGCCGCGCCGTAGCGCAGGCACAACTGGGCCTGTTCGATGAACTTGGCCTCGCCCTCCTTCATGGAGATCGAGTTGACGATGGCCTTGCCCTGCACGCACTTCAGGCCGGCCTCGATCACCTCCCACTTGGAGCTGTCGATCATCACCGGCACCCGCGCGATGTCGGGCTCGGCCGCCATCAGGTTCAGGAAGGTGATCATGGCCTGCTTGGAGTCCAGCAGGCCCTCGTCCATGTTGACGTCGATGACCTGGGCCCCGGCTTCCACCTGCTGGCGGGCCACGGACAGGGCGGCGGCGTAGTCGCCCTCGACGACCAGCTTCTTGAACTTGGCCGAGCCGGTGACGTTGGTGCGCTCACCGATATTGACGAAGACAGGTCTCATTGGGCTTTGCTCAAGGTCGATTGCAGGGCGGCGATCTGGGTGAGCCACGCGTCGTGGCCGTCACCCTCCTGCCAGAGTTCGTCGAGTTCGGAGGCCGGGGCCACCACGCGGGCCAGGGCCGACCGCGCCAGGGCGACCGAGCCTTCCGGCGGCGCGCCGAGGGCGGCCTTCAGCTCGCGGTGATTGTCGGGAAGGATCGTCGCCTCGCCGACCGCGGCCGCGACGATGGCGGCGGCGGCCACGGCGATCTGACCCTCGGGGGCCTCCAGATAGCCCGCCGTCTTGGAGACGTGGTCGAGCGCCTGCGTGATCGTGCGCCAGCCGGGCGCCTCGGCCAGGTCTTCGATGAAGTCCAGCGCGTCGTCGTTGTCGAAAGGTCCGTGGGCCCAGGCGCTCATGGTCAGGCCGCCCCTTCGCTGACGCGTTTGGCGCGCGCGACCGCCAGGGCGATCTGGCCGTCCAGGAAGTCGCGGAACGCGATCCCCTGGGCCTTCAGCGACTTGGGATACAGCGAGGCGGCCGTCATGCCCGGCAGGGTGTTGATCTCCAGGAAGATCGGGCCGTTGGGGCTGACGATGAAGTCGCTGCGCGAATAGCCGCCGGCGCCCACGGTCTTGTGGGCCTTCAGGGCGGCGTCCTGCATGGCGGCGTTGATCTGCGGCGCGAAGGTGGCCGGGCAGATCTCTTCCGTCGTCTTGGCCAGGTACTTGCCGACATAGTCGAAGGCGCCGTCGGCCGGGCGGATTTCGACCGGCGGCAGGGCGAAGACCTCGCCGTCCTGCTCCAGCACCCCGCAGGTGGCCTCGAAGCCGGTCACGAAGGGCTCGATCACATAGGCCTCGCGCGCGGCGGCGGCCCGAAGCGCGTCCAGGTCGGCGGCCTGGCTGACGAAGATCAGGCCGTAGCTGGAGCCGTCGGCCACCGGCTTGGCGACCAGCTTGCCGTACTGGGCCAGCGCGGCTTCCGCATCGGCCAGCTCGACCGTCGAGGGGGCGACGACGCCGGCCTTGGCCACGGCGGCCTTGGTGGCGATCTTGTCGAAAGCCAGGCGGCTGGACTTGCTGTCCGAGCCGGTGAAGGCCACGCCCCGCGCCTCGCACAGGGCCGCCAGGTCGCCGTTCTCGGCCGCGCCGCCGTGCATGCCCAGGAACAGCACGCGGTCCTCGGCCTTGGCCTTGTCGAGCGCGGCCTCGATGCCGCCGATCGGCGCGCCTTCGGTCGGCAGGTCGATCTCGAACGGCCGCTCATGGCCCTGCAGCACCGCGTCGCTGGCGACGTAGACCTGGTCGTCGGGCGCCCAGAACCACAGGTCGGCCTCGGGCAGCGCCTTGGCCAAAGCCTTGGCGCTGGCCACCGAGACCAGGCGCTCGCGGCTCATGCCGCCGAAGAGAAGGGTGGTGCGCATCTCTTAAGCCAGCTCGAACGGTTCCAGGCCCGCCAGGCGCATGGCCTTGGGACGCTCGGGGATGGCCCGTGGCTTCACGCCGCGCACCTCGTCGGCCACGTGGCGGATGTGGTCGGGGGTGGTGCCGCAGCAGCCGCCCAGGATGTTGACGATGCCGTCCTTGGCCCACTCGTGCAGTTGGTGGCCGGTCTGGTGCGGCTCCTCGTCGTACTCGCCCATGGCGTTGGGCAGGCCGGCGTTCGGATAGGCCGCGACCAGGGTGTCGGCGATGCGGGCCATCTCGGCGATGTGCGGGCGCATCAGGTCGGCGCCCAGGGCGCAGTTGAAGCCCACGGCGAACGGCTTGCAGTGCTTGATCGAGTTCCAGAACGCCTCGGCCGTCTGGCCCGACAGGGTGCGGCCCGAGCGGTCGGTGATGGTGCCGCTGATCCAGATCGGCAGCTCTTCGTGGCCCTCGTCGCGCAGGTCGAGGATCGCCTTGATCGCGGCCTTGCAGTTCAGCGTGTCGGTGATGGTCTCGATCAGGAAGAGGTCCACCCCGCCCTCGTAGAGCGCCGCCACCTGCTCGCGATAGGCCTGGTAGACCTGGTCGAAGGTCACCTTGCGCGCGCCGGGGTCGTTCACGTCCGACGACATCGACAGCATCACGTTCAGCGGGCCGATCGAGCCGGCGATGAACTTCGGCGTGGCCGGGTTCTCGGCGTTCCAGCGGTCGGCCACCGAACGGCCGATGCGCGCGCCCTCGAAGTTGATGTCGCGTACGGTGACGGCGTCCAGGCCGTAGTCGGCCTGGGCGATGGTGGTGCCCGAGAAGGTGTTGGTTTCGGAGATGTCGGCGCCGGCGGCGAAATAGGCGTCGTGCAGCTCGGCCACCAGGTCTGGCCGGGTCAGGCACAGGATGTCGTTGTTGCCCTTCATCTGGCCGTCGTAGTCGGCGAAGCGCTCGGCGCGATAGTCGGCCTCGGACAGCTTCTTCTTCTGGAACATCACGCCCCACGAGCCGTCGAGGATCAGGATGCGGTCCTTGGCGGCGGCCTTCAGCGCGGCGATGCGTCCAGCTCGGGTGGTGAGATCGGTCATGGTCGGCTCCTGCCGGAGGGGGAGTCCGGCGTTCGGGGGTCTTTCTAGCGCTTCGCGAGGAAGCGGAACTCAAATCTGCCGGCGCGGGGCCAGCGTCACGGTTTGCGGGCGGCCTGCTGCTCGGCCAGCGCCTTGTCGAAGGCCGCCTCCGAGGTGGTGGCGTAGCGGGCCAGTTCGGTGGGATCGACGAAGGCGTTGACGTCGCCGCTCAGCATCTTCCTACGCTTGGCCAGCAGGTTCCCCTGCTCCTCGTGGCTGGGCAGCATCACGTCGGTGGGCAGGGCCTTCAGCGCCGCGAAGGTGGCGCGGTAATCGGCGACGATGGTCTTGTAGGTCTTGTTGCCCACCAGCACGTTGCCGGCCACCGAGGTCGAGCAGTTGAAGGTCACGTTCAGCGGCCGGTCGCGGTCGACCACCTGGGTGGTCCAGGTGGTGCAGCCGATCGTGTGGCCGGGCGTCAGGTGGGCGATCAGGGTGATCTCGCCCAGCTTCAGCTTCTGGCCGTCGCCGAACGCCTTGTCGACCTTCACGGCCGGGAACGGCGTCAGGCCGTTGTCGTTGTCGCCGAAGTGCTGGCCCTTCTCGAGCGCCGGCTCGTCGGGGCGCGAGGCCCAGACCTTGGCGCCGGTGTCGGCCTTCAGTTGAGCCAGGCCGCCCGCGTGGTCGTAGTGGGCGTGGGTGTTGATCAGGACCTTCACGTCCGAGAGCTTGAAGCCCAGGGCCTGGATGTTGGCCTCGATCAGCTTGGCCCCGGCGGCCGACGGCCCGCTGTCGAGCAGCACGTGGCCCTCGGACGACGAGATCAGCCAGGCCGACAGGCCTTCGGAACCGACATAGTAGATGTTGCCGACCACCCGGTAGGGGCGGATCGGCTTGGACCAGTTGGCCGGATCGTCGGCGTGCGCCGTCGCCCCGGCGATGCACGTCGCCAGGGTCAGGGCCGCCAGGAGGATCGAGGCCGCCCGTTTCACGCCGCGGCCTCCGACGCCGTGGGCGCGGTCTCGCGCACGCCCAGCACGCGGCAGATCGCATAGACCAGGTCGGCCCGGTTCAGGGTGTAGAAGTGGAAGTCGCTGAAGCCCTGCTCCTGCAGCTTGGCGCACATCTCGGCGGCCACCGAGCAGGCGATCAGGCGGCGGGTGTCGGCGTCCTCGTCCAGGCCGTCGAACAGGTTGGCCAGCCAGCCCGGCACCGCCGTCTGGCAGGCGGCCGACATCTTCACCAGGCCCTTGAAGTTGGTCACCGGCATGATGCCCGGCACGATCGGGATGGTGATCCCGGCCTTGCGGACCTTGTCCACGAACCGCAGGAAGGCGTCGGTGTCGAAGAAGAACTGGCTGATCGCCAGGGTGGCCCCGGCGTCGACCTTGGCCTTCAGGACCTCGACGTCGTGATCCAGCGACGGGCTCTCGGGATGCTTCTCGGGATAGACCCCGACCAGCACGTCGAACGGCGCGATGCCCTTGATCGCCGAGGTCAGCTCGGTGGCGTTCTTGTAGCCGTCCTCGCGGGGCACATAGACGCCGCCGATGCCGCCCTCGCCCGGAGGCGGGTCGCCACGCAGCGACACGATGTGGCGCACGCCCGTCTCCCAGTACTCGCGGATCACCTCGTCGACCTCGTCGCGGCTGGCGCCGACGCAGGTCAGGTGGGCGGCGGGCTTCAGGGTCGTCTCTTCGAGGATGCGTTTGACGGTGCGGTGCGTGCGCTCGCGCGTCGAGCCGCCGGCCCCATAGGTCACCGAGACGAAGGCCGGGTCCAGCGGGGCCAGGCGCTTGATCGCCGCCCACAGGTTCTCTTCCATCGCTTCCGTCTTCGGCGGGAAGAACTCGAACGAGACGCGCGGGCGGTCGGTGCGCTCGCCGGCGCGGGCGACCGGACCCAGGACGCGGCGGGGAGTAGGAACGGTCATGCGGCGCTTCTTTCAGCGTTCTTGGCGGCGGTTCGGGTCACCGGACGGCGGGCCGTCCAGATCTTGACGGTCAACCCCTCTGCGGAGGTCGGCGGCAGGGCGATGTTGGCGTCCAGGACCAGGCCGGTGGCCTCGATCCAGGGTATGATCTCGGCGTCGGCGAAGCCCAGGCGGCGATGCTGGTGGCTCTCGCGCAGGGATTCGTGGTCGTGCGGCGCGAAGTCGGCGATCAGCAGCAGGCCGCCGTCGGCCACCAGGCGCGCGGCCTCGGCCACGGCCGCGGCGGGGTCGCCCAGATAGTGCAGCACCTGGTGGACGGTCACCAGGTCGGCGCAGCCGCCCGGCAGGCCGGTGGCGAAGATGTCACCGTGGCGCAGTTCGCACCGCGCCAGGCCCGCCTTGGCCACCTCGTCGCGGGCGATGTTCAGCATCTGCTGCGACAGGTCCAGGCCCAGGGCCATCCCCGCGCGGTTGCCGAACAGGGTCAGCATGCGGCCCGCGCCCGCGCCCAGGTCGACCATCTCGTCGAAGGGCCCCTCGCCCGCCGCCTGCAGGATGGCGGCCTCGACCTCGGCCTCGTCGACGTAGAGCGAACGGATCTCGTTCCAGCGCGCGGCGTTGCGGGCGAAATAGGCCTGGGCGCCGGCCGTGCGCTCGGCGCGCACCAGGGCCAGACGTTCGGCGTCGCCCTGGACGACGGGGTCGTGCGGATCGATCAGGTCGAGGGCCTGATCGATCACGGCGCGGCCGGGCGACTTCAGGGCCAGGCGATAGAAGACCCAGGCGCCGTCGGGAAACCGCTCGACCAGCCCGGCCTCGGCCAAAAGCTTCAGGTGACGCGAGACGCGGGGCTGGCTCTGGTCGAGGATCCGGCACAGCTCCAGCACCGACAACTCCTCGGCCGCCAGCAGGGCCAGCACGCGCAGGCGGGTCGATTCCCCCGCCGCGCGCAGCAGATCCACGACCTGTTCGGACGACACCTTCATAGGGGATATAAAGATATCTTTATGTCCGATTTGGCAAGCTAAATCCGATCCCGCGACGGCGAGACGCGACGCGGCTCAAGCGGACCGGCGCGGCAAACTATGCCTCGGCGGAAGGCTTTGACGGCTGCCAGAGCTCGATTTTGACCCCGGCCGGATCGATCATCCAGGCGAACTTCCCCATGCCTTCGTCGTCCTGCCGCCCGGTCGGCTCCACGCCCTCGGACGCCGCGCGGGCCAGCACCCCGTCCAGGTCGTCGACGATGAAGTTGATCATGAACCCGGCCTGGGACGGCTCGAAGTAGCGCGTCGCGGCGTCGAACGGTGCCCAGGTGACCGCCCCCACCTTGGGATGCTGGAACATCGCACCCCAATCCGACACCTCCAGGCCCAGCACCCGGGCGTACCAGCCCCGCAGCGCGGCCGGATCCTCGGCCTTGAAGAACACCCCGCCCAGTCCCAGGACCTTCGCCATCCTCAGCCTCCCAGTTCGTCCGCCCAGGCCTGCGACCAGGCCATCAGCGGCCAGAGGGCCTCGATCAGCGCCGCCCCGCGCGGGCTGAGACGATAGCCGTCCTCGGCCGACACGATATCAGCGGCGCGCAGTTCCGCCAGACGGGTGTTGAGCGTGCCGGGCGGCAGCTCGGCCGCCGCCTGCAGGGCGCGGAAGGTCAGGACCCGCCCCTCGCGCAGCTCCCAGACGATCCGCAGCGCCCCGCGCCGGCCCAGCAGGTCCAGCGCCGCCATGATCGGCTTGCCGGTCGTCGAGCCGCGAACGGCGCGCCCCGGCAGAGGCGCCTCCAGGGGCGCTTCATTTTTTGTAGCAATATCGCGATCCGTCATGATACAAATTTTGTAGCATGGAGGATTTCGCATGTCGCCCAGGATCGCCCCGGCCACGCCGCCCTACCCGCCCGCCGTCGCCCAGACGCTCGACCGGCTGAAGACCCCCGGCGACGAACCGCTGTCGCTGTTCCGCACCCTGGCGCGGGACGAGCGGCTGTTCGCCCGCTTCACCGGCGGCGGCCTGCTGGATCCCGGCCGCCTGACCCTGCGCGAGCGCGAGATCGTCATCCACCGGACCTGCGCCCTGAACCGCTGCGGCTATGAATGGGGCGTGCACGCGGCCCTCTTCGCGGAGGCCGCCGGCCTCGATGCGGACCAGCTGGCCGCCACCACGACGCCGGGCGTCGCCGCCTGCTGGACCCCGCGCGAGGCGCTGCTGATCGCCTTCTGCGACGCGGTCCACGTCCAGGCCGATATCGATGACGCGCTGTGGGCGCGGCTGGCCGAGGCCTTCTCGGAGGAGGCTCGGATCGAGCTGATGATGCTGGCCGGCTTCTATCGGACGGTCAGTCTGCTGGCGAACGGCCTGCGGCTGGAACCGGAGGCCTTCGCCGCGCCCTTCCCGGCCTAGCCGCAGTGGTCGGCGACCTTGGTCCAGACCTCGCGAACCGTCACGGTCGGACCGTTGGACGCGGCACCGCCGCCCAGACTGGCCTTGAGCGCCGCCAGCTGCTGCTTGGCGGCCTCGGCCTCTTCGGGCGGACCCGAGCGGATGGTCTCTTCGATCTGGGCGATGACCGGGGCCATGGCCGCCGTCGTGCGCGGGTCCGTCCCGGCCGCCGGCGCCGTGACGATCCGGGTCTCGAACGTGTGCTCCCAGCGACCGTCCGCCAGCCGCCGCCAGTTGGACGACAGGGTCTGGCCGCCGGCGCAGACCGCCTGCTGGCTCGAACCGCCGCCCGGAAGGGCGCCGTACGCCCGGTTGACGCAGGCCGCCGCGCCCGGCGGCGGGGGACCCGATCCCGAGCAGAAGCGGTTGGGCCCCTGCCCCGGATAGTCCTGCCGCGTCGTGGTCCCGTCGGGGGCGGACTGCTCGACCGTGACGTTCCCCGTCGCGCCGTCGACCCGCTGCACGGCTTTCAGGACCATGGGTCCCGCGTGCGAGAGGGTGGTCGTCTCGGAGTCGATCCGGTACTCGCCCGGCGACGGATGGGTCGCGTCGGCCGCCAGCACGGCGACGGCCGACACCAGGGCGATCGCGCCCCCCAGGCCGAGGGCGTTCATCCGCGCCTAGCCGTCCACCGGCGAGGCCAGGGCCTCGCCCTTGAAGAACCGACGCAGGTTCTCGACCGTCAGCCCGACCATGGCCGGGATGCTGTCCAGGGTCGCGCCGGCCGTGTGCGGCGTCAGCACGGTGTGGGGCACGCCGGCCCAGCGCGCGGCCGGGGTCGGCTCGTGGTCGAACACGTCCAGCCCCGCCATGCCCAGGCGGCCGTCCTTGAGGGCGGCGATCAGGGCGTCCTCGTCGACCAGCGAACCGCGCGCCACGTTGACCAGCAGACCCTGCGGTCCCAGGGCGTTGAGCACGGCCTCGTTGATCATGTGCCGGTTGGTGGCGTCCGGACGGGCGCACACCACCAGGATGTCGCTGTCGCGGGCCAGGTCCAGCAGGCTCTTGGCGCGCGGTCGCTCGGTCTCCTTGGGGCGCGGCGCCCACCACGAAACCTTCAGCTCGAAGGCCTCCAGCCGCTGGGCCACCGCCTCGCCGATATGGCCCAGGCCGACGATGCCGGCCTTGCGGCCGCGCAGGCCGTGGCGGGGGCTCATCCGCTCCATGCTGGTCCAGTGGCCGCTGCGCAGCTTCTGGTCGCCCTCGACGATGCCGCGCCAGGCGGCCAGCACCAGCCCCACCGCGTGGTCGGCGACATCGGCGGCGTTCAGGCCCGTCGAATGGGTCACGGCGATGCCGTGCTGCTTGCACCACGGCACATCGACGCCGTCATAGCCGACGCTGACGCAGGCGATCAGGCCCAGCCGGGGCATCTCCGACAGCAGGTCCTTGGCCAGCACCATCTCGCCGGCGTGGACGATGGCCCGCACCTGGCGACCCGGCCCGTCGAGGAACGCCAGCCGATCCGGATAGTCCCACAGCCTGTGCACCTGGTACGCCCCCTCGAGAAGCGGCTGCAGCGGCATCAGCATCTCGTGGGAAAGGACGATGTGGGGCTTTTCGGCGGGCGTTTGGGGCATGCCTGTTCTCCATCCCGAACGACGTTGGACCAACGCGGCCCACGCCTTCGCGATCTGTACCTGAAGATCGGAATCCAGTTCGCGGGATCAAGCTACTCCAGTTCCCCGCGAACGCCATCGGCGCCCCGATCCCGGAGATGTGATCACGCGAATCCTAATGACGCCCCTCGGCGAATTCCTCGATCATCTTGGCGCAGAAGGCCGGCAGGTCGTCCGGCTTGCGCGAGGTGACCAGACCCTGGTCGACCACGACCTCGCGATCCGTCCAGTGCGCGCCGGCGTTGCGCAGGTCCAGCTCCAGCGACGGCCACGAGGTCATGTGCTTGCTCTCAACCCCGCCCGCGTTGATCAGGGTCCAGGGGCCATGGCAGATCGCCGCGATCGGCTTCTTCTGGGTGACGAAGTGGCGGATGAAGGCGATGGCCTTGGGCTCCAGCCGCAGGGCGTCGGGGTTCATCACCCCGCCCGGCAGGACCAGGGCGTCGTAAGCGGCCGCGTCGGCAGAGGCCAGTTCGCGGTCCACCGGCACGGCGGAACCCCAGTCATGGTTCTTCCAGCCCTTGATCTGGCCGGCCTTGGGCGAGACCACCTCGACGCTCGCCCCGGCGGCCTTCAGGGCCTCGACGGGCGTCTCCAGTTCCGACTGCTCGAAGCCGTCGGTGGCGAGGACGGCGACCTTGCGGCCGGCGAGGGTCTGATCGGGCATGGGGCCTCCGGGCTGGCGAGGAACTGGCCAGCGAAACCCGGTCGCGCGGCGATGGGTTCCCCGCGAAAGGCCAAGCTGTGAACCGTCGCCGCGCCGAAGGGTTTCATTTGCCGACGCGTCCTTTCGGCGCGCCAGGCCTGGAGAAAACTCCCATGATGATCAGAACGCTCGCCGCAGGCGTCGCGCTGGCCGCGCTCGTCTCGGGCGCCGCCGTGGCCGCGCCGCAAGCCAAGGCGGCCGCGGCCATCGGTCCGTCGCAGCCGATCCCCTACGCCCAGCTGGACGCCTATCTGAAGGCCTCGCCCAAGGTCCGGGCCAGCAAGGACTGGTGGAGCGGCTCGGCTTCGACCGGCATGTCGACCGACACCGCCGCCACGGCCCCGCCCGCCTCGACCTCGACGACCACCGACACCTCGGTGAACCCGTCGGCTTCGACCAGCATGCCCTCAGACTCCTCGACCAGCATGCCGTCCACGCCGCCGACCATGCCGGACTCGGCCACGCCCGCGCCCGGCTCGAACCTGCCCGGCTCGACCACGACGCCCGGCGCGCCGACCGAACCGAAGTAGGCTCCGGAACGAAGACGGGGCGACCCTTTCAGGCCGCCCCGTCCGAAGTCCGACGATCCGTCCGCGCCTAGCGGGCGAACTTCTGGAACTTGATGCGCTTGGGGATCAGGCTGTCGGCGCCCAGGCGGCGCTTCTTGTCTTCCTCGTACATCTCGAAGTTGCCTTCGAACCATTCGACGTGGCTGTCCCCCTCGAAGGCCAGGATGTGGGTGGCCAGGCGGTCCAGGAACCAGCGATCGTGGCTGATGACCACGGCGCAGCCGGCGAACTCTTCCAGGGCCTCTTCCAGGGCCTGCAGGGTCTCGATGTCCAGGTCGTTGGTCGGTTCGTCGAGCAGCAGCAGGTTGCCGCCGGTGGCCAGGGTCTTGGCCAGGTGGACGCGGTTGCGCTCACCGCCCGACAGCAGGCCGACCTTCTTCTGCTGGTCGCCGCCCTTGAAGTTGAAGCTGCCGACGTAGGCGCGGCTGTTGATCTCGCGCTTGCCGACGATCATCACGTCGGTGCCACCGCTGATCTCTTCCCAGATGGTCTTGTTCGGGTCCAGCGCGTCGCGCGACTGGTCGACATAGGACAGCTTGACGGTCTCGCCGACCTTGACCGTGCCCTGGTCGGGCTGCTCGCGGCCGGTGATCAGCTTGAACAGCGTGGACTTACCCGCGCCGTTCGGGCCGATGACGCCGACGATGCCGTTCGGCGGCAGCTTGAACGACAGGTCCTTGAACAGCACCTTGTCGCCGTATTCCTTCTCCAGGCCGGTGACTTCGAGCACGACGTTGCCGAGGCGCGGGCCGGGCGGGATCTGGATGTGGGCCTGGGTCTGGGCGGCGCGGGCGTTCTCCTGCGCGGCGACCATCTCCTCGTACGACGCCAGGCGGGCCTTCGACTTGGACTGACGAGCCTTGGGCGAGCTGCGGACCCATTCCAGTTCGCGGGTGAGCGCGCGCTGGCGGGCTTCCGATTCCGACTGCTCCTGGACGACGCGCTTCTGCTTCTGCTCCAGCCAGCCGGAGTAGTTGCCCTCGTAGGGGATGCCCTTGCCGCGATCCAGCTCCAGGGTCCACTTGGTGACCTGGTCCAGGAAGTAGCGGTCGTGGGTGACTAGGATCACGCAGCCCGGGAACTCTTCCAGGTGGTGCTGCAGCCAGGCTACCGACTCGGCGTCCAGGTGGTTGGTCGGTTCGTCGAGCAGCAGCATGTCCGGCTTGCTGAGCAGCAGGCGGGCCAGGGCGATGCGGCGCTTCTCACCGCCCGACAGGCTTTCGATGTTGGCGTCGTTGGGCGGGCAGCGCAGGGCGTCGATGGCCATCTCGACCTTGGAGTCGATATCCCACAGGTCGCGGGCGTCGATGATCTCCTGGAGCTTGGTCATCTCCTCCATGAGTTCGTCGGAGTATTCCTCGCCCAGCTTGTTCGCCAGCTCGTTGTATTTGTCGAAGACCTTCTTGTCCTCGCAGTCGGCGATGACGTTGCCCCAGACATCCAGGGTCGGGTCCAGCACCGGCTCCTGCGGGAGGTAGCCGCGCTTGATGCCGTCGGCGGCCTTGGCCTCGCCCGAGAATTCCTTGTCGAGGCCGGCCATCACCTTCAGCAGGGTCGACTTACCCGAGCCGTTGACGCCCACGACGCCGATCTTGGCGTCGGAGTAGAACGACAGCCAGATGTTCTCGAAGACCTTCTTGCCGCCGGGATAGGCCTTGGTCAGGCCTTGCATCTGGAAAATATATTGCTGAGCCATGGGGGGCGTCGGCCTCTTCGGTATTTTCGGATCGGGGGTCGGGCGCTCAGATAGCCTTCGGGGCGGGTTTACGCAATCTCGGCCGCTCCCGGACTCCGCCTCGCCGATGGCGAATTGTCTCGACGGCGGGTCTGTTGATACCAAGTGGGACGAGCCGCGGCTCGCCTGGGGGATTTCGCCGCCATGATCAAGCGCCTCGCCCTGCTCCTGTCGCTGGCCTTGGCGGCCCCCGTGACCGCGCAGGAGATCAAGGGCGGCCGCCACGCGGGCGAGCTCGCGGTCGCGACCGGCGCAGCGACGGCGATCGACGGCTCGTCCATGCCCTACGAGATCGGCACACTCTACGTGCCCGAAAACCGCGACAAGCCCGGGAGCCGGCTGATCGGGGTGGGCTTCGCCCGGGTGAAGGCGACCCGGCCCACCGGCGCGCCGCCGATCGTGCTGCTGGCCGGCGGACCCGGCGTCACCATGCTCGACATCGTGCTGGACCACGACGAGGCCGCCCGGCGCAGGGTCAAGGTCTGGCAGGCCTACGCCGAGGTCGCCGACTTGATCGTCATCGAACAGCGGGGCTACACCCTGCGGGGCGACCTGATGACCCTGAAGACCCCGCCCCTGCCCCTGGATCGGCCGGGCGCGACGGCCGACGACGTGGCCATGGTGCGCGACATGGCCCGCCGCGCCCAAGCTGCCTACCCCCGGGCGGACCTGTCCGGCTACAGCATCGGCCAGATCGCCGACGACGTGGCCGACCTGGCCCACGCCCTGGACTATCCGAAGATCAGCCTGGTCGCCGCCAGCTTCGGGTCACAGTGGGGCTTCGCGGTGATGAAGCGTCATCCGGGCCTGGTGGCGCGGGCGGTGATCACGTCGGCCGAGCCCCTGGACTACGGCTATGACATGCCGTCCCAAGTCTACGCCGTCTACCAGCGCATCGCCTGGGAGGCAGACCGGGATCCCGGCCTGAAACCTTGGATGCCGCCCGGCGGGCTGCTGGCGGCGATCGAGGCCACGCACGCGCGACTCGAGACCGCGCCGGTGACGGTGGCCACGCCGGACGGAACGGTCGTCCTGGGCGTCGAGGACTATCAGTACGCCCTGCTGGACGCCGCCCAGCACGCGGCCGGCTTCCCACGCTTCGTGCTGGATGCCTATCACGGCCGCTATGACGCCTGGGCCCGCGACGCGATCGCCGAACGCGCCGCCGGCGAGCGCTCGCTGATCAATCCCCTGATCAACATCGGCCTGGACATGACGGCTGAGCGGAAGGCCCTGCTGCGGACCGATCCGGCCTTGCCGGTCATCGGCCGATGGGACTTCGAGTCCTACATCCAGACCAAGGGCGAATGGCCCACGCCCGACGCGGGCGACGCCTTCCGGCGGCCGGTGCGCGACACGACGCCGATCCTGTTCGTGCAAGGCGACTGGGACCCCTCGACGCCGATCGAGAACACCCTGGCCATGCTGCCCTGGTTCCCCAACGCCCGGATGATGATCCTTCACCGGGCCCAGCACGGCGGGACCTTCCAGTGGCTGCGGACACGTCCCGAGCTGGCCGCCAAGGCCTACGAGTTCCTGCGCTCTGGTTCCCTGGAAGATCTGCCCAGCCAGGCGGACCTGGATCCGGTGACCTTCGCCCGACCCGAAGCCCCGCCCCCGAGCCCGTAAGGCTTTCAACGTCGTCATCGTTTGTTCGCCGGACTGTCGAACAGTCGACACACGGCCGTCGCCGAGGCGTCACCGAGCACTGTTACCGCAGCTCTCCAAGCCGGCGCCGCTCCCCTGAGCGCCGGCGTGGGGATCCAATCGATGAAACGACACCTGATGCTGGGCGGGGCCTTGTGCGCCCTGCTGTCGGCCACGCCGCTCCTGGCCCTGGCCGCCGAACCCGCCGCGGCCGCGGCTCCCGCCGACGCCGCTCCGGCCGACGCCAACGAAGTCGACGCCGTCATCGTCCTGGGCCAAGGCCAGAGCCGCCAGGTCCAGACCATCAACACCACCCAGATCGAAGTCCTGGCCGCCGGCTCCAGCCCGCTGCGCGCCATCGAGAAGCTGCCGGGCGTCAGCTTCCAGTCGGCCGACGCCTTCGGCGCCTACGAGTGGTCGACCCGCGTCGCCATCCGCGGCTTCGACCAGAGCCGCCTGGGCTTCACCCTGGACGGCGTGCCGCTGGGCGACATGAGCTACGGCAACTACAACGGCCTGCACATCAGCCGCGCCGTCACCAGCGAGGACCTGGGCAAGGTCGAGCTGGCCCAGGGCGCCGGCTCGCTGTCGACCGCCTCGACCTCGAACCTGGGCGGCACGCTGCAGTTCTTCACCCGCGACCCGTCGCAGGAGTTCCACGTCCAGACCAACGCCACCCTGGGCTCGGACTCGATGTACCGGGTGTTCGGCCGCGTCGACACCGGCGCCATCGAAAGCCTGGGCGGCCTGCGCGCCTACGTCTCGGCCGTCGACCAGAAGGCCGACAAGTGGAAGGGCGGCAGCGAGCAGAAGCAACGCCAGTACGACGCCAAGATCGTGCTGCCCTTGGGCGAGGCCGGCTCGGTGACCGCGTTCTATAACCACTCCGAGCGCCGCGAGCAGGACTACCAGGACATGTCGTTCGACATGATCAAACGCCTGGGCCGCGACTGGGACAACTTCCAACCCGACTGGGCCAAGGCCATCGGCGTCGCCACCGTGCTGAACAACCCGGCCTACTACGCCGGCCAGACCCCGATCCTGAACGGCGGCTACTGGACCGGCGTGGGGACCAACCCCTACGCCCAGTACGGCGTGGCCACGCCCGACGACGCCTACTACGCCGGCGCCGGCATTCGTGACGACGACATCTACGCCGTCACCCTCAAGCACGACCTGGGCGACAAGGCCCGCTTCGACCTGACGGGCTACGGTCACAAGAACCAGGGCCAGGGCCTGTGGTACACGCCCTACACCGTCAGCCCCGGCTACGGCACGGTGGGCTCCAACGCCGCCCCGCTGTCGATCCGCACCACCGAGTACGACATCGACCGCAAGGGCCTGATCGGCAACGTCTATGTCGACCTGGGCAGCCATGCGATCAGCGCCGGCTTCTGGACCGAGGACAACGACTTCCACCAGGCCCGCCGGTTCTACGCCGAGACCCTGGACCACCCGTCGCGCGACCCGCTGGACTTCCAGTCCAACCCGTTCCTGACCTCGTGGGAATACAAGTTCAACACCAAGACCACGACCGGCTACATCCAGGACGTCTGGTCGGTGACCGACGCCCTGAAGGTCAACTTCGGCTTCAAGGCCCTGAAGGTCGAGAACGAGGTCAAGTCGATCGTCGGCAGCCTGAACGGCAAGATCGAGAGCAAGGACAGCTTCCTGCCCCAGATCGGCGTCGTCTATGACCTGGACAACGGCGTGGAGCTGTTCGGCGGCTACACCGAGAACATGGCCGCCTTCGTCTCGGCCGCCACCTCGGGCCCGTTCGCCTCGCAGAACCAGGCGGTGGTCGACTACATCCGCGACAACCTCGAGCCCGAGACATCCAAGACCTTCGAAGGCGGCGTGCGCTACCACAACGACCGCTTCCAGGGCGTGGCCGCGCTCTACCACGTCGACTTCGAGAACCGCCTGGACAGCGCCAGCACGGCCCCGCCGATCCTGGGCCTGCCCGCGGTGCTGTCGAACGTCGGCGCGGTCGAGACCAAGGGGATCGAGCTGGCCGGCCAATACCGCCTGACCGACGCCTGGTCGCTGTACGGCTCCTACGCCTACAACGACTCCCAGTACAAGGACGACGTCCCGGGCGCGAACGGCGCGGTGGCCATGCACACCGAGGGCAAGGACGTGGTGTTCACGCCCAAGCACCTGCTCAAGGGCACGCTGGGCTACGACGCCGGCCTCGGTCTCTTCGCCAATCTCGGCGTCAGCTACACCAGCTCGCGCTGGTACACGTTCGAGAACAACGGCGGGAAGGTCGACGGCTTCACCGTCGCCGACCTCACCGTGGGCTACCGCTTCGACGGCGAGGCCAACGCCTGGCTGCGCGGCCTCGAGGTCCAGGCCAACATCACCAACCTGACCGACGAGGACTACATCTCGACGGTGGGTTCGGGCGGCGCGGCCAAGGCCGACCCGGCCGGCACGGCCATGACCCTGCTGCCGGGCGCCCCGCGCCAGTACTACGTGACGATCCGCAAGCAGTTCTAGGCTTCGGCGTCAAAGCATCGAGAGGGGGTCGGAAGCACGTCTTCCGGCCCCTTTTTCGTGTCCGGACAGGATTCCGCCGCTGTCCCGACAGGGCTTTGCTGGTCTTTCGCGGCGGGGCGGGCCGTTCTGCGGACATGACCGAGAAACATCCCTTCCCCGCCCGATCCGCCGCCGGCCTCGGCCGCGAGATCCTCGACATCGCCCGCACCGTCGGCCTGGCCCTGACCATCGCCCTGGCCTTGCGGATCGTCGTCTTCCAGCCCTTCACCATCCCCTCGTCCTCGATGGAGCCGGGCCTCGTCACCGGCGACTACATCGTGGTCTCCAAGCTGGCCTACGGCTGGAGCCGCGCGTCGCTGCCCCTGAACCCGCCGCTGTTCGAAGGCCGCCTGCTGGAGCGCAAGGCTCGACGCGGCGACGTGGTGGTGTTCCGGCTGCCGCGCGATCCGTCCCAGACCTGGATCAAGCGTGTGATCGGCCTGCCCGGCGACCGGGTTCAGGTCCGAGGCGGCCAGGTCTTCGTCAACGGCCAGGCCCTGGCGCAAACGGCCATCGGCCTGACATGGGACCACGATGCGCCGGACCGGCGGGTGTTGGCCGCCGAGGAGCGCGCCCCCGACGGCCGCCGGTATGTCACCTATGACGGCGGCCCTGGCCAGCCGGGCGACGACACCGACGTCTATGTCGTGCCGCCGGGCCAGTACTTCGTGATGGGCGACAACCGCGACAACTCGCTGGACGGCCGCTTTCCGCGCGAGCTGGGCGTGGGCCTGCTGCCGGCCGAGAACCTGGTGGGCCGGGCGAAGGTCGTGCTGCTGTCCTGGCGACCGGGCGCGTCCATCCTCAAGCCCTGGACGTGGCTGGACCTGCAGTGGGACCGCTTCCTGAAACCGATCCGGTAACGGCTGGGGACATGCCCTCGCGGCGTGTCCCCATCAGCATGCACCGAGCCAGGACTTGGGGACACGCCCAAGGGCATGTCCCCGTCAGCGCCCGCTGAACTCCTCGCGGCTCAGCACGCCGTCGTGGTTGGCGTCCAGGTGCTCGAAGGCCGCGTGGGCGGCGAGCGGTCGGGCCAGCGAGGGGGCGGCGACCGCGCCGACGGCCAGGCCCGCCACGGCGGCGGCCACGACCCGCCACACCAGGTTGGACCGGCCGGGCCTGGCCGTCCGGCCTTGCAGTTCCTGATCGATGAAGACGCGGACCGCCTCGCTGGCCGTGCGCCGCGTCTCGCGGCACCGCGCCATGAAGGCGACCTTGGTCTCGTACGGCAGACGGACCTCGAGCATCTCGCTCTTCTTGGGCGGCTTGCCAGCGCTCATGGGAACATCCTCTCGGCCTAGGCCCGAGAGCTAGCATCTTTCCCAGCGGCCAAAAAGAAAGCCCGGACCAAACGGACCGGGCTTTTGAAGTCGTTAGGGAGGAAACGCCCAGGAAGGGCAGAGGCGCTCGGCGCCTCACGGGGCTGCTGGTACCGCTAACAGCGTGCGATTGCAAGCGATTCCCAACACGGAAGGCGCGGCGAGCTGACGCACCCGTCGCTCGCCGCTTCCCCGCCCCTACTCGGCCGCCTCCTCCTCGTACTGGACCGGGGCGGCCTCGACCGCCAGGCCCAGCTTCTCGGACATCAGCAGAGTCAGCAGGGCCTGCATCACGCCGCCCGAAGCGCCCTCGCCGCCCGCGCCGGTGATCTGGACCTTGGGCACCACGTCGACGCCGCTGGTCTCCAGGGCCTCGGCGAAGCGCTCGGCCACCTGGCGGGCCAGCTGGTAGCGGGCGCCGCCCGAGGCCTCGACCTGGCTGGCGATGGCCTCGGCGGTGGCGAGACCGACCTTGGTCACCTTCTCGGCCTCGGCCCGCGCCAGGGCCACGACCTTGCCGGCCTCGCCCTCGCCGAGCAGGCGGGTGGCGTCGGCCTCGGCCTTGGCCAGCGTCCGGCGCTGCTGGGCCTCCTGCTCCGAGCGGGCCAGGTTGGCCTTACCGGCGTTCTGCTGCACCTGGATCGACAGCTGGCTCTCGGTGATCGCCGTCTGCTGCTTGGCCAAGGCCTCGGCCTCGCGCAGCTCGCGCTCCTTCTGGGCGGCGAACTTCTGCCGCTCGTAGGTGCCGACCTGCTCGTCGGCGATCTGCCGCTGGCGCAGCTGGGTCAGGATCTTCTCGATCTGGTCGTCGCCGCTGGCCGAGGGACGCGGCGTGCCGATCAGGACCTCCTGCAGCTCCAGGTTATAGAGGCCGAACTTGGCCTTCATCTCCTCGCTCGACTGGCCCTGGATCGCGCTGCGGTCCTGCAGGAGCTCGATCAGGGTGCGGGTCTGGCCGATGTTCTTGAAGTAGGCGCTGACCATCGGGTCCAGGGTCTGCTCGACCAGCTTCTTGATATCGCCGAACCGTTGGATGACCAGCGGCGCCTTGCGGTAGTCGATGTGCACCACGACCGAGACCGGCAGGGTCGGCTCGAACGCGTCGCGGGTGATCAGCGACACCTCGGCCAGGTTCTCGTCGAACTTGTGCGAGCCCACGGCCATCGTCTCCCACTTCAGGATGAAGTTGGTGGTAGGCACCATGGTCACGCGGCCGGCATAGGTGTTGAAGGCGTACTTGCCCGGCAGCAGCGGATCGCGCCACACGCCGCGCTCGCCGTTGGCCACCAGCTCGCCGTGGCGATAGCCCTCGCCCGACGTGTCCGCGCCCAGCGCGCCCGTATAGGACACCACCACGCCCACCTGGCCGACCTCGACCACGGTCTTGTTGATCCGCTCGACGGTCGCGAACAGCCGGTTGATGTAATAGGTGCCTTCGACCAGCACCTGCAGCTGGCGACCCTTGCGGCCGCCGGCGGCCAGGAACTTGCCGGCCTCCTGGAAACTGTTGTGGAAGGTCGCCGCATCGTCCGGGTCGCCGCCCACCAGCGGCGCGATCAGCTCGCCCGACGGCAGCCCGGGGCCGTCATGCACGGTGATCACCCCGATCTGGTCGTCGGCGTCCTTGATCACGACCGGCTCGAAGCCGCCGCGCTCCTCGATGATCTCCGACATCTGGGCCAGCAGGGCCGCCTCGTCGCGGTCCAGGCTGAGGGCGAAGGTCCGGTCCTTGGTCACCACCACGAACTGGGCCAGGTTTATCGCATAGGCGCCTTCGCGCAGGATCTTGCGCTGCGGGCCCTTCTGGCCGCCGGCCTCGAGGAAGGCGCGGGCGTTCTGGAAGTCGACGCCCTCGGGGTGCGTCGCCAGGGCCTGGTCGGCCTGCAGCGGCGCGCCGTCACGGGCGAAGACGTAGCCGATCCGCCCCTGCGGGATCGTCACCAGGGTCTGGACGTGCAGCCGGTACTGGAACGGGAAGAAGAAGTGCAGGCCGCCGCGCAGGACGTCGGGCTGGAAACCCGCCTCCTCCTTCAGCGCGATCAGGCCGCCGGCGATCGAACCGCGCCGGCTCCACAGCTTCTCCACCACCGCCACGCGGTTGTTGCCGATGTAGCGGATCATACCCGACAGCGCGACGAACGCCGCCAGAGCGAGCACGACGAAAAGCGCCGAACCGACCAGCGGTCCCAACGCCAAGACGTTAGACATTTAGGTAGCCCCATATGGCCGCCTGGGAAGCGATCATCGCTCCATGAAACAGCGGCCACGCTTCAGGTATGCATGCTGCAGCGCAGCGCAATCATGGGGCGATCACATCGGATCACGGACGCGAGAACTTCGTTACGGGAAGTTTATCCGACTTGTTTTCTCCCACTTCCCTGCTGACAACGGCGGCGCTTCCCCATAGCGTCCCGCGCCATGATCAGACCCTCGCTCCTGGCCATCGCGGCCTGCCTCGCCCTGTCGTCGCCGGTCCTGGCGGAAAAACTGACCCCGGAGCGGATCTTCGCCGACCCGGCCCTGAACGGTCCCACGGCCAAGGGCGTGGCCCTGTCGCCGGACGGCAAGCGGGTGACCTATCTGAAGGGCAAGGCCGAGGCGGCCAACGTCCAGGACCTGTGGGCGGCCGACGTCAAGGGCGGCGAGCCCTACCGGCTGATCGACTCGGCGGCCCTGTCGTCGGGCGGCAAGGAGCTGTCGGAAGCCGAGAAGGCCCGCCGCGAACGGGCCCGCGTCTCGGCCCGCGGCATCGTCGAATACAGCTGGGACGAGGAAGGCCGCTTCATCTTGGTGCCGCTGGACGGCGACCTCTATCTGGACAGCGTCGCCGACGGCAAGGTCACCCGCCTGACCCAGACCCCGGGCGACGAGGTCGACGCCAAGGTCTCGCCCAAGGGCGGCTTCGTCTCCTACGTCCGCGACCAGAACCTCTACATCAAGCCGGTGGCCGGCGGGGCCGAGAAGGCCCTGACCACCGAGGGCAAGGACGCCCTGTCGTTCGGCACGGCCGAGTTCGTCGCCCAGGAGGAGATGGACCGCTTCACCGGCTACTGGTGGAACCCCGCCGAGACCAGCATCGCCTATACCCGCGTCGACGAGAGCACGGTCGACGTGATCCCGCGCGCCGACATCGGCCCGGGCGGCGCCACGGTGGTCGAGCAGCGCTATCCGCGCGCCGGCCGTCCCAACGCCGTGGTCGACCTGTTCGTCCAGGACCTGGCCACCGGCAAGACGGTCCAGATCGACCTGGGCCCGAACAAGGACATCTATGTCGCCCGCGTCGACTGGTCGGCCGACGGCAAGACCCTGTACGTCCAGCGCCAGACCCGCGACCAGAAGACCGTCGAGCTGATCGCTTATGACCCGGCCACGGGCATGGGAAAGACCATCGTCACCGACACCGACGCCCACTGGATCGAGCTGGGCGACGACTTCAAGCCGCTCAAGGACGGCACGTTCCTGTGGTCGTCCGAGAAGTCGGGCTACAAGCACCTCTACCACTACGCCGCCAGCGGCAAGCTGATCGCCCAGATCACCCAGGGCGACTGGCCGGTGAACGCCCTGGAGGGCGTGGACGAGGCCCGCAAGACGGCGATCTTCTCGGCCTCGATCGACACCCCGCTGGAGCGCCGCATCTACGAGGTCAGCTACGCCAAGCCCGGCAAGCCCAAGCCCCTGACCCCGGCCGGCGGCTGGTGGACGGCCAAGGTCGCCGAGACCGGCGGCGCCTTCACCGCCGGCTACAGCGATCCCAAGACCCCGCCGCAGACCGCGCTTTACGACAACACCGGCAAGCGCGTCCGCTGGATCGAGGAGAACAAGCTCGACGCCAGCCACCCCTACGCGCCCTACGCCGCCACCCTGCCCGTCCCCGAGTACGGCACACTGAAGGCTTCGGACGGCGAGGTGCTGCACTACGAAATCCTCAAGCCGGTCGGCTTCGACCCGGCCAAGAAGTATCCGGCCATCGTCTCGGTCTACGGCGGCCCGCACGCCCAGACCGTCAGCCGCTCGTGGCAGAAGGTGTCGGAGCGTCCGTACCTGGAAGACGGCTACGTCATCTTCAAGCTGGACAACCGCGGCAGCACCAACCGCTCGGCTAAGTTCAAGCGCGCCCTGGACCGCCGCATGGGCACGGTCGAGGTCGAGGACCAGCTGGCCGGCGCCAAGTTCCTGGCGGGCCTTCCTTACGTCGACGCCGACAAGCTGGGTGTCATGGGCTGGTCGTACGGCGGGTTCATGACCCTCATGCTGATGACCGCGCCGGACACCCCGTTCAAGGCCGGCGCCGCGGGCGCTCCGCCCACGGAATGGGGCCTGTACGACACCCACTACACCGAGCAGTTCATGGGCAAGCCGGACGAGAACAAGGACGGCTACGCCAATTCCGACGTGCTCAACCGCCTGAAGAACCTCAAGCCCGGCAGCCTGCTGCTGCTGCACGGCATGGCCGACGACAACGTCATCTTCGAGAACAGCACCCGCCTGATCGCGGCGCTGGAGACCAAGGCCATCCCGTTCGAGATGATGCTCTATCCGGGAGAGCGCCACAGCGCGCCCGGCAGCAAGACCAAGGGCCTCCACGTGCTGAAGACGCACCTGGAGTTCTTCGATCGGCAGCTGAAGGGGCAGTAGGCGAAGCGGGGGACACACACTCACCCCGAGGCGTCGGCCAAGCGGGTCGAACGTTCTTCGTGAGTGTGTGTCCCCTACTCCGTCCCGAGCGTCTCCAGCACGAACTCGGCCCGCGCGCCGACGCCGGCCTTCGGCAGGATCGTCACCGCGTAGTCCAGCCGCTCATAGGCTTCCAGCAACCGCCCATACTCCGCCGACGCCGCCTCGAACCCGTGGAGCCGCTCCGGGTCGTTGACGTAGATCTCCGGCCAGGGTGGGGCCAAGAACACTTGGCGGTGGTAGCGATGGGTCCGGCCCAGCGGCTCTAAAGCCGCTTCGCCCGTCGCGTGCTCCAGGGCCGCCGCGGCGTCGACCAGGCCCCGGTCGAAGAACACCCAGCCTTCGGCCACCGCCGCGACCTCGCGATCCGCTAGGGCCATGGCGACGGCCCGCCGCGCGAAAGCCGCCGGATCGACCCAAGGTAAGGCCGCCCCGTCGCCGGCCAATTCCTCCAGCACGATCCGCCGCCCGGGTTCCTCCACAATGACATGGCCTCGCCGCCGGAGTTCCTCCAGCAAGGTCGACTTGCCGCCGCCGGAACAGCCGGAGATCACGACGAAACGGTTCAAGGTCGAGCCTCCTTCCAATTCCCCCTCTCTCTTTGAGAGAGGGAGGGACCCGCCGCGAAGCGGTGGGAGGGTGAGTGGTTACAGTCTCTCAGGACGAAGCGGTGACGAAGACGGATCTGGATCGACGGCCGTACCGACAGTGGACATCTGGATTGTTTCGAAAGGGCTCGACGGCTGCGGGTTTGCCGGCCGGCGGTGAAACCACTCACCCTCCCACCGCCTGCGGCGGCGGGCCCCTCCCTCTCTCAAAGAGAGAGGGATTCTGAAGCGCCTATCCTATGCGGATAGCGAACGAACCCGAGCGAAATCAACGTCCTGAACTTTCTCGACCCCGATCTGTCCCCACCTTCCAAACCCGCCGTATCCTGTACCCACCTCGCCGCACCGGAAAGGGCGCATGGCCAGCGACCGATGCGGCGGCGGGGGGCGATCGAGCGGGACTGGGCTGGAGGGGGTTACTCCAGCGTGTCCGGGGACTTCCATCGTTGGGGAGCCCGCCCGCCGTCGGCGTCGAACGGGGACAAAGCGCGTGTTCGCCCTTAGGCCCGCGCCCCCGGCGGCCGGGAAAGCTGGAAACAGCCGCCCCGGGTCCGGCTAAGCCTCAACAGGGCTGCCCACCGGACGCTGGCGGATAACGCATCGCGCGGAGCGACTGGCTTCGTCGAAACGGTACACACTTTTGCACTCCGGACGTCGTCCGGCGCTCCGCGTCCCCTTCCATCAGCTCACAGCCATTTGGCGTGGGATCACACCGACTTGCCCCCACCTGGCGGCTTCGCCGCCTGTCCGCCCCCGTAGGGGGCGGAGCCTTCGCACCAGCGCTCTCCCCCCGCGGGGGAAGACGACCGCGAAGCGGTCCGTAGGGGGCAAGTGTTCGCCGCACCGCCCTTGACTTCCGTAGCGAAAGAAAACGAACCTTCGCATGCGAAACAATCCAAGGCCCACAGCGTGACCTCCTACACCGACCTCCTCGCCGCCATGACCGCAGCCGACACCGGCTTCACCGCCCCAATGAAGGTCAATGTCACCGACGACTGGCGCCAGGGCCGCACCACCTATGGCGGTCTCAGCGCGGCGCTGTGCGTCGAGGCGGCCCAGCGGACCTTCGCCGACGCCCCGCCCCTGCGCTCGGCCCAGTTCGCCTTCGTGGGGCCGGCGGCGGGCGAGCTGTCGATCCAGGTCAGGCCGCTGCGCCAAGGCAAGTCGACCCTGTTCGTCGCCGTCGACCTGGTGGGCGAGCAGGGCGTGGCCACCCACGGCGTGCTGACCTTCGGCGCGGCCCGCGCATCGGTGGTGGCCTATGGCGAGGTCCCCTGCCCGACCGTGGCCCCGCCGCAGGCCTGCGAGCCTTTCTTCCCCGGCGAGCGCGGCGGCCCCAACTTCACGGGCCAGTTCGAGGTGCGCATGGCCGGCGGGGCGCGGCCGCTGTCGGGCGAGGCTCCGGAATACCTGCTGTGGATCCGGCATCGCGACCCGGCCGCCCGCACGCTGTCGGCCCTGGTCGCCCTGGCCGACACCCCGCCGCCCCCGGCCATGACCCTGTTCCCGACCTTCGGCCCGATCTCGACCATGACCTGGGCCCTCGACATCGTGGGCTTGCCGGATGCGAAAGACGACGGCTGGCGGCTGCTGCGCAGCCGGGCGGAGACCATCGCCGACGGCTACTCGACCCAGGAGATGCACCTGTGGGACGCCGCCGGAACGCCGTTGATCGTTGCGCGGCAGAACGTGGCGGTGTTCATCTGAGGACTGGCCAAGTTGGGGGACGACGCGTGACTCGGAAGACCTTGCTGATCGGCGGCGCGATGGCCGCGCTCCTGTCCTGCGCGACGCCTTCGCTGGCGGCCCCGGCCCCTCAAAAGTCGAGCGTCATGGACGCCAAGTCGCCGGACGAGTTCCTCAAGGCCCTGGCGGGGCCCCGCGACTTCGACATCATGCCGCGTGGCGGCTCCATCACCGAGACGCAGGCCAGCCTGAGCCGCGGCAGGTCCACCGCGAACGACGAGGTCCTGTACCTGCTCTGGGCCTATCACATCCACAACTCCAAGCTCCACGCCGTCATCGCCCTGAACCCGCACGCCCTGGCCGACGCCCGGGCGCTGGACGCCGAGCGCCAGGCCGGCAAGGTCCGGGGGCCGCTGCACGGCGTGTCGATCCTGCTGAAGGACAATATCGAAAGCGCCGACGACACGGCCACCACCGCCGGCTCGCTGGCGCTGAAGGACAATGTCACCAACCGCGACGCCCCGCTGGTCAAGCGACTGACCGACGCCGGCATGGTGATCCTGGGCAAGACCAACCTGTCGGAATGGGCCAACATCCGCTCCAACCACTCGATCAGCGGCTGGAGCGCGGTGGGCGGCACGGTGCGCAATCCGTATGTGCTGGACCGCAGCGCCTGCGGCTCGTCCAGCGGTTCGGGCGCGGCGGTGGCGGCGTACCTGGCCCCGGCGGCGATCGGCACCGAGACCGACGGCTCGATCACCTGCCCCGCCGCGATCAACGGCCTGGTCGGCCTCAAGCCCACCGTCGGCCTCGTCTCGCGCACCCACATCGTGCCGATCAGCCACAGCCAGGACACCGCGGGCCCGATGACCCGCACGGTCACCGACGCGGCCCTGGTGCTGACCGCCATCGCCGGCTCCGACTCCGCCGACCCGGCGACCAAGGAGGCCGACGCCCGCAAGACCGACTACGCCAAGGGGTTGTCGAAGGACGCCCTGAAGGGCGTGACCCTGGCCGTCGCACGCTTCTACACCGGTTATTCGCCGGGCACGGACGCGGTGTTCGAGCAGGCGCTGAAGGACCTCAAGGCCCAGGGCGCGACCCTGGTGGACGTGAAGGATTTCGACGAGGGCCCGATCGGCAAGGCCGAGGGCGTGGTGCTCTACACCGAGCTCAAGGTCGACCTGAACGCCTACCTGGCCTCGACCGACCCGGCCAAGGTCAAGACCCGCACGCTGGAGGACCTGATCGCCTTCAACAAGGCCACGCCCAAGGAGCTGGAATGGTTCGGCCAGGAGAGCTTCGAGAAGGCCCAGGCCACCAAGGGCTATGATGATCCGGAGTACATCAAGGCCGCCGCCGACGCCAAGCGCCTGGCGGGGCCCGAGGGCATCGACAAGATCCTGAAGGACACGGGCGCGATCGCCATCGTCGCCCCGACCACCGGCCCGGCCTGGACCATCGACCCGCTGAACGGCGACCACTACGGCGGCTCGTCCACCACCCTGCCCGCCGTGGCCGGCTATCCGCACCTGACCGTGCCGATGGGCGCCGTCGGCGGCCTGCCGGTGGGTTTGAGCTTCATCGGCCCGGCCTGGAGCGAGGCCCGACTGCTGAACCTGGGCTACGCCTACGAACAGGCGACGCGCCGGCGCAAGGACCCGAAATTCCTGCCGACGGTGGCGCCATAGACGCCCTCTCCCAGAGGGAGAGGGAGGGGCCCGGCCGCGAAGCGGTTGGGAGGGTGAGGGGTTACACCCTCACCGATTCCACGCGAACGCTCTGCCGGCACGCCGGCCAACTTAGAACCCCCTCCCAAGCTTCGCTTGGGTCGCTCCCTCTCCCCATGGGAGAGGGTTCAAGGTTCAGACCTTCGGCCGGATCTTGTCGATCGGCGGCGGGGGCGGCGTCACGCGGGAGACGTCGGGCGACGGGACCGGCGGCGTGCGCGGGGGCGGATAGTAGCGATGCCCGCAGCCGCACAGGGCCAGGGCCAGGCCGCCCAGAAGCAGGGTCGTCCTCAGCATCCCGGACGTCCGTCGCCGCGCGGACCCGAGCCCAGGCCGCCGTTCGCGCCGAGGCCCAGCCCTTCGCGGAAGCAGCGGTTGTCGCCGCGCGGGTCCCAATACTGCGTCGAGCCGTCCGGAGCCCGGAACGCCCAGCGTTCGCCGGTCTCGCCGGTGCGGCCGGTGACCTGCATGTCGCCCGGTCCGCTGGAATTGACGCGATAGGCGTCGCCCGACAGGCGGTCGACGGCGCAGGACTCGGTGACGCCGGGCCGGCTGAGGTCGCCGCGCAGGGCGGCCGACGAGCCGGTGTCGCGGTTGAACGCGCTGACCTCGGTCTGCCCCTTGCCGCCGACGAACACCTGGGTGCCGGTGGCGCGATCATAGGTCATGACGTCGGGCGCCTCGCCGGTAAGGGGCGCGCCGCAGGGCATGGGGCGGCTGGCGGGACCGGTCCCGGCCAGGACCCGATCCTGGGCCGAGGCGACGCCGACCAGGCTGGTCGAGGCGACCAGGGCGGCCATCAGGCCGACGGCGAGCTTGCTCATCGCGGGGATCCCCCTTGCTGAGGAGTGGACGGGACATAGGGCTGCGGCGAGCCCGGGCCGACCGGTCCGCCGGCCAGGGCGGGCGCGGCGACGTCGGCCGTGACGATCCCCTGGGGCCAGTAGCCGTCGAAGTCCTGGCGGGCCCGGTCACGGGGCGTGCGGAACAGCTCCGGCCCCTCGAACCACGGCTGGCAGGTCAGCTTGCCGTCGAAATAGCCGGTGATCAGGGCCTCGCAGCCGCCCGGCTTGGCGTAGACGCGGTTGTCGCGGGCCCGCACCTGGGCGCCGTTGTCGGCGAACAGGCCGGCGCGCATCACCCCGGCGATGGCGTTGTCGGCGGCGTAGACCGTGCCCGAGCCGGCGTAGACGCCCACGTCGGTGGCTTCAAGCTTGCCGTCCAGCACGCGCACGTCGGCGTTCTCGACCACCACCGCCCAGTCGGCGTCGCGGACCACGGGGCGCAGCAGGGTCGTCTCGTCGCCGCCGCCCACATAGATGCCGCGCGAGAAGCCGTCGACATAGAGGCCTTCAATCTGCACCAGCTGCGAGCGGTTCATGCCGGCCAGCACGAAGCCGGCCGAGTTGCGGCTGCGGCTGGAGCCGGTCCAGTCGCCCAGGCGGACGACGCGCATGTCGCGGATGCGGCTGTCGTCGCCGGCCTCGAACGCCGCGCCGATCGCGGTGGCCGCGACCTCGACATTGTCGGCCATGACCGTGCCGGTCGCCTTGACCACCGCCTGGCGGGTGCGGCCGATGAAGGTGGTGTTGGCGACCTCCAGGCGGCTGTCGCTCAGGTCCAGCGCCGAGCCCTCGCCGTCGTAGCGGACGACCACGTCCTTCAGGGCCAGCTCGGTGGCGCGGCCGGTGATGCACGAATTGGAGCCGGCGCGCATGGCGTCGATGCCCACGCCCTCGATCACCACGTAGCTCACGCCCGGCGCGATGCGGATGCAGGGCTGGTCGATCGCCGCGGCCAGGATCGGCCGGCCGCGCGACGGGACATAGCCGTCGACCTCGATGGTCACCGAACGGGTGATGTTCAGCGAGTCGACGCAGGCCCCGCCGCCGCGCGAACGCAGGGTCAGGGTGCCGCCCTCATACAGCCGCTCCAGCGCGTCGCTGACCTCGCCCGGATAGGCCCGGTCGCAGTCGACGAAGGTGTGATAGCGCCCGCCGCCCCGGCCGTAGCCGCCATCGCCGTACCCGTAGCGCGGCTTGTGCTTGCGGTAGTGCCGGGGTCCGCAACCCTTGGAGAGGTTCGGCTCCAGCAGGAGGCCGAAGCACGGACGGATCTGCTGGTCGATCTTGGCGTCGGGCGATCCCGCGACGGCGGCCTCGGGCGCGACGCCCAGCGCCAGCCCGCCGACCACGGTGGTCCAGGCCGCCAGGGCCGCGACGAACGTGCGGGGGCGGATCATCGATAGTCCCTTTCGGCATAGGGCGGCGGCCGTGACTCGCCGGAGGCGCGCGGCGGCCGCGAGACCTGGGAGAGCAGCTGCTGCAGGCGCCAGACCGACGGCTTGAAGCCGGCCAGGGCGCCGTCCAGCTGGTAGACCACGGCCTTGGCCCGGTCCTGGTCGGCCACACCCTGCAGGCCCAGCGAGAAGAAGGTCGACATGGCGTACTTGGCCTCGGCCGAGCCCTGGCGTTCGGCCTCCTCGTACCAGTGGTAGGCCCGGGCATAGTCGCGCGGCACGCCCACGCCCTCGGAGTACATGACCGCCAGGACCAGCTGGGCCTTGGACGAACCGTTGACCGCCGCGTACTGGACGGCCCGCACCTTCTCGATGCCCGACAGGCGGCCGGTGATCGGCCGGCCGATCATGGCCTGGAAGGTCTGGGCGTCGTTGACGCTGAGCATGTGCTCGTCCAGCACCGGCGCCGGGATCACCCGCAGATAGGCCAGGGCCTCGCCGATGTGCACGAACGGCAGCTCGTTCATCCGCGCCAGGGCCGCTTCCTTGGCGTCGCCCGACGGGTCGCTTTCGTCGGAATGCGGCACGCCGCTGTCGGGCGATTCGGGCGGATAGAACTCGTAGGGCGGGATCCAGCGCTTGGCCTTGGTCTCGACGAAGCCGCCGTACGAAGCCCGCTGCGGCGAAGAGCGCTCGAAGTCCTTGAGCATCACATAGGCCGACACGTCGCCCGTCTGCACGGCCAGGTAATTGTAGAGATAGGCGTCGACGTCGTTGCGGCGGAACAGGTCCAGGGCGGCCGGCGCGCCCATGCGCTTGGCCGAGCCGTAGGCCTCGATGGCCTGCGGGTTGTCGGACGGCTCGCCGAACGGCCCGAAGAAGCCGTCGTGCATGCGGGCCAGGGCCCGGTAGCCGTCGGCCCCCTGGGTGGAAAGTATGTAGATCACGCGGTTGCGGACCTTCTCGCGTTCCTCGGTCGACATCCGCGACAGAAGACGGTCCAGGGCGCCGTAGGCGGCGTGCCGTTCGAAGGCCCGGCAGTCGTCGAATCTGGACAGCGGCCCCTGGTCCTTGCCGCCGCGCCGCTCGTACGCCGCGATGGGCGAATAGCCGCCGGAATTGGCCAGGGCCATGGCGTACCAGACCGCCGCCTCGACCGGATCTTCCAGGTTCTTGTCGACCGCGCGCTGGCCCTCGTAACGACGGGCCAACTCCAGCTGGGCGAAGAAATCGCCGCGGAATCCGCCCTGGCGAAGCGAGCGGATTTCCTGCTGCTGCTGATTGAACTGGCCGGAAACCCCTTGCGCGGCCTGGGGCCGAGGGCAGGCGCTGGCGCGCTTGTGGAACAGGAAGCTGGGTCCCGTGTCGCATCCGACGAGCGGAATCACGACCGCCGCCACCACCGCCCCGACCGGCAGGCGGCGGATCAGCGTCGCGCGGTTTTCAACCACATAGGCCAGCCCTCGCTTGAGGGCGGCGAGATGAGAAACAGCATTGCTGGTCTCGTGCATCGCTCCCCCTCAGCACGCCGTTAACCATGATTGACAAATCCACTCATGTGCTTGGCCGTAAGGACTGTCAAGCTCGCGGAACGCCGTTCGCGAGACCGTCATGAAAGTGCCCACAGAAGGATTCCCGCCTCAGGGGAATCCCTAGGTTTTCAGTCATGGTCACGCTTGTTTTCGCGAGACTTTGGGTCAAGTCCGGCCGGCCGATCCGGCAGGCGGTCAAAGCCGCTCGCGGCGGACCCTGGCGATGGCCTTGAGCACCTCGTCGCGATTCTTGGCCGCCTTGGCCCAGGCCGGCAGGCGCGAGACGATCGAGGCGTTGCGGACCCCGCCGTCCGGCGCCGGAGTCTCCTCGCGCAGCCCACCGGCCAGGTAGCGCTCCAGGTAGTCGAGATGGTCCTCGTTCCAGGCGACGAGCGCCCCGTGGCGCGTCTCGGCCCGCAGGCGCGGCGGTTGGCCCATGAACGGATCGGCGACCACGCCCATCGGCGTTTCCGGCTGGTCTCGCGTCAGCCCGCAGTCCTCGCAGACCAGACGGCGGGCGGCGAAATCGACAGCGCGGCCGCCGGGATCGCCGACATGGATCACCGCGCTGCCCGCGCAGGCCGGACAATCGACCAGCAGGCGACGGCCAAAGGCTTCCGGCGGCAAGGCCGCCACGCGCGACCGGGATGTCTGACTCATGGGCGCTCCGCGAAGAGCGCGCAGACTAGGTGTTCATCCCCAGGAAGGACAGCCGGTCGCGCTGCTCCCGGGTGCCCGGCGTGAAGTACTTCACCGACCAGCTGTCGTCGTCCTTCAGGGCGAAGACCTGGTTGGCCTGCAGCTTCTCGTCCTTGCGCGAGCGGAACCAGTAGTGCTCGAACATCCGCATGAAGTCGGCCACGTAGACGTCGGCCACCGCCGTGTCGCCGCGGAAGACCAGCACGTTGGAATCGTTGGCCACGGTCGAGTTGGTCGAGAAGTTGGCCGACCCCGTGACCAGCACCGGATCCGGACCGAACGGATCGGCCAGGATGATCTTGGAATGGATGTGGATGCCGGCGTGGTGGAAGCTCTCGTCGACCATCAGCCGATCGCGGTCCAGCTTGCGCTTCTGGAAGTCGGCCAGCTTCAGGCCCTCGAAGGGCTTGGCCACGGCGGCCATGTTGCCGGGGTCGGCGTTCAGCTTGTCGATATTGCCCTTCTCGCCGTACGACCCCTCCTTGTCGGCCAGCAAGAAGCGCATGGCCCCGTCGGTCGGGGTCCCTAGAACGTTGCGGATCCGCTCGTGCAGGGCGAAAGGCGCGCTGACCATCAGCACCTTGGCCGTTCTGCAGATGTCGGCGTAGAGGTCGATCATCGACAGGCCGTTCTGCGGCGAGAACAGCGGCGTCGCCCCGTGGGCCAGGGTGTCGCGCGAGGCCGGGACGGGGGTGATCACGTCGTTCTTGGCCTGGGTCTCGTCGATGCTGAGGTCCTGGGTCAGGACCTGGAAACCGGCTTCGTAGCGTTCGGCCACGGCCGTGTCGTAGATCGCGTGGCCGACGTTCAGCTGGCCGTAGATGCCGCCTTCGGTCCAGTTGGTGCCGCCGGTCCACACCGCGATCGGCTTAAGGGCGCCCGTCGCGTCCTTCTTCAGCAGCACCAGGTACTTGTTGTGCATGATCGCCGAGCCCTTGGTGCGGGCCGTGGTGGCGAAGGTGACGCCCAGGCTGGCGATGGCGTGCTGGTTCTCGGCCTTCGTGTTGCCGCCGGCCCGGGCGTGATAGACGATGTGCACCTCGGCCCCGCGCCCCTGGGCCTGGATCAGCGCCTTGATCGGGGTGGGCTTCTCGAATTCGTAGATGCAGCCGTGCAGGGCGTAGTCGGGCCCGTCGGCCTTGGCGATGAAGGCGACGATCGCCTCCTCCAGCCCGCGCGACAGCCAGGTCAGGGCGTCGGGGATGTCGTCGGGATCGTTGTCGCCGAACCGGTTCACATAGGCTTGGCTGGCCGCGGCGCCGCGGTTGAAGAAGACCGAGGTGGCCTCGTTGCGGCAATCCTCGGTGCGCAGTTCAAGGGCCACGCCGCCGGCGATCACGTCGAAGCCGCCGGGGCGCTCGGCCAGCACGCCCTGGGCGATGATGTCGGCCGGCGTCCCATAGCGGGCGATCACCCGGTAGCGGTAGAGCCGGCCCGGCTCGGTGGTGTAGTCGCCCCAGCGGAACTTCTGCAGCGGCGCCCGGGCCGTCGTCACCTGTTCGGCGCGCGGGTCGCTCAGGAACCGCAGGGAATTGGGCAGCCAGCGGCGGTCGCCCGTCTCGACGTCGGTGCGTTCGATGGAAAAGCCCAGGCAGCCGGTCCGCCGTGCGTCGGCCAGATCGAACGCCAGCAGGACGGCGTGGGTCCCCGCGATGATCCTGACCGTCAGACCGTCCTTCGAAGCTCTCGCGCGCATCGCCCACCCTTCCCGTGATCTTTCGCGGGAGGATGGACGAGACGCACTTTAAAGGCGAGTCATGTTCGACGAACCCCGGTCACCGCCCGGTCGGCATGTCCTTGAAGGCCACGTCCTTGTCGACCCGCACGTCGCCGGGCAGGCCCAGGACCCGTTCGGCGATGATGTTCTTGAGGATCTCGTCCGTGCCGCCCGCGATCCGCAGGCCCGGGGCCCACATCAGGCTCTGCTGGAACGCCGCCTCCATCGGGGCCAGGGCCGGATCGGTCAGGATCCCGTACTCGCCCTGCGCCTCGACGGCGGTGTTGGCCAGGTCCTGTAGCTGGTTGGCCGAGATGATCTTGCCGATCGAGCTCTCGGGTCCCGGCGTCTGGCCGCGCGACAGGGCGGTCATGGTCCGGAAGCGGGTGAACTTCAGCCCCTGGGAGTTGACGTACCAGTCGGCCAGCTTCTCGCGGAACGCCTGGTCCTTCAGGGCCGGGCCGTTAGCGCCCGACAGGCCCCGGGCCAGCTCCATCACCTGGCGGTAGTCCGGACCGGCCGAGCCGCCGACGGCCAGGCGCTCGTTCATCAGGGTGACCAGGGCCACCTGCCAGCCCTGCCCCACCTCGCCGAGGCGCTGGCTGTCCTTGACCCGCAGGTCGGTGAAATAGACCTCGTTGAACTCGCGGCCGCCCGACATCTGGTGGATCGGCCGGCACTCGACCGCGGCGTCGCGCATGTCGATCCAGAACATGGTCAGGCCCTTGTGCTTGGGCACGTCGGGATCGGTCCGGACCAGCAGGATGCCGTAGTCGCAGTAGTGGGCGCCGGTGGTCCAGACCTTCTGGCCGTTGATCACCCAGTCGTCACCGTCCTTCACCGCCCGGGTCCGCAGCGCCGCCACGTCCGACCCGCCGGCCGGCTCCGAGAACAGCTGGCACCAGATCTCCTCGCCCTTCACGGCCGGCGAGACGAAGCGCTTCTTGGTGTCGTCGTTGGCGAAGGCCATGACGGTGGGCACGCACATGCCCAGGCCGATGGTGAAGTAGCCGTACGAGACGCCGGCCTTGGCCTCTTCCTGGCCGAAGATCACCGACTGGATCGGCGTGCCGCCGCCCCCGCCGATGGCCGCGGGCCAGGTGATGCAGGCGTAGCCGGCCGCGGCCTTGCGGGCCTGCCAAGCCTTGCCGGCCGCCATGTGCTCGGGCGTGGTCGGCTTGGGATCGCCGTGCTCGGCGCGATGGGCGGCGGCGTTCTCGGCCAGCCAGGCGCGGGCCTTCTCGCGATAGGCGGCTTCTTCGGGGGAGTCGTTGAAATCCATGATCTTCAGGTCCCTTAAGCCGCGTTCTTCTTCTCGAGTTCGCTCACCAGCCGCTCCTTCCAGAGCTTGGGCGAACCGGCCACCAGGCTCAGCTGCCGCGAGCGGCGGTAGTAGAGGTGGCAGTCGACGTCCCAGGTGAAGCCCATGCCGCCATGCACCTGGACGCTTTCCTTGCTGGCGAACCAGAAGGCGTCCGAAGCGGCGATGCGGGCGGCGGCGGCGGCGGTCGGCAGCTCCGGCGCGTCGACGTTCAGGGCCCAGGCCCCGTAGTAGGCGTTGGAGCGGGCGACCTCGTTCTTGACGTACATGTCGGCCAGCTTGTGCTTGATCGCCTGGTAGCCGGCGATCGTCCGGCCGAAGGCGTAGCGGCCCAGGGCGTATTCCTTGGCCATCTCCAGGCAGCGGTCGGCCCCGCCCAGCTGTTCGAAGGCCAGCAGCACGGCGGCGCGGTCCAGGATCGCCTGGACCAGCTCGAAGCCCTGCCCCGGCTCGCCCAGCCGGTCGGCGCTGGCGCCTTCGAAGGTCAGGCGGGCCACGCCGCGCGTCGGGTCCAGGCTCTGCAGGGTCTCGACCTTGACGCCGCTGGCCTTCAGGTCGACCAGGAACAGGCCGGGACGCCCGCCCTCGTTGGCCAGCACCACGGCCATGCCGGCCGCGTCGCCGTCGGTGACCGGGATCTTGACGCCCGACAGCTTGCCGCCCTCGACCCTGGCCTGCAGCGAAGACGGGGTGACCACGCCGGGACCTTCCGAGGTCGCCAGGCAGCCGATCAGCTCGCCGGCGGCGATGCGCGGCAGGACGGCGGCCTTCTGGGCGTCGCTGCCGTGGGCCATCACGGCCTCGGCCAGGATGTAGACGGTGGAGGCGAAGGGGATCGGCGCCACCGCGCGGCCCAGCTCCTCGGCGATGGCGCACAGATCCACTCGCCCCAGGCCCAGGCCGTTGTACTCCTCGGGAATGGCCGCCCCCAGCCAGCCCTGCTCGGCCACGGCGGCCCACAGGCCGTCGTCGTAGCTCCTGGCCGGATCGTCGAGCACGCCGCGCACCACGGTCGACGGACAGCGGGCGGCGAGGAACTTGCGCGCCTCGTCCTTGAGGAACTTCTGATCGTCCGAATAGTCGAAATCCACGTGGATTTCCTCCCTTGGACCGCTCTGCCGGCGGCGTCGGAAAGCACGATGAACGATCGTTCGTCCGAGGGAAAGATTGACCTCGCGTCAAGGATTTCAGGTTCTTATGGCGGCCCCGAACTCAGAGAGAACGTGTGCGTGGCCAAGACCGTCTTCCAGCGGAACCAGAAGGTGTGGGTCGAGAGCGTCGGCGCCTGGGCCACGATCGAGAAGATCGTACCGGTCTGGGCCAAGGGCTTCGACGAACCCGTGCGCGTCACCTACGACGTCGGCCTGGGCCGCGAGTTCCAGGCCAGCGAGCTGAAGCCGGAAGACCGCATCGACGAGGCCGGCGCCGCCGCCACGGCCAATTGGCGCATCCTGCGGGCCCGCAACAAGTGGCAGCAGGAGAGCGACTGCCTGCACCATCCCTATCCCGGCACCTATCCGGTGGTGGTCACCGATCCCAACGACTGGGGCGGCTGGCGCACGCCGGGCGCCGAGTATGACCGCGACCCGCGCAAGATCGAGTTCCAGGCCCGGCTGATCGCCGCCGCGCCGCAACTGCACGCCCTGGCCCGCCAGCTGGTCGAGCTGGCCGCCGACAGCCCCGAGGACGCCCCGCCGGCCCTGGTGGCCCTGGCCCAGCGCGCCTCGGCCATCGAACGGGCGCTCCACGAAGTGCCGGCCGCGGCCGAAGCCGCGCCGGGCGTCGTCGAGGCGGGGTGAAGCCGGGGACATGCCCTCGGGCGTGTCCCCATCAGCCTCCACGGCGCCAGGACTTGGGGACACGCGCGAGCGCATGTCCCCGGCCGTGAAACCCGGCGGGTGGTGGGAAGGGTGCGAAGCGCCCGGGCCTCGCCCGGAGAAGCTTTGATGTTGTTACCGTTTCGACGAAGACAGGCGCTTCGCGCGACCGTTTATCCGAAAGCCCGCGACGCTGAGCCCTGTTAGGGCCTCGCCGCCTTGAAGCCTCCGACGGGCGGGGCCGGAGCAACGCCTCCAGTCCTGGACCGCGAGCGCGTCACCGCCCGCCTGCCGCCTAGTCGGCCCCCATCCAACGCCGTTTATTTTCGAGGCCCGGCCGGCACCAGATGGACAGGGTTGTCCTCCGAAGAGAACACCGACAGAGCTTCCCGCTCGATCGCCCCCGAAAGCCGCATCGGTCGCCGTACGTGCGCCCTCCCCCGCCTTCAGGTGACATCAGGATACGGGCGCCTGGAAGGGTGAGCATAAGTTTAGTCGAAAAAGTTCAAGACCTTGAAAACGCTAAACTTAATTCGCTATCCGCCGAGGATAGACGGCCCTTCCTTCCCCCTTGTGGGGAGGGTGGCCCTGGCGGAGCCAGGGTCGGGTGGGGTTTGCAGACCCTGCAAACAAGCCCCGGCCGACACCCTGCACCGATCCCCCACCCGACCCGCTACGCGGGCCACCCTCCCCGCAAGGGGGAGGGACGGGGTTCTTGGTGGGGACACGCCCAAGGGCATGTCCCCGGGCGGCTCTAGGCCGCGTCGGGCGCCGGCTTGAAGTTGCCCCGCTTCCACGCCCAGTACAGCACCGCCACCGCCACGGCGGTCCCCACCACCATGGCCGGGACCGAGGCCTCCGGCCCGAAGGGACCGCCGCTCAGCCAGTCGGGCGCGCCCGCCTTGGGCTGGCTGAGATAGAGGCTCTGCTTGACCGGCAGGCCCGACACCCGCGCGCCGAAGATCCAGCCCTGGGTGAAGTTCCAGGCCCCGTGCACGCCGATGGAGATCCACAGCCGGCCGGTCAGCAGGTAGAACGAGGCCAGCATCAGGCCCGCCTCCACCGCGATGGCGACGGCCGCGATCGGGCTGGCGTTGGGGTTGCCCAGGTGCGCCAGGCCGAAGAACGCCGCCGAGACCGCCAGGGCGGGCCACGCCCCGAAGGCGCGCATCAGCAGCCGCAGCAGGATCGCCCGGAACATCAGCTCCTCGAAGCTGCCCGAGGAGATGGCGACGCCGATCATCTCCCAGGGCGACGCCGCGCGCGGTCCGGTGATCTCGTACAGGCCCGAGAACACCAGCGCCCCGACCACCACGACCATCATCGCCACGCCCAGCCCGACGCCGACCAGCAGTTCCCAGGCGGCCTGCTTCAGCGCCAGTTCGCCGGGCCAGCGCGCCTCCGCCCCCTTGGTCAGGAGCGCGTAGAGGCCCAGGGCGGCGATGCTGACCACGGCCGTGAGCAGGGCGCCCGGCGCCGGGGCCATGAAGGCGCGGTCGGGCGAGGTGAGGAAGGCCAGGAGGCCGTAGATGAAGCCGAACAGGACGAACAGCGCCGCCCCCCAGCCCAGCGACCGCAGCCAGCGCAGCGGCCCGGGATGCAGGACGCGACGCGAGCCGATCTCCAGCCCGGCGACCGACGGCGAAACTTCTGTATGCGACATGAAACGGCTCCCCCGGAACGAGCCCGAAGCCTTGGCGGGTTCGCGTCCGGGTTCAAGTGAAGAACTGTTCAGGCTTGGCCGTCCGTCGCCGCCGCCTCCGCCGCCGGGGGCCAGTCACGGCCCGAACCCGGCCGGCGCAGGCGTCCGTGGGTGGTGAACTCGACCACCGGCCGCACGACGCCCAGGTCGACCTCGCCGCCCGTCGGCGTCAGTCGCCAGCAGCGCCGCCCCACCCAGATCAGCACCTCCAGCCCGTCGGCCGCCCCCGCGGCGGCCCAGCCGCGCAGGGTGGCCTCGAACGGCGCGCGCCGCCAGGCGGTCGGCTGGCTGGGATCGAGCTCGACATTGACGGTCCGCCCGCCCTGCCCCGCGTGCAGCACGAAGCCGCTGCGGTCGGGCCGCCAGGCTTCGTCCAGCCGCTCGTCCAGCAGCCAGTCGCAGGCGAAGTCGGCGCAGCCCCGGGGCCGGACCTCGTAGATCCCGCAGCCCTTGTCGCGCTTGTAGTAGCGGCACCAGACGTGCGGCGCCTTCTCCAGCTCGCGCACGCCGATCAGCTTGCAGCACTGACCGCACGCGCCGCATTCCCGCACGCTCATGGACCATCCCCGGATCGATGGCGGCACACGCGGACAAATCGACGATCGGGTCAAGTGCGCCCTCGCCCCGCCCCACGTCCTTGCCTACATTGGCCGCATGCGCACAGACACGCCCCAGCCCGTCCGCCTGTCGGACTACCGCCCGTTCCCGTTCACGATCGAGACCACCGCCCTGGAGTTCCGGCTGGAGCCCAGCGCGACGCGGGTCAAGGCGACGCTGGCGATCAAACGTAGCGGCGCGGCGGGCGAGCCGCTGTTCCTGAACGGCGAGCGGCTGAAGCTGATCTCGGCGGCCATCGACGGCCAGGCGCTCAGCGCCAACGAATACCGCCTCGACGGCGAAGGCCTGACGATCCACCAGGTCCCGGACGGCTTCGTCCTGACCACCGAGGTCGAGATCGATCCGTCGGCCAACAAGGCGCTGATGGGCCTTTACATGTCCGGCGGCCGGTTCTGCACCCAGTGCGAGGCCGAGGGCTTCCGGACCATCACCTTCTTCCCCGACCGGCCGGACGTGCTGAGCCGCTTCACGGCGCGGATCGAGGCCGACAAGGCCTTCGCCCACCTGCTGAGCAACGGCAACCTGCTGGAGTCGGGCGAGCTGCCCGGCGGCCGCCACTTCGCGGTCTGGAACGACCCCTTCCCCAAGCCGGCCTATCTGTTCGCCCTGGTGGCCGGCGAGCTGGACGTGCTGGAGGACAGCTTCGTCACCATGAGCGGCCGCACCGTGGCCCTGAAGGTGTTCGTCGATCCCGGCCAGGCCCCGCGCGCCGCCTACGCCCTGGACGCCCTGAAGCGTTCGATGAAATGGGACGAGGAGGCGTTCGGCCGCGAATACGACCTGGACCTGTTCATGATCGTCGCCGTGCGCGACTTCAACTTCGGGGCCATGGAGAACAAGGGGCTGAACATCTTCAACAGCAGCCTGCTGCTGGCCCAGCCCGAGACCGCCACCGACATGGACTACGAGCGCATCGAAAGCGTCGTGGCCCACGAGTACTTCCACAACTGGACCGGCAACCGCATCACCTGCCGCGACTGGTTCCAGCTGTGCCTGAAGGAGGGCCTGACGGTCTTCCGCGACCAGAGCTTCAGCGCGGACATGCGCGGCGAGGCCGTCCAACGGATCAAGGACGTCAAGGCCCTGCGCGCCCGCCAGTTCGCCGAGGACGCCGGCCCCCTGGCCCACCCGGTGCGCCCCAACAGCTATCTGAAGATCGACAACTTCTACACGGCCACGATCTACGAGAAGGGCTCCGAGCTCATCCGTATGCTGAAGACGATCCTGGGCGCGGCGACCTTCCGCAAGAGCCTGGACCTCTATTTCGAGCGCCACGACGGCGAGGCGACCACGGTCGAGGCCTTCATCGCCTGCTTCGCCGACGCCTCGGGCCGCGACATGAGCGACTTCTTCGCCTGGTACGAACAGGCCGGGACCCCGGCGGTGTCGCTGACCCACGCCTATGACGCGGCCGCCAAGGCGCTGGAGATCACCCTCGCCCAGTCCACCGCCCCGACCAACGGCCAGCCGACCAAGCGTCCCCTGCCCGTGCCGGTGACCATCGGCCTGCTGGACGGCGACGGCGCGGTGCTGCGCGACAGCGAGGTGGTGCTGCTGGACGCGGCGTCCAAGACCGTGCGCTGGGAGGGCGTGGACCGCGCCCCGGTGGTCTCGGCCCTGCGCGGCTTCTCGGCCCCGGTGAACCTGACCGCCGACACCCGCGCCGTCGACCGCTACGTCCAGTTCGCCGCCGATCCCGACCTGTTCAACCGCTGGGAAGCCGGCCAGACCCTGGCCCGCGAGCTGATCCTGGGCCGCGCCGCCGGAACGCCGGATGAGGTCGGCGAGGAGCGCTACGCCGACGCCCTGGGCAAGGCCCTGGTCGACGACGCCTCGGACCCGGCGTTCAAGGCCCTGCTGCTGGCCCTGCCCACCGAGGGCGACCTCAGCCTGGCGGTCGAGCCCGTCGATCCGGCCGCGATCCACGCGGCGCGCGACCACCTCAAGACCGTCATCGCCGTCCACCTGGGCGACCTGCTGCGGCGGCTGCACGGCGACCTGCAGAGCGGCGGCGAGTTCTCGCCCGACGCCCGGGCGGCCGGCAAGCGCGCCCTGCGCAACGCCTGCTGCGACCTGCTGGCGGCCGACCCGCACGCGGTCAATGTCGAGCGCGTGGTCGGCCACTTCGAGAGCGCGGCCAACATGACCGACGCCATGGGCGGGCTGTCGGCCCTGGTGACGATCGGCGGCGCGCCCGCCGAGAAGGCCCTGGCCGCCTTCCACGCCCAGTGGCGGCACGAGCCGCTGGTGCTGGACAAGTGGTTCGCCGCCCAGGCCCGCGATCCGGGCGACGGCGCCATCGGCCGCATCCTGGCCCTGACCGCCCATTCCGACTTCGACGCCGGCAACCCCAACCGCCTGCGGGCCCTGGTCCAGGGCTTCGCCAGCGGCAACCCCGCCCGTTTCCACGACGGGAGCGGGGACGGCTATCGCTTCCTGGCCGACCAGATCCTGGCGGTGGACGGCTTCAACCCGATGACGGCGGCCCGGCTGGTCGAGCCTCTGGGGGCCTGGCGGCGCTACGTCCCCGCTCTGGGCGCCCTGATGCGCGAGCAGCTGGCGCGCATCCGGGGACACGAAGGCCTGTCGAAGAACGTGCTGGAGCTGGTCTCCCGCGCCCTGGACTGAGGCCTTCGCGTCCCGCTGCGGCGAGCCTGGGGCGATTCTCCGGCGGACCGGTTGCGACTAAAGGGCTCATGCCTTGTCAAAACCACGGTTCGGCGGTGACGCGCCCCTTCCGCCTGCGGTAGATTCACCATGTCGGCGAAGTGACTCGCCGGAGGCTTTCTGGAGCATTGGGCGTTGGAGCGTGGCGGGGCGAGAACCGGGAGGCTGGCGGGGGCCGGTCTTTCGGCGGCGGGCGCGGCCCGCTCCCGCGCCGCGCGGTCGCCGTCCCAGGCCTACGTGCGCCTGGCCATCCTGGCCGCCCTGCTGCTGCTGGCGGTCTACACCGCCTTCGGCGTCAACCGGCTGAAGGACGAGGCCAACGCCCCGCCCGGCGGCGCGACCCTGGCCGTCCAGGCCAAGCTGGTGGCCGCCGCCGCCGAGACCAACCTCGCCGCCCAGCGCGCCGGCCTGTCGGCCGCCGCCGACCTGCTGCAGCGCGACCCCAACAACCCGATCGAGGCGGCCGAGACCGCCCTGCGCGCCGCCGGCGGCGAGGCCATGGCCGTGGCCGTGGTCGGTCCGGCCGACGTCCTGGCGGTCGCGGGCCGCGACGCCTCGGCGGACTGGAAGACCGTGGCCCGCACGGCTGGCGGCTCGGGCCGCAGCCTGTGGATCGGCGGCGGCGCGGCCGGCCGCCTCTATGTCGCCGTGGCCACGCCGGTCGCCGGCGGGCGCGGCTTCGTCATCGCCTCCAGCGACCCCACCCGCCTGATCGCCGAACCCGCCAAGGGCGCGGCCGCCGCCCTGATGCTGTCCGACGGCCGCATCCTGGCCGGGGGCGGCCGTCCGATCCAGGGCGCGAGCACCCTGCGCGAGGCCTTCTCGCTGTCGATCGACGACGTCGGCGACGGCGCGGCGGCCCTGCGCGGCCAGGCGGTCGACGGCCAGGCCCTGGACGTCGCCATCCAGCCCCTGGCCCAGGGCGACCTGCTGGCCGCCGCCGCCGCCAAGCCGCGCACCGTGGCCAATATCGACCGCCAGGTCATGGAGGGGGCCTTCTCGCTGCTGGCCCCGCTGGCCGTCGGCATCGCCCTGGCCCTGATGCTGATGCTGCAGAGCCGCCGGGTCGAGACCGCCCAGCAGGAGTTCGTCGACAGCGAGCAGCGCTTCCGCCTGGCCGTCGAGGCCGCCCGCTGCGGCATCTGGGAGTGGGAGCTGAGCGGCGACCAGGTGTTCATGTCCGACGTGACCGGCGCGATGTTCGGCTGGGGCGGCGGCGGGGTGGTGCCGGGGCAGGAGCTGCTGGACCGCGTCTCGGTCGACCACCGCGACAAGGTCCGCCAGGCCCTGGCCAACGCCGCCACCTACGGCGCGTTCGACGTGTCGTTCCGCGTGCCCTCGCGCGACGGCGGCCGCGCCATCTGGATCGACGCCCGCGGCCAGGGCTTCGGCAAGCCCGGCGAGGACGGCTATTCGCGAATCATCGGCGTGGCGCTGGACGTCACCGAGGAGCGCCTGGCCCAGGCCCGCGCCCAGGCCGCCGAGAACCGCCTGCGCGACGCCATCGAGAGCGTGTCGGAGGCCTTCGTGCTCTGGGACCGCCAGGGCCGGCTGCTGATGTGCAACCGCAACTACCGCAACGTCTTCAACCTGGAGCCCAAGCTGCTGAAGCCGGGCGCGCCGCGCCACGAGGTCAACCGCTTCGCGGCCCTGGCCATCAAGCACGACCAGCCCGCCCCCGACGGGGCCAAGGGCGTGCGCGAGGCCGAGCTGAACGACGGCCGCTGGATCCAGATCAGCGAGCGCCGCACGGCCGAGGGCGGCCTGGTGATGACCGCCGCCGACATCACGGCCATCAAGAACCAGGAAGAGGCCCGCCGCCTCAACGAGGAGCAGCTGCAGTACGCCGTCACCGGCCTGGAGCGCAGCCAGGAGCAGTTGGCCGAGCTGGCGCGCAAGTACGAGATGGAGAAGGTCAAGGCCGAGGGCGCCAACAAGGCCAAGAGCGAGTTCCTGGCCAACATGTCCCACGAGCTGCGCACGCCGCTGAACGCCATCAACGGCTTCTCCGAGATCATGATGAACGAGATGTTCGGCCCGCTGGGCGACCAGCGCTACAAGGGCTACAGCCTCGACATCCACAATTCCGGCCAGCACCTGCTGGCCCTGATCAACGACATCCTGGACATGTCGAAGATCGAGGCCGGCAAGATGAACCTGAAGTTCGAGCCGCTGAACCTCGAGGACGTCACCGAGGACGCCGTGCGCCTGGTGCGCAACCGCGCCGAGTCCGCCGGCCTGAAGCTGGAGATCGACTTCCCGCCCCTGCCCGAGGTCGAGGCCGACTACCGCGCGGTCAAGCAGGTGCTGCTGAACCTGCTGTCCAACGCCATCAAGTTCACGCCCCGCGCCGGCCGCGTCACGGTCCGCGCCGAGGTGCGCCGCGACCCGCTGGGCGAGCGCGTGAAGGTCTCGGTCACCGACACCGGAATCGGCATCGCGCCGGAGGACCTGGCCCGCCTGGCCAAGCCCTTCGAGCAGGTCGAGAGCCAGCACTCCAAGACCACCCAGGGCACCGGCCTGGGCCTGGCCCTGACCAAGTCGCTGGTCGAGATGCACGACGGCGCGCTGGAAATGACCTCCACCCCCGGCGAAGGCACCACGGTCAGCTTCGTCCTGCCGATCAACCAGAGCGGCCTGTCGTCCCTGCGCGACTTCGCGGCGGCCTGACCCCCGCGTGAAGAAGGTCCTGTTCGTCTGCAGCCAGAACAAGCTGCGCAGCCCCACGGCCGAGCAGGTGTTCGCGACCTGGCCGGGCGTCGAGGCCAGCTCGGCGGGCACCAATCACGACGCCGAGGAGCCCCTGACCGGCGAACTCGTCGAATGGGCCGACATCATCTTCGTGATGGAGCGGGCTCATCGCAACAAGCTGTCCAAGCGCTTCAAGCGGCACATCAAGGGCCGGGTGATCTGCCTGAACATCCCCGACGACTATGAGTTCATGGACCCGGCGCTGGTGGCCCTGCTGAAGGCGCGGGTCGCCCCGCATCTTCCCTAGGTCCGCCGCCAGGCCAGCATGTGCGGATAGGGCCGCTCGCCCGTCGCCTTGGCGCGGTGGGGTTCGCGGGTCAGGCCCCACATGGCCAGCATCGGCACGCCGACATAGCCGCCCTCCGCGAAGTTCTCGATCAGCGCCTTGGCCCCGCCGCGATAGCCGCCGGCGTGGAACAGGACGTCCGGGGACAGGCCGATCTCCAGCGCCGCGGCGTAGGACCAGGCGATGGCCGCCATCTCCTCGCCGGGATCATCGGAGACCCCGTCGTCCGGCCGGGCCGGATCGCCGACGGCGACATGGCCGGCCTCGTGCAGCAGGTCGCCGGGCCAGGCCAGGCGCGCGGGATCGACCCGCAGCCGCCCGGCCGCCACGACGACGCCGGGCAGGAAGGTCTCGCCCTCCAGCGACGCCACCTCCACCGGGACGCCGATCCGGCGCAGGAACGCGACGACGCGGCCGACCAGCGGATCGGCGAAATCGTCGGCCATGATCTCCGCCACCCCTGGCGTCGCCATCGCGTCCCTCCCGTGCGGTCCGGATCAAAGCCGCTCCGCCCCGGCCCGTAAACCCGGCCCGAAAAATGGGGTGCGCTCGAAAGGCTTTGGGCGGACGTTTCGCGGACGGCCGACGCGGCCGAAACGTCGGATACCGCCCATGACCTTCCGCCCCCTCCCCGCCGCCCTTCCCCTGAGCGTAATGACCCTGAGCGCCGTGCTGCTGTGCGGCGCCGCTCAGGCCGCCGTCGTGGGGACCAACACTCCGGCCCAGGCGATCAGCGCCGCGCGCATCGAGGCCCTGCCCGCCAAGGATCGCGACGCCTGGAGGGCCTATCTGGCCCGCTCGGACCAGCAGGAGCGCGCCGACCGCGCCGCCCTGGCCGCCGAGCTTAAGCCTGGCCAGCCGACGCCCCCGCCGCCCGAGGAGGGCCCCGGCGGCCCCAGGGCCATGCCGCTGGACCGCGACGCGGCCTGGTACGCCACGCCCGAGGCCCGCCACGTGGCCGACGTCATCGTCAGCTTCCAGACCCCGGCCGGCGGCTGGAGCAAGAACCAGCCGCGCACCGGCGCCCCGCGCCAGCCGGGCCAGCCCTACGCCCCCGACAACGTCTCCAAGTACCTGGCCGCCGGCGACTTCGACACGCCGCGCGACCCGCACTGGAACTATGTCGGCACGCTGGACAACGACGCGACGATCACCGAGCTGCGCTTCCTGGCCCGGGTGGCCGGCCAGGCGCCCGGCAAGGAGGGCGACGCCTGGCGCGCCAGCTTCCTGCGCGGCGCGCGCTACCTGCTGGCCGCCCAGTTCCCGAACGGCGGCTGGCCCCAGGTCTGGCCGCTGGAGGGCGGCTATCACGACGCCATCACCTATAACGACAACGCCGTCACCGAGGCCGCCTCGCTGCTGACCGACGTGTCCAAGGGCCAGGGCGACTACGCCTTCGCGCCGGCAGACCTGCGCAAGCAAGCGGGCGCCGCCGCCGAGCGCGCGGTGGCCTGCGTCCTGGCCACCCAGGTGGCGGTCGACGGCAAGCGCACGATCTGGGCCCAGCAGCACGACGCCCTGACCCTGAAACCCGTCGCCGGCCGCAACTTCGAGCCGGCCGAGCTGTCGACCGAGGAGAGCGCCGACCTGCTGGTCTATCTGATGAGCCTGCCCGATCCCTCGCCGACCCTGGTGAAGGCCGTCCATGCCGGCGCCGACTACCTGGCCGCCCACGCCCTGCACGACCAGGCCTGGACCGGCGGCAAGGACACCGAGGGCGGCCGCCGCCTGACGCCCAAGCCGGGCGCCGGTCCGCTGTGGGCCCGCTACTACGCCGCCGCCACCGGCCAGCCGGTCTTCGGCGACCGCGACAAGACCATCCACGACGACGTCAACGAGCTGACGCTCGAGCGGCGAAATGGCTACGCCTGGTTCAACACCAGCCCAAAAAAGGCGCTGGACGCTTACGCCGTCTGGAAAAAGGCCCATCCGCCGGCCGGTTGAGGCGGCGTCACAAACCCTTCGCTCAACCCTCGCGGAAGCGTCGCAGGCTTGCCCTAACACCCCGGACCTCACCGCCCGTCGGGGGCGGAGTCCGAGGGGTCTTCCATGTCTGTGAAACCGCACCGCCTAGCGCTGCTGGCGGCCTGTGCCTTCAGCGTCCTGACGATCGCCGCCCCGGCCCTGGCCGCGCCGGCCGACACGGCCGCCTCGCCCGTCGCCGCCCCCGCCGATCCCGCCGCCGCCCCCACGGACGCCGACGACGCGGCGGTCGAGGGCCTGGTGGTCACCATGACCAAGACCACCCGCTCGGCCGTGACGCTGGGCGCGACCGAGATGCAGAAGATCCTGCCGGGCATCAACCCGCTGGGCGCCATCCAGACCCTGCCGGGCGTCTCGTACCAGACCGCCGATCCGTGGGGGAACAACGAGCAGAACACCTCGCTGTTCGTGCACGGCTTCAGCATCCAGCAGCTGGGCTTCACCCTGGACGGCGTGCCGCTGGGCGACCAGCAGTACGGCAACTACAACGGCCTTTCACCCCAGCGCGCCGTGATCAGCGAGAACGTCAGCCGCGTGATCCTGTCCTCGGGCGCCGGCGACCTGGGCGTGGCCTCGACCAGCAACCTGGGCGGCGCGATCGAGACCTTCACCCGCGACCCGCTGGCCGAGCGCGGCGGCCAATACAACCAGACCCTGGGCAGCTACGCGGCCAACCGCATGTACCTGCGCCTGGAGACCGGCGACCTGGGCGGCGGCAATTCGGCTTACGTCTCGTTCCTGCACCAGGACCAGCGCGCCTGGGACTTCCAGGCCCACCAGCGTGGCAACCAGTTCAACGGCAAGTTCGTGCACGACGGCGAGCGCGGCAAGCTGACCGTCTTCGCCGACTACTCCAAGAAGGTCGAGCCGAACGAGGACTCGATCGTCCATCCCAACGTCGGCACCAACCTCCACACGGCCAGCGACCAGTCGACGCCCTACACCCGGCCGTTCCTCTATCCGGACTATGAGGGGGCCCTGGCCTATCTCTCGAACGCGGGCGCGCCCCCGGCCTCGGCAGGGAACAACTTCCGCAACTACCACAGCGCCGCCCAGCGCATGGATGCGCTGGCCTACGTCAAGTACGACTACAAGATCGCCGACAACGTCACCTGGTCGAACCAGGTCTATTTCCACCACGACGAGGGCCGCGGCGTGGTCGCCGGCCCGATCAACCAGGCCGGCCTGCCCGCCCTGTTCGCGGTCTACTATCCCAACCAGGACCTGAAGACGGTGTTCGGCGGCACCGGCTACGCCGTGCGCACCACCGAATACCTGATCAATCGCGGCGGCTTCATCTCGAACGCCGACTGGACCCTGGGCGACCACCAGATCCAGGCCGGCGTCTGGTACGAGCACAACAAGTCGTCGACCCAGCGCGCCTGGTACCCCTTCGCCGCGTCCTCGACCGACCTGACGCCGTACGACATCCCGACCAACAAGAACTTCACCCAATACGCCAGCCAGATCGACAACGACGTCGTCCAGTTGCACGTGCAGGACCAATGGCGGATCCGCCCCGACCTGCTGCTGCAGTACGGCGTGAAGTCCAGCCTGCAGTTCGCCGAAGGCACGGTGCCGATCCAGCAGAAGAACGCCCCGGGCAACACCAACCCGACCCTGCTGCCCAGCGGCGAGATCGACACCAAGGAGTGGTTCCTGCCGCAGGTGGGCGCGATCTGGGACGCCACCGAGAACGAGCAGGTGTTCTTCAACATCCAGAAGAACCTGCGCCAGTTCGTGACCTACGGCGCGGGCGGCCTGTCGCCCTGGAGCCTGGGCAGCCAGGCGGCGTTCGACCTGTTCAAGCAGACCGCCAAGCCCGAGACCGCCTGGACCTACGAACTGGGCCTGCGCACCCATCACGAGCTGTCGAGCGGCCCGATCACCGGCTTCCAGGCCCAGGCCAGCGTCTACCACGTCGACTTCTCCAACCGCCTGCTGCAGACCAGCGCCACGCCGGTGATCTCGTCGCTGGTGGCCGGGGCGGCGATCCTGTCGAACGTGGGCAGCGTCAAGACCGACGGCGTCGACATCGCCGCCACCTTCAACTTCGGCTCGCACTTCTCGTTCTACGACGCGGTGTCCTACAACCGCTCGAAGTACCAGGACGACTACGCCACGCGCAGCTACGTCAACACGGCCGGCCAGACGGTGACCAATCCGGACCCGACCAAGCCGGTCATGGTGCCCACGGCCGGCAAGTCGGTGCCCAATTCGCCCGAGTGGCTGAACAAGTTCGTGGCCAGCGCCCACTTCGGATCGTTCGACGCCCAGCTGGTCGGCGACTATGTCGGCAAGCGCTTCGCGACCTATACGAACGACCTCAGCGTCGACAGCTACTTCCTGCTGGGTCTGCAGGCCTCCTACACCTTCCAGACCCCGGCGGGCTCGGTGTTCAAGAGCCCGAAGATCAGCCTGAACGTCACCAACCTGGCCGACGAGAAGGGCGACCTGGAGGTCGTCGTCGGCCAGCCGACCAACACCTACAACACCTATCCGATCCCGCCCCGGCAGGTCTTCGTGACCCTGTCGACGGCGTTCTAGGGCTGAGCGACCCGCCGCGGATTTCCTCCCCTTCCCGTCGGCGGGCCACGCTCGCGTCGAACGCCCCGGACCCCGCGTCCGGGGCGTTTTTCGTTCGGCGCGCGGGCATACTTAGGCGATCGACAAAGTATTTCTTGACGACGACGGCGACGTGGAAATACTTAGGCTCATGACTAACCAACAGCCATCGCTCGACCTGATGTTCCAGGCCCTGGCCGATCCCAGCCGGCGCAGCATCGTCGAGCGGCTGTGCGCCGGCCCGGCCTCGGTCAGCGAGCTGGCCCAGCCCCTGGCCATGTCCCTGCCCTCCGTCATGCAGCACCTGCAACTGCTGGAGGGCAGCGGCCTGATCCGTTCGGAGAAGGTGGGCCGGGTGCGGACCTGCCGCCTGGAACCGGAAGCGCTGAGCGCGGCGGAAACCTGGATCAACCAGCGCCGCATGCTGATGAACCGTCGCCTGGACGCCCTGGGGGAGTACCTCCGCGCCACGGCGCACGAAGACGACGCCTGAACCCCGCCTCGAGAGGAAACGACCATGACCGAACGCTCCGTCGTCCACGCCACCTTCGTCATCGACCGGGTCTATGAGGCCACCCCCGCGCGGGTGTTCCGGGCCTTCTCGAATTCGGAGATCCGCCATCGCTGGTTCGTGCGGTCCGAGAACTGGCCGAGGGCCGAGTACAGCTACGACTTCCGCGTCGGCGGCCAGGAGCGGGGCGACTTCAGCCCCGACGGCAAGATGAACATCATCAACGAGACGACCTATTGGGACATCGTGCCCGACGCCCGGATCATCTTCGCCTACGCCATGTACATCGACGGCAATCGCATCTCGGTGTCGGTGGCGACGGTTGAGATCAAGCCCGACCCCAAGGGCGCCAAGCTGACCTACACCGAACAGGGCGCGTTCCTGGACGGCTACGACTTCCCCGCCCAGCGCGAGCAGGGCTGCCGCGAGCTGTACGACCTGCACCTGGCCAAGGAGCTGGCGCGCGAGGACGCGGCGGCCTAGTCGCCCTCCCCGCCCTGGACCCCATCCCAATAGCGAGATCCCATGTCCCTGACGCTGCACATGCACCCGCTGTCCTCGTACTGCTGGAAGGTGCTGATCGCCCTCTACGAGAACGCCACGCCGTTCGAAGCCCGCCTCGTCGATTTCAGCGACCCGGAGGGGATCGCCGCGTTCAGGGCGCTGTGGCCGACGACCAACATGCCCCTGCTGTGCGACGCGGCCCGCGATCGCACGGTCCCGGAGACCTCGATCATCATCGAGTACCTGCAGGCGGCCTATCCCGGCCCGGTGCGGTTCATCCCCGACGATCCGGAGGCCGCCCTGCGCACCCGGCTGATGGACCGCCTGTTCGACCTCTATGTGATGACGCCGATGCAGGCGATCGTGGGCGACCGGATCCGCCCGGCCGACGCCAAGGACCCGTACGGCGTGATCCAGGCCCGCGCGCAGCTGGCCATGGCCTACGGCCTGCTGGAGGGCGAACTGGCGGGCCGGACCTGGGCGGCGGGCGAGGACTTCGGCCTGGCCGACTGCGCGGCCGCCCCGGCCCTGTTCTACGCCAACAAGGTGGCGCCGCTGACGGACTCCCACCCCAAGCTCTCGGCGTATCTCGACCGCCTGCTGGCCCGCCCGTCGTTCGCGCGGGTGCTGCAGGAGGCCGAGCCCTATTTCGCGATGTTCCCGGCCGGCGACTAGGCGGCGCGGCGCGAGGGCTGGGCCGCCTGGCCGGTCCGGAACCGCGCCACCATCCGCCCCAGCTCGCCCGCCTCGTTGCGCAGGTTGGCCGCGGCCGCGGTGGCCTCCTCGACCATGGCCGCGTTCTGCTGGGTGACCTGGTCCATCTGGTTGATCGCCGAGTTCACCTGGTTCAGGCCCGTCGCCTGCTCCTGCGAGGACTGGGCGATCTCGGAGATCAGGGTGTCGATCTGCGAGACCTTGCCGACGATACCGCTCAGGGCCTGGCCGGTGTCGCCGACCAGCTGGACGCCGCGCGCCACCTGCGAGGTGCTGCTGGCGATCAGGGCCTTGATCTCCTTGGCCGCTTCCGCCGAGCGCTGGGCCAGGGCACGAACTTCCTGGGCGACGACGGCGAAGCCGCGGCCGGCGTCGCCCGCCCGGGCTGCTTCCACCCCCGCGTTCAGGGCCAGCAGATTGGTCTGGAAGGCGATCTCGTCGATCACGCCGATGATCTGGGTGATCTGGCCCGAGCTCTGCTCGATCTCGCCCATGGCGGCGACCGCGTCGCGCATGACCTCGCCCGAGCGGGCGGCCTCCTCCCGGGCGCCCGAGGCGGCGGCGGACGCCTCCTTGGCGCCGACCGCGCTGCGGCGGACGGTGGCGGTCAGCTGGTCCAGGGCCGCGGCGGTCTCCTCGAGGCTGGCGGCCTGCTGCTCGGTGCGGCGCGACAGGTCGTTGGAGGCCGAGGCGATCTCGTCCGAGCCGGCCTGCAGGCCGCCGGTCGCCGAGGCGATCGCGCCCATGGCTTCGCGCAGGCTGTCGATGGCCGCGTTGAAGTCGTCCTTGATCTGCTGGTAGCGCCCTTCGAAGCGCGCCTCGATGCCGGCGGTCAGGTCGCCCCCGGCCAGGCGGCGAAGGCTGTCGGCCAGGGCCGAGACCACCGCGCCCTGCTCCTCCTCGCCGCGCTGGCGCTCGGCCTCGGTCCGCGCCCGCTCCAGCTCGATCCCGGTGACGTCGGTGGCGAACTTGATGACCTTGAAGGGCTTGCCGTTCTCGTCGAGCACCGGGTTGTAGGACGCCTGGATCCAGACCTCCTTGCCACCCTTGCCGATGCGCAGGAACTTGGCCGCGATGAACTCGCCGGCGTTCAGCCGCGCCCAGAAGGCCCGGTAGTCGGCGCTGGCCGCCTCGGCCGGCGGCACGAACAGGCTGTGATGGCGACCTTCGATCTCGGCGGCCGCGTAGCCCATGGCCCCCAGGAAGTTCGGATTGGCCCGGATGATCGTGCCGTCCAGCTGGAACTCGATCACCGCCTGCGAGCGCTCCATGGCCGCGACCTGGGCCTCGAGGCTGCGCATCCGCTGGACGTCGGCTTTGCGAGCGGAATTTTGACCTGAGAACATTGTTGCTTTCGTCTCGCAAATGCAGCGGTAGAAAGCTTTAGGCATATCGACGATTAACGATATCCTAATTACAAAACAACGCTCGACCACAACTCACAAGTGAGCCGAAAAGTCCTTTTGGCATAAGATAATTACTCGGGTTGCGATGATTAATGAATTCCTAATTCAATTTTCCCGGACATAAAAGCTTCACGGGTATATAGCCACGGGCGGCTAAGCCCCGGAATCCAGTATGCCTTTGCGTGATCTCATCTCGGCCCTGGCCGACGACCTCGATATCGGCGTCGTGCTGACGGATGGGCAGCTGTCGCCGCCGGGCCCCCACATCCTCTATGTGAATACAACGTTTGAGCGCATGACCGGCTTCGACCGGGCGGAAATCCTGGGAAAAAATCCTCGAATTTTTCAGGGGGCGGGCACGAGCCTTGCCGCGCGCAAGCGACTGGCCCGCGCCCTGCGCAACGGCGAGCGCCACACGACCACCCTGGTCAACTACCGCAAGACGGGCGAGGCCTATCTCTGCGCGATCGACGTCTTCCCGATCGTGGCCCCCGACGGCGCCCTGATCAGCGCCGTCGCCCTGGAACGCGAGGTCGAGCGCAAGCCGGGCCGTCGACCGACCGCCCGGACCGGCAAGTCCGGCTAGACCAGGCTGTCGGCCTCCCAGGCCAGGAACTCCGGCGCCTGCAGCAGGCGCTCGCAATAGGCGCCCGCCGGACCCGTGTCGCCATAGTCCGACAGATGGATCCCGTAGGTGCGGAAGCGCGTGGCGACCGGGGTGTAGAACGCGTCGGCGATCGACCACCCGCCCACCAGGAACGGCCCGCCCGAACGCTTGAGCAGCTGGTTCCAGCGCTCGACGATCTTGCGTACGTCCTTCTGGGTGGCTTCCGAGATCGCCACCACGCCGGGCGTCGCCTCCAGCGCCATCGGGCATTCGCCGCGCAGCGACGAGAAGCCCGAATGCATCTCGGCCGCCGCAGACCGGCCCAGCGCCCGCAAGGCGGGGTCCTGGGGCCAGAGATTGGCGGCGGGGAACTTCTCGGCCAGGTATTCGCAGATCGCCAGGGAATCCCAGACCGTCAGGTCGCCGTCCTTGAGCACCGGCACCAGGTGGCTGGGCGAGTGCTTGGCGATCTCGACCTCCGAGGTCCCGACCTGGCGCAGCTCGACCACGGTCTCCTTGAACGCGGCGCCGGTGCGCTTCAGCGCCAGCCAGGGCCGCAGCGACCAGCTGGACCACTTCTTGGTGCCGACGACGATTTCCATGGCGGACTCCTGAGCCGAGAACGGGGGTGGCCAATGGCCTTACCCCGCGCCTACAGTCGCCTCAACGATTAGAACAACTGTTCGAGGGAGGACCTCATGGCGGAAGCCGCGATACCGTCGCCGGTGATCAATCCTGTTTCGTCCGGCTATCGCCGCTACGCCCTGTGGGTGCTGCTGATCATCTACACCCTCAACTTCCTGGACCGGCAGGTGGTCAACATCCTGGCCGAGCCGATCAAGCGCGACCTCCACCTGGCCGACTGGCAGCTGGGCATGATGACGGGCCTGGCCTTCGCGATCTTCTACACCGTGCTGGGCATCCCGATCGCCCGCCTCGCCGAGACGAAGAACCGGCCCTTCATCATCGGCGCCTCGGTGGCCGCCTGGAGCGCCTTCACCGTCCTGTGCGGCTTCACCCAGAACTTCTGGCAGCTGATCCTGGCGCGGATCGGGGTGGGCGTCGGCGAGGCAGGCTGCACGCCGCCGGCTCACTCGCTGATCACCGACTACGTGCCCAAGGACAAGCGCGCCGGGGCCATCGCCTTCTATTCGATCGGGACGCCGCTGGGCACGCTGGCGGGCATGGCCATGGGCGGGCTGGTGGCCGACGCCTACGGCTGGCGCGTGGCGTTCATGGTGGCCGGCGCGCCCGGCGTGCTGTTCGCCCTGATCGCCGCCTTCACCCTGGTCGAGCCGCGCCGGCAACTGGCCGCCGACATCGCCGCCCGCGCCGCCTCCAAGATCAGCTTCGGCGCCGCCCTGGCGGTGCTGGCCACCAAGAAGACCTTCTGGCTGATCGCCCTGGCCGCCTCGATCAAGGCCTTCGTCGGCTACGGCCACGCGCCGTTCACGGCCTCGTTCTTCTTCCGCGTCCACGGCGCCGAGGTGGCCGAACTGGCCGCGCGCTTCGGGCTGAAGTCGGCCGGCTTCCTGGGCCTGGCCCTGGGCCTGATCGGCGGGACGGCCGGCGTGATCGGCGCCTGGCTGGGCGGCCTGCTGGCCGACCGGCTGGGGGCCAAGGACCTGCGGGCCTACGTGATCGTGCCCGCCATCGCCTCGCTGGTCACGATCCCCTTCTACATCCTGGCCGTCAGCGTCGGCTCGCCGATGGCGGCGATCGGCGTCCTGACCATCCCGGTGCTGCTGGGCACCCTTTGGTACGGGCCGGTCTACGCCACGGCCCAGAGCATCGTCGATCCGGCCATGCGGGCCACGGCCTCGGCGGTGCTGCTGCTGATCATCAACCTGATCGGCCTGGGCCTGGGTCCCGTCGCCGTCGGCGCGCTGAGCGACCTGCTGGCCGGACCGGCCGGACTGGGCGAGGCCCAGGGCGTTCGCTGGGCGCTGATCCTATCCACCCTGCTGGGCCTGGTCGCGTTCGGCCTGTTCTGGGCCGCCCGCAAGACCATCCGCGAGGAGATGGTCGCCTAGCCGCGCGACGTGGCGCGCATGGTCCTAGGAAAGCAGTAGGCCCAGGGATGGACCTCGACCGGGCCGTCGTCGCCGCGATCCAGCACGCGGTGCGATCTGGCGCGGTTCAGCTCGGTCAGCGGGATGATCTCGGCGCCGCGCGGCGGGGCGGTCGGTTGGGGACGGTGCAGGGCGTGCATGGCGGACCTCCGGGTGACGACCGTCTGACGCGGTCGCTTGAAGGCGCCAGTAGAGGCCTCCCGGCCTGAACCGGCATGAGCGTCGTCGTTGTCCGAGGTTCATCGAAGCGCCGCGAAATCGCCGCGATCTCCCCGCGCCCATTTCCCCTCTGGCGCTGGCGCTTCCCTTACGTCTACAGTCGGCCCAACGATTAGAACAAATGTTTGAAGGGAGAGGCCCAGGATGGCGCAGGCGAGTACGCCTGGCGGCGCGCAGCCGCTGTATTCCAATGGCTACAAGGCCGCGGTGCTGGGGCTTCTGCTCGCCACCTACACCTTCAACTTCATCGACCGCACGATCATCGCCACCATCGGCCAGGCCATCAAGGTCGACCTCAAGCTGACCGACACCCAGCTGGGTCTTTTGGGCGGCCTCTACTTCGCCCTCCTCTACACCCTGCTGGGCATTCCGATCGCCCGGATGGCCGAGCGCTGGAACCGGGTGACGATCATCTCGGTCTCGCTGGTGGTGTGGTCAGGCTTCACCGCCCTGTGCGGCAGCGCCGCCAGCTTCGCCCAGCTGGCCCTCTACCGCTTCGGCGTGGGCGTCGGCGAGGCCGGCTGCTCGCCGCCGTCGCACTCGCTGATCAGCGACTATTACGAGCCCAAGAAGCGCGCCTCGGCCCTGTCGATCTACTCGTTCGGCATCCCGCTGGGCACGATGTTCGGGGCCGTGGCCGGCGGCTGGCTGGCCCAGGAGTTCAGCTGGCGCGTGGCCTTCGTGATCGTCGGCCTGCCCGGCATCCTGCTGGCCGTGCTGGTCAAGCTGATCGTCAAGGAACCGCCGCGCGGCCATTCGGAGGTCAAGGAACGCCCCCTGGAGGCCGAGGACGTCGTCATCGAGCCGGAGAAGCCGCCCTTCTCGCTGATCAGCGAATTCTCCGAACTCTGGGCGGTCTTGAAGGTGCTGGCCTTCAAATGGCCCGTGGCGAACATGGTGCTGGGCGTGACCATCGCCTCGTTCGGCTCGTACGGTTCGGGCGCGTTCGTGCCGCCTTATTTCGTCCGCACCTACGGCCTGGGCCTGGCCCAGGTTGGCCTGATCGTCGGCCTGATCGGCGGCTTCTCGGCCGGGGTCGGCACCCTGGTCGGCGGCTTCCTGACCGACTGGACGGGCAAGCGCAGCGCCAAGTGGTACGCCCTGGTGCCGGCCCTGGGCCTGGCGATCTGCACGCCGATCTACATCGCCGCCTACCTGCAGACCAACTGGCAGACCACCGCCCTGATCCTGCTGGTCCCGGGCATCTTCCACTACACCTACCTGGCCCCGACCTTCGGCGTGGTCCAGAACTCGGTCGAGCCGCGCCGACGGGCCACGGCCACGGCCCTGCTGTTCTTCTTCCTGAACCTGATCGCCCTGGGCGGCGGGCCGGTGTTCACCGGCTGGCTGATCGACCACCTGGCGCGGTTCCACTTCAACCATCCTGAAGCCTCGTCGATCTTCCACGCCCTGGGCGGCTCGTTCACCGACCCCGGCGCGGCCAGCTTCACCGCCCAGTGCCCCGGCGGCCTGGCCCCCAAGGGCTCACCCGCCGACCTGGCCAAGGCCTGCCACGGCGCCATGGCCCGGGCGACGCAGCAGGGCATCATCGTCTCGCTGTGCTTCTACGCGTGGGCGGCGCTGCACTACGCCCTGGCGGCGATCGGCATGGTCAAGCATATGCGCGAGCGGGCGGCGGCGCAGGCTTAGAGCCGGCGGCTGGGGACAGGCGCATGCGCCTGTCCCCAGCCGCCTCACCGACCCAAGTAATAATCCCCTTCCCTTGACTCCCCCGGCGGACGGGACCAAACGCCCGCCCATGATCACCCGCTATTCCCGCCCCGAAGCCGCCGCCATCTGGTCCAGCCAGACCAAGTACAAGATCTGGTTCGAGATCGAGGCCCACGCCGCCGACGCCATGGCCGAGCTGGGGGTGATCCCCAAGCTGGCGGCGCAGACCATCTGGGAAAAGGGCCGCGACGCGGTCTGGGACAGCGACCGCATCGACGAGATCGAGCGCGTCACCAAGCACGACGTCATCGCCTTCCTGACCCACGTGGCCGAAATCGTCGGCCCCGAGGCCCGCTTCCTGCACCAGGGCATGACCAGCAGCGACGTGCTGGACACCTGCTTCGCCGTGCAGCTCTCCAAGGCCACCGACCTGCTGCTGGAGGACGTCGACCTGATCCTGGCCGCCCTGAAGCGCCGGGCCATGGAACACAAGATGACCGTCTGCGTCGGCCGCAGCCACGGCATCCACGCCGAGCCCATCACCTTCGGCCTGAAGCTGGCCGGCTACTACGCCGAGTTCCAGCGCGCCAAGGAGCGCCTGGCCATGGCCAAGTTCGAGATCGCCACCTGCGCGATCTCGGGCGCGGTGGGCACCTTCGCCAATGTCGATCCGCGCGTCGAACAGCACGTGGCCGACAAGATGGGCCTGGCCGTCGAGCCGGTCTCGACCCAGGTGATCCCGCGCGACCGCCACGCCGCCTACTTCGCCGCCCTGGGCGTGGTCGCCTCGTCGGTCGAGCGCCTGGCGACGGAAATCCGCCATCTGCAGCGCACCGAGGTGCTGGAGGCCGAGGAGCCGTTCGATCCGGGCCAGAAGGGCTCGTCGGCCATGCCGCACAAGCGCAACCCGATCCTGACCGAGAACCTGACGGGCCTGGCCCGCCTGGTCCGCTCGGCCGTGACCCCGGCCATGGAGAACGTCGCCCTCTGGCACGAGCGCGACATCAGCCACTCGTCGGTCGAGCGCGGCATCGGGCCGGACGCCACGATCCACCTCGACTTCGCCCTGCGCCGCCTGGCGGGCGTGATCGAGCGCTTCAACATCTATCCCGACAACATGGCCAAGAACCTGGACAAGCTGGGCGGCCTGGTCTTCTCACAGCGCGTGATGCTGGCCCTGACCCACAAGGATGTGTCGCGCGAGGACGCCTACGCCGCCGTCCAGGGCAACGCCATGAAGGTGTGGCGCGGCGAGGGCCGGTTCATCGACTTCCTGAAGGCCGACCCGGTGGTCTCCAAGGCCCTGACGGACGCCGAGCTCGAGGAGCTGTTCGACTACGGCTACCACACCAAGAACGTCGACGTGATCTTCAAGCGCGTGTTCGGCGAGCAGGGCTAACCTGCCGCATGACCCGCAAGGCGGGCTTCCCGGCGGTCGTCGACGCGGACACCCGCGTCCTGATCCTGGGCAGCCTGCCGGGCGAGGCCTCGCTGGCGGTTCGGCAGTACTACGGCAATCCCCGGAACGCCTTCTGGCGGCTGATGGAGGGCGTGCTGGACGCGTCCCTCGTTCCGCTGCCCTATGACGACCGGCTCAAGGCCCTGCTGTCGCACGGCGTGGGCCTGTGGGACGTGATCGCCGAGGCCCAGCGCCCCGGCAGCCTGGACGCCGCCATCCGCGACCCGGCGGCCAACGATCTGGTCGCCCTGACCGAGACCCTGCCGGCCCTGCGGCTCGTCGCCTTCAACGGCGGCACGGCGGCGAAGCTGGGCGGGCGGCTGATCGGCGAGCGGGTCCCGACCATCGCCCTGCCCTCATCCTCTCCAGCGCACGCGGCGCGGACTTTCGAGCAAAAGGCTGAGGCGTGGGCCGCCTTGAAAACCCCTCTCTCATAGAGAGAGGGGTTTTAGGGCGCGGTTCCCGCCTTATCCCACCTTCCCGCTCTTCCAGTTGATCACGTGATACACCGCGTTCGTCGTCCCGACGTTGCGCAGCGCATGGGGGCTGTTGGACGCATTGAAGATCACCCCGCCCGGCCCGACCGTCTTCCAGACGCCGCCCGACAGGGTCTCGACCTGGCCCTCGCGGATGATCACCAACTCCTCGTTCGGATGGGTGTGCGGCGGGTGCGAGCTGGTTCCCGGCTTCAGGGTGGTGACGTGCAGTTCCAGCTCGTCCAGCGTGGCGGTCGGGCCGCGCGCGACCTGGGCGTAGGTTCCCACGTCCGTGTCGTGCGGCTTGAGGTCTTCCCAGCGCCAGACCGACGGACCGATCAGGGCGGGCTTGGCCTCCTGGGCCGCGGCGACGGCGGCGACCGTCAGGGCGGCCGCGCCCAGGGCGACGGCCAGGTCTCGCTTGGTGAGCATGATCGGGATCCTAGAAGGTGTAGGGCTTGCGTTGCGGGCGGCTGAGCAGGGCGTTGGCGGCGTCGTCGCCGATGAAGCGCTCGGCCTTCGGGTCCCAACGCAGCCGCCGGCCGGTCTTCATCGCCGCGTGGTGCAGCAGGCAGGTCGAGCAGGCGCGGTGGCCGACCTCCGCCGGGGCCGAGGGGGGCCGGCGGCTGCGGATCGAGTCCAGCCAGTCGCCGTGCTGCTCCTCGGAGCGGCGCAGGTGGATCTCGTCGGGTCCGATCACGCTGTCCAGGATCCTGGGATCGCTGGCGGCCAGGGTCGGGGTCGGCTTGGCCCCGAAGCTGGGATCGCTTGAGGTGACGGCGCCGTCGCGGGCGACGAAGATCCAACCCTCGGTCCCGATGAACTTCACCCCGTTCGGGAAATCGCCCGAGATGTCCATGGTGACGCCGTTGGCGTAGCGGGCGTGGGTCAGGAACTTGCCGTGCACGTTCCACAGGCCGCTCTTGGGGAACTCGGCCGAGCCCCAGACCTCGACCGGACCCGAATGCTCCATGTCCATGCCCCAGTGGGCGGTGTCGACGTGGTGGGCGCCCCAGCCGGTGATCATGCCGGCCCCGAACTGCTCGCAGCGCAGCCAGCCGGGCCGGTCGAACGAGCCCTGGGGATGGACCCGCATCTCGGTGTAGTAGGCCTCCGGCGTCGAGCCGAGCCAGGCGTCGTAGTTCAGGTTGGCCGGGATCGGCTGCTCCGGCGCCTCGGGGCCGGACGGGTCGCCCGGCAGGCCGACCTCGACGTGCTTCAACTGGCCGATGCGGCCGTTGCGGACCAGTTCGCAGGCGCGACGGAACTGCGGCCACGGCTTGTCCGAGCGCTGCTGCGAGCCGATCTGCAGGATGCGGCCGGTGGCGGCCACGGCGTCGGCCAGGGTCCGTCCCTCGGCGATGGTCAGCGAGGCCGGCTTCTGCAGATAGACGTCCTTGCCGGCCTTGACCGCGTGCACGGCCAGGATCGCGTGCTGGTGGTCGGGCGTGGCGATGATGACCGCGTCGATGTCCTTGGCCGCCAACAGCTCGTGATGGTCGGCGAAGGTCCGGGCGCTGTCCCAGGGACGGCCGTACTTCTTGCTGTAGGTCTCGTCGACCAGTTGCTTGCCCAGCGCCAGGCGCTTGGAGTCGACGTCGCACACCGCCAGGATCTGGGCGTGGTCGTACTTGAAGGTCTCGGCCATGTCGTGGCCGCGGGCGATGCGGCCCACGCCGATGACGCCGATGTTGATCCGGTTGCTGGGGGCGTTCTGGCCGAACACGGTGGCCGGCACGATCGTCGGGAAGGCGACGGCGGCGCCCAGCACGGCGCGGCGGGAAAGCTTGCTCATGGCGTCCCCTCCCCTCAGGCCGTGACCGGCCGGGTGGCGTTCTTCTGGGCGGTCAGCACCAGTTCGGCGGCCAGCAGGGCCTGGTCCTGGTCCTGGGCGACCGAGGTGCGCTCGACGATGTCGGTCACGAACTGCGGGCCGAACGGCAGGATGACCTTGGAGCAGTCGATGTAGCGCGCCTGCTTCCGGTCGACGATCAGCAGGTGGTCGCCGCCGGGTCGGCCGGTCGGATCGACGTACTTGCGCAGCTCGATATAGCCCTCGGTCCCCAGCAGGAAGAGCCGGCCGTCGCCCCAGACGCCCAGGCCGTCGGGCGTGAACCAGTCGACCCGGACATAGCCCGTGCCGCCGTCGCCCGTCAGGGTCATGTCGCCGAAATCCTCGAACTTCGGATGCGCGGTGTTGTTGAGATTGCCGGTCTGGCTGGAGACCACGTGGGCGGTCTTGCTGCCGGTGTAGTAGAGGAACTGATCGGCCTGGTGCGAGCCGATGTCGGTCAGGATGCCGCCGTAGCGGGCCTTGTCCCAGAACCAGTCGGGCCGGCCGGTCCCGATCCGGTGCGGAGCCAGGTTGACCGTCTGGACCACCTTGCCGATCGCCCCGGCCCGGACCAGTTCGCCAGCCTTGACCGCGGCCGGCACCTCCAGGCGTTCGGAATACATGATCGCGTACTTGCGGCCGGTCTTCTTCACCGCCGCCCGCACCTGGGCCAGCTGGGCCAGGGTGACGATGCCCGGCTTGTCCGACAGGTAGTCCTTGCCCGCCGCCATGACCCTCAGGCCCAGGGGCGCGCGCTGGTCGGGGATCGGCGCGGCGGCGACCAGCTGGATCGACCTGTCCTGCAGGATCTCGTCCTCGCTGCGCGCCAGGGGCACGTCGCCGAACTGCTTGCGGAAATCGGCGATCTGCTTGGGGTCGGTGGCGTAGACGCTGACCAGCTCGCCCCCGCCCCGCTTCACCGCCGCCGTCATGCTCATGATGTGATAGTGATCGAGGCCGATCACCGAGAAGCGGATGCGGTGCTTGGGCGCGGCGCTCGGGTCGGCGCCCGGCGCGGCGACCTCCTGGGTCGCGCCCTGGACGGGCAGGCCCGCCACGGTCCCCGCGAGTCCCGCCGCCAGCAGAAAGCCGCGCCGACTGGCCAGATCGTTCATGTCGTTCCTCCCAGGTCCGGCGACATTCTCGCCTTGGCCGCCTTGGTCTGACCAATGATCGGCCGGTCATCAGACCATTGAATTCGCCGAAAGGAAAACGCCTTTTGAAGGCGCAGGCGTCCGACCCGCGCCCACATTACAATGTTTTCATCTGCGCCCATCCGGCATCTGGGGCAGCATCGCCGTTTCGGGGATGTTCAGGACCACATCATGCGCAACCTTCTGCTGGCCGCCGCCTCGGCGTTCGCCCTCTCTGCCGTCGCCGCCACAGCCTTCGCGGCCGATCCGCCCGCTAAACCAATGTATGGCGACTGGGGCGTCGACCTGACCGCCGGCGACAAGTCCGTCTCGCCCGGCGCGAACTTCGACAAGTACGCGAACGGCGCCTGGGCGGCCCGCACCCAGATCCCGGCCGACCAGGGCTCGGCCGGCGTCGGCTACGACGTCTACAACCGCTCGCAGGACCAGCTGCGCACCCTGATCGAGACGGCCGAGCCGTCGACACAGATCGGCGCGCTGTACAAGAGCTTCGTCGACGAGGCCAAGGTCGAGGCGGTCGACGACAAGCCCCTCAAGGCCGACCTGGCCAAGATCGCCGCGATCAAGACCAAGGCCGACTTCACCGTGGCCATGGGCCACACCCAGGGCGGTTTCGGCAGCGGGGTGTTCTCGCTGGACATCTATCCGGACGCCAAGAACCCCGAGATCAACACCCTGTATATCGGCCAGGCCGGCCTGGGCATGCCCGACCGCGACTACTACCTGACCGACGGCTTCAAGCCCCAGCGCGAGGCCTATCTGGCGTTCATCGAGCGCGCCCTGAAGATGGCCGGCTACCCGGACCCGGCCAAGTCGGCGGCCGACGTCCTGGCCTTCGAGACCAAGATCGCCAAGGTCAGCTGGGAGGTCGCCGAGCGCCGCGACATCGACAAGACCTACAACCCCACCACCGTGGCCGAGCTGAACGGCTACGCGCCCTTCCCCTGGTCGCCCTACCTGGCCGCCGCCGGCATGCCGGGCCTGACCAAGGTGGTGCTGGGCGAGAAGACCGCCGTGCGCGACATCGCCAAGGTCTATGACGAGACGCCGCTGGAGACCCTGAAGGCCTGGCAGACCTACAACGTCATCGCCGAGACCTCGCCCTACCTCTCCAAGCGCTTCGTCGACAGCCGCTTCGAATACATCAAGGTCCTGACCGGCCAGTCGGCCCTACGCCCCCGCTGGAAGCGCGGCGTGCAACTGGTCGACGGCAGCCTGGGCGAGGTGGTCGGCCAGACCTATGTCGCCAAGTACTTCCCGCCCAGCTCCAAGGCCCAGATGGTCGATCTGATCGCCAACCTGAAGACGGCGATGGCGGCGCGCATCCAGAAGGCGCCGTGGATGAGCCCGGCCACCAAGACCGAGGCCCTGGCCAAGCTGTCCAAGATGCAGGTGATGGTCGGCTATCCCGACAAGTGGCGCGACTATTCGGGCCTGAAGCTGGACGTGAACGACCTCTACGGCAACGTCGCGGCCAGCCGGAAGTTCGAGTGGGCGTACCAGCTGAGCGACCTGGGCAAGCCGGTCGACCACGGCAAGTGGGGCATGACCCCGCAGACCGTGAACGCCTACAACGGCGGGCTGGAGAACAAGATCGTGTTCCCGGCCGGCATCCTGCAGGCGCCCTATTTCGATCCCAACGCCGACCCGGCGGTGAACTACGGCGCGATCGGCGCGGTGATCGGCCACGAGATCAGCCACGGCTTCGACGACCAGGGCCGCAAGATCGACGCCACGGGCAGGCTGCGCGACTGGTGGACGCCGGAGGACGCCAAGCGCTTCGACGCCCAGGCCGACGTGCTGGGCAAGCAGTACGACGCCTACGAGCCGGTCCCCGGCTCGCACATCAACGGCAAGCTGACCATGGGCGAGAACATCGCCGACCTGGCCGGGCTGCAGGTGGCGCTGGACGCCTACCACGCCTCGCTGGGCGGCAAGCCGGCGCCGGTGATCGGCGGACTGACGGGCGACCAGCGCCTGTTCCTGGCCTTCGCCCAGTCCTGGCAGGAAAAGGCCCGCGACGACTCGCTCAAGCAGCAGATGGCGTCCGACCCGCACTCGCCGTCGTCGTTCCGCGTGGTGGGCCCCACCCGCAACGTCGACGCCTGGTACGACGCCTTCGGGGTCAAGCCCGGCGACACCTACTATCTGCCGCCCGAGGCCCGCTCGCGGGTCTGGTAGGGATCAGGAACGCAAAAGGGCCGCCCCGAGGGGCGGCCCTTTCAGCATCCGAAGGCCGGAAAGCCTATTCGCCGGCGGCGAGCTCTATTCGCCGGCGGCGATCTGGCCGCGGGCCAGGGCCAGCAGCTCGTCCATCTTCCGGCGGACCTCGCCTTCGCTGACATTGACGCCCGAGCCCTTCAGGTCGCCGGCGACCTTGCGCAGCACGTCCTCGTCGCCGGGCTGCTCGAAGTCGGACTTCACCACGGCGCGGGCGTAGTCGTCGACCGTCGCCAGGCCCATCAGCTCGGCCGCCCACTCGCCCAGCAGGCGGTTGCGACGGGCGGTCGCCTTGAATTCCTGTTCCTGCTCCAGCGCGAACTTGCGTTCGAAACCCTGTTCGCGTTCGTCGAAGGTGGTCATGAAAGCCCCAATAGTCTCTGAGCCGGCTCCATATCCCGTGGCGAGCCGCCCGGCAATCGTAAGCAACGCCGCATCGCGCCCGATCCGTTCACAAAGCCGCTCACAATACCGCCGCCGAGGCTAGGGCCGTTTGCGCCAAGGACTGCGTTCAGCTAGTTTCGGGACGACATTTTTCGTGAGCGGCCTTGAGTCGAACGCCGCGCGCAGCTATCCGCCGCGCGCGCTTTTCGTTTCTCCGGAGAATTCCGGCCGGATTTTTCCGGGAGGGCGCGCCCGCAGCCAGAAGGGCCTCGACGAGAGCCATGACCACCCGCCGCAAGAAGATCTACGAAGGCAAGGCCAAGATCCTGTACGAGGGCCCCGAGCCGGGCACCCTCATCCAGTACTTCAAGGACGACGCCACCGCCTTCAACGCCCAGAAGAAGGCGGTCCTGGAAGGCAAGGGCGTGATCAACAACCGCATCAGCGAGTACATCATGACTCGCCTGAACGCGATCGGCGTGCAGAACCACTTCATCCGCCGTCTCAGCCTGCGCGAGCAGCTGATCAAGGAAGTCGAGATCATCCCGCTCGAGGTGGTGGTGCGCAACATCGCCGCCGGTTCGATCGCCACGCGCCTGGGCCTGACCGAAGGCACCCCGCTGCCGCGCTCGATCATCGAGTTCTACTACAAGGACGACAAGCTGGGCGATCCGATGGTCTCCGAGGAGCACATCACCGCGTTCAACTGGGCCGCCACCCAGGAGATCGACGACATGATGGCCATGGCCCTGCGGGTGAACGACTATCTGTCGGGCCTGTTCAGCGGCGTGGGCATCACCCTGGTGGACTTCAAGATCGAGTTCGGCCGCGTCTACGAAGGCGACTTCAGCCGCGTGATCCTGGCCGACGAGATCAGCCCCGACAGCTGCCGCCTGTGGGACTCGGCCACCAACGAGAAGATGGACAAGGATCGGTTCCGCCGCGACCTGGGCAACGTCATCGAAAGCTATACCGAAGTGGCCCGCCGCCTCGGCATCATGAAGGAAATGCCCACCGTCATCCAAGGCGGCGTGCACTAGGTTGGGATCTCCTCCTCCATGCAAACGGGGGAGGTGGCGCGATGCGCAGCATCGTGACGGAGGGGGCGCACCGCCCGATTGCTGTGGATGGGACGCCCCCTCCACCGCTTCGCGGTCCCCCTCCCCCGTTTCACGGGTGAGGAGAAGAAGTTGAAAGCCACTGTCCATGTGTTCCTGAAGCCCGGCGTGCTGGACGTCCAGGGCAAGGCCGTCGAGTCCGCCCTGCACGGCCTGGGCTGGGCCGGCGTCTCGAGCGCCCGGGTCGGCCGCACGATCGAGTTCGACCTGGCCGAGACCGACGCCGAGAAGGCCAAGGCCGAGGTCAAGGCCATGTGCGAGAAGCTGCTGGCCAACACGGTCATCGAAAGCTACCGCATCGACGTCGCCTGACGACAACGATCGGGGACATGCGCACGCGCATGTCCCCAGCCGGCTCGAGCGCCCTCCTTCCGGAGCGGCGCTTTTTCTTTGCCCGGATTTCCGGACCGCCCCTTCCCCTCCAGCTTCGCCGCACCATGTTCGGTGAAACCGGTGGAGGCGACATGAGCGCGAAGTACGAACTGGCCCAGGTCAACATCGGCCGCCTGCGGGCGCCGATCGATCATCCGATGATCAAGGACTTCGCCGACAACCTCGACCCCATCAACGCCCTGGCCGAGGCCTCGCCCGGCTTCGTCTGGCGCCTGACGGGCGAGGGCAACAACGCCACCGACCTGCAGCCGTTCGACGACGAGATGATCGCGATCAACATGTCGACCTGGACCGACATCCCGTCGCTGGGCGCCTATGTCTACCGCAGCGGCCACGTCCAGTTCATGCGCCGCCGCCGCGAATGGTTCGAGCACATGGACCTCTACATGGCCCTCTGGTGGGTGCCGGCCGGCCACCGCCCGACCATCGAGGAGGCCAAGGCGAAGCTGGCCCTGCTGGAAGCCAACGGCCCGACGCCGGAGGCCTTCACCTTCAAGATCCCCTTCCCGGCCCCGGACGAGGCCAGCGTGGAGCCCGTGCTGGACGAATGCGCGTAAAGCGCCGCTCCTGAACGCTTCGCCCGCTCGCGAGTTGTTCCTAGAGGGCCTTGGGCCCCGGCTGGGACAGTCTCGATGGGCGTAGGGCGTAGGGAATTCCTCTTGGGCTCCGGCCTGGCCATGGCCGCGGGGCCGGCCCTGGCGCGTCAGACCCTGCCCAACGGGCCCCAGCCCTATCAGCCGCGCGCCGGCTATCCCAAGCCGGCGGCGAGCCCGCCGGCCGCCGCGCCCAGGCCGCCGACCTCGTACCCCAAGCCCGACGCCTTCGTTCCCCAGCCGAGGCCGGCGGCCGGAGCGGCTCCCGCGCCGCCCGCCGCGCCCGCCGTCTCGACGGCCGGGACCGACTGGGCCGCCGTGAAGGCCCAGTTCCAGACCGCGCCGGACGAGGTCAACATGAGCGCCATGCTGATCGCCACCCACCCCCTGCCGGTGCGCAAGGCGATCGACCAGTTCCGCCGCGAGATGGACTGGCGGCCCGTGACCTATCTGGAGGACAACAACCGCCGCCTGCAGGCCTACAGCCGCGCCGCCGCCGGCCGCTATCTGGGCCTCGACGGCGACCAGGTGGCCCTGACCGACAGCACCACCCTGGGCGCGGCCCTGGTCTATGGGGGACTGAAGCTGGGCTATGGCGACGAGATCGTCACCACCAACCAGGACTACTACATCACCCACGAAAGCCTGCGCCGGGCCGCCCTGCGCAACGGCTCGGTGGTCAGGCGCATCGACCTGTTCGACAGCATCGAGACGGTGTCGGAGGCCGGCATGGTGGCCCGCCTGATGGCGGCGGTCACGCCCAAGACCCGCGCCTTCGCCCTGACCTGGGTGCATTCCAGCACCGGACTGAAACTGCCCCTGCCCGCCATCTCGGCCGCCCTGGCCCAGGTGAACGCCACGCGCCAGGAGCCCGAGCGGATCGTGCTGGCCGTCGACGGGGTGCACGGCTTCGGCAACCAGGACGCCACCCTGGCCAGCCTGGGCTGCGACATCTTCATGGCCGGCTGCCACAAGTGGCTGTTCGGCCCGCGCGGCACCGGGATCATCGCCGCCAACGCCCAGGGCTGGTCGCGGCTGCGCCCCTCGGTGCCCAGCTATGTCGATAGCGCCGCCTGGACCGCCTGGATCAACAACGCGCCCCTGCTGGAGCACACCGACGGCCCGCTGATGTCGCCCGGCGGCTTCAAGGCCTTCGAGCACCTGTGGGCGATCCCGGCGGCGGTCGAGTTCCACGAGAAGATCGGCAAGCCCCAGGTGGCGGCCCGTACGGCCGAACTGGCCGAGCAGTTGAAGGCGGGCCTGGCGCTGATGCCTCACGTGCGCCTGGTCACGCCCCGTGACCCGCGGATGTCGGCGGGGATCGTCTCGTTCGACGTCCAGGGCCTGTCGACCGATTCCGCCGTCGCCCGCCTGCGCCGGCGCCGGATCATCGCCTCGGCCGCGCCCTACGCGATCCAGCACGTGCGCCTGACGCCCTCGATCATGAACAGCCCGGCCGAGGTGGACCTGGCGCTGGCCGAGGTCCGCGGCTTGGCGAGCGTTTAGGGACGAAGCGGCGCTGACATCCCGCGCGAACGGTGCTACAGGCCCGCGCCATGAAAGCCGCCGTCGTCGTCTTCCCCGGTTCCAATTGCGATCGCGACTGCAAGGTCGCCATCGAACGCTCCGCCGGAGCCCGTGTCGAAATGGTCTGGCACCAGGAGACGGCCCTGCCGGACGACCTGGACCTGATCGTCCTGCCCGGCGGGTTCTCCTACGGCGACTACCTGCGCTGCGGGGCCATGGCCGCCCAGAGCCCGGTGATGCGCGAGGTGGTCAAGGCCGCCAACGACGGCGTGGCCGTGGTGGGCATCTGCAACGGCTTCCAGATCCTGACCGAGGTCGGCCTGCTGCCCGGCGCCCTGCTGCGCAACGCCAAGCTGAAGTACGTCTGCAAGCCGGTGGCCCTGGACGTGGTCAACAGCCAGACCCGCTTCACCGCCAGCTTCGGCGAGCAACGCTCGGCCGTCATGACCGTCGGCAACGGCGAGGGCAACTTCTTCGCCGACGAGGAAACGCTGAACCGCATCGAGGGCGAAGGCCAGGTGGTGTTCCGCTACCAGGACAATCCCAACGGCTCGGCCCGCGACATCGCCGGCCTCATGAACGCCAAGGGCAACGTCCTGGGCCTGATGCCCCACCCCGACCGCTCGTTCGACCCGGACCTGGGGTCGGAGGACGGGGCGATCCTCTTCCGCAGCATATTCGCCAGCGCCTGACGGGCGCCAGGGAGGTTCCGATGCGTCGTTTGTCGATCAGCGTAACCTTCCTCCTCACCGCACTGGCGGCGGGCGCCGCCCACGCCGACAACCGCTGCGGCTATGGCGATTTCGCCTACGCCGCCCAGGACGGCGTGGCCGTCTACAACGTCTCGCCGCCGACCGGGGGACGAACCTACTTCCAGGGCGACGGCGAAGGCTGTCCCGGCGCGCCGAGCTGCAAGCTGAAAAGCTATCTGGTGACCCAGGACGAGGTGCTGGCCAGCAAGGTCGGGAACGGCTGGGCCTGCGCCTGGTACGGCAAGGGCGATCGCCACACCGTCGGCTGGCTGAAGACGTCGGACCTGATCAAGTCGGCCGTCGCCCCCTCCGGCGAGGGCGACTGGCTGGGCGCGTGGCGCTTCGGCGACAACCAGATCACGATCACCCGCGACAAGAAGGGCTTCCGGGCCGAGGGCGAAGCGACCTGGAAAGGCCCGGCCTCCGTGCATGAGGGGGCGTTCAAGGGACGCATCGAGGTCAAGGGCGTGGCCGCCACCTACGCCGACCCCGAGAGCACGGAGCCCTTCTGCAGCGTCGATATGCGCCGCGTCGGCCGGTACATGGTGGTCGCCGACAGCGGAAGCTGCGGTGGCGCGTCCGTGAGCTTCGACGGCGTCTACGTCCGCTAGCGGCGCGAAACGCTGTTATATTATAGCGCCAGCTGAAAACCGCTCCTAAGGTGCCCGCACCATTGGGGAGCCCTTCCATGAGTCTCGCGTCGACCCTCCGCGCCGGCCTGCTGGCCGCCGCCGCCCTCACCGCCTTCGCCACCACAGCCGCACACGCTCAGACGCCGCCGCTGACGCCGGACATCGACGGCAAGTACGTCGCGCCCAAGGACGGCTATGACTACGACAAGCGCGTGGTCATGGTGCCGATGCGCGACGGGACCAAGCTCTACACCGTGATCGTGGTGCCCAAGGGCGCCAAGAACGCCCCGATCCTGCTGACCCGCACGCCCTACAACGCCGCCAAGCGCACCGCGCGCAACGACAGCCCGTCCATGTTGGCCACCCTGGCCGAGGGCGACAGCGTCTTCGTCCAGGCCGGCTACATCCGTGTCATCCAGGACATCCGCGGCAAGTACGGCTCGGAGGGCGACTATGTGATGACGCGCCCGCTGAAGGGGCCGCTGAACAACAGCGAGGTCGATCACTCGACCGACGCCTACGACACCATCGAATGGCTGACCAAGAACGTGCCCGAGAGCAACGGCAAGGTCGGCATGCTGGGCAGCTCGTACGAGGGCTTCACCGTGGTGATGGCCCTGGTCAATCCGCACCCGGCCCTGAAGGTGGCCGCGCCGATGAGCCCGATGGTCGATGGCTGGATGGGCGACGACTGGTTCCACCACGGCGCCTTCCGCCAGCCGAACTTCGACTACTTCAGCGGCCAGACCACCAAGCGCGGCGCCGGCGACAGCGTCCAGCGCGGCGGCTATGACGACTACCAGACCTTCCTGAAGGCCGGTTCGGCCGGCGACTTCGCCAAGGCCCACGGCCTGGACGCCCTGCCCTGGTGGAAGAAGGTCAGCGAGCACCCCGCCTACGACGCCTTCTGGCAGGAGCAGGCGCTGGACAAGACCATGGCCAAGCAGCCCCTGACGGTGCCGACCATGTGGATCCAGGGCCTGTGGGACCAGGAGGACATGTGGGGCGCGGTGCACAGCTACGCCGCCGTCGAGCCCAAGGACGCGGCCAACGACAAGAACTACCTGGTGCTGGGCCCCTGGCGGCACAGCCAGGTCAATTACGACGCCTTCAACCTGGGCGTCTTCAAGTGGGACGGCGACACCGCCCTGCAGTTCCGCCGCGACGTGCTGCTGCCGTTCTTCAACCAGTACCTGAAGGACGGCGCGCCCAAGGCCGACACCCCGCCGGTGCTGATCTACGATCCGGGCCAGAACCACTGGGACCGCTACAAGTCCTGGCCGCAGGGCGGGACCAAGGCCCTGTACCTGGAGCCGAACGGCGGCCTGGGCTTCGCCGCCCCGGCGGCGGCCAAGGGCGCGGCGGCGTATGACGAATACGTCTCCGACCCGGCCAAGCCGGTGCCTTACATCCCGCGCCCGATGCAGTTCGGCGACCGCAGCCGCTGGACGCCTTGGCTGGTCACCGACCAGCGCAGCGTCGCCGACCGCACCGATGTGCTGAGCTACGTCTCCGAGCCCCTGACCGCGCCGCTGAAGATCGCCGGCGTGCCGAAGGTCAACCTGACGGCCTCGACCAGCGGCACCGACAGCGACTGGGTGGTCAAGCTGATCGACGTCTTCCCCGACGAGGTCCCCAGCCAGCCCGAGTTGGGCGGCTACCAGTTGGCCGTGGGCATGGACATCTTCCGCGGCCGCTATCGCGAGAGCTTCAGCGATCCCAAGGCGATCAAGCCGAACACGCCGCTGAAGTACCAGTTCATCCTGCCGACCGCGAACTACACCTTCCAGCCGGGCCACCGGATCATGGTCCAGGTGCAGTCCAGCTGGTTCCCGCTGTACGACCGCAACCCGCAGACCTTCGTGCCCAACATCTTCTTCGCCAAGCCGGCGGACTATGTGAAGGCCACCCAGCGGGTCTACCACGCGGGCGACACGGCCAGCTTCATCGAGCTGCCGGTGGTGGCGCAGTAATCCCCTCCGGCCCCTTGGGCCACCTCCCCCGGAGGGGAGGAATAAAAAGGGGCCGGAAGCTCACGCCTCCGGCCCCCTCCTTCACATCGGAGCATTCTTCGTCAGCGGTCGCGCCGCTGCTGGTCGGCCTGGTTGGCCTGGCCGCCCGGATTGCGGCCCTGCTCGTTCTGGCGATTGCGATCGCCCTGCTGTTGCTGCTGACCCGGAGACTGTCGTTGCGGGTCGTTCTGCTGCTGTTGCGGATTGCGGGTCTTGTTGTCACCCATGGGCTCTCTCCTTGCACAGCGCGCCGATCGCGCACGGTGAGGAAAACGGCCCGGGACTCGCCCCGTTCCTTCTGCGAAGCTGCCTTAGTTCCGGCTTAGCTTTTGAATCTTCACCGGATTTTCGATGATCTGCCCCTTCATGTAGGGATCGTCGGCCTTGGTCACGGTGGGGGCGTCGTGGATCTTGCGGACCACGTCCATGCCCTCGACCACCTTGCCGAACGCCGCGAAGCCCTGGCCGTCCTTGTTGCGCGCCCCGCCGAAATCCAGGGCCGGGTTGTCGCCAAGGCAGATGAAGAACTCCGACCCCGCCGTGCCCGGCTCGGCTCGCGCCATCGAGATCACGCCGTCGGTGTGCAGGATCCCCGTGACCTTCGTCGTCTCGTGGGCGATGGCCGGCAGCGGGCTGTCGTCGCGGTTCAGCCCGCCCTGGATGACGCTGATGGTGGCCGGGTTGTTGTCGTTCTTGGGCGAGACGGTCCGGTAGAAGCTGCCGCCGTCCAGCAGATGCTTGTCCGCATAGGCCAGGAAGTTTGCCACGGTGATCGGCGCCTTGTCCGGATAGAGCTCGATCACGATCGCCCCCAGGTCGGTGACCATCCGCACCCGGACGGGCGCGGGGCCGGCGGCGGTCAGCGGCAAGGCGGCGGCGAGCGCCAGCAGATGGCGGCGGGAGATCATGGGGCGGCTCGCTTCACATCGGTGTGGATGAAGTCATTTCCCTTGAACAGCAGCGGTTCGTCCAGGGACTTGGCCAAGGCGTAGACGAAACTGTCGCCGTAATTCAGTTCGGCGTCATGCCGGCCCTTCCCATAGGTCCGCCGAGCCTCGGCCGCCGCGTAGGCCTGCTCGGCGGTCACGGCGACAACCTCGATCCGCAGTTGGGCGAGGTCGCGATTCAGCAGGGAAATCCCCTTCTCCGGACTTATCCGACGCATATAGACCTCGGCCGCCTCGACATAGGACGCCGCCGACATCCGACGGCGCTTGGCGCGCAGCATCAGGACATAGAACGCGTCGCGCTCTGGTTCCTTCAAGGCCAGGGCCAGCAGGGCGGAGGTGTCGATGATCATCCAATCGGCTGACCGTGCTCGTCGTAAAGTTCGGCCTCGATCTCCCGCCAATCTCTGGGATCGAGCACCGGGCGCGCATCCAACTCCGCGAAGAAGGCCTGCTTGGCCGCCTCCTCGGCGTCCGTCAGCGCGAAGGGTTCAGACAACCGCGCCACCTTCTCGACCAGGGCCTGATGGATCGCCTCGGTCAGGCTTTCCCCCGTCACGTCAGCGACTTGCCGCGCCAAGGCCTCGGTTTCCGCCCGCTTGATGCTGATGCCCATTCTAGAAACACCTTTGACCTTTCTAGAATATAGCGGAATCCCCCGGGCCACGCTAGAAGGCCCGCCCATGAGCACCTCGACCTCCCCCGCGAAGTCCATGGCCGAGACGGCCGCCGAGTTTGGCCTCAAGCCGGAGGAGTACGCCATCGTCCTCGACCGCCTGGGCCGCGAGCCCAACCTGGTCGAGCTGGGGGTGTTTTCGGTGATGTGGTCCGAGCACTGCTCGTACAAGTCGTCCAAGAACCAGCTGAAGAAGTTCCCGATCACCGGTCCGCGCGTGATCTGCGGCCCCGGCGAGAACGCCGGCGTGATCGACATCGACGACGGCGACGCCATCATCTTCAAGATGGAGAGCCACAACCACCCGTCCTACATCGAGCCCTACCAGGGCGCGGCGACGGGCGTGGGCGGCATCATGCGCGACGTCTTCACGATGGGCGCGCGGCCGATCGCCCTGCTGAACGCCCTGCGCTTCGGCGAGCCCGACCATCCCAAGACCAAGCGCCTGGTCGATGGCGTCGTCGCGGGCATCGCCGGCTACGGCAACTGCGTGGGCGTGCCCACGGTCGCCGGCGAGACCAACTTCCACAAGGGCTACAACGGCAACATCCTGGTCAACGCCATGTGCGTGGGCCTGGCCGACGCCGACAAGATCTTCTACTCGGCCGCCCCGGGCGCGGGCCTGGCCGTGGTCTATTTCGGCTCCAAGACCGGCCGCGACGGCATCCACGGCGCGACCATGTCCTCGGCCGAGTTCTCGGAGGACTCCGAGGAGAAGCGCCCCACGGTCCAGGTCGGCGACCCCTTCGCCGAGAAGCTGCTGATCGAGGCCACGCTGGAGCTGATGGCCACCGGCGCCGTCGCCGCCATCCAGGACATGGGCGCGGCGGGCCTGACCTCGTCGTCGGTCGAGATGGCCGGCAAGGGCGGCGTCGGCATCGAGCTGGACATGGACATGGTGCCCCAGCGCGAAACCGGCATGAGCGCCTACGAGATGATGCTGTCGGAAAGCCAGGAGCGCATGCTGGCGGTCCTGAAGCCCGGCCGCGAGAAGGACGGCCACGCCATCTTCGAGAAGTGGGGCCTGGACGCCGCCGTCATCGGCCACACCACCGACACCGGCCACCTGGTGCTCAAGCACCACGGCGAGGTCGTCTGCGACGTGCCGCTGGCCCCGCTGTTCGACGACGCGCCGCTGTATGACCGCCCCTGGGTCCAGCCGACGCTGCATCCGCACCTCGACCCGGGCAAGATCGCCGCCCCGTCCGACTGGAACGCCGCCGTGCTGAAGGTGGTCGGCAGCCCCGACATGGCCTCCAAGCGCTGGCTGTGGGAGCAGTACGACCGCCACGTGATGGCCGACACCCTGGAAGACAGCGCCACCGGCTGCGACGCCGGCATCGTGCGCATCCACGGCAAGGGCAAGGCCATCGCCGTGACCAGCGACGTCACCCCGCGCTACGTGCAGAACGACCCCTACGAGGGCGGCAAGCAGGCCGTCGCCGAAGCCTGGCGCAACCTGACGGCCGCCGGCTCGACCCCGATCGCCATCACCGACAACCTCAACTTCGGCAGCCCCGAAAAGCCCGAGACCATGGGCCAGATCGTGCGCGCCACCGACGGCATGGCCGAGGCCTGCCGCGCCCTGGACTTCCCGGTCGTGTCGGGCAACGTCAGCCTCTACAACGAGACCAACGGCGTCGCCATTCCGCCGACCCCGACGGTCGGCGCCGTGGGCCTGATCGACGACTACGACCTGCGCATGGGCTTTGGAAATGTCGCCGAGGGGGATGCGCTGGTGCTGATCGGCGAGACCCACGGCGAGCTGGGCGCCTCGATCTATCTGCGCGAGATCCTGGGCCGCGAGGACGGCGCCCCGCCGCCGGTCGACCTGGCCCTGGAACGCAAGAACGGCGACTTCGTGCGCGGCCTGATCCCGACCGGCCTGGTCGCGGGCCTGCACGACCTGTCGGACGGCGGCCTGCTGATCGCCGCGGCCGACATCGCCCTGGCCAGCAAGGTCGGCGTCACCCTGAACGCCACCAGCCACGCCCACGCCCACCCCTATCTGTTCGGCGAGGACCAGGCCCGCTACTTGGTGGCCACGCCCGATCCGGACTCGGTGCTGGCGGCGGCCAAGGAAGCCGGCGTCCACGCCAACCTGGCCGGGGTGGCGGGTGGCGACGCCTTCGCCTCGACCGACCTGTTCAGCATCCCGCTGGAGACCCTGCGCACGGCCCACGAGGCCTGGCTGCCGGGCTTCATGGGCGCGGCCCAGGCCTGACCGGCGTCATCACGCGGACACAGACGCACCGCACAGACCGGAATCAAGGAGTCGCGTCGCGCGATGCGACTCCATCCCCTTTGGAGTTTGGCATGCGCAAGTTCCCGATCCTCGCCACGGCGAGCCTGACCCTGTCGCTGCTGGCCGCCTGCGCGCCCGCCGCCCAGGCTCCCACCCCCGCCGCCCCCTCCCCAACCGTTGAGGGCGCCGAGGCCTCGTGCGCCGCGCGCGGCGGCTCTATGCAACCCGTCGGCCGCCTGCAGCGCCCGACTTGCGTGGTGCCCTACGCCGACGCCGGCAAGACCTGCTCGGACAAGGCCGACTGCCAGGGCGCCTGCATCGCCGAAGGCAACCTGGAGGCCCAGGGCGCCACGACCGGCCAGTGCCAGAAGACCAACGTCCAGTTCGGCTGCTTCGCCAAGATCGTGAACGGCAAGGCGACGGCCGCGATCTGCATCGACTGATGATCGGGGGACATGCCCTCGCGGCGTGTCCCCACCAGCCTCCACGGCGCCAGGACTTGGGGACACGCCGCAAGGGCATGTCCCCTACGGTTCTAGCCGCGACGCGCCCGCGCGACCTGGGCCACCCGCTCCAGCACCACCGGACCCGCCGCCGGCCCGGCCGAATAGACGAAGTCCGGGCTGTCCATCGGCTTGCCCGAGCGGCGATCCACCAGCACCGGTTCGGCCGGCAGGCCGGTGACCGCGTCGACCAGGTGGCTGGCCACGCCCTCGGTCGCGTAGTGGCGATTGCCGAACGCCATCAGCGCCGTCATCACCGGCGCGAAGTCGCGCGCCAGCGCGGTCGGCACATATTCGAAGCGCGCCGGCCGTTCCTGGTACTGCCGACGGTCCAGGAAGCCGGCCTCGACCAGGTCCTTGAGCCGCGCGGCCAGGATGTTGGGCGCCACGCCCAGGCTCTTCTCGAACTGGTCGAACCGCGACAGCCCCTGGAAGGCGTCGCGCAGGATCATCAGGCTCCAGATGTCGCCCACACGCTCCAGCGTGCGGCCTATCGGGCACTGTCCGGGATCGAAGGCGCGCTTGGTCATGACGTCAATATAGGGACTCGCTACGAAATCGAAAGTTAGTCACTTGCAAATCGAAAGTTACTTCCCACCTCCACGTCACGGCCGGGCCATGGGGCCTCGACCAACCCCTTTCGGGAACAAGACGATGAGCAAGCAAGACATCCGCGGCGCGGCCCTGATCACCGGCGCCTCCACCGGCATCGGCGCGGCCTATGCCGACCGCCTGGCCCGCGCCGGCCACGACCTGATCCTGGTGGCCCGCGACACCGGCCGCCTGGGCGCCCTGGCCGCCCGCCTGCGCGGCGAGACCGGCGTGAACGTCGACATCATCACCGCCGACCTGACCGACAAGGCCGACCTGGCCCGCGTCGAGGCGCGCCTGGCCGACGACGCCGCGATCGACATCCTGATCAACAACGCCGGCGTCGCCCTGTCGGGCCCGTTCGTCGAACAGGACCTTGAGCGGATCGACGGCATGATCCAGCTGAACATCGTCTCGGTGACCCGCCTGGCCCACGCCGCCGCCAAGGCTTTCGCGGCCCGCGACCGCGGCGCCATCGTCAACATCTCCTCGGTCGTGGGCCTGGCCCCCGAGCTGCAGATGGCCGTCTACGGCGCGACCAAGGCCTATGTGACCTATTTCACCCAGACCCTGCGCCTGCAGCTGAGCCCCAACATCCAGCTCCAGGCCGTCCTGCCCGGCGCCACCCGCACCGAGATCTGGGACCGCTCGGGCCACGGCGGCGCCGACGTGCTGGATCCGAACATGCTGATGGAGCTGGACGACCTGGTCGACGCCGCCCTGGCCGGCTTCCACCAGGGCGAACTGATCACCATCCCGTCCCTGCCCGACGCGGCCGATTTCGCGGCCTACGACGCGGCCCGGGCCAAGCTGCTGCCGAACCTGTCGCGCAACCGCTCGGCCGCCCGCTACAAGGTGGGCGAACCGGCCTAGGCGGACTGCCGGCGAGATCGGGGTCGCCCCGATCTCGCCCACCGTCGTGGCGTCCGTCACGACATTGCCGCCTCGTGACACTATCTATCGGGTGACGACGAGAGACGACCGGGAACGAACGCCGCGCCCGGTCGCTTGTCCGCCACCTGAGGAGACCGACATGGCCGTCATTCCAAACCTGGACGAGTTCATTCTCGAGGAAACCGCCGAGGGGATCTTCCTGACCGTCACCGGCGATGACGACCAGACCCTGAAGCTGAAGGTCTCGCTCGACGACCTGGAAGAGATCGTCGAGGTCATCGACGAGGTGTTCGGCCTGGAGGCGGAAGACGACGACGAGGCCGAAGAGGTGGACGAGAGCGCGGGCTAGGCCCTACCGCCCCGCCGCCCTGCTCAGCCCGTCCAGGTCGTCGTCCAGCGCCCGCGTCGCCGTCACCACCGTGGCCACCGCGTTCTTGAAGAACGCCTGCGGCACCGTGGCGAAGTCGTCGGTGGGCTGGTGGTATTCGGGGTGGTCCTCGACGCCGAAATAGACCCAGGGCACGCCGGCCGTGGCGAACGGCCCCTGGTCCGACTGCTGGGTCCAGTTGTTCTCCTTGCCGTGCAGATCGGTGTCGTGGCCCAGCAGCAGCTTGACCGGCGCGATCCTGGCCACGCCCTCCAGCACCGGCTTCAGATACGGCTGGGGCCCGGCCCCGCTGACATAGAGCTGGTTGCGGGGGTTCTTGCTGATCATGTCGAAATTGACGTTCAGCCCGATCTTCTCCAGCGGGACGGGCGGCTCGGCGACGAAGGCCTTGGCGCCCTTCAGCCCGCTCTCCTCGCCGTCGAAGGCGACGATCAGCACGGTGTGACGCGGCGGCCGGGCCTTGAACGCCTCGGCCACGGCCAGCAGGCCGGCGATCCCCGAGGCGTTGTCGTCGGCCCCGTTATAGACCTGCCCCTTGCGGACCCCGAGATGGTCGTAGTGGGCCGAGACCACCAGCACCTTGTCCGAGCTGGACGTGCCCTCGATCCGGGCCACCAGGTTCACGCCGGTGATGTCCTTGCCGAAGACCTTCGGCTTGATGGTGAAGGGACGCTCGAACCTCGAACCCTGCGGCCGCAGCCCGATCTCGTTGAAGCGCTTGACGATATAGGCCCGCGCCTTGGCCCCGCCCGGCGTGCCGACGCCCCGGCCCTCCATGGCGTCGGCCGACAGGATGCGGACGTCGTCCAGGGCATGGGCGCCGGGTCTGGGGGCGGCGTGGGCCTGGCCGGCCAGGGCGACGAGGGCGGCCGAGAGGCCCAGGGCGTGACGGAAGGGAAAGGTCATGCCCCTTCAATGCGTCCGGATTCCCTGGGCGGCAAGCCAGTCCGCCTCGCTTTGGTCGCCGGGACGCCATTCGCGCAGCCAGAGCAGCGTCGGCGTGTCGGACTCCAGCGCGCCGCTGCGATCGACCGCCTTGCGCAGCGTACGGACATCGCCGGCGACACAGCCGCCTTCACGCTTCACGCGCAGCCCCGGCCAAGGGTGACGCGTGACGGCGGCGGGACGGTCACGGCGCGGTGGTCCGCAGAGGGTCGGCCAATAGCGCAGGGCCAGGGCCCGCCCGTCCGCATCGCGCTTCAGCGCGGCGACGCCGAAGTAGAGATAGGCGTTCTGGGACGGCGCGGCGGCGTCCTGGGACGTCTGAAACTGGTACTGCGCGATCATGGGATCACCGCCCGCGAGCATCTGCTCTGTCCCGTCGGACGCCCACAGGACGCCGGTCCAGTCGGCCGGCGCCAGCACGAAATTCGTGCAGTCAGGCCAAGCCGTGCTGGGCGCCGCCAGGTCGACCCGGCAATCGGGCTTGTCCTCCATCCACCAGCCGGCCCGGACAGCTCGCGCGCCCACCGCGTCCTTGGCCGAGAACCAAGGCGTTTCGGAGAACACGAGGTTGTCGCAGCCGCCGAGGAACATCGCCGCCGCCACGGCCAGCATCGAAATCGATCGCATCGAGAAGCCCCCGGGGCGCTTTCACGTGGATATCACGGTACAATCACGCCACCGTGATCATTCCGTGAGATTCCGTTATCCCGCAAGTCGGAAAGCAACGTTCCGCTCCGGGCGGGCATTTTCGCCGTATGCCCGTTCTTAAGGTTTACGCGGCATACCCAGGGTCGAGAGATTCGGAGTTCATCGCCGTGCCCATGTCCTTCCCCGACCTCGAAGCGCGCCTGCACGAAGCCTTCCCCGACGCCGAGATCGTCCTGACCGACCTCGCCGGCGACGGCGACCACTACAAGGCGCGCATCGTTTCGCCGGCCTTCCGCGGCCTGAACCGGGTCAAGCAGCACCAGATGGTCAACCGCGCCCTGGCCGACGTGCTGGGCGGGACGCTGCACGCCCTGGCCCTCGAAACCGCCGCCCCCACGGAGTAGACGCCATGCGCTACCGCCCCTTCGGAAGCGCGGGCGTGGCGGTCTCGGCGATCACGCTGAGGCTGGAGGACCAGCCCCGCCTGCGCGGCGCCGACTGGCGCAAGCTGATCTTCGCGGCGCTGGAAAGCGGCATCAACAGCTTCGAGATCGACGGCGTCTCGCCGGCCCTGATCGAAGGCGCGACCGAGGCCTTCTCGACCGTCGAGCGGCGGCTGCTGTTCATCGCCTGGCGGCTGCGCGGCTCCAGCGACCGCGCCCTGCGCGCCCAGGCCGTGCATGACATGATCGAGCAGGCCCTGGACCGCACCGGCCTGGGCCATCTGGACCTGGCCGTCCTCGACGATCCGGACGCCAACGCCTTCCCCGCCGAGACCCTGGAGCAGTTGAAGGCCCTGCGCGCCGCGCGGCTGATCCGCCTGCTGGGCGTGGCCGGAGCCGGCGACAAGTTCGACGCCTACGTCGCCTCGGGCCAGTTCGAGGCCATGGCCACGCCGTTCAACCTGGCCTCGGGCTGGGTGGAGCGCAATCGCGTCCGCGCCGCCATGACCCGCGAGATGGCGGTGATCGGGCTGGACTACTGGCCCGACGTGCTGCGCGAGGAGCACAAGGCCAGCTTCCTGCCCAAGCCGTCGCTGTGGCGGCGCAGGACCGACCCGCTGGCCGACGTCGGCGGCTACGACTTCCTGCGCAGCACGCCCGGCTGGAACGCCCAGCAGATCTGCCTGGCCTACGCCCTGACCGAACCGTCCCTGGCCACCGTCCACGTCACCGCCGGCACGCCCGCCGAGGTGGAGGGCCTGGCCGCGATCGTCGAGCGCGACCTGCCCACCGGCTGCGCCGCCCAGATCGAGATGGCCCGCTTCTCGGCCCAGCGCGCCGAGGGGTCAAAGCGTCGCGCCTGAACCTTCGCGGCCCCGCCAAGGCTTGACCCGAGGGGTCGCGGCGCCTAGCTGAGAGCCTACGCCCAAGGATTTCCTTTAATGACCGACGTCGCCTCCTCCCCCGCCATCGACTTCATCGCCAAGACCGTGGCCGAAAACCCCGTGGTCCTGTTCATGAAGGGCGTGCCGGACCAGCCGCGCTGCGGTTTCTCGTCGATCGCCGTGCAGATCCTCGACCATCTGGGCGTGTCGTTCGTCGGCGTCGACGTGCTGCAGGACGACGAACTGCGCCAGGGCATCAAGACCTTCACCGACTGGCCGACCATTCCCCAGCTCTACGTCAAGGGCGAGTTCGTCGGCGGCAGCGACATCGTCCGCGAGATGTTCCAGTCGGGCGAGCTGAAGACCCTCTTCGCCGACCAGGGCCTCATCGAGGCGTGAGCCCTCCTGCGGAGGACTCACTTCCTTTGAAGAACCCACGCCCTTATCCCGAAACCGCTCACACTTTCGGGGGGCTCGCTTGAGCCGGGTCTTCGTCCCGCCGGGCGACGCCTACAGCCTGACCTTCGAACCGAAGGCGTCGGACATCGACGCCAACGGCCACGTCAACAACGTGGTCTATCTGGCCTGGGCCCAGGACCTGGCCATCGCCCATTGGGACGCCTGGGCCACGCCCGAGGAGCGCGCCCCCTGGAGCTGGGTCGCCCGCCGCCACGAGATCGACTACCGCCGCGAGCTGCTGCCGCACGAGACCGCCACGGGCTACACCTGGGTGGGCGAGCTGAAGGGCCCGCGCTTCGAGCGCTACATCCGCATCGACGGCCCGGACGGCGAGATGTGCGCCCAGTGCCGCACCGACTGGGTGCTGATCGACATCGCCGCCAAGCGCCCCGCGCGGGTGCTGCCCTGGATGGTCGAGCGGTTCACGCCGAAGGGCTGACCGGGCTCTTCGCGGGCCGGTAGATCTTCAGCATCCGCAGGGCGCCGCACCGCGAGCAGAAGCCCAAAGTGTGCTTCTCGCCCGCCGCCTTGTAGCGGATGCCGCCGGCCGCCAGCAGCGACTTCTCGCGGCCGCAGACCGTGCAGCGCATCTTCCACTCGGCGGACTCCCGCGCGATATCGTCCCCCAGGTTCCGGAATGCGCGCGTGATCGCCTTGAACATGCCCGCAGGATGATGCGCCCGGCGGCCCGCCGTCAACGCGCCACCGGATTGAGCACGGCCAGACGCCCCTGCCCCGGCAGTCCCAGTTCCTGGTAGCTGAAGCGCACGTCCACCGTGGTCGGCGCGCGCCGGCACAGGTCCAGCCGCTTGCGCGCGAAGGCCACCGCCGGCTGGGCGCCGGACCGGTCGACATAGAAGGTGAAGTCGTCCCGCGTCGTGCAGCCGGTGGAGGCCACGCTCAGGGTCAGCCCCGAGGCGTCGGCCTCGACGGCGTTCAACGCTTCCAGCTCGCCCGCGTCCTGGCCCTTGCCGGCCACCAGGGTCACCCCGCCCCCCGAGGTCGCGCAGCCGCCCAGGACCAGCAGCAGCCCCCCGGTCAGCAGTCGGCGTCGGTCGAGGTTCATGTACAACCTTGGCAGGAACGGGAAACTAGGCCCTAGTTTGCCCACGGCTTGGCCGCGCGCAACCGACGAGACCCCAGTGCTTCGTAAATTCGCTTCGATCGCTTCGATGGCCGCCTGTGTGGCCGCCGCCTCCCCGGCCCTCTCAGCCGACTACAAGGCTCTGGACGCCGAAGCCGCCCGGCTGATGGCGGTCGGCAAGATCCCCGGCCTGGCCTACGCCGTGATCGAGCATGGCAAGGTCGTCCACGTCAGCGCCCAGGGCTGGGCCAATGTCGAGCAGAAGCGACCGCTGCGGACCGACACGATCATGTACGCCGCCTCGATCAGCAAGGCGGCCTTCGCCCAGTACGTGCTGATGCTGGTCGACGACGGCAAGCTGGACCTGGACAGGCCGATCAAGGCCTATCTGCCCAAGCCCCTGCCGGACTATCCGCGCTACGCCGACCTGGCCGGCGACGCGCGCTGGGAGACGATCACCCCGCGCCGGCTGCTGACCCACAGTTCCGGCTTGGCCGACCAGCGCTTCTACGATCCCGAGAACAAGTTCCGGTTCAATCTGGAGCCCGGAACCCGCTACGCCTACTCCAACGAGGGCATCAACCTGCTGCAGTTCGTCATCGAACAGGGACTGGGCCTGAACGTCGGCGACGAGATGAACCGGCGGATCTTCGTCCCCCTGGGCATGACCCGCAGCAGCATGATCTGGCGGCCCGACTTCCGGCCCAACCTGGCCGATGGCTATCACGAGGACGGCAAGTTCGAGGAGCACGACGAACGCGGCAGCGTAAAGGCCGCCGGGTCGCTGGACACCACGATCGACGACCTGGCGAAGCTGGTCGCCGCCATGGTCTCGGGCCATGGGCTGTCGGCCAAGGCCCGGGCCGAGCGGACCAAGCCCAGTTTCCCGATCGTCAGCAAGACCCAGTTCCCGCCGTTCCTGATCGTCGATAATCCCGACAACGCCAAGATCGGCCTGGCGGCGGGCCTGGGCGTGGTGGTGTTCGATGGCCCGCAAGGCCACGCCTTCTACAAGGGCGGCCACAACGACATCACCGACAACCAGCTGGTCTGCATCGAGCGCGGCGAACGCTGCATCGTCCTGCTGACCAACAGCGGCGTCGGGCAGCGGATCTTCCCGCCGCTGGTCGCGGCGGCGCTGGGCGACACGGGCATGCCCTGGGCGTGGGAATATGGCCGCGCCCTGCCGGTGGAAGCGCCCTAGGCGGCGACCTTCGTCGTCAGGGTCTCGCGCAGGCGGGCGGCCACGTCGCCCAGGGTGATGCGCGACAGGGCCGCATCGACGTCGGGCGCGCCCTCGGCGGCCATCGAGCTGGCCAGGCCGGCGGTGAAGTCGGTGATGGCCGTGATGTGCTGGGCCAGCATGTCGACCATGTGCAGTTCCTGCATGACCTTCAGGCGGCTCTCGGCCGGCACGGTCTCCAGGATCTGGCCCAGGGCGCTGTCCAGGTGACCGCAGGACACCGCCGCGATCGACATTTCGGCCGACAGGGCCTCCAGCAGGCCGACAATGCCGGTGGTCTTCTCGATCGTCGTGGTCATGGCTTTTCCCCCAAGCGTATCAAACGGATAGCGCTCGGGCGTTGCCGCAGGGTTAAGGCCGACGGAAACCATGGCGACCGATTGTCGCGAAAGCTCAGCTCCAGGGGCCGATCCTGCGCCCGTCACCAACAGCGTCTCCCGCGGGGACGGCCGTGCCTACCCGGCCGCGCGTCGCCTGGCTGACGCCCAGCCGCAGCAGGGCCTCGACGCGGTTGCGGGTGGCCGGATGGGTCGAGAACAGGTTGTCGGCGCCCTTGCCCGCCAGCGGATTGATGATGAACAGGTGCGCTGTGGCCGGATTGCGCTCGGCCTCGTGATTGACCGCGCCGCCGCGGGCGTAGGCCTCGATCTTCTCCAGCGCCCGGGCCAGGGCCCGGCCGTCGCCGGCGATCTCGGCCCCGATCCGGTCGGCCTCGTACTCGCGCGAGCGGCTGATGGCCATCTGCACCAGCATGGCGGCGATCGGGGCCAGGATGGCCAGGGCGATCGTGCCGATCAGCCCGCCCGGCCGCTCGTCGTCGTCGCGCGAACCGCCGAAGAAGAAGGCGAAGTTGGCCAGGGCCGAGATCGCGCCGGCGATGGTGGCCGTCACGGTCATGGTCAGGGTGTCGCGGTTCTTCACGTGGGCCAGCTCGTGGGCCATCACGCCGCGGACCTCGTCGCGGTCCAGCAGGCCCAGCAGGCCCGTGCTGGCGGCCACGGCGGCGTGGGCCGGGTCGCGCCCGGTGGCGAAGGCGTTGGGCTGCTCGCTGTCGATCACCGTGATGCGCGGGCGCGGCAGGTCGGCCCGGCGGGCCAGGTCCTCGACGTCGGCGACATACTGCCGGACCATCGGCACGGGATGGGTCGCGTCGACCTCGACCGCGCCGTACATCCGCAGCACGATCTTGTCGGCGTTCCAGTACGAGAACAGGTTCATGCCCACGGCGAACACCAGGGCGATCAGCATGCCCGTGGGGCCGCCGATCATGTAGCCGGCGCCGACGAACAGCGCCGTCAGGCCGGCCAGGAGGGCGAAGGTCTTGAAGTGGTTCATGATGGGGTCTTGGGCTCTGGGTCGTGATCAGTCGAAGATGTCGAACAGGTCGAAGCGCTTCTTCTTGCCGTAGTGGCCCTGTCCGTGGTGGCGGCGCTCATCGTCGTGCCGGTAGTCGCCGCGATGGTCCGGGCGCTCGCGGGGCCGCTCGTAGTCGGGAAGACGCGGCGCGGCGGGCTGGGGTTCGCCCCGCTCCATGGCCATCAGCTTCTCCAGCTCGCCGCGGTCCAGCCACACGCCCCGGCATTGGGGGCACATGTCGAACTCGACGCTGGCGCGTTGCACGGCCTGCATGGAGGCGTCGCAGTTGGGGCACATGAGAAGCGGCATTCGGCGGTCCCTGTCCAGTTGCTGGATGGGTGTCCTCGAAGCTGAGCCGGCGGTGGAGGGAGGGGGACAACCGGACCCAAGCATCGAGAACACCCGATGCGGTCCGACATCACGAGTGCTTGCATCACTCGCCAGAGGGGCCCGGCCCGCTCTTGAGAGTTAGGAGCCCCGGAAAACGGTTCAAGGGCCAAAAACGAAAAAGGCCCCGGATTTCTCCGGGGCCCTTCCGTTCGTCTTCGAGGTCGACGCTTACGAAGCGTAGAATTCGACGACGAGGTTCGGTTCCATCTTCACCGGATACGGCACTTCGGCCAGTTCCGGAGCGCGGACGAAGGTGGCCGACAGGCCCTTCTGGTCCACGGTGACGTAGTCGCAGAAGTCACGCTCCGACGAAGCGACGGCTTCCAGGACCAGAGCCATGTTGCGCGACTTTTCGCGGACGGTGATCACGTCGCCGGCCTTGCAGCGGTAGGACGCGATGTTCACGCGCTTGCCGTTCACCTGCACGTGGCCGTGGTTCACGAACTGACGGGCGGCGAACACGGTCGGCACGAACTTGGCGCGGTAGACGATGGCGTCCAGGCGCGACTCGAGCAGGCCGATCAGGTTTTCCGAGGTGTTGCCCTTGCGGCGGGCGGCTTCCTCGTAGGTGCGCGAGAATTGCTTCTCGGTCAGGTTGCCGTAGTAGCCCTTCAGCTTTTGCTTGGCGCGCAGCTGCAGGCCGAAGTCCGAAACCTTCTGCTTGCGGCGCTGGCCGTGCTGGCCGGGGCCGTAGGACCGCTGGTTCACCGGCGACTTCGGCCGGCCCCAGAGGTTTTCGCCCATACGGCGGTCGATCTTGTACTTGGCGCTATGGCGCTTGGACATAAGTCACTCTTCATATCGATCCGGGCCGGCTCCCTCGGAAGGGTGCGATCTCAACGGCGGCTTCGGGTCATTCCGTCATGCGATTTTCGCGCCGTCCGGCAAGCCGGCGGCGAGAAGGGGCGGTATATGACGGAGGGGCGGCGGGGAGTCAACGGCGAGAGCCGTCAGTGCAGGTCTTCGTTGATGAACTCCGGCCGGTTCAGTCCCGCCGCCCGCAGCTGCGCCATCATCGCGAAGACGCGGCCGTAAGGCACCTCGGCGTCGGCTCGCACCGAGAGCGCGTAGGTGTCCAGTCCGCGCGTCTGGTCACGGAGCAGGCCCACCACCTGGTCGTCCCTCACCCGGCGCTCGCCGACATAGGCCGCGCCGTCGCTGTCCAGGCTGACGAAGAAGCCGTGGATTGGCTTGCAGGCGCCGAAGCAGTCCATGGGCGGCTGGTCGTGGCGAAGGGCGGGCCCCGAAGACTGACCGACGACGAGGACCATCACGAACAGCGCCAGCAACACCGGAACCATCGGCGTCAGGTTGATCGCCGCGATCGGCCGCGCCTCGAACCGTCCGGTCAATCGTCGCGCCATTGATCGCTCCCCCACGCGCCCAGACTGGTCCGGGCGGACGGCGGGCGCAAGCCTCGGCTACCGGGTCGCCGCGACGGCGGTGTTCATCAGGCCCGGCGTGAAGCGTCGCAGCGATCGCGCCACCTCGATCGGATACACGCCCATGTTCCGGGGGCTGTAGTGCTTCCAGCGCCCGACCCACGGCGACAGGTTGTCCAGGACGTAGGTGTCGTCGATCACCAGCACGGCGTGGGCCTGCTTGCCGTAGCCGAACACGGCCAGCTGCATGCGCGAGGCGCTCCAGCCCAGTTGCTGCAGCACGCGCGCCTTGGTCAGGGCGAAGTCCTCGCAATCGCCCTTGCCGTCGGCGGGGCTCTCGACCCAGACGTCATCGACCCCGTAGTGGTCCAGGTCGTCGACGATCGCGATGCGCTTGTTGGTCTCGCGCGTCACGCACTGCAACTGGGCTTCGCCGGTCAGCGCGGCGCAGCGCGTGGCGCGGGCCCGGGCGCTGGAGCCGACGATGTAGGCGGCCGCGAGGAACCCGCACAGTGCGCCGAAGCCCGCGCCGAACAGGAACGCCTTGCGAAGGGTTACGACACGACCCTTCGAGTCCGCGGATTGTCTGGGCCGAAATCGGCTATGCCAAGCGAACATGACAACTCACACGCCACTCCACTAGCGCTACAGTTGCATTTCTATGTGTTCATTTAGTGGCGAACGGCCAAGTTACCGAATACAGCAACAATCTAAGCCGTAATACCCCAAGTAATTCGCACGGATACACAGAAGATTCGGTGGCGAATCGAAAGTTGACCACCCCGTCACTGACGACGAATTCGACTAACATTGCTCAATTACGATGCAAATACCGCATACCCATTAACCACGAGCGGAATGGGCGTTCGCCCTAGAGCTTGGCGGCGTGCCACGCCACGTGGTCGCCGAGGAAGGTGGCGATGAAGAAGTAGCTGTGGTCGTAGCCGTCCTGCCGCCGCACCGTCACCTTGCGGCCGGCCTTGGCCGCGGCGGCCTCGATCAGCTCGGGCTTGAGCTGGCTTTCCAGGAAGCTGTCGGCCAGGCCCTGGTCGATCAGAATCTCGTCGAAGCCCTCCCCCGCCCCGTCCTCGATCAGGGCGCAGGCGTCGTGGGCGCGCCAGGCCGCGCGGTCGCCTCCCAGATAGGCGGTCATCGCCTTATCGCCCCACGGGCAGTTCAGCGGCGAGACGATCGGCGAGAAGGCGCTGACCGACCTGAACAGGTCCGGATTGCGCAGGCCCAGGGTCAGGGCCCCGTGGCCGCCCATCGAGTGGCCGGAGATTCCCCGCCGCGCCGGGTCCAGCGGGAAGGCGCTGTCGACGGCCTCCAGCAGGTCCTTGGTGACGTAGGAATACATCTTGAAGTGCGGCGCCCACGGCGCCTCGGTGGCGTCGACATAGAAGCCCGCCCCCTGCCCCAGGTCGTAGGCCGGATCGTCGGCGACGGCGTTCCCTTGCAGATCGGGGCCGCGCGGCGAGGTGTCGGGCGCGACGATGGCCAGGCCGTGTTTGGCCGCGTGCTCGTAGACGCCCGACTTGATGGTGAAGTTGTCCTCGGTGCAGGTCAGGCCCGACAGCCAGATCAGGTACGGGAACGGCCCCTCGCCGTCCGGCGTCCACACCGTGAACTTCATCGGCGTGCCGGTGCTGGCGCTGTCGTGCCGGCAGTAGCGCAGCGTCCCGCCCTGGGTGCGATGAGTGGCGAGGGTTTCGACGGTCATGGGCGCATCCCGCTCACTTTGATAAAATCCGCATCCCAGAAGAGGTAGAGCGCATTCAGGAAACTAGTATCCAATTCCGAAAATAACTCGCGAGGTTTGCGATCGAAGAAGCTCACCCACTGGGAAGCATCAGAATTCGGGTAGATCAGTAGTGTTAGCGCACCATCAGCTGCGTAACCCTTCCCACGCTTCTCATCGATGGCATTTTGCAGCTGTGCAGCTAAATCCTCTTGAGCTCGCGCTAAGCCGCTCTCTGAATAACGCCCTATCTGGTGGGCACCTTCGGCTTGCTTGGCGAACCGCTTTCCGTTGGAAGCAGGGCAAGCTTCCGTCACCTCGAGAAGCATTTCGCCACCGGCATGCCTGATCCGAAAATCCGGCCGGTCCTCATGAGCCACACTTATCGGGAAACGCAATTCGCTGCTGGCAACGAGGTGCAGGACAAAGCGCCGCGTCAGGAAGGCTTCATTCGAGACTGTAGATCGTCTCGAGGGTCCAATTCGCGGGCCGTTATGCAGACCAACGTCGCCAAATTGACGTTCTAGGTCCGCAAGCGAATGCGCGTTCGTTGCAACGAGCTTCGCTTGCGGATCAAACACCATCCTAGAACGTCACCACCGTGCGGATGCTCTCGCCGGCGTGCATCAGGTCGAAGGCCTCGTTGATGCGCTCCAGCGGCAGGACGTGGGTGATCATCGGGTCGATCTGGATCTTGCCGTCCATGTACCAGTCGACGATCTTCGGCGTGTCGGTGCGGCCGCGCGCGCCGCCGAAGGCCGTGCCGCGCCACACCCGGCCGGTGACCAGCTGGAACGGACGCGTGGCGATCTCCTTGCCGGCCTCGGCCACGCCGATGATGACGCTTTCGCCCCAGCCGCGATGGCAGGCCTCCAGCGCCTGGCGCATGACCGTGGTGTTGCCGGTGGCGTCGAAGGTGTAGTCGGCCCCGCCGTCGGTCAGGGCCACCAGGTGGGCGACGATGTCGCCGTCGATGGTCTTGGGATTGACGAAGTGGGTCATGCCGAACTTGCGGCCCCATTCCTCGCGTGCCGGGTTGATGTCGACGCCGACGATCATGTTGGCGCCGACCAGCTTGGCGCCCTGGATGACGTTCAGGCCAATGCCGCCCAGGCCGAAGACGATGACATTGGCGCCCGGCTCGACCTTGGCGGTGTTGGTCACCGCGCCGACGCCCGTGGTCACGCCGCAGCCACAGTAGCAGGCGGTCTTGAACGGCGCGTCCTTGCGGATGCGGGCCACGGCGATCTCGGGCAGGACCGTGTAGTTCGAGAAGGTCGAGCAGCCCATGTAGTGGTGGATGGTCTGGCCCTTGTAGGAGAAGCGGCTGGTGCCGTCGGGCATCAGGCCCTTGCCCTGGGTGGCGCGGATGGCCGTGCAGAGGTTGGTCTTGCCGGACAGGCAGCTTTTGCACTGGCGGCATTCGGGCGTGTAGAGCGGGATCACGTGGTCGCCGACCGCCAGGCTGGTGACGCCGGGGCCGACCTCGACCACAACGCCCGCGCCCTCGTGGCCCAGGATCGAGGGGAACAGGCCCTCGCTGTCCAGGCCGTCCAGCGTGTAGGCGTCGGTGTGGCACACGCCCGTGGCCTTGATCTCGATCAGCACCTCGCCGGCCTTGGGGCCTTCCAGGTCGACCTCGACGATCTCCAGCGGCTGCTTGGCGGCGAAAGCGACGGCGGCGCGGGTCTTCATGGCGAGGTCTCCGGAATCTGAAGTCGGCGGCACATTGCCAAGGCTTCGCGCCGAAGGTCGAGCCCGCACGCCCCGACCTCGGGAAATTTTTCGGCGAGCGATGTTAAAAATATTTGACTCAAAGATGATCAAGGCGCACTCAATGTACAAAATTCTTTACATCGAGGAGCGACCGATGCCGTATCGCGAGAAAAGCGCCTGGATCTCGTTCTGGACCACCCTGGTCGTCTACGGGGTCTATTTCACCCTCTTCGCCCATTCCGCCCTGGCCGGGCGGCCGTTCGGACTGCATGGAGCCTTCACCCTGTGCATCGCGATCCTGGTGACGCTGCAGATCGTGCTGCACGTGGCCGCCGCGATCCAGGCGCCCGACGACGCCCGGACGGCCGAGGACGAACGCGAACGCCTAATCAGCCTGCGCGCCACGTCGGGGGCCTTCTACGTCTTCCAGGTGGCGGCCATGCTGGCGGCGGTGACCGTCTATTTCTTCGACAAGGTGACCATGGCCAACGCCGTCCTGGCGGCCCTGGCGGTGTCGGAGCTGGCCCGGCACGGCGGCATCATCCTCGGCTACCGGCGGGCCTGCTGATGCCGGCCCCGCCCCCGATCCGCAACGACATCCGCCGCCTGCGCTTCGAGAACGGCGAGATGACCCAGGCCGACCTCGCCGCCCGGATCGGCATGACCCGCCAGACGGTCGCCGCCATCGAACAGGGCAAGTACTCGCCGTCGCTGGAGGCCGCCTTCCGCATCGCCCAGGTGTTCGGCGTGGGGCTGGAGCGGGTGTTCCAGTGGGAAGGTTGAGTTGGGAGCCATCCGCTCCCTCTCCCAAAGCTCGTCATCCCGGGCCTTGCGCCCGGGATGACGGACGTAAGGTGGATTGAACGTCGATAGACCCTAGGCCTTCTCCACCGGCTTGAACCGGAATCGGCCGTCCAGCAGCTCGGCCTTGGGCAGGTAGGTCCGCAGGTACAGGGCGAACGGCCCCGACTTCGGCGCCGGCAACCAGTTGGCCGACCGGTCGCCGCCGGGATCGGTCCGGCCGATCCACAGGGTGACCGAGCCGTCCGCCGCGCGCTTCAGGCCCGGGGTGCGGTCGCCGATCGCGTAGCGCCGGAGCGGGTTGTCGGTGAAGAAGAACTGGCCGTCCGGCGTGGCCTCGTACATCGACAGCGACCAGAAGCCGTCCAGGGGCAGCTCGGCCGGCAGGGTCAGGCGATAAAGGCCGTCGTCGCTGAACAGACCCGCCCCGTCGTCGCCCGCCGCCTTCAGGTACATGGCCTCGGCCACCGGCAGCGCCCCCAGCCCCATCAGGGCGACGATGGCGCGGTAGATGTAGTCCTGGCCGTAGTCGCCGAGATTGGCGCGAGGATAGGCCCAGCCGTTGGTGAACACCTGCCGCCCCTTGGCGAACTGGGCGATCATCCGGGCCTGGTCGGCGCCCTCGACCATGGCCGTGTCCTGGGCCGAGATCGGGCGATCCGCGCGGCGGGGCTCGAAGGGCGGCGTCAGCAGACCGCGCGTCCGGCGCAGGAAGGCCAGGTCGGTCGCGGGGAAGCCCTCCTGGCCCAGCAGCGCCCGGGCGCCGTCGAAATAGAGCACGGGCTCCGCGTCGCGGGTCGGATAGGCCGGCGGCGGCAGCGTCTTGGGCCCCGTCAGCACGAAACCGTCCTGGACCTTGTGCGCCGCCGGCAGGTCGGCCGCGTCGCTCACCAGGGTGCGGATCAGCAGCCAGGCGTGGGGCGTGGCCACGCGCACCGGGTTGGGCCCCTTCGACGACTGCCCAGGTCCGACCAGGGTGAAGGTTCCGCCCTCGCCGCCCACCGTGCGCAGGCCCAGCACGGCGTTGTTGTTGGTGAACATGTCCATCACCGCCGCCGACCAGTAGCGCGCGCCGGTCGGCGGGACGGTCAGGGTGACCGGACCCTGGGTCAGGTCCAGGAAGGCGTGCGAATAGAGCGTGTCGTTGTTGGGCGTGGTCACCGCCCGCGCGGCGTGGTCGGCCAGCACCCGCATGTGGCTGAGCTTGTTGATCGCCGCGCCGGGCGCCCGGAGCAGCCGCGCCCGGGTGGTGGCCATCTCGATCAGCGGCAGGGCGTAGAGCCAGGCCTCGGCGCCGGGCGAGATCTGGAAGCCCTGGCCGAAGGCCGGCCCGGCCATCGCGGCCAGGCCGGCCGCACCGGCGCTCAGCAGCAGCATCCGACGGTCCATGCCGCCCCTCCCAACATCTGTTTGACGGGAGAAGACGACGGAAGCCGGCGGGCCGCAAGCCCCGCTAGAAGGTGAACCGCGCCCCGCCGCCGATCACCAGCCCCTTGCCCTCGGACCGGCCGCGCAGCGACAGGTTCATCGGGAAGGCCGTGCCGTCGTACAGCACCTGGTCGCTGTGGATCGCGCTGTCCTTCAGCTTGATGTAGGCGGCGCTGAGGTCGAAGTGCATGCCGGGCCGGGGCGTGATGGTCGTGCCCACGCTGTAGAGCTTGCGGTCGCCGTCCGGCACGCGCGGATCGCGATAGAGGTCGTTGGTCGGGGTCGGGTCCTTCTGGGCGCCCGCCCGCACGGTCAGCCAGTCGGTGACGGCGAAGTCCGCGCCGACCGCCACGTTGGTGGTGTCGTTGTAGAACTCGTGCACCGTGATCGATTTCGGCAGCAGCGCGCCAGGCAGCAGCTGGCCGGCGCCCTTCAGGTCGACGCGGACGTTGTCGAAGTCGCTCCAGCCGAAGCGCTGGACCTGGGCGTGCAGGGCCAGGCGCTGCATCGGGCGCAGGGTGACGCCGGCCGTGGCGATCCACGGCAGGTCGAAGTTGGTGGTGGCTTCCTGCTTGCTGGTGACCAGGGCGAACGGACCCTGGAAGCCGTAGATGGTCACGTCGCCGTCCAGGTGGTGCTTGTAGCCCGAGCGGTAGCTGGCGCCGATCGTCGCCCACTTGGCAGGCCGCAGCTGGGCCCCGGCGTTCCAGCCGAAGCGGGTGTCGCTGCCCTTGACCTCGATCTTGCCGTCCGGGAACGGCGCGATCAGGTCGGGCGCCATCTGGCTGAAGGTGGCGTCGAAATAGTCGACGTTCCCGCCCACCCCGACATTGAGCCAGTCGGTGACCCGCATCGACACGGCGGTCTGCATGTTGATGTTCAGGAACCGCGACTTGATGGCGCCGTAACGCACCCAGCTGTCGCCGTCATAGGTGGTGATGGCGTTGAACGGGGCGTTGATCCCGATGCCCACGGCGATCCGGTCGGTGACCGGCATGGCGAAGGCGAAGTTGGGCACCACCGACTTGGGGATCGGGTCCTTGGCCACGGGATTGCCGCCCACGGCCTGGGGCGGAAGAAGCGCGATGTTGGGCAGGCTGTTCAGGGTGGGGATCAGCACCCCGTTGGTCAGGCCGGGCAGCACGCCGCTGAGCAGGCCGGTGACGCCGCTGGGCAGGCCCGGGATGGGCGTCCCCAGCACCGACGGGATGTTCAGGGTGGGCCGCTGCAGGGTCGAGCCCTCGTCAGTCACCGTGCCGTCCACCTTGACGCCCGACAGGCCCGTATAGACCTCCTTGCCCTCCAGCCGGCCGATGGCCGCCGGGTTCCAGAACATCGACTCCGCGCCGGTGTCGGTGACCTCGCCCGAATAGGCGCGGCCCATGCCCTTCACCGACTGCTCCTGGATGTAGAACGCCCCCGCCGCCGCGCTCGAGGCGCAGACCATCACGCTCCCGGCCACGCCCAAGGCGAGCCAGGTCCGAAGACCCTTGATCACTGCACGTCCTCCCTGTCGGCCATCCGACATTGGCCGTCTCGAGCCCGAAACGTGGCTTGGGAGAATTTGGTTCCGGCTAGGTTTCGGAGCCTTCTTCGCCTTCCGTAACGGAAGTTTCGGCCGTTTTCCGGGCCTTCTGCTCGGCCAGCTTGGCCAGCACCCGGCCCCGCCCTTTCGACAGGGCGGTGACCACGCCGCGGAAGGTGCGCACCTCCTGCTCGGTCAGCCGGGCCCGCGCCAGGGGGGCGCGCAGGTTGCGGACCATCGACGGTTTCTTCTCGGGCGGATGGTAGAAGCCCGCCTTCTCCAGCTCGTCCTCCAGCTGGCCGTACAGGCCCAGCAGGCTGGACTGGTCGGCCGGCTCGGCGACGTTGTACTCGAACCGCGACCACGGCCGGTCGTCGACCGTCATCTTCCATTCGTAGGCGTTGATCGACACGGCCTGGGCCAGGTTCAGCGACCGGAAACGCTCGTCGATCGGGATCGAGACGATGGCCTGGCACAGGGCGATGTCGTCGGTCTCCAGTCCCGCCCGCTCGCCGCCGAACAGCAGGCCCACCGCGTGGCCCTGGGCGACGTCGGCCGCCAGGTGGCCGGCGGCCTCGCGCGGGGTGTAGACCGGCAGGCGGGTCTCGCGCGGCCGGGCCGTGGTGGCGAACACCAGCTTCAGGTCGGCGATGGCGTCTTCCAGGCGATCGAACACCTTGGCCTCGTCCAGCGGCCAGTTGGCGCCCGAGGCGCTGGCCCAGGCGCGCTCCTGGGGCCAGCCGTCGCGCGGCTTGACCAGGCGCAGGTCCGACAGGCCGAAATTGGCCATCACCCGGGCGACGGCCCCGATGTTCTCGGCCAGTTGCGGCTGGTTCAGGATCACGCAGGGCGGGAGGTGCTTCGAAGTCATCGCCACCCTTTGCCGCCGGACCGCCGCGCGGCGCAAGCCCCACGATGGCGGTTCGCGCGTTTAGCCCCGGTCCAGCTCGTGCTGAAGCTCACCGGGATCGCCATGCTCCGCCCCCTCGCCGCCCTTCTCCTGACCTTCGCCCTCGTCGCCCCGCTGGCCGGCTGCGGCGAGCCGCCGATGCTGGGCCAGGAGGATCCGCTGTTCGACCGCCAGAAGCTGACGGCCCAGTTCCAGCCCATCGCCGACCGCGTCGCCCCGGGGCAGCTGGGCGTGGGGCTGGAGGACCTCGGCACCGGCCAGATCATCTCGTTCAACGGCGAACGGCGCTTCCCCCTGCAGAACGTCGCCAAGGCCCCGCTGGGCGCGGCGGTGATGGCCGAGGTCGAGGGCAAGCGCCTGCGGCTGGACGACGTCCTGCTGATCGAGGACGTCGACCTGTCGCCGCCGCCCAGCCTGCTGGCCGACGCGTGGTCGGGCCCCTCGACCCACACCGTCCAGGAGCTTCTGGAGCGCGCCATCCGCGACGGCGACAACACCGCCGCCGACATCCTGATGAAGCGGGTCGGCGGCCCCGGGGCGGTGACCGCCTGGCTGCAGGGCCGCAAGGTCATGAACCTGGACATCGACCGCTACGAGCGCCAGCTGCAGCCCGACAGCCTGGGCCTGGCCTCGTTCCGCGCCGGCTGGAAGGGCGAGGCCGCCTACCGCGCCGCCCTCGGCCAGGTTCCGGCCGCCGAGCGAAGCCGGGCGGTGCACGCCTATCTGGCCGATCCGCGCGACACCGCCACGCCCCTGGGCGCCCTGCGCTTCCTGGAGGCCCTGAACCAGGCCGAGCTGTTGAACGCCGACTCCCGCCGCCTGCTGGGCGGGATCACCCGCCAGGTGACCGCCGGACCCGACCGCCTGAGGGCCGCCCTCCCCCGCGACGCCCAGCTGGTCCATGTCCCGGGCACGGCCCGCACCGACCAGGGCTTCACGCCGGTGGTCAACGACATCGGCGTCTACACGCTGAAGGACGGCCGCAAGTTCGCCGTCGTGGTGTTCATCTCGGGCTCGCCCCTGCCGCTGGCCGAGCAGGAGAAGGCGATCGCCGACGTCGGCCGCGTGGTGATCAAGGCCGCGAAGTAGAGGCGCGGATCGCCTCGGCCAGGATCGCGACCGCCTCGTCGATGCGTCCGGCCTCGATCTGGCCGTAGCCCAGCGCCAGGCCCGGCGCCGGCGCGTCCCCGGCCGTGAAGGCGGCGAAGTCCTCCACCGCCACGCCCGACCGCGCCGCTCGCGCGATCACCGCCGCGACGTCGACGCCGGCGGCAAGACGAGCGGCCAGGTGCAGGCCGGAAGCGGGCGCGACCGGGTCCAGCAGGCCGGCGCCATCGCGGGCCAGGGCCCGCAGCAGGACCGCGCGCCGCTCGGCGTAGACGCCCCGCATCCGCCGGACGTGGCGGGCCAGATGCCCCTCGCCGATGAAGTCGGCCAGGGTGGCGTGCTCGATCGCCGGCCCGTGCCAGTCGCTGTGGGCCCGGGCCTCGGTCAGGGCCGCGCGGAAGCGGCCGGGGGCGACGACGAAGCCGATGCGCAGGGCCGGCAGCAGGCTCTGCGAGAAGGTGCCGACATAGACCACGCGCTCGTCGCGATCGAGCATCCGCAGGGTGTCCAGCGGCGGGCCGTCGAAGCGGAACTCGCCGCCGTAGTCGTCCTCGACGATCACCGCGTCATGGGCGGCGGCGAAGGCCAGCAGGGCCTGGCGGCGCCGCGGCGACAGGGTCACGCCGGTCGGGAACTGGGACGGCGTCACGCAGATCAGGGCCGCGTCGGGCGGCAGGGCCTCGACCACCAGCCCCTCGGCGTCGACCGGCACGGCGCGGACGTCGGCCCCGGCGGCGGCGAAGGCCGCGCGGGCGGCGGGATAGCCGGGATTCTCGACCACCACGACCCGGCGCTCGGGCGGGGTCAGGGCGCGGATCACCAGGTCGAAGGCCTGCTGGGCGCCGACCGTGACGACGACGTCCGCCGGGGCGCAGGCGATGGCGCGGGCGAACGACAGGTGGCCGGCGATGGCCTCGCGCAGGGCCGGATGGCCGCAGGGCTCGCGATAGACGGCCGGGTCGCGCGAATAGCGGCGCAGGGCCCGGCCGGTCAGCCGCCCCCAGATGTCGAACGGGAACCGCGTCGCGTCGGGTCGGCCGGGCCGCAGGTTGTGGGTGACGGCGGGGGCCGCGCGGATCGTCTCTCCGCCGGCCGGCCTGGACGCGGCGGGCGCCACGAACGTGCCCGCGCCGGGCCGGGCGACCAGGCAGCCCTCGCCCAGCAGCATGTCGTAGACCGCCATCACCGTGTTGCGCGACAGGCCCAGTTGATCGGCCAGGGCACGGCTGGCCGGCAGCTGGACGCCGGGCGCCAGCCGGCCGGCCAGGATCGCCTGGCGCAGTTGCTCGTGCAGCCGGCGGCGCATCTCCCGCGATCCGGCGGCCGGCAATTGCAGTTCGAGTTCGAGAACGCCGTTCATCGTCGCTGTTGTGCGCGAGCGCCGCCGCCGGCTCAAGGCCGAGCAGCGCCCGCAAGGTGGCGCCCTAAGGTTCGCCGCCACTGGCTCTCGTCCGACGCCGCGTCCCTGCCATGCTCCTCGCGAACAGGGAGATGCCGACGATGACCGCTGGAATGAACGTCCTGGGCGCCGCGATCCTGGGCCTGGCGCTGGCGACCGCCGCCCCGGCCCTGGCCTCGCAGGACAACGTCAAGGCCAAGCCGCCGGCCGATCTTTCGGGCCTGCACGCCTTCGACCTGCGGGTCGGCAAGTGGCGCGTGAGCCACCGCCGCCTGAAGGAGCGCCTGGCCGGCAACACCGAGTGGCAGGAGTTCACCGGCGAACAGGTCTGGTGGAAGACCCTGGACGGCCAGGGCAACGCCGACGACAACCTGCTGCGCCTGCCGGCCGGCGACTATTGGGGCTTCACGATGCGGGCCTACGACCCGGCCACGGGGCTGTGGGCGATCTGGTGGCTCGACAGCCGCAACCCACACGGTCCGCTCGATCCGCCGGTGAAGGGCCGCTTCATCGACGGCGTCGGGACCTTCTATGCCGACGACACCCTGCGCGGGAAACCGATCAAGGTACGGTTCACCTGGTCGGGCATCACCGCCACCTCGGCCCATTGGGAGCAGGCCTTCTCGCCTGACGGCGGCAAGACCTGGGAGACCAATTGGTACTCCGACTTCACCAAGGCCGACTGAGCATGGTCCGTCCCGATCCCGACCGGCGGACGCTGCTGGCCCTGGCGCTGGCGGCGTCGCCCACCCTCGGCGCGGCCCGCCGGAGCTTCGCGCAAGATCTCGGGCCGCCGGGCGGCGGTTCGATCCGCGACTTCGACTTCTTCCTCGGCTCGTGGCGCGTGGCCCACCGGCGGCTGCGCAAGCGGCTGGCCGGGAGCGACGACTGGGAGACGTTCGAGGGCTCGACCGTCTGCCAGGCCCTGCTGGGCGGCGTCGTGAACCTGAACGAAAGCTTGGCCCGGCGCGCCAGCGGACCAACCAGCGGCCTGGGCCTGCGGGCCTACGACGCCAAGACCGACACCTGGGCCGACTGGTACCTCAGCGCCGCCGATCCGCTGACGATCGACAAGCCGGGCATCGGGCGGTTCCGCGACGGGGTCGGCGCCTTCTTCTCCGACGACGTCTTCGAGGGGCGGCCGATCGTGGTGCGCGGCCGGTTCTCGTCGCTGTCGCCCAACGAGGCGCAATGGGACCAGGCCTTCTCGCCCGACGGCGGCAAGAGCTGGGAGGTCAACTGGGTCATGCGCTATTCGCGGACGGCGTGAGGCCATGGAGATTCGCCGCGCCCTGCCCGCCGACCTGCCGGCCCTTGCCCCGATGTTCGACCGCTATCGCCAGTTCTACGGCCGGCCGGCCGATCCGGAGCGCGCCTCGGCCTTCCTGGCGGCGCGGATGGACCGCGGGGAGTCTGTCGTGTTCCTGGCCCTCGAGGCCGGGCGCGCCGTGGGTTTCGTCCAGCTCTATCCCGGCTTCTCGTCGGTGGGCGCGGCCCGGACCTTCGTGCTCAACGACCTCTATGTCGAGCCGGACGCCCGGCGCGGCGGCGCGGGACGCGGCCTGGTCGCGGCGGCGATCGCCCATGCCCGGGCGGCGGGCGCGGCCGGCCTGTCGCTGCAGACCGGCGTCGGCAACCAGGCGGCCCAGCGGCTCTACGAGCGCCTGGGCTGGCGGCGGCAGACGGATTTCCTGGAGTACGGGCTGAGCCTGGCCGAACCCTAGCCCGCGACGCTCAGGGCCGAGGCGCCGCGCGTCATCCGCGTCCGCGCCAGGGCCTCCAGCAGCTGGGCCGGGCGGACCGGCTTGGCCAGGTGGAGGTCGGCGCCGACGGCCTTGGCGGCCGTGACGTGCTCCTCCATGGCGTTGGCGGTCAGCATGATCAGCAGCACCGGCGGGACGCCGGCGGCGGCCTCGCGTTCGCGGATCAGCCGGGTGGCGGTCAGGCCGTCCATGACCGGCATCTGCATGTCCATCAGGATCGCGTCGAAGCCGCCCGGCGTGAAGGCGTCCAGCGCCGCCTGGCCGTCCTCGACCATGGTCAGGTCCACGTCGAACGGCTGGAGGATGATCTCGACCACCTTCTGGTTGGTGGGGTGGTCCTCGGCGACCAGCACCCGCAGGCCTTCCAGCGAGACCTCCTCCTCGTCGTCCGGCGCGGCGTCCTCGACGGCGCGGACGCGTTCCAGCGGCAGATCGACCTGGAAGATCGCCCCGCGGCCCAGCACGGCGCGGGCGTCGATGCGGCCGCCCATCATCTCGGCCAGGGCCGCGCAGATCGACAGGCCCAGGCCCGTGCCGCCGAACTGACGGGTGATCGATTGGTCGGCCTGGACGAAGCGCTTGAACAGCCGCTGGCGCACGGTGTCGTCGAAGCCGACGCCGGTGTCGCTGACGATGAAGCTCAGGCCGTCGGCCGTGCGCTCGACGTTCAGCGCCACCTCGCCCAGGGCCGTGAACTTGACGGCGTTGGCCAGCAGGTTGTTGAGGATCTGGCTGATCCGGCCGGCGTCGCCCAGATAGCTGCCCGCCACGCCCGGCTCGATCGACCAGCGGAACAGCAGCGACTTGGCCTCGGCCGAGGCGCGGTGCAGCTCGGCCACGCCGCCCACCAGGGTGGCCAGGTCGAACGGCGCCGGGGTCAGCTGGAACTGGCCCGCCTCGATCTTGGAGACGTCCAGGATGTCGCTGAGCACCTGCTCCAGCAGCCGGCCCGACGAGGTGACCAGGGCGGCCAGCTCGCGGCGGCGTTCGGGGTCGTTCTCCTCGGCCAGCCGGTCGCCGATGGCGATGACCCCGTTCAGCGGTGTGCGCAGCTCGTGGGACATGTTGGCCAGGAACACCGACTTGGCCTGGTTGGCGCGCTCCAGCTCGATCGTGCGCTCGGCGACCCGCTCCTCCAGCGAGCGCAGCAGCTCGATATTGCCGTCGCGCTGGCTGCGCAGGGTGCGGGCCAGGGCGCCGATCTCGTCGGTGCGCGTCTCGATCGGCTCGGCCTGCTCGACCTCGCCGGTGCGGTGGGCGTCGGCCAGGACCCGCAGCGGCCGCTCGACCGTCAGGCGCATCACCCGGTACAGCAGGGCCACCTGGGCGATCACCCCCAGCACGCCGAACAGCAGCACCCAGGACGCCGTCTTGACCGCCGACCACACCAGGTCGTCGGACGGGAAGCTCATCAGGAAATACCAGTCGGGCTCCTTCAGGCGTCCGTAGGCGATGACCCGGTCGCCGTGGCGCAGGGCCCCGGTGTCGGCCCCGATCGCCCGGATCTGCCGGACCACGTCGGCGACGTGCTCGTCGGCCTGGGCGCGCACCAGGGTCTGGGCGTCGACGACGCCGTCCTTGGCCAGTCCGGGGGCGGCGATCAGCTCGCCGTCCGAGGACACGATCATGTTGCGCCCGCCCGGCAGCGCGTCCTCGACGGCCCGCAGCAGGTAGGAGTCCAGCGACAGGCTGGTGCCCCAGGCCCCCAGCTGCTTGCCCCGATAGTCGAAGGGCGTCATGCACGCCGAGTTCAGGCCCCGGCCGCTGGGGTCCGACAGCACCTTGCGCAGCTTGGTGCACTTCATCACCCGCTGGGCGTTCTGCTGCGGCAGGGTCAGCAGGGTCATCTCCTCGCCGCTGACGTCGAAAGTGGGCGGGGCCTTCTGGCGGTAATAGGTCAGGCGGTCCGCGCGCCGCGGTCCGAACATCACCAGACGGGTGTCGGGCGTGAAGAAATAGAAGTTGTCGTAGCGGTTCAGCTCGGCCTCGCCGGTGTGCGAGACGGTCTGGACGGCGGCCACGAACAGCGCCTTCTGCTGCTGGGTCAGGGTGTCGGCGTCGCGCAGGAAGCCGCCGATCCCGTAGGTGTAGTCGCCGGCCACCATGCCGCCGTCGTACAGCGCGTCGGGCGTGCGCCGCGTACCGTCGCCGAACTTCGGGAACAGGGCGTCGAACTCGCCGTCCACCTTGGCGGGATCGATCGTCGCCAGGCGGCGGGCCAGGGAGTCGGACGCCGCCTCGTGCACCTTCACCAGGTCGGAGAACAGGCGGTCCTCGGTCTTGACCCGCTCGGCGGCGTATTCGGCCAGATGGCGGACCTGGGCGTCGGCGGCGGAGCGCTGGACGAAGACGAAAGTCACGGCCGTGGCCATGCCCGTCACCGCGATGGACAGGATCGCGACGATCGCCAACAGCCGCCGCGCGAGCGGCGACGTGACGTCGGCTATGGCTCCCCGCTTCTTCACGCCTTGTTCGTACCCCAAGAACCTCAATAAGGATTTACACCTGGATCAAAGACTTAGCTCGCCGAAACGGCTTCGTCACAGGTTCGGTTCGACCTCGGCTTTCCCCCCGGCTCGCAACAGTCTATAGGCACGCCGTCCGCGCCGCTCCCAGGCCCTGTGCGCCAAAGAGTCACAGGCGCGCCACCGCGAGAGGAAAGACCCCGCAATGGCCAAGATTAAAGTCGCCAACCCCGTCGTCGACATGGACGGCGATGAAATGACCCGGATCATCTGGAAGCTCATCAAGGATAAGCTGATCTTCCCGTACCTGGACCTGGAGCTCGACTACTACGACCTCAGCGTCGAGAACCGCGACGCCACCAACGACCAGGTCACGATCGACGCGGCCGAGGCGACCAAGAAGCACGGCGTGGCCGTCAAGTGCGCGACGATCACCCCCGACGAACAACGCGTCACCGAATTCAATCTGAAGAAGATGTGGAAGTCGCCGAACGGCACGATCCGCAACATCCTGGGCGGCGTGATCTTCCGCGAGCCGATCATCTGCCAGAACGTGCCGCGCCTGGTGCCGGGCTGGACCCAGCCGATCATCGTCGGCCGCCACGCCTTCGGCGACCAGTACAAGGCCACCGACTTCCTGTTCCCGGGCAAGGGCACGCTGTCGATCAAGTTCGTCGGCGACGACGGCCAGACCATCGAGCACGAAGTGTTCAAGAGCCCGTCGGCCGGCGTGGCCATGGGCATGTACAACCTCGACGAGTCGATCCGCGACTTCGCCCACGCCTCGTTCGCCTACGGCCTGAACCGCGGCTATCCGGTCTACCTCTCCACGAAGAACACGATCCTCAAGGCCTATGACGGCCGCTTCAAGGACATCTTCCAGGAGATCTACGACGCCGAATACGCCGACAAGTTCAAGGCCAAGGGCATCCACTACGAGCACCGCCTGATCGACGACATGGTCGCCTCGGCGCTGAAGTGGTCGGGCGGCTACGTCTGGGCCTGCAAGAACTACGACGGCGACGTGCAGTCGGACATCGTCGCCCAGGGCTTCGGCTCGCTGGGCCTGATGACCTCGGTGCTGATGACCCCGGACGGCAAGACGGTGGAAGCCGAAGCCGCCCACGGCACCGTCACCCGCCACTACCGCCAGCACCAGAAGGGCGAGTCGACCTCGACCAACTCGATCGCCTCGATCTTCGCCTGGACCCGTGGCCTGGCCCACCGCGCCAAGCTGGACGACAACGCCGAACTGGCCAAGTTCGCCGCCACCCTGGAAAAGGTCTGCATCGACACCGTCGAGAGCGGCTTCATGACCAAGGACCTGGCCCTGCTGGTCGGCGACAAGCAGTCGTGGCTGACCACCGAAGGCTTCCTCGACAAGATCGACGAGAACCTGAAGAAGGCGATGGCGGCCTAAGCCGCCAATCTGCTCTTCGTCACGAACGTGCGAACGCCCCCGGGGAAACCCGGGGGCGTTTTTCGTGCCCGCCGATCGATTTTCTCCAACCGTCCACCTTTTGAGAAACCAACCCCCAGCCAACCTCGCAAGCGCACAATATCAAGTATATTTACGTGAAATTTCATGAATATTCCTGAATATATTTGAATAACAATCAAAACACCCTCTCATTTATTTACAATATTCAAAACCGGCGCTCGATGATCTTGCGATCACAAGGATCGCGCTACGCAAAGGAAATGGACATGAGCAAAAAGATCGTTCGGTGCCGTGACTGCGGCGCTCCGCACTACGACGCCCGCCGTCGTTGATCGTTCACTCGAGGGGGGAGCGATGCTCCCCCTCCCTCAAGGAGAAACACCGATGATGTGTCGTAGGCGACGCTGCTATGCGCCCTGGCGCGAATACCCCTATCTCTGCCCCTGCAGGCCGGGGCGCTTCACGATCTAGGGTGTTCGAGTTCGCGCCGTCCGCCTCGGGGCGGGCGGCGTTTTCGTCTGCGTCACCTGCCGCGGATCGCGTTCCGCAAGGCCGCCCGATCCGACAGGGGCGCGAAGCGCTCCACGACGGCGATCAAGGCGTTCGCCGGCGTCCCGCCATTGGACTCGACCTCGGCGAGGATCCGCCTGGCCTGCGGATGGGACCGTCCAAAGCTCGTGGTCGTGTCGCCGTCGCAGGGCACGCCGTCCTCGGCCATCCACCGAAGAATGCGAAACGAGTCGTCCATGTTGTCCGACACCAGGATCAACGTGTTGTAGGTGTACTTGTCGGGTCGCACGCCGGATCGACGCATGGCGTCGAGAATGTCGAGGGCTTGGTTCCAGGTTTCAACCTTCTTGATCAGGATATTGAACGTCACGTCGTTGGGCGGGATGTTGAATTGCTCGATGAGGACCTGACCCTGAATGATTTCGGCTCTGGTCCTGGCCTTGTCCAAGACAGCGTTCACATCGAAGTCGCGAATTGCGAACCCGCGCTCCTGCATCTCTTCGAGCAGCTGTACGGCGCTGTCGAAATCGACGCTGAAGGACACCAGGATATTGAAGCTGATCTGGTCGGGCGACACGGCGAAGGGGGGCGCCGCGACCAGCGCACGCGCCTCCTCCAGCGTCTGGCAGCGCTTGAGCAGGATATTGAAGCTGATGATGTCCGGCTGATGCCCGAACTCGGCGAAGCGCGAGATCACGCCTTCCGCGGAAGCACGATCTCCCATCCGGTCCATCAGTGCGTTCAGGGCCACGCGGTCCGGCGCCACCTGATGGTCGAGCATGTCCTGGAAATGCCCCTTGGCGAGCCCCTCTGAAGGCGCGGCGCCAATCAACAGCGTGAAGGTGTATTTGTCCGGCGCGACGCCCGCCTTGGCCAGATCATCGAAGATCTCCAGCGCCTCCTTGTAGGATTCGGCGTCCCTGATCCGTTCGTTGTACTGACGTATGGAGACGCCCGAACCGTTCGCCGTCCCGAGCTCTTCCCGATCTCTTGCGGTCAGCGCGTAGCCGCACCGGTCGGCGTGGAGCATGACGGCCCGCCGCTGCTCCGGCGAAAGGATGGCCCGCCGCCAGTCGCTGGCCAAGTGCAGGGTGGTCTGATGCAGGTTCGCGCCCCGGAAGTCCGCTTCCTCGACGCGCGCCTTTTCGAAGTTCGCCTGGAAGAACCGCGCATCGCGAAGATCGAAGCCCCGCAAGTCGCAGGTCGAGAAATCGCAGCCTCGCCAGTCGCCGCCCCGAAACGCGCTGACCGGTTCGAATCCCGCGATCTCCATGAGTTCGACGATGGTGTTCCCGCGCCGCGCCCCCGATCGCACCTCGCGGATCCTGGACGCCAGGTCTTCGATCTCTTCGCTCATTCCCCGAGATCCTTTTGCGAGAGGCGGATTTCGTAGTCCTCGATGGGAAGGGCGAACTGTTTGACCAAATGGTCGATCACTCTCTGGGTGGTGACGGAATCCTCCTCCGCCGCCTTCTCGCCATCGCGGGAGACCTTTATCGCCCCGGCGTTCGCCACCAGGGCCGCCCGGTCGCCGTCGTGGAGCTCGCCCCTAATGGTTCCGACCGCGAAATATTCGATGGAGCCCAACAGATGGCTGTGCGGTTTTGGATTGCGGATCTGCCAGGCGGCGGCATCGCTGTCCCCCAGTGCGACGAACTTGGCGACCTCCCCCTGCGCCTCGCCGATCAGGGCCTGGGTCGCGACCGGCAGGTTGGGCTTGGTCGCGGCCTCACGGAGCGCCAAATCCAGAATGCAGCGGCCCAGGCGCAGCGTATAGATCACATCATCGCAGGCGAAGGTGATCACCCCGAACGAGCAGGCGACGGTCAAGGTCCGCCCCTCCTCGGGATTGTAGTTCGCGCTGGGCAGGTGCGTGGACAGCGTCGCGAGACGCTTGACGTAGTTGATCGCCTTCGAACTGCGAGGAGCCGCCGACGAGGGGCCGGCGACGGACGGCGCTGACGGGAGTGACGGCAGCGGATCGGGTTCGGGCCTTCCGCGATCATAGAAGCGCGCGCATCGCTCCAAGGCTTCCGCCGCGCGTGGTGAGCCTGGATCGGCCGGGACCAGCCGCATGTCCGCGATCTTGGCCTCGAACTCTTGAAGGTCTCCCGTGCGCCAACAGCGCCAGCCCTTCGCCCATTGGGCCCAGGCGATGTCGAAGCCTTGATCGAAATCCTCTTCGGAGGGGCCAAAGCCGAACAGCAGGGCGATGACCTGCTCGAGCTGCGACGGCAATTTATCGCTCTTGTAGTAGCCGTTCAGAAGACCCCCGCTGCGGCCGATCAGCGTGATGAACTTGCTGGTGTTCGTCAGTGATGGCGAAAAACCTCTCTCGCTCGCGACACGGCGAAGCGTTTCGAATTTCACCTTGAAATCGCGTATGCCGATCATGTGACTTGTCGTCCCGACAAGCGAACGTCGAAGCGCCGCCCGGCACAACTGTAGCGACTCTATCGACGACGAAAAGACCCTAGGGTTTCAGCGACTTGGCCAGCCCGCGCCGAAAGGGCCGAGAGGTGGCGGCGCACGTCCGGCCGAAAGGTCGAGCACGCCTTGCCGCCGAAGACGCCGCCAGCGCCCGTCTCGCGCGAGAAACCTTGCGGTGCGCCGGGGATTAGGGTGTCTATGCGAACCTTAACCTTCTTCGCGCGGGGGCGGCGATGACTGTGCAAAAGCGGATCTGGGACCTGCTGGTCCTGGGCATCGTCATCTTCGCCGCCGCCTTCGCCACCGCTCCCTGGTTCGCCTTCCGCGCCCTCAAGGCCGCCGCCCAGTACGAGGACGTGCAGGCGATCAGCGAACTGGTCGACTTCCCGGCCGTCCGGGGCAGCCTGACCGCCGAGCTGAACGACAAGACCCCGGCCGCCGCGGCCCCGGCCGAACCGCCCTCGATCTGGCGCGACCCGCTGGGCGTCTTCAAGCGCGCCATCGCGCCGATCGCCCCGCCCGAGCCCAAGGTCGACCGCTACCTGACCATCCAGGGGCTGTCGGCCCTGACCCGAGGCTACGCGCCCGGCGCGGCCCCGCCCGTCCCGCCCAAGCCGGCGACGGCCATGGACAAGGCCAAGGCCGCCGTGGCCGGGCCGCACGCCATGATCGCCTATTGGGACCCCAACCGCGTGCGGATCAGCGTCAAGCGGCCCGGCCAGCCGGCCAGGACCACGGTCTTCACCTTCCGCCGCGACAAGCTCTTCACCTGGCGGCTGGTGCATATCCGCCTTCCCGTGGACGAGCGCTGAGCCGGGCTCCCGTCGTGCGCCGCTGGACCGCCCGCCTTCGCCGGTGGTATCGAGCCTTGCCTTGTTTCGGCCCCGACTCTCTTTCGGGCATCAATCCCGCCGGGTGGCGCGCTTATCGCCGTCCCGCAGTTCCATGGTAGCGCCTTGATCCATCTCCTGCTCGACGTGCCGCAGCGGGTCTTGCCGTTCTTCCTGCTGGTCGCGGCGGGCGTCACCCTGGCCCGGCTGCGCCTGTTCGACGCCCGGATGTCGGCGGGCCTGTCGACCTATGTCTACTGGATCGGCTTCCCGGCTCTGCTGGTGCACTCGCTGTCGCGGGTCGGCGCGCCCGACCGGTCCCTGGCCCTGGGCCTGGCCGCCTACGGCGCCTGCGCCCTGCTGGTGGTGGTCCTGATGGCGGCGCTGGGCGGCGCCCTGAGGTGGACGCGCGAGGAACGGGCCGGCGGCTCGCTGTCGGCCAGCCTGGGCAACAGCGCCTTCCTGGGCCTGCCCATCGCCGCCGCCGTGCTGGGTCCCGAGGCCGCGCGGCTGTCGGCCGGCGCCGTCGCGGTGGACTTCGTCGTCGTGGCGGCCATCGGCGTGGGCCTGCTGGGCTGGGCCGGCGGCCGCTCGACCTGGCGCTCGCTGATGCAGGCCCTGCGCAATCCCATCGTCCTGGCGGCCATGACCGGTTCGGCCATGGCCCTGCTGGGCCTGTCCCTGCCCGGCGTGCTGGACCGGGCCGTGGCCGCCGCGGCCGCCTCGGGCAGCCCCGTGGCCCTGGTCGCCCTCGGCGTCGCCCTGGGCCTGACCGGGCTCCCCGCCGCCGGCGTCCCCTGCGAGCCGACCGAGGAAGAGCCCCCGCCGATCCCGCGCTGGACCCCGATCATCGTCGCCGCCGTCGGCAAGCTGCTGGTGCTGCCGCTGCTGGTCTGGTTCGCCGCCGACCTCGTGGACGCCCCCCTGCCCTTCCGCCTGGGCGCGACCCTGCTGGCCGCCACCCCGACCGCGGTCAACGTCTTCATCCAGACCAAGGCCTACAGCGTGTTCGAGCGCGGCGGGGCGCGGATCGTGGCCCTGACCACCGCCGTCTCGTGCGTCAGCCTGTCGGCGATCGCGATCCTGCTGGAGCGATACGCGGGGGCGTGACGGCCTCGAGGGCGGCGATGTCGCTCTCGTCCTTCAGGCCCACGCCGGTCAGGCCCAGCCGCAAGGCCTCGCGGGCGTGCCAGGCCAGCTTGAACGCCGCCGCCTCGTAGCTCAGCCCCTCGGCGCGGATGTTCGACACGCAGTTGCGCTCGGCGTCGCTGCGTCCGACCTTGGGCGCGAAGGTGATGTAGGCCCCCAGGCTGTCGGGCGACGACAGGCCCGGCCGCTCGCCGACCAGCAGGATCGCCAGCCGCGCGCCCAGCAGCTCGCCGACCGCGTCGCCCAGCGCCACGCGGGCCTGGCGGGCGACGATCACCGGAGCCAGCCGCCAGCCCGCCGCCCGCACCGCCGGCAGCAGGGCCTCGATCAGGGGCGCGGCGTGGGCGTGGACGGCGGTGCTGGACAGGCCGTCGGCGACCACGATCGCCAGGTCGCAGGCCCCGCGCGTCCGGGCCACCAGGGCGGCGCGGCCGGTCTCCGACAGGGTCCGCCCCAGGTCGGGCCGGCGCAGATAGGACGCCCGGTCCGGCGCGGCGCTGTCGACGATCACGGTCTCCAGCCCCAGGGCCTGGATCGCCTCCGCCGTCGCCTCGGCCTCGAACGGGGCGTGGACCGCGTCCCGGGCCTGGGCGTGGGCCAGGGCGAAACCCAGCACCTCGGAGGTCGGCAGGCTGGACCCGGTCCGCCCCAGGGCGATACGGGCCGGGGTGTGGCGGCGCAGGGCGGTCCAGGGATCGGGCGTGACGCCTGGACGTGAAGGAGGGGCGCTCATCCGACGCGCCCGGCGGTCAGCAGCGGATGGCCGGCGGCCCGGGGCGCCAGGCGTCCATCCGCCCCGACGATCCGCGCCCGCTCCAGCCAGGCCTCGAACTCCGGCGCCCGTTTCAGGCCCAAGAGCTCGCGGACATAGAGGGCGTCGTGGAACGAGGTGGACTGGTAGTTCAGCATCACGTCGTCGGCGCCCGGCACGCCCATCACGAAGGTGACGCCCGCCGTGGCCAGCAGGGTCAGCAGGCTGTCCATGTCGTCCTGGTCGGCCTCGGCGTGGTTGGTGTAGCAGACGTCCACCCCCAGCGGCGCGCCCAGCAGCTTGCCGCAGAAGTGGTCCTCCAGCCCGGCCCGGATGATCTGCTTGCCGTCGTAGAGGTATTCGGGGCCGATGAAGCCGACCACGCTGTTGACCAGCAGCGGCTCGAAGGCGCGGGCCACGCCATAGGCCCTGGCCTCCAGCGTCTGCTGGTCCACCCCGTGATGCGCGCCGGCCGACAGGGCCGAGCCCTGGCCGGTCTCGAAATACATGACGTTGTCGCCGACGGTTCCCCGGTTCAGCGACCGCCCCGCCTCCAGCCCCTCGCGCAGCAGGTCCAGGGTGACGCCGAAGCTGGCGTTGGCGGCCTGCGTCCCCGCGATCGACTGGAACACCAGGTCGACCGGCGCGCCGCGCTCGATCAGTTGGATGGCCGTGGTCACGTGGGTCAGGACGCAGGACTGGGTCGGGATCTCGAACCGCCGGATCAGGTCGTCCATCAGCCGGGTCAGGTCGCCCAGCACCGACAGGCTGTCGCTGGCCGGGTTGATGCCGATCACCGCGTCGCCGCAACCGTACAGCAGGCCGTCCAGGATCGAGGCGGTGATCCCCGCCGGATCGTCGGTCGGATGGTTGGGCTGCAGCCGCACGGCCATGGTCCCGGGCAGGCCGATGGTGTTGCGGAACCGCGTCGTCACCTGGCGTTTCGAGGCCGCCAGGATCAGGTCCTGGTTGCGCATCAGCTTGCTGACCGCCGCCGCCATTTCCGGCGTCAGGCCCGGCGCCAGGGCGGCCAGGGCGGCGGGCGTGGCCAGCTCCGACAGCAGCCAGTCGCGGAACGCGCCCACGGTCAGCGACGCCACCGGCGCGAAGGCCGCCGCGTCGTGGCCGTCGAGGATCAGGCGCGTGACCTCGTCGGCCTCGTAGGACACCAGGGCCTGGTCCAGGAAGGCCTTCAGCGGCAGGTCGGCCAGGGCCGTCTTGGCGGCGACGTTCTGCTGGGCGCTGGTCGCGGCGATCCCCGCCAGGGCGTCGCCCGAACGCGGCGGCGAGGCCTTGGCCATCAGGTCGGCCAGGCTTTCGAAGGTCCAGGTGGTTCCGCCCAGGGTCGCGCGATAGGCCATGGCGGCGAGGGTGGCGCCGATAGGCGCGGCTGGGAAGCGGACGCCAAAGGACCGGGGTGGTTGCGGAGCCAAGCTGCCAGTTCAACGAGCACTGATGGAGACAGGTCCATGGAGCTGTCCCCGGCCGCATCTACGACCTCATGGCGCTTGAACCGACAACGCTGTCAGATACCTTGCCGCCGGCCTCGGAGAAGGGGCGCGGGAGGACCCATGTTCAAGACCCTGGCCTTCACCCTGGCGCTGGCCGCCACGCCCGCCCTCGCCGCGCCGAGCAAGCCCCTGACCCTGGCCGACGTGCCCAAGGCCGCCGGCCCCGCCGTCACGCTGTTCAACGGCAAGGACCTGAAGGACTGGGACGCCTGGCTCGGCTACGCCGACCCGGCCCTGACCTACAAGCGTCCGCCCGTCGCCCCGCTCGGCGTCGGCGCCCAGAGCGCCGACATCTTCAAGGTGGTGGTCGAGGACGGCCGCCCGACGCTCTACGTCAACGGCAGGACCTGGGGCAGCCTGGTCCGTCGCGGCGACTTCCACGATTACCACCTGCGGCTCCAGTACAAGTGGGGCAAGGGCCGCTGGGCGCCGCGCGACACCCAGGCGCCCAACAACGGCCTGCTCTATCACAGCCACGGCGCCCCCGGCGCGGTCTGGGGCACCTGGAGCCAGGCGGTGGAGTTCGAGATCATGACCGGCTCGATCGGCATGGTCGTGCCCGTCGGCGAGGCGATCAGCGCCACGACCGACGCCGTCGACGATCCCGCCCTGATCCCGCCCAAGCTGCGGTTCACGCCCGGCGGCCGGGTCCAGACGGTCCAGGGCGGCACGGCCAACTGGAACGTCGAGGCCTACAGCGACGCCGAAAAGCCCGCCGGCGAATGGAACACCCTGGACCTCTACGTGCTGGGCGACCGCGCGGTCCACGTGGTCAACGGCGTGCCTGTGCTCGAGGTCCGCGACCTGAAGGCCGACGGCCGCCCCCTGACCCACGGCGCGATCCAGCTGCAGTCGGAAGGCGCCGAGACCTTCTTCCGCGACATCGTGATCGAGCCGATCACCAGCCTGCCGAAGGTGAAATAAGATCCTCCCCCTGTGGGGGAGGATCTTTGGCTCGACTACCCGAACACCGCCACGCTGAAGACCATGTTGGCGATCGCCGCGAAGCCCAGCAGCAGCAGGCCCAGCGAGACCATGAAGGTGACCGAGACCGGGAACCGGCTGTCCGCATGGACCAGCCCGTTCCGCTTCATGTCCTGCCGGGTCTTCTTCAGCTCCAGCATGAACTGCACGTGGTGGACCATGCCGACGATCAGCATGACGATGCCCAGCAGCACCAGGATGACGCCGAAATTGCGCGGGGCGTTCGGGTTGGCGATCGTGCCCGCGTCATGGAGCTTCTGGAACGTCTGGTAGATCGTGAAGCCGAAGCCGATCAGCGACAGCGAGGTTCGGATCACCGACATCAGGGTCCGGTCGTCGCTCATCCGCGTGCGCTGGAACGACATGCCGGTGCGCCGCATCGACATCTCGGTGCGGTGGGTGGAGAGGTCGGTCCGGAAGGTCGACAGGTCGGTGCGGTATTCCGACAGGTCGGTCCGGTGCTCCGACAGCTGGGTCCGGAAGGTCGAGAGCTTGGTGCGGTGAGTGGAGTACTGGGTCGAGGCGACTTCGGGCTTGTCGCTCACCTGGGGCAACGGCGGCACGGGCGGCAGCTCGATGCGCGCGGGGCGCTTGGGGACGTCCTTGGCCGGCTTGGTGGACATGATCATACGCATCCCGGCGGGTTGGCGGTCGGACGCGAGAGTCGCGGGGGCGAGGGCCAGGGTCCATCCGGGTTTCCCCTAGTTCGACGTGACGCGGTTCCCTGAGGCGCTTGATGAGGCGCTCGATACGCCCCGCGCCGCCAAATAACCGGCCACCGCCCGGGCCATGGCCCGTGAGGCCCGGGCGTCGGGATGGCGATTGTGGGGGATCAGCCAGGCGGGATCGATCCGCACGATCACGTAGGGCAGGTCCGCCCCGTCGAGAACGCGACGGCGCAGGTCGGCCTCGACCGGCGTCTCCGGCCGCATCTGCGGGACCAGGATCAACGGAACCGCGCCCCGTTGCCGGGCCAGGGCGACGGTGTCGGCCAGGGCGGCCCGGCTGATGGCCACGCCCCGGTCGATGCTGCGCTCGGAGCGATAGGGGATCGCCCGCCGCGCCACCTCGGCCAGCTTCAGCGAAGGGGTCGGCGGGCGGACGGCCAGGGAGCGGCTGAGATGCGGTCGGTCACGGTCCAGGGTCCGGCGCAGCAGCGACGGCATGAACAGGGCGACCACCGCCACAGGGCGCCGGAAGTCGGCCTGCTCGTCGCGCAGCCGCAGATAGGACTGGTCGGTGGCGTAGCCTTCGACCGCGAGGTTGGCGCTCTGCACGCCGGTCAGGGCTTCGACCTGGGCGGGCAGCGACTCCTCCCAGGTCAGGCCGTGGCCGACCATGACGGACTCGCCCGTGAACAGGATGGTCGGCCGGGCGTAGTCCACCTGGTCGCCCAGACGGCGGACGCGATGGCCTTCGGCGTCGAAGGCGTAGGCGATGTCGCGGCCGCCCAATCGTCCGACGCCTTCGCGCGAAGGGACGAACACCCAGCCCAGGCGGGGATCGCGTTGGCGCAGCGGCTCGCGCGGGGCCGGCACCTCCTGGGTCCCCAGCCAGGGCAGGCGCGACAGCAGGAACTCGCTGGCCGCCAGCGACAGCGCCACCGCCAGGGCCATGGGGGCGACGTCGTAGGCCAGCCGGGCCGAGGTCGTGTCCGTCAGCTTCCGGCCGGCCCACGGTCGCACGACGAAGACCAGCGCCAGGCCCAGGGCCGCCGCCGCCCCGCGCAGGAGGTTCAGGATCAGGACCTGCCGTTCGCGGGGGGTGTAGAAGTCCGGCAGCACGTGCCGGTCCAGCCAGTGCGTGTCGGCCGCCGCGGCCCAGCCCAGCAGGGCCAGGCCGAGCACGACCACGACCAGCTCGGCGACCAGGCCGCGCGCCCTCGACGGCGCCGCGACGGGGCCTTTGGCCCGCTCAGCCAAGTGTTGATCCTCCCTCGCGGATGATATTGGATGACCGACAGAAGGGACCCTGCCCCATGCAATCCCCGCTGTCATCGGTCCACCGATGGGTCTGGCGCGACGCCCGGCGGCGCGCCAACAATCTCCTGCGCTTCGCGGAGGTGGAGGCGGACGGGGGCCGCGACCTGGTCCGGGCCGCCGAGCAGACGAAAGACCCCCTCCTCCGCCGCCTGTTCCTGGTCCACGCCCTGGACGAGCAGCGTCACGCCGGCCTGTTCCGCCAGCGCGGCCTGGCGCTGCTGTCCGGCCTTCCTCGCGGGTCGGACGGTCCCGCCAACACCGACTGGCTGGCCCCGGGCGAGCGCGGCCTGGACGACCTGCGGGTCGAGCAGGAAGCCGACGGCGCGCTGCTGGCCTTCCTGCACCTGTCCGAAAAGGCCGCCGCCCGCGACTTCACGCACTACATCGCCGTGCTCGACGGCGATCCGCCGACCCGCGAGGTCTTCGAGAAGGTGTGCCACGACGAGGCGTTCCACATGAATTACACCCACGCCCAGCTGCTGCGCGTCGCGCCGAAGGACCACGGACGCCTGCTGTGGATGGCCCGCCTGCGCCGCCTGTGGTCGCTGTACCTGCGGTTCGCCGGCGCCCTGGCCTCGGTGATCGGCACGGTGGTGCTGACCCTGCAGTACTTCGTGCTGCTGCCGCCCTTCGCCCTGATGGCCCGCCGCGCCCAGCGCCGCGAGCCCGAGGGCTGGAGCCCGATCGCCGCCGAGCGCAACGGCGCGGCCCTGAAGCGGCAATACTGATGAAGATCCTCGGCGTCTCGGCCCATTATCACGACGCCGCCGCGGCCCTGGTGGTGGACGGCCTGCCGGTCGGCGCCGTGCAGCAGGAGCGCCTGTCGCGCCGCAAGAACGACGCGGCCTTCCCGCTGGAGGCCATCGAGTGGTGCCTGGACAGCGCCGGCCTCGAGCCCGAGGACCTGGACGCCGTGGTCTTCTACGAGCGGCCGATGCTGAAGTTCGATCGTATCCTGGTCAGCGCTCTGCGCGCCTTCCCCCACGGCCGGGGCGCCTTCGCCCACGCCATGAAGAACAGCCTGGGCGAGAAGGCCTGGGTGCGCGGCCTGATCACCGCCCAGCTGGGCGTGGGCCGCGACAAGGTGCTGTTCACCGAGCACCACCAGTCGCACGCCGCCGCGGCCTTCCTGACCGCCCCCACCCGCCATGCGGCGATCATGACCACCGACGGGGTCGGCGAATGGGCCACCCTGACCGTCGGGCGGGGCCAGCGGACGCCGGGCGGCCCGACCAGCCTCGTCCTCGACCGCGAGGTGCGGTTCCCCCACTCGCTGGGCATGCTGTACTCGACCTTCACCGCCTATCTCGGCTTCGCGGTCAACGAGGGCGAGTACAAGGTCATGGGCCTGGCCGCCTACGGTCGGCCGACCATGGCCGACCAGGTCCGCAAGGTCATCCGCCGCACGCGCGACGGCGCCTTCGCCCTGGACCTGGACTATTTCGCCTTCCACACGACGGTCGCCCGCTCGTATTCGAAGCGCTTCGTCGACCTGTTCGGTCCACCCCGCCAGGCCTACGAGCCCATCGACCTGGCCACGCCCGAGGGCCGCCGCTTCGCCGACATCGCCGCCAGCGTCCAGGCGGTGCTGGAGGAGATCCTGGTCGACATGACCCGCCGCCTCCACGCCGACACCGGCCTGCCCGACCTGTGCCTGGGCGGCGGGGTGGCGCTGAACGGCGTGGCCAACGCCCGCATCCTGGCCGAGAGCGGCTTTGAGCGGCTGTTCGTGCCGCCCGCCCCCGGCGACGCCGGCTCGGCCCTGGGCGCGGCGCTCTACGCCGACCGCATCCACTTCGGCAATCCCGACCGCGACATGCCCGACCACCCGTTCTGGGGTCCCGCCATCGACGACGGCGAGCTGGCCCGCCTGGCCGGCGAGGACGGCCTGCCGGTCGCCGACCTGGACGAGGCGGCCCTGATCGAGCAGACCGCCGACGACCTCTTCGCCGGCCGCGTGGTCGGCTGGATGGAGGGCGCGCTCGAATTCGGCCCCCGGGCCCTGGGCCACCGCAGCATCCTGACCGCGCCGCACGACGTGGCCATGCGTGACCGGCTGAACCGCGACATCAAGTACCGCGAGGAGTTCCGCCCCTTCGCCCCCGTCGTGCCGATCGAGGCGGCCGACCGCTATTTCGAGCTGCCGCCGGGCGGGGCGCGGCTGGCGCGGTTCATGTCCGGCGTCTTCCCCGTCCGCCCCGAATGGCGCGAGCGGCTGGCGGCGGTCACCCATGTGGACGGCACCGCCCGGGTCCAGACCGTCGAGCGCGACATGGCCCCTCGCCTGCATGCCCTGCTCGAAGCCTACGGCCGCCGCTCGGGCATGCCGGTGCTGCTGAACACCTCGTTCAACCTGGCCGGCGAGCCGATCGTCAACCGGGTGGTCGAGGGCTATTCGACGTTCCGGCGCTGCGGGATCGACGTCCTGGTCGCCGGCCGGTCCCGGATCGTCAAGCGCGCCTTGGCCCAGGCTTCCCCCCAAGAACCGAATGAACCACAGGAGGAACTCGCATGATCCGCCGTCGTGGACGCATCCATCGCCAGATGATCGTGCTGGGCAGCATGGCCGGCTCGACCGCCGACCTCGTCAAGGGCCTCTGGCGTGACCGGTCGGGCCGCCGCTGGCTGGCGCCCCTGGCCGTCTTCCTGTGCCTGACCGGCGCGATCCTGATCCTGGCCGTCACCGTCGAGGCCCTGGCGCCGTTCGTCTACGCGATCTTCTGAGCGTGGACGACGCGCCCAGCGCCGAGCTGCGCGCCCTGCTGGCCTGCCCGGCCTGCGGCGGCGTCCTGGCGGCCGACTGGACCTGCCGAGGCTGCGGCGCCCGCTACGGCGCGGCGGACGGCGTCGTCGACCTGCGCCTGCCGGGCGACGCCCGCACCGAGGCCGTCCGCGCCTTCTACGGCCACGCCCCCTTCCCCGGCTATCCGCCGCGCGACAGCCTGGACGGCCTGCGGGCCCGGGCCGAGCGCAGCCCGTTCGCCCGCCTGCTGGACCGCGCCATCCCCGGCGACGCCAGGATCGTCGAGGTCGGCTGCGGCACCGGCCAGATGAGCCTCTACCTGGCCCGCGCCGACCGGCTGGTGGTGGGCGCCGACCTGACCCGCGCCTCGCTGGACCTGGGCGCGGCGGCCGCCCGGCGGTTCGGCTCGCGCAATGTCCAGTTCGTCGAGACCGACCTCAACGCCCCGGGCCTGGCCGAGGGGGCGTTCGACGTGGTGGTGAGCCTGGGCGTGCTGCATCACACCCCCGACCCGAGGGCCGCCTTCGCCCGCCTGGTGCGGCTGGCCCGGCCGGACGGCGGCATGATCGTGCTGGGCCTCTACAACGCCGTCGCCAGGCTGCCCCTGCGGCTGAGGCGCGCCGTCGCCCGCCTGACCGGCTTCCGCTGGATCCCCTTCGACCCTGTGCTGCGGTCCCGTCAGGCCGAACCCGACCGCCACGCCGCCTGGCTGCGCGACCAGTACCGGCACCCCGAGGAGCACCGGCACACCCACGGCGAGGTGCTGAAGTGGTTCGCCGAGACCGGCGTCGACTACGTCCGCGCCTATCCCAGCACCCTGATCGGCGACGAGCCTGACGACCTCTTCGAACCGGCGGCCGACAACTGGGGGTTCGAAGCCTGGCTCAGCCAGGTGGGGTGGATGCGGACCCTGGGGCCGGAGGGCGGGCTGTTCGTGATGATCGGGCGGCGGACGCCATGAGCGTGCCGCGTACAGCGGCCGGGGACATGCCCTTGGGCGTGTCCCCAAGTCTTGGCTTAGTGCGAGCTGATGAGGACACGCGCGAGCGCATGTCCCCGGCCGGGGAGCCCGGCGGGTGGTGGGAAGGGTGCGAAGCGCCCGGGCCTCGCCCGGATGATTTGCAGTTTTTGAATACCGTTTCGACGAAGTCTGAGCGCTTCGCGTGGAGCCGTTATCCGGAAGCCTTCGGATCGCGGATTTTTAACCCGCTCCGATGGAGGCCCCCGACGGGCGGAAGGTTGGCGCCTTCCGGACCGCCTGGGCGATTTCAGCCCAGGCCTGGCGGCTTCTCCGTCTCCCCGAGCGCCGGAGCTTCGTCGCGGCTAGGGCGAACCTGCTCCAACTCCAACCCAGGGCGTCTCCGAGGAGACATGACGGACAAGCCTTCCCGCTCGTCCACCCCCGAAGGCCGCATCGGTCGCCGTACGTGCGCCCTCCCCATGCCTTCAGGTGACCTCAGGATACGGGCGCCGGGAAGGGTGAGGATAAGTTCTGCCGAAAAAGTTCAGGGCGTTGAAAACGCTGAAGTCTGTTCGCTATCCGCCGAGCGTAGACGCCGTTCCCTCCCCCTCGTGGGTCGGGTGGGGCCTGCTGACTCAGCCGCGCCGACCTTGAATCTTCACACGCTGGAAAATTGGTAGGCCTGGAGGGACTCGAACCCCCAACCAGACCGTTATGAGCGGTCGGCTCTAACCATTGAGCTACAGGCCCCCAAGACCGTCGGGCGGCGCGACGCGCGGCCCCTTCGGGAGGACGGGTCGATTAGCATGGGCTGCACGCGGCTTAAAGGTCCGGTTCAGGTTGAGCCTGTCACACAGGAGCCGTCCACCGCCGGTAACGCTTGTCGGGGCCGACGGACGGGACGATCTAGGTCGCGGCGCCTGCCCCCCAGCCGCTTGGAGAACGAAGACCATGACCGCCCTGACGAGCCGCACGGCCGCCGCCCTGACCGTCGCCCTGCTGACCTCCGCCGCCGCGGCCCTGCCCGCCCACGCCGACAGCGCCGACGCGGCCTTCCGCGCCACGACGCTGAACCTGTCGGCCCAGGGCGAGACCAAGGTCACGCCCGACCTGGCGACCATCACCCTGGGCGTCCAGACCGACGGCGCGACCGCCGCCGGGGCCATGAGCGCCAACGCCGTCCAGATGAACAAGGTGATCGCCGCCCTGAAGAAGGCCGGGATCGCCGACCGCGACATCCAGACCTCCAACCTCAGCGTCAATCCGCAATACGTCTATGTGGAGAACAATCCGCCGAAGCTGAGCGGCTACCAGGCCAGCAACCAGGTGACGATCCAGGTGCGCGACCTGACCAAGCTGGGCCAGACCGTCGACGCCACGGTCGGCGCCGGGGCCACCAATGTGGGCGGGATCAGCTTCGGCCTGCAGAACCCGCAGGCGGCCGAGGACGCGGCGCGACTGGACGCGGTCAAGGCCCTGCAGGCCAAGGCCGACCTCTACGCCCGGGCCACCGGCTACAAGATCGTCCGCCTGGTCAGCCTGGGCGAAGGCGGCGGCTACACGCCCGCCCCGCCCCCGATGCCGATGTACGCCATGGCCCGGATGGACAAGGCCGAGGTCAGCCCGGTCTCGGCCGGCGAGCTGAAGGTGCAGGTCAGCGTCTCGGCGACGTACGAACTGGCGAAGTAGATGCGGCTGGGGACATGCCCATGGGCATGTCCCCAATCGTTGCGCTACAGCCCCGCCTTGGCGAAGGCCTCTTCGACCCGCTCCTGCACCTCGCGGCCCGGCAGGGCGCGTTCGCCCTCCATCACCGCGACGTACGACAGGCCGTGGTCCGGCTTGCCCGCCCCGACCGGCACCGGGCCCATGGCCCAGCCGACGGTGTTGACGCCGGGGCCCGAGGAGCAGCTAGCGAAGCGGGCGGGCTTGCCGACCGCGCCTTCCAGCACGGTCTGGGCCGTGGTGGTGGTTCCGCCGCAGGTGGGCAGGTTGCGGGCGCAGGTGATGTAGCCGCCGCCGGTCCAGACCACCTTGCCGGCCTTGTTCGCCAACAGCACGCAGGTGTTGGGACCGCCGATGGCGCGGCCGACGGCTTCCGACAGCCGCTGCTCGTCGACGCCGCCGGGCAGCTTCGGGGAGCAGGCGGCGAGCAGGAGCCCCGCCGCGATGAGGACCCCAAAGGCCTTGGCGGGCGTCTTCATGCTCAGGCGGCCTTCTTGATGCGGTTGCCGTCTTCCAGCAGCACCACGGTGGGGGCGTAATTTCGAGCTTCTTCCGCTGGCATCTGGCAGTAGGTGACGACGATCACCGTGTCGTTCTTCTGGACCAGGCGGGCGGCCGCGCCGTTGACGCCGATGACCTTGGAGCCGCGCGGCGCCTCGATGGCGTAGGTGGTGAAGCGGGCGCCGGTGGTGATGTTCAGCACGTCGACCTGCTCGTTGGGCAGGATGCCCGAGGCGTCCAGCAGGTCGCGATCGATGGCGATCGAGCCTTCGTAGTCGAGGTCGGCCTGAGTGACGGTGGCCCGGTGAAGCTTGGCCTTCATCATCGTCAGCAGCATGGCGGAATAACCCTATCCATTTGATATATTATGGGATTTTCCGGGCCGCCACACACATGACCCGTGATCAGTCCGGCCATATAGACAGGAAGCGGCCCGCATTCAATCGCTCCCCGGCGTCAGGCGGGCCGGCGCCCTTCGCCGAACAAAGGTTAACAGCGACGCTTGGGCGTCGTATGGTCGAGATAACGGCGTGATGCGAGGGGGCTCTCATGCGACTGGTGACAGGCTTGGTGCTGGGCGGGATCGTGGCCGCCGGCGCGTTGGGGGCGGCGCTGTCCCAGACGCGGATCGACCCGGCGACCGGGGCGCAGGTTCCGGGCGCGGCGGCTCCGACCGCGGCCCCGGCGGCGACACGGCCCGGCATCGCCGTCCTGAACCGCGCCCCGCCGCGCGGTGGCCAGGTCGACTGGAAGGCCGCGATCGGCGGCCTGCGCCAGAGCGGCGGCGGCAATCCCGCGCCCAACCTCAACCAGGCCGCCGTCGACATGACCCGCGTGCCGATCCTGCTGCCCACCGACGGCGACCTGACGGCCGGGGCGCGGATCTATTCGTTCGGCGACTACTACACGATCACCGCCGACGCCCCCGGTGCGGGCGTCTCGCTGACCGGCACGACCGCCGTGGTCCCCCTGCCCGCCGCGACGCCGCTGAAGGTCACGCCGATGGGTCCGGAAGGCGCCATCTCGCAGCGCACGGTGGACGGCCAGCTGATCAGCTTCGTCCGCTACGGCGTGCTCTACACGGTCGAGGTGCGGTGCGACGCGCCCACCGACCCCCGCTGCGCCGACGACAACTACGCCCGCGGCCTGGCCGCCAAGACCACCGCCGTGGTGATGGGCGCGGCCGCCCGCGCCGCCGCCGGCCTGGGGGGCTGAAGACCATGCGCAAGCTGCTCCTGCTGTCCCCGCTGGTCCTGGCCCTTTCCTTGGGGGCCCTGGCCTTGGGCGCCTGCGACGACACCAAGCCCGCCGCGCCGGGCTCGACCGGCGGCGAGGTCAAGACGCCCGCCTCGCCCGAGCCCGGCCCGCCCACGCCCGAGGACCAGCCGTCCGACGGCGGGGCCGAGCAGCCGTCCAGCGAGCCGATCCCGCCCGCGCCCGGTCCCCCGGCCCAGCCGCCGACACCGCCGGCCCCCTCGCCCGCGACCTTCAACCACGACGCCCCGGGCGTGATCCCGACCGGCCAGGGTCACGGCTATCTGGACCGCACGGTGTGGTCGCCCAACATGTGCTGGCCGCTGCAGGACGACGCCTTCGCCAATTCCCAGGTCTACGGCCATGGCGGCGGCATGGGTCCGGCCGGCACCAGCCAGTGCGACGCGGTCAACTACAGCCTGCCCTGGCATGACACCTTCTGCGAGGCCCGCGCGCGCGACAATCCACTGTGCGCCGGCGGCGGCACGGGCCACCAGGGCCAGGACATCCGCCCGGCCGCCTGCAAGAAGAACCAGTACTGGGCGGTGGCGGCCGAGAAGGGCGTGATCACCGACATCGGCAGCTACACGGTCACCCTGACCTCGTCGGCCGCCCCGCACCGGGTCTATCGCTACCTGCACATGCAGATGGCGGCGCTGGCGGTGCACGAGGGCGACACGGTGGTGGCCGGCCAGAAGCTGGGCAAGGTCAGCAACGACTTCGGCGGCACGCCCACCACCATCCACCTGCACTTCGAGCTGCGGGCCGGGGTGGCGGGCACGACCACCGACGGCAAGGCCGTGGTGCTGCACACCTTCCTGCCGCCGTACATGAGCCTGGCCGAGGCCTATCAGCGCAAGCTGAACGGGGGGAGTTGCTCCTAGCCGGCAATTCCGGCAAACAGGATCAGGTTGCCGTCCGGGTCGCGCACGATGAAGGTGCGCGCGCCCCAGGGCTCGGTCCGCAAGGTCTGGTGGAACGGCGCGCCCGCCGCCTGGAAGGCGCGGAACAGCGGCTCGGGGTCGTCCAGCGTCAGGGTGGCCGCCAGGGCGTCGGGCTCGCGTTCGCGGAAGCCGGCGTCGAACACCGGCCCCTCGACCCCGCGCAGGTTCAGCCGGGCCCCGCCCCGGACGACCTGGGCGTAGAACGGCGGATCGCCGTGCGAGAAGGCCAGGTCGAACCCCAGGACCTCGACATAGAACCGGCAGGCCGCGTCCAGATCGGCGACGAACAATTGGGGCTCGGCGGCGGTGATCACGGTCATGGCCTCTCTCCTGTCCACGCCTTCAGGAACCCTATCATCTCGGCCAGCACCGGCGCCTTGCGCCTGAACGGCCGCGACAGGGCCAGCATCGGGCCGGCGTGGGCCAGTCCGGCGTAGCAGCGCTCCTCGACGGCCACCCCGGCCTCGCGCAGGGCGGCGGCCAGGCGGCGGGTGTTGCGCGGGCGGACCAGGGTGTCGTCCTCGCCGGTCGCCAGGAAGGCCGGCGGACTGTCGGGACGGACGTGGGAGCCGGGCTGGGTGGCCGCCAGGTCCTCGGCGCCGCCGAAGGTCCGCTGGGTGACGGGCTTGTCCAGCGGCAGGAAGGCGTAGGGCCCCGACAGGCCGGCGAAGGCCCGCACCGCACTGGGATCGACGCCCGCCGCCGTCAGGTAGCGGTCGTCCAGGGCCAGCATGGCGGCGTTGTAAGCCCCGGCCGAGTGACCGGCCAGCACGATGCGGTCGGGGTCGCCGCCCAGGGCGCGGGCGTGGTCGACGGCCCAGCGCACGGCCAGGGCGCCGTCCTCCAGGAAGCCCGGATAGGTCGCCTCCGGATGCAGGCGGTAGTCCGGGACCAGGGTCAGGAAGCCCTGGGCCGCCAGGGCCCGCCCAGCCCAGCCGTAGTCCCGCCGGTTCCCCGCGTCCCACGAGCCGCCGTAGAAGAACACCAGCACCGGCCACGGCCCATCGCCCCGCGCCGGGGCGTAGGCGTCCAGCTTCAGGCGCGGAAGCGGGCCGAAGGCGGCGTCGGCGGCGACGCGCCGGGCCGGGTCCTTCGGGATCACCGCGCCGAACAGGGCGACCGGCGCGAGGTTCTTGCGGGCCCAGGCGGCCAGGGCGGCCTGACGTCCCATCGATCCGACCATCCGCGCCCTCCCGGGGTGGCCTACAGCTTGTAGCCGCCGGCCAGGATCTTGGCGTGCACCGCCTTGGTCAGCTTGATGTAGCCCTTGCTGGGATCGCGGAAGTACAGCGGATCCTTGGTGTTGGCCGGGTCGAAGCCGTCCTTGACCAGGTCGATCTTGCGGTACTTGAAGGTGCCGGTCGTCTCGATCTCGGGCTGCAGGCGCACGAAGATCGGCCGGGCGTAGACGGGCAGCTCGCGGTCGACATATTCGGCCAGGGCCGCGATCTCGAACTCGGGGCCCACGACCAGGGCCGCCATGCCCGCCTTGCCGTCCAGGTCGCCCACCGGCACGCCGTAGACGTTGACCTCCTTGACGCCGGCCACGGCCGACAGGCGCTCGGACACCTCGCTGGTGGCGACGTTCTCGCCCTTCCAGCGGAAGGTGTCGCCGATGCGGTCGACGAAATAGAGGTAGCCGTCGCTGTCGCTGCGCATCAGGTCGCCGGTGCGGAACCAGGCGTCGCCCTTGTCGAAGACGTCGTGCAGGATCTTCTTCTCGGTGGCGGCCTTGTCGGCGTAACCGGTGAAGTTGCTGCGGGCGTCGCTGGCGATGTGGCCGATGCACTCGCCGATCTCGCCCGGCGCGGCCTCGATGCAGCAGCCGTTGGGTCCGCGCACCGGGGTCTCGGTCTCGACGTCGAACTTGACGATGCGGATGTTGAACTTCTTGCGCAGATAGCCCGGGATGCGGCCGATGGCCCCGCGCCGGCCGTCGAAGTTGAACAGCGAGACGTTGCCTTCGGTCGCGCCGTAGAACTCCAGCACGCCGCCGACCTTGAAGCGGTCCAGCATCACGTCCCAGACGTCCGGACGCAGGCCGTTGCCGAAGATCAGCCGGATCTTGTGGGCGTGCTCGTTGGGCGTCTCGGGATGGTTGGCCAGATAGCGGCACAGTTCGCCGATATAGACGAACATGGTGCAGTTGTTGGCGACCACGTCGTCCCAGAAGGCGGTGGCCGAGAACTTCTTGCGCAGCACCACCGCCCCGCCGTTCAGCAGGGCCGCGCCCATGGCGCAGAGGCCGCCGGTGGCGTGGTACAGCGGCAGGGTGATGTAGATGCGGTCGGTGGCGCGCGCGTCGGTCGAGCCGGCGAAGCCCCGCATGTAGAGCTGCGCCCGCATGTGGGTGATGCGCGCGGCCTTGGGCATGCCGGTCGTGCCGCTGGTGAAGATGTAGAGCGCGGTGTCCTTGGCGGTCAGGCCGTTGCGGGCGGTCAGGCGGTCGGGCCGCAGCTGGCTGCAGCTCTTCAGGGCGTTGGCCAGGTCGCGCTGGTCGCCGGTGGCCGGGCCCAGCACCCATTGCTGGACGTGGCGGCCCAGCGAGGCCTTCACCTGCTCGAAGCAGGGCGAGGTCTCGGGATCGACGATGCAGTGCAGGGCCTGGGAGATGTTCAGGCAGTGGGCCAGGGCCGGGCCGGTCAGCTGGTTGTTGATCAGGGCGGTGGCCACCCCGACCTTCGACAGTCCGTACCAGATCGCCAGGTATTCCAGGCGGTTGGGCATGAACAGCGCCACGGTCTGGCCGCGGGTGATCCCCTGCCCCTTGGCCCAGTGGGCGTAGCGGTTGGCGATGGCGTCCAGCTCGGCGTAGGTGACCGACTTGCCCTCGAAGACGATGGCCTGGCTGTCGCGCCACTTGTCGACCGCCGCCTCCAGATCGTCGCAGATCAGGTTCGGGCTTTCCGGCGCGATGGATTTCACGCGTTTGAGCGTGCGCGAGAGTCCCTTCAGGAACTTCAACTCGCGTTTCAACCTGGCCGGCAAACTCATCGACGCACTCCGTTCAAACAACCATTGGAGAGCGCTGAGCGGCGGGTCAAGACGTGGCGGCGTCCAAGAACGCCGGTTGGCGCGTCTAGGCCGACGGCAGGCTGAAGTGCACCTGGCCGCGCATGAAATCCAGGGCCACCGAGTCGAAGGCGTTGAGCACGTCGATTCCGATCAGGATCGCCGGCCGATCCGAGAGGCCCCAATAGTCGAACGTATGCACCGGGCCGAACACCACCGGCAGGTTGCGCAGATTGACCTTGCCCAGGCTGACGGTCTTCAGGGCGGCCAGCCGGCCGGCCATGGTCTGGCCGGTCAGGCTCTGCAGCTCGATGTCCGCCCACTCGCTGCTGACCGCCCGCCGGCGCACCGCCTGGCGCATCAGGGCCATGTTGCCGACCGTGGTCGTCGAGCCGGTGTCGAGGAAGGCCAGGGTCAGGGCGCCGGACACCGAGGCCTCGATCAGGTGCAGGCCGCTGCGCGTGGCCCGGATCGGCACCGACACCGTCGATTCGTCGGTGCGCGGCGCGACGGGACCCAGCCGCATCTCCTCGCGGGCGAAGTCCAGCACCAGCCCCTGGGCGCCCAGCCAGTCCAGCCCCAATATGCCCGGCGCCTGGATGAAGCGGCCCGGCAGCACCGAAAGGGTCAGCCCCTTGCGGACCCGGCGCCCCACGGCGATGGAAGCCGCGGTCACGGTCGATACGCGCTCGGTCCCCGCTATGCCGTGCAGATTGACGGGCTCGCCGGCCGGCAGGCCCAGCATGGCCGCCAGCTCTCCGGAGATCACCGAGGCGTTGGCCCCGGTGTCGATCAGGAAGGGATAGGGACCCAGGTCGTTGATCCGGACCTGCACCGTCAGGCGACGTACATAGCCCAGCGGCGTGGTCTTGTCCGCCTGCGGAGGATCGGGAAGCGAACGCGCCAGGACCGGCGACGCGGTCAGGGCGAGCAGGCCGGCCAAGGCGCGCCGGCGAATGATGGGACTGTCCACGGGACCAGCCTCCTTCCAGGAGAAGGAGGCTATACCCGTGGCGAGGTCTCCACCAGCGTTTCAGAAACCGTCGTTATCCCGCGGCGAGGCGGCGCTGATCGTCGCGGGCGGACTTCAGCTTCTCGGCCACCAGGAACGCCAGCTCCAGGGCCTGCTCGCCGTTCAGCCGCGGGTCGCAGTGGGTGTGGTAGCGGTCGGCGAGATCGCCTTCCGACACGGCCCGCGCGCCGCCCAGGCATTCGGTGACGTTCTGGCCGGTCATCTCCAGGTGCACGCCGCCCGGGTGGACGCCCTCGGCGTTGGCGATCTCGACGAACGACTTCACCTCCGAGAGGATGCGGTCGAACGGCCGGGTCTTGTAGCCGGTCGAGGCCTTCAGCGTGTTGCCGTGCATCGGGTCGGTGGCCCAGACCACCGAACGGCCGGCGCTCTTGGTGGCCTTCATCAGGCGCGGCAGGCGGTCGGCGATCTTGTCCGAGCCGAAACGGCCGTACAGGGTCAGGCGCCCCGGCTCGTTGTTCGGGTTCAGCACGTCGATCAGGCGCAGCAGGTCGTCGCCTTCCATCGTGGGGCCGCACTTCAGGCCGATCGGGTTCTTCACGCCGCGCATGAACTCGATGTGGGCGCCGTCCAGCTGGCGGGTGCGCTCGCCGATCCACAGCAGGTGGGCGCTGGTGTCGTACCAGTCGCCCGAAGTGCTATCGACGCGGGTCATGGCTTCCTCGAAGCCCAGCAGCAGGGCCTCGTGGCTGGTGAAGAACTCCACCCGGCGCAGGTCCGGCTGGGTCTCGGGCGTGACGCCGACCGCCGACATGAAGGTCAGCGCCTCGGAGATCTTCTCCGACAGCTCGCGGTAGCGCGCGCCCTGCGGGCTGTCGCCCACGAAGCCCAGGGTCCAGCGGTGGATGTTGTAGAGGTCGGCGTAACCGCCGCTGGCGAAGGCCCGCAGCAGGTTCAGGGTCGCGGCCGACTGGCCGTAGGCGCGCAGCAGGCGATCCGGATCGGGCACGCGATCCTGGGCCGTGAACTCCATGCCGTTGATGTTGTCGCCCCGGTAGGACGGCAGGGTGACGTCGCCGATCGTCTCGATCGGCTCCGAGCGCGGCTTGGCGAACTGGCCGGCGATGCGGCCCACCTTCACCACCGGCTTGCCGCCGGCGAAGGTCAGCACCACCGCCATCTGCAGGATCAGGCGGAAGGTGTCGCGGATGTTGTCCGCGTGGAATTCCTTGAAGCTCTCGGCGCAGTCGCCGCCCTGCAGCAGGAAGGCGCGGCCCTCGGCCACGTCGCCCAGCAGGGTCTTCAGGCGGCGCGCCTCGCCGGCGAAGACCAGCGGCGGCATCTGGCGAAGGGTCTGCTCCACGCGCTCGACCGCACCCGCGTCGGGGTAGTCGGTCGGGACGTGTTTCGCGGGCATGCCTCTCCACGACGACGGGGTCCAGCGGCTGGTCATAACGGTCTCGAACTTCTCAAAAGGGAGCGGCTTTTACCTTAGGCGCTGCTGAAAGGCAAAATCGTTGCGATGCGGGATGGAAAATCACCCTTGCTGGGCAATTTCATCCAAATCCGTCCATTCGGACCGGGGCACCGCGCGGGCCAGGCGGCAGGCGATCAGCGTCAAGGCGCCCAGGGCCAGCCACCACTCCTGCCAGACCCCGAAGCTCAGGCCGCCGATCACCAGGTAGCTGACCAGGGCGCCGGCGGCCATCGCGGCCTCGGCCCGCGACCGCTCGCTGAGCCGCACGACGCCGTAGGCCAGCCAGCAGAAGAACACGCCCGCCAGCGCCGCCCCGATCGCCCCCAGTTCCAGCCACAGCTGGAGCTGGGCGTTGTGGGTGTGCAACGGGATGCCCGGCCCGAAGGTCCGGCTCGCGTCCAGCCCCCAGCCCCGGAAGGGGTGGCTCTGGATGTGGTCGGCCGCGAAGGTCCAGATGTTCAGGCGCATGTCCCACGAGGCCGGCACCATCCTGTGCAGCCAGGCGACGAAGCCCGTCTCGACCGCGATCAGCACCGCCAGGGGGGCCAGCACGAAGGGGGCCGCGACCAGTCCCACCAGCACCTTGGCCCCGTTCCGTCCGGCCAGGTAGACCATCGCCCAGATCGCCCCGCCCGCGGCCAGGGCCACGAGGCAGGCGTCCGAACTGCAGACCTTGGAGGTGACGACGGTCGCCAGCACCAGCAGCCCGATCAGGCCGCGGCGCGACAGGCGCGACAGGATCAGCGCCGCCGGCCAGAACAGCAGCGCCAGGATGTAGGTCGACAGCGAGACCTTGACCATCGCCAGGTCCGGCCGGATCGCCTCGCCGGTCGCCAGGTGCAGTTTCTGGTAGATCGTCGCGCCGCTCAGCGAGTCCAGCGCCGCCACGACGGACAGCGCCACCACGCCGTAGGCCAGCACCGTCGCCGCCCGCCGCGCGCCGGCGTCCGAGAGGCCGCGCAGCCCCACAACGGCCGCGCCGTAGGTCGCGACCTGCAGGAACAGCTTCATGGCCGTCAGGGTCTCGAGGTCGTCGTAGCCCTTGAGCTTCGACACGTCGATCGCCGCCGGGCTCCAGCTCAGGCTGATCGCCGCCCACACGGCCATGGCCACCAGGATCAGCAGCGGCGGCGCGGCGGCCCGGGTCAGGCGAAGGCCAGGCAGGACCAACAGGCCGGTCAGGGCCAGCAGCGGCGCGAACCCCAGCGGCGCGATATAGGCCAGCAGCGGCGTCATCACCGCCACGAACACCGCCACGCCGCTCAGCCAGGGCGTGCGTCGGTCCGAGCCGTCCGACGGAGCGTCCCCAAGGCGGTTCGACGCGAGCGAGGGGATCGCGATCATACGGTCCCCATCTCGGACGGCATGTACTTCTCGCGCATCGTCACCAGTTCCTCGGCCAGGGTCGGGTGCACCGCGCAGGTGGAATCCCATTGCTGCTTGGTCACGCCCATCTTCACGGCGATGGCGGCCATCTGGATGATCTCCGGCGAGTCCGGCCCGACCACGTGCACCCCGACGACCCGTTGGTCTTCCTGCCTGACCACCAGCTTCATCAGGCAGCGGTCCTGGCCGCCGTAGAAGGTGACCTTCATCGGACGGAACACGGCGCGGTAGATGTCGACCTTGCCGAAGGCCTGGCGGGCCTCGGCCTCGCTCATGCCCACGGCGCCGACCGGCGGTTGCGAGAACACCGCCGAGGCCACCATCTCGTGGTCGAAGCTGGTGGGGTTGTCGTAGAATTCGGTCTGGGCGAAGGCCGCGCCCTCGCGGATGGCCACCGGCGTCAGGTTGATGCGATCGGTGACGTCGCCCACGGCCCAGATGTTGTCGGCGGTCGTGCGGGACTGTTCGTCGACGACGATCGCGCCCCGTTCGTTGAGCTGGACCCCGACGTTCTCCAGGCCCAGGCCCGCCACATAGGGGTCGCGGCCGGTCGCGAACATCACCAGGTCGGTCTCGAAGGTCAGCTCGTTGTTGAAGGTGCTGACCAGACCGGCGTCGGTCTTCTCCAGTTTCTCGTGCGAGCAGCCCAGCACCACCTTGATCCCGCGCTTCTCGAGTTCCTCGGCCAGGTGCGAGCGCACGTCGTCGTCGAAGCCGCGCAGGATGTTGGCGCCGCGGTAGCAGAGCGTGGTCTCCACGCCCAGGCCGTTGAAGATGCTGGCGAACTCGACGGCGATATAGCCGCCGCCCACCACCATCACCCGCTTGGGCAGTTCCGGCAGGTGGAAGGCCTCGTCCGAGGTGATGCCCAGCTCCGCGCCCGGGAAGTCCGGCTTCCACGGCCGGCCGCCGGTGGCGATCAGGATCTTGCGGGCCGTGTAGCGGCCGGCGTCCTTGCTGCCCTGCTTGGGCAGGACCTCGACCGTGTGCTTGTCGATGATCTGGGCGCGGCCGTGCAGCAGGTGGGCCCCGGCCTTCTGCAGGTTGGTGACGTAGATGCCCGACAGGCGGGCGATCTCGACGTCCTTGTCGTGCAGGAAGCCCTTCCAGTCGAAGCTGGCCTCGGGGATCGTCCAGCCGTAGCCCTTGGCCGTCTTCAGCTGGGCCTTCACCTCGCTGGCGTAGACCATGAACTTCTTGGGCACGCAGCCGCGGATCACGCAGGTGCCGCCCACGCGGTATTCCTCGGCCACGGCCACCTTGGCGCCGCTCATGGCGGCCAGGCGCGCGGCGCGCACGCCGCCGGAGCCGGCGCCGATGACGAAGAGGTCGAAGTCGTACTCAGCCATCGCGGCGCTCCGGAATCACTTGAGGCGGGCTCGGCTCGGCCATGAGCCCGAAAGAGGGCGGATATGGGTCTAGGGGACCAGCTTGACCACCCCCTGGTCGGTTCCCAGCAGCGCTTCGTCGGCCAGGTCCAGGAACAGGCCGTGGTCGACGACGCCGGTCACGGTCTTCAGGGCGGCGGCCAGGGCGGCCGGTTCGGCGATCACGCCGGACGGCAGGTCGTAGATCACGTTGCCGCCGTCGGTGACCACCACGCCCCGTTCGGCCATGCGCAGGCGCGGCGGCAGGAGGTCGAACTCGGCGGCGATGTCGGCCAGGCGGTGGCCGGTATGGACGTGGCCGAAGCGCACGACCTCGATCGGCAGCGGGAACTTGCCCAGGTGGTCGACCTTCTTGGCGGCGTCGGCGATGACCACGCAGCGCTTGGACGCCTCCCAGACCAGCTTCTCGCGCAGCAGGGCCGCGCCGCCGCCCTTGATCAGCGACAGGCCGGGCCCGACCTCGTCGGCGCCGTCCACGGTCAGGTCGATGGACTTCACGTCGTCCAGGGCCGTCAGCGGGATGCCCAGGTCGCGGGCCAGGTTGGCGGTGGCCTCGGAGGTCGGCACGCCGCGGATGTCCAGCTTGCGCGCGGCCAGGGCCTTGACGAACCAGGCGGCCGTCGAGCCGGTGCCCAGGCCCACCACCATGCCGGGTTCGACCAGCTGGGCCGCGGCCTCGCCCGAAATCCGCTTCTGATCGTCGGCGCTCATTTGCTGTCCTTCTTCGCCTGCATCTTGGCTTTTTGGGCGGCCTTCATGTCCCGGAACTTGGTCGCCCAGCCCGGCTTGTCGCTTTGCGGCGCGCGGCTCAGGGCCAGCGCCCCGTCCTCGACGTCCTTGGTGATGACCGAGCCCGAGCCGGTCATCGCCCCGTCGCCCACCCGCACCGGCGCCACCAGGGCGCTGTTTGAGCCGATGAAGGCGCCGGCCCCGACATGGGTCTCGAACTTGTCGAAGCCGTCGTAGTTACAGAAGATCGTGCCGGCCCCGATATTGGCTTTTGGGCCAATCGAGCCGTCGCCCAGATAGGACAGGTGGTTGGCCTTGGCGCCGGCCCCGACCTTGACCTTCTTGACCTCGACGAAGTTGCCGATGTGGGCGTCCGGACCGATCTCGGCCCCCGGACGCAGGCGGGCGTAGGGACCGATCAGGGCCCCCTCGCCGACGGCCGCGCCCTCCAGGTGGCTGAAGGCCTTGATCACCGCGCCCGAGGCGACGCTGACGCCGGGGCCGAACACCACGAACTGCTCCACCGTGACGCCGGCCGCCAGCTTGGTGTCCCACGACAGATGGACCGTCTCCGGCGCGGGCATGGTCACGCCCTCGACCAGGAAGGCGTTGCGGCGGGCGGCCTGCCAGACCGCCTCGGCGGCGGCCAGCTCGGCCTGGGAATTGACCCCCTGCACCGAGGCTTCCGGCGCGAAGGCGGCGCGGGTCGACAGCGAACGGTCATGCGCCAGGCCGACCACGTCGGTCAGGTAGTATTCCTTGTTGGCGTTATCGTTGCCGACATTGGCCAGCAGGTCGAACAGCACGGCGCGGTCGGCGGCCAGGACGCCGGAATTGCAGTGCTTGACCTGCTTGACGGTGTCGTCGGCGTCCTTGGCCTCGACGATGCGCAGCAGCACGTGGCCGGGGGCCAGGATCAGCCGGCCGTAGGCGCCGGGATGGGCGGCCTCGAAGCCCAGCACCGCCACGTCCGCGCCCTTCGCGCGCAGATCGAACAGGGGCTGGATGACGGGCGCGCTCAGCAGCGGGCAGTCGGCGAAGGTCACCACCACGTCGCCGTCGAAATCGGCCAGGGCCTCGCGGGCGGCCAGCACGGCGTGGCCGGTGCCTTGCGGCGGGTCCTGCAGGACCGTGGCGGCCTCGCCCAGGCGCTTCCTGGCGTGCTCGCCGACCTGCGGGCTGTGGGCCCCGACCACCACGACGATGCGCTCGCAGTTCAGGGCCTGGGCGGTGTCGATGGCGTGGTCCAGCAGGGTCCGCCCGCCGATCCGGTGCAGGACCTTGGGCGTGGGCGACTTCATCCGCGTGCCCTGGCCGGCGGCCAGGATGACGGCGGCGCGGGGACGCGCCGGTGAAGAAGCGGGGTTGGTCATGGGCGAAGCGACTCCCGAAGCACGGACCAAAGTTGCATTAGCCGCGCGTTTAGCCGAAAGGCCAGAGCCATGCATGCCCAGAACGACATTCTGACGACCGACCTCCTGAACGGCGCGACCATCGCCTTCGACCTCGACGGCACCCTGGTCGACACCGCGCCGGACCTGGTGGCCTCGCTGAACATCATCCTCGGCGAGGAGGGCCTGCCGCCCCTGCCGTTCGACGACGTGCGCAAGATGGTCGGCCGCGGGGCCAAGGCCCTGCTGGAGCGCGGCTTCGCCGCCGCCGGCGCGCCGCTCGACGCCGACCAGGCCCCCAAGCTGGTCGAGCGCTTCATCGCCCTCTATCTGGGCCGCATCGCCCACGAGAGCACGCCCTTCCCCGGCGTGGTCGACACCCTGATCGCCCTGCGCGCGGCCGGCGCCAAGCTGGCGGTCTGCACCAACAAGCTGACCCACCTGTCGGTGGCCCTGCTCGACGCCCTGGACCTGACCCAGTATTTCGACGCCGTGGTCGGCGCCGACAGCGCCCCGGCCGCCAAGCCCGACCCGCGCCACGTGCTGGCGACGATCGCGGCGGTCGGCGGCGATCCGACCCGCGCCGTGATGGTCGGCGACAGCATCAACGACGCCCTGGCCGCCAAGGCCGCCAAGGTCCCCGCCCTGCTCGTGACGTTCGGCTACACCGAGGCGCCGGTCGAGACCCTGGGCGGAGATCTGTTGATAGACGCCTTCTCCGACGTCTCTTCGGCCTGCATCGCGCTTTTGGCCCCTTGCGCCCCCGAAAACGCCGGGCTATAGGCCCCCTCCTCTCGCGGCGGGGTCTTCACCGACCTCCCCACACGGCGGATGCGTAGCTCAGCGGGAGAGCACCTCGTTCACACCGAGGGGGTCACAGGTTCAATCCCTGTCGCATCCACCATTTCCCCCATCCCAGCCAGATCGACGTCCCCGGCGGGGTCGCGCCGTCGTCGCGCCCGCGCCCGTCAGGCGCCGGTCTCGTCCACGACGATGGCGACCGTCTTGCCGCGCGACAGCGGGTCCCAGCCCGCCGCGATGGCCGAGGCGATGGCGTTGGCGATGAGCGTCGGCGCGATCCGCGACGGCTTCAGCAGCGGCGCGCCGTAGCGCGGCTGGGGACCGGGCGGGAACTCGACCAGCGCTTCGCGCTTGCCCTCCTGGTGGCGCACGACGATGGCCATGCCGTGCCGCTCGGCGGCCTCGCTGGACCAGCCGGGCTGACGATGGAGACGCCAGACATAGGGCTCTCCGCCGACCACGATCTCGAATTCAGGGGTCTGTTTGGTTCGCGACATCGGAAGGTGTTAGCCCGCCCGGCCCGCTTCATCCAGCCCACGGCGACGCGCGATCCATTCAACCTTTGAGGATATACTGGCGATTGCTCGCCCTTTAGTCTTGTGAATCACCGATTTCGAGCGTTCTCTAGCGCCCAAGCTTGGGGGACCGAGACGTCACGACTCTCGAGCCCATGCCGGACCGCCGTCCCACAACAGGGGCCACAACAGAGGTAAGACATGACGATCTTTCCGACCCGCCGCGTCCTGACCGCTTCGGCCTTCGCCGCCGCCGCCCTCCTGACCGCGACGGCCTGCACCCCCAGCAAGCCCGCGCCGGCGCCCAGCCAAGACATCACCAAGGAAGAGGTGGCGGCCGCCGAGAAGGCCTGGGGCAAGGCCCTGGTGGACATCTCGCTTGCCTATGACACCGGCGGCATCGAAAAGGCCAAGCCGCTGGCCCGCACGGTGATCGACACGGCCTACGGCTACGATCTGGGCCCGGTGCTGTTCAAGCCGACCCTGACCCAGGAACCCCAGACCTTCCGCCTGACCAAGGAAGGCGCCCTGGCCTATTTCGTCGGCGACGATCCCAACTTCCCGAAGGACAGCGGCTTCGCGCTCAAGCACTGGCGCGACGTGAAGGTCGAAGACGTCGGCCTGCAGATCAACGGCAGCGTCGCCAACACGATGGGCAAGGTCACCTTCACCGACAACAAGGGCTGCTTCATCACGGTCGACAAGACCTGGGTCTTCAAGAAGGACGGGAAGAACGTGGTGCGGATCATCGTGCACCATTCGTCCCTGCAGTTCCCGGAGACGGGCGCGTTGACCTGCCCCAAGTCCGAGAAGGGCTAGGCCTCAGGCCGCGACGAACGCGTCCAGCGGCAGCGCCCGCAGATAGTCGGCGGCGTCGAAGACCTGGCCGGGCGCCACGGCCCCGGCCGCCTCGACGCCGCCCGCCAGCAGGCGCTCGACCGCCTCGCAGACCAGGGGCGCGGTGAAGCCGTAGATGTCGCGGCCGACCGCCGTGGCCCGCCGCGTCTCGCCGGCGCGCGACACGATCGCCTCGACCGCGAACCTCTGGGCCGACAGCCCGCGGTCATCGACGGCGGCCGGCGGCGGCGTCGATGAGTCCCGCACGTCCTTCAGGGCCGTCTCGCTGAGGAAGGTGTCCAGCCGGGCGACCTTCAGGTGCCGGGCGACGACCACCACCTCCGAGAACGGGACCGCGACCATCGCCTGCCGCCCGAGCGGCTCGGGGAAGGTCCAGTCCGCGCGCGGCGCGGGATTGGCCAGCGGCGCCAGGCGGCCGTCGACGATCACCTGGCGCGGGGCGGTGTTGCGCGCGCCCGTCACCCGCGTGCCCTCGGTCGGCCACCAGCGGTCGATGCCGATGCCGATCCGGACCGTGTCGGCCTGCGCCCAGTCGCCCAGGGCCGCCGTGACCAGCAGGTCGGCGAACCCGCCGTAGAAGGCCATGGCCGGCAGGGCGACCAGGCCGGCGGCGCGGAACGGCGCGTCGAACCGGTCGAACACCGCCTGGGCGCTGGGCTGCTCGGCCGAGACGTCCAGATAGTGCGCGCCCGCCCGCAGCGCCGCCGACGCCACCGGCTGGGCGGTGTCGAGGAACGGCCCCGCGCAGTTGATCACCGCGGCCACGCCCGCGAAGGCCCGGTCGAGGGCGGCGGGGTCGTCGACGCTCGCCGCGTGGATTTCCACCGCCCCGCCCGGGAAGGCCGCCTCCAGCGCCTCGGCGCGGCGGCCCACGGCCACGGGCGACAGACCCCGCCGCAGCAGTTCGTCGACCACGAACCGCCCCGTGTGGCCGGCGGCGCCGAACACGGCCACGCGCCCCTTGGAACCCTCGACCCTCGACATCGTGAACCTCGCTACAGACCTGTCTGCTCTCAATAGCTACATACAGGTCTGTAGCGCGTCAACCCACCCCGTGCTATGGACCGGCGAAGAGGTGTTGTGATGACGCAGGAAACCGGACGCGCGGCGTCCATGGACAAGACGAACGCGGGCAAGCCCGACACGGTCGACGTGCGCGAGCGCATCCTCGATACGGCCTCCGGCCTGTTCTACCGGGAAGGCGTCCGGGCGGTCGGGGTCGACCTGGTGGTCGCCGCGGCCGGCGTGGCCAAGACCAGCCTCTATCGCCACTTCCGAACCAAGGACGACCTGATCGCCGCCTTCCTCAAGCGCGAGGACGAGGACTTCTGGCGCGTCTGGGGCGAGGTCGCGGACAAGCATCGCGCCGATCCGGCGGGCGAGCTGGACGCCCACATGGCGTGGATCGCCGAGCGGGTCGCCCGGCCCCACTATCGCGGCTGCCCGCAGCTGAACGTCGCCGCCGAGTTCCCCCAGGCCGACCACCCGGCCCGGCTGGTGGCCACGGCGCACAAGACCGAGCTGCGCGACCGCCTGCTGGGGATCGCCCAGCGGCTGGGCGTCGCCCGCGCCGAGACCCTGGCCGGGCAGCTGGCGGTCCTGATCAACGGAGCCTTCGTCAGCGGACCGATCCTGTCGGCGGAAGAGGCCCTGGCCTTGCTGCAGGGGGCCGCCCGGGCCCTGGTCGCGGCGGCGCGCTGAAGGCGCCGCTTTTCTCCCTTTTCGTCCGCCCCTATTGTCGTACAAATAGGGCGACAACGACAGGGAGACGGGAATGCGCCGACGGGACCTGCTGACGCTCGGCGCGATGGCGATGGCCTCGCCCGCCCTGGCCCAATCGAAACCCGTCGGGGGCAAGGAGCCGTCGGGCGATGCGACTCCGGCCGCGGCCCCGTCCGGGCCCAGCGGCCGCGAGACGATCCTGCTAGACGCCGACTGGCGCTTCCATCGCGGCGACATCCCCTTCCCCAAGGTGCGCGGCGACAGCCCGACCTATGAGAGCACCAAGGCCGGGGCGGCGCGCGGCGCGGCGGCGATCAAGTACGACGACAGCGCCTGGCGCGGGCTGGACCTGCCGCACGACTTCGTCGTCGAGGGTCCCTTCGATCCCGACGAGAACCCGGCCCAGGGCTACCGCCCCAAGGGCGTGGCCTGGTACCGCCGGACCCTGGCCCTGGACCCGGCCGACCGCGGCAAGCACCTGGAGCTGGTGTTCGAGGGCGTGGCGGTGAACGCCACGGTCTGGGTCAACGGCGACGTCGTGGCCCACAGCTACAGCGCCTACAGCGCCATCACCGTCGACCTGACCGCCATCGCCCACTACGGCGACACGCCCAACGTCATCGCCGTGCGGGTGGACGCCGATCCGATCGAGGGCTGGTGGTACGAGGGCGGCGGCCTCTATCGCCACGTCTGGCTGGTCAAGCGCCCGCCCGTCCACCTGGTCGCCGACGGGGTCTACGCCCACCCGCGCAAGCGCGACGACGGCCGCTGGATCGTGCCCGTCGAGGCCACGATCGGCAGCATCGCCGACACGGCCAAGGCGGCGACGCTCGACGTCGCCCTGCTCGATCCGCAAGGCCGCGTGGTCGCCCACGCCCAGGCGCCGGGATCGGTCGCGCCGCTGGACACCGCCGTCCTGCGGGCGGAGCTGGCGGTGGCCGCGCCGCGCCTGTGGTCGGTCGACGATCCCGCGCTCTACAGCGTGCGCACCCGGGTGCTGGTCGACGGCCAGCCCGCCGACGAACTGGTCACGCCCGCCGGCTTCCGCACCCAGCGCTTCGATCCCGACAAGGGCTTCTTCCTCAACGACAGGCCGCTGAAGATCCAGGGCGTCTGCATCCACCAGGACCACGCCGGCCTGGGCGTAGCCCTACCCGACTCGATCATCGAGTTCCGGCTGCGGCGGCTGAAGGCGCTGGGCTGCAACGCCATCCGCAGCTCGCACAACGCCCCGACCAAGGCCCTGCTCGACGCCGCCGACCGGATGGGCTTCCTCGTGATGGACGAGAACCGGATCTTCAACGCCAGTCCCGACTACGCCCGGCTGCTGTCGTGGCTGGTGCGCCGCGACCGCAACCATCCCAGCGTCATCCTGTGGTCGGTGTTCAACGAGGAGCCGCTGCAGGGGACCGAGGCCGGCTACCAGCTGGTCCGGCGCATGGCCAAGATCGTCAAGGACCTGGACGACACGCGCCCGGTCACGGCGGCGATCAGCGGCGGCATGTTCAACCCGGTCAACGTCACCCAGGCCGTCGACGTGGTCGGCTTCAACTATCAGATCAAGGACTACGACCGCTTCCACGCGGCCCACCCCACCCTGCCGCTGACCAGCTCGGAGGACACCTCGGCGATCATGACGCGCGGCGAGTGGGCCACCGACATGAAGCGCAACCTGCTGGCCGCCTATGACGACGAGTTCCGCCCCTGGGGCGCCACCCACCGCGCGGCGTGGAAGGCCATCGCCGAGCGGCCGTTCCTGGCCGGCGCCTTCGTCTGGACGGGCTTCGACTATCGCGGCGAACCCCAGCCCTTCACCTGGCCGACGGCCAGTTCGTCCTTCGGGATCATGGACCTGTGCGGCTTCGAAAAGACCGCCTTCTACATCCACCAGTCGCAATGGGTGCATGACCGCCCGGTGCTGCACCTGGTCCCGCACTGGAACTGGGCCGGACGCGAGGGCCAGCCGATCAAGGTGATGGCCTTCACCAACTGCGACGCGGTGGAGCTGCGCCTGAACGGCAAGCTGGTCTCCAGGCAGGCCAACGATCTCTACGAGGGCGTGACCTGGCAGGTCCCCTACGCGCCGGGCCGGCTGGAGGCGATCGGGGTGACCGGCGGCAAGGTCGTGGCCCGCGCGGCCGTCGAGACCACCGGCGCGCCCGTGGCCCTGCGCCTGACGCCGGACCGCGCGAGCCTGGCCGGCGACGGCCGGGACGCCGCGCCGATCCGGGTCGAGGCCATCGACGCCAAGGGTCGGCCCGTGCCGACGGCGCAGCACGCGGTGCGGTTCGCGATCGAGGGTGGGCGGATCATTGGCCTGGGCAACGGCGACGCCAACAGCCACGAGCCGGAACAGGGCGACCGCCGCAGCCTTTACAACGGCCTGGCCCAGGTGATCGTCCAGACCCGGAAGGGCGGGTCCGGAAACGTCCTCGCCGTCACCGCCCAGGCGCAGGGCCTGAAGCCGGCGACGGCTCGGATCGCGGTGACCTGATCGGTTCGAGGCTCGATCAGTTCCCGGCCGGCACGCTGGCCTTGCTGACCAGGATCGTCACGGTCACCCGACGGGCTTCGCCGTCGTTCTTGGGCGGATCGGGGTCCTGGGCGACGGTGCTCTCGCCCAGGGCGGCCGGCGGGACGAAATAGACCGGCAGGACGCCCGCGCTCTCGATCAGGTACTCCTTCACGGCGACCGCGCGGCGGGCGCTGAGGCGCTTGTTGGCGGCGGCGTTGCCGGTCGGGTCGGCGCGGCCGACCACGGCCAGGCGGTAGCCCGCCTTGATCGTCTTGGCCTTGGCCGCGATGTCCTGCAGGTCCTGCTTGCCCTGGTCGGTGAGCGTCGCGCTGCCGACCGCGAAGAACACCTTGGTGCGGCCGGCGGCAACGAGGTTGCCGATGTTGTTCAGCCGTTCTTCCTGCTCGGCGATCGCCTGCTTGTTGGCCGCGACGCCCTCTTCGGTCTGGTTGATCCCGGCCGCGATCTGCCGGGCGGTCTTCAGATCGGACTTCTTGAAGGTGACCGATTGGGCGACCAGGCCGGTGTCCGTCGGTATGCCCCTGAACTCGATGGCCAGGCCGCGGATCAGGTCCTCGGGCGAACCACTCTCACGCTGCAGCACGCCCGCGCCGGCGGTGGCGGTGATCTTGGTGTCCGGCGTCAGGGTGAGGGTCTGCTGTTCCGTGCCGATCTTCACCCCCAGGGTGTTGTCGGTATGCGACGTGATGATGCCCTTGTAGACCGTGGCCTCCTGGGCGAATGAGAGTCCAGGCAGGGCCATCAGCACCGCCCCGAACATAGCGACCACCGCTTTGCGGATATCCATGTTGCGCGTTCTCCATCACCCGCGCTCCGGCCTCCCGGTGCGGCGGCGTCGTAGCGGCGCAGGCTCGCTCAGGTGGTAGCGCGGCCCAAACTCGCGCGACATCCGTTCAACACCTGAGCTCGGCCTCAGACATCCCCCGAGTGCGCCGTGGGTCCGACCGTCGATTTGGCCGGGTCGCGCGCCCCGGTTGCGTGCGCCCGCCAAGCGCGCGATGCTGCCCCCTCGATGATACCGTCGCCTTGCGGAACCTCGTCGGAACAGTCGGGTTCCACCTCAGCACAGCGCCCCAGGTATGTCTGATTTAATGCTCTCTCGTCGTCTGACGGACCTCGCCCAGGCCGAGCGCTTCCAGCTGCTGCTCGGGGCGGTGAAGGACTACGCGATCTATCTGCTCGACGCCGAGGGCCACGTCGCGACCTGGAACACCGGCGCCCAGCTATTCAAGGGCTACACCGCCGACGAGATCATCGGCCGGCACTTCTCGACCTTCTACACCGAGGAGGACCGCGCCGCGGGCCTGCCCGAACGCGCCCTGCGGACCGCCGCGGAGACCGGCCGCTTCGAGGCCGAGGGCTGGCGGGTGCGCAAGGACGGCACGCGCTTCTGGGCGCACGTGGTGATCGACCCGGTCGTCGAGGACGGCGAGCTGATCGGCTACGCCAAGATCACCCGCGACGTCTCCGACCGGCGCGCCGCCGACCAGGCGCTGAGGGACAGCGAACGGCGCTTCCAAATCCTGGTCCAGGGCGTCCACGACTACGCCATCTACATGCTCGACCCGGAGGGCGTGGTCACCAACTGGAACGCCGGCGCGCAGGCGATCAAGGGCTACGCCGCCGACGAGATCGTCGGCCGCCACTTCTCGCTGTTCTACACCCCCGAAGACCGCGAGGCGGGCGCGCCGGCCCGGGCCCTGGCCACGGCTCTTAGCGAGGGCAAGTTCTCGGGCGAGGCCCAGCGCGTGCGCAAGAACGGCGAGCGGTTCTGGGCCAGCGTGGTGATCGACCCGATCCGCGACGAGTCCGGCCAGCTTCTAGGCTTCGCCAAGGTGACCCGCGACATCACCGAACGCCGCCGGGCCGAGGAAGAGCTGGAGCAGTCGCGCGAAGCCCTGGTCCAGGCCCAGAAGATGGAAGCCATCGGCCGGCTGACCGGCGGCGTCGCCCACGACTTCAACAACCTGCTGACGGTGATCCGCGCCTCGGCCGACTTCCTGCGCCGCCCCGGCCTGGCCGAGGACAAGCGCGCCCGCTATGTCGAGGCGATCGCCGAGACCGCCGAGCGCGCCGCCACCCTGACCGGCCAGCTCCTGGCCTTCGCCCGCCGCCAGCCCCTGCAGCCCGAGGTCTTCGACGTCTGCGCGCGCCTGCAGGGTCTGCTCCGGATCATCGGCAGCACGATCGGCTCGTCGGTGACCATCGAGATCGACCTGCCCGAGACCGAGCACGTGGTCGAGGCCGACCCCAGCCAGTTCGACACCGCGGTCCTCAACATGGTCATCAACGCCCGGGACGCCATGCCGCGCGGCGGGACGATCAGGATCGCCGCGCGGACCGTCGACGGGGTCCCCGCGGTGCGCGGCCACGCCCCGGCCCTCGGCGCCTTCGTGGCGGTCGACATCGCCGACGACGGCACGGGCATGTCGCCCGAGACGCTGAAGAAGATCTTCGAGCCGTTCTTCACCACCAAGCCCGTCGACAAGGGCACGGGACTGGGCCTCAGCCAGGTCTACGGCTTCGCCAAGCAGTCGCGGGGCGAGATCGACGTCGAGAGCCGGCTGGACGTCGGCACGACCTTCACCCTCTACCTGCCCAGCGCGGACGGCCGGGCCTTGAGCGGCCCCGCGCCCGATCCGGCCCTGGTCGATCTGGCGACGGTCGCCCGTCGCCGCATCCTGCTGGTCGAGGACAACGAGGGCGTCGGCCGGTTCGCCGCCGGCCTGCTGAAGGAACTGGGCCAGGCGGTCACCTGGGTGGGCGACGGTCAGGCCGCGCTCAAGCAGCTGAACAACAGCCGCGACGCCTTCGACCTGGTGTTCTCCGACGTGGTCATGCCCGGCATGAGCGGGATCGAGCTGGCCCAGCACATCCAGCAGCGCTGGCCCGACCTGCAGGTGGCGCTGACCAGCGGCTATAGCCACGTCATCGCCGAGCAGGGCTCGCAGGGCTTCCCCCTGGTGCGCAAGCCGTATTCGATCGACGGCCTGCTGGCGATCCTGGGGTCGCGGTCGACCTAGGGCGGATAGCCTCCGACGTCCTTCTCGTCGTCGATCACCCGGCCGGTCCCCGCGCGCACCTCCGCGACGATGCGGCGGTCGACGGCGTCGCGGTCCCACGGTCGGGCGCCGGCATTGGCCAGGACCTTGGCCTCGACCTTGCGGGCGTCGATGGCCTGAAAGCCCTCCGGCCATACCGGCGGCTTGTCCAGCGACCGGATCTTCGCCAGCGGCTCGGCGGGGATCACGCGGTTGGCCGGCATCGGCCGGCCGTCGGCGTAGGCGGCCAGGTTGTCGTGGGCGTAGAGGTCCAGGTCGCCCTGCCCCTCGACGATCAGGAACGGCAGGCGAAGGTCGGTCGAGGCGCCGCCCTTGACCACGTTGCCCACCAGGGCCAGCCGCCCGTTCCGCCAGGCGTGGCCCTTCCACTCCTCCGCATTGAGCGCGTAGTGCATGGCCCGCGTGCCGGGGTCGTAGATCAGGTTGTTGGCCGACACCGCCTCGACCCCGCCCTTGAACAGCTGGTTGCGCTCGCGGTTGTGGGCGTAGAGGTTGCCGACGATCAGCACCTGGGTGGCGTTGTCGTGGATCAGGCTGCCCTTGGAATGCTCGCCCTTGGCGTGGCTGGCGTTCGACAGGCCCTCGGCGACGATGTTGTTGCTGAAGGTGATCCGGTGCGAGGTCCCCTCCCGCCAGCCCTTCGGGTCCTCGCCGCCGGTGAAGCGCGGGCCCGAGGCCGACAGGTTCTCGTCGGTGGCCCAGCTGATCGAGCAGTGGTCCACGATCACGTCATGGGCCTTCCAGCAGGTGATGCCGTCCACCTCCCAGCCGCTGCGCGCCGCCGCGCCGTCGCGGCCGGCCCGCACGCGGAGGTGGCGGACGATGACGTCGTGGGTCTCGATGGCCAGGTCGCCCTTGATCAGGGTCACGCCCGGCGACGGCGCGGTTTCGCCGGCGATGGTCAGGAAGGGCTCGACGATCCGGACGTTCCTGCGGCCCAGGTCGATCACCCCGGCCACGTCGAAGACCACGGTGCGCGGGCCCTTGGCGGCGACCGCCGCGCGGAACGAGCCAGGACCGTCGGCGGCCAGGGTGGTGACCCGGATCACCGTCCCGCCGTCGCCGCCGGGCGTGCCGGCCGCCCAGCCCAGGCGCTCGAACATCCGCGGCGGGGGCGCCGCCGCCAGGACGCCGGACGCCGGCAGCACGAGGGCGCCGCCCAGCAGCAGGGCGCGACGGGACAGGGCGTGGGTCATCTTAAATCTCCCTCAAGCGCCGCGCGCCAGCCAGTCGACGGCGTTGGCCAGCCAGCGCCGCTGCAGCGGACCGGCCATGTCGGGCAGCCGGTGCACCAGCACCCGCATGCCGTCCTTGCGGGCGATGAAACTAGCCGCGCCGTTCTTGCGGTCGTGGTCGCGGCTGTAGGCGGCGATCACCTCCACGCCCGCGCCTTCGACCAACAGGCCGTTCGAGGGTTGCCCCTCGACCTGGTGCAGCACGCTCATCCCCATGTCGACCGGCAGGCCGGCGAAGGTGGGATGGGCGCGGACATAGTTCCAGTTGCCCATCCAGGGGGCGCGCAGGCCGCCGACCGCGCCGGCGTGGTCGAACAGGCCCAGGCCCGAGAGCTGCCGGGCGACGCCCTCGGCCAGGCCGTCCTCCTGAACCATGGCCAGCAGCGGCGCGCCGGCCTTGACCGCCGCCAGCACCTCGGGCGGCAGATCGCCCAGGACGACGACGGGCTTGTCGCCCTTCTTGGGCTGGGCCTCCAGACCCGTCTGCTCGCCCACCTGCCGGCGGACGATCTCGTCGCTCTTCAGGCCCGAGGCGATGATCCCGTCGTAGCGGACGCCCGGCTTGAACTCCTCGACCAGCAGGCCGGCGACGCCCGCCAGCTGGTCGCGCAGGCTCTTGGCGATCCCCGAGACGCCGATGCGGATCTGCTTGGCGGGTTTGGCCGCCGGGGCCGTCACCCAGATCTCGCGGTCGGAGACGACCTCCCCCAGGGCGATGCGGATGCGGTTCAGGCCCGGCCGGGTCAGGGCCGGCGTCTTGACGCTCTCGGCGACCAGATAGCTGAAGCGGTCCGGCGTCTGGGCCGGGACCGGCCAGCGGCCCATGGCCTCGACCGCGCCGTCGGGCCCGACCAGGCTCAGCACCATCTCGCCCGACGCGGGCCTACCGGTGTCGTTGAGCAGGTAGAGGTCCAGCTCGGCGCTGTCGCCGACCCCATAGGCCAGGGCCCGGGGCTTGGCGATGGCCAGCACCGGGCGCAGGCTCTGGCTGAGCAAGGCCGGATCGGCCTTGAAGCCGCGCAGCACGTCGACGATGCCCGAATGGTTCTCGATCGCGGTCGACTCCCATCCCGAGATCGCCGCGACATCGACCGTCTCGCCGATCCGGATGTTCTCCAGGTACTCGCGCCACGCCTCGTAGGCCTTGCGGCCCACCGACAGGAACAGGGCCTCGCTGGTCGGGAACGCCTTCTGGAAGCCCCAGCGCTCGAGATAGCCGTTGGTCGCCGCGACGATGGCCCGGTGGTCCTCCAGGTCGTAGCTCTTGCCGCCCTTGGCCAGGAGCTCGACCAGCATGGCCGGGTGGTTGTCGGCCACGGCGCAGCCCTGCATCTCGCCGAACTCGACGATGAACGGCTTGCCGGTCTGGCGGTGGATGTAGTCGTCCTTGCCCTGGTAGAACCGATCGTACCACTGGTCGCCCGCGCCCTGGTGGTTCACCCACCAACCGCCCCACGTGTCCTTGTCCGAGCGCCAGTAGCGGTCGTCATAGGGCAGGTACATCGCCTGGGCCGCGCCGCGCGCCACGAAGCCGTCGTTGAGGATGACCGTCCGGCTGGGATCGATGTCGTGGATCGCCTTCAGCACCGCCTGGACGTCGGGGTTCTCCAGGTTGGCGCCGATCTCGTTCTGCAGGGTGTACTGGACCAGCGACGGGTGCGAGCGGAAGGCCCGCGCCATGGCCCGGCACTTCTCGACCAGGAAGTCGCGGCTGAAGGCGTCGGCCGGCGACAGGGTCTCGCCGGGCTTGAGGTCGCGGCCGATGGCGTGGCGGCCGCCGCCGGGCTCCATCACCCGCAGCAGGCCCATCTCGTCCATCGCCGTGAAGACCTCGGGCTTGCCGACGTTGCGGTGGAAGTGGAGCGTGTTGAGGCCCAGGGTCTTGGCCGAGGTCACCTCGCGGCGCGCCAGCTCGGGCGTCGGCCACAGGCCGTTGAAGCCCCAATAGCCCCACGAGATCGCCGAATACAGCCGCACCCGCCGGCCGTTCAGGCGCAGCAGGGCGTCGCTGCCCAGGCCCTCGGGCGCGAACCAGCGGAAGCCGAAGCGGACCTCGCGGGCGTCGACGGCGCCCTTCCCTTCCGTCCACCGCAGTCGCAGGCGATGGAGGACGGGCGTGTCCAGGTCCCACAGCTTGGCGTCAGGCGCATGGACCGCGAACCGGGCCCGCAGGCGACGGTCGTCCAGCCGCTCCAGAGCCTCCAGCCTGACCTCGGCGGCGACCGGTCGGCCCTGGTCGTCGACCACGGCCGCCGAGGCCTTGGCCTTCAGGCGGTCCAGCCCGCTCGCGGCCAGAGGCTTCTCCAGCGCGATCTCCATGAAGGCGGTGACGCGGCGCGGGTCGGGGGTGTTCAGCACCCAGGCCTCGTCGATCCGCGCGGCCAGGGGATGGACGCTCAGGGTCAGGCCCCGGTCCAGCCCGCCGAAGCCGTGCGAGGCGAACAGCTTGGCCTTGCCCCAGGTCATGGTGGTGCTGTCGCGCCAGTCGAACCGGCCGCCGGGATTGGTGATGCGGATCGCCAGGCGGTTGGGCTGGCCGGGCCGCATGGCCCGCGTCAGGTCGCAGGCGATCGGCAGCTCCGACATGATCGAATAGCCGACCAGCTGCTCGTTCAGGAACACCTCGGCCCGCAGCCGCGCGCCGCGGATGTTCAGCATCACCCGCCGCCCCTTGGCGCCGGCCGGGATGTCGATCGTCCGACTCCACCACGACACGCCCTTGTAGGCGCCGTAGCGCGGCACGTCGTCGTCCTCGGCGTAGCGGTATTCGTCCGGGCCGTAGGGCCGCGTGCCGAACTGGCCCCAGACGTGCTGCTCGACCGTGGTCGGCAGGGTCACGGCGATCGCGTCCGGCGAGGCCAGCGCGCCCCAGCCGCCGGTCGGCGGGTTGACCGGCAGGGTCGCCAGGTCGAACCGGCCCGGCAGGTGGATGTCGTCGTCCTTCCAGGATGCGGCCTGGTCGATCCACAGCTTCCAGCCCTCGTCCGGGATCGACAGGTCGTCGGTCGCGGCCATGGCGGCGCTCGGAGCCAGGCCGGCGGCGGCGCTGACGCCCGCCAGGGCCAGGAAGTCGCGGCGATCCAGGCTCACGGGCGCCACCCGTCGGCGCCGGCCAGGAAGACGTCGCGCGACCAGGCCTTGGCCTCGTCCGCCGTCAGCTGCCGGCTCTGCGGCGCGCGGGTCGAGGGACTGGCCCCCTGCCCCGTCGAGGCGAACTCGCGGTAGGTCGCGGTGCTGAACGTGTCGGTCTTGCCCGGCGTCCACTCGCGCCAGCCCGCCGGCTCCAGCTCGGCGTCGATCCGGGTGCGCATGAAGATCACTGTGGCGTAGGGCCGCCAGGCGCGGCCGAACCACAGCTCGCCCACCTTCGGGTCGGCGGTGATCCGGCAGCGGTCGAAGACATAGGCGCTGTCCTGGTCGGGACGGACCTTGCTCTGGGCGGTGATCATCACCGTCTCGTGCGGAATGCCGTGGATGTGGCAGCGGTCGAAGAAGGCCTTGGCGTCGCCGAAGATGAAGTCGACATGGCCCTCGATGTAGCAGTCCTTGAAGTACTGGCGGCTGGGGGCGGTCTTCTTGCTGGCGGCGTAGAGGGTGTCCTGGGCGCCCAGCAGGCGCACCTTGTCCAGCACGGCGCGGTCGGCGGTGATGGCCAGGGCCACGGCCTGGGACGGGCGGCTGTCCTTGAGGTGATAGTCGTTCTGGATGGTCAGGTTGCGGGCCCGGAAGCCGTCGCCCGACACGTTGACCGAGGCCGACTTGAAGGTGCCGCCGGCGGTGATCGCCCCGTCGCTCCAGACCAGCACCACGTCCTGCGGGCGCTTGCCCTTGCCGACCAGGCGGACGTTCGGCTTCGAGATATCCAGCTTCTCGCGATATTCGCCGGGCGCCAGCTCCAGGGTCCCGCCGTCGGCCGGCAGGGCGTTCACGGCGGCCTGGACGCTGGCGTAGGCCCCGCCCTTGCCGACCTTCAGGGTGGCGGCCCAGGCGTCGCCGCCGACGCACAGCGCCGCGACGCCGCAGACCAGGGCGAGACGCCGGTTCAGGAGGGTGGTCACGCTCAGGCTCTCCGCAGCACGCCGTCGCGCGCCGTCAGGCGGACGCGCTGGCCCTTCTTGAGGTCGAGGTCGATCGCGGCGGCGCCGTAGCGCACGTGGTGGCGGCCATCGGCGGCGGCGGTCAGCACCGCCGTCTCCAGCTTGCCGCGGGACCAGATCACGTCCACCCCCACCGCCCCCCGGGCCCGCAGGCCGGTCAGATGTCCGGTCGGCCAGGTCGACGGCAGGGCCGGCAGCAGCAGGATCTGGTCGTTGCGGCTCTGCAGGATCATCTCGGTCATGCCCGAGGTCCCGCCGAAATTGCCGTCGATCTGGAACGGCGGGTGGGCGTCGAACATGTTGGGATAGGTCCGCTCGGGACCCAGCAGCAGCGACAGGATCCTGTGCGCCCGGTCGCCGTCGCCCAGACGCGACCACAGGTTCAGCCGCCAGGCGATGGCCCAGCCGGTCGAGATGTCGCCCCGGGTGTTCAGCGACACCTTGGCCGCGTCGGCCAGCTTGGGCGTGGTGTCGACGGCGATCTGGTCGCTGGGGAACACGCCGTACAGGTGCGAGACGTGGCGGTGATGGATGTCGTCGGCGTCGGCGTCCCAATCCTCCTGCCACTCCTGCAGCTGGCCGTCCTTGCCGATCTTGTAGGGCGCCAGCTTCTCGCGGGCGGCCGTCAGCTGGGCGGCGAAGTCGGCGTCGGTCCCCAGGATGGCGGCCGACTTGATGCAGGCGGTGAACAGGTCGCGGATGATCGCCTGGTCCATGGTCGGCCCCGCGACCAGGGACGAGCCGTGGCCGTGGCTGTTCTCCGGCGAGATCGACGGGTTGGTGACCAGCTTGCCGGACTTGGGATCGACCACCAGGGCGTCCAGGAAGAACAGGGCCGAGCCGCGCATCAGCGGATAGACGTCGGCCAGATAGGCGCGGTCGCGGCTGTAGTCGTAGTGGTCCCACAGGTGCTTGCAGAGCCAGGCCCCGCCGGTCGGCCACACCCCGAACTTGGCGCCGTCGATCGGCCCGCTGGCCCGCCACAGGTCGGTGTTGTGGTGGGCGACCCAGCCGCGGGCGTCGTACATCACCTTGGCCGTGCGGGCGCCGGTGACGGACAGGTCGCGGACCATCTCGATCAGCGGGGTCACGCACTCGGCCAGGCCCGTCGGCTCGGCCGGCCAGTAGTTCATCTCGGTGTTGATGTTGATGGTGTACTTGCCGCCCCACGGCGGGAAGGTCTTGTCGTTCCACACGCCCTGCAGGTTGGCGGCCTGGCCGCCGGGGCGCGAGCAGGCGATCAGCAGATAGCGGCCGTACTGGTAGTACAGCGCCGCCAGGGCCGGGTCGTCGGTGGTCTGCGAGACCTTGATGCGCTCGTCGGTCGGGTTCAGGGCCGCCGTGGTGGTCCCGAAATCGACGCCCACGCGGCGGAACAGCGCCCGGTGGTCGGTCTGATGGGCGGCCAGCAGGGTCCGCCAGCCCTTGGCCGAGGCCTTGGCCAGCACCGCCTTGTTGATCGCGACCGGGTCTCCGCCCACGTCGTCGAAGCGGCGATAGCTGGTGGCGGCGGCGATCAGCAGCAGCACCTCGTCGGCGTCCGCCACCGACAGCACGCCGTCCCTGGCGTTCAGGGTCCCGCCCTTGTTCAGCACCTGGACGCGGCATTCGAACGTCAGCTTCGCCGGGATGTCCTGCTGGCTGTCGTTGGCGCCGGCCAGGATCAGGGTGTCGCGTCCCTCGACGCTGGAGACCGGCTTGGACTTCAGCGGGCTGTCGAACGACAGGTCGACCGAGATCGCCCTGCCCTTGTCGGCGCTGAGCCGCACGGCGATGACCCGGTCCGGATAGCTGCCGATGACCTGGCGGGTGTAGGTCGTCCCGCCGACCGCGAAGCGGGTCGTGGCGATCGCGCCGTCCAGGTCCAGGTCGCGGACATAGCCGGTCGGCTGGCCGTCCAGGCCGGGGAAGGCCAGCTTCAGGTCGCCGATGGTCTGGTACGACATCTGCCGCTTGGGCGTGGCCATGAAGCGGGCGTCGGCCACCTCGGTCGCCTTGGCGTAGTCGCCGGCGTCGATCAGGGCGCGGATCTCCGGCAGGGCCTTCAGCGCCTCGGGATTGGCCGGGTCGTAGGGCCCGCCCGCCCACAGGGTGTCCTCGTTCAGTTGCAGCCGCTCGGCCGCCACCCCGCCGAACACCATCGCGCCCATGCGGCCCGAGCCGATCGGCAGGGCCTCGACCCACTCCTGGGCCGGCTGGCGGTACCAGAGGCGCAGGGGCGAGGCCGGCGCGGCGGCGCGCGCCGAGCTCAGGCCGCCGGTCGCGGCGGCGCCGGCGGCCAGCGCCAGGGTGGTTCTACGGGTCAGGCGCACGGCGAGGTCCTTCGAGACGCGGAACTAGGGGATCAGGAAGCGGCGCAGGGCCGGCACGGCCTTGGCCAGGTCGGCGGTGACGATCGTCGCGAAGTAGTCCGCGCCGGTCTCGCCCAGGTGGGTGTAGTCGAACGACAGCTTGGCCTGGCCCATCGGCTCGACGGCGGCGCTGTTCTGAGCGGGCGGCGGCGGCGCGGCGGGAGCCGTCGCGGTCGTTCCCGGCGCCGGCGTGTCTGCGGCGATCGTCGTGCCCGTCCGGGCCGCCTCCAGCACGTGGGACGCCGGCGGGCGCTGGGCGAAGCGCGTCGCCTCGGCCGCGCCCATCGCCTGGACGGCCGCGTGGCTGTCGGCGTGCAGGTCGACCAGGGGCGCGCCGGTCTCGGCCGCGACCTTGCGGACCGCCTCGGCCCAGGGGCCCAGGTCGTCGACCAGCTGGCCATCCTTGAACTGGCGGCGGGTCAGCGGGGTCACCAGCACCGGCTTGCCGCCGGCCGCGCGGATCTCGTCGACATAGGCCTTCAGATTGGCCGGGAATTCCGTGGCCAGGTCGGTCGAGCGCCCCGGCTTGCCGGGCTGGTCGTTATGGCCGAACTGGACCAGCACGTAGGTGTCGTTGAAGCCGCCTGATTTGATCTCGTCCAGCGCCAAGGCCCACGATCCTTCCGTCCGGTAGTTGCCGCTGCTGCGGCCGCCCCGGGCCAGATTGATGCAGGCGGCGAACGACGTCACGTGCTTGGCGCAGAAGCTGGGTCCCCAGCCGCCCTGGACGGCCGTCGTGGAGTCGCCGACCAGCACGATCTTGATCGCGTTGAAGTGCGGCGGCGGGTTGGGGACCGGCGTCTGGGCCCGGGCGGCGGAGGCGGAACCGACCGCCAGGCCGGCGGCGAGGACAAGGGCCGTGAAACGCATCCGTCGACTCCGGACTCGGTACAGGAAAAAAGGTGACGGACGGCCGGAAAGGACGGCCATCCGCCGAAGTCACCGCGGGAGGCGGCTTGGCGATCGGCCGCGATCGCGCCGGCGTCGAGCCGGGCGACCGCGCCGGATGGGGTCAGTACTTGTAGCGGATGCCGATCCGGTAGTTCGGGCCGGCGCCGCCGTAGGACTGGATGACCGGGTCGTTGTAGCTGAACCGTTCGGACATCTCGTTGGTGATGTTCAGCGCCTCGAAGGTGATGCTGACCTGTTCGATCGGCGAGTAGCGCATGGAGAAGTCGACGTTCATGGTCGACTTGGCGCCGTTGAACTCGTTGATCAGCGGGCTGTCGCACGCCGCGCCGGTGGATTGCAGGCCCGGATCGCAGTTGCCCGCCGCCAGCGGATAGGCGGTGTAGTACTGGTCGCGATAGGCCGTGGAGATGCGGGCGTTGAACTTGTCGGTCTCGTAGTAGACCGTGAAGTTGACGCCCTTGGGCGACGAGCCCAGCCACGGCGCCTTGCCGTAGGTCGGCGCCTTGGTGACCACGCCGGTCGTGGCGTTCACCGACCCCGGATCCAGGATGTAGGTCAGCTCGGTGTCCAGCTTGGTGGCGTTGAACTGGATGCCCAGGTTCTTGAAGTACCAGGGCAGGAAGGTCAGGTCCTGCTGGAAGTTGAACTCCCAGCCCTGGAGGACCCCGCCGGGCGCGTCGCGGACCTGGCGGGCCAGGAACGGATAGTTGGCGTCGATATAGGCCCGGCGCAGCACGTCGGCGCCGGTCGCGCCCGGGAACTGGGCCTTCAGCGCGGTGATCGCGTCGGCGTCGAGGAACTCGGTCAGCGGCGCTTCGTAGAAGATCGTCTGCGGGTACGACGAGATGTCCTTGCGGAAGTAGGCCAGGCTGATCAGGCCGCCCGGACGGAAGTACCACTCGGCCGCCAGGTCGTAGGCCTCGCCGCGGAACGGCGACAGCTTGGGATTGCCCACCGTCAGCGTGCCGCCCGTCGTCGAGCCGTCGCCCGGGACGCTGATGCCGGTCACGGCCGGCGACAGGTTGCCCAGCAGCGGACGGGCCATGACCTTGGCCGCGGCGGCGCGGATGTAGAAGTTGTGGAAGGCCTCGAACGTCACGTTGCCCGACGGCAGGGTGTCGTCATAGCTGTTGCCGCCGTAGATCGGCCGGCCGGCGGTGGTTTCGCCCTGGGCGTCCACGGCGGTGTGGGTCTGGCGGATACCGACATTGCCCGACAGGCGCCGCCCGTCCAGGACGTCGTAGTTGAAGTCGAACTCGGCGTAGTAGGCGTAGTTCTTCTCGCTCACCGCGAACGAGGCCGAGCGGTTGCGCTTCCGCGTGATGCGGTAGTCGCCGTACTTGTTGATGCAGTTGCAGGTGAAGCCGAAGACCTTGTCGAAGGCTTCCAGGCTGGGCGCGAAGAAGCTGGTCGTCGTGCCCTCCGGCACGTCCAGGCCCTGGCCGAACTCGATGACCTGGCCCAGCGAGGCGATGCTGACGCCGGCTTCCTTCTCGGTCGGGTTCAGCAGGTCGCTGTTGCGCTCGAACTGGTTGGTGCTGAACTCGTACTTGCGCCCGGTGGCGCCGAACTTCAGCGACCAGTTGTCGTCCACCTCGTAGGTGAAGTCGGCCTTCACGCCCTTGTAGGTGTTGTCGGTCTCGCGCTTGTAATTGCGCATGGCCGAGAAGCCCTTGATGATCCCCCACTTCTTGGGATCGGCGGCGTTGAAGCCGGCGTCGAACCGCGGCATGCCGGTGGCGCCGCGCTCGTCGAAGATGAAGGCCTCCTGGGCGTCCATGTAGTTGAACTCGACCAGGGTGCCCTGGTTGTCGTTCTTGGACTCCGACATGCCCGCGCTGAACTGGCCGCGGAACTTGTCGCTGAACTCGTGGGTCAGGTCGAGCGACACCTGCTTGAAGTCGGTCGTGTAGGCGCCGCGGTCGGCGTACGAGCGCCAGTCGACGTTGCCCAGCTTCAGATATTCGGCGTTCTGGCCCACGACCTCGGCGTCGAGCAGCTTGACCGACGGACGGCCGATCAGGTCGCCGCGGAACGGCAGCGAGGCCTCTGGTCCGGCGTAACCGGGCGACAGCGGGTTCGTATAGTACTCGTACGGATCGAGGTTGTAGGGCGTGTAGCTGAAGCTGTAGCCCGGCAGCGGGGTCGTGCCGTACAGCGACTGGCCGCAGTCCTGGCCGGGGTTCAGGTCGGTCTCGTCGGCGTAGGTGCAGGTGCCGGGATACAGCGCGCGGCGCTGGGCCGCCGTCATGGCCGTTCCGGCCCGCGCGGTCGCCGTGGGGACGTTCGCGCCGTACTGGTAGCTGGCGTTGGTGTTGTTGCGGTTCAGACCGACGGGCGAGAGGCCGTAGTTGGTGGTCTCGCTCTTGAAGCGCGAATACAGGGCGTCGACCGTCAGCTTGGTGCGTTCGCTGATCTCGATCTGGAACGCGGCGGTCAGGCCCAGGCGCTCGGTGTCGACGTCCTTCTCGGTCAGCGACGGCAGGGCCGGGAAGCGGATCAGCGAGTCGTTGCAGCCCGGGCTGGTCGGGGTCACGCCCGCGACGGGCGCCGCCGTGGCGGCCGCGCAGTTCGGATAGAGCTTGGCGTAGGCCGCCGGGTCCGAGCCGGTCATCTCGGCGTAGGCGGCCGGGTTGGCCAGCGGGTTGTAGTAGTTGGCCGGGTTGGCCTTGTAGGCGTCCAGCGCCGCGCCCGTCAGGGTGGTCGGGATCAGGGCGCGGAACACCGTGCCGGTCGGGGCGGCGAAGCCGGCGCGGCCGGGCAGCTCGTCGCCGGTCCAGGTCGAGCCGCGATAGGTGTAGTCCGACGAGCCGCCGCCGCGCGCATAGCTGTCGTCCACCGACTTGCGCTTGGCGTAGGCGCCCGAGACCAGCATGCCGACCTTGCCGTCGAACCACCGGTCGGAGGCCAGGGCGGTCAGGCGCGGGCTGTGGGTCTTGCCGTTCTCGTAATAGGAATCCTCGGCCGAGGCCGCGAAGGCGGCGCCCTTGTAGTCGAAGGGCTTGCCGGTGATCAGGTCGACCGTCGCGCCCAGCGAGCCTTCGTCCGCAGAGGCCGACGACGACTTGGTCACCCGCACCGAGCTGAACAGCTCCGAGGCGAAGGCGTTGAAGTCGAAGGCCCGCGAGCGGTTGGGGCTGGAGCCGGAGTCGTTGGCGGCGCCGGTCGACAGCGCCTCCATGTTGTTGATCCGCACGCGGCTGAAGTCGCCGCTCAGGCCGCGGACGCTGATCGTGCGCCCCTCGCCGTTGTCGCGGTCGATCGAGATGCCGGGCAGGCGCTGCAGGGATTCGGCCAGGTTCGAATCCGGGAAGTCGGCGATGTCCTCGGCGTTGATGGCGTCGAGCATGACGTCCGAGGTCTTCTTGGTCTCCATCGCGCTGCGCAGCGAGGCGCGGTAGCCGGTGACGACCACCTCGTCGACGGTGTTCTCGACGGCGGCCCCTGAAGCGGTCTGGGCCTGGGCGGCGGTGGTCGCCAGACCCATCGAAAGGCCCGCCGTCAGAGCGGCCGTCAGCGCCAGGCGCGATGAGTTGCGCAGCAGGGCGCAGGTGTGCGGATGCATGGACTTGGTCATGGACTCTTCCTCCCCAGATCGTCCTGGCGGTTCGCGAGCCGCCATTTTTCGTCCGGCCTTTTGTCACCGGTGTCATTAGGATAGACATGGCGAGAACGCGGAGAAAAGAGGAAAAGTTAGCGGTATCATACTAAAATTGCTGAATATTTTTCCCCTTTTCAGAGCGAAAGGAAACGACGATTTCGCCATGTCGATCCGCACAAAAAAGTTCGTGTCGCTCCGATTTTTTTCGCTTCCGGTTGATCGCGGGGCCCTTCCCCCTCATCGTCGCGGCCTCAAGAAAAAGACCGACGTGACTGGGGAGCACCGGTGTTCGAGGCGAAGACGCCCAAGCTTCGAATCGTCAGGCCAAGCCGCGTCGAGCCAACCGGCGTCGGGCCGGATCGCGTCGAAGGCCGATGGCGCGACCGTCCGTCCTATTCGGCGACCTACGCCCGCGAATGGCGCGACGTCTGCGCCTTCCTGCGCGCCCGGTTCGGCCCCGGCCCTCCCGATCCGGAGGACGTGGCCCAGCAGGCCTTCTTCAAGCTGGGCGAGCTGCAGGGCGCCGAGCGGCTGGAAAGCCCACGGGCCTTCGTGTTCCGCGTGGCGATCAACCTGATGCTGGACGAACGCCGCAGCCTGGCGCGGGCCACCCGGACCCTGGACTCCTCGGCGCCGCTGCTGGCGATGGACAGCGAGGAGGCCCCGGACCTGGAGCGCAGCCTGATCGCCAAGCAGCAGATGGGCCTGCTGGAGAAGGTCGTGCAGGGCCTGCCCGACCGGCACCGCCAATACCTGCTGGCCAACCGTCTGGACGGCCAGAGCTTCGTGGCGATCGCCGAGCGCTTCGGCGTCTCGCAGTCGCTGGTCCGCAAGACCGTCGAGGAGGCCCTGGCCGTCTGCCAGCGCGCCCTGATCCATGGAACCGCCGATTACCGAGGACTGTCGCGTGAACGAAGCCGTCGATCCTGACTCGCCGATCGGCCGGACCGCCCGCGCCTGGGCCCTGGCGGTGGCGGGCGAGGACTTCCCGCCCGAGCGGTCGCGGCTGTTCGGCGCGTGGCTGGACGCCGACCCGCTGCACCGTCGCGCCTATGAGGAGGCCGAAGGCGTGGTCCTGATGCTGGGCGACCTGCGGAGCCTGGGCGTCGCCCCGGCCGCGGCGCGCCCCGCCGCGCGCCGCCCCTCCCCCTGGCGGGTTCCGACCCTGGCCACCGCCGGCGGTCTGCTGGCGGCCTGCCTGGCCCTCGCCGTCTTCGCCCTCCCCGGCCCCGCCTACGACACGCGACCGGGCGAGACCCGCCAGATCGCCCTGAACGACGGCAGCCAGATCACCCTGGCGCCGGCCTCGCGCCTGCGGGCCGCCTCGCGCTGGCGGCCGCGCGCCCTGTCGCTGGAGCGCGGCGAAGCCTTCTTCGTCGTCGCCCACCAGGACGGCCATCCGTTCACGGTCCAGGCCGGCGACGCCTTGGTGCGCGTGGTCGGCACGCGGTTCAACGTCCACCACGGCGCCGACCGCGACGTGCGGGTCGAGGTCGAACAGGGCGTGGTCCAGGTCTCGGACGGCGACGAGGAGCGTGCGGTCACCCTGCGCGCCGGCCAGACCGCGCTGGCCGACGCGCGCGGCGTCAGCGTCGGCGCGCTGGCCCGGCCGGACCTGGCCGGCGGCTGGCGCCAGGGCCGCCTGGCCTACGAGGACGCGCCCCTGGCCGAGGTGGTCGCCGACCTCAACCGCTACGGCCGGAGCCCGTTGGCCATCGGTTCGGCCTCGACGGGCCGGATGAAGGTCACCGCCGCCTTCGACATCGCCCAGGCCGACCGCTTCGTCGCCGAACTGCCGCGCGTGCTGCCCGTGCGCCTGGTCCCCGACGGCCAGGGCGGACGGGTCCTGGTGGCCGCCGATCCGAAACGCGCGCCGGAGCCTCATGCCCGGTGACACCCGCGTCGCCGGTCTCGGCTTCCGACTGGCCGGCCTCTCGGCGGCGCTGGCCCTCGGCCTGAGCCTGGCGCCGGCGACGGTCCAGGCCGCGCCGGCCAGGCCCGTCGACCTGCCCGCCCAGCCGCTGTCGACCGCCCTGCTGGCCCTGTCGCGCCAGACGGGCGCCATCATCATCGCGCCCGCCGCCCTGGTCCGGGGCCGGTCGGCGCCGGCGGTGCGCGGCCGCCTGGAGCCGGCCGAAGCGGCGCGGCGGCTGCTGCGCGGGTCCGACCTGGAGCTGTCGGTCAGCGCCGACGGGGTGATCAGCATCCGCCCCGCCGCGCCGCCGCCCGCCGTCGCCCCCTCGCGGCCCCGCCTGCTGCCGCCCGAGGACAGCGAGCCCGCCGCCCTGGGCGCCGTCCAGGTGATCGCCCGCGACGCCGTCAGCGAGGCGCTGTGGCGCAAGCGGCTGTCCGCCGAGAGCAGCGACATCCTCCTGGGCGACGACCTGCGCGGCCTGGCCGAGCCCAGCCTGGGAAACGCCATGCAGATGCTGCCCGGCGTGGCGGTCACCAACGACGGCGGCGAAGGCCGGCAGGTCAGCGTGCGCGGGGTGGGCAGCGAGTTCACCCGAGTGCGCATCAACGGCATGGAGACCCTGGCGACCTTCGGCGGCTCGAACGCCGGCGGCGGCACCAATCGCGGCCGGGCCTTCGACTTCAACGTCTTCGCCAGCGACCTCTTCAACCAGATCCGCGTGCAGAAGACCCCGTCGGCCGATGTCGACGAGGGCTCGCTGGGCGCGACCGTCGACCTGCAGACCCGCTCGCCGCTGGAAGGCCCCCGCTCCCGGGCCCAGCTGACCGTCGAGGCGGCGTACAACTTCGGCAGCGACAAGGCCGTCCCGCGCGTCTCGGCGATCCTGTCGCGCCGCAGCCAGGACGACCGGTTCGGGGTCCTGGTCTCGGGCGCCTACGCCAAGCGGGCGGTCGCCGATGTCGGCACCAACGCCGGGCAATGGCAGGCCGGCGACACGGTCTATCCCGGGTTCGGCGAGGCCGCGCCCGGCGCGCCCGACCTGGCCGCCCTGAACGCCGCCCTCCATCCCCGCATCCCCCGGCTGGAGGCCTTCAGCGTCGAGCAGGAGCGCCTGGGCCTGACCGGCAGCCTGCAGTGGCGGCCGACCGACCGCACCGACCTGTCCCTGGACCTCCTCTATTCTGAACTGTCCTCGGAGCGGCGCGAGGACCTGCTGGAGAGCTTCACCTTCCGCACGTCGGGCGCCTGCCGCGCGCCGCTCAACCCCGACTGCGGCCTGGCCGCGGTGCGGGTGCGCGACGCCACGATCGCCAGCCCGCGGCCGGGCCTGTCGGCCCTGGTCGCCGGCACGTTCGACAATGTCGACGTCCGCGCCGAGTCGCGGCTGGACCGGCTGAAGACCATCTTCCGCCAGACCACCCTGTCGGTCAGCCAACGGCTTTCCGACCAGCTGACCTTGAAGGCCCTGGCCGGCTACAGCCGGTCCGATTTCGGCAATCCGCTGCAGGCCACGGTCCAGCTGGACCAGTACGACGTCCAGGGGTTCCGCTACGACTTCAGCGACCGCCGGCGGCCGCTGATCGACTTCGGCTCGGCCGACCTGACGAGCGGCGCCGGCCTGACCCTGGCCGAGGTCCGCTCGGAACCCAACTGGGTGGACAACAGCTTCAAGACCGTCGGCCTCGACCTGGAATGGATGCCGTCGAGCGTCCTGACCGTTCGGGGCGGGGCACAGCACAAGGTCTATCGCACCGACGCCATCGCCAAGGCGCGGTCGGACGGCAGCATCGCCAACCTCAACGCCGACATCCCGCCGACCCTGGCGGCGATCCCGCCGTCCGCCTACCTGCGCCAGGCCTGGTCGGACCGCTTCGCGACCGCGGCGGGCACGCCCGACGCCTGGCTGGCGCCGGACGTCGCCAAGGCCTTCGCCCTGTTCCAGACGGCCTGCGCGTCCGGCGCCTGCGGCGCGCTGGACCTGGGCCCCGAGCCGCTGCTGGGCCTCAACTACGCGGTCGAGGAGCACGACACCTCCGCCTATCTGCAGGCGGCCTTCGCGGTTCCCGCGATGCTGTCGCTGCACGGCGACCTGGGCCTGCGCTACGCCCACACCCGCCAGGCGTCCCAAGGCTTCACCACCGATCCCGCCGCGCCCGGCTTCGTGGCCCCGGTGTCGGCGACGCGGGACTATGACGACCTGCTGCCGTCGCTCAACCTGGCCGTCGAGCCGCGCCACGACCTGCTGCTGCGCTTCGCCGCCGCGCGGGTGATGGCCCGGCCGGACCTGCGCAGCCTGCGCCCCGGCATCAACGTCTCGACCGGAGGCCTTCGGTCGGTCTCGTCCGGCGACCCGTTCCTGCGCCCGGCCCGCGCCGACACCCTGGACACCGCCCTGGAATGGTACTTCGCCCCCGGCGCGATCCTCTCGGCGGCGGTGTTCCACAAGACCATCCATTCCAGCGTCCAGGTCACCTCCACCGCGCCGACGGTGTTCTCCGACAATCCGTTCGACCTGCCCGACAGCATCGCGACCACGGCGTGCGGCCGCCTGCCCGGCTGCGCGGCGGACCTGCCGATCTGGCAGTTCCTGACGCGGACCGACCAGGGCGGCGGCCATCTGGACGGGATCGAGCTGGCGTTCCAGGCGCCGCTGGACCGGATCAGGCCGTCCCTGCGCGGCTGGAGCGTCCGGGGCGGGGTGACCTACACCCGCTCGCGCATGCGGTTCTGGGCCCTGGACGGCACGCCGTTCATCGTCCACGACAGCCTGGGCTCGCCGCGCGTCGTGGGCACGATCACCACCGCCTATCGCCGCAACGGCCTGGACCTGCGCGCGACCCTGTCGCATCGCGGCCGCTACCTGACCGCCGTCCCCGCCCCGACCGGCGGCGACATGGACGGGGTCAACGCCTACACCAGCCTGGACCTATCGGCCCGCTACCGGATCGCGCGCGGCTGGTGGCTGACCGCCGCGGGCGGCAACCTGCTGGACCGGGCCCAGCGCCAGTTCACCGACAGCAGCGACCTGGCCAACTACCAGCACCACACCGGACGCGAGGTCCGCCTGGGGCTGGAAGCGCGGTTCTAGCCTAGACCTCCCCCGGGGCGGCCATCGACTGGCGCTGGATCAGGCTGAGCGCGATCGGCTCGTGCGACGATGCGCTCTTCGGGTCCTCGATCATGGCCAGCAGGCTCTCCGTCGCCAGCCGGGCCATCTCGGTCAGGGGGCGGCGGATCGTGGTCAGGGCCGGCGTGATCATCGCGGCCAGGTCGCTGCCGTCGAACCCGGCCACCGACAGCTGGCCGGGCACGTCGACGCCGCGCTCGCGGGCGGCCTTGATCACCGCCGCCGCCATGATGTCGTTGCAGGCGAAGATGGCCGTGGGCGGCTGGTCGAGCGAGAGCAGCGCCTCGGCCGCGGCCAGGCCGCTGTCGAAGCCGTAGTCGCCCTTCTGGAGATAGGCGTCCGGCATCGGCCCGGGCAGCGCCGCCAGGAAGCCGGCCTTGCGCTGCTGGGCAGAGCGGAAGTGCGGCGGGCCCTCGATCATGGCGATCCGGCGATGGCCCAGCTCGACCAGGCGCCGGCCCAGCTCGAACGTCGCCCCCCGCTCGTCGCTGACCAGCATGCAGGGATATTCCGGCAGCGACACCGAGGCGATGCCCACCGAAGGCACGCCCAGCTGGGTCAGGCGCGCCGGGATCGCGGCGATCTCGGAGGTGGGCGGCAGCACGATCAGCCCGTCGACCCGCGAGCGCCGCACGAAGCTCTCGACGTCGGCGGCCACCTCGGGATCGCCGAACCGCACCGGGTGGACGACCAGCTCGTAGCCGTGCCGCGAGCAGGTCTCGACGATGCCCCGCTGCAGGGCGCTGATCACGTGGGCGTTGGGGTCGTCCTGCACCACCGCGATCAGGAACGAGCGCCCCGAGGCCAGGGCCCGGGCGCGGATGCTGGGGCTGTAGCCGAGCCGCGCGATGGTCTCCAGGACCGTCTTGCGGGTCTCGTCGCCGACATTGGGCGCCTTGTTGAGCACCCGCGAGACCGTGCGAATCGAGACGCCCGCCGCCTCGGCCACGTCGTCGATCGTCACCGACAGTGTCGCGCCGAATTCGCCTTGAGCCACCGAAACCCTCCCGTTTTCCCACCATATGGCATAGCGCGCCTTTGACAGCGTTGCCAGCGCTAGCAGTTCATGTGCCAGCGCTGGCATTTTCAATGCTACCGGTACCAAAATCATTTGACACCGGTGGTATCCGACTGTTTCCTGCCTGCAACGAAGCCTGCGGAAGACAGGTTTTCAACGAGGGGACGCGCAGGATGAGACTGGATCGAAGAGGGCTCGTGCTCGCGGGCCTGGCCGGCGCCTCGGCGCTCTCCGCCGCCCCTGCTTCCGCCCAACCCCAAGACCTTCGGGCCAAGCGCACCGACCCGGCCGCCCACTGGTTCAACATCCGCGACTTCGGCGCCGTGGGCGACGGCGCGGCAATCGACTCCCCCGCCGTCAACAAGGCCATCGACGCCGCCGCGGCCCAGGGCGGCGGGGTCGTGCATTTCCCGCCCGGGACCTACGCCTGCTACACCCTGCGCCTGAAGAGCAGGGTCACCCTGCACCTGGGCGGAGGCGCCGTGCTGCTGGCCGCCGCCCCGACCGGCGTCGCGCCCAACGGCTATGACGATCCCGGCCCCGGCGCCGGCAACGCCTATCAGGACTACGGTCACAGCCACTGGACCAACAGCCTGATCTTCGGCGAGGGCCTGCACGACATCGCCATCGTCGGGACCGGCCTGATCTGGGGCAAGGGCCTGACCCGCGGCCACCGCTTCCCCGACGATCCGCCGGACGTTTCCGGCCCCGGCGTCGGCGACAAGGCGATCGCCCTGAAGAACTGCCGCAACGTGCTGCTGCGCGACTTCAAGATCCTGCAAGGCGGCTGGTTCGCCCTGCTGGCCACGGGCGTGGACAACATGACGATCGACAACCTGATCGTCGACACCAACCGCGACGGCCTGGACATCGACTGCTGCCGCAACGTGCGGGTCACCAACTGCACGATCAACTCGCCGTGGGACGACGGCATCTGCCCCAAGAGCTCGTTCGCCCTGGGCTATGCCCGCCCCACCGAGAACCTGACGATCTCCGACTGCCTGCTGACCGGCAACTACGAGATGGGCTCGGTGATCGACGGCACCTGGAAGACCATGCCGCCCGGCTTCCACGGCTACGGCCGGATCAAGCTGGGCACGGAGTCGAACGGCGGCTTCAAGAACGTGACGATCACCAACTGCGTGTTCGACCACTGCTACGGCATCGCCCTGGAGACGATGGACGGGGCGCTGACCGAAGACATCGCCATCAGCAACATCACCATGCGCGGCCTGGGCTTCCCGCCCCTGTTCCTGCGCCTGGGCAGCCGCATGCGCGGCCCGGCCGGCGTCGAGGTGGGCAAGCTGCGGCGGATCACGATCCAGAACATCGTCAGCCACGGGGCCACGTTCCAGCCCTCGATCATCGCCGGCGTGGCCGGCCATCCGGTCGAGGACGTCAAGATCAGCGACGTTTACTTCCATTCGCAGGGCGGCGGCTCGGCCGAGCTGGCCCGCCGCCAGCCGCCCGAGGCCGACAAGGCCTATCCGGACCCGGACATGTTCGGCGACCTGCCCGCCACCGGCTTCTTCATCCGCCACGCCCGCAACATCGAGATGAGCAACGTCGAGATCGCGGTCGAGGCGCCCGACGCCCGCCCCGCCTTCTGGATGCGGGACGTCCAGGACATCGACCTCTTCCGACTCCGCCTGCCCAAGGCCCCGGCCAACTTCGCGCTGGACCAGGTCACGGGCTTCCGGAGCTTCGGCGGCCGCTGGCTCGAGGATCACCGTTTCGACGGGACCGTCAGCCAGACCTTCTAACCGACCTTATGCGCAACGAGCGGCCCCAAGAGCCGCCTCAGGAGGGAACGACAATGAACAAGCACTACTTCGGCGCGGCTTCGCCCGCCGTCCTGGCCGCGGCTCTGCTGCTTGTGCCAGCGCTGGCACAAGCCCAGGCCACGCCGCCGGCGACCGCCAACGACGACGCGTCGACGGTCGAGACCGTGGTGGTCACCGGCTCGCGCCTGGCCTCGCGGGGCTTCAGCGCGCCGACGCCGGTGTCGGTCGTGGGGGCCGAGGAGTTCAAGCTGTCCGGCACCGTGAACGCCGAACAGCTGCTGGGCACCAACCCGCAGTTCGTGGGCTCGCAGAACAACGGCCAGACCGCCAACACCGTGCCCGGCGGCACCGCCACGCTGAACCTGCGCGGCTTCGGGGCGCAGCGGAACCTGGTGCTGGTCAACGGCCGCCGCTTCGCCATCGCCGGCGCCGACCAGACCACCGACATCAACACGATCCCTGTCTCGCTGATCAAGCAGACCGAGGTGGTGACCGGCGGCTCGTCGGCGGTCTACGGCTCGGACGCCATCACCGGCGTCGTCAACTTCATCATGCGCGAGGATTTCGAAGGGGTCGAACTCAACGGCCAGACCAGCTGGGACAGCCACACCACCACCCCGACCTACAACCTCGACCTGACGGTGGGCGGCAACTTCGCCGAGGGCCGCGGCAACGCCGTGGTCTCGGTCAACTACCTGGATCGCGGCGCCATCTCGCGCGGCATGCGCGGCCACTGGACCTATGACTCCCTGTCGGACGGCTGCGTCACCGCCGGCTCGTTCAGCAAGAGCAAGGCCGGCGTGCCGCTGGCCATCCCGGCCGGCCAGACCTGCGCCCAGGCCGGCGGCCGCATGGGCCTGATCGCCGGCGGCAGCGGCGACATCCCCAACGGCCGCTTCACCGGCGTGCCGACCGTCGGCGGCGCGGGCTCGACCCCGGGCCTGGACGCGGCCCTGATCGCCGCCGGCCTGAGCGGCATGGGCTCGCGCGGCTTCACCTTCGACACCGCCGGCACGACGGCCCGCCCCGCCCTGACCCCGCAGGACGACTTCAACCTGGGTCCCGACAACTACCTGATCATCCCGCAGAAGCGCTGGATGCTGAACGCCTTCAGCCACTACGACTTCAACAGCCGGATGACGGGCTACGTGGAGGGCCACTTCAGCAACAACGTCGTCGACATGCAGCTGGCGCCGACCAACATCAACGGCCCGTTCCTGTTCAACACCAACAACCCCTACCTCTCGCCCCAGATGCAGGAGGTGCTCCGGCAGATGGACCTGAAGGAGGTGGGGACCACGACGGTGACCACCGGCACCGCCACCCGCACCACCGTGGCCGGCGACGGCCTGGCGGTGATCAATGTGGGCCGTCGCCTGCGCGAGATCGGCCTGCGCCGCAACAACGCCGAGCGCAACGTCTGGCGCTTCGCGACCGGCCTGCGCGGCGACCTGGGCAGCGTCTCGGACAGCTTCCTGCGCAACCTCAGCTACGACGCCTACTACACCTACGCCCGTACCTCCGAGACCGACCACCAGGAGGGCAACGCCTCGCGAAGCCGCTTCCAGGCCAACCTGCTGTCGGTGGGCGGCGCCCCGCCGGTGCTGAACATCTTCGGGGCCAACATCTCGACGGCCGGGGTCCAGGCGATCTCGATCGCGGCCACCAACATCACCGAGGCCGAGCAGCAGGTCGCGGCGGCCAACCTGTCGGGCGAGGCCTTCAGCCTGCCGGCCGGCCCGGTCGACTTCTCCACCGGCTTCGAGTGGCGCTACAACTCGGCCCGCTACACCCCCGACGAGTTCCTGCGCTCGGGCGACGTGGTCGGCTTCAACCCCGGCCTGCCGACCGGCGGCAGCACGATCGTCAAGGAAGTCTACGGCGAGGCCCGCGTGCCGATCCTGGCCGACCTGCCGTTCGTCAAGAACCTCAGCGCCAACGGCGCCTTCCGCTACTCCGACTATAACCTGAAGGGCGTCGGCGGGGTCTGGACCTACTCGGTCGGCGGCGCTTGGCAGGTGACGTCCGACGTCAACTTCCGCGGCCAGTTCCAGCACGCCATCCGCGCCCCGAACGTCGGCGAGCTGTACGGCGGCCTGGCCCAGAGCTTCGACGCGGCCACCGACCCGTGCTCGAGCCGCGCCCCCGTCGCCCAGCAGACCGCCGCCGTCCGCGCCGTCTGCGTGGCCACCGGCGTCCCCGCCGCGGCGGTCTTTACGCCCGGCGTGCAGTCCAACACGATCATCGGCAACCTGCAGGGCGGCAATCCGAACGTCGGCATCGAGAAGTCCGACACCTACACGTTCGGCGCCGTCATCACCCCGCGCGCCCTGCCCGGCCTGGCCGTCAGCATCGACTACTTCAACATCAACCTGGACGGCGCGATCTCGGCCCTGGGCGGCGGCCTGAACAACACCCTCAACCTCTGCTACAACATCGTCCAGAACGCCTCGAGCGAGTTCTGCCAGGCGATCAAGCGCAACCCGGTCACCGGCGAGATCGCCCCGCCCTATTACGCGACGATCACCAACGCCAACACCGGGGGCCTGAAGACCGCCGGCGTCGACTTCGTGGCCAACTACCGGTTCAGCGCCGACTTCGGCATCCCGGGCCTCAGCCAGGACAGCCGGTTCGAGATCTCCACCCAGTGGACCTGGCTGGACGAGTTCACCTCGACCCCCGTCCAGGCCTTCCCGAACATCAAGAACTACTGCGTGGGCGCCTACGGCCCGACCTGCGGCCAGCCGATCCCCGAATGGAAGGGCGGCACGCAGGTGATCTGGCGCACCGGCCCGCTGACCCTGAACCTGCGCCACCGCTATGTCGGCGAGGTCATGACCGACAAGTACATCCTGCCCAAGCGCGCGGGCGGGACCGTTCCGAGCCTGGACACCCTGACCAACCCCAAGCTGCCGGCCCAGAACTACTTCGACGCCTCGTTCACCTACGACATCGTCGAGAACGTCCAGGTGTACGGCGGCGTCAACAACATCGCCGACCGGGACCCGCCGGTCCTGGGCAGCTCGTCGCCGTCGGCCAACACCTACGCGGCCACCTACGACGTCCTGGGAACCACCTTCTTCCTGGGCGGCAAGCTGAAGTTCTAGAGACGTCCGGAGGAGACGTGTGTTTCTGTTCGAGCGGGACCGGGCCTGATCACCCCGGACCGCTCGACGCTTCCTCCTGACCCGGGCGCGCGTCCGTTCGGCGGTCCTTCCCCGCCCTGCGCGCGCCCGACCGCCCTCTGATCGTCGTGATGGGACCTGTGCGATGCGCGTGAAGCAGCTTGGACTGGCGGGACTTTCGGCCCTGGCGCTCGGTGGAGCGCTGGCGATGGCCGCCGCGCCCGTCTTGGCCGCGCAGCCGGCGGCGACCTACCGCAACCCGATCCTGCACGCCGACTATTCGGACCCGGACGTGATCCGGGTCGGCGACCGCTACTACATGGTCGCCTCGACCTTCCATTTCTCGCCGGGCCTGCCGGTGCTGGAGTCCCGGGACCTGGTCCACTGGACGATCCTGGGCCACGTGCTGCCGAAGCTGACCTTCGCGCCGGAATACGACCTGCCCGGTCCCGTCCCCACCGACGACACGGGCGCGCGGATGCCGCGCGACCAGCGGACGGTGGGCCAGCGCTACGCCGGCGGCGTCTGGGCCCCGTCGATCCGCCATCACGACGGGCTGTTCTACGTCTACTTCCCCACGCCCAACGAGGGGATCTTCGTCTCCACCGCCAAGCGGCCCGAGGGGCCGTGGAGCGCGCCGGTCGCGGTGATCGCCCAGGCGGGCCTGGAAGATCCCTGCCCCTTCTGGGACGACGACGGCCAGGCCTATCTGATCCACGGCAAGGTCGGGGCCGGGCCGCTGGTGCTGCATCGCATGGCGCCCGACGGCAAGTCGGTGCTGGACGCCGGCAAGGTCATCGTCGAGGACCCCAAGGCCCTGCCCGTGCTGGAGGGGCCCAAGCTCTACAAGCGCAACGGCTGGTACTACATCTTCGCGCCGATCGGCGGGGTCGAGACCGGCCCGCAGGCGGTGCTCCGCTCACGGAACATCTGGGGGCCCTACGAGCACCGCGCGGTGCTGGCGCCGGGCCGGACCGCCTGGAAGGGCCCGCACCAGGGCGGCTGGGTCGAGACCCCGTCCGGCCAGGGCTGGTTCGTCCACTTCAACAGCGCCGGCGCCTATGGCCGCATCGTCCACCTGCAGCCGGTGTCCTGGAAGGACGACTGGCCGGTCATGGGCGAGCCGATCCCGGGGGCCGGGCCCGACGAGACCGCCGGCCAGCCGGTGGCCGAGCACGCCATGCCCGATGTCGGGGGGCGCTTCCCGCCGGTCCAGCCCCAGACCTCCGACACCTTCGCCGCGTCCCGGCTGGGGCCGCAGTGGGAGTGGAACCACAATCCCGACGACCGCCGCTGGAGCCTGACGAAGCGCCCCGGCTTCCTGCGCCTGACCTCGGCCCCGGCGCCGAACCTGGTCTCGGCCCGCAACACCCTGACCCAGGTGCTGCAGGCCGAGCATTCGGTGATCACCGCGCGCCTCGACGCCGGCGGCCTGGTCGACGGCCAGCGCGCGGGCCTGGCGATGTTCGGCCAGGGGATCAGCTGGATCGGCGTGGTCCGGAAGGACGGCGCCGCGCGCGTGGCCTTCTCGTCGGCGGGCGTCGAAGGCTCCGGTCCCGCCCTGGCCGCCAAGGTCCTGGACCTGCGGGTCGAGGTCGCCGACCAGACCGCGCGCTACAGCTACAGCCTGGACGGCGGCAAGACCTTCGTCGCCTTGGGCGGCCCCGCCCCGCTGCGCTTCAGCTGGTGGAAAGGCGCGCGGCCGGCCCTGTTCACCTACAGCGACCCGGGCCAGGCGAAGCCGGGCGTCGCCGACTTCGATTGGGTGACGGTCAAGGCGGTGACGCCGTGATCCGCCTTGCTTCGCTGGCCGCCCCGCTCGCCATTGGCCTCGCCCTGGCCGTCGCGGGTCCCGCCCTCGCCCAGCCGATCGACCGCCACGCCCTGGTCTCGCGCCACGACCCCAGCCTGACCGCCGTCGATCCGCACGCGCCGATGATGGTCGGCAACGGCCGGCTGGGTTTCACCGCCGACATCACCGGCCTGCAGACCTTCCCCGAGCAGTACTCGCCCCTGGCCCCGCTGCTGACCATGGCCCAGTGGTCCTGGCACAGCTTCCCCAACCCCAAGGGCTACACCGAGGCCGACGGCCTGACCCCGGTGGACGTCCCGGGGCGCGGCAAGCAGCCCTACGCCTGGATGAAAGGCGGGCTGGAGAAACCCGATCCGGCCGACGCCTGGCTGCGCGAGAACCCGCACCACTTCTCGCTGGGCCGCGTCGCCCTGGACCTGCGCGACGCCCAGGGCCGCCCCGCCGCCTTCGCCGACCTGTCCCAGACCCGCCAGACCCTGGACCTGTGGAGCGGCGTCCTGACCAGCACCTTCGTCTATGACGGCCGGCCGGTGCGCGTGGAGACGAGGGTCCAGCCCGACCGCGACGTGGTCCTGGTCGAGATCGTCTCGCCCCTGGTGGCGGCCGGCCGGCTGGGCGTTTCGGTGCGCTATCCCGGCGTGTCGTCGAACCTCAATCCCGACCCGTCGGACTGGACCCATCCCGAGCGCCACACGACCACCGTCACCGGCCGCGCGCCGGGCCGCCTGGTCCTGTCGCGCCGCCTGGACGGCACGGTCTATGGCTCCTGCATCGACGCGCCGGGCGCGACGATCGCGGCCAGCGGCCCGCATGCCTTCACGGTGCGCCCGGGGGCCGGCGACCGGCTGGTGGTGATGGTCGGCTTCAGTCGGACCGCGAAGGCGCCGCCGCCCCTCGCCTACGCCCAGGCCCGCGACGCCGTCACCGCCCGCTGGCGCGGCTACTGGTCCCAGGGCGGGGTCGTCGACTTCTCCGGCAGCACCGATCCCCGCGCCGCCGAGCTGGAACGCCGGGTGGTGCTGTCGCAATACCTGTCGGCCCTGAACGGCGCGGGCGACACCCCGCCCCAGGAGGAGGGCCTGTTCTCCAACAGCTGGAACGGCAAGTTCCATCTGGAAATGCATCCCTGGCACTCGGCCCATTTCGCGGCCTGGGGCCGCCCCGCCGAGCTGGAGCGCGGCCTGGCCTGGTACCTGGCCGACCTGCCCAAGGCCCGGGCCGAGGCGCGGCGGCACGGGATCGAGGGCGCCTGGTGGCCGAAGATGGCCGGGCCCGAGGGTCGCAACAGCCCCAGCTCGATCTCGCCCTTCATCATGTGGCAGCAGCCGCACCCGATCCTGATGGCCGAGCTGGCCTTCCGGGCCCATCCCGACCCGGCGATCCTGGCGCGCTACGGCGAACTGGTCGACCAGACCGCCCGCCTGCTGGCCGCCTGGCCGCGCTGGGACGCCGCCGCGGGGCGCTACGTGCTGGGCCCGCCGATCATCCCGGTGCAGGAGAACTACGATCCCCTGACCACCGTGAACCCGACCTTCGAGGTCGAGTACTTCCGGCGCGGCCTGCAGATCGCCCAGACCTGGCGGGTGCGTCGGGGCCTGCCACGCGAGCCGCGTTGGGACGACGTGATCGACAGGATGTCGAAGGTCCCCCAGCGCGACGGCCTCTACCTGGCGACCGAAAGCTCGCCCGACCTCTGGACCCGGGCCGCCTCGCCCGCCTGCGACGGCCACGCGACGGGCGCGTGCGAGAACCGCGATCACCCCTCGTTCCTGATGGCCTACGGCCTGATCGGCGGCGACCGGATCGATCCGCAGACCATGCGCCGGACGCTCAAGGCCACCGAAGACCACTGGGACCTGCGCCAGACCTGGGGCTGGGACTTCCCGATGGTGGCCATGACCGCCGCCCGCCTGGGCCAGCCGGAGGACGCGGTCGACTGGCTGTTCAAGGACCTGAAGAACAACCAGTGGGGCGTCACCGGCATGACGCCGCGCGTCCACGCCGACGAGCACGCCATCGCCTTCACGCCCGGCGCGCCCGGCGGGGTCGGTCCCGACGGTCCGGGGTATCGCCGCGCGGCCGAGACCTATTTCCCGTCCAACGGTTCGCTGCTTCTGGCCGTCGGCATGATGGCCGCCGGCTGGGACGGCTCCAGGGGGCCCGCCCCCGGCTTCCCCCGGTCCGGCTGGACCGTCCGCGCGGAGGGGCTGACGCCCCTGCCCTAGACCCCCTTTCGTCCTCCCCCTGCGGCCGGCGTCCCGGCGTCGGCCGCCCTTTTTCCAGGTGCAGTTCCATGACCCGGCCTCTGGTTTTTCACGACGACCGCCTGTTCCCGGCCGACGAGCGCACGCGGGGGATCGCCCGGGCGCTGTACGGCCAGGTCAAGAACCTGCCGATCATCAGCCCGCACGGCCACACCGACCCGGCCTGGTTCGCGACCAACGCCCCGTTCGAGGACGCCACCGATCTGTTGCTGGCGCCCGACCACTATCTCTTCCGCATGCTCTACAGCCAGGGCGTCTCGCTGGACGACCTGAAGGTTCGCTCCAAGGCCGGCGTGCCCAGCACCGACCCGCGCGAGGCCTGGCGGCTGCTGGCCCAGAACTTCCACCTCTTCCGCGGCACGCCGTCGTGGCTGTGGCTCAACCACGTGTTCAGCCAGGTGTTTGGCCTCAAGGTGTTCCTGAGCGCGGAGACCTCCGACCTCTATTTCGACACCATCAACGAGGCCCTGGCCACCGAGGCCTTCCGGCCCCGGGCCCTCTTCGACCGCTTCAACATCGAGACCCTGGCCACCACCGAGGGCCCGCAGGATCGGCTGGAGCACCACAAGGCCATCCGCGAGAGCGGCTGGGGCGGCCACGTGGTCACCGCCTATCGCCCCGACGCGGTCATCGACTTCGAGGATGAGCGCTTCGGCCGCTCGTTCGAGCGCTTCGCCGAGGTCTCGGGCCAGGACGTCACGACCTGGAAGGGCTATCTGGAGGGCCACCGCGTGCGGCGTCAGGCCTTCATCGCCGCCGGGGCCACGTCTTCGGACCACGGCCACCCGACCGCCGCCACCGCCGACCTGTCGGCCGTCGAGGCCGAGGCCCTGTTCCAGAGCCTGCTGAAGGGCGACGTCACCCCGGCCAAGGCCGAGCTGTTCCGCGCCCAGATGCTGACCGAGATGGCCCGCATGAGCCTGGACGACGGCCTGGTCATGCAGATCCACCCCGGCTCGCACCGCAACCACAATGTCGGCCTGCTGGCCTCGCACGGCCGCGACAAGGGCGCCGACATCCCCATGCGCACCGAATATGTCGAGGCGCTCAAGCCGCTGCTGACCAAGTTCGGCAACGACCCGCGCCTGTCGATCATCCTCTTCACCCTGGACGAGACGGTCTACAGCCGCGAGCTGGCCCCGCTGGCCGGCCACTATCCGGTGCTGAAGCTGGGCCCGTCCTGGTGGTTCCACGACAGCCCCGAGGGCATGATGCGGTTCCGCGAGCAGGTCACCGAGACCGCCGGCTTCTACAACACCGTCGGCTTCAACGACGACACCCGCGCGTTCCTGTCCATCCCCGCCCGCCACGACGTGGCCCGCCGCGTCGACAGCGCCTTCCTGGCCCGCATGGTCGCCGAGCACCGCATGGACGAGGTCGAGGCCGCCGAGCTCATCGTCGACCTCACCTACACCCTGCCCAAACGCGCCTACAAACTCGACCAACGACCCGACTGGGCCCGGCCCGTCGCGCCCCTCAAACACGCCGCTGAATAGATTTTCCGGAGCTTCCAGATGTTCACCAAGACCTACCACGCCACCCACCCGGACATGATGCTCGCGGTCAGCAACGACGACCTGCGCGATCGCTACCTGATGGAAGGCCTGTTCCAGGACGGTAAGATCGTCCTGACCTACAACCACGCCGAACGCTTCGTCGTCGGCGGCGTGGTGGCCACCTCGGCCGTCAAGCTGCCCGACCAGACCGAGCCCGCCTCGGCCGCCGGCCACCCGTTCCTGGAACGCCGCGAGCTGGGTGTGATCAATGTCGGCGACACCACCGGCAAGATCACCGTCGACGGCGTGGCCTACGAGATCGTCCCGCGTGACGGCCTGTACGTCACCATGGGCGCCAAGGACGTGACCTTCGAAGGCACGGGCGGCCAGGCCGCGCGCTTCTACCTGGTCAGCCTGCCGGCCCACGCCGCGTTCGAGACCAAGAAGCTGGCCTTCGCCGACGCCATCCCGCTGGAGCGCGGTGCGCTGGAGACTTCCAACGAGCGCACCATCTACCAGTACATCGTGCCGACCACCTGCAAGTCGGCCCAGCTGCTGCTGGGCATGACCGTGCTGAAGCCAGGCAGCGTCTGGAACACCATGCCGCCCCACCTGCACGACCGCCGCTCGGAAGCCTATTTCTACTTCGGCCTGGGCGAGAACGACCGGGTCTTCCACTACATGGGCGAGCCGGACGAGATGCGTCACATCGTGATCGCCAACGAGGAAGCCGTGATGAGCCCGCCGTGGTCGATCCACATGGGTTCGGGCACCGCCAACTACACCTTCATCTGGGCGATGGGCGGGGAGAACCTCGACTACACCGACATGAACGTGCTGGACATCTGCCAGCTGAAGTAGGAGCGGGGACCGCTCCACTTCGCCGCGGCCGTCATCCCGGCCGTGGCGGAGCCAAGAGCCGGGGCCGCCAGGGGCGCATGCGCTTCCGGCGGTCCCGGACCGGCCTTCCGGGCCGTCGGGGATGACAAGATTCAGGATCAGGAAGCACGCAACATGGCCAATCCGTTCAGCCTCGAAGGCAAGGTCGCCCTCGTCACCGGCGCCAACACCGGCATCGGCCAGGGGATCGCTGTCGCTTTGGCCAATGCGGGCGCGGACATCGCCGCCGCGGGCCGCAGCGAGCCCACGGAAACCAAGGCTCTGGTCGAGGCGACCGGCCGCAGGTTCCTGTCGATCAAGGCCGACTTCGGCTCGACCGAGCCGGTGCAGCGCGTGATCGACGAGACCGTCGCCGCCTTCGGCAAGATCGACATCCTGGTCAACAACGCCGGCATCATCCGCCGCGCCGACAGCATCGAGTTCACCGAGGCCGACTGGGACGCGGTGATGGACACCAACCTGAAGGTCGTCTTCTTCCTGACCCAGGCCTTCGCCCGGCAGGCGCTGAAGCAGGGGCCGGTGAACGGCGTGGCCGGCAAGGTGATCAACATCGCCTCGCTGCTGTCCTTCCAGGGCGGCATCCGCGTGCCGTCGTACACGGCCAGCAAGAGCGGCCTGGCGGGCCTGACCAAGATCCTGGCCAACGAGTGGGCGGCCAAGGGGATCAACGTCAACGCCATCGCCCCCGGCTATTTCGACACCAACAACACCGAGGCCCTGCGCAACGACGCCGACCGCAACGCCTCGATCCTGGCCCGCATCCCGGCCGGCCGCTGGGGCCAACCGGGCGACCTGGGCGGGGCCGCCGTGTTCCTGGCCTCGCCGGCCGCCGACTACGTCCAGGGCATCACCTTGCCCGTCGACGGGGGCTGGCTGGCCCGCTAGGGGCAGAAATCTGCGCAAAAGCGAATTTGGTACCGCAACCATTGCGCCGACCGCCTTTTCGCGGTCGGCAAAGCGCGGTAGAGGCGCCGCTGCGTCAGCAAGGGCCCCCGAGAAGAGCTCGCACAAGGCTGGCGTTTCGTACGTTTCCATCCTGATGAACCGTCGCACGCTCGCGGCGGTCGCGGAGCTTCGCGCATGCCTCTGTCTCTTGGCTCGTCTCTTGGTGAGGGGGATCGTCCCACCAGCCGCCACGTGCGACAGAACGCCAATCTGCTCAGCGAGCTGCTGAACGAGGCGATCGCCTATCTGGACGGGACCGAGGCCGCCGCCCTGGTGGCCAAGGCCCGCCGCGCGGCCTCGGCCGAGGACGTGGCCAACGGCGACGCCCCGGTGCTGGACAGCCTGTTCTCCGAGGTCTCCAGCGACCAGGCCATCTTCCTGGCCCGCGCCCTGGCCAGCCACTCGATGCTGGCCAATATCGGCGAGGACGTCGCCGGCCGCCGCCGCCACGCCGAGGGCGAGGCCGGGCCGGGCGACGATCGCCCCCGCACCCTGGTCGACGCCGTCAAGGCGCTGGTCGCCGAGGGCAAGTCGCCGGCCGAGCTGACCAAGGTCCTGGCCGCCATGAACGTGGTGCCGGTGCTGACCGCCCACCCGACCGAGGTGCGCCGCCGCAGCATGGTCGACCGCGAGACCGAGATCTCGCGCCTGATGGCCCTGCGCCGCCACCACCTGCCGCCGGCCATGGACGCCGAGATCCGCGAGCGCCTGTTCCGCGAGATCGCCCTGATGTGGCGGACGCGCCTGTACCGTCCCGAGCGGATCACCGTGAAGGACGAGATCCGCAACGCCCTGTCGATCGTCCGCACCTCGATCCTGCCGGCGGTCATCGACCTCTACGCCGACTGGTCGCAGCAGATCGGCGAGCACGGCCGGATGGCCCCGCTGCTGAAGATGGGTTCGTGGCTGGGCGGCGACCGCGACGGCCACCCCGGCGTCAACGGCGACACCCTGAAGCTGGCCTTCGCCTCGCAGTCGCGGGTGATCCTCGACTGGTACGCCGGCGAGGTGCGCAAGCTGTGGTCGAACCTGGCGGTTTCCACGGCCTACACGCCGGTCTCCGAGGAACTGCTGGCCCTGGCCGCCCAGACCCGGGACCCGTCGGTCCATCGCCTGGACGAGCCGTACCGCCTGGCCCTGGAGCTGGTGTTCGACCGCCTGACCGCCGTCTCGCAGAAGCTGACCGGCCAGCCGGTGGCCTTCGCCAACGGCACGACCGACGTCGAGCCGTACGGCCATCCGGACGCCTTCGTCGCCGACCTGAAGATCGTCATCGACAGCCTGGAGCGGCAGGGCGGCGAGCGCCTGGTCGGCTCGGCCCTGCGCACCCTGGTCGAGGTGGCCCAGGCCTGCGGCTTCCACCTGATGAGCCTGGACCTGCGCCAGAACGCCGACGTCCACGAGCGGACGCTGCACGAGCTGTTCCAGCGGGCCGGCACCGGGGTGAAGTACCTGGAGCTGGACGAGGAGGCCCGGTCCAGGCTGCTGATCGGCGAGCTGTCGCACCAGCGGCCCCTGGTCTCGCCGTTCACCGCCTACGGCGAGGAGACGACCAAGGAGCTGGCGACCATGGAGGCCGCCGCCCAGATGGTCCGCGACTACGGCCACGGCTGTCTCGGGGCCTATGTGATCTCCAAGTCCGCGACCCTGTCGGACATCCTGGAGCCCCTGGTCCTGCTCAAGCAGGTGGGCCTGGTCTGGGGCGGGGCCGCGCCGCGCGCCTCGGTCAAGATCAGCCCGCTGTTCGAGACCATCGGCGACCTGGAGAACGGCCCCCGCGTGCTGCGCCAGTGGCTGGAGCTGCCGCTTTCCCGCACCATCCTGGGCGACCGGCCGGTGCAGGAGATCATGCTCGGCTATTCCGACAGCAACAAGGACGGCGGCTACGTGGCCAGCCGGCGCGGCGTGGCGCGCGGCGCTTCGGCCCTGGCCTTCGAGGCCGAGCGCATGGGCGTGGGCCTTCAGCTGTTCCATGGCCGCGGCGGCAGCGTCGGGCGGGGCGGGGGACCGGCCGCCGAGGCCGTGCTGGCCCAGCCGGCCGGCACCGTCCAGGGCCGTATCCGCATGACCGAGCAGGGCGAGATGATCGCCCGCCGCTTCGGCGACCAGCCGACCGCCCGCCGCAACCTCGACGGCCTGGCCGCCGCCGTGCTGATGGCCAGCGAGCGCGAGGCGTCCCGTCCGGACCCCAAGGTCGAGGCGGCCATGACCGCTCTGGCCGAGGCCTCGTTCCACGGCTTCCGCGCCCTGGTGTACGACGACCCGGCGTTCGAGGACTTCTTCTGGTCGGCCACGCCGATCGGCGAGATCGTGGGCCTGAACATCGGCAGCCGCCCGGCCAGCCGCACCGCCAGCCGCAAGATCGAGGACCTGCGGGCCATCCCGTGGGTGTTCAGCTGGTCGCAGGCCCGCTTCATGCTGCCCGGCTGGTACGGTTTCGCCTCGGGCGTCGAGCGGGCCGGGCTGTCCACGGGCCAGCTGCAGGACCTGGCCGGTGGCTTCGACTTCTTCGGGGCCCTGCTGTCGAACATGGAGCTGGCCCTGGCCCAGAGCCACATGGGCATCGCCGCCCGGTACAAGGACCTGTCGCCCGACAAGGACACCGCCCAGCGGATCTTCGACGCCATCCGCCGCGAGCACGACAGCGCCTCGGAGATCGCCCTGGCGATCCGCGGCGGCTCGGCCCTGCTCGACAACCAGCCCGAACTGGCGGAGTCGGTCGCCCTGGCCGGCCTGTCGGTCGACCCGCTGAACCACCTGCAGCTGGAGCTGCTGGCCCGCCGGCGGGCCGGGGACCAGGACGAAAACATCCGTCTGGCCATCCAACTGACCGTCGCCGGCATCGCCGCGGGGTTGCGGAACACGGGGTGAGGGCAGGGGACGGCTTAGGGGACACACACTCACACGATGGCCTCGCCAGGACTGGCGGAATGCGCGCCGTGAGTGTGTGTCCCCACCTTGTTCCACTGTTTTTTCAACACCGCCGTCAAAACGGAAAACATCGTTTTGACGGCGCTTGCACAAGGCGTCGCTTCGGAGTAGATTCCTAAATGACACCGGTGGCAAAGTGGCCAGGCCACAATGACACCGGTATCACCTGACGTTTCGAACTGGCCTACCCAGTTCCAGGCGTCCGCGGCTCTTTCTGAGTTCGCTCCTGCGCAAACTTTCAGGGCGTCGAGCTTCGGCTCGGCGCCCTTTATTTGAGGGGCCGATGCGCAGCGACCAAAAGGGGGTTGCACGAAGGGCCCGGCGGGGGTGGAAACCCAGGGGTGGAAACCAAGGACGACAGCAAGCGAATTGACGTTGGGGGAGCCTCGGGTGTGGCGTCGGTCGGCGACGCGGTCTAAACGGTCGCCCAGCGCCCAACGCGGCGAAATCTTCCACGCCGAAGCCCGCAAGCCGGGCCGCACGCAAGATCGATCCTTTGAGGAGCAGTACTGATGGTGAAAGACCGCATGGCCGTGCTGACGGCGCTGATGGACCAGGGCGTCATCCCGGTTTTCTATCACCCCGACGTCGAGGTCTGTAAGAAGGTGATCCAGGCCTGCGCCGACGGCGGCGCGCCCTGCATCGAATTCACCAACCGCGGCGACTTCGCCAGCCACGTCTTCTACGAAGTGACCCGTCACTTCGCCTCGGCCGATCCGCGCGTGATCATGGGCGTGGGCTCGATCGTCGACGCCCCGACCGCCGGCATCTACATCGCCAACGGCGCCAAGTTCGTGGTCGGCCCGATCCTCAACGCCGACGTCGCCAAGGTCTGCAACCGCCGCAAGATCCCGTATTCGCCGGGCTGCGGCTCGGCCTCGGAGATCTCGTACGCCGAGGAACTGGGCTGCGAGATCGTCAAGGTGTTCCCGGGGTCGTCGGTGGGCGGTCCGGACTTCGTCAAGGCGGTTCTGGGCCCGATGCCCTGGACCCGCATCATGCCGACCGGCGGCGTCGATCCCGACGAAGCCTCGGTCAAGAAGTGGTTCGGCGCGGGCATCGTCGCCGCCGGCATGGGCTCCAAGCTGATCACGCAGGAGCTGCTGGACGCCGGGGACTACGCCGGCATCACCAAGAAGGTCCGCGAGACGGTGGACCTGATCAAGAAGGTTCGTGGGAAGGCCTAAAGACCAATGACTGACAACATCCTCAACATCCGCCCGGCTTCGGAAACGAAGTGGGACTGCGCTTCCTTCGGTGAAGTGATGCTGCGCTTCGATCCCGGCTTCGGCCGGGTGCGCAACGCGCGTCAGTTCCAGGTCTGGGAAGGCGGCGGCGAATACAACGTCGCCCGCGCCTTCAAGAAGTGCTGGGGCAAGCGCTCGACGGCCGTCACCGCCCTGCCGGTGAACGACCTGGGGTGGCTGGTCGAGGATCTGATGATGCAGGGCGGCGTCGACACCTCCCACATCATCTGGCGCGACTTCGACGGCCTGGGCCGCAACACCCGCGTCGGCCTGAACTTCACCGAAAAGGGCTTCGGCGTCCGCCCGGCCCTGGGCTGCTCGGACCGTGGTCACTCGGCCGCCTCGCAGATCCGCCCCGGCGAAGTGAACTGGGAAAAGCTGTTCGGCGAAGAAGGCGTGCGCTGGTTCCACACCGGCGGCATCTTCGCGGCCCTGGCCTCGAACACGGCTGAAGCGGTCATCGAAGCCGTCGAAGTGGCCCGCAAGTACGGCACCGTGATCTCCTACGACCTCAACTACCGCGCCAGCCTGTGGAAGTCGCAGGGCGGCAAGGAAGGGGCCCAGAAGGTCAACCGCCACATCGCCCAGTACGTGGACGTGATGATCGGCAACGAAGAAGACTTCACCGCCTGCCTGGGCTTCGAAGTCGAGGGCCTGGACGAGCACATCAGCGCGATCGACCCGGCCAACTTCAAGAAGATGATCCAGACGGCCGTGAAGGAGTTCCCGAACTTCAAGGTCGCCGCCACCACCCTGCGCAACGCCAAGACCGCCTCGGTCAACGACTGGTCGGCGATCCTGTACGCCGGCGGCGAGTTCTACGCCTCGATGATGCGCGAGAACCTCGAGATCTACGACCGCGTCGGCGGCGGCGACGGCTTCGCCTCGGGCCTGGCTTTCGGCTTCATGGAAGGCAAGGGCCCCCAGGCCGCCGTCGAGTACGGCGCGGCTCACGGCGCCCTGGCCATGACCACCCCGGGCGACACCTCGATGGTGCGCCAGGCGGAAGTCGAGGCCGTGATGAAGGGCAAGGGCGCGCGGGTCATCCGCTAGTCTTCGCCCTCGTCGGCTGAACAAGCAGAGCCCCCGGTCGCGAGACCGGGGGCTTTTTGCTGGGCGGCTCGCGGCCACGGTCGGTCGCCGCGTCCTGCTCGGCGATTTCGGCGAAGGCGGCGGCCAGCATCTTCGTCAACCTGGCGCGGATCGCCCGGGCTCGCTCGGCGCGGCTGCGAGGAGCCAGCCACGGGCGAGGGTAGTCTTCGTGCGCGGCCGCCTTCTTCCAGACCTCGCGCCAAAAAGCTTGCACGCGCGCCGGCGTCCGTTCCGGATCGGGTTGGATGAGACCGGCCGCCAACCTGGCGCGGCGCTCGCGGGCGCGGGTCCGGGATCGGGGCATGGCTGCTCTCCTTTTCGGGCACGGCTTGGCCACTTCACGCGGAAAGCCGCTGAAGGTCGGGGAGGGCTGCGGAGCGTCGGGCCAGGCCCGGAAGCTTTTGTAGAAATACCGTTTCGACCAGGACCGACGCTCCGCGCGATCGTTGTCCGGGAGCGCCCGGCGATCGGCCCTGTTCGGACCTCGCCGGTCTTAGCCCCCGACGGGCGGGCCGGGCCCACGAAGCCCGGTCCCGGAACGCACGGATCACTCCGCGCCTGTCGCGCCGCCGACCCTCATCCAACGCCGTATCTGTGGACCACGCCCGGCCGGCACCAGATGGATGAGACGCGGCCCCTCACGAGACCGCCGCCGACGAGCACGCCCGCTCGACCGCCCCCCAAGGCCGCGAAGGTCGCAGGCCTTAGCGCCCTCCCCATCGCCTCGAGGTGGTCTGATTATGCGGCGGCGTGAGAGGGGGAGGATAAGTGATTTCGGAGCGTTGTTTTCGTTCAGGAAACACGCCGGGAAAGAGGGGGATAAGTTTTTCTTGGCGTATGTCCCGCCTGTCGTGAAGTGTAATATAATCTCAAAATATGACTTGACGATTTAATATGTGAGACTTTAGTCATTAGTGCGATAAATGGAGCCGCGCCTTGTGCGATCGGGCCAGGAAGCGGCGGGGCGGGATCGCATGAACCGGAAGAGCTTGACGGCCGTCCTCGTCGCCTTGGGCGCCGCCGCGTCGTTCAACGCCGCCGCCCAGGACGCGCCGCATCTGAAACGGCAGGGTGAGGCCACCCAGCTGATCGTCGACGGCAGGCCCATGCTGATCCTGGGTGGCGAACTGGCCAATTCGACAGCCTCGGACCTCAAATACCTGAACGCCCAATGGCCGACGCTTAAGACCATCGGCCTGAATACCGTCGTAGCTCCGGTCGAGTGGGACCAGATCGAACCCAGCGAAGGCGTCTACGACTTCGCCCCGGTCGAGGGCCTGATCCAGCAGGCGCAGGCCAACCATATGAAGCTGGTGGTGTTGTGGTTCGGCGCCTGGAAGAATTCGATGTCCAGCTACGCGCCGCCCTACATCAAGCACGACTACAGGACCTATGCGCGGGCTCGGGACGACAAGGACGTGTCGCGCGACATTCTCAGCCCCTATGACCCCGACACCCTGAAGGCGGACCAGCGCGCGTTCGCCGCCCTGATGGCGCACATCAAGGCGTTCGACAAAAGCCACACCGTGGTCATGGTGCAGGTCGAGAACGAGATCGGCATGCTGCCGGTGGTCCGCGATTACGGCCCCCAGGCGCAGGCGGCGTTCGAAGGGTCCGTTCCCAAGGCGTTGATCGACTATCTGCGCCGGAACAAGGCGACGCTTCACCCCTATGTCCGCGACGCCTGGACCGCCAACGGCTCCAAGACCGCGGGAACCTGGTCGGAAGTCTTCGGCGACGGCGTCGAGGGCCAGCAGATCTTTCAGGCCTGGGGGTTCTCGGTCTTCGCCAATGACCTGACCAAGGCCGGCAAGGCGGCCTATGACCTGCCGATGTACGTCAATGTGGCGCTCAATCGTCCCGACCAGAAGCCGGGCCAATATCCCAGCGGCGGCCCGCTGCCGCATCTGTTCGACATCTGGAAGGCCGGCGGCCCCGCCATCGACCTGATCGGCCTGGACGCCTATTTCCCCGACTACGTCCACTGGGCCGACCAGTTCAGGCGGCCCGACAATCCGGTCTTCGTTCCGGAAGCCAATCGCGCCGGCCAGATCGACGCCGGCGGCAACGCCTTCTACACCCTGGGCGAACTGGACGGCATCGGCTTTGGCCCCTTCGCCATCGAGACCCTGCCCCATCCCGAAACCGATCCCCTGACCGACGCCTACCGGGTGCTGCGCCAGATCGCGCCGCTCGTCCTGGCCAACCAGGGCAAGGGCACGATGCGCGGTTTCAAGGCGCCGCTCAGCTACGAGGGCGTGGTGGACGAGACCCCACGCACCTTCGATCTGGGCGGCTATACGATCACCGCCTCCATGGTCGATTCCAGGACCCCCAAGGCCACTCAGACGATCGCCGCTCACGGCGGCCTGATCATCCAGACCGGCAAGGACGAGTTCCTGGTCGCCGGCCGTGGCGTGATCCTGCGTTTCGCCGACGCAGCCAAGTCCGGCGACCAGGTCGGCGTCGAGCAGATCGTCGATGGGGAGTTCGTCGATGGCCGATGGGTCGGCGGTCGCTGGCTGAACGGCGACGAAAGCGGCCAGGGCCGCTACCTGCGCCTGCCGCCGGACCGCTTCAGCATCCAGAAGCTGAAGGTCTATCGCTACCAATAGTCCGAAGGTCGCCGGGTCTGAGACGACTTCGCGCGACCTGTCCGAACGGAGCCAGCATGAAACGCCCGCGCCTTCGCTTATCGACCCAAGCCGTCGGTGTTCTCCTGGCCGTCGCGTGCGCGCTTGCTTCAAGCGCCGCCCTGGCCAACGTGCCAGGCGGCGGCGATGGCAAGGGTCCCGACGTGTCGGTCAAGGACGACGGCGACAGCCTTGTGCTCGACAACGGCGTCGTGGCGATCCGCATCGACAAGACGGACGCCTCGATCAGCCGCTTCACCTACAAGGGCCTGAACCTGTTCGAGGGCGGTCATGGCGGCGGCCGGTTCTACTGGAGCTGGAACACGCCCGCTTATGGCGGGCCGCGCGGAACCGCGACCCTGACCGTCGATCCGGCGTCCAACCACGGCGACTATGCGGAGGTCCGGATCCACAGTCCGTGGTCGGGCCAGGCGACCGACGCGGCCATGGATGTCGATGTCTACTACAGCCTCCGGCGCGGCGCGCAGGGCTACTACGTCACCGCCAGACTGGACCACCCGGCATCATATCCCCGGACCGACGTCGGTGAATGGCGCTCCAACGCCTATGTCAGCCCGATCTTTGACTGGCTCAGCGTCGACGCCCTGCGCCAGCGAAAGATGCCGACCGTGCAGGATATGGCCGCCTCGATCCTCGTGCCGGGCGCACCCAAGGAAGTGCGCCAACTGACCACGGGCGAGTATGCTGGCCAGTTCGAATGCAAATATTCCTACAGCGCCGACCTGGGCGACCTGAACGTCTGGGGCTGGAGCAGCACGACCAAGCGCTTGGGCATCTGGATGACCGTCCCCAGCCACGAATACTACAACGGCGGCCCCATGAAACGGGAGCTGACCGCGCACATGGACCACACGCTGCTCAACATGCTCAACGGCTCGCATTACAGCCAGGGCACTCAGCTTTCCATGGCGGCGGGCGTCTCGTTCAAGAAAACCTGGGGGCCGTACTTCGTCTACGCCAACAGCTACCGGGGCGCGGCGGACGACGCGTCGTCAAAGGTCGTCCAGGCGCTTTGGGCCGACGCCCAGGCGCAGGCGGCGGCCGAGCAGTCGGCCTGGCCCTACGGCTGGTTCAAGAGCGCCGACTACGTCCCGGAGTCCGGACGCGGTGCGGTTCGAGGGACCCTGACGGTGGACGACCGGGGCAAGCGGGCGACCAGCGCGGCGGGGGCCTGGATCGGCCTGGCGCCCGACGACCAGGGAACCGACTTCCAGCTGCAGGGCCGGACCTACCAGTTCTGGGTCAAGACCGACGCTGACGGCCGCTTCAGCATCCCGCACGTGCTGCCCGGCGCCTACCATCTCTGGGCGTTCGGCGCGGGCGCCATCGGCGCTTTCCACAAGGCCGATGTGGAGGTCCGCCCTGGCCGCGCCCTGGATCTCGGCGCCCTGCGGTGGACCCCGTCGCGAACGGCCGACACGGTCTGGGAAATCGGCGTTCCCGACCGGGACTCCAAGGAGTTCCACGACGGCGCATTCAACTACACCCAGTGGGCGACCTATGCCGCAGCCCTGGCTGACGCCGACAAGGGACTGACCTACACGGTCGGCAAGGACGACTGGCGCAAGGATTGGAACTACGCGCAGTTCGGCTCGGCCCCGTGGACGGTCAGGTTCTCACTGACCCAGACCCCCGCCGAGGCCGCCTCGCTGTACATCGCCCTGGCGTCCTCGGAGACCACCCTGGCGGTCAGCGTGAACGAAACGGAGGTAGGCCGCTACAAGGCTCCGCACCCCGATCACGCGCCCGTCCGCCTGGGCAGCCATGGTCCGTTCGCGGAAACCCGCATCGCCATCCCGCCCGGGGTGCTGAGGAAGGGCGCGAACACCATCGCTCTTTCGCAGGTCCTGGCGAAGGGCAAGACGGGAACCACCCAGTACGACTACCTCCGGCTAGAGGCCGCGGGCGCGGGATTGGCCGTCGGTCCGACCTAGCCGCTGGACCGCGGCGTTCAATACACCGCCGCCACCATCCGCCGTCCGACCAGGATGCTCTGGTCGTCGTACTTGTGCTTGTCCGAGCGCTTGGGCAGTTCGATCTTCGGGCGGTCGACGCGCTCGTAGGGCACCTGGGACAGGATGTGGGCGATGCCGTTGAGGCGGGCGCGCTTCTTGTCGTCCGAGCGCAGGATGTACCAGGGCGACTCCTCGCGGTCGGTGGCCGCCAGCATCTGGTCGCGGGCCCGGGAGTAGTCGTACCAGCGCGAATAGGACTCCACGTCCATCGGGCTCAGCTTCCACTGGCGCAGCGGGTCGTTGACCCGGGCGTGGAAGCGGCGGTCCTGCTCTTCCATCCCGACCTCCAGCCAGATCTTGATCAGGATGATGCCCGAGCCGACGATCCAGCGCTCGGCCGTGGGGCAGGCCTCCAGGAAGTCGCGGTGCTCGTCCTTCGAGCAGAAGCCCATCACGTATTCGACGCCGGCCCGGTTGTACCAGCTGCGGTCGAAGATCACGATCTCGCCGCCGGACGGGAAGTGCGCGATGTAGCGCTGCATGAACAGCTGGGTCTTCTCGCGCTCGCTGGGGGCGGGCAGGGCGGCCACGCGGAAGACGCGCGGACTGACCCGCTCGGTCAGGGCCTTGATGAAGCCGCCCTTGCCGGCCGCGTCCCGGCCTTCCAGCACCACGATCACCCGGGCGCCGGTCGCCTTGACCCAGTCCTGCAGGTGGCAGAGCCGGACCTGCAGCGTCTCCAGTTCCTCCAGATAGACCTTGTCCTTCATCTTCTCCGGTTTGTTCTGGGGCTTGCCGCCGGAAGCGCCGGGGGAGGTGTCCGAGGACTTGCCCTCGGCCGCGTGTTTCGCCTTGGCCATGGAAGTGCTCCTCAAGTGAAGACGTGACCGATCAGGGCGCCGGCCCAGGCGGCGACGGCCACCAGGACGACGCCGGGGGCCACCCGCAGGGCGAAGGCGCGGCCGCCGCTGGTGGCGGCCACGACGATCTTGGTGACGGTGTTGGTGGTGAAGCCGGCCAGGATGGGGATGACGACCTCCGCGGGCTGCATCCGGCCGGTGGCCGCCAGCGAGGCGATCGAGATGGCCGGGGCGTGGGTGTCGACGAAGCCGGCGACGCCCGCCGCCAGGATCGCGCCGGTCTCGCCGAAATTGGCGCGCAGGGCGGCCGAGGCCAGCAGGACCACCGAGAGGGTGGCCGCGAAGATCAGGGCGCCGGTCAGGCTGAAGGCGCTGTCCGAGGTCTGCTCGTCCGGAGGCGGCGGCGTGCGCAGGGCCGCGACGGTGAAGATCGCGCCGTAGCCGCCGGCGGCCAGGCCGGCGCCGATCAGCGGGGCGGCCATGGCCTGGAGGGCGGCGGGGCTGGTGGCGCCCACGACGACGGCCATCTGCACCACGGTGGCGACGGTGGACAGCACCGCGCCGGCGACGGCCGAGGTCATGACCTTGGGGTCCTTGGCCGCTCGCGCGCCCATCGCCCCGATCGTCGCCGAGCTGGACACGAAGCCCGAGGCCAGGCCCGAGATCGGCAGGCCGAACCGGGCGCCCAGGATCCGGGTAGCCAGGTGCCCGGCCGCGCCGATCAGCAGCACCAGCACCACCAGCCGCCAGACGGACTTGGGATTGAGCGCCGCGTACGGACCCATCTGCTGGTCGGGCAGCAGCGGCATGATCACGATCAGGGCCGCGCCCAGGATCAGGGCCGAGCGCACCTCGTCCTCGGTCAGGACCGTGCGCACGAAGTGGTGCAGGCGCTTGCGGCTGGACAGCAGCAGGGCCGCGACGATGGCCACCGCCCCGGCGGCCGAGGGGGCCTTCATGGCCAGGGCGCCGGTCAGCACCGTCAGCAGGATCGCGAACTCGGTCGTCAGGCCGGGGCCGTCCCGGTCGCGGTTGAGCCAGTAGCTCAGGCCGGCCAGGGCGGCGACGGCGACGGCCAGGACCGACAGCAGGACCACGCCGCCGCAGACGACGGCCACCGCGCCGGCCAGGGCCGCGATGGAGAATGTGCGCACGCCCGCGTCGGCCGGACCGGCGGGGTCGTCCAGGGCGCGCTCGCGTCCGGTCCCGATCAGCAGGCCCACGCCCAGGGCGACCAGAAGATTCAGCAGGGGCGCACCGGAGGCGTCTGGCAAGGCGTCTGACTCCCGAGCGCTTCCGGCCGGCTCGCCGGCGCTCGCCCGCGAGTGTTGTGCGCCGTGGCCGGATCGGACAATCCGAAAAAACCCGAAGGCCCCGCGGGGTCGAACGGCGCCGTCCGTTTCGCGGGTCCAGGCGTCCTAATTCGCGAGCTTTGCTGCTAGTTCTCACAAAGGTTGTGAATCGGCGGCTTCTGTGTCAACGTTTCTTCTCAACAAGGAATGGGGCGTTTCATGCGTATCTTCCTGTACATCGTGGCAATACTGATCTCGCTCGCCGTGACGGTGCTTCCCTGGATCCTGATCCAGCCGATCACCTTCGTCACCGTCCTGGTCTCCGTGGCGGGGCTGGCGGCGCTCGTCGTGTCGATCTGCGGACTGGTGCTGGGCTGGGGCATCAGCCTGAGGGTCGGCGGCAGCACCTGATCGCGTTTTCCCGCGTAGGCGGGGATGCAGAGCGGCCGCCGGATCGCTCCGACGGCCGTTTTGGCGGGCGCGCGGCGGGGGCGTCGCCCCGCTGACGGCCCGCGACGCCGCCCGCAGCTTGACGGCTGACAGCTCCAGGATCACGCTCGCCGTAGCCCTTGCCTTGGGGGAGGCGACGTCATGGTCCTGAAATCCACGATCCGTGCGCTCTGCGTCTCGGCCGCTCTTGCGGTTGGGGCGGCTGGGGCGGCGCAAGCCCAATCCACGCCCAAGCCGGCCACGCCCAAGCCGGCCACGCCCAAGCCGGCCACGCCCAAGCCGGCCGCGTCCAATCCGGCAGCGCCCGATCCGGCCGTGCCGATGGTCCAGCGCACCGAGAAGCTGAAGCTGCAGGGGCGGCGCGGCGAGAGCCTGCTGCGGCCCGGCTACGCCGTGGGCGAGTACACCGGCTCGGCCAAGGCGGTGGGCAAGAGCGTCAAGGCCCTGGGGTCCTATTCCAAGGACAGCATGAAGGCGTCGTTCTCGGTCGCCGCGCCGGACTGGTCCGCGCCGGTCGAGGGCTCGTGCGAGGGCGGCCAAGGGCGGATCGGCCTGGGCTGGATCACCTTCGACCATGACGACCTGCTGTATGTCTGCACCTATTCGCAGGGCGGCGCGCCGCTGAAGGCGGCCATGAGCCTGGCGCTGTCGAAGGGCTCGTTCCTGGGCAATCTCAGCCAGCCGCAGCGGGCGGGCGAGCTGCAGTACCAGGGGATCACCCTGCGGGCCCAGACCAAGCGCCTGGGCGGCCTGCCGTTCGGCGGCGCGGGCCGGGGTGGGGTGATGGGCTATGTGATCACCCGCGACGGCGTCGAGGTGGGCGGGGTCGACTTCAACGGCCTGGTCCCGGTCTTCTACCTGCCGCCCAAGGGCGCGTCCGACCGCGACGCGGTGGCGGTGTTCGCCCTGACCCTGTTCAATTTCCAGGATCCCGGGCGTAACCTGTAAGGCCTGTTCCGGCCGGCCTTTCCGCCGTTCACGGAAATGTTCGCGCTCACCTCAAGCGGGGCCATTGACGGCGGCCCGCGCGGGCTCAATCTGGCGGCGGATCAACCCTAGCCTGCGGCCACCCCGACATCATGATTTCCCTGGCCGCCGCGACGCCGTCGCGCCGTCGATCGACGCCCCCAGCCGGGGCGGCGCGATGAGCGAACCGACGATCTTCTTCTCCGAGGTCAACGAGCGGCAGGGCATGTTCCACCGCCGGGCGTTCCTCATGGGCGGCCTGGCGGGCGCGGGCCTGCTGGCCCTGGGCGGGCGGCTGGCCCAGCTGCAGCTGATCGAGGCCCGTCGGTACCAGAAGCTGTCGGCCGGCAACCAGTTCAACTACCGCCTGGTCGCGCCGCCGCGCGGGGCGATCTACGACCGCAACGGCGTCGTGCTGGCGTCCAACCGCCCGAACTTCCGGCTGATGGTCAGCAAGGAGTCCAAGGACTTCGACGCCGGGGCCACCCTGGACGAGCTGGCCCTGCTGGTGCCCATCGACGGCACGCGCCGCGCCCGCCTGATCAAGGACATCGCCCGCGCCCCCAAGAAGGCCCCGGTGGCCGTGATGGAGGACATGACCTGGGAGGAGTTCTCGCGGGTCAACATCCGGGCCCCGGAGCTGCCCGGCGTCACGGCCGACATGGGCGAGGTGCGGGTGTATCCGTTCGGCGGCGCCTTCGCCCACGTGATCGGCTATGTCGCCAAGGTCTCGGACCGCGACCTGAAGAAGGCCGAGGCCGATCCGGGCCAGGACCAGGCCCTGCTGCACCATCCGGGCTTCCGGATCGGCAAGCTGGGGGTCGAGAAGGCGTTCGACGGGGCCTTGCGCGGCCAGGCCGGGGCCAACAAGGCCGAGGTCGACGCCCAGGGCCGCACGGTGCGCCTGGACCCCGAGGGCGACATCCCCGCCAAGGCCGGCGCCGACATCCGCCTGACCCTGGACGCCGACATCCAGAACCGGGCGCTGGAGGTGATGGGCGACGAGAGCGGGGCGATCGTGGTCATGGACTGCCGCACCGGCGACCTCCTGGCCATGGCCTCGGCCCCTAGCTTCGACGCCAACCGCTTCGTGAAGGGCCTGTCCGGTCCCGAGTACAGGGCCCTGGCCGAGTACGAGCGCAAGCCCCTGCTGGACAAGGTGATGACCGGCACCTATCCGCCGGGCTCGACCTTCAAGCCGACCGTGGCCATGGCGGCCCTGACGGCGGGCGTCGATCCGACCGAGCGGGTGCTGTGCACCGGCGGCTGGGCGTTCGGCGGCCGGGTCTGGCACTGCCACAAGAAGGGCGGCCACGGCGTGCAGGACATGCACGCGGCCATCAAGAACAGCTGCGACGTCTATTTCTACCAGATGGCCCTGCGCATCGGCCCCGACCCGATCGCCGCCGCGGCCAAGGCCTTCGGCTACGGCGGGACCTTCGACATCGGCATCCCCGGCCAGAAGAAGGGCCTGGTGGGCTCGCGGGACTGGAAGAAGACGACCTTCAAGCGCGACCCGGTCTGGCATCCCGGCGACAGCGTGCCGTACGGCATCGGCCAGGGCTACATCAACGTCAACGCCCTGCAGCTGGCGGTGATGACCGCGCGCCTGGCCAACGGCAAGAAGGCGCTGAACCCGCGCCTGGTGAAGTCGGTCGGCGGGGTCGAGCAGCCGCACGGCGACGCCGTGCCCGACCTGCCGTTCCCGCAGGAGCACCTGGAGATCGTCCGCGCCGGCATGGCGGCCGTGGCCAACGACCCGACCGGCGGCGCCTTCAAGCAGAGCCAGCTCGGCCTGGGCGACGTGAAGATGGCCGGCAAGACCGGCACGGCCCAGGTGCGCCAGTACGCGGCCGGGGCGTCGCGCAGCAACCAGGGCATCGCCTGGAAGCTGAAGGACCACAACCTGTTCATCGCCTTCGCGCCCTATGACGACCCGCGCTACGCCCTGTCGGTGATCATCGAGCACGGCGGCCAGTTCGGCTCCAGCGCCGCCGCGCCGAGGGCGCGCGAGGTGATGCGGGTGGCGCTGCTGAAGGACCCGGAGATCCGTGCGCGGATCGAGCGGCCGATGCCGCTGCCGGAGGCGCCGGAGACGGACGTTGAAGAGGGCGACGCCGGGGCGGCGGATGCGCCGATCACGGTGGATCCGGAGGGGTGAGCCCTTTCCCTTTCAACCGCTCATCCCGGCGAATGCCGGGACCCAGATCCTAGAGCTGGAGGGCTGATTGGAGGGGCTCAGCATTTTGGGCGTCAACCACACCGCCATTCCATCTGGGTCCCGGCATTCGCCGGGATGAGCGGAGTTTTGGGCGGTGATCTAGCCTTTCAGCACCCGCTCCAGCACCTCGACCACCAGCCCGTGGTCCTCGACCTGCGGCAGGCCCGAGACGGTGATCGCGCCGATGCAGCCCAGGCCTTCCAGGCTGAGCGGGAAGCCGCCGCCGTGGGCGGCGTGGTCGCGGGGCGGGAGGCCGTAGCGTTCCTCCAGGGTCTCGCCGGAGGCCTTCAGCTTCAGGCCCACGGCCAGGGTGCTGGTCGCCAGGGTCAGGACGACGTTGCGCTTGCGGCGCACCCACTCGGCGTTGTCGGGACCCGCGCCCGGCAGGGCGGCGTGGAACAGCGGGCGGCCCGGCAGGCTGATGTCGATGGCCACCGGCGCCTGGCGGGCCAGGGCGGCGTCGCGCAGGGCGGTCCCCAGGGTCCAGGCGTCGTCCAGGGTGAAGCGCGGGAAGACCAGGGCCTTCTCCTGGGCGGCGATGGCGGCCAGCAGCTCGCTGTCCGTCACAGCGAAAGCTCGCGGCCTTCGGCGGCGCTGCGGGCGGCCAGGTCGATCAGTTCCATCACCGCCAGGGCCTCCTCGGGCGAGGCGGGGTTGGGGCCGTGGCCCGACAGGGCGTCGCGGATGGCGGCGTAGTAGGCCAGGTAGTCGCCCGGGACGCCCAGCACCACGCGGCTGGCGGTTCCTTCGCCGTCGGGGACGGTCAGGGTGCCCGGACGCGGATCGGCGCCCCAGCCTTCGGAGCCCGGGACGACGCCGGCCTTCAGGGCGTTCTCCTGCTCGTCCAGGCCTTCCTTATGGAAGCTGGCCCTGGTCCCGTGCACGGCCATCCGCAGGCGCGAGTCGATCGTCATCTGGCTGGCGTGCAGCAGCACCCGCAGGCGCGGATAGCGCAGCACCAGGTGGAAGTAGTCGGGCGCCTGGCCGCCGTCCTTCTGGACCGCCAGGTCGGCGTAGACGGCGTCCGGCCGGCCGAACAGCTGCAGGGCCTGGTCGATCAGGTGCGGGCCCAGGTCCAGCAACACGCCCGCGCCCGGCTTCTCGCGCCAGCGGTCGCGGACCACCGGGCGGTGGCGGTCGAAATGGCTCTCGTACTGCACGATGTCGCCCAGCGTCCCGTCGGCGATCAGGGCCTTGAGGGTGAGGAAGTCGCTGTCCCAGCGCCGGTTGTGGAAGATGCTCAGCAGCTTGCCGGCCCGCTGGGCGTGCTCGGCGACGGCGCGGGCCTCGTCCAGGGTGACCGCGAACGGCTTGTCGATGACCACGGCCTTGCCGGCGTCCAGGGCCGCGTGGGCCTGGGCCGCGTGCAGCGGGTCGGGGGTGGCGATGACGATCAGGTCGATCTCGGCGTCGGCCAGGGCGGCGTCGAGGTCGGGCGCGACCTTCACGTTCGGATGGTCGGCATGGACCTTGGCCGGGTCGCTGGAGACCACGGTGTGCAGCAGCAGGCCGGGCGTGGCGGCGATCAGCGGGGCGTGGAAGACCTTGCCGACGAAGCCGTAGCCGACCAGGGCGACCTTGAAGGGGAGGGGAGAGGACATGGGAGTCGTTATACCCTCTCCCATGGGGAGAGGGAGGGGCCCATTGCGGAGCAATGGGAGGGTGAGGGGGTAAGGGGTCGGACGGCGTGCCGGCAGGGCGTTTGTGGAGAGAGAGGGCGTAACCCCTCACCCTCCCGCGTCCTGCGGACGCGGGTGCCTGCCTCTCCCTATGGGAGAGGGCGCAAAGAAAAGCCCCCGACCTTTCGATCGGGGGCTCGTCTGTTCAGGGGCTGACGAAGACCTAGATCTTCGCCGGCTCCATCTTGGGGCTCAGCAGGTGGATGACCAGCAGGGCGACCAGATAGGCGCTGCCGGCGACGATGAAGATCGGCGTGTAGGTGCCGATCCGGTCCAGGACCTGGCCGATGTACTTGGAGAACACCATGCCGCCCACGGCGCCCAGCATGCCGCCGATGCCGACCACCGAGCCCACCGCGCCGCGCGGGAACACGTCCGACGGCAGGGTGTAGAGGTTGGCCGAGAAGCCCTGGTGGGCCGCGGTGGCGACGCCGATGATCAGGACGGCGGTCCACAGGTTGTCGACATTGGCCGCGAAGATCACGGGCATGGCCAGCAGGGCGCAGACCAGCATGGTGGTCTTGCGGGCGTTGTTGATGCTCCAGCCCATCTTCATCAGCTGCGACGACAGCCAGCCGCCGGCCACCGAGCCGACGTCGCTCATCAGATAGATGGCGATCAGCGGCGGGCCGAAGCTCTTGAGGTCGAGGTGATAGCGCTTGCCCAGGAAGTCGGGCAGCCAGAACAGGAACATCCACCAGATCGGGTCGATCAGGAACTTGCCCAGGGCGAACGCCCAGGTCTCCTTCTTGCCCAGCAGCTTGACCCAGCCGATCTTCTCGACCGGATCGGCCGGATCCTGCTCGATGTGGGCCAGTTCGGCGGCCGACAGGCGCTTCTGCTCGCGCGGGCGGCGATAGACGATCAGCCACAGCGGCAGCCATAGCAGGCCCGCGACGCCGGTGACGATGAAGGCCATCTGCCAGCCGAAGGCGATGACGATGCCCGGCACGACCAGCGGGGTGACGATGGCGCCGATGTTGGTGCCGGCGTTGAAGATGCCGGTGGCCAGGGCGCGCTCGTTCTTGGGGAACCACTCGGCCACGGCCTTGATGCCGCCCGGGAAGCCGCCGGCCTCACCGATGCCCAGCCCCATGCGGGCGAAGGCGAAGCCGCCGAAGCTGCGCGCCAGGGCGTGGGCGATGTGGGCGCCCTGCCAGATCAGGAAGGCGATGCCGAAGCCCCAGCGGGCCCCGATCTTGTCCATGATCTTGCCCCAGGCGAGGTAAGCCACGGCGTAGGCCAGCTGGAAATAGAACACCAGGTCGGCGTAGTGGGTCTCGTCCCAGCCGAATTCCTTGCTCAGGTCGGCCTTCAGCAGGCCGATGGTCTGGCGGTCGACGTAGTTGATCACCATCGCCAGGAACAGCAGGCCGACAATGACCCACCGGTACCGGCCGATCTTCGCGGACGGAGCCGGCATCGTTGGAGCGTCCATGGACGTCACATCCTCACCCTTAGGCTTGTAGTTATTCCGACGCCTCCGCCGGTTTCCGATCGTTAGACACCTTCAGGCGAACCGGATACCGGCTCGCTCGAAGGCTACGCGTATAGAATAATCGGCCCTGAAGCACGACTTTGGCTTTAGGCCGGCACGGCCACGCAGGCGACGCTTCCGAACGGACCGAAGTCTACGCGGGAGCTCTCGCCGGCGGCAATGTCATGAATGCCGGTGCTGGCGCCGGTGGTCACCAGCATTCCCTTTTTAAGCGGTCGGCCGCGCGAGGCCACGTGGCCCAGCAGGAAGGCCAGGGCCGCCAGGGGCGAACCGGGGATCGAGGCCGCGCCGCCCTTGCCGACGGACACGCCGTCGATGAAGGTCTCGGCCGGCATGTCTTCCCAGGCGATCTCGCGCCAGTTCTCGATCACCGGGCCCAGGATCTGGCCGTCGTTGTTGCCGAAGTCCGACGCCACGATGGGCGGGCCCAGCTGGTTGATGGTGGCCAGGGGGCTGCCGGCGATCTCGATGCCGACGATCAGCTCGCCCACGTATTCGGCGGCTTCCTCGGCGGTCCATTCGGTCTTGTCGGCCGGGGCGTCCTTGCCCAGGCGGATGATGAACTCGGCCTCGACCGCGGTGAAGCCGCCGGCGATGGCGCGGAAGGGGGTGGGCTGGTCGCCCGCGTCCCAGACCTTGGTCTTGAAGATGCAGCCGGCCAGGCGTTCGGCGCCCAGGCGTTCGCGGTGCTGCGGGGGCACCAGGCCCACTTTCCAGCCGACCAGCTCGTCGGGCCAGAGGTCGATCGCCAGGTCCTGGACCGCGTAGCCCTCGGCCATGGATTGGGGAAGCACGCCGCCGGGATAACCAGGAACCGACACGCCCTTCAGACGCGCCTCGACGAATTGTGGGGCGATGGACGCCGGTGCGAACACCTCGCTCTCGGCCTCGGAAACGGTCACGCCGCGAATCCTCCCTCGCGAAAACACACTACAGTCCCGTTAAACGGGCTTTGGTCGTGCATAATGGAAACCGGTGTCATTGACAATCGGTCCCGCGACACCGGTGACAATGGATTGTCATGCCCCTGTCGTAGGGATTTCATCCGGTTCCATGATCGATCATCCCAAAATCCGCCGCGCCATCCTGGCCCTGCCCGAGGCCGAGGCGGGCGAATCCGAGGATTCGCTGAGCTTTTCGGTGCGCGGCAAAGGGCTGTCCTGGCCGTATCTGGCGCGGGCCACGCCGAAGGGGCCGCGCCAGCTGGTGCCGGGCGTCCTGGCCGTGCGCTGCCGGATGGAGAAGAAGGAGCTGCTGCTCGAGGCCGCGCCGGAGACCTTCTTCGAGGACGACCACTATCGCGGCTATCCGGCGGTGCTGGTGCGGCTGGACGCGGTCGAGACCGACGAATTGAGCGCGCTGCTTCAAGACGCCTGGCGGCTGGTCGCGCCAAAGAGCCTGGTCAAGCGTTTCGACGCGGGGGCTTAAGGAACCGCCCGCCCGTCGCGCGCCTTCATCCAGGCACGACAGGAGCCTTCCCATGGCCCAAGGACAGCTCGCCGAATACCGCCGCAAGCGCGACTTCCAGAAGACCGCCGAGCCCAGCGGCGACACCGCCGTGGCCTCCGCGCCGCACGCCCGGTTCGTGATCCAGAAGCACGACGCCACCCGCCTGCACTACGACTTCCGCCTGGAGGTGGACGGGGTGCTGAAGTCGTGGGCGGTGACCAAGGGCCCGTCGCTGGACCCGGCCGACAAGCGGCTGTCGGTCGAGGTCGAGGACCATCCGCTCGACTACGGCGACTTCGAGGGCACGATCCCCAAGGGCCAGTACGGCGGCGGCACGGTGCAGCTGTGGGACCGCGGCTACTGGTCGCCCGAGCCGGGCTTCGAGGACGTGGCCAAGGCGCTGAAGAAGGGCGAGCTGAAGTTCGTGCTGGAGGGCGAGCGCCTGCACGGCTCGTGGGTGCTGGTGCGGATGAACTGGGACCGCAACGCCAAGGACGGGAAGGGCAAGCGGTCGAACTGGCTGTTGATCAAGCACAAGGACGAGGCCGCGCGGCCGGGCGAGGGGACCTTGGTGCTGGAGGAGGACGCCTCGATCGCCTCGGGCCGGACCATGGCGCAGATCGCCGAGGGGAAGGGCCGGGGACCCAAGCCGTTCATCCTCAAGTCCAAGGGCAAGGGGGACGCCGTGTGGAAGAGCCGGACCAAGGCCGAACGCGAGGCCTTGCAGAAGGAGGCGCTGGAGACGCGGACCTTCGCCGAGCCCAAGGCCGCGCCGAAGAAGGCCGCCAAGCCCGCCGTACTGCCTGACTTCATCGAACCCCAGCTGTGCAAGTCGGTGGAGCGTCCGCCGTCGGGGCCCGGCTGGGCGCACGAGATCAAGTTCGACGGCTATCGCGTGCAGCTGCGCGTCGAGGATGGCCGGGCGGTGCTTCGCACCCGCAAGGGCCTGGACTGGACCGAGAAGTTCGCCGCCATCGCCGAGGCCGCCGCCGACCTGCCCGACGCCATCCTGGACGGCGAGGTCGTGGCCCTGGACGCCGCCGGCCAGCCCGACTTCGCCGGCCTGCAGGCGGCCCTGTCGGACGGCGACAGCGGCGACCTGATCTTCTTCGCCTTCGACCTGCTGGCGCAGGGCGGCGAGGATCTCCGCGGCCTGCCGCTGCGCGAGCGCAAGGCGCGGCTCAAGGCGCTGATGGGCCAGGACGAGCCGCGCCTGCGCTTCGTCGATCACTTCGAGACCGCCGGCGACGCGGTGCTGATGTCGGCCTGTAAGCTGGAGCTGGAGGGCATCATCTCCAAGCGGCTGGACGCGCCGTACCGCTCGGGCCGCAGCGAGACCTGGGTCAAGTCCAAGTGCCGGGCGGGGCACGAGGTGGTGATCGGCGGCTGGACGACGACCGGAACGGCCTTCCGCTCGCTGATCGCCGGGGTCTATCGCGACGGCAGGCTGGCCCATGTGGGCCGGATCGGCACCGGCTTCGGCCGCGACAAGGTCGCCAGGCTGCTGCCCCGGCTGAAGGCGCTGGAGACGACCAAGTCGCCGTTCGAGGGCAAGGACGCGCCGCGCAAGGCCGACAACATCCACTGGGTGAAGCCCGAGCTGGTGGCCGAGATCGAATATGCCGGCTTCACCGGCGATGGCGCGATCCGCCAGGCGGCGTTCAAGGGCCTGCGCGAGGACAAGCCCGCCGCCGAGGTCGAGGCCGAGGTCCCGGCGTCGGCCGAGACCGCCGAGCTGGCCGAACCGACGCCGCGCGCGGCCAAGGCGGCCAAGGCGTCTGCCACCGCCAAAGCCGACAGCGTCGTGCTGGGCGTGACGATCTCCAGCCCCGACAAGCCGCTGTGGTCCGACGTCGACGGCGCGCCGGCCACCAAGATCGACCTGGCCCGCTACATGGCCGCCGTCGGCGAATGGATGCTGCCGCACGTCAAGGGCCGGCCGGCCTCGATCATCCGCGTCCCCGACGGGATCGGCGGCCAGACCTTCTTCCAGCGCCACGCCATGCGGGGCATGTCGTCCCTGATCGAGCAGGTCGACGTGAAGGGCGACAAGCAGCCCTACCTGCGGTTCGACCGGGTCGAGGCCCTGGTCGCCGCCGCCCAGATCGCCGCCGTCGAGATCCATCCCTGGAACTGCCAGCCGAACGATCCGGAGGTCGCCGGCCGGCTGGTGTTCGACCTGGACCCGGCGCCGGGCGTCACCTTCGAGGACGTCATCGCCGGGGCCCGCGAGATCCGCGACCGGCTGGAGGAGCTGGGCCTGGTCAGCTTCTGCAAGACCACCGGCGGCAAGGGGCTGCACGTGGTCACGCCGCTGTCCGACAAGGTCCCGTGGGACGCGGCCAAGGCCTTCGCCCGCGAGGTCTGCGCCCGCATGGCCGCCGACGCGCCGGACAAGTACCTGATCACCATGAGCAAGAAGGCGCGGGAGGGGCGGATCTTCCTGGACTACCTGCGCAACGACCGCACCTCGACCGCCGTCGCGCCCCTGTCGGCCCGGGCCAGGCCCGGCGGCACGGTGTCGATGCCGCTGAACTGGACCCAGGTGAAGGCGGGGCTGGACCCGAAGAAGTACACGATCCGCACGGCCCCCGACCTGATCGCCAAGAGCACGGCCTGGGAGGACTATTTCGACGCCGCCAAGCCGTTGAAGGCGGCGATCAAGCGGCTGGGGTGAACTCACCGCATTCCCAAACAGGTGTCATCCCGGAAGCCCCGCAGGGGCTGTCCGGGACGCAGGGGACTGGGTTGGCGCTTTGCGGCTCACCTGGGTCCCGGACAAGCGCTGCGCGCTTTCCGGGATGACAACGACAGTTCAGCTGGCCTGCCGCGCCTCCGCGGCCAGCTTGTCGGCCTGGCGCTCCAGGTCGTCGGCCTGTTCCGGCAGGCGGTTCGACAGGTCCCGCAGCTCGGCGTCGGTCACCGTGTTGCCGCGGGCGCGGTTGTCCTCGATCTGCTTGGCGCGATAGGCCGGGTCGCGCAGGCGGGCGGCTTCCTCGCGCATCTGCTGGGCGCCCTGGCGCATCTGGACGGCGCCCTGGGCCATCTGGGCGCGGGCCTTGACCATGGCGCGGGCGGCCTCGGCGCGGGCCTGTTCGCCGATCCGGCGGGCCCATTCGCCATCGGCGCGGGCCTGCTCGGCGTTGGCCCGGGCCTGTTCCGCGTCCACACGCGCCCGCTCGGCGGCGTGGCGGGCTTCGCGGCGCGCGTCGGCCGCTTGGCGTCGGGCTTCGGCGGCGGCCGCGCGGGCCTCGGTCGCGGCCTGCTGCTCCTCGGGCGTGGCGTAGCGGAAGTAGCTGTAGCTGTAGGCGGCGCCCGCGGGAGGGGCGGGGGGCGGCGGCGGCGCGGGCGGAAGCGGCGGAAGCGGCGGTTCGGGCGCGTTCAGCGGCGGCGGAGGAGGCGGCGGCGGAAGCTCGGTCATCGCGATCGCCTCGGCCGGCGGCGCGGGGGGCGCCGGCGGGGCCGGAGGGGCGGGCGGAGCAGGCGGCGCCTCGGCGGCCGGAGGCGCGGGCGGGGCCGGCGGCGGGGGCGGCGCGACCCAGACTTGGCGGGTGACGGCCAGGGCGGCCAGCGGCGTGGCGACGGCGGCCATCACGGCGACGGCCAGGACCACGGTGAGCGGCCGGCGGCGAGCGGAAGTGTTCGTCATGATGCAGGCGATCCTTGTCTTCAGCGTACGGGCGTCGGCGGCCATGGCGGTCGCGGCGATGCGGGCGGGGTGGGCGGACGGGACGGGGCTGGCGGCCAGGCCGATCAGGGCCCGGGCGTAGAGGGCGCGGTCGACGGTCTCCAGCGCCACGGCGTCGGCGGCCTCTTCCGAGCGTTCGATCAGGTCGGCGTGCAGCCGCCAGACCAGCGGATTGAACCAGAACATCGCCACGGCCAGGCGCGACAGGACCAGGAAGATCCAGTCGTGGCGGCGCAGGTGGGCCAGCTCGTGGGCCAGGATGGCGGGGGCGGCGCGGCGCTCGGCCAGGCTGGCCGGGTCCACCAGGATGAAACCCGGCGCGACGCCCCAGCTGAGCGGGCCGGCGATCCGGTCGCTGGACACCAGGCCCGGGCGGTCCTCGGGCGACAGGCGCTCCAGCGGCGCCAGCCAGTCGGGACAGGTGACGGCGCGGCCCTGGCGGGTCCAGCGGTTCAGGGTGTGCAGCCCCAGCAGCAGCCGGCCGACGACGAGCGCGAAGCCCAGCAGCCACAGGCCACCGATCAGGCCGGCGCCGGGACGCGGCCAGGACCAGGCCGGCGCGCTCGACGCGGCCAGGTCGGCCGTCGCGGCCGGCGTCGCCAGCGGGACGGCGGGCAGCAGAGCCGGCGGCGGCGCGGCCGGCAGCAGGGGCAGGCTCATCGCGGGCAGCAGGTTCATGATCACCGGCAGGGCCAGCAGCAGGCAGACCGCGGCGCGCAGGATGTCCACGCGCTCGACGGCGCGGTGGGTCAGGACCCGGGCGCAGGCCAGGCCGACGGCGGCGACCAGGCTGGACTTGGCCAGCAGCGAGATCAGCAGGATCCAGGTCATGGCTCGCGCTCCCCCCCGCCGTTCACCGCCTTGTCGATGGCCTCCTCCAGGGCGGCGGCTTCTTCCGGCGTCAGGCGCTGGCCCAAGCCCAGCAGGGCGGTGGCGGCGCTGGCGGCCGAGCCGGCGAAGAAGGTGTCGATCATCCGCCGCAGGGCCCCGGCCGCGACGGCCTCGGTGCGCTGGACGGGGCTGTAGAGGAAGCCGTCGGGACCGGCCGCCCGCTCGACCAGGCCCTTGGCCTCGAGCCGCGAGAGCAGGGTGCGGACGGCGGAGTCGCTGAGCGGGTCCGACAGGGCGGCGCGGACGCCAGCCGCCGTGCCGCCTTCCAGCCGGCAGAGGGTCTCGAAGACCTCGCGTTCGCGTCGGGGCAGGGATTCGATCACGGCGGGCTCGCAACGGTTGGCGCTACAAATGTAGCGTTACACGTGTAGCGGCGCGGGCGAAGTGAATTCGTCGTAATCCGGGCCGGGACCCCCGAACGCCCTCGCGCCGCCCCGCCTTCGCCCCCTCATGGTCAAGATTGCGCGCGATAAGAGGGTCATGAGCCCGCGCGCCCGCCTCCTGACCCTCGCCGCCGTCCTCGGCCTGGCCTTCGCCGGCGTCGCCGAGGCCTCGGTCGCGCCGAAGCTGGTCGAGACGCCGGCCACCGCGCCGGGCGAGGCCATGGCCGTGCTCTATTCGGGCGACGGCGGCTGGGGCCCGCTGGACCGCGGCGTCGCCAAGGTGCTGGCCAAGGACGGCGTCCCGGTGCTGGGCGTCAATTCGCTGCGCTACTTCCTGGACAAACGCCCGGCCCAGGCCGTGGCCGACGACCTGGCCGACCAGCTACGGACGCACCAGGCCAAGTGGGGGCGCCAGAAGATCGTGCTGGTCGGCTATTCGTTCGGCGCCGACGCCCTGCCGGCCATCGTGCCGCTGCTGCCGGCCGACCTGCAGGGCCAGATCCAGAGCGTGGTGCTGATCGGGACGGGCCCCCATGGCGACCTGACCTTCCGCCCCGCCAGCTGGCTGAACCGGCCCACGGCCCACTCGTTCGAGGTGGCTCCCGCGGTCGAGGCCCTGAAGGGCGTGCCGATGACCTGCATCTACGGCGACAAGGAGCGGCTGGACATCTGCCCCAGCCTGCCGATCCGGCAGGTGAAGCTGCACGGCGGCCACCACTTCAACGGCGACTATGCGGGCCTGGGCCAGGCCGTCGCCAAGGCCGCCTCGCTCTAGCGGCCCGCCCGGGAGCTCCCAAACCGTTGTCATCCCGGAAAGCGCGCAGCGCTTGTCCGGGACCCAGGTGAACCGCAAGGCGTCAGCCCAGTCCCCTGGGTCCCGGACAGCCTCTGCTAGGCTTCCGGGATGACAGCGGTTTTGGGGCTTTGCTCCAGGAACCCTCAAGGTAACCGGCGCCCGCGCACATTGGCGTGAGCGCATCGTGACCCGGCCCCGGGGGATCAAAACCCCGCCAACGCGCGTTTTGAAGGCCTGTACACATCGGAGAGGGCCTTCTCGCCATGACCGCGTTCGGGTCGGTTGTTCGGCATGCGCCGAGCGATCTGCCGCCACCACCAGTCGCCTTGCCGCCCCGCGCGGCGTTGTTTCTCGATCTTGACGGAACCCTGGCCCCGATCATGCCCCGACCCGAACAGGTCGGGCCCGACGCACGCCGCGCGGCGCTGCTGACCGACCTGACGCGCGCCCTCGACGGCCGGCTGGCGGTGGTCAGCGGCCGGGCGCTGGAGGACCTGGACCGCATCCTGGAAGGCCGCGTGACCTCGGTCGCGGCGGTCCACGGCCTGGTGCGCCGGGGCGCGCACGGCGTCGACCGCGCCAAGCCCCATCCCGACCTCGAGCACGCCCGCGACGTGCTGCGCGACCTGGCGCGCAGCGACCGGGGCCTGCTGTTCGAGGACAAGGATCTCAGCGTCGCCCTGCACTACCGCAACGTCCCCTCGGCCGCCGACGCGGTGATCGAGGCGGCCGAGCGCCTGGCCCAGGGCTCGGAACTGGCCCTGCAGCTGGGCGACATGGTCGCCGAGCTGCGCACGCCCGGCCAGGACAAGGGCAAGTCGGTCGCCGCCTTCCTGCGCGAGGCGCCGTTCGACGGCGCGACGCCGGTGTTCGTCGGCGACGACCTGACCGACGAGGACGGCTTCGCCACCGCCGCCCGCCTGGGCGGCTACGGCGTGCTGGTCGGCCCCGAACGGCCCACCCAGGCGTCGTACCGCCTGGACGATTGCGACGCCGTGTTCGGCTGGCTGGGCGCGGGCCTGGACGCCCTGGGGAGGAGCGCCGCATGAGCCGCCTGATCGTCGTTTCCAATCGCGTGAACCCGCCCACCGGCAAGGGCGACGAGAGCGTCGGCGGCCTGGCCATGGCCCTGGCCGCGGCCCTGCGGGAATATTCCGGCATCTGGTTCGGCTGGAGCGGCAAGACCACCGACAAGTTCACCGGCCAGCTGAACATGCAGAAGGCCGACGGGGTCACCGTCGCGACCGTCGACCTCGAGGAGGGCGACTACCAGGAGTACTACAACGGCTACGCCAACAAGACCCTGTGGCCGCTGTTCCACTTCCGCGTCGACCTGACCGCCTACGACCGCTCGTTCGGCGAGGGCTACGACCGGGTCAACAAGCGGTTCGCCGAGACCCTGCTGCCCCTGATCGAACCGGACGACGTGATCTGGGTGCACGACTACCACCTGATCCCCATGGCGCGGGAGCTGCGGCGGCTGGGCGTGACCAACCGCATCGGCTTCTTCCTGCACATCCCCTGGCCGGCCCACCAGCTGGTGGTGACCCTGCCGCGCCACCGGCCGCTGGTGGAGGCGATGTTCCACTACGACCTGATCGGCTTCCAGACCGAGGAGAGCGTCCAAGCCTTCGAGGGCTACGTCTTCAACGAGGTGGGCGGCGAGCGCACCGAGGACGGGCGGCTGACCGCCTTCGGCCAGACCACGCGGGCCGGCGCCTTCCCGATCGGCATCGACGCCGAGGACTTCGCCCGCATCAAGGACAGCCCGCGCGCCCTGCGCGTCTACGACCGGCTGATGGCCCACAGCGTGTTCCGCAAGATGGTCGTGGGCGTGGACCGCCTGGACTATTCCAAGGGGCTGGAGGAGCGGCTGATCGGCTTCGAGCGGTTCCTGCACGACAATCCCGCGGCGCGGCGCGAGGTGATGCTGCTGCAGATCGCCCCGATCTCGCGCGACGAGGTCGAGGCCTACCAGGACCTGCGCGGGCGGCTGGACGGCCTGATCGGCCGGATCAACGGCGCCTATGCCGACATGGACTACAACCCGATCCGCTACCTGAACCGCAGCTACCGCCGCGACGAGCTGGCGGGCGTGTACCGCGCCTCCAAGGCGGCCCTGGTCACGCCGCTGCGCGACGGCATGAACCTGGTGGCCAAGGAGTACGTGGCCTCCCAGACGCCGGACGATCCGGGCGTGCTGATCCTGTCGCGCTTCGCCGGCGCCGCCCGGCAGCTGAAGGACGCGCTGATCATCAACCCCAACAGTCCCGAGGAGATCTCGGACGCCCTGACCCGCGCGTTGAACATGGACATCGACGAGCGCAAGCGGCGGTTCGAAAGCCTGATCGACAACGTCACCCGCCAGGACGTCACCGCCTGGCGCGACGACTTCGTGGCCCAGCTGCGCGACCCTGACCCGGCCCAGATCAAGCAAGACGCCGCCAAGTTCGCCCTGACCGCCCCGACGCCGAGCGCACCCCCGGCCTCGCCGTCCCTGGCCGTGCGGATCGGGGGGAGGGCGTAGGCGTTCAAGACCGGTCCGGGATTTTCCGTCCTGGATCGGGACCCGGCGCTGGTCGGGACCCTCTAGACGAAAGGCGATCCCATGGCCGCGCGACCCACCTGGCAGGGCCATCTGAGGCTGTCGCTCGTCACCTGTCCGGTGGCGCTGTACACGGCCGTCAGCCCCGGCGGCGAAGTGCGGTTCAACCTGCTGCACCCCAAGACCCACAACCGCATCAAGATGGTCGCCACCGATCCGGACCTGGGGCCGGTGGACCGGGCCGACCTGGTCAAGGGCTACGAGTACGAGAAGGACCACTATGTGATCCTGACGCCCGAGGAGATCGAGAGCGTGCGGCTGGAGAGCACCCGCACCATCGACATCGAGCGCTTCGTCGACGCCGACGCCATCGACCGGCTGTACTGGGACAATCCGTACTTCCTGGTGCCGGACGGCAAGCTGGCGGTCGACGCCTACACCGTGATCCGCGACGCCATGGCCGGGGCGGGCAAGATCGCCCTGGGGCGGGTGGTGATGCACACGCGCGAGCGGCTGCTGGCCATCGAGCCGCGGGACAACGGCCTGGTCGCCTACAGCCTGCGCAGCCACGACGAGGTGCGCGACGCGGGCGAGCTGTTCGACGACATCCCCGACCGCAAGGCCGACCCTCAGATGGTGGCCATCGCCGAGAAGATCATCGAGCAGCAGGAAGGCCCGTTCGATCCCAGCCAGTTCAAGGACCGCTACGAGGACGCCCTGCGGGCCCTGATCAAGCAGAAGGAAAAGGGCGGCAAGGCCAAGGTGACGGTGGAAGAGCCGGAGAACACCAACGTCGTCGACCTGATGGAGGCCCTGCGCAAGAGCCTGGGCCAGAAGCCGGGCGCGGCGGCGAAGAGCGCGGCCAAGAAGGCGCCGGCCCACAAGACCGCCGCCAAGAAGCCGGCGGCGCGCAAGAAGGCGTCCTAGGGCGGGGCGACATTCGGCCGCCACCGACCTTTAACTTCCGTCATCCCGGGCCCTGGGCCCGGGACCCCTCTGTCCGCCGCAAGTGCGGGAGGGGCGGTTCGCTGGCGAACCGCTTGTATCTCACGCGAAAGCTGAACCAGGGGTCCCGGGCACAAGGCCCGGGATGACGGGATATATTGGGATGATGTCGAGGAGCCTCAGCCCTTCGTGCAGGCCAGGGTGTCGCCCAGGCTGAGCGGGGCGCCGGCCCGCGAGATCATCCAGTCGACCGTCATCGTGGTCGGGCCGGCGCGGCTGTAGACGAACTGTTCGCCCGGCTCACCGGCGCCCTGGCGGGTCCAGGTCCAGCGATCGCCCTCCCAACCGGGCGAGGCGTACCACCGCAGGCCGCTGAAGCCGTCGGCGGTCGAGGCGCGGAAGCCGCCGGCGACCTTGGCGAAGCTCCAGGTCTCGTTGGCCTTGTAGGTTCCCGGCGCCTGGTCGCGGTGCTGCTTGAGCAGGGCGCCTGTGTCGGGGTCGCGCGTGAACGCCATGGCCGAGGCCAGGGGCTTCTTCGACGGCTCGAAATGGCCGGCGCAGGTCCAGGCGCCTTCGAAATAGGCCAGGGGATCGGGGGCGACGGAGTCGGGCGACGCGACGGCCATCAGGCCGGCGATCAGAAGGCTTGTCGGCATGGGACCTCGCGACGTGTCGGCGGGCAGGAAAGCATCATCGCCGCGGTTCGTCACGCCTCGGCCAATAGGCCGCACCCCGACAGGCGGCCCTTCCGGTCAATTTCGCTTGTCAGGCGACGGAGTGATCGGCGACATGCCGGCCGGGTACAGTCGCCGGACCAGCATGAAACGTTTCTTCGTCGCGCTCGCCTGCCTGACCCTGCTGGGCTGCGCGAGCTTCGTGCGCCCGCCGCCGACGCCCACCGGCGATCTGGAGTGCGCGGGCGAGGCCGGCGTGCGCCCGACGGTGGTCCTGGAGGCCGGGGCGTTCGGCGGGGCGGCGGACTGGTCGCTGGTCGCCGAGAGCCTGGCCCGGAAGGGCTACCGGGCCTGCGCCTACGACCGTGACGGCCTGGGCCTGTCCACCATGCACGACGTCGACCGCTCGCCCACGGCCGTCGCGACCCGCCTGCACGACCTGCTGGACCGGAACGGCGTGACCGGGCCGGTGATCCTGGCCGGACACTCCAACGGCGGGCTCTATGTCGAGGCCTTCGCCCGCCGGTGGCCGGAGCGGACGGCCGGGCTGGTGCTGGTCGACGCGGTGGGGACCGACGTCAGGGACCATCCGCTGGCCCTGGCCGATCTGGAGCACGAGGCGCGCTTGGCCGCCTTCACCCCGACCGCCCGCGCCCTGGGCCTGACCCGGCTGGCGCCGCTGATGGACGACATCTCGCCCGCGGCCGAGGCGGCCGCCCGGCGGCGGTCGACCTGGACCGGGCGGACCAGCATCCAGGCGGGGCTGGCGGAGGTGCGGGCCTTCCTGCCGGGGCTGGCCGCCGTCGACGCCCTGCCGCCGCTGCGGCCGTCCATCCCCGTGGCGGTGATCGTCGCCAGCCGGTCGCCGGCCGCGCCCCTGGACCGCGACTGGCGCGCCGCCGAGGTCGCCCCCGCCAACCGCGCCTGCCGGGCGGTGGTCATCGACGCCTTCGCCAGCCACACCTCGATCCTCGACGCCCAGCGCGACTACGTGGTCGACGCGGTGGCCTGGCTGGACGGCGCACAGCCCTGGGCGGGCGTGAAACGCTGCTGAGACCCCAATGATCCGCTCATCCCGGCGAATGCCGGGAATGGCTTTGAGGCTGACGCCAAAAGCTCCGAGTTCTTCCAACCCGCCGCCCAACCTTAGGATCTGGGTCCCGGCATTCGCCGGGATCAGCGGGATTGAAGGAGCCGCCGCCGCACCGGCGCGTCGTAGAGGCGCAGCGCGATCCAGGCGACGACGGGCGCGACCACCACGGCCAGGGCGGGGAACCACAGCGGCAGCACGGTCCGCCAGCCGTCGGGATAGAGCCGCAGCATCACCGCCCAGGTCGCCCAGTGCAGGGCGTACAGGGGGTAGGAGACGTCGCCCGTGGCCCGGCAGATCGCCCCGGCCAGGCCTTGCGGGTCGTGGGCGCCGACCGTCACCAGCAGCGGGAACAGCACGACCAAACAGGCGTAGTCGTAGAGGCCGTTCCACGCGGTGAGGCCGCGCGGGAAGACGGGGACCACCAGCACCGCGAACAGGGCGATCGCCGGCAGCCACAGGCGCGGCCGGCGCGCCGGCGTGCGATAGCGCCAGCAGGCCCAGCCCAGGCTGAAGCTGAAGGTCGCCCGCACCACGCCCAGCCAGAAGGTCGCCTGGTCCCAGCCCGTCTCGACCCCGTTCAGGGCCAGGGCCGTCCACAGCACGACCCCGCCGCTCAGCAGCACGACGGCCGCCAGCACCATGTCCGGGGCGCGGCGCAGCGGGAACCACAGGGCGCTGACGATGACCTCCAGGCACAGCGACCAGGCCGGCGGGTTGAAGGGGAAGAGGGTGGGGAAGGTGTACTCGGCCGGATGGCCCATCCGGGGGATCAGCAGCAGCCCCTTGGCCAGGTTCGGCCAGAACGGCGGGCTGTGGCGAGAGGTCAGCACCGCGCCGACCAGGGTCGACAGCACCAGCAGCGGCCAGATCCGCACGACGCGGATCCGCAGGTAGGCGAGCCAGCCGATGTCGCGCCGCTCGAACGCGTGGGCCAGGACGTAGCCGCTGAGGCAGAAGAAGAAGTCCACCGCCAGATAGCCGTGGGCGAAGCGGCCCGGCCGCCCCGACCAGTCGGCCGCGTGGTACAGCAGCACCCCCAGCGCCGCCACGGCCCGCAGGCCGTCCAAGGCCGCGAGGCGTTGTGTCCTGTGTTCCCTCACGCGCCGTTTTTCTCAGGATCGCGGCCCGGGACGCAAGAGGGGACGCTAGCCCCAGGCGGCCATCAGGGCCATCACGATCCCCACCTCGACCGCGTCGCTGAAGCCGTGGGCGATCATCGGGGCCAGCAGGCTGCGCGAGCGCTCCATCAGCCAGACATAGGTCAGGCCCCAGGCGAAGGCGTAGACCTGCTGGGCCAGGGCCAGGTGCAGCGGGTTGTGCAGGAAGCTGTCGTAGTGGGCCAGGCCGAACAGCACGGCCACGACATAGGCGGCCACCGGCAGGTCCAGCCGGCCGATGCGCAGGCGTCCGGGGACCAGCACCGCCAGCATGCCCACCAGCAGGCCGCGGAAGATGATCTCCTCGTTCGGTCCGGCCGCCAGCATCACGCCCAGCCAGCCGGCGATCGCGCGAGGCGAGCCGATGTCGTAGCCGCCGTCCGGCGCGGCGTGGGCCAGCAGCTGGGGCCAGTAGTCGGCGATCAGCATGACCAGGCCCATGCCGACCCCGATGGCGACCGCCAGGCCGGCGTAGGTCTTGCCCGGCGGCCAGCGCAGATGGCCGTCGGCCTGGGGCAGGGCCTTGCGCATCACCGCCAGGGCGACCAGGCCCGTGACGACCTGGAACAGGGTGGCCAGGGCCACGAAGATCCAGACCTCGCGATGGAAGAAGTCGAGGTTGTGCTTGAACAGCCAGCGGGCCGCCTCGCGGCCGGGGACCAGCAGGGTCTGCATCAGCACGGCGGCCAGCGCGATCGGCCACAGGGTGGACCAGGGGCGGAACCGGAAGCCGGTGACTTCGATGAAGGGGCGGGGCGACGGGGGCAGGGCGAGATCGGTCATGCCGACCTGATGCCAGCCTCAGGCCGCGCGGGTCTTGAAGCGATGTTGCAGGGCTTCGATCCGCCAGGCGCCGGGCGAGCGGCCCGTCAGGGCCTTCACGTCGCGGCTCATATGGGCCTGGTCGGCGAAGCCGGCCTCGGCGGCGATGTCGGCCAGCGGCGCCTCGTCCTCGACGATCAGCCGCCAGGCGCGGCGGGCCCGGGCCTCGACCCGGAAGCGCGCCGGACCCACGCCATAGGCGTCGCGGAACCAGCGGAAGGCGGTCTCGCGCGCCACGCCCTGGTCGCGGGCCCAGGCCTCGACGGACGGAGCGTCGTCGCCGGATAGCGCCTGGGCCAGCCGGTCGGACGGGTCGGAGAGGGCGGGACCGCCTTGGGTCAGGCCCTCCAGCAGGGCGGCGGCGGCCTCCAGCGGGTCGCGTTCGGCCAGCCGGGCCAACAGGTCGGGATCGCGGGCGCGGGCCATGGCGGGACCGGTCAGGTCCGAGGCCAGATGGCCGCAAAGCGGCAGGTTCAGCACCAGGGCCTTGCCCGGACGCCGGTTCCAGTGGCCCGAGAAGCGCCCGTGCAGCAGCACGTCGCCGGCGCGCACCCGCCAGCGGCCCCGCTCGCCGGCCTCCTCGTAGCCGCCGTCCAGCACGACGGCGGCGTAGGCCTCGTCGTGGATGTGGCGGGCGATGGTCTCGCCGGGGACGAGGCGCGAGCGGAGGGCGGTCATGACCGGCAGCTTAGCGGCGAAACCGCGTTCGGCGACTTAAAGCCTCGTCATATTCGGCCCCCGGGACAGACTTTCACGGATGGGCCCGCAGATAGGCGATCAGGTCGGCGCGGTCCTGGGGCGAGGCCGTGCGGGCGCCCATCGAGGTCCCCGGCACGAAGCGCTTGGGATCGGCCAGCCAGGCGTCCAGCGTCTGGTCGTTCCAGGTGAAGGTCCGGGCCGCCAGGGCCTTGCTGTAGCGGAAGTCCGGCACGGCGGCGACGTGGCGGCCATAGACCCCCCGATGGCGCGGCCCGAAGCGGTTGCCGTCCAGACTGTGGCAGAAGCCGCAGCGGCTGCCGTACAGCCGCTCGCCCCGGGCGACGTCGCCGGCCAAGGGGGCGGCGAGGGCGGGCGCGGCGGTCGCCAGAAGCGCCAGGATCAGAAAGGGCGTACGAAGCGCCATGGTCGTCTCCATCGGTGGATGGCGACTCCCATAGACCGAGGGTTCCCGGCTAATAAGTACGCACTATTTTTATACCGTCCGCCCCAGATCGATAGGCGAGGTCGCCATGTCCAAGCAGCTCGCCCCCTGGTGCCCGGTCGCGGCCACGGTCGATGTGATCGGCGGCAAGTGGAAGCCGACCATCCTGTTCCACCTGAAGGACCGGCCGCGCCGCTTCAACGAGCTGCGCCGCCTGATGCCCGATATCACCCAGCGCATGCTGACGCTGCAGTTGCGGTCGCTTGAGGACGACGGGATCGTCTCGCGCACCGTCCACGAGGTGGTGCCGCCGTGGGTGGAATACGCCTTCACCGAGCGCGGCCTGACCCTGGGGCCGCTGCTGGACGCGATGGAGGACTGGGGGCATGCGTACGGAAAACCCCTCTCCCATGGGGAGAGGGAGGGACCCGCCGCGTAGCGGTGGGAGGGTGAGGGGGTAAGGCGTCAGACGGCGTGCCGGCAGGGCGTTCCCGAGAAATCGGCGAGGGTGTAACCCCTCACCCTCCCAAGCTTCGCTTGGGCCCCTCCCTCTCCCTCTGGGAGAGGGTTATCTGACCGACGTCCACGGCCGGCTGAGCAGCACCGCGCAGTTGATCAGCCCGACCAGGGAATAGGTCTGCGGATAGTTGCCCCACAGCTCGCCGTCCGAGAAGCCGATGTCCTCGGACAGCAGGCCGGCGGTGGTGCGGCGGGCCAGCATTTCCTCGAACAGGTCGCGGGCCTCGTCGATGCGCCCGGCCAGGTACAGGGCCTCGACCAGCCAGAAGGTGCAGATGTTGAACGCCGTCTGCGGCGCGCCGAAATCGTCGGGGATGGCGTAGCGCAGCAGGTACGAGCCCTTGCGCAGGCCCGCCTCGATGGCCGCGACCGTGGCGACGTTTCGCGGGTCCCTGGCCTCGATGAAGCGCAGATCGACCAGCTGCAGCAGGCTGGCGTCCAGCTCGTCGCCCTCGAAGGTGGCGGCGAAGCGGCCCAGAGGCTCGTTCCAGGCCCGCTTGTCGATCGTCTGGCGCACCTTGGCCGCGCGGTCGTTCCAGAACGCGGCGCGGTCGTCGAGGCCCAGCTGGGCGGCGGCGTTGCCCAGACGGTCGCACGCCGCCCAGCACATCACCGCCGAATAGGTGTGGACGTTGGCCCGCCCCCGGAACTCCCACAGGCTGGCGTCGGGCTGGTCGTGCAGCTGGAAGGCCCGCTCGCCCACCGGCTCCAGGTTCTGGAAGTCCTCGACCGTGCCGGGCCGCAGCAGGCGCTCGTCGAAGAAGGCCTGGACGGTGGACAGGATGATCTGGCCGTAGACGTCGTGCTGCTGGTGCTCGAAGGCCTGGTTGCCGATCCGCACCGGCCCCATGCCGCGATAGCCGGGCAGGTCGGGGGCGAAGCGTTCGGTCAGCTGCGGCTCGAAGCCCACCCCGAACAACGGCTGGATGTGGCCGCCCGCCGCCCGGTCGACGATGTTGCGCAGATAGCCGAGATAGTTCTCCAGGATGTCGACCGCGCCCAGCCGGTTCAGGGCCTGGACCACGTAATAGGCGTCGCGCAGCCAGCAGTAGCGGTAGTCCCAGTTGCGGCCGCTGTCGGCGTGCTCGGGGATCGAGGTGGTCATGGCCGCCACGATCGCCCCGGTCTCCTCGTGCATGCAGAGCTTCAGGGTGATGGCCGCGCGGATCACGGCGCTCTGGTAGTCCAGCGGCACGGCCAGGCCGCGCACCCAGTCCATCCAGTACTCCTGGGTCTGCTGCAGCATGCGGTTGCAGGTGGCCCCGATGTCGGCGTTGAAGCCCTCGTCGGCGCCCAGGAACATGGCGATCGGCTTCTCCAGCCGGAAGGTGCGCTCCTCCAGCACGTGCGACACCGGCCCGTCGGTGGACAGGCGCAGCGTCATGTCCGAGCACAGGAAGCGGATGTGGTTGGAGCCGTGGGTGGTCTCGGCCAGGCGCGCGCCCCAGCTGGCGGTCGGACGCAGGCGGATGGTGATCCGCGCCACGCTGGTCAGCGGGCGGATCAGGCGGATGAAGGCCGTGGGCCGGAAGCTGCGGCCGTACTGCTGGTAGCGGGGCGAGAAGTCGATGATCTCGACGCTGGCCCCGTCGGCGTCGGTGATCACCGTGCGCAGGATCGGGGTGTTGCGCAGGTATTCCTGCTCGACGGTCCGTGCGCCGTCCACCGCCACCTCCCAGGTCCCCTTGGCGTCCGGGTCGCCCGGCTCCAGCCCGCCCAGCAGCGAGCTGAACACCGGGTCGGAATCGATGCGCGGCGCGCAGGCCCAGACGAAGCGCCCGCAGCGGTCGATCAGGGCGCTGACCGCGCAGTTGCCGATCGGGAAGAGGTCGAGGTTCTGGGGCATGGTTGGGTCCAGCTCATCTTGAATTTCAGTTCGAACCGCGGAGCGGGGCAGGCGTCACCGTCTCATCAGGATCGGGATGGTCGAGTGCTTGCTGGTGTGGGCCGCGACGTGGGCGCCCAGGTGCTCGATCGTGATGTCGGTCGAGGCCGAGCCGATCGCCAGGCCGTCGATCTGCAGGTGGTCGATGCCGATCGGCAGCCGCGGGTCGGTCAGGCAGACCTCGCCCCGCCAGCCGTCGATGGTGATCCCCAGGCACGCCTGCAGCATCATGAAGGCCGAGCCGGCCGCCCAGGCCTGGGGCAGGCAGGCCACCGGATAGGCCACCGGCGGCTCGCCGGGCTGGCGCGGGAAGCCGCAGAACAGCTCGGGCAGCCGCATCTCGTAGTGGGCGGCGGTCTCGAACAGGCCCGAGGTCATCTCGACCACCCCGTCGCGGTGGCCGTAGCGGGCCAGGCCCATGGCGCAGATGGCGGTGTCGTGCGGCCAGACCGAGCCGTTGTGATAGCTCATCGGATTGAAGCGCGGCTCGCCCTGGGCCAGGGTCCGCACGCCGAAGCCGTTGTGGAACGCCGCCGACAGCAGGGTGTCGGCGACCTTCTTGGCCCGGTCGGGCGAGGGCAGGCCGCAGAACAGCAGGTGGCCGGGATTGCTGCCCTTCACGCGACAGGGCTTGCCGTGGCCGTCGATGGCCATGGCGTAGAAGCCCTTGTCCTCCATCCAGAACCGGGTCTCGACCTCCTGGCGCAGGTGCTCGGCCTTGGCCCGCCAGCGCCTGGCGTTGTCGGGGTCGCCGCGCCGCTCGGCGAGGTCGGCCATGCCCTTGAAGGCGGCGAACGCGTAGCCCTGGACCTCGACCACGGCGATGGGGCCGTCGGGGAACTTGCCGTCTTCGTGGAAGACGCTGTCCTCGCTGTCCTTCCAGTTCTGGTTCGACAGGCCGGAGTCCAGGCCGCGGGCGTAGTCGATCAGGCCGTCGCCGTCGCTGTCGCCGAAATGCTCGATCCAGGCGATCGCCGCCAGCAGCGGCTCCCACAGACTGTCGATGAAGTCGAGATCGCCCGTGCGCTCGGCGTAGGCGCAGGCCAGGGCCACGAACAGCGGCGTGGTGTCGACCCCGCCGTAGTAGCGGCCGAACGGCAGCTCGCCCAGGGCGGTCATCTCGCCCTTGCGGGTCTCGTGCATGATCTTGCCGGGGGCGCTGTCGCGGAAGGCGCTGACCTCCTCGGCCTGATGCTCGGCCAGATAGCTCAGCACGCCCCTGGCCAGGCCCGGCTCGATCCACAGCACCTGCCAGGCGGTGATGATGGCGTCGCGGCCGAACGGGGTCGAGAACCAGGGGATGCCGGCGTAGGGGTAGGGGCCGGTGGCGAACTGGGTGGTCAGCAGGGCCAGGTCGGCGCGCGACTTCTCCAGCCAATCGTTGAACAGCCGGCCGGAACTGTGCAGCCGGGCGCCGCGCCGCCGGCGCCGGCGCATGTCGATCCGGGCCCGCGCCGCCGCCGCCCGCCAGCGCTCGCGCGTGGGCGGATGGGCGTGGTCGACCCCCACCTCGACATAGAGGTCGAAGTGGGTCTCGGGCGTCAGCATGAACATGAAGTCCGCGCGCTGCGGGGCCAGGCGGCCGGGCGGCTCGGAGAACGAGATGATGCTGGTGCGCCGCACGCCGTCCAGGCCGTCATAGGCGTAGGAAACGCTGCGGCCGTTCATCTGGGCCGGCAGCACCCGGCCGCGGGCGGGACGCTTGGAGCCGCGCACCTCGAACATGTCGTGGAAGTCGGCGTCGTACTCCAGGCTGACCGGCAGGATCACCATGTCGCGGCTGTAGTTGACGAAGCGCAGGCGCTCGTACAGCCGCTGGTCCCACAGGAACCGCTTGCGCTCGACGTGGATCGCGCCGTGCGGCGCGGCCGCGCCGCCCAGGGCCGGCAGCGGTTCGTTGGTCGAGTGCGAGGTGAAGAACACGTTGTCCTGCGACACCGCCGCGCTCAGCAGGGCGGGCGAGCGGCCGCCCAGCAGCAGGCGCAGCCGCGACAGCAGGCGGGTGTCGTCGTGGAACAGGCCGTCGGCCGCGCCCAGCACGTCGCCGAAGGCGTCGGCCACCAGGAAGGTGTCCTTGTCCTTCAGGGCGAACAGCCGATAGGGAACGCGCGGTTCGCCCGTTTCGCCCTGTTCGACGGCGCCGCCCGGCGTGGGGCCTGGTGTGAGATCGTCCATATCTTTTCGGCCCCTTGCGCTGAGGTCCCTCGAAAGCCCGCCGCGCCGCGCGGTCGCGGCGGGCGGGCCCCAGATTCCTAAAACCTGATCATGTCTCCGACGCGGCGGGCGCGCGGGGCAGGGTCAGGCGCTTTGAGCCAGCGTCAGGCGCGGCGGCGCGGACGCCTCTTCCAGCCGATCATAGAGCTGCAGGTACCGGCGGGCCATCGCGGTCGCCGAGAACCGGATCTCGAACCGGCGGCGAATGTCGAAGCGGTTGAGGCGGTCCAGGCGGCCGAGGGCGGCGACCGCCTCGTCCTCGCCCCGGACGATGAAGCCGGTCAGGCCGTCCTCGATCACCTCGGGCACCGAGCCGCAGTCGTAGGCGATCACCGGCGTGCCGCAGGCCATGGCCTCGATCATCACCAGGCCGAAGGGCTCGGGCCAGGCGATGGGGAACAGCAGGGCGTCGGCGCCGCCCAGGAAGTCGGACTTCTGATGGTCGCCGATCTCGCCGACGAACTCGATCAGCGGATGGTCCATCAGGTGCTCGATCTCGTCGTGGAAATAGGCGCGGTCGGCCGCGTCGATCTTGGCGGCGATCTTCAGCTTCTTGCCCAGGCGCTTGGCGATGGCGATGGCCCGATCCGGCCCCTTCTCAGGCGAAATTCGGCCGAGGAAAGCCAGGTAACCCTCGGATTTCTCGCGGAAATCGTAAATCTCTTCGGCCATGCCGTGCAGCACGGTGCCGGCCCAGTTGGCGAAGGGCAGGGGCTGGCGCTGGTCGTCCGAGATCGAGACTAGGGGGAACTGCGGCCAGCGGCGATAGACCCCCGGCAGGTCCTTCAGGTCCAGGCGCCCGTGCAGGGTGGTCAGGGTCTTGCCCGCCATGTCCTCGAACATCGGGAACTGGATCATGTCGGTGTGGAAGTGGATCACGTCGAACCGGTGGGCCTGGCGGCGGACCTCGGCCAGCATGGCCATGTGGGCGGCCAGGTCGGACTTCAACGGCTCGGGGTCCAGGCGGATGGCCTGGTCGCGCACGACGACCAGCTCGGCCTTGGTGCGGGCGTCGCCGGAGGCGAACAGGGTCACGTCGTGCCCCAGGTCGACCAGGGCGTCGGTGAGGTGGGCCACGACCCGCTCGGTGCCCCCGTAAAAGCGTGGCGGCACAGCTTCGTACAGGGGCGGAACCTGGGCGATCCTCATCGATGAAATCCTGACGCTGGAAGGGCGCGGCGATGCGCCCCGACGTCGGATCAAACCGTCGGTGTGGCGTTAAGGTTCCGCATGGAAAATAAAGAACCATAAGCGGTCTGAACCGTTCGCCTTAGACGATACGGGCGTTGACGCGCCGGGGTCGTGACGGCCATCTGAGGGTGCGCGGACTGGCCGCGTGCGAGCGTGCGACGAGACCTTTCGACGGTGATCAAGTCCTGGACCAAACGTGACGCACTGCTTGGCGGCGCGCTTTCTTTTCTGACCCTGTCGTCGGCCGCCGCGCAGATCCAGAACCCGCCCGTGGTGAAGGCTCCGCAGCGGGCGCCGCAGCAGCCGGTTCCCGCGCCGACCCCGCCCACCAGCGTCGCCCTGCGGCCCGACCAGATCGACCTGCTGGTCCGCACCCTGGGCCAGGCCTACACCCACGGCTTCGAGCCCGCCGCCTTCGCGCCCGATCCGCTGCTGCCGCTCCTGAGCGCCCGCGACGCCCTGACCCGCCAGGGCGCCCAGGCCCAGCTGATCGACCTGACGCTGCGCTACGCCCGGGCCGTGCGCACCGGCCGTCTGGCGCCGGACGCCTTCCCCGAGGACTGGGGCCTGCGCCCCATGCCCTACGATCCGGGTCCCGACTTCGTGCTGGCCGTCCAGCAGGATCGCCTGGGCCCGTGGCTGGACAGCCTGCCGCCGCCCTATACCGGCTACCAGACCCTGCGGAAGGGCCTGGCGACCTATCGCGACATCGCCGCCAAGGGCGGCTGGAAGCCGATCGCGGCGGGCGAGCCGCTGAAGCTGGGCGCCAAGGACGATCCGCGCATCGTCGCCCTGGAGGCCCGTCTGGCGGTCGAGGACGCGACGGTGGCCGTCGACAAGGCCCCGGTGTTCGACGAGGCCCTGCAGCAGGCCCTGATGCGCGCCCAGAAGCGCTTCGGCCTCAATCCCGACGGCGCCGTCGGCCCGGCCACCCTGGCGGCCCTGAACGTCCCCGTCGAGCGCCGGATCGACCAGATCCTGGCCAATATGGAGCGCTGGCGCTGGCTGCCCCAGCAACTGCCGTCCGACCGCATCCAGGTCAACATCGCCGCGGCGGTGATGAGCGTCTTCCACGACGACGCCCCGAACCTGACCATGCGGGCGGTGACGGGCCGTCCCGGCGACGAGACGCCCATGCTGCAGTCGACGATCCACTCGATCGTGCTCAATCCGCCGTGGAACGTGCCGTCCTCGATCGCCGCCAAGGAGCTGTGGCCCAAGGAGCGGGCCAATCCCGGCTACCTGGCCCGCAACGACTTCATCGTCATCTCGACGGGCGAGGGGACCTCGCGCCTGCAGCAGAAGGCCGGCCCCAAGGCGGCCCTGGGCCTGGTGAAGTTCGACTTCGACAATCCCTACGGCGTCTATCTGCACGACACGCCCAGCCGCTCGAAGTTCGCCAGCTTCAGCCGCCTGGCCAGCCACGGCTGCGTGCGCCTGGAAAAACCGATCCCGCTGGCCAAGCAGCTGCTGGCCACCAATCCGGACTGGCAGCCCGACGTGGTCGACGCGACCATCGCCTCGGGCAAGACGGTGCGCGCCCAGCTGGGTCAACCCATAGCGGTCTTCCTGCTGTACTGGACCGCCTACATGACCCCGGACGGGCAGATGAACTTCCGCGACGACCCGTACGGATGGGACACCGTGCTGGTGCAGCGTATTGCCGCATCACGCCCCGGCTCAGCTTGACCCCCGGGCTCTCCTGAGGCCTCTTCCCCGGCGTTGGGCTTTTCAATTTGGAAAGACTCAGTCGGCTTTAGTGCTCGCGTGAGGGTCGCCAAGTGCGGCGGCCCGGCCTTCCGGCGCTCGCGAGGTCAGTCCGGGGAAGCGTACCATGATCGAACGACGCAAGCTGTTGGGGCTCGGCCTCGGCGTGCTCGGGGCGAGCGCGGTGGGGCCGATGGCGGCCTTCGCCCAGTCGAAACTGGGGTTCTCCGATCCGATCGCCGACCTGCTGCAGCGCCAGTCCGATCTGCCCGAGGGCATGGCCGACGACGCGCTTCCCGCCGCCGCTCCCGCGGCCGCCCCGATCGCCCAGCCGGTTTCCCGCGCCGCCGGCCACCAGCCCCGCTGGCTGAAGCTGCACAACATCCACACCCAGGAAAAGATCGAGGCGGTCTATTTCGAGAAGGGCGAGTACGTGCCCGACGCCGTCCAGGCCCTCGACAAGGTGCTGCGCGACTACCGCACCGGCGACGTCTATTCGATGCACCCCGAGCTGTTCGACACCCTGTCGGACCTGCACCAGAAGACCGGTTCCAAGTCGCACTTCCAGGTGATCTCCGGCTACCGCTCGCCCAGGACCAACGCCATGTTGCATGAACGCAGCGGTCAGGTCGCCAAGCGCAGCTTGCACATGGACGGCAAGGCCATGGATGTCTATCTGGAGGACGTCGCTCTGGATCGTCTGCGGGCCGCCGCCCTGGATCTCGGACGCGGCGGCGTGGGTTATTACCCCGTCAGCAATTTCGTCCACGTCGACGTCGGACCCGTCCGGCGTTGGGTCGGCTCCTAAGAGGGCCGCACACCAGAGGAAAGCCCGGATGGCCAAGGCCGAACGTCACAGCAACCCGTTCGGATGGATTCTCCTGGGAGCCCTGGTCGGCGCCATCGCCACGGCCGGCGTGCTGCTGATGGCCTCCTCGATGAACTTCAATCGCGGCTACGAAGAAGGCCCGACCGAAATCCGCACGGCCGCCGACGACGCCGCCGCCGCTGCGGCCGCGGCCCGTCCGACCCCGGTGGCCACCGCCCCCAAGCCCGAACAGCCGGCCCCCGCCGCCGTCGCCCCGGCGCCCGCCGAGCAGCCGACGGTCGACGCCCAGATGGCTGACGACGCCGCCGCGGCGGGCATGACCTCGCGGGCGGGCAGCGAGCAGCCGACGAACTAGGCCGCGTCGCTCTCGGGCTTCTTCAGGTTCGTCAGGAAGGCCCGCGCGGCCGTGCGGTGCATCACCGCCAGGGCGTCTTCCAGCGCGTCGATGCGCTCGGCCTGCTTCAGGACCAGCCGCTCCAGGTCCTGCAGGCGTTCCTCGATCGGATCTCGCATGATGTCCTCCGCGTTCCCGGAGGCCATCGAGCGCCCGGCGCGCGGACAGGTCAAGACGGTGCATTTGCACGCGAAAAGAAAAAGGCCCCGGATCGCTCCGGGGCCTTTCCCTTGTGGGAACCGAAAGCCCTAGGACTTCGGCGCGGCCATCGGCGGCAGCTTGCCGGCGGCGGCCTTCATGGCCTCGTGCTGAGCCGGGGGCAGGGGGATCAGGCCGCGGCCCTGCAGGTAGCCGCCACGGCCGGTCGCCGCGTCGGACACGAACTCGGCGATGAACTCCTTCAGGCCCGGGGTCACCCCGACCTGGTCCTTCTTGACGTAGATGTAGAGCGAGCGCGACAGCGGGTACTGGCCGCTGGCGATCGTCTGGGCCGAGGGCTTCACGCCGTTGACAGCCGCGCCCTTGATCTTGTTGCCGTTCTCTTCGAGGAAGCTGTAGCCGAACACGCCCAGCGCGCCCGGGGTCTTCTCGATGGTGCCGACGATGGCGTTATCGTTCTCGCCGGCGTCGACCCAGCCGCCGTCCGTGCGCAGCGGATCGACCTTGGCCTTGAAGGCCTTCTCGTCGCTTTCGGCCAGCGACTTGGCGGTCGGGAACTTCTTGGCGCCGCCCTCGATGGCCAGCTCGACGAAGGCGTCGCGGGTGCCCGAGGTGGGCGGCGGGCCGTAGACCAGGATGCGGTTGGCCGGCAGGCCGGCGCCGACGTCCTTCCAGGTCTTGTACGGGTTGGCCACGAACTGGCCGCCGCGCAGGACGTTCTGGCCCAGGCCCAGGAACAGATGCTCGACCTTGAAGCTGTAGTCGGGCGAGGACTTGTCCATGGCCACGACGATGCCGTCGAAGCCGATCTTCAGCTCGACGATGTTGTTGACGCCCTTGGCCTTGCAGGCCTCGAACTCGGACTTCTTCATCGGCCGTGAGGCGTTGGCGATGTCGGGGAACTTCTCGCCCATGCCGCCGCAGAACATCTTGATGCCGCCGCCGGTGCCCAGGCTCTCGATCTTGGGCGACTTCTTGCCGGTCTTCTTGGCGAAGTTCTCGGCGGTGCGGGTGGAGAACGGGAACACGGTCGACGAACCGGCGGCCCAGACATAGTCGCGGGCGGCGTGGGCGCTGGAGGCGCCGGCCAGCAGGCCGAGCGCGGCGGTGGCTCCGAGCAGGGTCTTCATGGGGGACATTCCTACTTTCGAGGGGGCGAGAAGAAGGGGAACGCACGAAGCGTACGTCCCATGCCGCCGTCATTTGTCACAGTTTGGCGACAGTTTTGCGACAGCGTCCGTTCACGGACGATCCCGCCGTCCGGCCGCCCGCCATTTGGCGCCGCCCAGCGGGCGCGACGGTGCGATTGACCACCTAGGGTCGAGGTTCTACGCTTCCGGTAGCGTTCCGAGGAAGGGCGTCCGCATGAAGTCGATCCTTGTCTGCATGGCCGCCCTGTCTTTCGCGGCTCCGGCGCTCGCCGGCGAGTGGCCCAAGCAGGACTGGAGCCTGCTCAAGGTCACGCCCATGCCGCAGCAAACGCCGTCGGCCGCCCAAAGGGATGGCGGCGCCTCTCCGCCGCAGGTCCTGGCGACCGGCCCCGTGAGCGGCCGCCTCGGCGGCCCAGCGCCCGGCAGCCGGCAGAACATCGCCCTTGATCTGAACTCGATCGATCGCACCGGCGACAATGTCGAGCTCCGCTATTTCGTTTGGCCCGACGGGCGTTCGGAGATCACCGAGGTCTCGTCGCGGATCGACTGCTCGCGGACCGGCGAGCAGGTCGTGTCCTGGCGTCGATACGATCGGGACTTTGTCTCTGTCGGGGCGGGCGAGGAAGGCGTGAGGCGGACGGACGCGACCGCCAGGGCGGTCGCCAGCTACGCCTGCCATCCCGGCCGGGGCAAGAACGTCAGCGGGAAGTCCCTGCCGGAAGTGGTCCGCGGCGGATAGCGCGCCTCGGAGGCCTACAGCAGGTCCAGCACCCGTTCCTTGGGCCGGCACAGGACCACGCCCTTGGGCGTGACCACGACCGGACGCTCGACCAGGATCGGTTCGGCGACCATGGCGTCCAGGATCTGGTCGTCGGTGACGCCCGGCGCGGTCAGGCCCAGGGCCTCGGCCGGCGTGCCGCGCACCCGCAGCCATTCGTGCGGCCGCACGCCCGCCTGGGCCATCAGCTCGGCCAACTGCTGGCGGGTCCAGGGGCGCTTCAGATACGGGATGATCGACGGCTCGTGGCCGGCGTCGCGGATCATCTGCAGCACGTTGCGCGAGGTCCCGCAGTTGGGATTGTGGAAGATCGTGATCGGAAAATCGCTCATGGCCCCGGTGAACCAGCCGCTGCGCGCGCTGTAAAGGCCGGACGCGTCAGACGGTCGCGGCGCGCCCTCAGGTCAAGTCAACCAAGCGGCAACCCTGCCCGGCGATCCTGCGCGCCAGTACGCGTAGAGGACCTCCCGCCCATGACCGCCTTCGCCGCCCTGCGCAGCATGGCCTTCGCCTGCCTGATCACCTGCGCCGCCATGACCGCCGCCTGGAGCAGCCTGCGCCACGCCGTCTGGCTGAGCGACCAGGATCGCGGCGACGTGGTCTGGATCAGGACGGCGAACCGTTAGGCCGCCCGAGGCGACGGGCCCCCGCTACTTCACCACGCCGAACCGGAACTCGGTCGTCTGCTTGAACGTCTGGCCCGGCCGCAGGACGGTCGAGGGGAAGTTCGGGTGGTTGGGGCTGTCGGCGAAGTGCTGGGTCTCGATCGCCAGGCCCGCGCCCTTTTCGAGGCCGGTCCCGTCGGGACGCTTCAGCGCGCCGTTGAAGCTGTTGGCGGTGAACAGCTGGACGCCCGGCTGGGTGGTGGCCGCCTCCAGGGTGCGGCCGCTGGCGGCGTCGACCACCCGCACGGCCGGGACCAGCCGGCCGCGCCCCCCGCCGTCGACGACGAAGTTGTGGTCGAAGCCGTTGGCGAACTTGATCTGGGGATCGTCGGCCGTGACCCGGTCGCCCAGTCGCGTGGGCTTGCGCAGGTCCAGGGCCGTGCCGGCCACGGGGGCGATCTCGCCGGTCGGCAGCTTGCGGGCGTTGATCGGGGTGAAGGTCTGGGCCAGCACCTGGACGGTCTGGTCGTAGACGGCCCCGCCGCCCGCCAGGTTGAAATAGGCGTGGTGGCTGAGGTTGATCACCGTCGGCTTGTCGGTGACGGCGCGGTAGTCGATGCGCAGGGCGTTCTTGCGGGTCACCGTATAGGTCACGGTCGCCTTCAGGGTTCCCGGATAGCCGCCTTCGCCGTCGGCGGCGGTGTAGGCCAAGGTGACGCCGGCCTCGCCGTGGCGCTGGAACGTCGTCCCCGTCCACAGCCGCGTCGAGAAGCCGGTGGGGCCGCCGTGCGAGGAGACGCCCTCGGCGCTGCTGGGCAGGTCGTGGCGCACGCCGTCGATCGTGAATCCGCCGTTCGAGATGCGGTTGGCGTAGCGGCCCAGCAGCGAGCTGAAATTGGCCCGGGTCTCGTAGGCCTTCAGGTCGGCCAGCTCCAGGACGACATTCTGCACGCGGCCCTGGCGGTCGGGGACGTTCACCTGGGTGATGACGCCGCCGTAGGACAGCACCTTCACGCTCATGCCGTGGTCGTTCTTCAGGGTGAACACCTCGACCGGCGCGCCGGCGGCGGTGACGCCGTACGGGGCGCGGGTCGCTTCGGCGGCCAGGGCCGGGCCGGCGGCCAGCAGCAGGGCGGCGGTTGCGAGGGTCAGGGTCCTGTACGCGGCGACAGCCATGGTTTCCTTCCCGGGATGCTCGTATCGAGCTGTTATGGAAACCGGTGTCAGCCAAACGGCGGGCGAGATCAAGAGGCCGCTTCCGACGGATCGGAAACGGCCTCCCGATTTCGGTTCAAGTCTTCGTCAGGCTAGAACTGCCAGTCGAAGCCCAGGCGCACCGAGCGGGGCGTCTGGTAGGCCCGGACCTGGCCGTAGGTCAGGCTGGAGAGCCCGCCGGCCGTCTCGCCGAACTCGTCGTAGTCGGTGCCGCCCTGCAGGTTGAACAGGTTGAAGATGTCGGCCCGCAGCACGAGGTTGCTGTCGGTCTTGCTGCCCACCATCGGCACGACCGGCACGAAGCGGGCCGGCACGGTGTAGCGCAGCGAGACGTCGAACCGGGTGATCCAGTCGCTGTCGAACGAGGTCCCGCGGTTGACGATCTTGCCGCCGCAGAAGCGGGCGTTGGCCCCGTCGCCGTTGGCCTCCTGCCAGTCGGGCGCCGCGTTGGGCGGCGCCAGGCCGATGCAGCCGTACTTGCGTGGCGACAGGACCGAGAGATTGCCGCCCAGCAGCAGGTCCTCGAGCACGGCGTAGGAGCCGAACAGCTTGATCTGGTGCCCGCGGTGGTTGGGCAGCAGGCCGTAGGTGCCGGGGACATAGGCCAGGCGGTCGAAGTCGACGGTGATGCCGGCGTCGGTCTGGCCGTTGTCCGAGCGGGCCACCCCTTCGAAATTGCCCTTCGATTCCGACAGCACGTACGAGCCGCGCAGGCCCCACTTGCCGTCGAACTCGCGGTCGAAGTTCAGCTCCAGCCCCAGATACTCGCGCTTGGCCTTGGGGAAGGCCATCTGCTGGGCGCTGATGGTGATCGTCTTGGCTGTGGTCTCGCCGGGCAGGGGATTGGACAGCTTGACCACCACGTCGCTGCCCGGATTGATGATCAGGAACTGGTGCGAGCCGTTCCAGACGTCGGTGCACCCGGTCTTGGCGGCGTTGGTCTGGGCGTAGCCGTTGGCCGAGCACCAGACCCGGATCGCCTGGTCCATCACCGTGTCCTCGCTGACCCGGCCCAGGTTGCGGTAGGTCAGGTTCACGCCGACCTTCCACAGGGCGTCGATCCGGTGCTCGTAGCCGATGATGTACTCGTCTTGGTAGGTGGACTTCAGGTTCAGGGCCGAGACGGTGTCGGGCGCCGGCGCCAGGCCGTTGTTGCGGATCACGCAGGCCTGGGTGTTGACCGGCGCGATGCTCTTCACCGTGGCCACGCAGGGCACCAGGCTGCCGCCCGTGGCCTGGACGCCCACCCCGCCGATCGGCTTGCCGGTCAGCGGATTGAGCGTGAAGGTCGAGCCCGGCCCGCCGACCGGGAAGAAGAACTCCGAGGCGTCGATGGCGGGCGAGGCGGCGCGGAACGCCGTGTTCGAGGCCACCGGCAGGTAGGTGCGCCCATACGAGCCGTACAGCTTGTCGGTGCGGTTCCCGAACAGGTCGTAGGCGAAGCCCAGGCGCAGGGCGATCTCGTCGTCGAACTGCGAGAACGCCTGGCCCAGCGGGTTCATCACCTTGAACTGGTCCTTGCGGACGCCGAGGTTCAGGGTCAGGTCGCCGGTCACGTCCCAGGCGTCCTGGATGTAGTAGGCCCTGTTGCGGCCGGAGTAGCCGCCGCCCGTCTCGAAGCGGCGCATCTCGACATATTCCTGGTTCGGCCCGATCGCGCCGCCCTGGGCCCCGCTGGCCCCGGCCTTGCGGTAGATCCAGTTGCGCTCGCCGTTGCGGACGGTGAACTGGGTCAGCAGGGTCTTCTCCTCGTCGAAGCCGCCGCGGATGTGGTGGTCGCCGAAGAACTTGAAATAGAGATCGGCGTCGGCCCGGTAGAACTCGCGGTTGGCCAGAGACGGCACGGTCGACGAACTGGCGGTCTGGCGGCTGACGGTGGTTGCCGTGCCCGAGCGGTTGTCCTGGATCAGGGGCTCGGTCAGCAGGTTGCTGATCGACTTGTTGTCGACCTCGCTGCGGCCGTAGGCGGCCGACAGGGTCAGCCAGTCGGTGAAGGTGCCGGTGTAGCGGGCCACGTAGTTCTCGCCGCCCTGGTACAGGCTGTCGGCGCTGGAGCGGTCGGGCAGGACCTGGTCGTTGGCCAGCAGGTACTGGTAGGTGTCGCGCTTGCGCTTCCGGCTGGTGTCGAAATAGGTGAACTCCAGGTGCTGGCGGCTGGTGACGTAGGCGTCCAGCTTGAAGGCGTAGAACGGATCGGCCGTGCGGTCCTTGGTGACGCTGGCGCGGGTGACGCCGGGCGCGGGGTTGGGGTTGTTGGTCCCGTTCTCCACCTTCAGGTCCTGGAAGGTGGCCAGGCCGTAGAAGAACAGACGGTCGCGGATGATCGGGCCGCCGGCCTCGACCGTCAGGCTGTTGTCGGTGCGGTGGGCCAGCGAGTTCCGCGAGATGGTGGTGTTGGGCATCTGCTCGCGCCACTTGTCGGGCTCGTAGCTGCCGTGCAGGGCGAAGGTGAAGTCGTTGGAGCCCGACTTGGTCACGGCGTTGACCATCGCGCCGGTGCCGCGGCCGAACTCGGCGGGATAGCCGCCGGTCTTGACCTCGACCGACTTGTAGAACTCGAACGGCACCACGGCCGCGCCGATGCCGTTGACGAAGTTGGTGATGTTCAGGCCGTTGATATAGAAGACGTTCTCGCCGACCGAGGCGCCGCCCACCGCCGGCTGGGACTGGCCCTGGACGACGAAGTTGGTGGCGGAGTCGGCGGGGATGGCCGACGGGGCCAGCAGCACCAGCGAGGTGACGTTGCGGGCGATGGGCACCTGCTTGGTCAGGGTCTCGACATCGACCACCAGGCCGGTCGTGGTGCCCGCGAAGTCCAGCTGCGGATTGGCCGTGCCGGTGACCACCACCTCGGAGACGCTCGCGCCTTCCTCGTTGATCGTGAAGCCGAAATTGGCCGTCGAGCCGACGGTGACGCGGACGTTGGAGTCGTTGACCGGCTGGTAGCCGGCCTTGCTGATCGACACCGCATAGGCGCCCGACGGGATCAGGGCGATGCGGAACCGGCCGTCGGCGTCGGTGACCAGGTCGCGTTCGAAGCCCTGGGCCAGCGACTTGACCTTGATCGCGGCGCCGGCCACGGGCGTCCCGGAAGCGTCGGTGACCGTGCCGGCCAGGGCGCCCGAGCTGTAGTCCTGGGCCTGGGCCTGGTGCGGCGCCAGGCCGGTTAGGATCGCCAGCCCCAAGGGGGCGGCCGAGGCCAGGCCGGCCGCCATGGTCGTGGCCAGCAGCCGTCCGCGCCGGGTGGCGGATCGTCGATGTTGCGAACTCGAATGGGTGGACATGTAACCCCCTGTGTGTGAGCGCGAAGAGATTTCGCGTTATCTCAGACAGCGAATTACGGTCGTCGGGGTCAATAGATCGCGGGTTGATTATTAAAATACTGAAATGTTGTCGCGATACTGACACGGTTGAATTTGTGTACAGGGCCGTAAGTGTATTTATCTTATTCTGTATTTGATGCGTGAATATTGTTCACGCGCGAAAGCCCGCGCCGGCGTCGCCGGCGCGGATGTTCTTTCGGCGGAGGTCCTGGTTCAGGCCGCGGGGACTTGGACGGTGGTCGGGATCGACGGGCCGCGCCAGGCCGCGCGGGCCGCGAACAGGGCGATGGGCAGGCCCACCCCGAACATGTGGATGGCCAGGCCGCCGATCAGCACGTCCAGGTGCGGCGGGGGGCGGGGGCCGAACCGCAGCAGCAGGACCACGTAATTCATCACGACGTAGCAGCCGATCCCGTACAGCGGTCCCCACAGCCAGGGGCGGCGGTTGAGGGCGGGCAGGGCGCGGCTGGCCGCGACATAGACCAGGGCCATGACCAGGGCGATGCCGACGTGCAGGGCGCCGCCCAGGGCCGCGGCGGCCGCGCCGCCCGCGTAGGCGGCCTTGCCCAGCACGCCGCTGGCGATCGAGTGCAGGATCTTCTCGGGGCCGGTCCCGCGGGTCAGGCCGAAGAAGGTGAAGGCGTAGGTGATGTCCAGCAATGCGGCCGTCACGCCGCCGGCCACGACGGCCAGGCCGGGGCTGATCTCGCGCGCGGAACGGGACGGGGAAGGGGACAGGGCCATGGTCGATCTCAGTTGGGGCGCGTGGCGCGATGAAGGGCGGCGTCGGGCGTCGCGCGGACGTCGGCGGGCGCCGGGTCCGGCGCGGCGGCGATCGGGGTCTGGGCGGCGATCAGCTGCTCGATGCGGGCGGCCAGGGCCTGGCCGCGCGGCGACAGCCACAGCCGGCGCTCGCGCGGGTCCTCGACGCCGACCACGCAGTCCAGCAGGTCCAGCGACGGCGGCAGCGGCCGGTCGATCCGGGGCCCGGCCAGGGCGCGGGCAACGCGGGAGGCCCCGGCGTCGGTCAGGCCGCAGGCCAGGCCCAGTTCGGTGACGTTGATGCCGGGGTTCTCGGCGACATAGAGGAAGGCCCGCACGCTGGTCAGGCTGATGGCGGGATGGATTCGCCGGAAGGTCTCCAGCGCCGCCAGCACGGCGTCGCGGCGGCGGATGCGGACGACCTCAGCCGTCATGATAGACCGCCAGGAGGCTGGGACGGGTCCTGTAGCGGCGCGGCGCGGCGGTCTCGCCGGCCTTGACCTCGCCGTTCAGCCGGGGCCGCAGGTGGTGGAAGGTGAAGGCGGCCGTGGCGTATTCGGCGCGGACGACCTCCAGCAGGGCTTGCGCCCGCCGCTGGTGCTCGGCCGCCTCGACATAGTCCAGCGCGGAGACCTCGATGGTGATCTGCGCCCGCAGGGTCAGCATCGGGATGTCCTTGGAGCGCGCGGTCATCTGAGCCCTCTCCGTAAGCATCGACTCTTGCCCGTCGATCTTGCCAGCCGAGGCCGCGGTGTCAGGCGTCGGGAGACCAACGGTCGGCGTCCTGCTGCCAGCGGCGGGATCGTCTGCCAACGGCGCCGCTCCGTCTGCGAACGGCGCTTTGCGCGGGGCCGCCCAGCGGCGACAATGGCCCATGACGTCGACGCCGGCCGCGCAGCAGCAGTCCCGGACCATCCTGATCGCCACGGCGGGGGTCTGGCTGCTGGCCTACGCCGCCCTGACCCTCAGCTGGGTCACGGCCAAGGCCCCGCACTTCTGGGACGGCTCGGTCCGGCGCGCGATCATCTGCGTGTTCGGCGCCTTGATGTGCCTGGCCATGCGGCCGCTGCTGCTGCGCTCGACTCCCTGGCCGTTCAGCCTGCGCCTGGCGCTGATCGCCGGCCTGTCGCTGATCGGCGCGCTGGTCTTCGGCGTGGTCGATTACGTGATCTATTGCGAGATCCTGCCGCGCTGGCCGGACTCGACCTTCTGGGGCGTGATGCTGATCGGCCGGACGGTGTTCTGGTTCTTCGCGGCCTGGGCGGCGATCTTCACGGCCGTCCATGCCGACCTGGCCGCGCGCGAGGCGCGGTTCAAGCTGGAGGCGGCGCGGGTGCTGGCCACCGAGACCCAGAACCGCATGCTGCGCTACCAGATCAGCCCGCACTTCCTATTCAACACCCTCAACGCCCTGGCGACCCTGGTGATGGAGCGCCAGAACGACCGGGCCGAGCAGATGATCCTGGGCCTGTCGGGCTTCCTGCGCCGTTCGCTGGAGCGCGACGTGCGCGAGATGGTCACCCTGGCCGAGGAACTGGACGGCGAGCGGCAGTACGTAGCCATCGAGCAGATCCGGTTCGGCGACCGGCTGCGCTATGTGGAGCGCGCGCCCAGGGCCCTGACCGACGCCCTGGTCCCGAACCTGATCCTGCAGCCGATCATCGAGAACGCGGTCAAGCACGGCTTGGCCCGCAGCAGCGAGCCGCTGGTCATCGAGGTCGTGGTGGCTGCCGAGCGCGACGCCATGATGTCGGTCACCGTCACCGACGACGGCGTCGGCGGGGTCGGGGCGCCGCCCGGGCTGGGCGTGGGGCTGGAGAACGTCCGCCGCCGCCTCGAAACCCGCTACGGCGAGCGCGCCCGCCTGACCTGCGGCGCGCGCGAGCCCCGGGGCTTCCAGGTGCGCCTGGACCTGCCGGTGGAGCGCGCATGAGGAAGCGGGGATGAGCGACGAGGCCCTGACCGTCCTGCTGGCCGACGACGAGCCGCTGGCGCTGCGCCGCCTGCGCCGCCTGACGGGCGAGGTCGAGGGCGTGCGGATCGTGGCGACGGCCAGCGACGGCGACCAGGCCCTGGCCCTGGCGCGCGAGACCGCCGCCCAGGTGGTGATCATCGACATCAAGATGCCGGGCCGCGACGGGGTCAGCGTGGCCCGCGCCCTGGCCGGACCAGAAGGCCCGGTGGTGATCTTCGCCACCGCCTTCGACCGTTACGCCATCCAGGCCTTCGATCTGGCGGCCGTGGACTACCTGCTCAAGCCCTTCGACGGGGCGCGGGTGGCCGAGGCCCTGGCCCGGGCCCGGGCGCAGATCCGGGCGCGCGAGGCCGAGCAGCGGATCGGCGAGCTGCGGGCCATCGTCCAGGACCTGAGAGAAGGCGGGCGCGCCGCCGACAGCCGCTTCGAGACCGAGCTGTGGATCGACGGCCGGGGCGGGGCCCAGCGGGTGCTGGTGCGCGACCTCGACTGGATCGAGGCCGAGCGCGACTATGTCCGCCTGCACGTGGGCGCGCGAAGCTATCTGGTCCGGGACTCGATCCGCAACCTAGTCGAGCGGCTGGACCCCGAGGCCTTCGTGCGCATCCATCGGTCGGCGGTGGTCCAGCGCGATCGGGTGGCCCAGCTGGCGCCGCGTCCCGGCGGCGGGCTGACGGCGGTGCTGTCGACCGGCGCCCGGCCGGCGGTGGGCCGCAGCCACGCCGCGGCGGTGCGGCGGCTGTTCCGGCGCTCGTCGGGCCGGACGCGGACGTCCGAGCCTTCGTAAGAGGGCCGCTGCAGGTCTGGATATCTTGGAGAGGAGCGCGGGGCGGAGCCGCCGCGTCGGACGCCAGGGGCTGTCCGGAAGAGCCGCGTCGTTCGACCGGGTGGGGCGAGCCGACGGGCGGGCGCTTCAGCCGTGTCGCTTGAAGGCCGGGATGAGCGGCCGGCGGTGAGGCCGGCCGCTCGCCGAGGGATTAGCCGTTGACGGCGTCCTTCAGTTGCTTGGCCGGCGTGAAGGCGACCTTCTTGCTGGCGGCGATTTCGATCGCGGCGCCGGTCGAGGGGTTGCGGCCGGTGCGGGCCGGCTTGGCCTGGACCTTGAACTTGCCGAAGCCCGGGATCGAGACTTCTTCGCCCTTCACGGCGGCGGTCGTCAGCGACTTGAAGACGCCGTCGATGATGGCCTTGGCTTGAGCCTTGGTCAGCTTGTCGTCGGCGGCCACGGCGGCGTCGACCAGATCCGAAACGTTCATAAATCAGCTCATCTGCTGGGAATCAAAAGAGACCCAACCCTGCCGGGCCAAACGCGCTTTGTCACCTCATGTTGAGAACAAGGGTTAACGCGCCGATCCGACGAAGGCGGGCAGGCGTCAGCTTGCGGAGAATCCCCGCCATATCAACCCCTTAAAGGAGCTCGGCGGCGCTGATCGCTGTGGAAATCTCGGCGCCGGCGGCAGGGCGGGCCGATTGTGCGGGTGCGAAGGCGACAGGCGAATCCGCGAGAATCGCCGAGGGAACCGCTCGGCTAGGGTTCGACGGTGCGGATCGCGGCGGGGCCGGCGGGCAGGGCCAGGGTCGCCTCGTGACGCAGTTTCCGGCCGTCGAAGGCGAAGGATTCGACCGTCTGGCCGACCATGCACTGGACCAGAAGACGCCGGGAATCGCGCGACCAGGCCACGCCCTGGCCCCAGGCGCCGACCGGGGCCTGGGCCACCTTGACCAGCCGTCGGCCGTCGATCCGCCAGACCTGGACCAGCCCCTGGAGGTGATAGCCGGGCGCCTTGGTCGAGAGGTTGGAGCCCTCGTTGACGTTGACGGCCACGTAACGGCCGTCGGGCGACATCTTCAGCCCCTCGGGCGTCAGGCCCACCGACACGGTGTCGACGACGACGGGGACGGGCGGGGCCAGGTCGATCAGGCTGATGGTGTCGACGTCGCGGCCGCCGCCGCCGATGTTGCCCGACACCGCGAAGCGGCGCGGCCCGTCGGTGTCGATCTGGTAGGGCCGCAGCCCGGCCGCCAGGCTCACGGAAGTCAGGGTCACCTTCGCGCCGTCGACGGCCAGCTGGACGATCCTGTGGTCGTGGTCGCGCGAGACCAGCGCCCGGCGGTCGCCGTCGAAGAAGATCGGCATGGCCGGCGAGGAGTCCGGGTCGCCCACCTTGACCTTGCCGGCCGGCGCGGCGACGCCGTCCGCCAGGGTGAAGACGCTGACCGTGCCCTCGGCGCGGTTGGCGACCAGGGCCAGGGTCCCGGCGCGGTTGATCGACACCCCCGAGGCCCCGGCCCCGGCGTGCAGGGTGGCGGTGACCTTCAGGGTCTTCAGGTCGATGACGCTGACCACGTCGTCGGGAACGATCCGGGTCGGGTCGGCCGGGTCGATCCTGCGGGCCGATGTGACCAGGGCGAACGACCCGTCCGGGGCCACCGCGACGCTGGACGGCGGGCCGATGACGCTGGTCGGCGCGGCCACCTCGCCGACGATCCGGGGCGGCGAGGCCGACAGGTCGATCAGCGACACCGAGTCCGGGCGCGGATGGGCCGGGACCACCTGGGCGCCGTCGTCCAGCACCTGCTTGCCGTCGTTGGCCGAGACCGCGATCTGGGCGTGGCCCGTCCCGGCCAGGGTCTGGGCCAGGGTCAGGGCCAGGACGGCGGCGAGGAGCGGGCGGACGGGCATGCGGAAGATCCTGACGGTTCGGCGCGCGGCGCGCCAGTTGCGGCGAACGGCAAAGCGCGCGAACGCCGGGAGGGACGTTCGCGCGCCTCTGCTGTCGATGCGCGCGGCGGGGACAAATCCACCGCGCCATCGCTTCATCCGGGACTAGTAGGTGTAGCGAACGCCCAGAATGAACTCGCGACCCGTGTGGTGGTAGAACGAGCTCCGGTCGGCGACGGAGTCGTTGAACTGGTCCTGGTACTCGTCGGTCAGGTTCACCCCTTCGAAGGTGAGCTTGAAGTGGTCGTTGATCGTGTACTGCAGCGAGGCGTCGACGTTCAGCGTCTCGTTGGTGCCGTCGGCGTTGGTGCCGGCTTCCGAACCCGGGACGCGGGTCAGGTAGCTGTCGCGATAGGCCACAGAGGCCCGGGCGCTCCACTTGCTGTCCTCGTAGTAGATCGTGGCGTTGTACGAGCTGGGCGACAGGCCCGTCAGGTTGGCCGTGGCCACCACCGCGCCGGCGCCGTTCAGGTAGTTGATCGACGATTTGACGTGCGTGTAGTTCAGCAGCACGCCGGTGTGGCTGAGGAAGCCCGGCAGGAAGGTCAGCGGCTGCTGGTAGTTGATCTCGTAGCCGGTCAGGTCGCCGCCGGGGGTGTTGCTGGGGGCGGTGAACTGCCACTGGGCGTCCACGCTGCAGCCGTTGGTCGTGCCGCAGGCGGCGATGGCCACGCTGTCGGGCAGGCCGAACGGGTTGCCGGTGAAGGTCGAGTTGGTCTGCAGCGTCTGGACGAAGCTGCCGATCTCCTTCTTGAACAGCGCCAGCGACAGCAGGCCCGACTGCTGGAAGTACCATTCGAACGACAGGTCGTAGGCCTTGGCTCGGAACGGGTCGAGGTTGGGGTTGCCGGCGCTGACGCTGCGGCCCGCGCCCGAGACGCTGATCGTCGCGCCCGGCGTCAGGCTGCCCAGGTCCGGCCGCGACATCACCTTGGCCGCGCCGAAGCGGATCAGGAAGTTGTCCATCGGCTCGTAAACCACGTTCATCGACGGCAGGGTGTCGCTGTATTCGCGCGACGCCTCGATCGCCACCGGCGCGCCGCTGACATAGGTGTAGCCGTTCGAGTTCTGCTTGGTCTTGACGTAGCGGACGCCGAAGTTGCCGCGCAGGGGATGGCCGGCGACCTCGGTGTTGAAGTCGGCCTGGACGTAGCCGCCCAGGTCCTTTTCCTCGACGCCGCGGTTGTTGCCCAGCGCCGGCTCCTTGCCCAGCTTGAACGTGCCGCCATAGGCGGTCTGGTCGTAGAGGCTGAGCACCGAGGCGGCCTTCTGGACGTCGGGGATCAGCACGTCGACGCCGGCGAAGTTGGCGATCTTGCCGTAGGTCGAGCGGTCGATCGCCACCAGGGCGGCCGGCACGGTGGGCTCGATATTGGTGCTGGTGCCGTTCGAGCGGCGCACCTCGGTGGTGTCGAACTTGTATTCCTTGTACGAGCCGCCGGCGCTGAGCTTGAAGATGCCGAGATTGGCCCATTCGCCGTCCAACTGGGCGACGTCATAGGTGTTGACCGCCGACTGCGGGCGCTCGCGGATTTGGGTCAGCACCCACTTGGTGGGGTCGGTCAGGGCCGCGCTGCCGTAGTCGATCTTGGGCAGGTTGCCGTCGCTGTAGTCGTAGGAATAGCCCTGGACGTTGAACTGGTCGAACTGGACCGTGGTCTGGATCGGGTTCTGGTGGTCGGACTTGGAGTGGCCGAGCAGGCCGGTGATCTTGATGTCGTCGGTGATGTTCTGCTCGAGGTTCACGCCGAACTGGGTGAACTTGGTGTCCAGCTCGTCGAAGCGGTTCTCGACCCGCAGGTCGACGTTGTCGAACTTGCCGGCGATCATGGTGTTGTTGCTGTCGATCGTCGACGAGACCACGTGGGTCTGGGCGATGCCGCACGAGGTGGCGACGTTGGCGGCCGTGCAGGCCCCGCCGACGCTGAACGACGGCGCCTCCAGGTACTGCTCCTCGCGCGTGCCCTTGAAGTCGGCGTAGAGGGCGTCGAAGCTCAGCAGGGTCTTGTCAGTGGGCCGCCACTGCAGCGACAGGGTGCCGCCCAGGCGCTTCTGGTCGTCGGTGTAGTTGTCGTATCGCGGGAAGCGCGGGTGGAAGGCGGCGTTGTTGGCGGCGGCGGCCGGGTTGACCGTGGTCGGCAGGCCCGCGCCGTTGGGCAGGGCGTCGAAGCCCGGGCTGAAGGCGTTGCCGGTGGCCCAGCGCACGGTCGAGGAGCCGTTGTCGTCCAGCTGGCGCTTGGTGTAGGCGACCGACAGCAACGCGCCGAAGGTGTCGTCCTTCCACGTGTTGGAGATCATGAAGGCGCCGCGCGGATTGGTCGACTTGGCCAGGTCGTTGTAGCTGCCCTGCACCGAGCCGGCCATCTTGAAGCCGTGATAGTCGAAGGGGCGGGCGGTGCGCAGGTCGACCGTGGCGCCCAGCGAGCCTTCCTCGATGGCCGCCTCGGCGGTCTTGCGCACGGTGATGGCGCTGAACAGGTCCGAGGCGAAGACGTTGAAGTCGAACGAGCGGCCGCGGTTGGTGCCGCCGCCGGCGTCGGAGCCGCCCGCGGTGGTCAGGGCTTCCATGCCGTTGATGCGCACGCGGGTGAACTGGGGACCCAGGCCCCGCACCGAGATCTGGCGGCCTTCGCCGCCGTCGCGCGCCAGGGCGACGCCGGGGATGCGCTGGATGGATTCCGAGAGGTTCAGGTCGGGGAACTTGCCGATGTCCTCGGCCAGGATGGAGTCGACGGCGGCCGACTCCTCGCGCTTGACGTTCAGCGCCTTGGCCAGGCTGGAGCGGAAGCCGGTGACGACCACTTCTTCCACCGAGGTCTGATCATCGGCGGCGGCCGGCGCGACCTGCCGCGCGGCGGCGGGGGTGGCGGCGAGGCCGAAGCAGACAGCGGCCATGGACGCGCTCGCCAACCAGACGCGGCGTTGAACTGTAGACATGTATCTTCCCTCCCGACGGGACTTTAGTCCGGACCCTGTTCGGTCCTGTTTTCGGGAAGGGGCGGCGCTCGGTCCGGTCATTCGGAGCGGCGGCGGAACCTCGTCCCGCCAGGAGACTAGGAGCTCCCGGCGGCGCGCCGCCAATGCCGTTCCGGAACGTCGCGATGCCGGTCCGGCATCACGCCGCGAGCGACATCAACCGTTCGTAGCGCTGGAGGATGCGCTCTAGCGTCGAACGCTTGATCGGCTTGCCGTCGCGCAGCTTGGTCCAGGTGGTTTCGCTGATCGCATAGCAGTCGAACAGATGCTCGCGCGTCACGGCGGGCAGCCGGGCGCGCAGGCGTTGGACGATGTCGCGGGGTACGGTGAGGGTTTCGGCCATGGGCAGGGTAACGCCCCCGGAGCGCGTCCGCTCCGGGGTCTCCAAGTTGGATCAAGGGGCGATGACGGTGTTGTTGAGCTGGGTGATTTCCGGTGCGTCGGCCGGGGTGAGGATGCGGACCCGGTAGCCGGTCTTCCAGCCGGCCTTGAGCGAGACCTGAACGGTCTTGGGCTTCAGGTCGAGCGGGGCGGGCAGGACCGGGGTGGTGGTCCGGGCCAGCTCCTTGCCCGAGGCGTCCTCCACCACGACCACCGAGGCCGGAGCCGGCTTGGCGCCCAGGCTGTGCACGGTGATGGTCAGGCCCGACTTGCCGGCCTTGACGTCGTCGCGGCCGATCCCGAGGTCGGGACGGTCGGTGACGGGCGTGGCGGCGGGGGTCTGCAGGGCGAACTCCCAGGTCGTGGTCTTGCCCGGTGCGAAGGTCATGTCGAGGCCGACGGTGCGCTCGAGGGCCACCGAAGCGGCCGGATCGCTCGCGCCTTCCACGGCCCGCGTCACCGACCACCGGCCGGCGGCGACGTCCCATCCGGTCATCACCGCGTGAATCGGCTGGGCGGTCAGGTTGTAGCCGGTGACCTTGAAGCTTTTCTGTCCGCCGGTGACCAGGATGCCGACGTCCTCGGCCGCGGTCGGAGTGTCGAACCGCCAGCTGACCAGGGCGCCGGGGAACATCTGGTTGCGGGCCAGGGCCATGGCGCCCAGGCGCGAGCGCTGCAGGACGGCGCTGGACAGCTCCACGCGGTCCGACCACCAGTGGGCCTCGGTGACCATCCACATCCGCTGTTCGGCGGTGACGATCTCGTCGCCATAGGCCTTTTCGAGATAGGCGGTGTCGCCGGTCGAGCGCCAGGCCTCGTACAGTAGGAACGGATCGTCGGCGCCCTTGGCGATCGCCGCCTTCAGGCCCGGGGTCTGGGCGTCGCGGAGGCCCAGCATGTCGATCACGTCGCTGTTGAGCTCGTCGACGCCCTTCAGGCCGGTGCGGGCCATCTCGCCCTGCAGCGGACGCAGGTACTTGTCGTCGCCGGTCCAGCGCCAGGCGGCCCAGAACAGCTGCATGGCCGAGACGTTGCCGCGGCCCTTGCCGACCAGTTCGCCGCGCGACTGGCCGGTGGCGGCGTGGATGTCCTCGGGGAAGCGCCAGGTCCCGTCCGGGTCCTGCTTGCCGTGCGCCAGGTGGCCGTCGGCCAGGTCGACGATCAGCTTCTTGATGGTCGGGTCGCCGTTGAAGTCGGCCAGCACGATGCCGGGGTGCAGGATCAGATACGAGTAGGGGTGCGACCAGCCCCAGGGGCCGTCGCGCGAGACGTCGGTGGCCGAGAAGAACCGGCTGACGGCGTGCACGTGGCCGTCCTCGGCCTTGTGCATCACGGTGGGATAGGCGCGGGCCGTCTCCATCAGCCGCTCGACGATCTTGGGATCGCCGAAGCTGGTGTACATCGCCTCGGCCTTGAGGTTGATCGCCTCCTCGTACGAGTGCAGCTCGTCGGTTTTGATCTTGCCCAGGCCCAGGGGCATCATGTCGTTCTTGTAGGCCGCGTCGAGCAGGGCGTTCAGCGAGGCCGTGGCCTTGTCCGGGATGTCGCCCATCAGGGCCAGCGGCGGCCACTGGTGGGTCAGGTCGTTGTCGTCCGAGATGCCGCCGCCGAAGTCGCCGTAGGGCGACTGGCGGTTGTCGATCCACCACTCGATGAACTTGCGGACCCGCTTGAGGTCCTCGACCTGCAGGAACGCCCACTTGGGCACGCCGGGCGGGGCGGTCGGCAGAGTGACGGCCGGACCCGGCTGCTCGGGATTGAGCTCGAACCACATCTCGCGGCCGTGCTGGTTCTTGGGGTCGACCTTCAGCAGGTCCGACAGCTCCAGGTCCAGGCGGGCGTAGCGGGCCAGGCGTTTGGAGACGTCGTGCTCCTCCACCAGGAAGGCCAGGTTGTCGCGGGCCTGGGCCAGGCGGTCGGCGACGTGCTCGGCCTTGGCGTCGTCGGCCGGCTTGAACTTCAGGCGCACGGCCATGCCGTCCAGCGACTTGGCGTCGAAGTCCGCGCCGGCGCCGGCGATGCTGAGATAGAGGCTCTTGCCCGCCGGCATGATGCGGTCGCGGGTGTCGAGGAACACCGTGCGGGCCTCGCCCGGCTTGACCGAGACGTTGACGTCCAGCAGGTCGCGGCCCGGCCACAGCGGGTCCTTGACCTTGATGTTCAGCGGGAACAGGCCGCCGTGGGTGGCCTTGACGTTCAGGGCGGGGATGTCGATCGCCACGCCGTCCAGGCCGACGTCGGCGCCCTGCCAGCCGTACTCGAACTTGCCCACCGGACCGCCGGGGCGGCCCAGGCGGAAGTCGGCGGGGATCAGGATGTGGACGATCGGCTGGCTGGGGCCGGCGACGTCGGCCCGAGCCTTGAGCGGGGCGCCGGCGGGCAGGGCGGCCACGGTGGTCCGCTCGCCGGCCGCGTAACGGCCCTTCACGAAGGTCGAGAGCTCGTCCAGCGTCGGGTAGGTGGCCGGGTCGGCGCCCGGGCGCACGACGTAGCTCAGGGTGAACTCGTCCGGCTCGGCGGCGGCGCTGACGTTGTAGGCCCCCAGCTCCTGGATCGGGGTTTCCTGCACCAGGTTGTCGAACCGCAGCTTGCCGCCCTTCAGGGCCGCGAACTGGTTGAAGGTGCGCAGTTCGCCCTTGGGCCGCTTGGCCAGCGGGGTCTCCTTGCCGGCCGCGTCGATGGTGGTCAGGGACCCGTAGGCCGCGCCCTGGAACTCCAGCCGGTTATAGGGCTCGTCCGGCAGGGTGAAGGTGACGGCCTTGCCGCCCTCCACATAGACGTTCCAGTCCGGCAGCTCGAAATAGTCGTGGCGGCCGGGCAGTTTCGAGCGGTTGTAGACGCCGGGCCAGGTGGTCTCGGGGATGCCGTCCGAGCCCAGGCTCATGCGCTCCTTGATGTCGTACTGGTCGGTGAACTCGACCTTGCGGATCGTGGTCCGGGCGTCGGCCAGGTACGGCGGCGGATCGGCCGGGCGGTTCCAGCCGTAGCGGTAGAGCCAGGTCTTGGCGTCGGTGGTCGTCGGCGCGGCGGCCGGGGCGGGGTCCTTGCCGGCGGCCAGGCCGGCCACGGCGGCGTCGTCCAGGGCGTGGTCGTAGACGCGGATGTCGTCGACGTCGCCGCCGCGGATGAACTGGTAGGCGCTCTGCACCTGGTGGGGCGAGATCACCCGGCTGTGCGGGCCGAACTGGTCCAGCCCCGCGTCCAGGGCGGCGGCCTGGGCCTTGGAGGCCACCGGCTTGCCGTCGATGTAGAGGGCGATGCCCTTGGCCTCGTCCCAGGTGAAGGTGACCAGGATCCACCGGTCGGCCTTGGGCGCCTCGGCGGTGGTGCTGACCCGCACCCGTGCGAGGTTGTCGTCGGTGACGAAGGCGTCGAAGCCCTTGCCGTTCCAGTCGATGCGCAGCCAGGCCATGTCCCAGCTGGTGTGGTCGGCGTAGCCGACGCGGAACAGCGGGAAGGGCGTTGTCCCGACCGGCTCGCGGGCCCGCCAGTAGAAGCTGAGCGTGCCGCGCTGGGCGTAGATGTTGCCCGGCGCCATCCAGCTGAGAGTCTCGTCGCCGGACGCCTCGATATAGGGCCCGTGGACCGGGTCCTTCTGGATCTTGACCTTGTCGGCGAAGTTGGGGACGGCCACGCCGCCCGCGACGTCGGCGGTCAGGCCCTTGTCGCCGGTCAGATGGAACAGCAGGCCGCCATCGCTCTGCTGGGCGTCAGCGGCGTGGGCGAAGGCCGGAACGGCCGTCAGCGCGGCCGACAGCAACAGGGCGGCCCGGAGGGTCTGGTTTACGCGGGCCACTCGCCCCTCCCTAGAAACGCTCGTATCGAGTCTTGTTTTGGAAACCGGTGTCATTCAGGGCCACGCTAATTTCAAGACGTTGCAGGTTTGTTTCGGACCGCGAGGGTTTCGCGGGCCTTGTCCATGTCCAGGGCGCCGTCCCACTTGGCGATGGCCACGGTGGCGACGCTGTTGCCGATCAGGTTGGTCACGGCGCGCGCCTCGTTGAGGAAGCGGTCGACGCCCAGCAGCAGGACCAGGCCGCCGACCGGCACGGCGTGCAGGGTCGACAGGGTGGCGGCCAGGGTGATGAAGCCCGCGCCGGCCACGCCGGCCGAACCCTTGGAGGTCAGCAACAGCACGGCCAGGATCACCAGCTGGTCCATCAGGCCCAGGTGGGTGTTGGTGGCCTGGGCGACGAACACCGTGGCCAGGGTCAGATAGATGCAGGTGCCGTCGGCGTTGAAGGTGTAGCCGGTCGGCAGGACCAGCCCGACCACCGGCTTGGCGCAGCCCAGGTCCTCCAGCTTCTGCATCAGCCGGGGCAGCACGGCCTCGGTCGAGCAGGTGCCCAGCACCACGAAGATCTCCTCGCGGATGAAGCGCAGGAAGGCCCAGAACGGCAGGCCGGCGGCCCGCATCACCCCGCCCAGCACCACCACCACGAAGAACAGGCTGGTGACGTAGAGGGCGACCAGCAGGTGGGCCAGCGACCACAGGGTGCCGATCCCGTACTTGCCGATCGTGAAGGCCACGCCCGCGCCGGCGCCCAGCGGGGCCAGGCGCATGACCATCCCCACGACCTTGAAGATCGCCTCCAGGAACAGGTCCAGCATCTCGACCAGCGGCTTGGCGCGCGCGCCCATCTGGCTGATCCCGGCCCCGATCAGGACCGACAGCAGGATGACCTGCAGCATCGCGCCCTTGGCGAAGGCGTCGACCAGGGTGGTGGGGATGATGTCCATCAGGAACGGCACGACGCCCTGTTCCTTGGCCGCCTCGGTGAAGCTGGCCAGGGCGTGGCCGTCGAGGTTGGACGCGTCGATGTTCATGCCCGCGCCGGGCTTGAGCAGGTTGACGACGATCAGCCCGATGACCAGGGCGATGGTCGACAGCACCTCGAAATAGACCAGCGCCTTGACGCCGATCCGGCCCACCTCCTTGAGGTCGCCCATCTTGGCCATGCCGACCACCACGGTGCCGAAGATGATCGGCGCCAGCAGCATCTTGATCAGCTTGATGAAGCCGTCGGCCAGGGGTTTCAGCGCCGTCCCGACGTGGGGGAACCACAGACCGACGAGAGCGCCGATCAGGATGGCGATCAGCACCTGGACGTAGATCTGGGAGAGCAGTCTCTTGAGCGTCGGAATGGTCGTTTCCCCTTGAAGGAAGCCCGGCGTTGGACCGTCGGGTCTTCTGGTCGTGCGGTGTTCTAGGCGGCCTTGATGCTGGCCAGGGTCACGTCCTCGGTCAGGGTCCGCATCAGGGCGATCAGCTCCGACTTGGCCTCGAAGCCGACGCCCGGGACGTCGGGCAGGCCGACATAGCCGTTCTCGACCGCGATGCCGTCCGCGAAGCCGCCGAACGGCTTGAAGACGTCCGGATAGGACTCGTTGCCGCCCAGGTGCAGGCCGGCGGCGATGTTCAGCGACATCTGGTGCCCCCCGTGCGGCACGATCCGACGCGACGACCAGCCGTTCTGGTCGAGGACCTCGAGCGTTCGCAGATATTCGACAAGGCCGTATGACAGCGCGCAGTCGAACTGCAGGTAGTCGCGGTCGGGGCGCATGCCGCCGTGGCGCAGCAGGTTGCGGGCGTCCTGGTGCGAGAACAGGTTCTCGCCGGTGGCCATGGGCAGCTCGTAGTGCTTCGAGAGCTCGGCCTGCAGGGCGTAGTCCAGCGGGTCGCCCACTTCCTCGTACCAGAACAGGTTGTAGGGCTTCAGGGCCTCGGCGTAGGCCAGGCCGGTCTCCAGGTCGAAGCGGCCGTTGGCGTCGACCGCCAGGTTCTGGCCGTCGCCGACGATCTCCAGCACCGACTCGATGCGGCGCAGGTCGACGTCCAGCGACGCGCCGCCGATCTTCATCTTCACGACCTTGTAGCCGCGGTCGCGATAGCTGCGCATCTCGGCCTGCAGCTGGGCGTCGTCCTTGCCCGGATAGTAGTAGCCGCCGGCGGCGTAGACCCAGACCTCGTCGTCGGCCTGGCCGCCGCGATAGCGGTCGGCCAGCAGGCGGTAGAGGGGCTTGCCGGCGATCTTGGCCACGGCGTCCCAGACGGCCATGTCCAGCGTGCCGACGGCGACCGAGCGCTCGCCGTGCCCGCCGGGCTTCTCGTTCGTCATCAGGGTCTTCCAGATGGCGAACGGGTCGAGGTTGTCGTTGTCCTGGTCGATCAGGCTGTCCGGCGCGGCCTCGGCCAGGCGCGGCAGGAAGCGCTCGCGCATCAGGGCGCCCTGGCCGTACCGGCCGTTGGAATTGAAGCCGTAGCCGATCACCGGCTTGCCATCGCGCACCACATCGGTGATGACGGCGACGACCGAGCAAGTCATCTTCGAGAAGTCGATATAGGCATTGGCGATCGGCGAGGCGATGGAAACGGTCTTCTCGCGGATGTCGAGGATACGCACGGTGTTCTCCAGTTGGTGACTGGACCCTAGGCAAGCGGAAAACCGCGAGCCAATGCCGTTCTCGGCGATCGCTATGCGCAACAGGCATCATCTATGGAATTGATCTGGCTCGAAGATTTCGTCGCCCTGGCCGAGACGGGGAACTTCTCGCGGGCGGCCGAGAACCGGCACGTGACCCAGCCCGCCTTCAGCCGCCGGGTGCGGGCCCTGGAGGACTGGGTGGGCGCGCCGCTGTTCGATCGGGCCACCCCGGGCGTCACCCTGACCGCCGCCGGCCAGCAGTTCCGCACGGGCGCCGACGAGCTGATCCGCCGGATCATCCAGCTGCGCCGCGAGAGCCGCGAGGCGGGCGGGCAGGAGGCGGCCACCCTGCGCTTCGCCGCCACCCACGCCCTGTCCTTCACCTTCTTCCCGCAATGGATGCGCGACCTGGAGGCCGGGACCAACATGGGTCCGATCCGGCTGATCTCCGACAGCATGCAGGCCTGCGAGGAACTGATGATGCACGGCGAGGCGCAGTTCCTGCTGTGCCATCACCACGCCGCCGCGCCCAGCCGGTTCGGGGCTCAGTTCCGCTCGGCGGTGGTCGGTCAGGACGCCCTGGCGCCGTTCTCGGCGCCGGACGCCGACGGCAAGCCGCGCTGGAGCCTGATCGACGGCGCCGAGGAGGTCCCGTACCTGGCCTATAGCGACGAGTCGGGCCTGGGGCGGATCGTCGAGGCCCAGCGCTTCGCCGACCGCATCCAGGGGCTGCGCACGGTGTTCTCGGCGCGGCTGGCGGCCAGCCTGATGACCATGGCGCGCGAGGGCAGGGGCGTGGCCTGGCTGCCGGTCAGCCTGGTCGAGACCGAGGTCGCCCTGGGACGGCTGGTGCGGGCCGGCGGGGTCGATCTGGAGATCCCGGTCGACATCCGGGTCTTCCGCCCGATCACCCGCCAGAGCCCGGCCGCCGAGGCCTTCTGGAGCGAGCTGGCGGCGCGATAAAAAGAAAGGGCGCCGATGGGGGGGACTATCGGCGCCCTGGTGTCACAGAGATGGACGTGGGTCGCCCCTGACGGCGACGTGTGCAACTTAGGGTTTCGAGGCGATGGCCGCCAATGCCGAAACGGCCTAGCGCCATGCCTGATCGGCATGGCTCTTCAACCGCTCATCGCGGCGAATGCCGGGACCCAGGTCCCAAAGCGGTGTGGCTGATTGGAGAGGCTCAACGCTCGTGGCGTCAGCTTCAAAGCTTTTCCATCTGGGTCCCGGCATTCGCCGGGATGAGCGGAGTTGGGGGGCTTATTTCACCGACCCGCCGGCCTCGACGTTGAACGACTTGCCGTCCGCGGCCGCCACCGTGGTCCTGGCCGTCGTGACGGCGGCGTTGCGGACCAGCAGGCCGCGCTTGGCCTCGATGCGGACATTGCGCAGGGTCAGGCCCGCGATCGGGCGCTCAGGCAGGCCCACGGCGATGCCGGCCAGGTCGGCGCCGGTGGCGGTCAGGCCGTCGACCACGATCCCGTCCATGTCCGGCGTCTTGTCGGGGACCACCGGCTGGGCCGCGTCGTCCGGCCCCGGCCAGATCTGGTTGCCCAGGATGAAGCCGCCGGGCTTCAGCTGGGCGCTGGCGGCCTTGATGTCGAGCGGGCGGTATTCGTAGTAGCTGGTGAAGACCAGCGGGGTCTCCACGTCGGTCATGCGATTGTCCTTGAACACCACGTCGCGGACCTTGCCGCCCTTGCCGCGCATGGTCTTGATCCGCAGGCCGTACATCGAGCCGTCGAAGCTGTTGTTCTCGACCCGCACGCGGGCCACGCCGCCGCTGGTGCCGCTGCCGATGCAGATGCCGCGGCCCGCCAGGATGGTGTTGCCCGAGATCAGGATGTCGGACGACACCGCGTCCGGATAGCGGGCGTCCGGCCCGTTCGACTTCACCGCCACGATGTCGTCGCCGACGCTGATGACGTTGTTGGTGATCACCACGTGGCGGCTGTTGATCGGGTCGATGGCGTCGGTGTTCGGAGCGCTGGACGGGGCGGTGATCCGTACACGGTCGATCGTCACGTGGTCGCTGTCGTTCAGCACCAGGTGGAACGACGGCGAGTTCTCGATCCGCACGCCTTCGAAGCGGACATTGGTGCTGTGGCTGACCAGGATCAGGCGCGGACGGTCGTCCTTCTGCTGCTGGCGTGCCTGGCCGTCGGTGGCGAAGTTGGGGCTGGAGCGCCAGATCGCCCGGATGCGCTCCCACCAGACCGCGCCTTGGCCGTCGATCAGGCCCTCGCCGACCACGGCGACGTTGTCGGCGTCCTTGACGTTGATCAGCCCGGCCCGTTCGCCCTGCGGGAACAGGGCCGGGTCGGTGGCGGCCAGCACCTCGGCGCCCTTCTGGATCTCGAGCCGGATGTTGGACTTCAGCCAGATCGGGCCGATCAGATATTCGCCGCGCACCACCCGCACCGTGCCGCCGCCGGCCTTGGCGCAGTCGTCGATGGCGGACTGGAAGGCCTCGGTGTCGAACCAGATGCGCGTGCCGCCGGCCCCGTGCTCGCGCACGTCGCAGACCTTGTCGGGGAAGCGGTTGACCGATTGGGCGTGGGCGGCGGTCCCGGCCAGGGCGGCGAGCGCGGCGGAGGCGAGCATCAGGCGGCGCGCGGTCGAGGTCTTCATCGGTCGGTCATCCCTAAGGTTCGTCGCGACGGCTGCGCGTCGCTGGCGGCGGCGTAGTCTAGGGCGCGTCGCGGTTCAGCGCCCATGCCGATGACGGTCGAGGTCATGCCGAACGGGCATGGCCCGGCCGGGACTTCAATCCAGCTTGCGGCCGTCCAGCCAGGTCTCGATCAGCTTGGCCGCCTCGGCGCTGTGCTTCTCCAGCATCAGCATGTGGCCGTCGCCGTGCAGGCCGTGGTCGGCCATGCGGACGAGGTCGGTCTTCACCCCGGCCTGGGTCAGGTAGCGCGCCGTGCAGTGGTCGTAGCCGGCGTGGTACGAGGCCTCCGACATCAGGATCATGACCGGGAAGCGCGACAGGTTCGCCAGCCTCCGCGCCGGCTCGGCCTGCCGCCAGCAGCGGACCAGGTCGGGGTGCTCAGGCGCGGCCTCCTGGACCCTGGCCAGGTCGGCGGGGTCGGCCAGGGGCGGATCGTAGGTCAGGGGCGTGGTCGTCAGGCCCCAGGGACGCGAGAGCTTGTCCGGATCGCTGTCGCCCCACGGCGGCGGGGCGCCGAAGAACGGCGGGCCGCTGGTCTCGACCGCGACGATGGCCTTGACCAGGTCCGGCCGCGCCTCGCCGATCGCCCAGCCGAACGCGCCGGACTGCGAGTGGGTGACGATCACGGCCGGGCCGATCCTGTCGAGCAGGGCCGCGCCCGCGTCGGCCACCAGCTTGGCCGAGACGCCGCCGCCCGTGCTCGAGACCTGCGAGGCGTAGAACTGGTCGAAGATCGGGTCGCCCGGCCTGCCGGTGGTCCCGGGCCACTGGTCGTGCAGCCGGGCCTGGGGCCAGCCCTGGGGCTGGCCGTCCTGGGGCGGGAAGTCCTGCGGAGCGGTGAAGCGCTTGGCGACGAAGTCCGGCGGCTGGCGGTTGGCCGGGCCGTAGGCCTTCTCGTCGTAACCCGAGGCGCCGCGCCCCGGCTGGTCCATCAGATAGACCGCCCAGCCCTGGTCGACGAACTGCTTGGCCCAGCCGGGGCGGCCGTCCGGCGTCGACAGGAAGTTGGTGATGGTCTGGCCGGCGCCGGGGATGAACACCAGGGCCGTCTTGTGCCGCCGCTTGGCGGGCGTCAGGTACAGCACGTGGGCCTGGCCGGTCATGACCTTGCCGCCCTCGGCGTAGTGGCCGCCGACGAAGAAGGTCCCGACCTCGGCGATCGCGGGGGAGGGCGCGGCGGCCTGTACGGGCGCCGCCGTCGACAGGCCCAGCGCCGCCGCCATCGCCAAGCCGCGCCAGCCTCGAATGCTCGCCATCGTCAACGCCTCCCTTTTTGACGCGCAGCCTGGGCCGGGCGAGGGGCGATGGCCAATGCCGAACCGATCTCGCGCCATGCCCGTTCGGCATGGCACGAGACTTGAGGCGCAATCTCGGCGACCGAATACCTTAGTAAAATCAACGACAAAACAGTTGTCATCCCGGAAGCCCCGCAGGGGCTGTCCGGGACCCAGGGGACCGGGCCGATGCGGTGCAGCCGCCCCTGGGTCCCGGACAAGCGCTGCGTGCTTTCCGGGATGACAACTGAAATTCGAAGCTTCTGCGCCCCGGGGAACGAATTCAGTGCGCGAACAGCGCCAGCGGCACCGCGTCGGCCATGGCCTTGTAGCCGGCCAGCGAGGGGTGCAGGCCGTCGCCGGAGTCGAAGGCCGGCGACAGCTTGCTGGGGTTGGCCGGGTCGGCCGTCAGCTTGTCGAAGTCGATCACCGCGTCGAAGCGGCCGGGCGTGCGGATCCAGGCGTTGATCGCCTGGCGGTCCTGCTCGTTGGCCGCGTCGGGGTGGTAGTAGCCCGAGCCGCCGAACGGCATGACCGTGGCGCCGTAGACCTTGATCCCGCGCTCGCGGGCCCGGCGGATCATCTGGTCGTACGAGGCGATCATCCGGGCCACCAGGGCGGCGTGGGCCTCGGGCGTGGCGGGCTGGTCGCGGGTCAGGGTGCCCAGGTCGTTCACGCCCTCCAGCAGGATCACGTACTTCACGCCGGCCTGGTTGATCACGTCGCGGTCGAAGCGGGCCAGGGCGTTGGGGCCCAGGCCGTCCAGCAGCAGGCGGTTGCCGCCGATGCCGGCGTTCAGCACGCCCACGCCCTTGGTACGCGGGTCGGCCTGCAGGCGGGCGGCCAGGATGTCGGGCCAGCGGTTGTTGCCGTTGGTGGTGACGCCGTAGCCGTCGGTGATCGAGTCGCCGAAGGTCACCAGGCTGGCCCCGGCGGCGCGCTGGACGTCGACGCCCGCGATCACGAACCAGCGGTCCAGCGACTTGGCGTTCGTCAGCTCGGCGGCGGTCAGCTGGTCGCCGGAGGCGAACCACGAGGTGGTGCGCGAGCCGGGGTGGCTGGTCTGCTGGGCGGGCGGCGCGCCGTCGAAGCGGATCGTGATCGCCAGGTTGGCCAGGGGCGCGGCCGGGAAGTCGATGGGGTCGGACAGGTATTCGGCCCCGGCCGGGATCGTCGTCTCCGGGCGGCCGGAGAAGGTCAGGGCGCGGTCGCTGGCCGGGTCGATGCGGGCCGAGCCGGGGGCGGCGGCCAGGGCCACGTGGACGCCGGCCAGCTTCAGCGGCTCGGTCCCGAAGGCGTTGGACAGCTTGATGCGGATCTTGCCGCCGCCGGTGCTGAGCCGCAGCGTCTGGCGCAGCGTGCCGTCGGCGACGTCGGCGGCGGGCAGGGCGTCCTTGGCGGCGGGAATCATCTGGGCCGTGGCCCACGAGGCGACCCAGCGCTCGCTCTGCGCCGGCTTGGCGGGCGCGGCCCAAGCGACCGTGGGCGCGATCGAGATAGGGCCGGCGCCGATCGAAAGCGCGATCGCCAGCCCGACCAGGGCGCGTTTACCGATATCCATGCTTCCTCCAAGCCCGTCCGACGAAGGGTCTTTGTCTGCTCGCCCCCCGACTCTGGGGGATGGAATGAGACCGGTACCATAAAAAACTTGAGTGGTCAGACCTCTCCTTCCATACTGTGGGCCAACGTCGGCGAGCAACGCCGCCACCGTCCGTTCGACGGTCCGTTCCATCGTGGGGAAACGAAAGAGATCATGAGCCAGACCGTCACCCGCCGCACGCTCGGCGTCAGCCTGGCCGCCCTGGCCGCCGCCACCTCGACCCTCGCCCGCGCCGCCGCGCCCAAGGGCGGGAAGGGCGACAAGCCCCTCTACAAGGACCCGACCCAGTCGGTGGAGCTGCGCGTCCGCGACCTGCTCTCGCGCATGACCCTGGAGGAGAAGGCCGCCCAACTGGTCGGGATCTGGCTGACCAAGAACAAGATCCAGACCGACGCCGGCGAGTTCTCGCCGGAGGCGGCCAGCAAGAATTTCCCCAACGGCCTGGGCCAGATCTCGCGCCCGACCGACCGCAAGGGCCTCAAGCCCGCCACGGTGGTCGACGCCGCCGCCGGCGCCGACGACGGCTCGGTCAACCGCAACGCCAAGGAAACCGCCCGCTACATCAACGCCGCCCAGAAGTGGGCGATGGAGAAGACCCGCCTGGGCGTCCCGCTGCTGATGCACGACGAGGCCCTGCACGGCTATGTGGCGCGCGACGCCACCAGCTTCCCGCAGGCCATCGCCCTGGCCTCGACCTTCGACACCGAGATGACCGAGAAGGTCTTCGCCGTCGCCGCCCGCGAGATGCGCGCCCGCGGCTCGAACATCGCCCTGGCCCCGGTGGTCGACGTGGCCCGCGATACGCGCTGGGGCCGCATCGAGGAGACCTACGGCGAGGACCCGCACCTGTGCGCCGAGATCGGCCTGGCGGCGATCCGCGGCTTCCAGGGCAAGACCCTGCCGCTGGCCCCCGACAAGGTGTTCGTCACCCTCAAGCACATGACCGGCCACGGCCAGCCCGAGAACGGCACCAATGTCGGCCCGGCCCAGATCGCCGAGCGCACCCTGCGCGAGAACTTCTTCCCGCCGTTCGAACGGGCGGTGAAGGAGCTGCCCGTCCGCTCGGTCATGCCGTCGTACAACGAGATCGACGGCGTGCCCTCGCACGCCAACCGCTGGCTGCTGACCCACATCCTGCGCGAGGAGTGGGGCTACAAGGGCTCGGTCCAGAGCGACTACTTCGCCATCAAGGAGCTGATGGCCCGCCACAAGATGACCGACAACCTGGCGGACACGGCCGTGATGGCCATGAACGCCGGCGTCGACGTCGAGCTGCCGGACGGCGAGGCCTACGCCCTGCTGCCCGAGCTGGTGAAGTCGGGCCGCATCCCCCAGGCCGCCGTCGACCAGGCCGTCGAGCGCGTCCTGGCGATGAAGTTCGAAGGCGGCCTGTTCGAGAACCCTTACGCCGACGAGAAGACGGCCGACGCCAAGACCGCCGCGCCCGACGCGATCGCCCTGGCCCGCGAGGCCGCCCGCAAGGCCGTCGTGCTGCTGAAGAACGACAAGGGCCTGCTGCCGCTGGACCCCTCCAAGTTCAAGCGCATGGCCCTGTTGGGCACCCACGCCAAGGACACCCCGATCGGCGGCTACAGCGACATCCCGCGCCACGTGGTGTCGATCCTGGACGGCCTGCAGGCCGAGGCCAAGAAGAGCGGCTTCGCCCTGGACTACGCCGAGGCGGTGCGGATCACCGAGAGCCGCGTCTGGGCCCAGGACGAGGTCAAGCTGGTCGACCCGGCCGTCAACGCCAAGCTGATCGCCGAGGCCGTCGAGGTGGCCAAGAAGGCCGACATCGTCGTCATGGTGCTGGGCGACAACGAGCAGACCAGCCGCGAGGCCTGGGCCGACAACCACCTGGGCGACCGCGACAGCCTGGACCTGATCGGCCAGCAGAACGACCTGGCCAAGGCGATCTTCGACCTGGGCAAGCCCACGGTGGTGTTCCTGCTGAACGGCCGTCCGCTGTCGGTGAACCTGCTGGCCGAGCGGGCCGACGCCCTGGTCGAGGGCTGGTACCTGGGCCAGGAGACCGGCAACGCCGCCGCCGACATCCTGTTCGGCCGCGCCAATCCCGGCGGCAAGCTGCCGGTCAGCATCGCCCGCGACGTGGGCCAGCTGCCGATCTACTACAACCGCAAGCCCACCGCCCGCCGCGGCTACCTGTTCGACGAGACGACGCCGCTCTATCCGTTCGGTTTCGGCCTGTCGTACACGACGTTCGACATCTCGGCCCCGCGTCCGGCCAAGGACCAGATCGGGACCAACGAGAGCGTCAAGGTCGAGATCGACGTGACCAACACCGGCAAGGTCGCCGGCGACGAGGTGGTCCAGCTCTACATCCACGACGAGGCCGCCTCGGTGACCCGTCCGCTGCTGGAGCTGAAGCACTTCAAGCGCGTGACCCTGGCCCCCGGCGCCAAGCAGACGGTGACCTTCGAGGTCTCGCCGCTGGACCTGTCGCTGTGGAACCTGGACATGAAGCGCGTGGTCGAGCCGGGCAAGTTCACCCTGCTGTCGGGCCCGAACTCGGCCCAGCTGAAGCCGGCGACGCTGACGGTCGCCTAGGGCGCGGGGCCCCCTCAGTCGCTCCGCGACAGCTCCCCCAGAGGGGGAGCATCTGTTCGGCGCAGATCCTCCCCCTCTGGGGGAGGTGGCCCGAAGCGCCGGAGGGGGGCGCGCGAAGTATGCTTACGGGGAGTTCGCCCATGATCCGCACCGCCGTTTCCGCCCTGGCCCTGGCCGCCGCCCTGGCGGTCGGGGTGGCTATCGCCGCGCCCGCCCGGGCCGGCGAGCCGGCGGCGGTCTCCGCCACACCGGCGGCCGGCGCCTTCCCGCTGATCGCCGCCGGGCGCTCGGCGCGGATCGAGACCGACGTCACCGACTGGCCGGGCGTGCTGCGCGCGGTCAACGACGTCCGCGGCGACCTCTCCAAGCTGTCGGCCGACGCCCGGCCGGCGCAGGACGCGCCGGTGGTGATCATCGGCACGATCGGCAAGAGCGCCGTCATCGACGCCCTGATCGCTTCGGGGAAGCTCGACGTCACCGGGGTCAAAGGCCAGTGGGAGGCCTTCGTCCAGCAGGTGGTCGAGAACCCGCGTCCGGGCGTGGCCCGGGTCCTGGTCATCGCCGGCGCCGACAAGCGCGGCACGATCTTCGGCGCCTACGACCTGATCGAGCGGGCCGGCGTCTCGCCCTGGAGCTGGTGGGCCGACGCGCCGATCCCGGTGAAGGACCAGGCCTATGTCGCCGCCGGCCGGCGTGTGCTGAAGCCGGCGGTCAAGTATCGCGGCATCTTCCTCAACGACGAGGACCCGGCGCTGTCGGGCTGGGCCCAGCAGCGGTTCGGCGGGGTGAACCACGAGTTCTACGCCAAGGTCTTCGAGCTGACCCTGCGCCTGAAGGGCAACTTCCTGTGGCCGGCCATGTGGGGCAAGTCGATCTATGACGACGACCCGCTGAGCGCGCCCCTGGCCGACGAATACGGCGTGGTGCTGGGCACCTCGCACCACGAGCCGCTGGGCCGCGCCCACGTCGAGTGGGAGCGCTACGGCCAGGGCCCGTGGGACTACGGCAAGAACCCCGACAAGCTGCGCGACTTCTGGCGCGAGGGCGTCAAGCGGATGGGGGCGAACGAGAGCGTCCTGACCGTGGGCATGCGCGGCGACGGCGACGAGCCGATGACCCAGGGCACGGCGACCAAGCTCCTGGAGACCATCGTCGCCGACCAGCGCAAGATCATCGGCGAAGTGACGGGAAAACCTCCGGAAAGCAGCCCGCAGGTCTGGGCGCTCTACAAGGAGGTGCAGGACTATTACGACGCCGGCATGCGCGTGCCCGACGACGTGACCCTGCTGTTCTCGGACGACAACTGGGGCGACATCCGGCGGCTGCCGGAACCGGGCAAGACCCGGCCGGGCGGCTACGGCGTCTACTACCACTTCGACTATGTGGGCGGGCCGCGGAACTACAAGTGGCTCAACACCAACCAGGTCTCGCGCACCTGGGAGCAGATGAAGCTGGCCCGCGACTACGGCGCCGACCGGCTGTGGATCGTCAATGTGGGCGATCTCAAGCCCATGGAGCTGCCGACCGAGTTCTTCCTCGACATGGCCTGGGACCCGGACGCCATGACGGTGGGCAAGATGGCCGGCTTCACCCGCGACTGGGCCGCCGCCCAGTTCGGTTCCGAGCACGCCGACGAGATCGCCGCCCTGCTGGACGGCTACACGCGTCTGAACGCCCGCCGTAAGCCCGAGCTGATCGACGGCTCGACCTTCAGCCTGGTCAATTTCCGCGAGGCCGAGCGGGTCGAGGCCGAGTGGGCCGACCTGGAGCGCCGCGCCGACGCCCTGCGCCGCGTGCTGCCGAAGGACCAGGACGACGCCTTCTTCCAGCTGGTCTGGTTCCCGATCCAGGCCAGCGCCAACCACACCCGGCTCTACATCGCCACCGGCCGCAATGCGCTGTACGCCAAGCAGGGGCGGATGGCGGCCAACGCCGAGGCGGGCAAGGTCCAGGCCCTGTTCGCCCGCGACGCCGAGCTGGTGCGCCAGTGGGACGAGGACCTGGCCGGCGGCAAGTGGCGCAAGATGATGAGCCAGACCCACATCGGCTACACCTACTGGCAGCAGCCGCCGAGCAACGTGATCCCGGCGACCGTGGCGGTGAAACCCGCCGCCGGCTGGGGCGTCGCGGTCGAGGGCCGGGCGGACGTGGTGGCCGACGCCGCCGACCTGCCGCCCCTGGCCCGCGACGGCGCCGCCGGCCGCTGGATCGACGTGTTCAACCGGGGCGCCGCGCCCCTGGCCTTCAGCGCCAAGGCCGGCGAGCCCTGGCTGAAGGTCGCGTCCGGCCCGGCCGCCGCCAATGGCGACACGCGGCTGGAGGTTTCGGTCGACTGGAAGGCCGCCCCGGCCTCGGCGCGCCGGGTCCCGATCGTCCTGACCGGCGCCGACGGCAAGACGGTGACGGTCACGGCGGTGGTCGACGGCGTGCCGCGCAAGACCGCCAAGGGCGCCTTCGTCGAGGCCGGCGGACCGCTGGCCATCGAGGCCGAGCACCATGCGGCGGCTGCAAGCGCGGGCGGCGTCTCCTGGACGACCATCCCGGGCCTGGGCCGGACCCTGTCGGGCGTGACCAGTTCGCCCTCGACCGCGCCGTCCAGCGCGCCGGGGCAGGGGGCTTTCCTCGACTACGCCGTCGACCTGGAGCAGGCGGGCGACTTCGACCTGCGGGTCTTCACCGCGCCCAGCCTGGACTTCCGGGGCGGGACCGGTCTGCGCTACGCCGTTTCGCTGGACGACGCCCCGCCGGTGATCGCCAACCTGCACGAGGGCGAGACCCGCACGGGCGAGGGCCAGAAGAGCTGGGAGAAGGCCGTGGCCGACAATACCCGCGTCCAGACGATCCGGCTGACCGCGGCCAAGGCCGGCGCCCACCGCATCCGGCTGTGGCGCGTCGATCCCGGCGTGGTGTTCGAGCGGCTGGTGATCTCGCGCGGCGAGCTGCCGGCGAGCTATCTGGGGCCGGTGGAAGGCGTGCGGCGCTAGGGCTTTGTTTCGATCCCGGGCCCTGCGATAGTCGGGGCGAGACGAGGAGGCTGAAGATGCGTCCTTTCCCGTTGAGGCTCGCGATCCTGGCCCTCGCCGTTACAGGTGCTGGGGGCCTGCTGGCCGGGGCCGTCCAGGCCCAGCCCGCGCCGGGCGGGCGGAGCTGGGGCAAGCCCGGGATCTCGTTCCTGCAGTACCGCACCGACGCCGTCGAATGCGCCTGGCTGGCGGGCAGCGCCACGCCGGTCTCCGTGCCCACGGTCGATCAGGTGTTCGCGATGGACGGCCAGGACATCTTCGAGGTGATCGAGAGCGCCAAGCGCAGCCAGTACCGCACCTTCAACAACGTCGCCGACCAGCTGGAACCGGCGCTGGAGACCTGCCTGCGGGGCCGGGGCTACCGGCCGTTCAAGCTGACCGACGTGCAGGACGCCCAACTGAAGCAGCTGAAGCGCGGCTCGACCTCGCGGCATCGCTACCTCTACGGTCTGGCGATCGATCCGGACGTGCTGAAGGGGCAGGGGCTGTAGGGCTCCAGGTCCCCAGGCGCCGCCGGCGGCGAGGAGGAGCTGGGCATGTTCGACGTCGCCGGATCCTGGACGCGGTTCGTCCCGATCGGCCGCTGGCTTCCGGCCTATCGCCGCAGCTGGCTCTCCGCGGACATCCTGGCGGGGCTGGCGCTATGGGCGGTCATGGTCCCCGAGGGCATGGCCTATGCCGGGATCGTCGGCGTGCCGGCGATCATGGGTCTCTACACCCTAACCCCGCCCCTGATCGCCTACGCCCTGTTCGGGACCTCGCGTACGCTGGTGGTCGGTCCGGACACCGCCACAGGCGTGATCTCGGCCCTGACGGTGGGGGCGCTGGCGGCGCGGGGCTCGGCGGACTTCGGGGCCCTGACCGGCACGCTGGCCGTGCTGATCGGCGTGTTCTTCCTGCTGTTCGGCCTCCTGCGGCAGGGATGGATCGCCGCCTTCATCGCCACGCCGGTGATGCGCGGTTTCATCGAGGGGCTGATCTGCGTCACCATCCTCGGCCAGGTCGCGCCGCTGCTGGGCCTGCACGGCGTCCAGGGCGACGTCTTCGAGAAGCTGCGGTTCATCGCGCGGAGCCTGGACCAGGTCGCGCCCGCGGCGGCCCTGACCGGCCTCCTGAGCCTGGCGGCGATGCTGGCGCTGCGCCGCCTTTCGCCCCGGCTGCCCGCCGCCCTGATCGTCGCCGTGGCCGGCGCGGCGCTGGTGGCGCTGCTGGGGGCGACGGCGGCGGGGGTCAGCGTGGTCGGGCCGCTGCCGTCGGGCCTGCCGCACCTGACCCCGCCGCGCGTGTCGCCGGACCTGCTGTTGGCCCTGACCCCCGGGGCGCTGTCCATCGTGCTGGTGGGCTACGCCGAGGCGCTGGGCGCCGCCCGGGCCGACGCGGACGGCGACGACGTCGATCCGAACCAGGAGCTGATCGCCCACGGCTTCGCCAACCTCCTGAGCGGCGTCCTCGGCGGCTTCCTGGCGGTCGGCAGCCTGTCCAAGACCTCGGTCGCCATCGGCGCCGGCGCCCGGACCCAGGTCGCCAACCTGGTCGCGGCCTTGCTGTGCTTCCTGACCCTGATCTTCCTGACGCCCCTGTTCCACGGACTGCCGCACCCGACCCTGGCCGCGATCGTCATCGCCGCCATGCTCCACTTGTCCAAGCCCGCCTACCTGCGCCGGCTGGCGGTCGAGGCGCCCGGGGAATTCGCCATGATGGTCGTGGTGATCGCCGGCGAGCTGGTCCTGGGCGTGATGCAGGGGATCGCTCTTGGCGTGCTGCTCTCGCTCCTGATGCTGATCTACAAGGCCAGCCATCCGAAGAGCGCGGTGCTGGGCAAGCTGCCCAAGGAGCAGGCCTATCGCGACATCCGCCTGCACCCCGACGCCCGGACCTTCCCCGGACTGCTGATCTTCAATCCGGGCGGGGACCTGTTCTTCGCCAGCGCCGGCCATTTCGAGCGCGAGCTGAAGGCGGCCGTGGCCAAGGCGTCGCCGCCGATAGGACACGTGCTGATCGACGCCAGCGCGATCAGCCTGGTCGACACCAGCGCGTGCGACGTCCTCCTACGCGTGATCCGTGGCCTGAAGGACGACGGCGTCTTGGTCGCCTTCGCCCGCGTGCGCGACCCGATCAAGGACCGGCTGCAGCGCGCCGGGATCGTCGACGCCGTGGGGGAGGGGGCGTTCTATGATCGCCTGACCGACGGCGTGACCGCCGCCCTGGGCCATCGGGTCGCCTGAAGGCGCCTAGAGGCAGGCGTCCCGGACGATGGTGGCGTCGAAGGTGTCGGGCTCGGGGGCGGTCCAGGCGGCCTCGGTGAAGCCCAGGGCCTGAGCCTGGCCCTCCAGGTTGTTGTCGGCGTGGCGATAGGCCTTCAGCCTGCGGAAGACCTGCCGGGCGCAGTCGACCTCCTCGACCAGCTTTTCCGAGCGGTAGGGCGCCAGGGCGACGCCGTCGGCGGCGTCGGTCTGGACGGCCTGGTACTCGTGGCGGATCCAGACCTCCTGGTAGGGCGAGCCCGGCGGATTGGCGGCGGTCTTGGCGAAGACCAGGATCGAGCGGTCCTGGACGCCGCCGATGAACGGCCAGTCGCGCGGCTGGACCTTGTCGGCCCACAGCGGGATCGGGCGGGTCGCCTGCTTCTCGGGCGAGACGGTCACCGGGGCGACGGCCGTGGGGGCCTCCTGGAGGGGAGCCGTCTGCAGCATCAGGATCAGACCGAGCATGACCGCCTCCCGGGGATAGCGCTGTCAGATGGCGACGCGCTTGGCGATGGCGCTGCGCCGGGCGCCGGTCTCCTGCTTGGCCCGTTCGACGGCTTCCGTCTCGGTGGCGTGCAGCAGGTGGTCGATGACGCGTTCCAGGTGGTCGCGCATGGCCTGGCGGGCGGCGGCCGGGTCGCGGGCCTTCAGGGCCTCGAACACCCGGCGGTGTTCGACGATGCGCGGCTCCAGCCCCATGCCGCGGGCGCGGGTCAGGATGTTGCGGGCCAGGGGCGAGCGGTTGCGCCAGTCCCACAGGTTCTCGATCGTGGCGATGATCGCGCCGTTCCCGGAGGCGCGGGCGATGACCATGTGGAACTCGCGGTCGGCGTCCTCGCCGAGGATCTCCTCCTCGCGGGCCATGCGCTCCATCAGCGCCTCGAGCTCCTGGATCTGGTCGTCGGTGATGGCGGTGGCGGCCAGGGCGGCGGCCTCGCCCTCGAACAGGCGGCGGGCCTCGATCAGCTCGAACGCCCCGATCTCGAAGGCCGGCTCGGCGCTGGCCGGGGTGACCGGGCGCACGTCGCCGGTGACATAGATGCCCAGGCCGTGGCGGGCCTCGATCATGCCCAGCATTTCCAGGGCGATCATGGCTTCGCGCAGGGTGGGGCGGCTGACGCCGAACTGCTCGGCCAGCTCGCGTTCCGTGGGCAGGCGGTCGCCAAGCTTGTACTGGCCGCCCTCGATGGCCTCGGCGATCGAGTCGGCGATGCGGCGGTAGAGCTTGACGTTCTCGGCCATGTGTTTTCGTCAGTTTCTCGGCGGCGGACCCGAGGGCCCCTCAGACTCGCGATAGCATAACCGACCTGACCCGCGCGGGCTATTTTTGACACCGGTCTCCAAAGTCCGACTTTCGTCCTAAGGCCTTGGCGAAAAACGATGTCGGGACAGCCTCACCAGTCGTGCATGGAGCCGTCCTCGCGACGGGCGATGGGCAGGTAGGCGCGCTTGTAGGGGTGCTTGGCCGCTTCGGCCTCGTCGATGTCGACGCCCAGGCCGATCGCCTCGCCGGGATGCAGCATGCCGTCGGCGAAGCTGTAGGCGTGCGGGAACACCGCGTCGGTCGCCTCGGTGTGGCGCATGTATTCCTGGATGCCGAAATTGGGGATCGACAGGTCGAAATGCAGGGCCGCGGCCATGCAGACCGGCGACAGGTCGGTGGCCCCGTGGCAGCCGGTGCGCACGTGGTGCAGGTCGGCGAAGCTGGCGATCTTGCGCAGGTGGGTGATGCCCCCCGCATGGACCACCGTGGCGCGGATATAGTCGATCAGCTGTTCCTCGATCAGCTGCTTGCAGTCCCAGATCGAGTTGAAGATTTCGCCCACCGCCAGCGGGGTGGTGGTGTGCTGGCGGATCAGGCGGAAGCTGGCCTGGTTTTCGGCGGGGACGGCGTCCTCCATCCAGAACGGCCGGTAGGGCTCCAGGTCCTTGCCCAGGCGCCCGGCCTCGATCGGCGTCAGGCGGTGATGGACGTCGTGCAGCAGGTGCAGGTCCCAGCCCAGCTTGTCGCGGGCCGCCTCGAACAGGGCGGGGGCGCTGCGCAGGTACTTCTCGGTCGACCACAGGCTTTCGGTCGGCAGGTCGCCGTCGGCCGGCTCGTAGAAGAACTTGTCCTTGGAGACGCCGTAGACGCCCTTCAGACCGGGCACGCCCGACTGCAGGCGGATGGCCTTGTAGCCCTTCTCGGCATAGGCCTGGGCGTTCTCGAGGGTCTCCTCGATCGTCGCGCCGTTGGCGTGGCCGTAGACCATCACGCCGGTGCGGCAGGCGCCGCCCAGCAGCTGGTACAGGGGCAGGCCGGCGATCTTGGCCTTGATGTCCCACAGGGCCATGTCGACCGCCGCGATGGCGGCCATGGTCACCGGGCCGCGACGCCAGTAGGCGCCCTTGTAGAGGTACTGCCAGATGTCCTCGATCTGATGGGCGTCGCGCCCGATCAGGCAGGGAATCACGTGATCGGCCAGATAGCTGGCCACGGCCAGTTCGCGGCCGTTCAGCGTGGCGTCGCCGACGCCGTGCACGCCGTCGCTGGTCTCGATCTTCAGGGTGACGAAATTGCGCCCCGGACAGGTGACGATGACGCGAGCGGCGGTGATCTTCGGCATGGGACGCTTTCGTTGACCCGACGTTGACGCAATTGGCAAAAGTCGGATGGTAGCGGTATCGGTCTAAATCAGACGGGGCAGTTGTCAACCTATTGGTCTGACCACTGGCGTCATGGTGTCTCGACCTTTGCTAAAGGTAGCGGTATCACAAGATCAAGACCGTCGCGCCCCCTCGCGTCGCACGGCATGCTGTCGTCAGGGAGAAAACATGCGTCTTGTGTCTTTCGTACGGGGGCTCTGCCTGGCGGCCGGCCTGTTTTCGGCGTCGCTGGCGGCTTCGGCGGCCCGCGCCGAGGACGGCTATGACCTGTGGCTGCGCTACCGGCCGCTGCCGGCGGCCCAGCGGCCCGCGGCCCGCCTGATCGCGCCTAGCGCCGACACGCCCACCCTGAAGGTCGCGCGCGCCGAGCTGCAGCGCGGGCTGGACGGCCTGGTCGGCGGCGCGCCGACCGCGGACGCCCCGTCGATCCTGCTGGGCACGCCGACCGGCTCGCCCGCCGTGGCGGCCCTGAACCTGCCGCTGAAGGGCGCGGGCGACGAGGGCTACCTGATCCGTACGGTCGGGAAGACCACCGTGATCGCCGCCAACAGCGACGTCGGCGTGCTGTACGGCGTCTTCGCCTATCTGCGCCTGGTCCAGACGGGGCAGGGCGTCGACACGCTGGACGTCCTGTCGGCCCCCAAGGTCAATCACCGCCTGCTGAACCACTGGGACAACCTGGACGGCCATGTGGAGCGCGGCTACGCCGGCGCCTCGCTGTGGGACTGGTGGAAGCTGCCCGACTACAAGGATCCGCGCTACGTCGACTACGCCCGCGCCAACGCCTCGATCGGGATCAACGGCACGGTGCTGAACAACGTCAACGCCAAGGCCGACAGCCTGACCGCGCCCTATATCGCCAAGGCCGCGGCCCTGGCCGACGTGTTCCGGCCGTACGGCATCAAGGTCTATCTGTCGGCCCGGTTCTCGGCCCCGATCGAGATCGGCGGCCTGAAGACCGCCGACCCGCTGGACCCGGCCGTGCGCGCCTTCTGGAAGGCCAAGGCCGACGAGATCTACAAGGTCATCCCCGACTTCGGCGGTTTCCTGGTGAAGGCCAATTCCGAAGGTCAGCCCGGTCCGCAGGACTACGGCCGCACCCACGTCGACGGGGCCAACATGCTGGCCGACGCCGTTGGGCCGCACGGCGGGATCGTGATGTGGCGGGCCTTCGTCTATTCGCACGAGCAGCCCGATGACCGCGCCAAGCAGGGCTACAGCGAGTTCAAGCCGTTCGACGGCCAGTTCCGCGACAACGTCATCGTCCAGGTGAAGAACGGGGCGATCGACTTCCAGCCGCGCGAGCCGTTCCACCCGCTGTTCGGCGCCATGCCCAAGACCAACCTGGGCATGGAGTTCCAGATCACCAAGGAATACCTCGGCTTCGCCACGCACCTGGTCTATCTGGGCCCGCTGTTCGAGGAGACCCTGAAGTCGGACACCTATGCCGAGGGCAAGGGTTCGACCGTGGCCAGGGTGGTCGACGGGACGCTGGACAGCCGCCCCCTGACCCTGATGGCCGGGGTCTCCAACATCGGCCGCGACCGCAACTGGACCGGCTCGCAGTTCGACCAGGCCAACTGGTACGTCTTCGGCCGCCTGGCCTGGGATCCGGAGGCCTCGACGCAGGACATCGCCGCCGACTGGGCGAAGATGACCTTCTCGACCGACCCGCGCTTCGTCGCTCCGACCGTGGCGATGATGATGGGCTCGCGCGAGGCGGCCGTGGACTACATGACCCCGCTGGGCCTGCACCACCAGATGGGCCGCAGCCACCACTACGGGCCCGGCCCCTGGGTGACGGGCGGCCCGCGCGCCGACTGGACCAGCGTCTACTACGCCAAGGCCGGCAAGGACGGGATCGGCTTCGACCGCACCGCCACGGGCAGCAACGCCACGGCCCAGTACGCGCCCGTCGTCGCCAAGCGCTTCTCGGACCTGAAGGCGATCGACGAGAAGGACCTGCTGTGGTTCCACCACCTGCCGTGGACCTACAAGCTCAAGTCGGGCCAGACCCTGTGGGACGGCCTGGTCACCCACTACTCGCACGGCGTGGCCACGGTGGACGGCATGGGCAAGACCTGGGCGACCCTCTCGCCCTATGTCGATCCCGAACGGCACGCCCAGGTCGCCGACTTCCTGGCCATCCAGCGCAACGAGGCCCAGTGGTGGCGCGACGCCTCGATCGCCTATTTCCAGACCTTCTCGGGCCTGCCGCTGCCGGCCGGCGAAGCGCCCCCGGCCCATTCGCTGGACTATTACGAGGGCTTGAACTTCCCGTACGCGCCGGGTGGCGGCTGAGGCCTGATCCCGCGCGCCGTCAGACGAGCCGGCTTTCGTTCTGCTCGAAATAGCTGGGCTGCGATGACCAGGTCACCGGGCACGCCGGGGTGGGGGGAATGGTCCCCATCACCGGCGGCTGGGGGAAGTACTGGGTGGTGACCTGAACGTTCTCGGCCGCCGCCTGGCCGAACAGCATCATGATCAGCTGCAGGGACTCGTCGAGCCCTGACGAGATGCCGCCGCCGGTCAGCCGGTTGCCCGACACCACGAAGCGCGGATTGCTGGTGTCGACGTCGATTTCGCAGAAGCTCTGCAGGCAGGCGATGAACGCCCAGTGCGTGGTGGCCCTGTAGCCGTCCAGCAGGCCCGCCTGGGCCAGCAGAAGCGCGCCCTCGCACACCGAGCACACCCAAGTGGCGTTCCGGGCCGTCTGGCGCAGATAGGCCAGGTAGGGCGAGTTCGGATCGCTCATGATCCGGCCCAGCACGTCCGGATCGCCGCCGGGCGTCCACAGGATGTCCAGCTCCGGGACCTCGTCGAAACTGGCCTGAACCTCGAAGCGGACGCCGCTCAGGGCGGTCACCGGCCCCCCGTCCTCCGAGACGATCACGGTCTCCAGGGGCTGGTCCTTGCCGGCCCAGTGGAACATCTCCAGCGGCCCCATGACGTCCAGCAGGTCGACGCCCTCGTAGACGGGTATGCCCAGCTTCATTTCGTCCCTCCCGTGTCTTTACGACATGGACAACCTTCGCGCGTTCTTCCTGGAACGGTCAACTCGCGGCGGCGCGGGACATAAAAAAACGGCGTGTCCGAAGACACGCCGCTGGGGAAACGCGAGGAAGGAAGGTGTCGCGTTTAAGGTTCCTAGAACTGGCCGCGGATGCCGATCAGATAGGTCGCGCCCGGGTCGTAGAGGGTGAAGGCGGCGTTGTCGTACTGGAAGGTCTGACGCTGCTTTTCCTTGGTGATGTTGATCGCGTTGAACGTGATCTGCGGCGCGTACTTCCAGGGCAGCTGGTAGCTGGCCGACAGGTCGACCTGCTTGTAGGCGTCGGTCTTCAGACGGGCGACCGGCACGCTGTTCTGGTTGGGGTCCGAGCTGATCTGGGCGTCGTTGTAGTTGTACGACAGCCGGACCGTGGCGCCGTGGCCTTCGTAGTAGCCGGTGATGTTGTAGGTGTAGGGCGACACGCCCACCGCCACGGCCGGGGCGCCGCTGCCGTTGGCGCTCTGGTTGATGCGGGTGTAGTTGGCCGTGAAGCCGGTGCCCGGGATCAGGAAGTCCAGCGGCTGGACCCAGTTCAGTTCGTAGCCGCGGATGGTCAGGGTGCCGCCGGCGTTGACCTGCTGGCTGACGGTGACCGTCGCGACGTTCGGGCCGCCGCGCAGGTCGATGGCCGCCTGCTGCTGCTGGGTCAGGTTGGCGTAGGCCACGCCCAGCTGGCTGAACGGGATGGTGTTCGTGCCCTGGACGGTGAAGCCGTTGATCACCTTCTGGAACAGGGCCACGCCGAAGTAGCCGGCGCCGCCGGTGTACCACTCGCCGCCCATGTCGAAGTTGTTCGAGGTGTAGGGGTTGAGCGCCGGGTTGCCCTGGTTGGCCGACTGGGCCGACGGGTCGCTGAACGTCGTGCCCGGCAGCATGGCGCTGGGGTTGGCCCGGGTGATGGTGCGCGAGGCGGCCATGCGCAGGTTGATGTTGTCGCGCACCTTGTAGACGGCGTTGAAGGCCGGCAGGAACGCGTCGTAGCGGGTCTGGCGTTCCAGGGTCGTCGTCACGCCGTTGACGGTCTGCGGGCCGCGGATCGTCTGGTCGGTGGTCACGTAGCGGCCGCCGAAGTTGAAGGCCAGGTCGCGCTCCAGGATCTGGGTGACGGCGTTGCCTTCGATGTAGGCGCCGGTCGTCTCTTCCTCGATGAAGCCCGACGCGGCGGCGGTGGCCGCGGTGGCCACGGCCGGGGCCGTGTCGTTGAAGCGGTCGAACTGACTGGCCTTCTTGAACGAGTCGTAGTCGACCGTGATGAAGCCCAGCGGGCCCGGACGCAGGTACGAGGCGAGCTGGGCCTGGGTGATGGCCGAGCCGGCCTGGCCGTTACAGGCCGGGGTCGGCGTGGGAACGGCGTTGTTCACCAGGCCGCCGCCGCAGGTGAAGGTCTGCCAGGCGGCGCTGTTGTCCAAGGCCTGGATCGAGCGGCTGATGTCGTCGTAGGCGACGCCGACCTTGATGTAGTTCTCGCTGCTTTCGCCGATCTTCAAGTTCCAGTGCGTGCCCTTGTTGGAGGTGACGCGCTTCTCGTTCTGGATGTTCAGGCGGCCGCCGGCGAAGGTCCAACCCAGGTTCGGGTCGTTCAGGTTGGCGGCGGTCTTGATCAGCGGCATGTCGCCGCCGGTGTTGTCGAAGTCGACGGTCAGGCCGTTGGGCGAGTTGACCAGGATGGTCGGCGCTTCGCGGAAGAACACGCTGCGGCTCAGGTTGAACTGGCCGTCCAGCAGCAGCCACGGATTGATCTGCCAGGAGCCGCCCGGGTTGATGTTGTAGAACTCGGTCTTCTCGTCATAGGGCCGCGCTTCCAGGAAGAACTGGGAGTTGGCGAAGGTGCCCTTGGTGACGACGTTGTTGCTGTCGACCTTGACGTTCAGCGGGACCATGCCGCTCGAGTTGCGGACGATCCAGTCCATGTCGAGGCGATTGAAGTTGTTGTGGGTCTTGCCGCCCAGCAGGTCGATATAGAAGGCCAGGGCGTCGTTCGGGCGCCATTCGCCCGAGATCAGCAGCGAGTCGCGGTTGCGCTTGCCTTCGCTGTAGGACTGACGGCCCAGGCGCGGCAGCAGACCGTCGCCCAGCTGCTGGGCGGTGGTGCCGGGGTTCAAGCCTTCCAGATAGGCCTTGGTGACCGGCGTGCCGGCGATCAGGCCGTTGCCGGCGTTGGCCGGCACGGTGTCGGCGAACTTGAAGCCGTTGCCGCCGATGGCGCTGTTGCAGGTCGGGTCGGCCGAGGTCGGGGTCGCCGTGCCGGTGGGCGTGGTGCCGCACTGGGCGTAGGTCAGGTTGGCGTTGGTCCAGCCGATGGTCTCGAAGCCGTCGGTGCGGCTCTTGGTGCGGACGCCGGCATAGCCCAGCAGCAGGCCGAATTCGCCGTGGCTGGTGTCCCAGGAGTCGCTGGCCAGGATGGCGCCGCGCGGGCTCCACTTGCCGGCGCTCTCCTGGTAGCTGGCCTGGGTCGAATAGGTGAAGTGGCGGCCGGGCCGGTCCAGCGGACGGGCGTTGCGCATGTTGACCACGCCGGCGACGCCGCCTTCGACCTGGCTGGCCGTCGGGGTCTTGGCGACGTCCAGGCGGGTGAACAGTTCCGTCGGGAACAGGTTCAGGTCGACTTCGCGGTTCTGGTTCTGGGCGTCGGTGCGGCCCGACGAGGCCACGGCGATCTGCGAACCGTTCAGCAGGATCTTGGTGAAGTTGGTGCCCAGGCCGCGCACGGCGATGTTCAGGCCGTCGCCGTTGATTTCACGGGTCAGCTGGATGCCCGGGATGCGGTTCAGCGACTCGGCGATGTTGAGGTCGGGGAACTTGCCGATGTCTTCGGCGAAGACCGAGTCCTGGAAGGTGATGCTCTCGCGCTTGGCGTTCGTGGCGTCGGCGAGGCTCTTGCGGAAGCCGGTGACGACCACTTCCTCGACCGTGTCGGAGCTGGTGGCGGCGGGCGCCGTCTGTTGAGCGAAGGCCGGCGCGGCGGCCAGGCCGGTCAGGCAGCTGGCGCCGACGAGCGCCAGACGCAACGCGCGCGAGTGGAATGAGTGGACCATGTTTCTCCCCTTGACGTCTCGGTGCTCTGCGCACCTGTCGTTCTGCCCCTTCCCAATCCCGCCTTCGATCGTCCGCGCACGGCGGCGATCGAATGGTCATGGTAGCGGTCACAACATGATCGTTACGAGGTAAGGCCTCGCAAGTCAACGAGGTCATACCTCTAGAAAAACCAATGTCCGACCATTTGCCGCCCGGTGTTGCCGGCCGAACACCCAAGGGAACGTGAACATCGACGATAAAAGGTCAAATGTCTGACAAATGAGAAGACGGGTATGGTCTTACCAATGACGTTCGATCGGTGAAGATGCACGGAATTCGGTCGAGCGCGCAGGCAATCGGTTCGAGTCGACGCGGCCGCGTCGACTCGAGATGTCAGACAGAAGAGTCCTGGGCGATTTAGACCGCCGCGCAGTTTTCGGCGATGAAGGTCATGTGGTCGGGCATGACCTGGGCGGACTTGGCGATGACGCCGCGAATGTTGTCCATGTTGGCGCGAAGTTGGTGGTCGGACATCACATCGGCCATCGGGTCGTGGCCGCGCGGCTCGATCCCCTGGCCGATCATCACCGCGAACCAGCTGGTGTCGGTGAACAGCTCCTCGTTCTCGCGGAACACCCGGCCGTAGCTTTTGAACACGGCCATCTTGTCGGCCAGATAGTCCGGGATCGGCATCTCCCGCAGATAGTCCCAATAGGGCGTGTCGTTCCGCCGGGTGGCGTGGAAATGCAGGATGAGGAAGTCGCGGATCGTCTCGTAGTCGAACTGCATCACGCGGTTGTAGCGGTCGATGTCGGGCTGCTCGAAACGCCTGTCGGGGAACATGGCCAGCAGGCGCGAGATGCCGACCTGGATCAGATGGATGCTCTGGCTTTCCAGCGGCTCCATGAAGCCGGCCGACAGGCCGATGGCCACGACGTTCTTGTTCCAGCTCTTCTTGCGCCGCCCGGCCGTGAAGCGGAGCGTGAAGGGATCGCGAAGCGGCTCGCCGTCCAGATTGGCCAGCAGGTAGGCGGTCGCCTCGTCCTCGCTGATGTGCGCGCTGGAATAGGCGTAGCCGTTGCCCAGGCGATGCTGCAGCGGGATGCGCCACTGCCAGCCGGCCGGTCGGGCGGTGGCGCGGGTCACGGGATTGGTCGAGCCGCCCAGGGCGCAGGGCACGGCCACGGCGCGGTCGTTGAGCAGCCAATGGGACCAGTCCTCGAAGCCGGTCTTCAGGGTCTGTTCGATCAGCAGGCCCCGGAACCCCGAGCAGTCGATGAACAGGTCGCCCTCGACCCGCTCGCCGCCCTGCAGGGTCACGGCCTCGATGAAGCCGTCCTCGGCGCGCTGGTGGACGTCGACGATCCGGCCTTCCTGGCGGCGCACCCCGCGCTCCTCGGCGTAGCCGCGCAGGAACCGGGCGTAGAGGCCGGCGTCGATGTGATAGGCGTGGTCGATCTTGCCCAGCGGCGAGTTGGGCTGGTTGTTGGCCCGCATGAACTTGCCCTGGGCCGACGCCACGGCCTGCAGCGAGTAGTCGCCGAGGTCGGCGGCTTCGCCCATCGCCTTCTGCCGCAGCCAATAGGCGTGGAACGACACCCCTTCCATGTCGACGCCGTAGGGGCCGAACGGGTGGTGGTACCGGTGGCCGATCGTCTTCCAGTCGATGAAGTCGATGCCCAGCTTGAAGGTCGCCTTGGTGCGGCGGACGAACTCCAGCTCGTCCAGGCCCAGCATGCGGTTGAAGATCTTGATCTGCGGGATCGTGGACTCGCCGACGCCCACCGTGCCGATCTCCTCGGACTCCACCAGGGTCACCTGGGTGTAGCCGTCCTTCAGGAAACGACCCAGCGCCGCCGCCGTCATCCAGCCAGCCGTGCCGCCGCCGACGATGACGACCTTGCGCAGGCGTTGATTGGTCATGCGGGAACTCATGCTGGGATGTTGGCGGCCGCGTCGGCGGCGCAGTAGCGGGCGATGAACGCCTGGTGGTCCGGCATGGCCTGGGCCGTCTGGCCGATCAGGTCCGCCATCCGCTTGAGGCGATGGACCAGGGCGGCCTCGGGCAGGGTGTCGACCAGGGCGTCGTACTGGCGCGGCACGATCCCCTGGCCCAGCAGCACGGCGATCCAGCTGGGCTCGGCGAACAGGTCGTAGTCGGACTGGAAGATGCGGCCCCGGCCGGCGAACAGCTCGATCTTGCGCGCCAGGCTGTCGGGGATCTCCATCGTCCGGACATGGTCCCAATAGGGCGTGTCCGAGCGCTCGGTGGCCTTGAAGTGCAGGATGATGAAGTCGCGGACCAGCTCGACCTGCTGGGCGGTCAGGCGGTTGTATTCGTCGATCTCCAGCGGATCGAAGCCCTTGTCCGGGAACAGGGCCAGCAGCTTGGTGATCCCGGCTTGGATCAGGTGGATGCTGGTGCTCTCCAGGGGCTCCAGGAAGCCGGACGACAGGCCGATGGCGACGCAGTTCTTGATCCAGGCCTGCTCCCGGCGACCGGCCTGGAAGCGCAGGAAGTTGGGGTCGGCCTGGGCCGGGCCGTCCAGCCCGGTCGTCAGGGCGGCCAGAGCCTCGTCGTCGCCGATATGGGCGCTGGAATAGACATAGCCGTTGCCGGTGCGGTGCTGCAGCGGGATGCGCCAGCGCCAGCCGGCCTTGTCGGCGGTGGCGCGGGTATAGGGCGTCAGGCCGTCGCCGCCGGTGGCGCAGGGCAGGGCCACGGCGCGGTCGTTGGGCAGCCAGCGACTCCAGTCCAGATAGCGCCCGCCCAGGGTCTGGCCGATCAGCAGGGCGCGGAAGCCCGTGCAGTCGATGAACAGGTCGGCCTCGATCGTGCGGCCGTCCTCCAGGGTGACCGACTGGATGAAGCCGTCCTCGCCGCGCAGGGCCACGTCGGCGACCTTGCCCTCGATCCGGATCGCGCCGCGCTTCTCGGCGAAGCCGCGCAGGAAGCGGGCATAGAGGCCGGCGTCGAAGTGGAAGGCGTATTTCAGGCTCGACAGCACCTTGGCCGGATCGGGATCGGGCATGGCGAAGCGGTTCTGGCGCGCGGCGACCGCCGCCAGGTTGAAGTCCTCGATCGGCCCGACCCGGTCGCGCACCTTGCGCCAGATCTGGTGGAACTTGATGGCCTCGATATCCAGGCCGAAGGTCCCGAACGGGTGGATGTAGCGGTCGCCCAGGCGCGTCCAGTCGCGGAACTCGATGCCCAGCTTGAAGGTCGCGCGGGTGGCCCGCATGAACTCGCGCTCGTCGATGCCGAGCATGGCGTTGAAGGTCAGGATGGGCGGGATGGTGGCCTCGCCGACGCCGACCGTGCCGATCTGCTCGGATTCGACCAGCACGACCTCGACCTGGCCGTTGAGCACCTTGGACAACGCGGCCGCGGTCATCCAGCCGGCCGTGCCGCCGCCCAGGACCAGGACCTTACGGATAGGGGCGGGAGTCATGCGCGGTCCTTCAGGGCGTCGGCGTGGGGCGGCATGGCCTGGGCGGCCTGGCGGATCATCCCGCGCAGCCGGGCCAGGGCGGCGTCGGCCTGGGCAGGAGGGATGCGGTCGGCCAGCCGGTCGTGGCGGCGCGGTGTGATCCCGTGGCCGAGAAACGCCCCGACCCAGGCGCCTTCCACGAAGGTCTCCTCGTCGTACAGCACCACGCGGCCCCGGCTCTCGAACTGGGCCTGCTTGTACGCCAGGGCCGGGGAGGGCGCGGCGCGCCGAGCCTGGATCCACGGCGGATCGGTCCGCGTGGCGGCCGCGTAGCGGAACACGGCCAGGTCGCGGGCCCGGTCCTGCTCCTCGGCCATCAGCCGGTTGTACTCCATCGCCGCCAGGGGCGAGCCGTCGGCGGCGGGCAGCAGGGCGATCAGGCGGCCGACGCCGCTTTGAATGGCCTGGGCGTCGTCCCCGTTCAGCGGCTCCAGCTGGCTCGCGGCCGGGCCGACCGCCACGCAATTGCCCGACCAGACCTGCCGGCGGCGGCCGTTGCGCAGGGGTACGATCGTCGCCTCGCCGCCCAGGATGTCGCGCGCCTCGTCGTCGGAGGTCAGGCCCCCGGCGTAGGCCAGGGTCACGGCGTCGCCGCCGCGCAGCGGGACGCGCCGCAGCCAGCCCTCGGCGATCGCCTCGAACTCGGTCAGCGGCGGCGGCGCGGCGCGGGGCGCGACCTCCCGCAGGGCCAGGCGGTCGCAGGGCAGGGCGGGCTCGTCGATCCAGCCGGCGTCTTGTGTCGCGCCGATCAGCCGGCCGTCGGGCGTGGCGTCGATGAACAGGTCGGCGACGATCCGCTCGCCGTCGGGCAGGACCACGGCGGCGATCCGGCCGTCCGCCGCCAGGACGACGTCGGCGATCTCGCCCGCGCGGGCCTCGACGCGGCCCGCCGTCGCCCGCAGCGTCGCGACATAGGCGGCGGCGTTCAGGTGCAGGCCGTAGGACAGGGTCGACAGCACCGAACGGGGGTCTTCGCTGGGCGGGGTGAACCGGCCCAGGCGACCCGCCACGGCGGCCAGGCTGTAGTCCTCGTAGCGGCCGGCGTCGCCGCGTTGGCGGGCGCGCAGCCAGTGATGATGGAAGGCCACGCCGTCGAAGCCGGCGCCGGCGTCGCTGAAGCCTTCCACATGGTCGTGACCGGGATCGGTCCAGCCGCTGTAGCGCGCGCCCAGCTTGAAGGTCCCACGGGCGGTCCGCATCAGGGCCGCTTCGTCCAGGCCGAGCAGGCCGTGGAAGGTCCGCAGGGCGGGCAGGGTGGAAAGGGCTCCCCGGGGCGCCGAGGCCGCGGTCTCGACCAGGCGCAGGGTCCCATCGCCGGGCAGGACCCGGGCCAGGGCGCAGGCTGTCATCCAGCCGGCGACGCCGCCGCCCAGGACGGCGACGCTGTTCAGGGGCGGGCGGCTCATGCGGCGGCTCCCGAGGCGGCGCAGAAGCGGGCGATCCACTCGTCGTGGGTCGGCATGGCCCGCACCGTGTCGGCGACCGACTCGCGGATCGCCTTCAGGCGCTGGGCCAGGGCCGCGTCGGGCACGCTGTCGCTGACCGGGTCGTACATCCGGGGCACGACGTTCTGGCCCAGATAGACGGCCAGCCAGCTGGGCTCGAGGAAGAAGCCGTCCTTGTACTTCACGACCACGCCCCGGTCGCGGAACAGGTCCATCTTGTAGGCCAGGCTGTCGGGGATGGGCAGGTTGCGGCGGTCGTCCCAGAACGGTGAACCGACCCGCTGGTTGGCGTGATAGTGCAGCACCAGGAAGTCGCGGATCCGCTCGAACTCCAGGGTCATGACCCGGTTGTACTCGTCCTGGTCGGCCTGGGCGCAGTCGCGGTCGGGGAACAGCTCCAGCAGGGTGGTGATCGCCACCTGGATCAGGTGGATGCTGGTGCTTTCCAGCGGCTCCAGGAAGCCGCTGGCCAGGCCCACGGCCACGCAGTTCCTGCTCCACTGCTTGCGGCGATGGCCGGCGACGAACCGCAGGAAGCGCGGATCGGCCTGGGCCTTGCCCTCCAGACCTGCCAGCAGGGCAGCGGCGGCGTCGTCGTCGCTGATGTGGGCGCTGGAATAGACGTAGCCGTTGCCCACCCGGTGCTGCAGCGGGATGCGCCAGCGCCAGCCGGCCTCGTCGGCGGTGCAGCGGGTGTAGGGCGTCGAGGCCTCCACCGTCTCGCACGGCACGGCGGCGGCCCGGTCGCAGGGCAGCCAGCGCGTCCAGTCCTCGTAGCCGGCCTTCAGGGCCTGTTCGATCAGCAGGCCGCGGAAGCCGGAGCAGTCGATGAACAGGTCGGCCTCGATGCGCTCGCCGTTCTCCATCGTGATCGCCTCGATGAAGCCGTCCGCGCCGCGCAGGGCAACGTCGGCCACCTTGCCCTCGGTACGCACCACGCCGCGCGCCTCGGCATAGGCGCGCAGGTAGGCCGCATAGAGCCCGGCGTCGAACTGGTAGGCGTAGTTGTAGGTCGAGGCCACGGAGCGCAGGTCGGAGGAGGGCGGGGCGAACCGGTTCTGGCGCGCGGCCATCACCGGCAGGGAATAGGCCTCCAGCGGCGTCGGATCGCCGCCCTGGCGGGCCCGCAGCCAGTGATGGTGGAAGCCCACCCCGCCGATCGCCGCGCCATAGGCGCCGAACGGGTGGATGTAGCTGTCGCCCGGCTTGCCCCAGCCGCGGAACTCGATGCCCAGCTTGTAGGTCGCCTGGGTCTTGCGCATGAAGTCGGCCTCGTCGAGGCCCAGGGCGGCGTTGAAGTGGCGGATGTGCGGCACGGTCGCCTCGCCGACGCCGACGGTGCCGATCTCGGCGGACTCCACCAGGCGCAGGGCGATCGGCAGGCCGGCCAGCTTGGCCGACAGGGCCGCGGCCGTCATCCAGCCGGCGGTGCCGCCGCCGACGATTAGAATGTTCCGGACGGCTCGATCCGTCATGCGTTCCCCCTCTCGCGAGCGTACCCCGCCTTCTATGGGCGGTCATCCCGTCTGGCCCCGAATGGACGTCGAGGTCCACGCGGATTGGTCAGACGACGTTCGTTCCGTCACGGGAAGAAACGCCGTCTGTCGTCCGTTTTTCCTGGTTGCAACACGTGGGAGCAACCAAATTATCCTGACAAAACAGAAGACTGATCGAAAACAATCTTCTTTTCACCAGTCAAGTTACCGGTACCTTGACGTCGGCGGGCTTTGCCATATCATCTGACCATAATGGTCGATTCAATAGGCCAATGGTAGCGGTAACCCGCCGCCATGAAGAATAACTGGGGAGGCAGACGAAATGGACTACGTCCAAGGCGCGCCCGCATGCGCGAGCGGCAATTCGATTTCAAAACTCAAGTACGGCGTTTCCGCCCTGGCGTTGGGGGTGGTGCTGATCGCCGGCCCGGCCCTGGCGCAGACCAAACCGGCCGATGACGCGGCGACGGTCGACGAGGTGGTCGTCACCAGCATCCGCCAGAGCCTGAAGAGCTCGCAGCAGCTCAAGCAGAGCTCTGAGATCATCGGCGACTCCATCACCGCCGAGGACATCGGCGCCCTGCCGGACCGTTCGGTCACCGAAGCGCTGCAGCGCATCCCGGGCGTGGCCATCAACCGCTTCGCCGCCGGCGTCGACCCCGACCACTTCTCGACCGAAGGCAGCGGCGTCGTCGTGCGCGGCCTGAACTTCGTGCGTTCGGAGCTGAACGGCCGCGACACCTTCTCGGCCAACAACGGCCGCGCGCTCAGCTTCGCGGACGTGCCGTCCGAGCTGATGGGCGGCGTCGACGTGTTCAAGAGCCCCTCGGCCGACATGATCGAGGGCGGCATCTCGGGCACCGTCAACCTGCGCACCCGCCTGCCGTTCGACAGCACCAAGCGGCTGCTCTCGCTGTCGGCCGAAGCCAGCTACGGCGACTTCGTCAAGCGTTGGGCGCCCACCTATACGGCGCTGTACAGCGACCAGTGGGACACCGAGGCCGGCACGTTCGGCCTGCTGCTCAGCGCCGTGGATTCCAAGCTGTTCACGCGCGCCGACGGCACCCAGGTGTCGAACTTCGGCTGCCGCACCGACTTCACCAGCGCCCAGACGGCCAATCCGCAAGCCGTGAACTGCCCGCAGGGCGGCAAGGGCGTGTGGTTCCCGCGTGGCGCGGCCTTCCGCAGCACCGAGACCGAGCGCGAGCGCACGGGCTACGCCGCGGCCGGCCAATGGCGCAGCACCGACGACACGATGCTGGCCACCTTCCAGTATCTGCGCTCGGAATCGACGCAGTCCTGGACCGAGCACGCGATGGAAATCGCCACGGACAACGTCCAGGCGGCCGGCGACTCGCGCCCGATCGACGGCACCACCTTCGGCGTCGACAGCAACGGCATCTTCACCAACGGGATCATCACCGGCCCGCAGGGCTGGCGCGACGACCAGAACGGCGCCGATCCGCGGACGCCCAACTTCGGCCTGCAAAGCAACAACATCAGCCGCAGCGTCGAGCAGAAGTACGTCACGTCCGATTACGGCTTCAATTTCAAGTGGACGCCGAACGAGCGCTGGGGCGTGTCCTTCGACTACCAGCACGTCGACTCGACGGTCGACAACCTGGACGTCGGCGTCTGGGCCTCGACCTTCCAGAACCTGGACCTGAAGCTGAACGGCTCCGACATGCCGGTCTTCACCTTCCTGCCGCCGTCCAGCGGCGCGGGGGTGCCGACCTGCGCGCCGCCCAGCGGCAACTGCCCGACCTATTTCCGCGGCGCCCACAACAGCTTCCAGGACCCGTACAACAGCTTCTGGCGCTCGGCGATGGACCACATCGAGCAGAGCGAGGGCAAGGAAGACGCCGCCAAGATCGACGTCGACTACCGCTTCGCCGAGAACAGCTGGCTGGACTCGGCCCGGGTCGGCGTCCGCTGGGCCGAGCGCGACCAGACCACGCGCTTCTCGACCTATAACTGGGGGGTGCTGAGCGAAATCTGGGGCGGCGGCGGTCCGGTCTGGTTCGACGACCAGGTCAACGGCAACCCGGCCACGCCGGGCGGTTCGAACAGCGTCGCCCACACCGAGCTCTATCCGTTCACCGACTTCATGCGCGGTGAGGTCCCGGTCCCGACCGGTCTGGACGCGCGTCCGTTCTACAACGGCAACGCGGCCAAGGACTACGCGGCGATGTCGGCCTTCGGCCTGGCCGTCGGCGACGAGTGGCGCGCGCGACTGGTCAACGGATGCCCGCAGAACTGGGTCCCGCTGGCCCAACGCTGCAACACGGTCGCCGGAACGCCCTTCCTGCCGGGCGAGATCAATCCGATCAACGAGAAGACCAAGTCGGCCTACGCCATGCTGCGCTTCAAGCATGACTTCGACGGCGACGTGCGGGTCACGGGCAATGTCGGCCTGCGCTACACCAGCACGACCCGCGACGCGACGGGCTTCCTGACCTTCCCGAACGCGATCCAGGCGACGGACGCGTCGTGCGACCTGGCGTTCACCAACTGGCAGGCCCTGCCGGATCCGAAGGCGCCCTTCACGCCGACGGCCTTCTGCGGCCTGACGCCGGCCACCCGCCAGCAGGTGCGGAACTTCACCAACGGGGCCACGATCCCGCAGAGCGCCCACGCCAAGTTCGACTACTGGCTGCCCAGCCTGAACGTGAAGGTGGCCTTGCAGGACGGTTGGCAGCTGCGCTTCGGCGCGTCGAAGACCATCACGCCGCCGGAAGTGGGCCTGACCCGCAACTACTACGACGTCAAGCTCGACACCAACGCGACCGGCATCATCAACGGCGTGGTCGGCGGCAACACAACGGTCGGCAACCCGTACTTGAAGCCCACGCAATCGATCAACATCGACGGCTCGGCGGAATGGTACTTCGCTCCGGTCGGGTCGGTGACGCTGGCCTTGTTCTGGAAGGAGCTGACCGATGTGGCGACCAACACCACGGCGCGCGTTCCGTTCACGAACAACGGCTCGACGTTCAATGTGCTGGTGACCACGCCGGGCAACTCCGACGTCAAGGCCCACATCAAGGGCTTCGAAATCGCCTACCAGCAGTTCTACGACTTCCTGCCCAAGCCGCTGGACGGCTTCGGCATCAACGCCAACTACAGCTACATCGACAGCAAGGGCGTGCCGCAGAGCACGCTGTCGGCCACCGACCCCGACGTCGGCGCCGGCCGCGTCTCGACGGTCGACACCAGCCTGCTGCCGCTGCAGGGCCTGTCCAAGCACAACGCCAACCTCGCGGCCATCTACGAGAAGGGCAAGATCTCGGCTCGCCTGGCCTACAACTGGCGTTCGGACTTCCTGCTGACGGTCCGCGACGTGATCGTGCCCTACGCGCCGATCATGAACGAGGCCACCGGCCAGCTGGACGGTTCGCTGTTCTACACCGTCAACGACAAGGTGAAGATCGGCGTGCAGGGCGTGAACCTGACGAACGAGGTCACCAAGACCACCCAGGTCCTGAACGACCAACTGCTCAAGGCCGGGCGGTCCTGGTTCATGAACGACCGGCGCTACACCTTCGTGCTTCGCGCCAGCTTCTAGATCCCGAGGCGGGACCGGTCGGACGTCGTCCGGCCGGGATCGTCTCGGCGCGTACCCTTCGGCCTTCCGCGGACGAGGGATTCTTCTACCCCAAACTCACCGCGCAACGTCCCCGACGTTGCGCGGTGTTCTTGAGAGGGCTTCAGCGTGACGTTCCGCCGGTCTGTTTTTTCGAGGCGTGGTCTTATGGCGTTTGGGGCCGCCGCCGGCGCGGCCTGCGCGGTTCCGGGTCTGGTCCGGGCCGCCGAACGTCCCCCCGGGGGCTCGCTGGCCGACCTGGCCAAGGCCAAGGGCGTGCGGTTCGGCAGCGCGGTGGGCGCGGGCAAGCCCGGCTCCCTGACCGGCACGCTGGACGATCCCGGCTATCGCCAGGTGCTGATCGACGAGTGCGGCGTGCTGGTGCCCGAGAACGAGCTGAAGTGGTACGTCCTGCGACCCGATGCGGAGACCTTCGCCTTCGAGCGCGCCGACCGCATCGCCGCCTTCGCCAAGGCCCACGACATCGCCCTGCGCGGCCACACCCTGCTGTGGCATCACCCCAAGTGGTTCCCGGCCTGGCTCAACAGCTACGACTTCGGCTCGGGACCGGCCGGCAAGGCCAAGGCCCAGGCGATGCTGACCGCTCACATCGCCACGGTCATCAAGCACTATCCGCAGATCGACTCCTGGGACGTGGTCAACGAGACCATCGACCCTAAGGACGGCGCGATCCGCCGCACGGTCTTCTCCGACGCCATGGGGCCGGAGGCGACCCTGGACGTCGCCTTCCAGACGGCCCGCGCCTTCGCGCCCAAGGCCCGGCTGGTCTACAACGACTACATGGGCTGGGAGGCCGGCAACGAGGCGCACCGCACGGGCGTGCTGAAGCTGCTGGAAGGTTTCCGCAAGCGCGGGACGCCGGTCGACGCCCTGGGCGTCCAAAGCCACCTGGGCACCCAGGACCCCGCCGCCTCGGCCATCCTCGGGCAGCCGCAGGAAAAGGCCTGGCGCGCCTTCCTCGATGAGGTCACCGGCATGGGCTACGACCTGCTGATCACCGAATTCGACGTCAACGACCAGAACCTGCCGGGCGATGTCGCCGGTCGCGACGCGGCGGGCGCCGCGCTCGCCAAGGCCTATCTCGACCTGATGCTGGACTACCGCCAGACCAAGGAGGTGCTGGCCTGGGGCATGGTCGACAAATATTCGTGGCTGCAGGGCTTCACGCCCCGCAAGGACGGCCTGCCCAAGCGCGCGACGCTCTATGACGACGCCTACAAGCCCAAGCCGATGCGCGAGGCGGTGGCGGCGGCGTTCCGGGCCGCGCCGGTGCGGGCTTGAACCGCCGAGCGGCGCTGCTCGGCGCCGCGCTCGCGGCTTTCGCCGGTGGTTCCGCGCCGCGCGCCCAGACCCCGCCGCCCGCCGCCGGCGGCCTGACCGCCGAGCAGGACCACCGGCTGATGCTGGACCGCTTGGGGATCAAAACCCTGCGGCCGGGCGTCGACGGCTACAATTCCGCCGCGCCCAACTACGTCAACCAGGACGAGGCCAAGGCCGGGCCGTTCAGCCCGCTGCCGGACCCGCTGGTCTTCCCGGACGGCCGTCCGGTGGCGACGCCCGACGACTGGTGGAAACGCCGCCGTCCGCAGCTGGTCGAGCTGTTCTCGCGCGAGGAGCACGGCCGTGTGCCGAAGCACATGCCGGCGGTCCGCTGGCGGGTGGTCAGCGAGAAGCACGAGGTCCGCAACGGCGTGGCGGTGCGCGAGCGACGCCTGGCCGGCGACCTGGACAACCGCGCCTGGCCCGCCGTCTCGGTCAGCCTGGACCTGCTGCTGGTCACGCCGGAAGGGCGGGGCAGGCGGCCCCTGGTGCTGGAGTTCGGCTTCCCCGACGGCGCGCCGTGGCTGAAGGGGCGTCCCGCGCCGCCCGGACCGGATTGGCGCGACCTGGTCCTGGCCCGGGGCTGGGGCTATGCGATCCTCGACCCGACCAGCGTCCAGCCCGACAACGGCGCGGGCCTCTCCCGAGGCGTCATCGGCCTGGTCAATCACGGCCGTCCGCGCGCCCCCGACGACTGGGGCGCCCTGCGCGCCTGGGCCTGGGGCGCCAGCCGGGTGCTGGACTTCCTGGCGACCGACCCCGCTGTCGATGACCGCCGCGTGGCGATCGAGGGCCTGTCGCGCTACGGCAAGGCGGCCCTGGTCGCCATGGCTTACGACCAGCGCTTCGCCGCCGGCTTGATCGCCTCGTCGGGCGAGGGCGGGGCCAAGCTGCACCGGCGCAAGCGCGGCGAGCAGCTGGAGAACCTGGCGGCCAGCGGCGAGTACCACTGGATGGCTGGCAATTTCCTGCGCTACGCCGGGCCGCTGACCGTCGACGACCTGCCGGTCGACGCCCACGAGCTGATCGCCCTGTGCGCGCCTCGGCCGCTGTTCATCAGCGTCGGCAACGACCAGGCCGACGGCTGGGTGGATTCGCGCGGCATGTTCATGGCCGCCGTCGCCGCCGGTCCGGTCTATCGGCTGCTGGGCGCGCGCGACCTGGGCGTTACGACGTTTCCCGAGCCTCTGACCCTGGTGGCCGACGGCGAGCTGGCGTTCCGGCAGCACGAGGGCGGCCACACGCCCGGCCCGAACTGGCCCTACTTCCTGGACTTCGCTTCGCGCTATCTTGAGCGCCCCTGAGTTCTGTCGCCAAGTCCTGTAAGAGCGTCGCATGAGCCTGTCCTTTCCGCCCCTGGAAGAGCGTTGGAACGTCACGCGCGAGGTCCTGCGCGCCGAGATCGTCCCGGCCTACCGGCCCGTGGTGCTGCGGGGCTTCGCGGCGGACTGGCCGGCGGCCCAGGCCGGTCTCGAGGGCCCGGAGGCGGCCGCCGCCTATATCAAGGGCTTCGACAAGGGCGCGGCCGTCGAGGCCTTCGTCGGCGCGCCGGAGATCGGCGGCCGCTTCTTCTATGGCGACGCCGAGCGGGCGCTGAACTTCGAGCGGCGGCAGGGCGCGATCTCGGCCATCGTCGACGACATCCTGGCGCTGGGCGCCGAGGCGAACCCGCCGTCGGTCTATGTCGGCTCGGCCCCGACGGAGCGGGTGTTGCCCGGCTTCGCCGAGGCCAACCATCACGACCTGCTGGCCGTGCCGGTCGAGCCGCGCATCTGGTTCGGCAACGCCGTCCGGGTGCAGACCCACTACGACATGGCCGACAACATCGCCGTGGTGGCCGCCGGCCGCCGGCGCTTCACCCTGTTCCCGCCCGAGCAGACGGCCAATCTCTATGTCGGGCCGCTGGACTTCACCCTGGCCGGCCAGCCGATCAGCATGGTCGAGCTGGAGGCTCCCGACCTCGAGCGCTATCCGCGCTTCGCCGGGGCGATCGAGCACGGCCGCTCGGCCGAGCTGGGCCCCGGCGACGCCATCTACATCCCCACGGCCTGGTGGCACCACGTCCAGTCGCTCGACCGCTTCAACGTGCTGGTGAACTACTGGTGGCGCGACCTGCCGCCCGAGGCCGGGTCGCCGTTCGAGGTGCTGGTCCACGGCCTGCTGGCGGTGCGCCACCTGCCCAAGCCGCAGCGCGACGCCTGGCGGGCGATCTTCGACCACTACCTGTTCGAAGCCGACGGCGATCCCGCCGCCCATCTGCCCGAGGCGCGCAAGGGCGTGCTGGGGCCGCTGACGCCGCGCCTGGCGCAGAACATCCGCGCCTTCCTCAAGCGGTCCTTGGGCTGACGCCTGGCCTCAGGCGTGGGCGATGATCGGCAGGAAGGTCTCGGCCGTCAGGCTGGCGCCGCCCACCAGCACGCCGTCGACGTTCGGCGTCGCCAGAATGCCGGCCGCGTTGGCCGGGGTCACCGAGCCGCCGTACAGCAGGCGGATCCGGTCGCCGGCCGGGCCCAGCGCCGCGCGGCAGGTCTCGCGCAGCACCGCGTGCATGGCGGCGATGTCCTGGTCCGTGGCCGAGCGGCCGGTGCCGATAGCCCAGATCGGCTCGTAGGCCACCGACAACCAGTCGCCGTCGGCGTCGGCCGGCAGGCAGTTCTCCAGCTGGGCGCCGACCACGGTCTCGGCCAAGCCGGCCTCGCGGACGTCCAGCGCCTCGCCCACGCACAGGATCACCGACAGGCTGTGCCGCCGCGCGGCCTCGACCTTCTCGCGCACCTCGGCGTCGGTCTCCTGGCGACCGGCCCGGCACTCGCTGTGGCCGACGATGGTGAAGGCCGCGCCGGCGTCCTTGACCATCGGCGCCGAGAGGCACCCGGTGTGCGCGCCCTTGTCGGCCGCATGGATGTCCTGGGCGCCCACGTGCAGGGCGTCGGCGGCCTGCCAGGCGGCGGTGATCAGGGTGGCGGGCACCGCCACGCCGACGTCGACGGCGGGCGTCCGGCGCGCCGCCGCGTCGATGGCGTCCAGGACGGGCAGGGCGTCGCGGCCGCCGTGCATCTTCCAGTTTCCGACCACGAACTTCCGGGCGGGCTTATCCATAGCGAGCTGCATTCGGTCTCCGTGCGCCGGTGCTGTCCGGCGCCTGTGTCTTGAAAGGGCGAGGGAAGGGCGGTCAGGCCTGTTCCAGGATCCTGGAGGGGTGGTCGTGGCGGGCCAGCCGCGCGCCGAGCGCCGCCAGTTGCTCCCACAGGGCCGGCGGCAGGCGGGGACCGAACTTCTCGTAGGCCGGCGGGATCAGGGCGGCCTCGGCGCGCCAGATCTCGGGGTCCACGGTCAGCAGCAGGTCCAACTGGGCGTCGGTCAGGTCCAGGCCCGTCAGGTCCAGGCCGTCGCGGGCGGGCAGGCGGCCGATCGGGCTGTCCACGGCTTCGGCCTCGCCCTCCAGGCGGTCGACGATCCACTTGAGCACCCGGCTGTTCTCGCCGTAGCCCGGCCAGACGAACTTGCCGCGCTCGTCCTTGCGGAACCAGTTGACGAAATAGATGCGGGGCAGCTTGGCCGGATCGGCGCCGGCGCCGACCTTCAGCCAGTGATTGAAGTAGTCGCCCATGTTGTAGCCGCAGAACGGCAGCATGGCGAAGGGATCGCGGCGTAGCTCGCCGATGCTGTTCTCGGCAGCCGCCGTGCCTTCCGAGGCGACGTTGGAGGCCAGGAACACCCCGTGCTCCCAGTCGAAGGCCTCGGTGACCAGCGGCACGGCGCTGGCGCGGCGGCCGCCGAACAGGATGGCCGAGATCGGCACCCCGGCCGGGTCCTCCCACTCGTCGGCGATGACCGGGCACTGGCCGGCGGGCACGGCGAAGCGGGCGTTCGGATGGGCGGCGGGTTCGCCGGACTCCGGCGTCCAGGCGCGGCCCTTCCAGTCGGTCAGCCCCTCGGGCGGGGTCTCGGTCAGGCCTTCCCACCAGACGTCGCCGTCGGCGGTCAGGGCCACGTTGGTGTAGACGCAGTTGGAATGCAGGGTGTCGACCGCGTTGCGGTTGGTCTTCACCCCCGTGCCCGGTGCGACGCCGAAGAAACCGGCTTCCGGATTGATCGCGTACAGACGGCCGTCCGGCCCGAACCGCATCCAGCAGATGTCGTCGCCGATGGTCTCGGCCTTCCAGCCCGGGAGGGTGGGCTGCAGCATGGCCATGTTGGTCTTGCCGCAGGCGCTGGGGAAGGCGGCGGCCACGTAGCGCACCTTGCCGGCGGGCGAGGTCAGCTTCAGGATCAGCATGTGCTCGGCCAGCCAGCCCTCGTCGCGGGCCATCACCGAGGCGATCCGCAGGGCGTAGCACTTCTTGCCCAGCAGGGCGTTGCCGCCGTAGCCCGAGCCGTACGACCAGATCTCGCGGCTCTCGGGGAAGTGGACGATGTACTTGTCGTCGTTGCACGGCCAGGCGACGTCGGCCTGGCCCTCGGCCAGGGGCGCGCCCAGGGTGTGCAGGGCCGGCACGAAGAAGCCGTCCTCGCCCAGGGCGTCCAGCGCCGCCCGGCCCATCCGGGTCATGACCCGCATCGAGACGGCGACATAGGCGCTGTCGGTGATCTCCACGCCCAGGGCGCTGATCGGCGAACCGACCGGCCCCATCGAGAAGGGGACGACGTACATCGTCCGTCCCCGCATGCAGCCGTCGAACAGGCCGTTCAGGGTGCGGCGCATCTCGTCCGGGTCGCGCCAGTTGTTGGTCGGGCCGGCGTCGGCCTGGTCGGCCGAGCAGATGAAGGTGCGGCTCTCGACGCGGGCGACGTCGCGCGGGTCGGACGCGGCGTGGAACGAGTTGGGGCGAAGCTCGGGATTGAGGCGCTTGAGCGTGCCGAGGGTGACCAGTTCGTCGGTCAGTGCGGCCCATTCCGCGTCGGAGCCGTCGCACCAGTGGATGGCCTTCGGCTTGGTCAGCGCGGCGACCTCGTCGACCCAGGCCAATAGACGCGCGTGTTTCGTCGGGGGCGCGTTAGCGCCCGGCCCTTGGTTCTGCATTTCACGTCCTGCTGCAAGTTGGCGAAACTATTGCTCGCCTTGCGCGCACCATAGCGTGAGGAATCGAGGGGAAAAGGCTAATGTTTTCAATGACAACGTTGTCGTTGAAAATCAGGGCGCCAGTTGCCGCGAGGGCGGCATGTTTTCGCGTCCGGCGCCCGATTAGGAGGAAGTCGATCCCGAAGCGCGGCCGTTGTCGCGCCGAAATGACCGCCTCCGCGCGGCCTTCCGGGCGAATCAAGGCGGCCTTTTTCGCCGTCGCGGCCCGGCTTGTGTGGAAACTCACCCCGCCCGGGTGACCGTCGGCACATCGTCCGCACGCCGCGCTCCGCATCTTCATCGGACGGGGCTCGCCCGCCGGCGGTTCGGCGCGGTCGTCTCCCCGGAACGGAGGAAGTTCCATGCTCAGCAACAAGGAAGCCCTGGCGCTGGCCGACCAGATCGAAGCGGCCCTGCCCGACGCCGAGGCGTTCGGCGCGTCGGGCGGCGACGATCTCTGCAAGACCTATCGGTCGCTCGCCCCCAGCATCAAGGCGCTGCTGCCGGTCATCGCGCTGATCCCCGGCGTGGGGCCGGCCGTCGCCAAGGCGCTGAAGCTGCTGATGGGGATCGCCGACCAGCTCTGCCCCACGCCCTAGGCGTCAACCCGGAAGGCCTCGCGCCGGCGAGGTTCGAGGCCTTCGAACCCCCTGGGTCCCATCGGTCACGCGCCGACGCGTTTGCGCCCACACCCCCCAAACGAGGGTTGTCGCCCATCCCCGCTCCTCGCTAGCTCGGGCGTCGCTGTTCGGGGAACGGCGTGCGTATAAGTGGCTGAATGGGGTGAAATATGTCGGGAATCCAACATAGCTGCGGCAAGAGTCCGCGCAATCCGCGGGCCCTTTGGCTGGCGGGAACGGCGCTTGGATGTTCGCTGCTGGTCCAGCCGGCGGCCGCCCTGGCCGCCAACGAGTGCGGCGCGCCCGCCGGCGGCGTGGTGACCTGTCCGTCGCCCATCACCACCGGCGTCAGCTACACGACGATCGACGACCTGATCCTGAACCTGCCGGCCGCGACGTCCAACACCGGCGCGATCGCGGTGGATGTCGTCGGCGGGGCCGGAAAGGTCAGCGTCGTGGCGGCCGACATCTCCACTAGCGGAAACGAGGCCCCCGGCCTGTTCGTCACCACCACCAGCGGCGCGATCGACGTCAACGTGACCAAGGCGGCCACCTCGGGCGCCGACATGGTCAACCAGATGACCAACGACGCGATCGTCGCGCTGTCGGACAGTGGCGCGGTCAAGGTCAAGGCCGGGGAGGTGTCGACGGCCGGGGTCTACACCTCCGGCGTCGCGGCCCAGTCGAAGACCGGCGACGTCACGGTCGAGATCGACAAGATTTCCTCCTCGGGCCTGGGCGGCAGCATCGTCCTGGCCCGTTCGCTGGACGGTCCCAGCGCCACGCCGACGGGCGGGGGCAAGGTGACGGTGGTGGTCGGCGAAGCCTCGACCACCCAGGCCAACGGCGTCATCGGGGCCGTCGGCTTCGGCGACGTCTCCGTGACCGCCGGCCAGATCGTCGCGTCCGGGGCTCCGGCCGTCGGTCCCGCCGGTCACACCTCGTTCGGCCAGGGGATCGGCGCGCGCAGCTACAACGGCGACGTCGACGTCAAGGTCGACGAGCTGTCGACCAGCGGCGTGGGCTTCCTGGGCGTGACCGCCACCGCCCTGGCGGGCGACGCGACGGTCGAGAGCGGGACCGTCACCACGGCCAGCGACGGCGCCTATGGCGTCTATGTGCGGGCCGGCGGCACGGCCAAGGTCGTGGCGGGCGCCACCACCACCCATGGCGCGGTGACCAACGACGGCACGACCCACTACACCGACGCCATCCGTGTCGAGGCGACCGGCCTGATGGACGTGACCTCGCAGCACGCGACGGCGACGGGCGACGGCGCCTCGGCGATCCTGGCCAGGGGCGACGGGTCGATCAGGATCGACAGCGGCGAGGCCTCGGCCTCGGGCGGCGCGATCACCGTGGGCGGCGTCCAGGTGTTCTCGAACGCCATCAGCGCCCAGAGCTTCCTGGGCGACATCGACATCACCAGCGACACGGCCAGCGCCCTGGGCGTCCAGTCGTGGGCGATCTACGCTTCGGCGGGCAACGGCGCGATCAGCATCGACAGCGGGACGGCCACGGCGGCCGGAGCGGGCGGCCGGGCGATCTACGCCAACGGCGGCGAAGGGGTGACGATCCGCAGCGACGTGGCCTCGACCACGGGCGCGCCCAGCGGGTCCAACGCCGCCGACGCCATCATGGCCCTGACGTTCAACAAGACGGCCAAGATCGACATCACCAGCGGCTCGGCCAGCACCACCGGGAACAACGCCCGCGGCATCTACGCCTGGACCACCGGCGACATCGCCATCGACAGCGGCGAGGTGACCACCACGGGGAACAACGCCCACGGCGTCATGGTCGATTCCGACGGCGCGCTGGTGTTCGGCACGCCGCACGTCCCGGCCGGCGGCGTGGGGACGGTGAACATCGTCAGCGACAAGGTCAGCGCCACCGGAAACGGGGCGATGGGCGTGTGGGTCGACTATGCGGGCCCGATCAGCATCGACAGCGGCGAGATCACCGTCGGCAACGGCGTGGGTCTCTACGTCTACGGCCAGAACACGGTGGACGTCTCGGCCGACAAGGTCACGGCGACCGGCACGGGCGTGGTGGTCTACGGTCGCGAAGGCGCGGTGAACCTGACCACGGGCACGGTCTCGGCCGGGACCCAGGGCGACGTGGGCGTCTTCGCCCAGACCACCAGCGGCGACATCGTGATCAGCGCCCAGTCGACCAAGACCCAGGGCGACATGCTGACCGGCTTCACCGCCGACGCCGTGGGCGGAATCTCGACCAGCGGCGACATCAGCATCACCAGCGGCGACGCCCAGACGACCGGCCGTTCGGCCTTCGGCGCCTATGCGATCAGCCAGACCGGCGCGGTGTCGATCGACAGCGGTTCGGTGACCACCGCCGGCCAGGGCTCGACCGGAATCTACGCCCGCGGGGCCAGCGTCTCGGTCGAGAGCGGTTCGGTCGTCACGGCCGGTGACACGGCGCGCGGGATCTACGCCTGGTCCAACGGCGACATCGCCATCGACAGCGGCGAGGTGACCACCACCGGCGCCAACGCCCACGGGATCATGGTCGATTCCGACGGGGCGCTGGTCTTCGGGACGCCGCATGTCCCGGCCGGCGGCGCGGGAACGCTGAGCATCGTCAGCGACAAGGTGTCGGCGACCGGCGCCGGCACCGTGGGCGTCTGGGCCGACTACGCCGGCCCGATCAACATCGACAGTGGCGAGATCACGGTCGGCAACGGCGTCGGTCTCTACGTCTATGGCCAGGGCGCCGTGGACGTTTCGGCCGACAAGGTCACGGCCGACGGCACCGGCGTGGTGGTCTACGGCCGCGAGGGCGCGGTGCACGTCACCACGGGGACGGTCTCGGCCGGGACCCAGGGCGACGTCGGCGTCTTCGCCCAGAGCACGACGGGCGACATCGTCGTCGACGCCGGTGTGACCCGCACCGCCAACACCGGCCTGCACGCCGGCTTCACGGCCGACGGCGTGGGCGCGCTCTCGACCGGTGGCGGCCACGTGACCGTCAACAGCGCCGACTCGGCGGTGGTCGGCCAGTTCGCGACCGCTGTCTGGGGGCAGTCGATCGGCGGCGAGGTCGAGATCAACAGCGGCAAGGCCCGCGCCAGCAGCGACAGCACCCTGGCCGTCTTCGGCCGCGGCGACACAGTGACGGTCGTCAGCGCGGACGCCGAGATCACCGGGACCGGCTCCCGGGCGATCCAGGTCCTGGCGGATCACGGCGACCTCACGGTGACCTCGGGCCGCGCGGTCGCGAAGGACGCCAACAGCGTCGCCATCGACCTGTACGCCAGCCACGACGCCGCCCTGACCGTCACCGGCCAGACCGTGGGCGGATTGGCCGGCGTGCGGGTCTCCGCGCTGAACCAGGCCGAGGTGACCGTCGGGGCGGACGCCTCGATCACGGCCCTCAGCGGCGCCGGCGTCGAATTCCGCGCCGTGCCCGTGCCGGGCGGGACGGGTTCGCCGGCGGTGGGCTACGGCGCCAGCCTGACCACGGCCGGCCACATCGGCGGCGCGCCCGGCGCGCTGGCGGTGCGGTTCGCGGACGGGGACGACACCCTGACCCTGCTGACCGGCGCCAGCTTCACCGGCGCCGTCGACGGCGGGGCGGGCCTGGACGCCCTGGTGCTGAACGGGACCTCCAATCAGCCGTCCGCCGGGCAGACATTCGGCGGGGTCCTCAACTTCGAGACCGCCACGGTCGCGGCCGGCGACTGGACCCTGACCGGCCTGCTGCAGGCCGACAGTATCGACATCGCCTCTGGCGCGACCCTGCGCATCGACGACCGCCAGGACGCCAACGCCTGGCTCGAGACGACGACGCCGGGCGCCGGCCTGTCGGTCCACAACGACGGCACGCTGATCTCCCGCAGCTTCGACGACAACCTCTACGCCGACAGCGGAACGCTCTCGATCAGCGGGACGGGCGACGTGGAACTGCAGTCCGGCGCCATGCTGGCGTCCGGCGCCTGGACCTATACGGGGACGACCCGGGTGAGCGGCGGCGAACTGCACGTGGTCACCGACATCGGCGGCGGCCTGGAACAGACCGGCGGCGTCGTGGTGGTGGGCGCCGACTACGCGGTCGACGACGCGGGCCTTGGCACGGTGAAGGTCGCCGGCCATGGAACGACGGGAAGCTTCGCGGGCGGCCTGAAGGTCGATGGCGGCCAGCTCTTCCTGGGCCAGGACGGCGACTACACCCTGGCCAACGCCCTGTCGGGCGCTGGCGGCGAGGTGATCTGGGCCGGCGGCGGCGACCTGACCCTGTCGGGCGCCTATTCGCGGACCGGGACGCTGGTCAACGGGGGCGGCCTGGTGACGATCGCCAACCTGTCGGCCGACTCCCGCCTGGCCCTGATGGGCGAGGCCTTCGCCCTGGGCTCCGGCGCCAAGAAGACGGGCGGGCTCTCGGGCGACGCCGATCTCGACATCGGCGCCGGGACCCTGACGATCGCCCAGATCAACGCCTCCAGCTATGCGGGCGACCTGAGCGGCGCGGGCGGCCTGATCAAGTCCGGCGCGGCGACCCTGACCCTGTCGGGCGCGGCGACCTACGCCGGGCCGACGACCGTGTCCGCCGGGACGCTGCTGCTGAAGGGCGCGATGACCAGCGACGTCACCGTGGCCTCGGGGGCGACCCTGCAGATCGGCGACGGCGGGACGACCGGGGCCCTGACGGGCGACCTGGTTATCGCCGGCACGGCCGTCTTCAACCGCTCGGACGAGTACGACTACGCCGGCGACATCACCGGCGCGGGCGAACTGATCAAGAAGGGCGCCTCGCGCCTGACCCTGTCGGGCCAGTACGGCTTCACCGGCACGACCACCGTCCAGGGCGGCTCGGTGCGGATCCTGCATCTGCCGCAGACCGCCCAGGTGCAGGTCGATAACGGCGTGCTGGACCTCAGCGGCCTGACCCAGACCATCACCAACCTCAGCGGCGGCGCGACCGGCGGCGTCGACATCACCGGCGGCGCCCTGACCGTCAACCAGTCGGGCAGCACCACCTTCGCCGGGTCGATCACCGGGTCGGGCTCGTTCACCGTCACCGGCGGCGGCGTGATCGAGCTCAGCGGCGCCAACACCTATACCGGCGACACCACGGTCACCGCCGGCAAGCTGAAGGTGAACGGCTCGGTGACCTCCGACGTCACCGTGGGCTCGGCGGGCGCCCTGGGCGGCTCGGGCGTGATCGGCGGCGACGTCTTCGTGCAGGGCGGCGGCCAGGTCACTCCCGGCAATTCGCCCGGCACCCTGACCGTGGCGGGCGACTTCACCTTCGCCACGGGTTCGACCTACCAGGTCGAGGTGCTGCCGACCGGCGAGCACGACCTGATCGTCGTGGGCGGCGCCACCACCATCCAGACCGGCGCCAAGGTCGCCGTCCTGGCCGGCGGTCCGGCGTCGCAATACGCGCGGCTGAGCCAGTACGGCATCCTGACCTCGGCGGGCGGGATCACGGGGCGGTTCTCCAGCGTCACCAGCGACATGGCGTTCCTGACGCCCAGCCTGACCTACACGGCCAACGCCGTGCGCCTGAACCTGCTGCGCAACGACATCCGGTTCGCCAGCTTCGCCACGACCTCGAACGAGGCCCGGGTGGCCGACGCGGCCGAGGCCCTGGGCCTGGGCGCGCCGGTCTACGACGCCCTGGTCACCCAGAACGCGGGCGGGTCCGCCCAGGCCTACAGCGCCCTGGACGGCCAGATCTACGCCGACGTCTCGACCGTCCTGGCGGGCGAGGCGGGCCGGCTGCGGCAGGCGATCCAGGCGCGGACCTCGGCTCCGGCCGAGGTGTCGGGCGGCTGGGGCGACGTCCTGGCGGGCTGGAGCAAGATCGACGCCGGCGCCGGCGCGGCGGGCCTGAAGGTCAGCGGCGCGGGCCTGGTCGCCGGCGGCGACAAGGTGCTGGGCGCTGCCCGCCTGGGCCTGGCGGCCGCCTATGGCGAGGCCGACGGGACGGTCTCGGCGCGCGGCAGCCGCGCCGAGAGCAAGAACGGCCAGGTCGCGGCCTACGCCGCCAGCGTCTTCGGACCGCTGCGCGCCGACCTGGGCGCGGCCTACGCCTGGTCGTCGATCGACGCCGAGCGGGCGGTGGTGTTCCCGGGGAACCAGGACCGCGTGAAGGGCAAGTACGACGCCACGGTCGGCCAGGTGTTCGGCCAGGTGTCCGCGCCCCTGACGCTGGGCGCGGCCGTGGTCGAGCCTTTCGTGGCGGCCAGCTATCTGCGGGTGAAGAGCGACGACTTCAGCGAAACGGGCGGCTTCGCGGCGCTGAAGGTCGAAGGCGTCACCCGCGAGCTGGGCTTGGTCGACGTCGGGGTCAAGGTGAGGGGGCAGTTCGACGTGGGCGGGGCCTCGGTCCTGCGCCCGCGCGTCGCTGTCGCCTGGCGCATGGCCACGGGCGACCTGGCGGGCCAGACCGCCAACGCCTTCACCGGCGGGACGGCCCGTTTCGTGGTCAGCGGCGCCAAGTACGACGCCGGCGCCCTGGCCGTGCAGCTGGGCGCCGACCTGGCGTCGGGCGATCGGGCGCGGTTCGGGGTCACCTACGAGGGGACCTACGGCGACCGCTTCGAGGCCCAGGCGATCCGCGCCGGCGGGTCCTGGCGCTTCTAGGTCTGGGGGGGGGGGCGCTCTGGGGGGAGCGCCTCCTTGGGGGGATCCGGTCGAGGCCGCCTAGCGCGTCCTCGACCGGTCTTCGCCCAGCATCCGCACCAGTTCGGCCTGGCGGGTCGCGCCGGTCTTGCTGAAGATCGACTTCAGGTACGAGCGCACGGTGTTGCGCGACAGGTTGGTGATCAGGGCGTAGCCGGCCAGGGTGCCGCCCTCGACCAGGAAATAGGCCAGCTTGGCCTCGGCCTCGGTCAGGCCGTGGTCTTCGCGGTAGGACGCCAGCGCCTGTTCCTCCGAGCGACCCTTGGCGCGCCCGAAGATCTCCATGGCCCGCAGCACATAGGGATGGCCGTCCGCGGCCGCCTTGGCCAACCGAGCCTCCAGGCTCGGATAGACCCGCGTCAGCGGCTTCAGGTTGTCGAACAGGGCGTCTTGCTGTTTCTTGTTCGTCATAAACGGCGGCGAGTTTCTCGTTCGTCGCAAAGCATGGCCTGGGGGGCGTTCGCGTACAATGGTGTCGATTGCAGCGGCCGTCCCGCGTCAAGGGCTGGTCGAAATGAAGGCCGCTCCGGAGACGCCGCGCAGGCCCTTCGCCGATTTCCGCCAGAACCTCAGCTACACCATCGCCCAGCGGGTGATCACGAGGGTGCTGCGCAAGGGACTGGCCAGTCATTCCAGGGGCGAGGCCGAGTTCGCCGAGTTCCTGCGCAAGGCCCGGGCCTGGCACGACCGCTACGACGGGGTCCTGCCGTCCCTGGAGGTCGACGCCACCTGGAGCGCGACGCCCGACTACGCCGCGCCGTCGCCGCCCACCCGCGCCGACTGGTTCGCCCCCCGCGACAAGGCGCCGCGCGGCACGGTCTTCTATGTCCACGGCGGCTCGTTCGTCGCCGAGCGCAGCCCGCGGATCGGCCAGCTGGTGGGCCGGTTCGCCGCCGCGGCCGAGGCCAGCGTCTACGCGCCGTCCTACCGTCTCGCGCCCGAGCATCCCTGTCCCGCGGCGGTCGACGACATCGTCGAGGCCTGGCGCTGGCAACTGCGCCATCGCCCCGACGAGCCGGTGGTGGCCCTGGCCGAGTCGGCCGGGGCGGCGATCATGATGGCCGCCTTCCAGGTGATCCGTGATCGCGGCGAGCCCATGCCGGCCGGCATCGTGCTGCTGTCGCCCTGGCTGGACCTGTCGCTGCAGAGCTGGTCGGTCATGGCCGCCTCGATCGCCAAGACCTCGCCGCACACCATGGAGTCGCTGGCGATGTTCGCGCACTTCTACCTGCAGGGCCGTTCGGCGATCGAGCCGATCGCCTCGCCGCTGTTCGGCTGCTTCGACGGCTTCCCGCCGCTGCTGGTTCACGCCAGCCGGACCGACATCCTCTACGACGACTCGATGCGCCTGGCCGACAAGGTGCGCGACGTCGGGGGCGACCTGACCCTGCGCCACTGGGCCGACGAGACTCATTTCTGGGAGCGGATGAACACGCCCAAGGCCCGGCAGTCGATCGAGCTGGCGGCGGGCTTCATCCGGCGGCGCCTGGACGACCGGCGGGTCGGCGCCCAGTAGGCGCCGGCCGGTCCGACTCCGGCCGGTCCTAGATGGAGCGGCCCTGCTTCTGGTCCTCGTGGATGTCCAGCAGGACCTTCATCAGCTCTTCGTCCTCGCTGGACATCACGCCCAGCACCTCGGCCTCGTCGCAGCCCTCGGCCGCCAGGTAGGCGTGGCCCATGCTGGAGTCGAGATAGATCGACTGGCCCTGGTCCAGCACGACCGGATCGTAGAACTCGGTGTTCACGACGATCCGCCCCTTCAGGACGAAGATGTACTCCTCGCCCGCGTGGCGGACCAGGTCGCCGAACTGCTCGGCGCTCTTGGCGCGGATCTTGGTGATCACCGGGATCATGCGCTTCCCGCGCAGCTCGGTGCACAGGTAATAGTAGTCGTAGTTCGGGGTCTCGACGCGCACGGCGCGCTCGACCTCGCCCAGGCTGCGGCGCGCGGTGACCGTCTGTGGCTGGTTGGCCTCTTCCTCGGCGAACAGTTCGGACATGCGCAGGCCCAGGCGCTGGGCCAGCAGCTGCAGCTTGTCGTAGGTCAGGGTCAGGCGGTCGTGCTCGACCTTGGAGAGCGTCGAGACGGGGATGCCGCTCTTCTCGCTCATCTGTTTGAGGGTCCAACCCTCCCGGTCCCGCAGGCCGCGAAGCAGTTTTCCGAGCGTGTGGGCGTTGGAAGGCAAGCGCCGTGACTCCTCAAGGCGGTTGACGGATTTTCCAATCAGGATAGCAATTGTCCTGATCAGGATTGTTCACTCCCAATCTATCGGCTGGGCCGAGCGGGGGCAATCCTACCGGCAGGCGAGGGGAGCCAAGGAATGCGAACGATCAAGGGGGCCGCGATCGCGGTATGCGCTCTGGTGGCGGGGCTGGGCTCCGTCCAGGCCCAGACGCGGCAGGAGACCGCGCCGCCGCCGGTCGCCAAGGCGGCTGTCCCGGCGGCCAATCCGGCGGCGGCCCCGGCGGTCGCGCCGTCCGCCGCGCCGGCGCTGACCAAGGCCGACGTCGACCTCTGGCTGGACGGCTACATGCCCTACGCCCTGCGCACGGGCGACATCCCGGGCGCGGTGGTCACGGTGGTCAAGGACGGCCAGATCCTGACGACGCGGGGCTTCGGTTACGCCGACCGGGACAAGAAGACGCCGGTCGACCCGTACAAGACCCTGTTCCGTCCGGGCTCGATCTCGAAGCTGTTCACCTGGACGGCGGTGATGCAGCAGGTCGAGGCCGGCAAGATCGACCTGGACGCCGACATCAACACCTATCTCGATTTCAAGATTCCCGCGCGTAACGGCAAGCCCGTGACGACCCGCCAGCTGATGACCCACACGGCCGGCTTCGAGGAAGTGGTCAAGGAGCTGATCTTCTACGGCAAACCCGAGCCGGAGCTGGGCGCCTATCTGAAGAACCACGTGCCCAAGCGCATCTTCGACGCGGGCGAGACGCCGGCCTATTCGAACTACGGCACGGCCCTGGCCGCCTACATCGTCGAGCGGGTGTCGGGCGAGAAGTTCCAGGACTATCTCGACCGCCACGTGATGGGGCCGCTGAAGCTGGAAAACACCACCTTCCGGCAGCCGCTGCCCGCGAACCTGGCCGGCCATGACGCCACGGGCTACGACAAGCCCGGCAAGCCCTCGAAGGGCTTCGAGATCGTCGGCCCGTTCCCGGCCGGCTCGGCCTCGTCCACCGGCGCCGACATGGGCCGGTTCATGATCGCCCACCTGCAGGGCGGCGAGCTGGACGGCCAGCGCATCCTGTCGGCGGAAACCGCCCGCGTGATGCACGACAGTCCCGTGGACAAGGTCAATCCGCGCTCGCTGATCGGGCCGCTGGACCGCATGGAGCTGGGCTTCTTCCAGACCTCGATCAACGGTCGCACCGTGATCGGCCACCTGGGCGACACCGAGGGCTTCCACTCCTCGCTGCACCTCTACATGAACGACGGCGTGGGCCTGTACCTGTCGCTGAACAGCGGCGGCCGCGAGGGCGCGGCGGGCGTGCTGCGCACGGCCATCTTCCGCGACTTCTCCGACCGCTACCTGCCGCCCGTCGCGGGCGCGCCGGACGGCAAGGTCGACGCCAAGACCGCCGCCGAGCACGCCAAGGCCATGGCCGGCACGTGGGACGTCAGCCGCCGCGCCGACAGCACCTTCCTGTCGCTGTTCTACATGATGGGCCAGGCGAAGGTCGCGGTGGGCCCCAAGGGTGAACTGATCGTCCCCAGCATTCTGGGCCCCAACGGCCGCCCGAAGGAGTGGGTCGAGATCGCGCCGTATGTCTGGCGCGAGGTCGGCGGCCACGACCGCCTGGCCGCCCAGGTGGTCGACGGCAAGCCCGTCCGCTGGAGCTGGGACTTCGGCTCGCCCTTCATGGTCTTCGACCGCATCCCGGCGGGCCAGGACGGCGCCTGGCTGCTGCCCGCGATCGCGGCCAGCGTCGGCGTGCTGCTGCTGACCTTCCTCTACTGGCCGGTCGTGGCCCTGGTGCGCCGCCGTTACAAGACCAAGGCCGACATCTCGGGCAAGGCGCTGACCGCCTCGCGGGCCGCGCGCGCCGGGGCGGGCCTGCTGCTGGCCCTGATCGTCGGCTGGGGCGTCGGCGTGACCAAGCTGACCTCCAGCGCGGCGGCCATGGCCGGCGGGATGGACGGGGTGCTGCTGCTGCTCCAGGGGCTGGGCTGGGTCGTCCTGCCGCTGGCCCTGGCTGCCGCCGGCTGGAACCTGTGGCTGACCTGGACCGACGGTCGCGGTTGGGTCCGCAAGGCCTGGAGCGTGGTGATGCTGCTGGCCCCGCTGCTGCTGCTCTATGTCGCCGTGACCTTCCACCTCCTGGCGATGTCGGTGCACTACTGATGGGCCGGCTGGCGCTGGACATCGCCGCCGAGACGCTGCGGCTGGCCCAGCCGTTCCGGATCGCGGGCCATGTGTTCGACACGTCCGACATCATCGTCGTGACGCTGTCGGACGGCCGGGCCAAGGGACGCGGCGAAGCGTCCGGGGTCTTCTTCCTGGGCGAGACGGTCGACGGCATGCGGGCTCAGATCGAGTCGGTCCGGGAGGCGATCGAGGCCGGGCCGACCCGCGAGGCCCTGCGCTTCATCCTGCCGCCGGGCGGGGCCCGCAACGCCGTCGACTGCGCCCTCTGGGAGCTGGAGGCGGCGGTGACCGGCCAGCCGGTCTGGCGGCTGGCGGGGCTGGACGCTCCCCGGCCGCTGCGCACCACCTTCACCCTCGGGGCCGACACCCCCGAGGCCATGGCCAAGGGCGCGGTCGGCTACACCCAGGCGCGGTCGATCAAGATCAAGCTGACCGGCGACCTGGCCCTGGACCAGGCGCGGGTGCGGGCGATCCGCGCGGCGCGGCCCGACGCCTGGCTGGGCGTCGACGGCAACCAGGGATTCGTCCGCGCGGACCTGGACGCCCTGGTCGAGACCCTGGTCGAGCAGCGCGTCTCGCTGCTGGAGCAACCCCTGGCGCGCGGCCATGAGTCCGAGCTGGAGGGCTTCGACAGCCCGATCCCAATCGCCGCCGACGAGAGCGCGGTATGCCTGCCCGACGTGGCGGCGGCGGTCGGCCGCTTCCAGGTGATCAACATCAAGCTCGACAAGTGCGGCGGTCTGACCGAGGGCCTGCTGATGGCGGCCAAGGCCCGGCGGCTGGGCCTCGGCGTCATGGTCGGCACCATGGTCGGCACCAGCCTGTCCACCGGTCCGGGCTTCGTGCTGGGCCAGGTGTGCGACCTGGTCGACCTGGACGGCCCGACCTTCCTGGCCCAGGACCGGCCGCCCGGCGTCGTCTATCGCGACGGTACCGTCTGGGCGGGCGAGGACGTCTGGGGTGCTCCGGCCTCGGCGGCCGCGGCATGAGCGGCAAGGCTCTCGACGCCCCGCCGTGGTTCGGTCAGCCGCGCGGTCTGACCGTCCTGTTCCTGACGAACATGTGGGAGCAGTTCTCCTACTTCGGCATGCGGGCCCTGCTGGTCTACTACATGACCAAGCAACTGCTGATCGCCCAGGGCTCGGCGTCCCTGATCTACGGGACCTATACGGCCTGCGCCTATTTCACGCCGATCGTCGGCGGGGTGATCGCCGACCGCCTGCTGGGCAAGCGCCGGGCCATCATCATCGGCGCCAGCGTCATGGCCGCCGGCCATTTCATGATGAGTTTCCCGGACCTGCTCTATGTCGCCCTGGCCACCATCGCCCTGGGCAACGGCCTGTTCCTGCCGACCCTGCCCAGCCAGATCAACGATCTCTACGCCGAGGGCGATCCCCGGCGGGGCTGGGCCTACAACGTCTATTATCTGGGCATCAACATCGGCGGCTTCCTGGCGCCCCTGCTGTGCGGGACCCTGGGCGAGGTGTTCGGCTGGCACGTCGGCTTCGCGGCGGCGGGCCTGGGCATGCTGGCGGGGCTGCTGATCTATCTGTGGGGCCAGCGCTACCTGCCGGCCGAGCAGGGCAGGGTGCAGGCCGGCGCGGTCGAGCCCGCGCGCGGGCGCATGGCCCTGCCGACCGTGCTGGTCCTGGCCGCCGTCGCCCTGTCGGTGACTGTCTTCCGCGGGGCCTACGAACAGGCCGGCAACACGGTGGCCCTGTGGGCCGACGCGGGCGTCGACCGGACCCTGGGGTCCTGGACCGTGCCGATGACCTGGTTCCAGTCGCTGAACCCGCTGCTGGTCATGGCCATGACGCCGATGCTGCTGGCGGGCTGGAAGAAGCGCGCGGACGCCGGGCGCGACACCTCGCCGGCCCTGCGCATGGCGACCGGGGCCCTGATCGTGGCCGGAGCCTATCTGATGCTCTGCGCCGTCTCGGCCCTGGCCGGCGGCAAGGCGCACTGGCTGTGGCTGGTGGCGTTCTTCGGGGTCTACACCTTCGGCGAGCTGTTCATCCTGCCCACGGGCCTGGGCCTGTTCGCGCGCCTGGCCCCGCCCGGGTTCGGGGCGACCACGGTGGCGGCCTGGTACCTGACCATCTTCGCCGGCAGCCTCAGCGCCGGCCTGGTGGGGACCCTGTGGAGCCGGATGCCGCACACGGCCTATTTCGCGCTGCTGGCGGGCCTGGCCGTCACGGCCTCGATCCTCCTGCGGCTGGTCGATCCTTGGGCGCGCCGCGCCGAAGCGCACGGGCCGTCCGCCTCGTCGCGCAATCGTCATTGACAATTCTCTGATTGGGATAACAGTGGCCTAATTAGGATTACATTTGCGTAATGGGCCGGGTCGAGCACGGGAAAATCCGAGCGGACCCCAGCGCCGATGGGAGCGATCACCGCTCCGGGGACGTCGGGCGCTTCAACGAGGGGGAATGAAATGAAGCTTCGTCGTACGACCTTGATGATCTCCAGCGCCATCGGCGCGCTGCTGATCCAGACCCCGGCCTTCGCCGCGGACGACGCGTCCCGGTCGGCGGTGACGACCGTCGAGGAGATCGTCGTCACCGCGCAGAAGCGCGAGCAGACGCTGATCGACATCCCGCAGTCCATCTCGGTGGTGTCCGGCGAGACGCTGGAGACCCAGCAGGCCACCAACTTCACCGACTATCTGAAGCTGGTTCCCGGTCTGCAGCTGGTCCAGGCCACGCCGGGCCAGGGACGTCTGGTCCTGCGCGGCGTCAACGCCGGCGGGGTGGCCTCGACCGTGGCCGTCTACATGGACGAGACGCCGTTTGGCTCGAGCAGCGCCCTGGTCAACGGCGGGGTGCTGGCCGGCGACTTCGACACTTTCGACGTGTCCCGCATCGAGGTGCTGCGCGGCCCGCAGGGCACGCTGTACGGCGCCAGCTCGATGGGCGGTTTGCTGAAGTTCGTCACCAACGCGCCCGACACCAGCGGCTACAGCGCCAAGGCCCAGGTCGCGCTCGAGGACACCAAGGGCGGCGACCTGTCGTACCGCACCACGGCGGTGGTCAACATCCCGCTGAGCCAGACGGTGGCGGTGCGGGCCTCGGGTTTCTACCGCAAGGACGGCGGCTTCATCGACTCGATCGGCACCGGCGGTTCGGACGTCGAGAGCGACATCAACGACGGCAAGGTCTACGGCGGTCGCGCTTCGCTGCTGTTCAAGCCGAACGACGCCTTCGACCTGCGCCTGACCGCCATGGCCCAGGACATCAAGGCCGACGCTTCGGGCGAGGTCGAGAGCGATCCCGACACCCTGAAGACCCTGTACGGCCGGCCGACCCTGTCGCAGTTCGTCCCGAGCTTCTCGGACATCAAGTACCGCGTCTACAACGGCGTGCTGAACTACGATTTCGGCGCGGCCACCCTGACCTCGTCCACCAGCTACAGCAGCCTGAAACAGACCAAGAGCGACGACGCGACGTTCCTGAGCCCCCTGATCGAGCTGGTGTTCGGCGAACCCAACGAGCTCTATCTGGGCCAGGACACCAACAACGAGAAATGGACCCAGGAAATCCGCCTGGCCTCGAACCCCGGCTCGGCCTTCGACTGGCTGGTCGGCGGCTACTTCACCGACGAGAAGGGCCTGATCTTCCAGGAGTACGTGGCCGTCCAGCCCGGGACCCTGACCAGGCTGACCACTCTGCCGCTGCTGGCCGAACTGAACCTGTACTCGCGCTACAAGGAATACGCCGGCTTCGCCAACGCCACCCTGCATCTGGGCGACCGCTTCGACGTCGACGTCGGCGGCCGCTACAGCCACAACAAGCAGAGCGCCACCCAGGAGGCCGACGGCGTGCTGGCCGGCGGGACGCCGGTCGCCAGCGACCTGCGCTCGTCCGACAACGTCTTCACCTATTCGCTGGCGCCGAAGTTCAAGCTGGACGATCGCCGCGCGATCTATGCGCGGATCGCCAAGGGCTACCGGCCCGGCGGTCCGAACGTGATCCCGCCCAGCGCCCCGGCGGGCACCCCGGCCAGCTTCGATCCGGACACCGTCACCAGCTACGAGGCGGGCTACAAGGGCGAGACCGCCGATCACCGCTTCAGCCTGGACCTGTCGGCCTACCACATCGACTGGAAGGGCATCCAACTGCTGACCGTGGTCAACAACTTCGGCATCAACGCCAACGGCGCCGACGCCAAGAGCGACGGCGTCGAGTTCAACGCCACCGCGCGGCTGACGTCCGGCCTGACGGTGTCGGCCAACGGCGCCTACACCGACGCCAAGCTGTCGGGCGACACCAGCGACCTGGTCGGCGGCAAGAAGGGCGACCAGCTGCCGTTCACGCCGAAGGTCAGCCTGGGCCTCAACGGCGACTACAGCTGGACGATCGACGGCAAGGACGCCTATGTCGGCGCCTCGCTGCGGGTGATGGGCAAGCAGACCGGCGCCTACGACGCCGACTTCCAGGCCGCCAACGGCCACCAGCGCAAGGTGGCGTCCTACGAGGTTGTCGACCTGCGCGCGGGGATCAGCTTCGGCCAGGTCGAGCTGGAGGCCTACGTCAAGAACCTGACCGACTCCGACGGCAAGACCTCGACCAGCGCGGTGACCTCCAGCGGCCTGCCGATCTATCCGGGCGGGGCGATCGGCACGGGCGTGATCCGGCCGCGCACCATCGGCGTCAGCCTGACGGCCGGCTTCTGATCGGATGAGCGCCATCGCCAGAGTTCCGCGTGACGAGGCGCCGGAAGAGGCGGGCGGCCTGCCGTCGCCCTACCTGCTGTTCCTCGGCGACACGGTCGAGCCGGGCTACGCCAAGACGGCGTTCGGCCTGCGCGACTGGGTCGCCGAGCGATGCGTCGGCGAGTTCGGCCTGCCCGGGGCGGGGGTGACCACAGGCCTGCCGGCCCTGACCCCCGCCCAAGCCGCGGCCGAGGGGGCGCGGGGCCTGGTGATCGGCGTGGCCAATGTCGGCGGGGTCATCCCGCCGGCCTGGGTCGCCGGTCTGGTCGAGGCGCTGGAGGCGGGGCTGGACATCGTCTCGGGCATGCACGCCCGCCTGTCGGACATCCCCGAACTCAAGGCCGCCGCCGCGCGGACGGGGCGGCGGTTGATCGACGTGCGCACGCCGCCGCCGGGGATCCCGGTCGGCACGGGCAAGCCCCGTTCGGGGCGCCGTATCCTGACCGTCGGCACAGACTGCGCCCTGGGCAAGAAGTACGCGGCCCTGGCGATCACGCGGGGGCTGAAGGGCAGGGGGCTGGACGTCGATTTCCGCGCCACGGGCCAGACGGGGATCATGATCGCCGGGACGGGCCTGCCGATCGACGCGGTGGTCTCCGACTTCATCGCCGGCGCGGCCGAGATGCTCAGTCCCGCCGCCGCGCCGAGCCACATCGACGTCATCGAGGGGCAGGGCTCGCTGCTGCATCCGGCCTATGGCGCGGTGTCGGTGGGCCTGCTGCAGGGCAGCCAGCCGGACGTCTTCGTGGTCTGCCACGAGCCGGGCCGCACCGAGATCCTCGGCCATCCCGGCCACGCCGTCCCGTCGATCGAGGCGGTGATCGCCGCGACCGTGGCCCTGGGGAGGGTGACCAGTCCGAACATCCGTTGCGCGGGGATCAGCCTCAACACCGGCAAGCTGTCGCCCGAGGCGGCCCGGGCCGAGATCGAGGCGACGGCCGCGCGGCTGGGCCTGCCGACCGCCGACCCCCTGCGGGGCGGACCGGCGTTCGAGCGGCTGCTGGACGCCTGTCTCGCATGAGGGGCCTGGCATGACCGGCAAGGCGTCCGGCTGGTTCAGCCGCTGGCTGCTGCCCGGCCTGGCGTTCAAGGCCGCCGTCATCGGCGGCGGCTATGCGACCGGACGCGAGATCGCCGAGTTCTTCCTGCCGGCCGGTCCCTGGGGCGGCCTGGCCGGCCTGGCCCTGGCGACGCTGGTCTGGAGCGGCATGTGCGTCCTGACCTTCCTGTTCGCGCGGGCGAGCGGGGCGCGGGACTACCGCACCTTCTTCAAGGCCCTGCTGGGGCGCGGCTGGGTCGCCTTCGAGCTGGCCTACGCCCTGTTCGTCGTGCTGGTCCTGGCGGTGTTCGGCGCGGCGGCGGGCGAGATCGGCCACGCGGTGTTCGACGCGCCCCGGTGGGCCGGCATGCTGGCCCTGCTGGCGGGGGTCACCCTGTTCGCCGCGTTCGGCACCCGGGTGGTCGAGCAGCTGTTCGCCTGGGTCTCGATCCTGCTGTACGGCGTCTACGGCGTCTTCCTGGTGCTGGCCCTGACGACCTTCGGCCACGACATCGCAGCCGCCTTCGCCGTCCCGGTCCGGGTCGGGGCGGACGCCCTGGTCGGCGGCGCCACCTACGCCGGCTACAACATCATCGGGGCGGTCATCGTCCTGCCGATGACGCGGCACCTGCTCAGCGACCGCGACGCCGTTGTCGCCGGCCTGGTCGCCGGGCCGCTAGCCATGATCCCGGCCGTCGTCTTCTTCGTCAGCATGTGCGCCTACGCGCCCGAGGTCGGCGGGGCGGCCCTGCCGTCCGACGTGCTGCTGGCCAAGCTGGACCTGCCGGTGTTCCGCCTGCTGTTCCAGCTGATGGTCTTCGCGGCCCTGCTGGAGAGCGGCACGGGGGCGGTCCACGCCATCAACGAGCGCGTCGCCGGCGCCGTCCAGGCCCGGCTGGGGCGGACGTTCGGCGTTCGCGCCCGGGCCCTGTGCGCCCTCGGCCTGCTGGTCTTCTGCATGGTGCTGGCCGAGCGGGTCGGGCTGGTCGGCCTGATCGCCGGCGGGTATCGCCTGCTGGCCTACGCCCTGATCGCCCTCTACGTCGTGCCGCTGGCGACGGTGGGCCTGCTCCATCTCGTCCGACGACGTCCCGCCCTGATTCCGGAGGTCCTATGATCAGCCTCATCCTCGCCGCCGCCCTGCAGGCCGCGCCGCTTGCTGCTGTTGGGGCCGCCGCCGGTCCCGTCGTCCAGCCGCCCAAGGGCTTCGACGCCCATGTCGAGCAGCTGCGCCAGAAGGTCGGCGCGCCGGGCCTGTCGATCGCCATCGTCGACGAGGGCCAGACCGTGCTGGCCAAGGGCTACGGGGTGCGGAAGCTGGGCGCGCCCGAGAAGGTCGACGCCGACACCCTGTTCATGACCGGCTCGACCGGCAAGGCCTTCACGACCGCCGCCCTGGCCACCCTGGTCGACGCCGGCAAGCTGTCGTGGGACGACAAGGTCGCCGACCGCCTCCCGGGCTTCCAGATGTACGATCCCTGGGTGACGCGCGAGATGACCGTGCGCGACCTGCTGGTCCATCGCAGCGGCCTTGGCCTGGGGCAGGGCGACCTGCTGTTCGTGCCGCGCAGCAACATCCCGCGCGCCGAGGCCGTGCGTCGGCTGCGTTACCTCAAGCCCGCCACCAGCTTCCGCAGCGGCTACGCCTACGACAACGTCCTCTACATGGTGGCCGGCCAGCTGATCGAGGCGGTCAGCGGCCAGACCTGGGAGGACTACACGCGCGAGCACGTACTGGTCGCGGCGGGCATGACCGGCGCCACCACCGACGGACGTCGCTTCCAGATCGCCAACCGCGCCCAACCGCACGCCCGCATGGACGGCGGCCTGCGCGGGGCGGGGACGCAGGAGGTGCTGGACGAGCGTGACGAACTGTCCACCGCCGCCGCCCCGGCCGGCGGCATGGCTGTCAGCGCCAACGACATGGCCAAATGGCTGAAGCTGCAGCTGGCCCACGGCGCGCTGCCCGACGGCAAGCGCCTGTTCAGCGAGGCCCAGCACGAGGCCATGTGGCGGCCGGAGGTGATCCAGCCGCTCGACAAGGTCCCGCCGGGCATGGAGGTCACCAAGCCGACCTATTCGCTCTACGCCTTGGGCTGGGAGCTCCAGGACTATCGCGGGACGCAGATCGTCTGGCACAGCGGCGCGGTGTTCGGCTTCAAGACCGTGGTGGTGCTGATCCCCAGCCGCAACGTCGGCTTTTCGATCGAGCTGAACAGCGAGGACGGCGAGCTGCCGCGCGGCCTGATGAACGAGCTCCTGGACCACTATCTGGACCTGAAGCCCGAGCCGTGGACCGACCGTTACATCGCCTACAAGAAGCAGCTGATCTCCGGGGCGCTGAAGAGCCTGGGCGGCGTCCAGGCCAAGCCGGCCGGCGTGGGGCCCTCCCTGCCGACCGCGAAGTACGCCGGGACCTACGCCGATCCCTGGTACGGCGACATCGCGGTGACGCAAGGGCCGGACGGCCTGCGCATCGACTTCAGGTCGACCCCGCGCATGGCCGGCAAGCTGGAGCACTGGCAGTACGACACCTTCATCACCCGCTTCGACGACAAGGCGCTGGAGCCGGCCTACGTCACCTTCGGCCTGGACGCCGACGGCGGTGTCGAGCGCGTGACGATGAAGCCGGTCTCGCCGATCGCCGACTTCAGCTGGGACTACCAGGACCTGCTGTTCACGCCGAAGGCCGCCCGGCCGTGACGCGGGCAAGATTCTCTATCGGAGATATAATTCTCTGATCAGAAAATTTCGATTACCGTCGGTGCGCGTCTGGGCTTAGGTCGTCCGGTCGCGGAAGGGCGAGGGGTGTCCGTCTGAAGACCAGGCGAGGCCTCCGTGAACCAGATCAGACCCGGACCGCTGCAATCTTCGCGAAGCGCCGCCCCCGTGCGGGACGGCCTGGAGGCGGACCTCCAGATCATGGCGCGGCTCGAGGGCATGCCCCTGCCGACGACCATGGAGATGGCGCGGCTGTTCAACGTCTCGCCGACGACCGCCTTCCGCATGCTCACGCGCCTGCGGCAGAACGGCATGCTCAGGCTGGTGGACCGCGTCCGCCTGCCTGAAGCGGCCTGCCACGGCATCGTCGACCTGCGGACCCGGCTGGCCAGCGCTGGCGACCTGCGGCGGCTGGAGGACAGACTGGCCGGCGACCCGCACGTCTCCCTCGCCGCCGCCGTCACCGGCAAGCACAGCTACCGCATCACGCTGATCCACGCGACCGCGGCCGAGGCCAACGCCTGGTTCAAGGCCATCCTGACCGAGCCCGCGGTGATCGACGGAACCTTGCGGTTCTGCCGGCCCATCCTCGAGCGCCACCACTACGCCAAGGCCCTGGTCGGGGAAGGCCCTGGCTAGGGTGGCGTTGGATCACAGGGCGTATTTCAGCGTGACCAGCCAGGTCCGGGGATCGGGATAGTTCTTGTAGTAGACCCCGGTGGCCGGCGTGTAGGTGACGCTGACCGGCTCGTCGGAATCCAGCAGGTTGCGGCCCGACAGCACCACGCTCCAGCGCGGGTCCGGGGTCTGCCAGGTGACCACCCCGTTCAGGAAGGTCTGGGCCGGGGCCTCGTCCTGCGGGCGCTGCAGGGCGTTGAAATAGGTCTTGGTCTGGAACTGGGCGTTCAGGCCGACGCGGAGCGCGCCGGGGATCTCGATCGGCACGTCGTAGGTCAGGGCGCCCGAGAGGCTCCAGCGCGGCGAGTTCAGCAGCCGGTGGCCGTCTGCGTTCACCCCGATCCCGCCGGCGTTCTTGTAGGTGTCGTAGACCGCGAACAGGTAGCCCGCCGAGGCCTGGAGGCTCAGGCGCGAGGTGGCCCGCACGTCGGCCTCCAGCTCCACGCCGTAGGTGTGGGCCTTGCCGGCGTTGCCCCGGATCGAATTGCCCGGATAGGCCGGGTCGCTGTAGCTGACCTGCAGGTCCTGGTAGTCGTTGTAGAACACCGCCAGGTTCAGCCGCGCGCGGTGGTCCAGCACCTCGGTCTTCAGGCCGGTCTCGTAGGTGTCGACCTCTTCCGGCGCGAAGGGGCGGGTGGCCAGGTCCAGCCGCGTGGCGCGGTTGTCGAAGCCGCCCGATTTGAAGCCCTTCGACCAGGTCAGGTACTGCAGGACGTCCGGGGTCCACTGGAACTGGGCCGACAGCTTGGGCGTGACCGCCGAGAAGATTTTGTCGGCCTGGCCGGCGATCGACTGGCCCACCACCTGGCCCTGCAGGTTCAGGACCTTGTTGTCGAAGGTGAATTCCTTCTCCTCGTTGGTCCAGCGCAGGCCGCCCGTGAGGGTCAGGCGGTCGCTGACAGCGTAGCTGGCCTCGCCGAACACCGCGTAGGCGTCGGTGTTGGTGATGTTGTGGGCGCGGGCGAAGCCGTAGTTGCCGGGCGTGACCACCGGGTCGGTCGGCAGGGCGTTGCGGCGGCTGTAGCCGTCGCGCTGAACGAAGAACCTTTCGTGCAGGTAGAACAGGCCGCTGGTGAAGGTCAGCTTGCCGTAGTCGCCGTTCAGCTGGATTTCCTGGGTGGCGTACTGGTCGTTGTAGTGGATCAGGTTCTTCTGGATCAGCGCCGCCTCGCCGTCGTTGTCGTAGTTGACGGGATTGAGGTTGAAGCCGCCGTACGAGGTCACCGACTTCAGTTTCAGATTGTCGTTCACGTCGTACTGGATGCGCAGGGCGCCGCTGATCTGGTCCAGGTCCTGGGTCGGCTCGACCTCGGAATAGGAGCGGTCGATGCGGTGCGCGCCGTTGGGCTGGTTGACCGGCACGTAGCTGCGGGTGTCGCTGCGGTCCTTCACGGCGTTCAGGGTGAACAGCACGTCCCAGCGGTCGGTCGGCGTCCAGCGCAGCTTGCCGCGATAGGCGTCCAGGTCGATGCGGTTGACGTCGTGGTTCAGCGTCGGGTCGAAGGTGACGCCGTCGCGGCTGTGGTGGATGTACGACAGGCTGCCGGCCAGCTTGCCCTCGACCAGCGGCCCTTCGATCAGGCCGCGCACATCGACCGCGCCGTAGTTGCCCAGGCCCACCTCGGCCTTGGCGCGCAGGGCGTCGCCCGGGTCGCGGGTGATGATGCGCAGGGCGCCGGCGCTGGAGTTGCGGCCGTACAGCGTGCCCTGCGGGCCGCGCAGCACCTCGACCCGCTCCAGGTCGTTGAACTCGACCATCGAGCCGATCTGGCGCGGGATGTAGACGTCGTCGACATAGACGGCCAGCACCGGCTCCTGGATCGGATCGCTCTCGCCCACGCCGCGCAGCGCGTAGGTCTGGGTGGTGTGGCTGATGGTGACGCGGCTGATGGTCAGGTTCGGAATCTGGCCCGCCAGGTCGCGGATGTTGTCCACCTTGCGGTCAGCCAGGACCTGCTGGTTGAAGGCCGAGATGGCGATGGCGGTCTTCTGCAGGTCGGTGGCCCGGCGTTCGGCGGTGACGATCACCTGCTCGACCGCCGGAGCCGCCGTGGCGTCGACCTCGGCGGCGGCCGGCGCCGTCGGCGTCGCGGCTTGGGCCGCGACGGCCAGCGCCAGGGCGGAGGCTCCCGCGACCCAGTACAATGCAGCATATCGTGACGACATGATTATCCCCGTTCTTGTTCCGAGGGATAAGCATCGAATATAGGTTGCGCCTCAAACCATATAAAATCTATAGACTTTAAGGTCAGCTCATATCGTGAACTTAAATATATTCAATGAGCACCGTCACTTGTCGGGCAAGGCGCCGCTCAGGCGGTCGTCCCACAGGGGGCGCACGTCGACCTTTCCGGGGATCAGGCCGGCGGTCGCGAAGGCGTCGGCGACGCCCTGCTGCGAGGCGATGGCCGCGTCGCTGATCCGCAGCAGCCGGGTCGGGGCGCTGCGTTCCCTGAACTCGCGCAGATACAGCGCCGCGGGCACGTTGGTGGCGACGCTGCGGGCCTGGGCCCAGCGCGCGTCGTCGGCGTTGGCCCACTGCGCCACCTTGGCGTAGCGCCCCAGATAGTCGCCCAGGGCCTGGCGCCTGAGCGGATCGTCCAGGGCCGACTTGGCGGCGGCGACCAGGTAGTTGCCCGACAGGATGCCCAGGGCCGTGCGCAGCACCCGCGCTCCGGCCGCTCGCGCCTGCTGCACGACCACGCCGTAGATCACCCAGGCGTCGATCGCCCCGCTGGAGAAGGCCGCCAGCCCGTCCTGCGGCGACAGGGCGACGGGCTTGATGTCGCTCCACGCCAGGCCCGCCTCGTCCAGCAGGCGCAGCAGGATGTAGTGCGAGGTGGTCGCCTTCACATAGCCGATCCGCTTGCCCTTCAGGTCGGCGAAGGCCTGGGCCTTGCTGTCCTTGGGGACCAGCACGACCTGGTTGTTCACGTCGCCCTGCAGCACGGCGACGATACGCACCTGGTTGCTCGGCGATCCGGCGACGAAGATCGGCGGGATCTCGCTCATGCCCCCGATGTCCAGGGCGCCGGCGTTGATGGCCTCGGCGATCAGGTTGCCGCCGGCGAACTCCGACTTGGCGACCTTGTAGGGCGTGTCGGCGACGCCGGCCTGCGGGAAGAAGGCGTCCAGATTGCCGCGATAGGTGGCCGCGCGCAGGGTCAGGTCCTCGAGCGAACCGGGCGCGGAGGATTTGGGCGAGCAGGCGGCCAAGGCCGAGAGGCCTGCGACCGACAGGCCCCCGGCGAGGAGGTGGCGACGGGAGAGCATCATCAGTCGAACAGGTCCGGCTCTTCTTCTGTGACCACGTCCCAGTAGGGCTGGAAGGCCCAGAAGCCGCCGGCCTCGCTGCCGACCTGGCCGGCGGTGTGCTTCGCGACCTCGGGCGGCATCGGCTTGGTGGGGCCGGCGGCCTCGGCCAGCAGCTGGGTCTGGCAGGCGTTCTCCAGCGCTAGATAGCGCCAGACGGCGGCCTCGACCGACTGGCCGACGGTCAGGATGCCGTGGTTCTGCAGGATGACGGCCTTCTTCGACCCCAGGGTCTTGGCGATCTTCTGGCCCTCGCTGGTGTCGAGCACCACGCCGGAGAACTCCTCGAACAGGGCATGGTCCTCGTAGAAGGCGGCCGAGTCCTGGGTCAGCGGGTCCAGCAGCCGGCCCAGGGCCGACCAGGCCTTGCCGTACAGCGAATGCGAGTGGGCGGCGGCCACCACGTCGGGGCGGGCCTCGTGCAGCTGGGAATGGATCGCGAAGGCGGCGCGGTTCAGGCGAGCCGGGACCTTGGCCGGCGGCTGGACGATCTCGCCCGAATGGCTGACCAGCATCAGGTCCGAGACCTTGATGCGCGAGAAGTGCACGCCGAACGGATTGACCCAGAAGTGGTCGGTCAGCTCCGGGTCGCGGGCGGTGATGTGGCCGGCCCCGCCCATGTCGAAGCCGTAGCGCCCGAACAGGCGGTACGAGGCGGCCAAGCGCTGCTTGCGGTACAGCCGCTCCTGCTCGTGGGTGGGCTGGACGGGCAGGACCTTGGAGCCGAACTCCGGCAGTACGGTCTCGATCTTGGCGGGATGCGGCCCCTGGCTCTGGAAGGCCCGGGCGTGGCTGATGGCGGTCATGGCGATGTCCTTCAGTAGCCGCGCGACAGGTCGACGACGTCGGCCAGGGGCGCGCCGGACCGAAAGCGGGCGAGGTTCTCGGCGAAACGGGTCGCCAGATTGATGCGGGTGTCGGGCGTGTGCACCGAGGTGTGCGGCGACAGCCGCACCTTGGGGTGGCTGTAGAACGGATGGCTCTCGGTCAGCGGCTCGGGGTGGGTGACGTCCAGGCTGGCGCGGGAAACGCGGCCGTCGTCCAGGGCCTCCAGCAGGGCCTCGTCGTCGATCAGGGCGCCGCGGGCGATGTTGATCAGGTGCAGGCCGGGCTTGGCGGCGGACAGCACCTCGCGGCCGATCAGGCGCTGGGTCTCCGGCGTGGCGGGGGCGGCCAGCACGACGTGGTCGCTGCGGGCGAACAGCGTCTTCAGGTCGGCCACGCGCTCGACGCCCGGCGTCGGGATCGGCTTGTCCGAACGGCGCGTGGCGATGACGTTCAGGCCCAGGGCCTGGGCGCGTGGGGCCAGGGCCTCGCCGATCGCCCCGAAGCCGACCAGGCCCAGGGTGGTGCCGGCGATCAGCTTCAGCGGCTGGGGCGCCCAGCGCGCGGCCTTGTCGATCCAGATGTCGGGCAGGCGCTTGGCGTCGGCGAGGATCGCGGCCAGGGCGAACTCGGCCAGGGCCACGGCCGAGGAGCCGCGCGCCGAGGTCACCACCGGGCCGTCGAACAGCCAGTCGGGGTAGAAGTCGATGCCGACCGAGACCAGCTGCACCCACTGGACGTCGTACGGCCAGCCCTTGGGCGGCTCGGGCGGCAGCACGCCGCCGGCCTTGCGGAACGGGGCGGCGACCAGGACCTTGGCCTGGGCGGGCAGGGGCGCGGCCAGGCCCGGCGGCACGGCCACGATCTCGGCGTCGCCGACGTGCTGGGCGAAGACGGAGTTGAACAGGTCCGGAAGTTGGCTGGCGACGATCAGGCGGCTCATCTGGAGGCCTCGTCGCGCGCCGCGAACGCGGCCTTGCCGGCGCTGGTCAGCACGACGTCCGACTGCGGGGTGTGGACCCGGCCGCACAGCACGTCGCGATGATGGCGCTCCAGGTCGTTGTGGCGGGTCAGGCCCGGATTGCCGGTCAGCTTCAGGGCCTTCTCGACCACGCTGATGGCGTTCTCGGTCACCAGGTGCTTGACCAGGCTGGCCTCGACCCCGCCGACCTCGCCGCGCGCGGCGGTGTCCAGCAGGACGCGGTTGGAGAGCAACAGGCCGTCGATGTCGCCGACCGCCTCCTGGAAGCGGGGCAGGGTCGAGAGCGCCGCGCCCAGGTTGGCCGGCTTGCGGTTGGCCAGGAAGTCGACCAGCCAGTCGCGGGCGGCGCGGGCCTGGGCGTCGTAGATCGCCGCCGTCAGCACCGCCGACCAGGCCGCGAAGCTGGCCGGATAGGGCGGCGGGGCGCCGACCGGTTGCGGGTCCAGGGCGTGGTCCAGGGGAACCAGGACGTCCTCGAAGACCACGTCGTGGCTGGCGCTGGCCCGCAGGCCCAGGTGATCCCAGGTCTCCTCGATGACGATGCCCGGGGTGTCGGCGCGGACCAGCCAGCCGCCGACCAGGGGCTCGTCGTCGTCCGAACGGGCCCAGACCACGAACCAGGTCAGGGCGGTCGAGCCGGTGGAGTAGATCTTGCGGCCGCTGATCCGCCAGCCCTCGGGCGTGCGGCGGGCGACGGTGGCGGGCAGGCCGCCGCGGGCCGGGGTGCCCAGGTCGGGCTCGACGCGCAGGGCGTTGATCAGGGCCCCGTCGCGGATCGCCTCGCCGATGACCCGCTGCTTCAGGTGCTCCGGCCAGCCCGAGCGGCCCTCGACCGAGGCGTGGAACAGGTACTGCATCACCAGCACCAGCGCCGTGGCCGGCTCGCCCCGGGCGACGGCGGAGACCACCTTCAGGGCAGTGGGCAGGTCGGCCTCCAGCCCGCCCAGGCGTCGGGGCGCGGTCAGGGCCAGCAGGCCCGCCTCGCGCAGGGCCTCGAAATTGGCGGTCGGGAAGCTGGCCTCGCGGTCGTGACGCGCGGCCGTCGCGGCGAAGGCGGCGGTGAGACCGGGCAGGACCGCGTCGAGATCGGGCAGGGCTGACGCTTCAGAATTTCTAGAAATCACCGCGAGTGGCATGGGACATAAGCCGTTACGGCGCGCGCGCCTTTGCCCGTAGAAGGGCGCTTAAATCCTACCTAATCAATAGACTTATCCTCAGGCGTCATATCAGAGTTTCTGATAGACCGGGGCGGGCCGGAGAGCCCGTCAGGCGCGCTCCAGCGCGCTCAGCACGGCCGCCGCGACCTGGACGGCCTGGACGCGGATGTCGGGCACGGCGTTGATCTCCCACAGCGCGCCGCGCGTGATCGGCCCCACGGCGAACAGGGTCGCGTGCGGGCGCCCTCCGGCGTGGATCACGCGATGGCCGGAGTCGATGTCCAGCCCCAGCCGCAGGGGATCGGCGCGGATCATGCCGCGGTCGGCCAGGGCGGCCAGCAGCGGCTCGGTGGACCGCTCGACGTCCGCAGAGGGGCCGGTGCAGTTGACCACCAGGTCCGCCTCCAGCCGCCAGGCGTCGGTCTCGCCGCGCGGACGCCAGACCGCTCCGGCGCGGCCGCCTTCCAGGACGTCGACCCGCTCCAGCTTGCCGGCCAGGACGCGCAGCCGGCCGTCAGTCCGCATCCGCGCCACCTGTTCGGCGATCTGGGGCGACAGCCGGTGGCGGTGCACGTCCCAGAAGGCGCGGGCGTGGCGCAGGAAGGCGGCGCGCCGCTTCAGGCTCCAGCCGCGCCACAGGTCCTGGGAGACCGGCCGCACGGCGTCGATCGCCGTCCGCCAGCCGTGCCGGTCGGCCGCCGCCCGCAGCCAGGCCAGGCCCTGGATGGGCGACAGCGAGGCGTCGGGCGGGGCGGGCAGGGGCGAGGGCGGGTCGCCCTGGTGCTCGCGCGGCGTCAGGCCCCGGCGCGACAGGGCGATCAGGGGGCGGCCCGGCGCCAGGCGGTCCAGCGACAGGGCCGCGTCGATCATGGTCAGGCCGCTGCCCAGCAGCAGGATCGGTCCCCGTCCGGCCAGGGCGGCGGCGGGATCCCAGCGCCAGGGATCGGCGACATAGGCGTCGGACGCCTCCAGTTCGGGTCCGACGGCGTCGGGCGCGCGCGGCGGCGGATTGCCCAGGGCCAGGACCACGGCGTCGGCGGCGATCGGCCGACCCATGCCGCAGGTCAGGGTCCAGCCGTCGCCGTCGGGCGCGATCGCCGTGATCTCGTCGGGCGTGATCAGCAGGCGTCCCACCGCTTCCGGCCCTCCGGCCAGGGACGACAGTTGCCGCTGCAGATAGCGGCCGTAGTCGCCGCGCGTCGCGAAGCCGCCCGGGCCGACGTCCAGGGCCTGGTCCTTCAGCCACAGGGCGAAGTCGTCGGGCCGGTCCGGCCAGGCGCTCATATTGCCGGCCCGCACGTTCAGCCGGTGGGCCGGGTCGTCGGTGGCGTAGGCCGGGCCCAGGCCGATCGGGCTGCGCCGCTCGATCAGCGCCACCTTCACCCGTTCGGACTGGCGCAGCAGGTGCAGGGCGGTCATCACGCCGCTGAAGCCGGCGCCGATCACCGCGACGACGGGCGGAGAATCCATATCCCATCTAATAGATAGGATATGGCGCCTAATCCAGCCTCGGGACGAACGCGGCGGCCTCCGTTTCCTCGACCAGTTCGCGCAGCAGGCCCAGCCCGGCGGGCCAGGGACCGTGCCCGGACTCCACGTTGATGTGGCCGGCCCTGCCGAGGTCGACGAAACGCGCGCCCCATCCCCGGGCGAAGGCGCGCGCCTGGGTGATCTCGACAAACGGATCGTCGCGGCTGGCCACGACCAGGGTCGGGAAGGGCAGTCGCTGGCGCGGCAGCGGCGAGAAGCCCCGCAGGAGCGGGCCCACCGGGCCGTGCCGGTTCACGTCGGCGGGCGCGACCAGCAGGGCGCCGGCGACGCCCCGGCCCGCGCTGATGGCCGCCAGGTGGGCGACCACGGCGCAGCCGAGGCTGTGGGCGATCAGCACCGCGCCGGGGTTGCGACGCACCGCCTCCGCCAGGCCGGCGGTCCACTCGCCCAGGGTCGGCCGCTCCCAGTCCGACTGCTCCACGCGCTCGGCGGTCGGCAGCGTGCACTGCCAATGGCTCTGCCAGTGGTCCGGACCGGAATTGAACAACCCCGGTACGATGAGGAACGGCGGATCACGCCGGTCCCGGGCCATCGGTCATTCCGCCGCGATCTTCTGAGCGGCCCAGCGATGCTCGGGCACGGGAAGCCCCAGGTGTCCGCGCAGGGTGTCGTGCTCGTACTCGGTGCGGAACAGGCCCTTGGCCTGCAGGAGGGGCACGACCTTCTCGCGGAACAGGGCGAAGTCGCTCGGACCGGTGACGTGCAGGATGAAACCGTCCACCGCCCGGCCGACGAACCAGCGCTCGATCTCGTCGGCGACGGTCTGGGGCGACCCGACGAAGTTGGCCTTCCAGCGCCCGAAGCGTTCGGCGGCCTGGCGCACGGTCAGGTTCTCGGCCTGGGCGATCCGGACGATGCGCTCGGCGTGGCCCTTGTAGCTGTTGAGGCTGAGCTTGCTGACGTCCGGAAACGGGCCGTCCAGTGGGTACTGCTTGAAGTCGTGGTAGCCGAAGGCCCGGCCCAGCTCGACCAGCAGCTTGTCGATCTCGCGGCTGCCCGCCTTGGCCTCGGCGATGGCCTGGGCCTCCTCGTCGGTGTCGGCGATGATCGGGGCGATGCCCGGCAGGACGCTGATGTGGTCGGGATCGCGGCCCAGGGCCGCGGCGCGGGCCTTGAGGTCGGCGTAGTACTCCACCGCGTCCTCGAAGGTGTCGACGCCGGCGAAGACCCCTTCGGCGATGCGCGCGCCCAGATCGCGGCCCGGACCGCTGACCCCAGCCTGGAAGATCACCGGCTGGCCCTGGGGCGAGCGCGACAGGGCCAGCGGACCGGCCACCGAGAAGTGCTTGCCCTTGTGGTTCAGCGCGTGCTGCTTGGTCTTGTCCAGGAAGACGCCCGCGGCCTTGTCGCGCGGGAAGGCGTCGTCCTCGTAGCTGTCCCACAGGCCCTGGACGACGTCGACGAACTCGCCGGCCCGCTCGTAGCGCTCGCCGTGTTCGAAGTGCTCGTCGCGGCCGTAGTTGCGCGCCGCGCCTTCCAGGCCGGTGGTCACCACGTTCCAGCCGGCGCGGCCCTTGCTGATGTGGTCAAGCGAACCGAACTGGCGGGCCACGTTGTAGGGCTCCCAGTAGGAGGTGGTCAGGGTGCCGACGAGGCCGATCTTCGACGTCGAGACCGCGACGGCCGACAGCAGGGTCAGGGGCTCGAGGCGGTTGAGGAAGTGGGGCGCGGTGTCGGGGGTGATGAACGGGCTGTCGACGATGAACACCAGGTCGAACTTGGCGGCCTCGGCCAGGCGCGCGTTGTCGATGTACCAGTTGATGTCGATGCTGGCGTCGCCGGGCAGGGCCGGGTCGCGCCAGCGCGTATGGTCGGTGCCGACCCCGGCCAGGATCGCGCCGAGTTTCAGTTGGCGGGTGGGGTTCTGCGTCATGGGGAAGCCCTCGAGTTGAAGGTCGACGCTACGATCCGACGGCGGGCGGCGATAACGAGCACTGCTGAACAGCCCGATTTGCCCTGTTTAACTGAGAGGTGAAAACATCAAGGATTACAGGGTGTTTTCGGTTTTCTTTCGCCGCTTCGAGGAAAATTGCGGCGGCTACCACGACCGACGGACGGTGAGGGTCAAGGTGCGCGGCGTCGCGCCGTAGATCTGGTCGCGGCCGAAGGCGCTGGAGATCGCCCGGTCGGGCGTCTCCTTGTCGAAGACGTTGCGCACGGCGAGGGCCAGGCTGGTCGGCCCGTGGTCGATCGTCAGGGTGACGGTGTCGAGCGCGCCGGCGGGCAGGTACAGATAGTCCGGGTCGTCGGGGCGGAAGGCCGAGGTGAGGGCCGAGCGCCGCTCGTTCTGCCAGCTGAGCAGGGCCGAGGTGTCGGGGCCAAGGGCGTGGCGATAGGCCAGGGTCGCGGTGTGCCGATAGCGCGGGATGTTCGGCGCCCGGTCGCCCGGCTCGGCCTGGAACTCCGCCCGCGCCAGATCGGAGACGCTGGTCAGGCGGGCGTCGGTGAAGGCGCTGTTGAACTCCAGGGTGAAGCCGCGGCTGAGGTTGGCCTTGAGGGCCGCCTCCAGGCCCTGGATCCGCGTGGAGCCGATGTTCATCACATAGCTGAACGCGCCCTTCGGTGTGGCGTTGGCGAACTGCATGTCGTGGAAGTCGATGTGGAAGGCCGCCGCCTCGACGACCACGGCGTTGCGCAGCAGCGCGCGGCGGGCGCCGATCTCGTAGTTCCACAGGTGGTCCGGCGCGAAGGTCTGCACCGCCTGGGCTGGGTCGGGGGTGGTGTTGACGCCGCCGGGCCGCGCGCCCTGCGAGGCCTGGAGATAGAGGGCGCCGTCGTCGTCCAGCCGCCATTCGGCGCGGACCCGCAGGTTGAACTCGCCGCCGTCGGCCGCGCGCTCGGGCATCGAGGTGGTCGAGCCGCTGATGATGTTGGGGATCAGCACGTCGGTCCAGGCCGCCCGCCGGGTGACGGCGTAGCGGCCGCCCGCGGTCAGGATCAGCCGCTCGCCGATCGGCTGGACCAACTGGGCGAAGACGGCCGCCTGGTTGAAGCGCGACCCCAGGGTCCTAAGGCCGGTGTAGCCGGCGGCCTCGTCGACCTGGCCCTGGTCGTCCAGGACGTGGGCGGCGCTGCGCGTGTGCTCGCGGCGGCGCTCGAAGAACAGGCCGGCCGTCCAGCGCCCCGACCCCAGGTCGCCGTCGGCGCGCAGCTCCTGGACCAGCGACTGGATCTCGGTGGCTTGGACCAGCACGCTGGGCGCGCGGCTGTTGACATAGGCGGCGTAGGCGTCGATCTGCCCGGGCCCGCAATCGGCCTGGATCGCGAAATAGCGTCGGCAGCCGGCCGGGTCGTCGGCCAGGCCCAGGACCACCTGGCTGGAATCCAGCCGCCGGCCCAGGTTCCAGCCGTAATGGGCCGTCGTGCTGGTGAGCACGGTGTGGGGCAGGCGCAGCGTCAGGGTCAGGCTGGACAGGCCCAGGTCGTGGTCGCTGCTGTTGAGGCTGTAGCGGTCGGACAGTCCGGGTCCCAGCGCGCCGTTCCAGACCGAGGTGTCGCCGATCCGGCGCTGCTGGTAGACGGCCAGGCCCGACGCCTCGAGCCGGTCCGACAGCCGGGCCTTGACGGCCACGCGCACACCCTGGGTCGTCTCGTCGTTGGTGTCGTCGCGGCCCAGGCGGACGTTGTCGATATAGCCGCCGTTGTCGCGGCGGTAAGCCACCAGGCGGACGGCCAGATCGTCGTTGACCGGCAGGTTCTCGGCCACCGCGATCATGCCGCCCGCCGCGCCGCCGCGGACGAAGCGGGCCTGCAGGTTGGCGCTCCCGGCGTAGCGGCCCAGCACGGCCGGGTTGGGTTCGATGCGCAGTTCGCCGCCGATCGCCCCGGCGCCGTGGTCGAAGCCCTGGGGGCCGCGCAGGACATCGACGTGGTTGATGTCCACCAGGGCCAGGTCCGGCGTCACCAGGCCAGGGTCCGAATTGGTGCCGGACGGACCCGAGACCGGGGCGCCGCCGAAATAGACCGGGGTCGTCGCCTCGCCCGCGCCGTACACGCCCCGTAGGGCCAGCTTCAGCTGGCCGGCGCCGGACGGCAGGGCGTTGAGGGCGGGCGACAGGCGGGCGACCTCGCCGGGGTCGAAGACGCCGCCGCCGGCCAGGACGCGGGCGCTCAGGCGCTCGACATTGGGCGGGGCCTCGTCGGAGACGGCGGTGACGATCACGGTATCGACGGGGTTGGACTCGCCGGCGGACAGGCGCGGGCGTTCGGTCGTCGCGACCTGGGGCGCGGGGGGCGGCGCGCGGGCGGTGATCAGGATCATCCGCTCGCCGACGATGCGGTAGTCGAGATCGGACCCGCGCAGCAGCCGCTCCAGCGCCTCCTCGAGCGTGAAGGACCCGTTCAGGCCGGCCGTGCGCCGGTCCTCGACGACGGCCGCCGAGAACAGAACCTGCTTGCCGCTCTGCAGCGCCACCCGCTTGATCGCCTCGGCCAGGCTGGACGCCGGGATCGCGAACGCCTGACGGGGCCCGGCCGGCGCTGCTCCGGCGGGCTGGGGCGCAAGGGCCGAAGACGCGGCGAGGGCGCCCAGGAGGAAAAGAATTGCGCGCGTCAAGGGAGGTTGTTGAATAGTATATCTTAAGTTGATTTGACGATAGATGTGAATGGCCGTGGTATATCAGTGTACTCAGATTGAGCGCCAATGATGCATAGCGCGGATCATCGGGCAAAAATCTAAAGGTGCTGGCGAAACGCGCGATCGCGACTTGACGCGAGGCGGGGCAGGGGTGAACCGGGGCGGGTGTTCGCGAAACGGGCGATAAGCGGGGCAGGGGAGCCGTCTCCGGTGCAGACCGAGGTCTGGCGGTACGCGCCGATGCTGCGTGGCTATTTCATGCGGCGGATGGGGGGCGACGTCGACGACCTGGTCCAGGAGGTTCTGCTGCGCATCGAGCGGCGGCAGAGCAAGGAGCCCATCGACAATATCGAGGGCTACCTCTTCCAGGTGGCGTCCAGCGTCCTGAACGACACCCTGCGGGCCGACCGGTCCCGCCAGCGCTCCAAGCACACCGAACTCACGGAATTTCATCACCCCGTTGAGGTTTTGTCGCCGGATCGCGTCTTGGAAGGGAAGCAACAGCTGGCCCTGGCCCTGAGCGTCCTGGAATCGATGCCCGAGCGGTCCCGGCAGGCGTTCATCCTCGTCCGGTTCGAGCAGATGAGCTATTCGGCGGCGAGCCGCGTGATGGGAATCTCCGTCAGCGCGGTCGAGAAACACATCATGAAGGTGGTTCGGCGACTGACCGAGCGCCTGCGGAGCGACGATGATCCAGGGCGGAACGATGCGAACGGTTGACGAGCAGGCGCTGGACGCCGCCGCCGGCTGGCACGCGCGTCTGGGATCGGGGCGGGTCAGCGCCCGCGAAAAGCAGGACTTCGACGCCTGGATCGACGCGGCGCCGGAGCACCGGAAGGCCTGGGACGAAACCCGGAGCGCCTGGGCGCTGGTGGGCGAGCTGGCCGATCATCCGGCGCTGGCCCAGGCCCGTCGCCAGGCGCGCAAGCCCGCCGCTCCGCGCTATTGGACGCCGGTCGCGATCGCCGCCGGTCTGGCCGCCGCCGTGGCGCTGGGCGTCACCTGGAAGGCCCTGGCGCCGGCCAGCCTCGCGCCGGCCGAGCAGGCGCAAGTGGCCGCGATCGACTATGCGACGCCGGTCGGCCAGGTCCGCCGCGTCGCCCTGGCGGACGGCACGGTGGTCATGCTCGACGCCGATTCCGCGATCTCCGCCGCCTTCGACGGCAAGACGCGTCGCGTGACCCTTTCGCGCGGGCGGGCCCAGTTCCAGGTCGCCCACGACGCGGCCCACCCCTTCGTGGTCACGGCCCAAGGGCGCAGCGTCACGGCGCTGGGCACGGTGTTCGAGGTCGATCTCGAGCCCTCGGCCGTCACGGTGACCCTGCTGCAGGGCAAGGTGGCGGTGCGCGAGCTGACCGCCCGCCAGGACGCCCGCCAGGCCATACTGGCGCCGGGCGAGCGGCTGGTCGCGCCCGGCCAGGGCGCCTGGTCGCGGCGCGCGATCGACACGACCCAGGCCGCCCGCTGGCTGAAGGGCGATCTGGTGTTCGACGAGAGCGAGCTGGGCGCGGTGGCCGCCGAACTGAACCGCTATTCCAGCCGCAAGCTGGTGCTGGCTGACGCGGGCCTGGCCCGCACGCCGATCAGCGGCGTGTTCCGGGCCGGCGACCCCGAGGCCCTGGCCGAAGGCCTGGCGGCCAGCGGCGTCGCCCGGGTCGCGCGGCGCTCGCCCGACCAGATCGTCCTGACCAAACCCTAGGCGTCCGGCGCCCCGTCCTCCGGAAAATTCGTCCCCGCGAAGAAAAAACGTCGGGTGGGGGTGAGGGACCTTCCGCCGCTTACGTCTGACTTTGCGGCCGTCAGGGGTCCCGGACATGCACCCGGGCGCACGGTCGTCGGTCGAGGGGATAAAATCGCAATGAACACCAGGACTTCCATCCGCGCCGCCATGCTCGTGACGACGGCGCTCACCGCTTCGGTCTGGAGCGGCCAGGCGCTGGCCCGCCAGACGGCGACGCCGCAGGACGATGCCGCCGCGGTCGAGGAGATCATCGTCGTCGGCACCCGCATCGAGGGCTCGAAGGTCACCGCGGCCCTGCCCGTGACCTCGATCGACGCCAAGCAGATCGAGGCGATCGGCGCGACCTCGGGCGACGACCTGTTCCGGGCGATCCCCCAGATGGGCGACGTCAACTACAACTCCAGCTACATCCCCAACAGCAGCAACTCGGCGCGGGGCGACATCGGTTCGGTGAACCTGCGCAACCTGGGCTCGGGCAACACCCTGGTCCTGCTGAACGGCCGCCGCGTCGTGGCGCACCCGACCAGCCAGGCCGACGGCTCCAACCTGGTGCCGGTGATCACCTTCAACACCAACGCCATCCCCACCACCGGCCTGTCGCGCCTGGAAGTGCTGCGTGACGGCGCCGGCGCCATCTACGGCTCTGACGCGGTGGCCGGCGTGGTCAACACCGTGCTGAAGGACAACTACAGCGGCGTCGAGGCCGAGGCCCAGTACGGCATGGCCGAGGGCACGCACCTGAAGGAGTACGGCCTGAACGTCCTGGCCGGCCACAACTTCGAGCGCGGCAACGTCACCGTGTTCCTGAACTACAACCAGCGCACGGCCCTGCGGTCGGGCGACCAGGACTTCACCGCCTCGGCCGACAAGCGTCCGCTGTTCGCGGGCACCCGCTTCGACGGCGCCGCCTCGCTGGACGGCCGGGCCACGACCACGCCCTGGGGCAACTTCACCGCCGCGGCCCGCGTGACGCAGAACGGCACGGCCATCACCAGCTCGGCCGGCGCCTTCCACATCCAGCCGACCACCAATCCGGGTTGCCTGGCCAGCGCCGGCTCGGGCATCTGCTACGATGACGGCACGGTGGCCACCTCGGGCGACGACCGCAACCTGCGCTATGACCCGCAGGCGGGCGCGGGCACCTCGATCATGCCCGAGCTGAAGCGCCTGAACGTCTATCTGACCGGCAACTACGACATCACCGAGAACGTCCGGGCCTATGGCGAGGTCGGCTACTACACGGCCACCACCCACGCCTTCCAGAGCCCTGTCTACATGACCTCGGCCCAGGTCGTGACGGTTCCCACCACCAACTACTGGAACCCCTTCGGCCCGACCACCTTCAACGGCGTGGCCAACCCGAACCGTCTGCCGGGCATCAACGCCCCGGCCGGCGGCCTGAACGTGACGATGGCCAGCTACAGCTTCGCCGACCTCGGCCCGGCCAAGGTCGACGTCAAGAACACCCAGAGCCGCTTCCTGGGCGGCTTCAAGGGCGAGAAGTTCGGCTGGCATTGGGACACGGCGCTGCTCTATTCGCAGGCCGAGGTGAAGGACACCTCCGACGGCATCAGCGCGACCCTGCTCCAGAAGCAGCTCGCCCTGTCCACGCCCGACGCCTACAACCCGTTCAACGGCGGCAACCTGGCCAATCCCAGCGTCGGCGACGGCACGCCTAGCAACGCCGCGTCGCGCAACGCCATCATGGTCAAGAGCACGCGCGACAGCACCAGCACCCTGGCGTCGTGGGACTTCCGGGTCTCCAAGGCCGACCTGTTCCACCTGCCGGCCGGCGACGTCGGCGTGGCGGCCGGGATCGAGGCGCGCCGCGAGACCCAGAAGGACGATCGCGACGCCCGCGTGGACGGCACGATCAAGTTCAAGAACACGGTCACTGGCGTCACCTATGACAGCGACCTGATCGGCACCAGCACTTCGCCCGACACCAAGGGCCACCGCACCGTGGCCTCGGCCTACGCCGAACTGGCCGTGCCGGTGATCTCGCCGGAGATGGGCATCCCGCTGGTCCGCAATGTCGAGATGCAGCTGGCCGGCCGCTACGAGGACTACAGCGACGTCGGCGACGTGGCCAAGCCCAAGGTCGCCGTGGCCTGGGACCTGGTCGACGGCCTGCGCCTGCGCGGTTCGTGGTCGGAAGGCTTCAAGGCCCCCAACCTCGAGCAGATCAACGCCACGGTGGTGACCCGCTCGAACACCCGCACCGACTATGTGCGCTGCGAGGCCGACCTGCAGGCGGGCCGCATCTCCAGCTTCAGCAACTGCACCCGCACCCAGAGCACGGCCGCCCAGCGGTCGGGCAATCCGGACCTGAAGCCGGAAACCTCGACCTCGACCGGCTTCGGCGTGGTGTTCGAGCCGAAGTTCATCGACGACCAGTTCGGCCACTTCACCTTCACCGTCGACTACTGGCGCGTGAAGCAGAAGGGCATCGTCGGCATCTTCGGCGAGGGCAACGCCCTGATCCTGGACTACCTGGAGCGCATGTCGGGCGGCTCGAACCCGAACGTCGTGCGCGCGGCCCCCACCGCCGACGACATCGCCGCCTTCAACGGCACGACCCTGACGCCGGTCGGCACGGTGCTGTACGTCAAGGACCAGTACGAGAACCTGCTGCCGCAGGAAGCCCGCGGCATCGACTACAATCTGATGTGGCGCCTGCACGGCACCCGGTTCGGCGACTTCGACGTGAACATCGGCGCGGCCCAGCTGCTGAAGTTCTACCAGTCGCCGTCGCCGGCCATCGCCGAACTGCTGGCCGCGCGCTCGGCCGGCAAGATCAACGCCGGCACGACCATCACCGGGGGCGGCGATCTGCTCAAGCAGAACGGCAAGCCCGAGCTGAAGTGGACCGCCGCCCTGACCTGGCGCCTCGACCAAGTCACCGTCGGCGCCTTCACGCAATACACCAGCGACGTGCAGGACACCTCGCTGCTCGACTCGGCGGGCGCGGCCTGGACCGTCGACTCCCAGCTGACCGGAAATCTGTACGCCCAGTACGATTTCACGGACGGCTGGGCGTCCGACACCAGCCTCAAGCTGGGCGTGCGGAACATCACCGACGAGAAGCCCCCCCTCTCGTCGAACGGGTACATGGGCAGCCTCTACCAGCCCTACGCCCGGTACTGGTACGCCAGCATCCGCAAGCGCTTCTAGTCCACGCTCCCGAGGCCCCGGCGTCATCCCCCCGACGCCGGGGCCGCCTTGCTTTCCAGAGTATGCCCATGATCCGTAACTGCTTCCGCGCTCCGATGCGCCGCCCGCTGCTGGCGCTCACCGCCGCTTTGATGCTGGGCGCCGCGCCGCTTTCGGCCCTGGCCCAGGAGGGCACCGGCGGCGATATCGTCGGCTACGGCCAGATCCACCATCCCGAGATCGGCCGCGGCGGCATGGTGGTCGCCCAGAACCGCATCGCCGCCGAAGTCGGCGCCGAGATCCTGCGCAAGGGCGGCAACGCCGTGGACGCGGCGGTCGCCACCGCCTTCGCCGAGGCCGTCAGCCTGCCGCGCGCCGGCAATCTGGGCGGCGGCGGCTACATGCTGATCCATGTCGCCAAGACCAACGAGACGATCGCCATCGAATATTACGGCCAGGCCCCCCTGGCCACGACGCCGGACCTGCTGGTCGGCCCCGACGGCAAGGCGGGCGGCAAGCTCAGCCAGAGCTTCAAGGGCGTGGCCGTGCCGGGCACCGTGGCGGGCCTGTGGGAAGCGCATCACCGCTACGGCAAGCTGCCCTGGAAGGTCGTCGTCGATCCGGCCGTGCGGATGGCCAAGGCCGGCGTGGTCCTCAGCGACGACGAAGCCAACGCCCTGAACGGCGAGCGCAAGGCGATGCTGGCCGACCCCGGCGCGGCCAAGGCCTTCTTCAAGAAGGACGGCTCGTCCTACCAGCCCGGCGAGCGCCTGCCGCAGCCGGATCTGGCCTGGAGCCTGGCCCAGATCCGCGACAAGGGCGTCGACGCCTTCTACAAGGGCGAGGTCGGCAAGCGCATGGTGGCCGGGGTCAAGGCCGGCGGCGGCGTGATCTCGATGGACGACCTAGCTGCCTACAAGGCCAACGTCTCGCCGCCGATCTGGGGCAAGTACCGCGGTTACAAGATCGCCTACATGCCGCCGACGGCCTCGGGCGTAACCCTGGCCGAGGTGATGAACATCCTCGAGACGTTCCCGATGAAGGACCTGGGCTCCAACAGCGTGGCCAGCCTGCACGTGCTGTCCGAGGCCATGAAGATCGGCTGGACCGACCGCCAGTACGTCGGCGGCCCGCCGCAGTGGACGACGCCGGTCGCCGGCCTGACCAGCAAGGCCTACGCGGCCGAGCGCGCCAAGCTGATCTCGATGACCGCCTCGCTGTCCAGCAAGGACCTGAAGGGCGGCGATCCCTACCGCTACGAAAGCCCCAACACGACGCACTTCTCGGTGGCGGACGCCGAGGGCAACGCGGTCAGCAACACCTTCACGCTCAGCGCCTCGTTCGGGGCGCACGTGGTGGCGCCGGGCACGGGCTTCCTGCTCAACAACTCGATGGGCAACTTCTCGTGGGGCAAACGCGCCGAGGCGAGCACCGCCAACAAGCCCGAGCCGGGCAAGCGGGTGGGCTCGACCATCACCCCGCTGATCGTCTTCAAGGACGACAAGCCGTGGCTGGTCACCGGCACGCCCGGCGGCGGCTACATCATCGCCACCATGGCCCAGATGCTCAGCAACGTGATCGACCACGGCCTGAACGTGGCCGAGGCGGCCGAGCGTCCGCGCATGAACCAGTCGGGCGTCGACGGTCCGCTGGAGCTGGAGGCCGGCTTCTCGCCCGACATCGTGCCGCTACTGGAGGCCAAGGGCCACAAGGTGACGCCGTCGATGACCATGGGCAGCACCCAGTCGATCCTGATCGACGGCGGCCTGTTCTACGGCGCGGCGGACACCCGTCGTCCCGACGCCGCAGTGGTGGGTGCGCGCTAGCCGCCGCCCCATCCGCCAAAGAAGAAAGGGCCGCTCCGAGGAGCGGCCCTTTTGCTATTCGGCGCCGGCGTTCTTGCGGTAGTCCAGCGGCGGGGCGCGATCGCCCAGCAGGGGTTTGTAGACGAAGCCCGTGCCCTGGCGCTGCTTGAGCTCGGCCTTGGCGCTGGCGACCAGCTTGGGATCGCTGAACACGTCGGCGCCGGTGAGGGCGATGGACTTGGCGGCGACCACGGCGCCCTTCACGCCGATCGTCGTGCCGGCGGCGGCGGCGTTCTGCCAGCTGTGGCCGGGCGAGCCGGGCACGAAGGTGGCGGTGACCAGGCCGACGGTCGGCACGTTCCAGCTGACGTCCGACACGTCGGTCGAACCGCCGCTGGCGCCGCCGCGATCGTAGGGGGCGATGGTCTTGACCGAGGCCAGGTCGCCGCCGCCGTCTGGCAGGCTGGTGGCCAGCTTGGTCGCGAAGGCGGTCTCCTCGGCCGTCCACTGCTCGCCGCCCACGCGGCGCAGGTTGGCGTCCATGGCGCGGCCCAGGGCGTCGTTGGGCAGCATGCTGTAGACGCCGCCGGTGACCTCCCAGTCGACCGTGGTGCCGGTGGCCAGGGCCGCGCCCTTGGCGGCGTTCTCGACCCGGCCCCAGACGTCGCGGACGATCTTCGGATCGACGTGGCGGACGTAGTAATAGACCTCGGCGAAGTCCGGCACGACGTTGGGCGCCTTGCCGCCGCTGGTGATCACGTAGTGGATGCGGGTGCCGTCCGGCACGTGCTCGCGCAGGAAGTTGGTGGCCACGTCCATGATCTCGACGCCGTCCAGGGCCGAGCGTCCCTTGGAGGGCGAGGCGGCGGCGTGGCTCGACACCCCGTGGAAGCGGAACTTACCCGAAAGGTTGGCCTGGGACGGCGCCTGGGCGGCGCTGTTGACGTTGCCGGGGTGCCAGTGGATGGCGATGTCCACGTCCTTGAACAGGCCCTCGCGCACCATGTAGACCTTGCCCGAGCCGCCTTCCTCGGCCGGCGTGCCGTAGACGCGCAGCTCGCCCTTCACGTCGTGGGCGACCATCCATTCCTTGAGGGCGATGGCGCCGTTGACCGAGGCCGCGCCGAACAGGTTGTGGCCGCAGCCGTGGCCGGCGTCGCGGCCGGGCAGGGGCTGCTTCTCGGGAACGGCGGCCTGGGCCAGGCCGGGCAGGGCGTCGTATTCGGCCAGCACAGCCACGACCGGGCCGGGGCCCGTCTTGAAGCTGGCCACGAAGGCCGTCGGCTCACCGGCCACGCCCGGCGTCACGGTGAAGCCGGCCGCCGTCAGCTGCTCCTGCAGCAGGGCCGAGCTCTTGGTCTCCAGGTAGCCCAGCTCGGCGAAGTCCCAGATCTTCATGGCCGCGTCCGCGAGCTGCGGCTGGCGGGCGTCGACCCGGCGGATCAGCTCGGCGCGATCGGCCTCCTTGATCGGCGCGGCCTGGGCGCCGGCGACGACGAGCGCGCTTGCCGAAGCCAGCGCCATTGCGAACCACGAACTCTTCAATGTTCCACCCTTCTTGTCGGCGCCGAGCGTCGGCGCACGGATTAAGACGTAGCGCGCGGACAAAGCATCACCTCGGGCGGATCAAGAATCTCGCCGCGAACCGAAGAGGCGGAACGGGAGCGTCGCCGAAAAGGCGAGGGCGCGTCCAGATACGAAAAATCCGGCCAAGCGGATGGATTTCGCCCAAAACCAGAGGCGGCTCCCCGTCGGGGCTGGACCTTGTCCGAAAAGGTCCTCTAGGAAGAGAAACGTGTGATGTTGATCACATAGCGAGGGCGGAAACACTTGAGGGGCCAGACGAAGAAGCAACCGCCTTCCGGTTCGGTGAACATCAAGCAGGTCGCCGCCGAGCTCGGCGTCTCTCTGGCCACGGTGTCGCGCGCGCTCTCCCATCCGCATCTGCTCCGCGCCGAGACGCGCGAGCGCGTCCTGGCGGCCATAGACCGGCTGGGATACCAGCCCAACCTGATCGCGCGCGATCTGCGCCTGCGCGAGAGCCGTCTGGTCTTCGTGGTCGTCCCCAGCCTCAGCCCGTTCTTCCTGGAGGTCTTCCGGGGGGTGGAGCGCGGAGCCAGGGAGGGCGGCTACACCGTGCTGATGGGCCACAGCGAGCGCGATCCGTCGCGCGAGCAGCTGTTCCTCGACCAGGTGGCCAGCCGCCGCGCCGACGGCGTGATCCTGGTCACCAGCGCCGAGCCCGGCCTGATGGCGACCCGCAAGCGGCACATGCCGCCCGTCGTCGCCGCGCTCGAGACGATCGAAGGGCAGGCGTTCCCGACGGTGCGCGTGGATCACCGCAAGGCCTCGATGGACGCCACCAACCATCTGCTGGCCCTGGGGCATCGCCGGATCGCCCACATCGCCGGCCCGCAGAAATCGCCGATGGCGGCGCATCGTCTCGAAGGCTTCCAGGCGGCGATGGCTGCCGCGGGGCTGGACGCGACCGCCTATCCGCAACTGGCCGGCAATTTCACAGTCGCGTTCGGCGAGGAGGCGATGGAGGCCCTGCTGGCCTGCAATCCGCCGCCGACCGCGGTGTTCGCCGCCAACGACGAAATGGCCGTCGGCGCGATCCAGACCATCAAGCGCGCCGGCTTGCAGGTCGGGCGCGACGTGTCGGTCATCGGCTTCGACGACCAGCGGATCGCCAGTCTCTACGAGCCCTCGCTGACCACCATCAAGGTGCCGACCGAGGAACTCGGCTACCGGTCCATGCTGTCGCTCTGGGACCTCCTGCGCGGCAGGCCGGCGGAGGAGGACACGGTTCTCCAGACCTCCCTGATCATCCGATCGACCACCGGGCCGCCCCCGGGCTGAGCTCGACGTCGCCGTAATACGTCCCGATAGCGCCGGCCGCGCCTATTGCTTTAAATGGAAACGTTTACAATTGGATTGAATTGCTTGATATGAGTTTCAGAGACGCTTCGATGCGCTCCCTGGTTCAACATAGATCATTGTGAATTCAAGACTTCATGAGCAAGAGGGAACGGGCCGTCACTCTTCGGGAGGTTGCGGAGGCGGCGGGCGTGTCCATTGCGACAGCGTCGCGCGCGTGCTCGAAGCCCCAGCTGGTGACGCCGGAAACCCGTGAGCTGGTCGCCGCGGCGATCGATCGCCTGGGCTACCGTCCCAATGTGATCGCCCAGGACCTGAAGCGCGCCTCGACAGGGGTCGTCCTGGTGGTGGTGCCCAGCCTGAGCCCGTATTTCCTGGACATCTTCCGGGGGGTGGAGGCGGCCGCCGCCGAGTTGGGCTACACCGCGCTCGTCGGGCATAGCGACCGCCGGGGCGACCGCGAGGTGGCCTTCGTCGATCGGGTCCGTAGCCGGCGCGCCGATGGCGTGATCCTCGCCACCAGCGTGGACTCCGGCGGCCTGCATTTGGGGCGTCCGCCCATGCCGCCGGTCGTCGTGGCGCTGGACGAATGCGGCGCCGGATACCTGCCCAGCGTCAGCGTCGACCACGAGGCGGCGGCGTTCGCGGCCACCTCGCATCTGCTGGCCCTGGGCCATCGGCGCATCGCCCATATCGCCGGCGCGACGGGGTCCAGCATGTCGGAGCATCGCCTGCAGGGGTTCCGGCGGGCCCTCGCGGCCGCGGGGGCACCCCTGGATCCGGAGCTGCTGTTCCAGGGGGATTTCACCGTCGAGGCCGGGGAGCGGGCGATGGAGCGCTTCCTGATGATCCCGCACCGGCCCACCGCCGTGTTCGCGGCGAACGACGAGATGGCGCTGGGCGCGCTGCGGGCCTGTCGACGGGCCGGCCTCAAGGCGCCGCGCGACCTGTCCATCGTCGGTTTCGACGACCAGAGAATCGCCGCCCTGACCGAACCGTCCCTGACGACGGTCGGCGTTCCGACCATGGCGCTGGGCCGCCAGGCGATGCTGCAGCTGGGCCGGATCCTGGCCGGCGAGGCCGTACAGCAAAAGCTTGTTCTGCCGACGAAATTGACCCTGAGAGCTTCGACGGGGCCGCCGCCCTCGGCGTGAAATCGACGCCGTCGCGCGGCGCCGCTTGACACGTGTCGATGCAATGATAACGTTTACATAACGAGCTTCCGGAGCGGAGGCCTTGGTCAGTTGGGTAGGAAACACTTGATGAGAGCGCGTCTTCGCGCGGCGGTCGCCGCGAGCGTTTTGGCTTTCGCCTGCGGCGGTTCGCTGGCGATGGGCGTCGGCCCGGCCCTGGCGGCCGACAGCGCGGCCGCCGAGCCTCACGTTCTGCGTCTGGACCCCGCGCTCGACGCCGTCATCCCGCCCGGCGCGACGCTCGAGAAGGTGGCCGGAGGCTTCGGCTTCGTCGAGGGACCGCTGTGGGTCGGGGGCGAGCTGCGCTTCTCGGACCTGACGGGTAACAAGCTCTACGCCCTGGGCGCCGACAACAAGGTGCGGCTGCTCCTGGACAAGTCGGGGGGACTGCAGAGCCCGCCCGCCGGCGCCTTCCAGGGGTCCAACGGCAGCGTGGTCGGCCCGGACGGCGCCATCCTGCTCGAGCAGCACGGCGCACGGCGGATCGCGAAGGTCGGCGACGACATGACGCTGACGCCGTTCCTGACCGGCTACGACGGCAAGCGCTTCAACAGCCCCAACGACATGGTCTATGCGCCCGACGGCGCGCTGTGGATCACCGATCCGCCCTACGGTCTGCTGGGGCAGGACAAGGATCCGGCCAAGGAGCTGCCTTTCAACGCGGTGTTCCGCTACGCCAACGGCAAGCTGACCCCAGTGATCACCGACCTGCCGCGCCCGAACGGGATCGGGTTCTCGCCCGACGGCAAGACGCTCTACATCTCCAACTGCGAGCCGGAGATGTTCGTCAACGCCTATGACGTGAACCCGGACGGCACGGTGTCGAACGGCCGCCGCTTCATCACCTATCCCGGCCCCAACCCGATCGACGTGCCCGACGGCCTGAAGGTCGACAGCCAGGGCAACGTCTGGACCTCGGGCCCGGGCGGCATCCGCATCATCGCCCCGAACGGCAAGGTGCTGGGCCAGCTGAAGACGTCCGACCGGGCCCAGGCCAACCTCGTGTGGGGCGGGCCGGACTGGAAGACGGCCTACATCATGGGCGCCGGACATGTGTACCGCCTGCAACTGGCGATACCCGGCGAAGCGCCGCTGTACAGCCGATAATCACAAGAACAAGAAAGGGTTGGGAGGATGTCTATGAACCGTCGCAAAGCCATGGGCGTGGCCGCCAAGGCCGCTGTCGTCATCGCCGCCGTCGGCGCGGGCGCCGGCGTGGGGCGGGCCTCGGCCCAAGCCAAGACCAAGCCGATCGTGCTCTACTGCGATCTGAAGGTCGATCCCGCCCGCGAGCAGGAGATGCTCAAGCACTTCCACGAGAAGTTCAAACCGGCCGGAGCCAAGTTCAAGGGCTTCATCGACCTGAAGATGCTGAAGCTGCGCACCCTGATCCAGGGCGACAAGCTGCCGGACGGCGCCAACTACCGCTTCCAGCTGACCTATGAGAACGAGGAACTGCGGCAGATCTGGATCCACTCCACGACCCACGCCGAGCTATGGCCGGGGATCGAAAACACCCTGACCGACAAGAATTTCCACGTCTCCCTGTTCGACGAAGTCTGACCGGGCCGATGGGTGGGAGCAGTGTCATGAGCGCATCGAAGGTCGGCGGCGTCCGGTGGACGCTGGTGTTCTGGATGTTCGTGGTCGCCGCGGTCTCGTACCTCGACCGCAACAACATCTCGATCGCCGCAGCCATGATCCAGAAGGATTTCGGCCTCACCAACCTCCAACTCGGCGGCGTGTTCAGCGCCTTCGTGATGGGCTACGCCTTCACCCAGCCCGTGGCCGGCCGCATCGCCGACCGCTTCGGCCCTTACCGCGTGATCGCGGTGGGCATCGTCTGGTGGAGCGTGCTGACGGCGCTGACCGCCGCGGTGCCTTCGGGGCTGACCTTCTCGCTGACCTTGCTGATGATCGTCCGGTTCGTGCTGGGCGTGGGCGAGGCCGTGATCTTCCCCGCCAGCAACCGCCTGGTGGCCACCTGGGTGCCCCGGTCGGAGCGCGGCCTGGCCAACGGCGTGATCTTCGCGGGCGTCGGGATCGGCGCGGGCGTGGCCCCGCCGCTGATCACCCACCTGATGCTCGCGCACGGTTGGCGCTCGGCCTTCTATGTGACCGCCGTGGTGGGTGTGGCCGTCCTGGCCGCGTGGCTGGTCTTCGTCCGGGATCGTCCCGAGCACCATCGTTCGGTCGGCGCGGCCGAGGCGGCCTACATCCGCCAGGGCGCCGGTCATGGTGTCGCCGCGGCCCGGCCCGCGCCGTGGCTGAAGATCGTGAAGGACCGCCAGGTGGCGCTGCTGACGCTCAGCTACTTCACCTACGGCTACGTCGCGTACATCTTCTTCACCTGGTTCTTCAAATACCTGTCCAGCGTCCGGGGCCTGGATCTGAAGGCCAGCGCGATCTACGGCATGCTGCCGTTCCTGGCGATGGCGGTGTGCTCGCCGCTGGGCGGCTGGATCGCCGACCGCCTGACGCCCCGGTTCGGCAAGCGGATCGGCCGCTGCTGGACCGCCGCCTTCGCCCTGGCCCTGTCGGCCGTGTTCGTGGCCCTGGCTACCCAGGTCGCCGACGCCCGACTGGCCAGCCTGTTCCTGGCCGGCGGGGCAGGGGCCCTCTACCTGTCGCAGAGCGCCTACTGGACCCTGTCGGCCGACATCGGCGGCGGTTCCGCCGGCTCGGTCTCGGGACTGATGAACATGGGCAACCAGCTGGGCGGCGTCGTCACCGCCTCGCTGACTCCGCTCCTGGCCGATCGCTTCGGCTGGACCGCCTCGTTCGTCTTCGCCGCGGTGCTGTGCCTGGCCGGCGCCCTGGCCTGGCTGTTCATCGACCCCGACGCCCCTCTGTCGGAAGCCGACCTGGGCGCCGCGCCCGCCCTGAAAACCAAACCGTCCGTCGTCTGATTATGTCCCGCGTTCACAGGACCCGCCGCATGTCGCCTTCCGTCAAATCCCTGTTCATCGCGATGCTCCTGGCGGGCGTCTCGGGCACGGCCGCGATGGCCCAGAGCGCCACGGACTGGCCGAACTACGGCTATGACGCCGGCGGCACCCGGTTCTCGCCGCTGAAGCAGATCACCCCGGCCAACGTCTCGCGCCTGAAGCCGGCCTGGTCGTACGACATGCGTCCCGCCGATGTGCCCAAGCCCGATATCGAGGACCTGAAGGCCCGCGCCCAGCGCAACTGGATCGCCCAGGCCGGCGTGCGGCCGATGCCGATGCCCGGCGGGGTCAAGCCGCCGCCCGGGACGGCGACGCCCCCGGTCCCCGGCGGCATGGGCGCGCCGCCCGTGCCCAGCTCGGCCAGCGAGTTCACGCCCCTGGTCGTCAACGGCGTGATGTACCTGTCGACCTCGTTCGGCCGCGTGGTCGCCCTCGATCCGGTGACGGGCAAGGAGAAGTGGGTCTTCCGCCTGCCGCATGACGAGATGATCTCCAGCGGCCGGGCCGTGCGGGGTTTCCACTACTGGCCCGGCGACAAGGCCAACGGCCCGCGCCTGGTGATCGTCACGGCGAACCTGAAGCTGTTCACGCTGGACCCGGCCACGGGCAAGCTCAACAGCACCTTCGGTGACGGCGGGGTGCTGAGCCTGCGCACGCCCGACGTGCTGGGGAACTATCCCAACGGCCAGCTCAGCGCCGACGCCTTCCCGGTCATGTACAAGAACGTCGTGATCGTCGGCTCGCGCGGCCAGGAGAACCCGCCGCAGGGCCCGCGCGGCGACGTGCGCGGCGTCGACGTGATCACCGGCAAGACCCTGTGGAAGTTCAACGCCATCCCCGAGCCTGGCGAGCCGAACTTCGGCACCTGGCAGGGCGACAGCTGGAAGAACGTCGCCGGGGTCAACACCTGGAACATGCTGACCGTCGACGAGGCGCGCGGCGTCGTCTACCTGCCGTTCGCCACGCCCGCCTTCGACCGCGACGGCCGCGGCCGCATCGGCGACGGCCTCTACGGCACCTCGCTGGTGGCCGTCGACGCCGCGACCGGCAAGTACATCTGGCACTTCCAGACCGTGCACCACGACCTGTGGGACAACGACATGCCGGCCGCGCCCACGCTGATGGACGTGAAGATGGGCGGCAAGGTGATCCCGGCGGTGGCGGCGATCAACAAGTCGACGATCCTGTTCATCCTGGACCGCACCACCGGCAAGCCGCTGTTCAAGGTCAACGAGACGCCGGTGCCGGCCAGCCACGTGCCGGGCGAGGTGGCCTCGCCGACCCAACCGATCCCGGTCAAGCCGCCCCCGCTGGCCAAGCAGGGCGTCGACCTGGACAAGGACATCTCGGACATCACCCCCGAGCACGAGGCCTTCTGCAGGAAGCTGGTCGCCGACAACCGCATGGTCGGCACCACCATGTACACGCCGGTCGGCTTCAACGAGGCCACGGTGACCTTCCCGGGCACCGGCGGCGGGGTCAATTGGGGCGGCGGCGCCTTCGACAAGGCCAACGGCAACTTCGTCATCAACGTCACCAACCAGGGCAGCCTTCAGTTCCTGGCCTTCGCCCCCGACGGCAAGCTGCAGCTGACAACCTCCGCCAACAGCTGGTTCGCCGACGTGCGCGACGGCGGCATGCAGTGCCAGAAGGGACCGTGGGGCGAACTGGTGGCGGTCAACGTCTCGACCGGCGACATCGCCTGGCGCACGACCCTGGGCGTGACCGACAAGCTGCCGGCCGACAAGCGCCTGACGGGACGTCCCAATGTGGGTGGGCCGATCGTGACCGCCGGCGGGCTGATCTTCATCGCCGCCACCGACGACAAGCGCTTCCGCGCCTTCGACGCCAAGACCGGCAAGCAGGTCTGGGAGGCCCCGCTGGCCGCCTCGGGCCACGCCACCCCGATGACCTACAAGGGGCGCGACGGAAAGCAGTACGTATCGCTGGTGGCCACCGGCGGCTCCTATATCGGCTCGCCCAACACCAGCGACCTGCTGGTGACCTACGCCCTTCAGTAACCGCTTGATCCCACGAGGCGCCTTATGTCGATCCGAAACGTTCTCGCCGCCGCCGTCCTGACCTCGGTCCTGTTCAGCTGGGCCAGCGCCCAGACGGTGACCTCGGCGCCGCAGGCCGCCTCGCCGGCGCCGGGCGCCCAGGCCGCCGCGCCCCCGCCGCCGGCGTTTCCGGAGGCGCCGGCCCGCAGCGGCAAGGACATCCTGGAAAGCTCGTGCACGGGCTGCCACGACCTGGGCGTCCTGACCGCCACGCCCCACGCCGCCGAGGAGTGGCCCGGCGTCCTCAAGCGCATGGTCGGCAACGGCCTGAACATCACGCCCACCGACCTGAGCACCGTCCAGGCCTACCTGGTCGAGCACTATTCGGCCGAGCCGGGCGCCCACTAGCCGTCGCCCGTCCACCTTCCGTTTCAAGCCCCAGGGGGCCTCGATGAAGACCTTGCTGCTCGGCCTGCTGGCCGCCACCGCCCTGGGCGGCGCCGTTCAGGCTCAAGCCCCGGCGTCGCCGGCCGCCCCGGCCTCGGCGCCGGCCCTGATCCGCGAGCCGCCGTCGAACCTGCAGACGGGCCTGGACATCGACCGCTTCATCGGCGACCCGGCGCGCTCGATCACCCGCATCGCGCGCGACGCCATCATGACGCGGAAGATCCTGACGGCCGGCGACCCCGGTCAGCCTGGTCCCGACGGCGCGGTCCTGCGCTACCGCAAGGAGGTCGTGCTGGGAACGATCCAGCCGGGCGAGGCCTCGACCCTGAACGGCGTGCCCGAGCAGCAGATCATCTACGTCACCCACGGCCAGGGGCGGCTGGACGACGGCGTCAGGGCCTGGGACCTCAAGCCGGGCTACGCGATGCTGATCCCGCCCGGCGCGGTCCATCGCCTGGCCAGCGTCGGCGACGCGCCGCTGGAGATGATCATGATGTCGACCGCCTCGCCGCCGACGCCGGCGGGGGGCGAGATCCTGGTGCGCGACACCGCCAAGATCCTCTACATCGAGCAGGGCGTGCACTGGACCAACATGTCCAAGTCGCCGTTCAGCGATCTCGGCGAGCGGTTCCTGATCGTCTACATGGGCCCGATGACCGTCGCGGGCGCCCACGCCCACACGCCCGAGACCGAGGAGGGCTGGGTCAAGATCACCGACGGCCCGACCTTCATGCAGGTGGGCAGCGAGATCCGCCGCTGGCCCGCGAACGTCGGCCTGCTGTCGCCCAACAACGGCCAGACCGTCCACGCCGCGATCAACACCGGCGACAAGGTGGAGTCCTGGTTCTACTTCCAGGGCCGTCCGGCCACCGCGCCCCAGGCCCCGACCAACGGCCCGCGCTCGCCGCTGGGCGGCCGCGTCTGGACGCCCGAGATCGCCCAGTCCGCCATCGACGCCACCGTCGCGCCGCACGCGCTGACGGCCGCGCCGGCCAAGCGTAAGTAGGGGAGGCGGGTCTCTTGCGCAGCTCTTCGGCCATGTCTGGATTGGGACGCCTGATCGGGGTGTTGACGGCCGCCGCCGGTCTCTCGGCGGTGACGTCTGCGCTCGCCGCGCCATGTCCGGTCCAGCCGAAGGCCGCCGAGGTCGCCGGCCTGTGGCGCACGCTCACGCCGATCCCGCCTCTGGACATCCAGGACGAGGCCCAGGCGATCTGTTTCCGCCAGGCCTTCGTCGCCGCCCTGGCGCCGGACCTGGGGCCGCGCGTCGGCTACAAGGTCGGCATGTTCAGCCCGGCCGCGCGCAAGGCGTTCGGCATCGAGCGGCCGCGTTTCGGCGAGCTCTACGCCAAGATGATCCTGCCGGAAGGTCAGGTCGCGCCCGCCGCGTTCGGCGTCAGCGGCGTCTGGGAATCCGACCTTCTGCTGGTCGTCGGCGACGACAGCCTGAACGAGGCGACGACGCGCGAAGAGGCCTATCGGGCCCTGCGCGGCTTCAAGCCCTTCATCGAGCTGACCAGCCGCAACTATGTCGACGGCTTCAAGCCCAGCGCCGACCAGATCGCCGCCCTGGACGTGGGCGCGCGCCTCGGCGTCGCGGGGCGGGAATATCCGCTGGCCCAAACGCCGGAGGGCATGGCGGCGCTGGAGAATCTTTCGATCGACGCGATCGTCAAGGACGCGAACGGCGAACGGATCGAACAGGCGGTCGCGCGCGAGACCCTGGGCGACCTGCTCGACATCGCCCTGTTCGCCCGTGACGCGGTGCGCGCCGAGGGCGGGCGGCTGCGTCCCGGCGACGTCGTGAGCGTCGGCGTCTTCACCCCCGCCCACGCGCCCGCGCCCGGGCAGATCGTCACCGCTCGCTATCATCTTCTGGCTCGGCCGGTCGATGTCTCGGTGGAGTTCCGCTGAGATGACCCGTCCGACGCCCTTCCTCTTCGATGGCGCGCCGCTCGTTACGGTCGCCGCCATCTCCAGCCCGCCCTCGTCCCTGCGTGCGGAACTGGCCCTGGCGCGCGAGCGCCGGGGCCGCTCTTTCGCCCCGGGAAGCGCGCGGTGCCTCATCCTGGCAGGAGCGACGTCATGAAAACCCTGCGATCCAAGCCGATGCTGAGCCTGGCGATGGCCGCCATGGTCGTGTGCGTCGGCGCCTCGCCCGCGGCCGCCCAGACCAAGGCCGGTTCGGCCAAGACCAAGGCCGTTCAAGCCAAGGCCCCGCCGGCCCCGCCGGGCGACATCGCGGCCGGCAAGGCGGTTTTCGAGATGCGTTGCGCGATGTGCCACGCCTCGGGCGGCGCCGGCGGACCCATGGCGCCGCGGCTCGTGGGCGTCTACGGCGCCAAGGCCGGTGGCCAGCCCAATTTCAAGTATTCGTCAGCACTGACCACCGCGAGCCCGCAATGGAACGCGGCCAATCTCGACGCCTTCCTCGCCAAGCCCCAGGGCTTTGTCCCTGGAACGAGAATGATGATCGCCACGCCCAAACCTGATGACCGGCGTAATCTGATCGCGTACCTGGCCTCCCTGCGAAAGTAGGGCGGACGGGCCTACCAAAACTTGCGAGCAGGTTGGCTCGCGGACGACTCCCATCGCCGGCGTTCTACGCCGACGGACGCCCCCGCACGTCTGTAATTGTGGGGTTAAGTCTAGGAAAAATAAGGATAAATTCCTCAGAAATTCGATTGACTACGAGTTTTTGCGGACGTATCCGGTGGCAAAACAAATAAAATAGAAAATAGGGGTTGGAAATGAAAACGTTTTCAATAACAAAGATGCTCTTCCTTGGGGTGAGCGTTGCAGCGATCTCTACCCAAGCTTTTGCGCAAGAAGCCAAAAGCGACGCCAGCGACGCTTCGAACGCTACGGTTGAGGAAGTGGTCGTTACGGGGTCGCGGATCGTCCGGAACGGCAACAACGCGCCCACGCCGGTGACCGTGGCCACGGCCGAGGCGCTGCAGACCAACACGCCGTCCAACATTCCGGACGCGCTCAACAAGCTGCCGGCGTTCGCGGGGTCCCGCGGCCAGGCGACGCTCGGCGCCGGCAGCACGCCCAACCAGGGCAACTATCTCAACCTGCGCGGCTTCGGCGTCGAGCGGACCCTGATCCTGATGGACGGCCGGCGGGTGCCGGCGACCAACGCGGCGGGCAACGTCGACACCAACATCATTCCGCAGATGCTGGTCCAGCGGGTCGATATCGTGACCGGCGGCGCCTCGGCGGTCTACGGTTCGGACGCCGTCACCGGCGTCGTCAACTTCGTGCTCGACAGGAAGTTCTCGGGCCTGAAGGGCGTGGTCCAGGGCGGGACCTCGTCGCGCAGCGACAACAGCTCCTGGCGCGCCGGCCTGGCCGGCGGCAGCGACGTCTTCGACCGCGGCCACGTGATCTGGAGCCTCGAGCACTACCAGTCGGAAGGCATCAAGTCGAAGTACGACCGCGAGCTGGGCGACTCCATCTACCAGGAGGCCGGCAACGGCACCGCGGCCAATCCGTTTCACCTCATCCGGGACGGCCGGGTCTCCAACACCAGCTTCGGCGGCCTGATCACCACCGGTCCGCTGGCCGGCCAGATGTTCATGCCGGACGGCTCGCTGGCGACGTTCAACGCGGGCACCCCGACGGGCAACTCCAACCTCTCCAGCGGCGGCGACGGCGGCTATGTCGTCGGCAACACCCTGCTGGCGCGCCTGCGCACCGACCAGGCCTTCGGCCGCTTCGAGTATCAGCTGAGCGACGACGTCACCGGCTTCATCCAGCTGTCGGGCTCGGAGTCCCGCGTGGTCTACCGCGGCCGCAACATCTCCCGCGCCGCCGGCGGCCCCAATGCGATCACGATCTACAGCGGCAACGCCTTCCTGCCGGCCAGCGTCCAGTCGGTGCTGACCAACACCAACACCGCTTCGTTCAACCTGGGCCTCTACGACGTGGATATCGGCCAGAAGGCCGAGATCGACGCCCTCACCGACGCCCTCCAGGCGACCTTCGGCCTGCAGGGCAAGTTCCACGACAAATGGAACTGGGAGGCCTACTACACGCACGGTGAAAGCCGGCTGCGGATGCCGACCCGCTACAACATCAACAACCCGCGCTATTACGCGGCGATCGACGCGGTCAAGGACGGCGCCGGCAACATCGTCTGCCGCGTGAGCCTGACCAATCCGGGCCTCTATCCCGGGTGCGTGCCGCTGAACATCTTCGGCCAGGGCGCCGGGTCCCAGGCCGCGATGAACTACGTGCTGGGCACCACCCAGTTCCAGACCATCAACAAGATGGACGACGCGGCGTTCAACGTCGCCGGCGACCTGTTCGACACCTGGGCCGGCCCGGTCTCGGTGGCCGCGGGCTACGAATACCGCTCGCAGAGCATGGTCCAGACGACCAACGCCAACCCGCAGGACCCTGTCGACTTCACCGGCCTGCGCGGCGGCTTCAACAGCAACACCCAGGCCTGGACCCAGAACATCGTCGCGCCGGCCCAAGGCTCGAACAGCGTTTGGGAAGCCAATATCGAGGCGGTCGTCCCGCTGCTGAAGGACGTCGTCCTGGCCAAGAACCTCGAGTTCAACGGCGCCTTCCGCTACACCGACTACAGCACCAGCGGCGTGGCCAAGACCTGGAAGGTGGGCCTGAACTGGAACCCGATCGACGACCTGCGCTTCCGCCTGGTCCAGTCGCGTGACATCCGGGCGCCGACGCTGAACGACCTCTACGCCGGCCAGACCGTGGCCCTGACGGGCTACACCGATCTGCACACCGGCGTGGCGGGCTTCGTCAACGGCTCCAGCCAGGGCAACCCGAACCTGCAGCCCGAGGTCGCCGACAACCAGGTCGCCGGCGTCGTCTATCAGCCGCACTGGCTGCCGGGCTTCAGCATCTCGCTGGACTACTACAACATCGTCATCAACAACGCGATCGGCAGCGTCGGCGGCAACAACACCGCCACGCAGCAGGAATGCGAACGTTCGGGCGGGACCAGCGTGCTCTGCTCGCTGTACGTCCGGCCGCTGCCCTTCAGCGATCGGTCGGCCGCGAACTACCCGACCCTGATCCTGACGCAGAGCCTGAACATCGCGAAGACCTACACCCACGGGATCGACATCGAGGCGGGCTACGCCTTCAACCTCGAAGACATCCATTCGCCGGTGCCGGGTCAGATCGACGTCCGGATGCTGTACTCGAACCAGCCGGTCCTGAAGTCGCGGGCCCTGCCCAGCGCGGTGACCCTGAACCAGGCGGGGGCGGCGAGCCTCGGCCCGGGCTCGGTGGCGCCGGCCAAGAACCGCGTGAACCTGACCGTGAACTACAAGCTGGACAGGTTCCAGGCCAACGTCACGGCGCGCTACTGGTCCAAGCTGGTCCCGAGCTCGAACCCGACGCTGGTCTATTCGGACCCGAACATCCCGTCGATCACCTATGTCGATCTGAACGTCAGCTACGACCTGGTCTACAACGAGCACAAGGCCACGGCGTTCGTCACCGTCGCCAACGTGTTCGACAAGCAGCCGCCGGTCTACGCCTCGACCTCGTTCACCGGAAACCCCGGCTTCTTCTATCCGACGCCGACGGGCTACGACGTGGTCGGCCGCTACTTCACCGGCGGTCTGCGCTTTAGGTTCTAGGCGCCTCCCCCGGAGAGAGCCGCGCCTTGCCCCCCCCGGCGCGGATCTCTCCACCCTGAAGGGGTCGCGCCTGGCGCGACCCCTTCGTTCTAACGCATGGTTGGCGTCCGATGGCACGCAAGACCCTTCACGCACTCTGCCTGGGCCTGCTGGCCGGCGCGGCGCTCGGCCTCGGGCCCGCGGCGGCTCAGCAGGCGGCGCAGCAGGCGTCCACGCCGGCGCCGCACGCGCCGGTGATCCCGGCCAAGACCGCCCTGGCGGCCGCGCCCCAGGTCAAGATCGGCAACAAGCTGTTGTCGGCGACGGTGCTGTTGCCCGATCCCGACAAGGGCTTCTATCGCGGCGTCCGGTTCGACTGGGCCGGCATGATCGCCAGCCTCACCTACAAGGGCCACGAGTACTACGGCCTGTGGTTCGACGGCGTCGCGCCCGATGTCCGCGACTACGCCTTCCGCGGCGACGAGATCGTCGCTTCGCCCAACACCGCGGCCGTCGGGCCGGCCGACGCCTACGACCCGAGCCAGCCTCTGGGCTGGGCCGAGGCCGCGCCCGGCGGGACCTTCGTCAAGATCGGCGTGGGCGTGCTGCGCAAGCCGACCGACGGCGCCAACTACAGTTCGTTCCGCGCCTATGAGCTGGTCGATCATGGCACCTGGAAGGTCCAGGCCAAGGCCGACCGGGTGGTCTTCACCCAGACGGTGTCGGACCCGATCAGCGGCTACGGCTATGTCTACAACAAGGAACTGCGCCTGCAGCCCGGCCAGCCGGTGCTGGAGATCCGTCACAGCCTGAAGAACATCGGCGCCAAATCGATCACGACGACGACGTTCAACCACAACTTCCTGACCCTGGGCGGCGCGCCGGCCCAGGCGGGACTGCGGGTGGGCGCGGCCTTCGACCTGCGGCCCGGCAAGCCGCTGAAGGACGTGGCCGTGGTCGAGGGGCAGACGCTGACCTACCAGCGCGCACTTGGCGCCGAAGAGGTCTTCTCGACGCCGTTCGCGGTCGGCGATCCTGCGTCGTCGGCTTATGATCTCTCCGTGCGGAACGCCCATGGCGTCGGGTACGGCGTGCGCGCGGACCGTCCGCTGACCAGTCTCCAGCTGTGGTCGATCCGCAGCATCGTCGCTTTCGAACCCTTCTTGACCCTGGCGGCCCAGCCGCAGCAAACCGTGACCTGGACCTACAGTTATCGTTATGCAGCCCAACCCTAGTTCCGAGCTCTCGACCTCCAGCCCATCCGCCTTTCCGGCGGCGGAGTTCGGCAGGGCGTCTCGGCATCGCCCCATGGTGACGCTGGATCGCCAGACGTTCCTCGATCTGCGCAATGTGCTGCGGGCGACGACCAAGGACTGCCTGCGCGAGACCTTCGGCGTCAGCGAGACGACGTGGACGAAGTTGCGCGACGGCCGACCGGTGAAGCAGATCACCCTGGACAGGCTGCTCGCCCGTTATCGCGCCATCATGGACGCGGACGAGGTCGTCCGGCGAGTCCGCGCCGCCTGACCGCGTTTCGAAAGTCGACCGAGCCGTGGGGGGCGGCGCAGTGGGATGAGGGCGAACGCACCGACACACTATGTCCGTCGAACCGCAGGTAGGAAATGATCCTGCAAACTTCGCCCCGTAGGGGCGGGGTGAGAGCTCGGTTCGATCGCAGTCTAGCCATCCGTTCTCGCGACCTGCTTGGCAGGATTTGGGCCAGGTCATGGCCGTGTTATGCAGGAGATTGAGGTCGTGGGACGAGGTGGAAATCCGCGAGGCCGAGCGCACTTGCGATGGATGGGCCTCCTGGCCCTGGCCGCCTTGGCCGCCTGCGGCGGCAAGCCCGACAAGGGCGGAGCGGGCAGGGGCGGCCCCGCGACCGTGGGCTATGTCGTGGTGCAGCCGACCAGCGTGCCGCTGACCACCGAACTGACCGGCCGCACCGTCGCCTATCAGAGCTCGGAGGTGCGGCCGCAGATCTCGGGCGTGATCGAGAAGCGGCTGTTCACCGAGGGCGCGCTGGTCCAGCGCGGCCAGCCGCTCTACCAGATCGACTCCAGCCTCTATCGCGCCGCGGCCAACCAGGCCCAGGCCGACCTCGAGAGCGCCAAGGCCAACCAGGAGGCCGCCCAGGCCCAGGCCGACCGCTACAAGCCCCTGGTCGCCATCGAGGCGGTCAGCAAGCAGGACTACGTCAACGCCGTCGCCGCCGCCCGCCAGGCGGCCGCGACCGTGGCCCAGAAGCAGGCGGCGCTGGACACCGCCCGCATCAACCTGCGCTTCACCACCGTGCCGGCCCCGATCAGCGGCCGCATCGGCCGTTCACTGTTCACGGTCGGGGCGCTGGTCACCAGCAGCCAGGCCGATCCGCTGGCCACCATCCAGCAGCTGGACCCGATATATGTCGACATCCAGCAGTCCAGCGCCGACGTGCTGGCCCTGCGCCGGGCCCTGGCGGCCGGCGGCGCCGCGCCGACCAGCGCCCAGGTCCGCCTGACCCTGGAGGACGGCGGCGACTACGACCAGATCGGCGTCGTGGAGTTCTCCGAAGTGGTCGTCGACCAGGGCACCGGCACGGTGACGCTGCGCGCCCGCATGCCCAATCCCAAGGGTCTGCTGCTGCCGGGCATGTTCGTGCGGGCCAGCTTCGCCCAGGCTGTCGACACCACCGCCTTCCTGGCGCCGCAGTCGGCCGTGTCGCGCGATCCCAAGGGCAATGCGACGGTCTTCGTCGTCGGCCCCGACAACAAGGCCGAGCCGCGCAAGATCGTCGCCGAGCGCACCCTGGGTCCCGACTGGGTCGTGACCAAGGGGCTCAAGCCGGGCGACAAGATCATCACCCAGGGCCTGGGCAAGATAAAGCCGCACGCCCAGGTCAAGCCCGTGCCCGCCGACTCGCCCCAGCGCATCAAGCCCCGCAAGCCCGGCGACAAGAAGGGCGGTTGATCGATCATGCTCTCGCGCGTCTTCATCGACCGACCCATCTTCGCCTGGGTCATCGCCATCATCGTCATGCTGGCCGGGGCGGGCGCGATCACGCGCCTGCCGATCGCCCAGTATCCGGACGTCGCCCCGCCGCAGGTCTCGGTGCGCGCCACCTATCCGGGCGCCTCGGCCGACGCGATCCAGAACAGCGTCACCCAGGTGATCGAGCAGTCGCTGACGGGCATCGACGGCATGCTGTATTTCAGCTCGTCCTCGACCTCGCGTGGCCAGGTCAACATCACCGTCACCTTCGAGAAGGGCGTGGACCCCGACATCGCCCAGGTGCAGGTGCAGAACCAGGTGCAGCAGGCCGTCTCGCGCCTGCCCACCCAGGTCCAGCAGCAGGGCATCACGGTCCGCAAATCCAATCCCGACAACCTGCTGCTGGTCGGCGTCTACGACTCCACCGACAAGCTGACCAACCAGGACGTCTCCGACTTCCTGGTCTCCAACCTGCAGGACAACCTGGCCCGCACGCCGGGCGTGGGCGACATCAACGTCTTCGGCGCCCAGTACGCCATGCGCGTGTGGCTCAACCCGCAGAAGCTGGCCAGTTTCGGCCTGATCCCGGGCGACGTGGTCACCGCCATCCAGAACCAGAACACCGAGGTCGCCGCCGGCGAGCTGGGCGGCCAGCCCGTGCCCGACACCCAGCTGCTGAACGCCACGGTCACGGCCCAGTCGCGCCTGCAGACCGCCGCCCAGTTCGCCAACATCGTGCTCAAGGCCAACGCCAATGGCGCCAACGTCCGGCTCGGCGACGTGGCCCGCGTCGAGCTGGGGGCCGAGAACTACAACGCCCGCAGCCGCGTCAACGGCCACCCCGGCGCCGGCATCGCCGTGCTGCTGGCCCCCGGCGCGGACGCCCTGAAGACCGCCGAGCTGGTCAAGGCCGAGGTCGAGAAGGCGTCCAAGACCTTCCCGCCGGGCCTGAAGTTCGCCTACGCCAACGACACCACCGACTTCATCAAGCTGTCGATCGAGGAGGTCGTGAAGACCCTCTTCGAGGCCATCGTGCTGGTGGTCGTGGTGATGTTCGTCTTCCTGCAGAACTGGCGCGCCACCCTGGTGCCGGCCATCGCCGTGCCGGTGGTGCTGCTGGGCACGTTCGCGGTCTTCTACCTGGCGGGCTTCTCGATCAACACCCTGACCCTGTTCGGCCTGGTGCTGGCCATCGGCCTGCTGGTCGACGACGCCATCGTGGTGGTCGAGAACGTCGAGCGGCTGATGGAGGAAAATCCGGGCATGTCGCCGCGCGAGGCGACCATCCAGTCGATGAACGAGATCAGCGTCGCCCTGGTGGCCATCGCCCTGGTGCTGTCGGCGGTGTTCCTGCCGATGGCCTTCTTCGGCGGCTCGACGGGCGTCATCTACCGGCAGTTCTCGGTGACCATCGTGGCGGCCATGGTGCTATCGGTGCTGGTGGCCCTGATCCTCAGCCCGGCCCTGACCACGACCTTGCTCAAGCCCAAGCAGCATGTCGACGACCGCGAGCCGCGCGGCTGGTGGGCCAGGACCTTCCCGGCCCCGACCCGATGGGCCCACCAGGGCGGGCGCCGCTTCAACGACGCCTTCGACGACACCGCCCGCCGCTACCAGGGCGCGGTGCGCTCGGTGATCGGCCGCAAGGGACTGTTCCTGGCCATCTACGGCCTGGTGGCGGTGCTGCTGGCGGTGCTGTTCGTGCGCCTGCCGACCGGCTTCCTGCCGACCGAGGACCAGGGCAGCATCTCGCTGCAGATGCGTCTGCCGGCCGGCGCCACCCAGGGGCGGACGGCCCAGGTCCAGCGCCAGGTCGAGCGCTACTTCACCGACAACGAGACCGCCAACGTCAAGACGATGTTCACGGTCAGCGGCGGCGGGGGCGGCGGGGTCAACGGTCAGAACACCGGCCAGGGCTTCCTGAACTTCACCGACTGGAAGGATCGCAAGGGCAAGGAGAACACCGCCGACGCCATCGTGGCGCGCGCCTCCTCGGCCTTCCAGGGCTTCCGCGACGCCCAGGTCTTCGCCCTGGTGCCACCGGCCATCCGGGGCCTGGGCCAGTCCGACGGCTTCACCATGGAGCTGCTGAACTCCAGCGGCATGTCGCGGGCCGACTTCAACGCCGCGCGCGACAAACTGCTCCAGGCCGCCAACAACGATCCGGGCCTGAAGTCGGTGCGCCTGACCGAACTGCCCGACGTGGCCACCTTCAAGGTCGACACCGACGCCCAGAAACTGGCCTCGCTGGGCCTGACCCAGGCCGACGTCAACTCGACCCTGTCGACCGCCTGGGGCGGCCGCTACGTCAACGACTTCGTCGACCGCGGCCGGGTCAAGCGCGTCTACGTCCAGGGGGACGCGCCTTATCGTTCCGAGCCTTCGGATCTGAGCCAGTGGTTCGTCCGCGGCTCGGCGGGCCAGATGGCGCCGTTCTCGTCGTTTTCGACGACCTCGTGGTCGCAGGCCCCGACCACCCTGTCGCGCTTCAACGGCACCCCGTCCTACGAGTTCTCGGGCTCGGCCGGCGACGGCGGCAGCTCGGGCCAGGCCATGAAGCGCATCCAGGAACTGGCCGCCCAGATCCCGGGCGTGACCATCGCCTGGTCGGGCCTGTCGTATCAGGAGCAGCTGTCCTCGGGCCAGGCGCCGCTGCTCTACGCCCTGTCCCTGCTGGTGGTGTTCCTGTGCCTGGCGGCGCTCTACGAGAGCTGGTCGATCCCGGTGGCGGTGCTGCTGGTCATTCCGCTGGGCCTGGTCGGGGCGGTGCTGGCGGTGACGCTGCGCGGGCTGATCAACGACGTCTATCTGCAGATCGGCCTGCTGACGACCATGGGCCTGGCGGCCAAGAACGCCATCCTGATCGTCGAGTTCGCCGAACAGGGCGAAAAGCGCGGTCAGCCGATCATGGAGGCGGCGCTCGACGCCGCCCGGATCCGCCTGCGGCCGATCCTGATGACGAGCCTCGCCTTCATCTTCGGGGTCCTGCCGCTGGCCATCTCGACCGGCGCGGGCGCCAACAGCCGCATCGCCATCGGCACCTCGGTGATCGGCGGCATGCTGACGGCGACGATCCTGGCGATCTTCTACATCCCGCTCTTCTTCATCCTGGTGCGCCGCGGCTGGCGGGAAGGACGCAGGCATCTGGGCCACGGCGAGGAGCCGCCGGTCCCACCGGCCTCCGGCCAAGAGGAGCCCGCCTGATGCGCCGCGCCGTGACCCTGCTCGTCGCCTCGGCCGTCCTGGCCGGCTGCTCCATGGAGACGCCGTACGTGCGGCCGGCCTCGCCCGCGCCGGCGGCGTTCCCGACCGGCGGCCCTTATCCGGCCCAACCGGCCGAGGCGGCGACGTCGATCCGCTACGCCGAGGTCTTCACCGATCCGCGTCTACGCACCCTGGTGGACCAGGCCCTGGCCAACAACCGCGACCTCCGCGTCGCCGCCGCCGACATCCTGGCGGCCCGCGCCCAGTACCGCATCCAGCGGGCCGACCGCTTCCCGCAGGTGGACGTGACGGGCCGCTACGCCCGCACGGGCGACAACGGCCCGGACACGGGCTCGAACAAGGGCAATTCCTACTCGGCGCAGTTGGGCGTCACGGCGTTCGAGCTGGACCTGTTCGGGCGCGTGCGCTCGCTGACCGGCGCGGCCCTGCAGCGCTACATGGCCACCGAGGAGGCCGCCCGGGCCGTACGCCTGACCCTGGTGGGCGACGTGGCCGAGGCCTGGCTGACCTACGCCGCCGACGCCAGCCTGCTGCGCATCGCCGAGCAGACCGTCGCCAACGCCCAGCGCGGCGTCGACCTGACCCAGGAACGGCTGAGGGGCGGGGTCGCGCCCCGCACCGACCTGCGCCAGGCCCAGACCATCCTGGCCGCCGCCCAGGCCGACGTGGCCCGCCAGCGCGCGGCCGTCGCCCAGGACCTCAACGCCCTGCAGCTGCTGGTCGGCGCGCCGGTCGATGAGGTCCTGCTGTCGACCTCGATCGAGGAGGCCGCGCCCACCCTCACCCAGCTGTCGGCCGGGATCAGTTCCGACGTCCTGCTGCGCCGCCCCGACATCGCCGAGGCCGAGCACCAGCTGCGGGCCATGAACGCCGAGGTGGGCGCCGCCCGGGCGGCGCTGTTCCCGACGATCTCGCTGACCGGGACGGCGGGCTACGCCAGCACGACCCTGTCGTCGCTGTTCAAGGGGGGAGCCTATAACTACGCGGTGGGCGGGGCGCTGACCTATCCGATCTTCCGGGCCGGCGCGGGTCGGGCCGGGGTGGCCTTCGCCAAGGCCGAGCGCGACGCGGCCCTGGCGACCTACGAGAAGACGATCCAGTCGGCGTTCAGCGAGACCGCGGACGCCCTGGCCCGCCTGGGCACGATCGGCGACGAGCAGGCCGCCGATCGCCTGCAGCTCGAGGCGGCGAGCGACACCTACACGCTGGCCAACGCCCGCTACCGGGCCGGCGACGAGTCGTTCCTGACCAGTCTGGACGCCCAGCGCACGCTCTACGCGGCGCAGAAGACGATGGTCGCCATCCAGCTGGAAGGCGCGGTCAACCGGGTCGACCTCTACCGGGCCCTGGGCGGCGAAACGGCGCCGTGAGGCGACGGTCCGGGAAGATCCGTTCCTTCGAGGAAGGGCGATCTTCCCGAACCTAGGCCGCCGAGGCCGCGCCCCCTGGGGACGCGGACTCGGACCGGACTATCCGAAGAGCGGCACGGGACCGCGCCCGCCGCCGTTCCAGGTCGACCAGTTGGGGAAGACGTACGGCATGTCGCTCGCGCTGACGCCGTACCACTGCGCGATGGCGCCGATGTATTCCTCGACCGCGATGCTGGGGATCCAGCGCCCGTCCGTATTGGCGTCCTCGGGGCCGCCGAAGGTGGTGTCCGGGTAGCGCCCGTGGACCTTGCGCGAGGCCAAGGCCGCGCCCAGGACCAGATGGTTCGAGCCCCAGGCGTGGTCGGTGCCGCCGTTGCTGTTCGGTTTGAACACCCGGCCGAAGTCCGACATCGTGAAGGCGGTCACGTTGTTGGCCAGGCCCAGGGCCTTCATGGCGTTGTAGAAGCCGGCCAGGGCCATCGCCAGATCGGCGTAGAGCGTACTGTGCGTCGCCAGTTCGTTGGTGTGGGTGTCGTATCCGCCCTGGCTGACGAAGAACGTCTGCTTGGCGTGACCCAGGGTGTTGCGCGCCTCGATCATGCGCGCGGCGCGCAGGAGCTGCTTGGCGATGTCGCTGGTCAGGGCCGCGCCGGTGGTCGGGTTCTTGAAATACTGGTCGACCGTCGAGCTGGCGGCGCTGATGATCGTGTCGGCCGTCCGGGCCTGGGCGTAGGCCGATGACATGCCGCGACCGGTCAGGTCGGTGACGGCGCCGAAGGCGGACGTGTCGGCGAAGACGTCCAGGGCGGCCTGGCGCGCCTTCACCGGGCCGTCGGGCGGGCTGGTGACGTAGCCGTAGCGCGAGATGCCGCCGGAGGAGGGCAGGACCAGCGGCGAGGCGGTCCTGCCGATCAGGGCCAGCTGCGAACCGGCGACCGAGATCAGGGCCGGGACGTCGGTCTGCACGGCCTTGTCCAGGATGCGGCCCATGAACCCGTCCAGGTTCTTCTCGCGCACCCGCATGCCCTGCCATTCGTTCTGCTGGTCCTCGTGGGACATCAGGTTCAGCGGGCGCAGGTCGGGACGGCTCTGGAACAGGCTCTTGGTGAGGGGCTGGTAGAGCGTGCCGGTGTTGAGCACCGCGCTCAGCGCGCCTTCGTCCCAGGCGGTCTTCAGCGGCGCGAAGGCCGGATGCAGCGCGAAGGCCGTGCCGGTCAGCGGCATCAGCGTGTCCTGCTTCAGCGCGATGGCGCCGCGCTGGCTGGCGTAGGCCGTGTATCGGCTGTCGTTGGGCACAACCATGTTCCAGGCGTCGTTGCCGCCGAACAGGAAGACCCCGACCATGGCGCGGTAGGTCGAGGTGTCCGCGAGGGCGGCGGTGACGCCGAGGTGGGCCAGGGCGGCGGTGGCGGAGGCGCCGGCGAGCAGCCGGCCGAGATCGCGACGGGAAAGGGTCATGGCGGTTACCGATCGACCTGGAATTGGGGGGAGGTGGCCAGCACGTAGAGCGCGGCCTGGGCGCGCTTGCGGGCCTGGAGCGCCGCATCCGCGTTGTTGATCTTCATCGCCGAGATCAGCGCGTTGCGCTGGGCGCTGGTCATTGTGCCGTTTAGGAACACCAGATCGAGGCGATCCAGCAGCTTGTCCTGGTCGGCCGCGAGGGCTTCCCACTCGGACCACGGGAAGGTGGTGCCGGTGGTGCCGGGAATGGCCGCCTGCGGCTTGAATTCCGTGCGCACCGTGTCGCCGTTGATCGTCCAGTCGTAGACGATGTTATGGCGGGCCAGGACCGTGGCCGTGGTCATCAGCTTGCCGGCCGGGCTGACCAGACCGGCGCTCTGCGCCAGGGGGTAGTCGTAGGGATAGAAGTTGAACACCGACGGGGCGCGGAACGGCATCTGCCCCAGCACCGCGTCCCGGTAGTAGAAGGCGTAGCCGTCGGTCTGGACGCCCAGGGCCCGGCCGAAGCTGGTGAAGAACAACACCGGCTCCTTGACCTTGCCCGGGTTGGGCGCGGTTCCGCGCGCCTCGGAGTCCGTCAGGATCGCCTTGATCACGGCCTTCATGTCGCCGCGCACCCCGGCGCCGTTGTTGGCGAACACCGCCGCGACCCGACCCACATAGGCGGGCGACGGGTTGGCGATCACCAGCTGCTGGATCAGCCGCTTGGAGATGAAGGGAGCCGTGTTGGGGTGGTTGAACACCGCGTCGACGACGGCGTCGACATTGGCCTGCGGCGAGGCGCCGGCCGCGACCGTCGCGCCGAGGAAGGTCTTGGCGCCCGTGTCGACCCGCGAGGTGTTGACCACCATCGGCTTGGAATAGTCGAGCTTGGTCCCGTCGGTGGTCGGCGCGCCGTCGATGCGGGCGTAGGTCCAGCCGCATAGCGCCCGGGCGACCTCCTTGACGTCCGCGGGGCTGTAGGTGGCGATGACCTGGCCGCCGGCGTCCAGCTGCGGGCTGCCGTCCTGGTTCAGCATCACGGTGCCGATCGAGAACAGCTGCATCAGTTCGCGGGCGTAGTTCTCGTTGGGCTGGGTCTTGTTGCTGTCGACCATGTCCAGGAAGTTGCCCATGAACGGGTTCAGGGTCGTCTGGGCCAGGATGTCGCGGTAGTTGCCGAAGGCGTTCGACAGCAGAATCTGGTTGAAGGTCGCCAGACCGGCGGTCGTGTGCACCTCCAGGTCCGAGGCCACCACGATCTGCGACAGGGCGAAGGCCACGCGCTGGCGCAGCTGGTCGTCCTTGCCCATGGCGTCGGCGTAGAACCGCATGGCCATCGGCGTGGCCGAGAAGTTGTCGCGGTTGCAGTTGGTCAGGTCCTGACCGGTCAGGCCCTGGGCGGTGCAGAAGTTGGTCGCCACCGGCTTGGCCGCCAGGTCCGCGTAGGTGCTGGCGTTCAGCGTGAACTGCTCGTCGATCCAGGCTTCCGGGGTCTTCAGCGCCACGATGTGGTCGATGAGCGCCGGGGTCGGGCCGAACGTCGCCTGCTTGGCCAGGCGCGAGGCCTCGGCCGGCGTGATCGCCGCGGGTGCGGCGGCCGCCATGCGGACGCTCGCCTCGCCCTGGGCGGACGACGTCGCGCCTCCGCCGCCGCTGCTGCCTCCTCCGCCGCCGCAGGCGGCGAGGAACAGGGCCAAGGACAGGCCGGCTCCGGAGCTAAGATACTTGTTACGCATGCACAATTCCCCGATCACGCCCCCGGCGGAGGCGCGCTGAAAGTGGAAACGAAGGCGGTGAAGGCGGCCGCTATCGATCGATGAAGAGGATCTCCCTGACGGCGCGGACGCCGCCTTGGCGGTGAAGCTGGACGAAGACGTCGACGACGCGCTCGACATGGTCGATCACGTCCTGGCGTCGCAGGTTGGCGCCGGCCTGGAGGGCCATCAGCGCCAGTTGTTCGACGGCCCCGCGCGGGTCGTCGGCGTGGACCGTGGTCATCGAGCCCGGGTGGCCGCTGCTGACCGCGCGCAGGAAGCTGAAGGCCTCCGCGCCCCGGAGCTCGCCCAGGATGATGCGGTCCGGCCGCAGACGCAGGGTGGCCTGGAGCAGGTCCTCGACCCCGATCCGCGCCTCGCCCTGTTCGCCCCGCACGGCCACCAGGCCGACGGCGTTGGGGTGGACGAGACGGATTTCCGGGGCGTCCTCGATCAGCACCAGCCGCTGGTCGAGCGGAACTTCCTTCAGGAGGGCGTTGAGAAAGGTGGTCTTTCCGGTGGAGGTGCCGCCGCTGACCACGATGTTCTTGCCCGCCCGCACGGCGGCGGACAGGAAGCCTTGGACGTCGCCGGCGTCGAGCATCGCCCGCAGCGCCGCGTCGGGTCTGGTCGGCGGCGTCGTGGCGTCGGCGAAGGCGCCCGTCCGAGCGTAGTCGGCCAAAGACAGGTCCGAGACCACGTGCTTGCGGATGGCCATGGCCATGCCGCCGCGCGTGGCGGGGGCGGCGACGATCTGGACGCGCGCGCCGTCGGGCAGCACCGCCGAGAGCAGGGGATGCTCGCGGCTGACGCCCTGGTGCGACAGGCTGGCGACCTGGCGGGCCAGCCGCCATAGATTGGTCTCGTCCAGCGCCGGGAGGTCGACGCGCTCGACCGCGCCGCCCAGCCGCTCGACCCACAGTTCGCCCGGGCGGTTGACGTAGAGGTCCGTCACGCCCGGCTCCGCCAGCCACGGGGCCAGGGGCGCGAGATAGGCCTCCAGATAGACGCCGGCGCCAGGCTGCGATTGGAGGGCGTGGATCGTCATGAGCCGAGATTCCGCACGCCGGAGAAGTCGAGGTCGCGGGCGACGAAGATCGTCACCGGCGCGCCCTGCGGCGTCTGGATGGTCGGGGAGGTCGTGCTGGGCTTGGCCGAGTTGGCGAGGTTCGCCGCCTCGGTGGCCGAGCCGATGTAGATCTGCGAATTGGTGTGGACGTTGCTGACCGCCGCCACGCCGGCGTTGAGCACCGACATCAGGATCGAGCCGCCGAAGCGCGTGAAGAAGTGGCGGTCGACCTTGCCCTCCAGGCCGCCCCGGCCCAGCGGGTCGGCGGCGGGCGAGCCGATCTGGATGGTCACGCCGTCGGGACGGATCACCCGGGTCCAGATCACGAAGACCCGCGACGCGCCCAGGGCCACGCCGGATTTGTACTGGCCGATGACCCGGCTGCCGCGCGGGATCAGGATGGTCGAGCCGTCGAAGCTCTTGACGTCGCGGGTGACCATGGCCCGGGCCAGGCCCGGCAGGTCGGAGTTGATCGCCGTCTCCATGACCGCCGGGATCACTGCGCCCTGCGGCACGACGGCGTCCAGGTTCTGCATGGCCGTGGCCTTGGCCGGGGCCGCCTCGTCCAGGCCGACGCGATCGGCGAAGCGTTCTTCCGCGTTCAGGCCGTCGATCTTCACGGCCGAGGGCGCGCCGGACTCAGCGCTGGCCTTGACAAGCATCGCCGGACGCTCGCCGCCGCCGAAATCGACCACCAGGGCCGGGGCGCGGCGGCGGGCGCTCAGGTCGACGGCCGCGCCGGTCGCCGTCGCGCTCATCGGCGGCGGGGGCGAGGCCGAAACCGGCGCGCTGTTGTCGACCGTGAACTGCGGGGCGGGCACGGCGTAGAGCGGGCCCCTGGCGATCGGCGACGGCGCGGGGGCGACCGCCGGCGTCGCGACGATGGCGGCTTCCATCCTTTGCGGGCGCGTCTTCGCGTCGGCGCGATGGCTGGACATCCAGGCGAACAGGGCCAGGCCCATCACCCCGAAGCCGGCCAGGATGGCCAGATTGGAAACCCCGGGGCCGCGCGCGACCAGCGGACGGGCCTGGGCGTCGGCGACGGCCAGGTCCTCGATCACGTCGGGGGACTGGCGGGGATCGAAGTCCTGGGTCATCGGGCTTTCCCCACGGGAGCGCCAAAGGCGTCGTTGGTGATCACGGCCTGGGCCTTGTCGCTGCGCAGGACGAAACGGGGCGCGAGTTGATCGACCACCAGGTAGCCGTCCTTGACCACGGCGTTGGCCAGGCCTTCGACGCCGTCGGCGCCGACGATGAAGATCGCCGGCAGGTCGATCTGGGCGGGCCAGGCGAAATAGGTCGAAGCGCCGTCGTCGAACACGCGGGCCGGCTGCAGCGCCGGCGCGCCCCGCAGGCTGTAGGCGGTGTTGCGAGCCACCGGCGCCGGCTTGACCGGAGCGGCGGCCACGGCGATCGGCGGGGCTTCCGGGTAGCGGAAGCGCACCACATAGGCGGCGTCGGCGGTCGAGGCCTTGGCCGGGGCGACGGCCAGCTCGAACACGTAGCGGCGGCGATCGGTGACCACGGTCATGTTGGTGGCCGGGGCGCGGTCGACGGGCTTGAGGAACAGCAGGTTGGCGCGCTTGTTCGGCGTCACCTGCCAGCCCATGGCGTCGCCGATCGAGACGTTCTCGATGCGCTCGTCGGGACCGAACTCCAGCATGGTCTGGAAGCCCATGAAGCCGGTCAGGCGCTGCACGTGGTCGGGGCTGTAGGCGAACGTGCGGATGTGCGGATCGGCCCCTTGGGCCAGGGCCGGAGCGGCCAAGGCGGCCAGGGCGATCGACAGGGTCGCGATCGGGAAGGTGAGGCGCGGGCGCTTCACGGCGAGGACTCCGATACGGGGGCAGGCGGTCACAGGTCCCTCCGGACGCTGGAGGCGGCGTGACGGGGCGAGGCGGGGCGGCGATAGCTGGCGCCGAGCGGAACGGCGGCTCCGGCCGGCGCGGCTTGGGCCGTCGCGCCCCGGTCGGCGACCAGGGTGAGGCGGCGCGGGCCGGCCGGCGCGGCCGAAGCGGCGGGCTGGCTGTCGCGGCGTTCCATCGCCACCGCGGCGGCGGCGATGTGGGCGGCGCGCGAGCGGGGTTCGACCTCGCCGGCGGCGTAGCGGGCCCCATGGGGCGAGGCGGCGGACTCGCCGTTCCCGACGGTCGGGGCGGCGCGCGGCAGGCGAAGGCCGGCGGCGGTCACGGCGACGGCCACGGCGGCCAGCACCAGCACCACGGCGAACACCAGGCTGAGGACTAGCACGGTCACCGCTGGACCGATGTCGAGCGGCGCGAACTGCTGGACGTCGTCCAGGGCGGCCAGGGCCTTCAGCGACGGCGCCATTATGGCCAGTTGCAGCGCCAGGGCCAGGGTGGCGACCATGGGCAGGACGGCCAGGGCGATCATCGCCTTCAGCCAGCCCTCGACCAGGCCCTTGGTGGTCTCGAACAGCAGCAGGCCGGCGATCAGCGGGGTCATGGCCAGCAGGACCGACAGCACCACCTTGCAGGCCAGGATGACGCCGAGGCTGGACAGCAGCATGATCAGGCCGCCGATATTGACCGCGAAGGCCGCGAAGCCGGGGCCGCCCTGCAGGGCCGCGTCGCGTGCTCCGGCGCGGGCGGCGAAGTGTTCGGCCGCCTTCTGTAGGGCGTCATAGGCCGCCTGCAGGCCGGTGAACGGATCGGCGTGGGCGCCGGCGCCTTGCAATTGGCCCATGAGCAGGCGGCCGACCTCGGCGGGCGCGTTGAACAGGGCGTCGTAGACCAGCGTCTCGACCAGCGGCCAGTTGGTGGCCAGGGCCACGACGAGGCTGAGCTTGATCACCGAGACGGTGATGTCGCCCATCCGCAGGCCGCTCCCGCCCAGCATCAGCTTGTAGCCGACGAAGGCGACGTACAGGGTCATCAGGATTGTCAGCAGGGTGGCGATCGGGGATCCGGCGGCGGCCAGGGCGGTGTAGCCGGCCTCGGACAGGCCGTGGACCTGGCAGTCGATCGAGCCGATCAGGCCCTGGACCAGCGGCGCGCCGGCGGCGGTGCAGGCGGCGGCCATCACGCGGCGTCCTTCAGCAGCCTGGCCATCCAGGCGTCCGGCGCGTCGCCCACGCTTTCGCGCAGGGCGTCCAGCTTGCGCACCGTGCTCTCGCGACCCGACAGCACGGTCAGCAGTTCCGGCGAGCCGGCCAGGTTCAGGCGGGCGACGACGCTGTCGGTCCCGTGTTTGATCAGGAAGCACCGCGCGGTGTCCGGCAGGCTCTTGATCAGGTCGAACTCATGCTGCGTCAGGCCGAAGCCGTCGCAGTAGTCGCGGGCCTGGGCCTTGGGATTGGCCATGAAGATCTGGGTGGCGGCCTGTTCGATGATGGCGCTGGCGATGCGGCTTTCCAGGGCGTCCTGGGCGCTCTGGGTGGCGAAGCCGACCAGGCCGTTGCGCTTGCGCAGGGTCTTTTCCCAGTCCTTGATCCGGGCCACGAACACGTCGTCGTCCAGGGCCTTCCAGCCCTCGTCGATGACGATCATGGTCGGATGGCCGTCCAGGCGCTGCTCCACGCGGTGGAACAGGTACATCATGGCCGGAGTGCGCAGGGCCGGGTCGTCCAGCAGCTGGGTCATGTCGAAGCCCAGGGTGGCGGCGTCCAGGTCCAGGCGGTCGTCGGCGTTGTCGAACAGCCAGGCCTTCTCGCCCGCGCCGTGCCACGGGGCCAGGCGCGCGGCCAGGTCGGCGGCGTCCGGACGCCGCGCGCCCTTGAACAGCTCAGCGAAGAACCGCAGGCGGCGCAGGCGCGGCGCCTGGTCGAAGTTGGCGTCGACGGCGTCCTTGATCCGCGCCAGGTCGTCGGCCGACAGGGTCTCGCCGGGCGTCGCGACCAGGCGAGCCGTCCATTCGGCCAGGAACTTGCGGTTGGCGGCGGTGTCGGGCAGGGCCAGCGGGTTGAAGCCCGTCGCCAGGCCCGGCCGCAGCACTTCGTAGCGGCCGCCGATGGCGCGCAGGAAGATCTCGGCGCCGCGATCCTTGTCGAAGAAGACCGTGCGCGGGCCGTACTTCTGGGCCTGGGCCAGCAGGAAGTTCAGCACCACAGTCTTGCCCGAGCCCGACGGGCCGATGATCGTGAAGTTGCCCAGGTCGCCCTTATGGAAGTTGAAGTGGTAGGGGCCCGCCGAGGTGGTCTCCAGCAAGGTCACGGCCGGCCCCCAATGGGCGCCCTGGGCCTGGCCGACCGGGAAGTTGTGACCGCTGGCGAAGCCGGCGAAGTTGGCGGTCGAGATCATCGCCCGGCGGGCGATATCCTTGAAGTTGCCGGGGAACTGGGCCCAGAAGGCCGGTTCCAGATTGATGTCCTCGCGCACGGCGATGGCGCCCATCTCGGTGAAGGCCGACAGCACCTCCGCGCTGGACTGGTCCAGGGCCTGGAGGCTCTCGCCCCGCACCAGCACGCTCAGGTGATGCTCGCCGAAGGCGGCGCGACCGCTGACCACGTCGTCGTTGGCGCGGATCAGGTCGGCCTTCAGGCTGATCCCGTCGTCGTCGGCGGCCCTCATGCGGCGCAGGGCCAGGCTCATCTTCTCGAGCGTGGGCTGGCGGTCGACGAAGCCGAAGCTCTGGGTGACCACCATCTCGCAGGGCAGGCGCAGCAGGTCGTCCAGCATGCCGGCGCTGGTCTGGGCCGGATAGTCCTTGATCGAGATCAGGGAGGCGAAGCCGCGGGGCAGCGCGCCGGCCCGCGACAGTTCCAGGGTCTCCAGGCCGAAGCTGATCCGGCGATAGGGCAGATGCTCGCCGGCGTCGCCCTGCGGGACCAGCATCGGACGCATCTCGCCGTTATAGAGGCAGGACAGGAATTCCAGCGGCTCCGAGCATTGGCCGTGGGCGCCGTCGTACAGGCCCAGCACCCGCGCGCCATAGGGCGCCAGGGCCGAGATCAGGCTGTCGCGGGCGGCGTCCAACTCGCGGCGGTCCTGGGCCTTGGTCTGGTCGGCCTGGACGCGATCGGCGCCTTTCAGCAGGCGCAGGGCCTTGTCCACGATCCCGCCCTGGCCCTGCAGCGGCCGGCGGACGATCGTCAGGAACAGATCGTTGACATAGAGCTTGCGGCCTTCCAGTCGCGCGCTCCAGGCGGCGTCGAGATCGCGGCTGAAACCCTCGGCGAAATCGCCTTCCGTCCCGACCTTGGCCTCGCGGCGGACGATGTGGTGGTAGACGGCGAAACGCGAGCTGGACAGTCCGCGCAGCATCACGTCGCGCACGGCCTTGCGATAGTTCAGCTCCTCGCTGTCGGCGGTCTCGAACGGCAGGCCGGCCAGGTGGATGACCTGCATCAGCAGGCCGTCGCGGGTTTCCAGCGTCCGGGCGTCCAGGTGACGGGCGTAGGGCAGGCGCTTGCCGGCCGACGCCTCCTTCTTGCGGTTCACGGTTGGTAGCTGTTGCATCGCCAGGCCCGGAAATTGGGAACACGGGGGCAGCGGCTGACCTTGGTCAGCCACAGGTCGAAGATGCGCGGTTCGCGCAGGCAGGCCGCGTAGCCGATCGCGTGGATCACCAGCGCCGCGGCGATGGCCCAGAACGACTTGGTGACCAGGAACAGCTCGGTGGTGACCACGCCGTTGATCACGAAGTAGCTGTAGGTCACGCCGGCGAACATCTGGGGCCGGGTCAGGGCCCCGAACACCACGTCGCGATCGAGCGGGGCGGCCATCGTCCCTACGCCCCCGCCGCCGAACGGATGCCGCTGACGATGGTGGTGGCGCCGAACAGGACGAAGCAGCCCAGGATGACGGTCGCGCCGTAGCGCCAGTTCATCCGGCCGGTCAGCATCATGAAGCCGACGGCGGCCACGGCCATGACGGCGACGACCGTGGCGACGTTGCCCAGCAGGGTGCCCTGCAGCCACAGCACGCCCGACAGGACGGCGCTGGAGCCTTGCGGGTCGGCCTGGGCGACCTGGGCCTGGGCCTGGCCGGCGGCCGCGGCGAGGGCGGCGGCCAGGGCGGCGATACGGGAGGAAATCTTGGGGGCGGGGAACTTGCGCATCAGTTGGGGACTCCGAGGGCGGGAACGGCGAAGGCGGCGCCAGTCGCGGCCATTCGGCCGAGGATGGCGGTGACGTAGGCTTGGGTTTCGGCGTAGGGCGGCACGCCGCCGTGCTTGCGGACGGCGGCGGGGCCGGCGTTGTAGGCGGCCAGGGCCAGCTTCACGTCGCCGCCGAACTGGCCGAGCATCTGGCGCAGATAGAGCGCGCCGCCGCGGATGTTCTGGGTCATGTCGGTGGCGTCGACGCCCAGGTCGCGGGCGGTGCCGGGCATCAGCTGCATCACGCCGGTGGCGCCGCGCTTGGATCGGGCGGCCTGGTTGAAGCGGCTCTCGCGCCAGGCCACGGCCTCGACCAGCTTGGGGTCGACCGAGAATTCCGAAGCGGCCGCCGAGATCTGTCGGCGCACGGCCTCGCCGCCGATGTCGGCCGTCGGCGGGACCGGCGCGGCCAGGGCCTCGACGCCCTCCGTGGTGAAGACGGCCGGGCCGTCGAGGCGGGTGACCTGACCGTCGTCGCCGATCTCGAGGACCTGGGCTTGCGCGGCCGCGCCCAGGCCGGTCGCCACGACGGCGGCCGCCAGCAGCGGCTTCAGCAAGCGGACGAGCGCGTGTCGCACCAGGAACCCCGTCGAAGATCAGCCATGCCCATCCATGGTTAATCGATATCTACGGAGTGATTTGGCGAACTGCCGATGCGGCAAGTTGGCACAATAGTTTTTGAGCAACCTGTGAATTTTGTACTGTTTTATCCACAGTAAACAAGCGCTACTGCCATAGCGTCTACCAGTCGACTCTAGGGGATAAATTGCTGAACCTTTGAGCATATTTCGGAAGTCCTGCGAACATATTGACGCTGGCGTCAAAATATCGAGCGTTTGAAGCCGGTGAGGGTGTCTGCCGAGGCGCGGGTGCGACCTGTCGCGACGCGGGGAGCGGCCTCACCAGCGCCGCGTCAGGCCCAGCCGATACTCCCGGCCATAGACCTCTGAATCGAGCAGATAGGGATAGGTGGTGCGTTCGGTCCGGTAGGCCGCGTTGGTCAGGTTCGCGCCCGAGAGGGTGACGCGCCAGGCGCGGGGCAGGTCGACGATGACCTTCAGGTCCAGGCGCGACAGCGGCTGGCGATAGTTGTCGCTGGTCTGCTCCGCCCACTGGTCGCTGTGCGGCGCGCGGCCCTGATAGGCGTAGCCGAGGCGGGCCTGGAACCGGTCGCGTTCGTAGTAGAGCTGGACGGCGTAGAGGGCCTTGGCCTGGTCCGCGAGGCGGCGGGGCGCAAGGCCCGGGGCGGTGACCTTGGAATCCAGGAACGCGGCGTTGGCCAGGACGCCGAAGCCGTCGAACGGGGCGGGCGCGTCGCGCAGGTCGTAGCGCATCGAAAGCTCGACCCCGGCCACGTGGCCATGGCCGGCGTTGGTCTTGGTGACGACCGTATAGCGGTCGAAGCGCACGCCGCCGAAGGTCTCGCCGGACCGGTCCTGCCCCATCTCGAACGGCAGGCCGTCCAGAGCCTTGTAGAAGCCGGCCGCCGAAATCCAGCCGAGGCGGCGCGGCAAGTGGTACTGGGCCGAGACGTCCCAGTTCTGGCTCTCGATGGCTCGCAGCCCGGGATTGCCGATCTCGTTGACGCCGCTGACCACCGGCGCGCCGGTGCGCGGATCGGGCGCGAGCGAGACCGACAAGGTCGAGATCGGCGCGAGGTCGACATAGTCCGGACGGGCGAAGCTCCGGGTGGCCGAGGCGCGCAGCACCCAGGCCGCGCCGGCGTCCCACCTGACCAGTAGGGCGGGGGCGAGGTTGAGGTAGTGACGGCCGCCCGCGGTCGGCAGGATGTCGGCCTGCGCGAACGGCAGGCCGGCCAGCGGATCGACCCCGGCGGGGAAACCCGTCGCCGACAGGGCCGCCACGAAGGCGTCGGCCTTGGCCTGGACGTTCGTCCGCTCGACCCGGGCGCCCAGGGTGACGTGGAGCGCGGGCGTCATGTCGACCGCGCCCATCAGATAGCCGGCCCAGATGGTCTCGTGGATGCGGTAGCGGTCCTCGACCGAGTTCTCGCGCGAAGCCGCCGCATCGAACACGAAGAGGTCGGGTCGGCGCGCGAAGAGCGCCTCCACCCCCGCCGGATCGGCGAACGGGAACCTGAGGCTGGGCACGAGATCGTCGTCCTCGCCGTAGTCGTCGATCCATCCGGCCAGCAAGGGATCGGCCAGATTGGCCGCACCCGTGAAGTTGAAGCGGTGGTCGGCGTCCTCGACCGACTTGAGCCGCGCCAGGTGCTTGAGGCCCATCTTCAGGGCGAGCGGCTTGCCGCCGACGACGAGGCGGCGGTTGAGATCGAGCTGTCCGGTGGTGATGTCCTCGCGCACCGTCGAGGTGATGCGCCGCACGCGGAACAGCTTCTGGAACCCGCCGTCGAAGGCCGACAGGCCGTTCGGCGCGACCAGGCGGCCGTCGGGGATCGAAACGCCGTCGACGATGCGGAAGCGGGCTATGTCGGGCGCCCCGTCGGGCGGGTCGATGTCCCCCAGCGTCTCGTAGTAGTCGAGATAGGGATTGAGCTCCTTGGCGCTGGTCCGGTTGAGGGAGGCCTCCAGGGTCCAATCGTCGTCCAGGGCCCGGCGGCCGCCCAGCACGTACTGACGCACGGGGCGCTCCTGCCGCTCGCGCCGGGTTTCGGTGCGCACGCGCAGGCCGCGCCACGAGAAGGTGTCGGCGCTGGGGGCGGAGAGGGGGCCGCGCGCATAGAGCATGAACTCCGGCCGCAGTTCCTCGTCGTTGTAGTCGGCCGCGAAGACCCGCAGCCAGGCGGCGTTGTCGCCCGCGCCGCGCCAGTCCAGGGCGCCCGTCAGGCTGGTCCGCTCGCGCCGGCCGATCGAGGCGCCGACCAGGATGCGATCGGGGAAGAGGCCAGGGACCCCGGTGTTCGAGGGGACGACGTTCGCCGTGTCGTAGAAGGGCGAGAAGTACTCGCGAACCCAGTTCTCGCCGGCGAGGTAGATGCCGAACGCCTTGTCGGGCCCGAAGGTGTCGGCGAAGGCCCCGCCGACCGCGTGGATGTCGCGCCCGTGGCCGGTGTCCGCCAGGCCGATCTCGGCCGAGACGCCGGCGGTGCGGGTGGGGAAGTCGTGGGCGAGGGGCGTGCGCACGTCGATCAGCCCGCCGATCGCCCCGGCGTCGCGGTCGGGCGACATCACGCTGTGGATCTCGACGTCGGAGACCGCCGAGGCGCTCAGCACGTCCAGCGGCGCGGCGCGGCCCGAGCGGCCGTCGGTGTCGGAGGCGGCGATGGTCACGCCGTTGAAGGTCACCGTGTCCAGCACCTGGCTGACGCCGCGCAGCGACAGGTAGCGGCCCTCGCCCTGGTCGGAGATGCGATAGACCGACGGCAGGCGGTCCAGGGCGTCGGCGATGTTGCTGTCGGGCAGCTTGCCCACGGTGTCGGCCGAGATGATCTCGACCAGGCCGTCGTAGCGGCGCGCGCGCGCCTCGGCCCGGTCCAGCCCGCCGCGATAGCCTGTCACCACGATGGGATCGGCCAGCGTCGGCGCCTCGACGGGCGGGGCGGCGGGCTGGGCCTTGGGTGTCGGCGCGGGCCTGGGCGGCGGCGGGGCCAGCACCGTGACCACGCCCGTCGGCGACAGGGTGTAGGTCAGGCCCGACCCGTCCAGGAGCCGGTCGAGCGCGCCGCGCAGGGTGGTGGGGCCGGTGAAGCCGCGCGTCCGGCGATCGCCGACCAGGACCGCGTCGAAGGCGATGTTGACATCGGCCTGGGCGGCCAAGGCCAGCAGGGCGTCGGCCAGGCGTCCGGGCCGTCCCGGACCCGCCACGACGGCCTTGCGTGAAAGCGAGGGGGACGGCGGCGCCGCCAAGGCCGAAAGCGGCGCGCCGTCGGCGATCAATCCCGACAGGACGAGGGGGAAGATCCACATGGCCTGCCGCATCGGCGGGACGATATAGGCTGAGCGTGACGCTGCGGTTACAAGCTTAGCTTGGCGAGGCGCCGGGCCTCAGCAGGATGTCGCCGTTCGCCTGGCGGATGAAATCGGCCCCGACCGCGTCGGCGATGATGCTGGCCGTCTCGCGCTCGTCGAGGTCGGCGATCGAGAACGACAGGCTGACGCGGCGCGCCGCCAGGCGGGGGTCGACCACGGTTAGCGGCCGTTCGAAATAGCGGCTGAGTTCGACCAGGGCCGCGTCCAGGCGGCGATCGGTCAGCACCATGCGGTGGTCTCGCCAGGCGCCGACGGCGGGGGTGGAGACACGCTCGATCACGCCCGAGGCGACGATCCAGGCCCCTTCGCCAGCCGAGAGCTCGAGGGCGGAGCCGCCATGGCGGGCCGAAAAGCGCACGCGTCCCCGCGTCACCGCCACGCCCGTGCGGCCGGCGAAGGCGGTGGCCTCGAACGCCGTGCCGAGGGCACGGGCCTCGAACCGGGCGCCCTGGACCAGGAACGGCCGTTCGGGGTCGTGGGCGGCCTCGACGAACACCCGGCCGGCGGCCAGGGTCACGAGGCGGCTGGTGCGGGTCATCCGCACGGTGACCTCGGTGCGGGTGTCGAGCCACAGCTGGCTGCTGTCGGCCAGCGCGACCGCGCGCACCTCGCCGACGGCCGTCCGATAGGCCTGGCCGGGGTTCGTCCCGGACGACCGGAGGACGACGGCCGCGCCGCCGAATACCGCCGCGCCGGCCGCCAGACCGCCGCCGATCAGCAGGCGGCGACGCGACGGGGATGGGCGATCGCCGGCCCGCGCGCTCTTGGCCAGGGCCTGCAGCGCCGCCTGCCGCGCGATGAGGTCGCCGCGTTCGGGGCGCTCGGCCAGCCAAGCGTGGAAGATCTCGACCTTGCCCGGCGCGAGTCCTTCGTCGATCGCCAGCACCCAGTGGGCGGCGGCGAGATCGTCGTCCTCTTCGTGATGGATCCCGGTCAACATCAGTCCTTCCAGACCTTGCGCGCCAAACGCGCCATCGTCCGTTCGACCAGCTTGCGCACCTGGGTGATCGACAGGCCGGTCTGTTCCCCGACCTGCAAAAGCGTCCGCCCCTCCATCCTGTGCAGCACAAACACCTCTCGTTCCTTTCCAGGCAGCGCGTTCAGCGCCTTCTGGAATCGTTGCAGCCGCTGGCGGCCGTCCAGGACATCGTCCTGCAACGCCGCCGGGTCGGCGAGTTCGATCTCGTCCAGGCCCACGTGCTCGCCCTGACGACGGGCCAGTCGACGTCGACCTCGGTCCTTCATGAGGTTAGACGCAATCGAAAATAGAAATGCGGTTTTATTCTCCACGGGGACGTGGCGGTCGCGGGCGGCGATGCGGGTCGCCACGCCCTGGAGGATGTCGTCGACGTCGGCGTCCTGGCGCAGGCGGGAGGCCACGAACCGGCGCAGGGCCGGCTCCAGCGCGCGATACGCCTCGAACAGCGGATCGCAGCCGTCCGTCGCCGTCGATGGAGGCTTGGCTGGGTCGGTCACCGCACGTTCGAGCTCCGCCTCGCCGTTCAGGTCCGCATGTTCCGACGTCGCAACGCTCATCGCGCCAGTTTGCTACGCCATGATGAAACCCCGTTGACGAGTTCGTCGGCCCGCAGGGTCAGAGGGGCGTAGAGCGCCCGGCCGCGGATATCGATGACGTTGAAGCTCAGGGTCGGCGTCTTGCCGGTCATGTCGAAATCGATGATCCCGGCGTTGTTCACGCCCAGCAGGGGCTGGCGGATCATCTGGTCGGGCGCCATGCGGGCCGCGATCTTCCCCAGGTCCATGGGCGAGCCCGCCACCATCTGGGCCAGAGCCGAGCTCACCAGGTCGTAGAGGTCGTAGCCGCCCTGTTCCGACTGGGGCGCGCAGGCGACATACGGGAAGTGGGTGTCGCCCGACAGCAGCACCACGCCGCTGATCTTCTGCTCACGGATGAAGTCGAACAGGCGCTGGCGCTCGTGCAGATAGGCCGACCAGGCGTCCCCGCCCGGGCCCTTGAAGCGCGACCAGCCGCTGCCGCAGGCCAGGACCTTGAACGGCGCCTTGCTGGCCAGCAGCCGCGCCTTGAGCCATTCGAACTGACCCTTGCCCAGGAACTCCTTCTCCGGCGTGTCGGGATCGGAGTCGGGCGCGCGGTGGTAGCGGCCGTCCAGGAAGATGAAGTCCACGCCGCCGTAGCTGTAGTCGAAGAACACGCCCGGCGTGCCCGGGACGCCGACGGAGGGATTGGCCCAGTAGCGCTTGAAGACCTCCAGGGCCTGCTCGCGGATCGGGTTGGTGCGGTCGTAGTTGTCGAGGCCGAAGTCGTGGTCGTCCCAGATGGCCAGCTGCGGCACGTTGCGGCCGATGGGCTGGAAGGACGGTACGAAGCGCTGGCGCTGGTACTCCATGGCCAGCGTCGCCGGGACCGTGGAGTCGCCGTAGATATTGTCGCCCAGCCAGAAGAAGAGGTCGGGCTCGTTCTGCGCCACCGCGCGCCAGATCGGCTGCTCCGGATCGCTCTGGATGCGGGCGCACGAGCCGAAGGCGACGCGGAAACGGGCGGGCGCGGCCGGCGCCGTGAGCAGGCTCATCGGCGGCAGGTCGCGCAGGTACTTGTCCACCTTGCCGTTGGACAGCACGCGGTAGTGATAGGTCGTGCCGGGCTGGAGGCCCTCCAGGCGGATGACCAGCGTGCAGTCGTCCTGGGCCCGCGCGCGCATCGGCGCGGTGCGCTTCCAGGGACCGTTCACGGGATCGGTGGTGTAGGCGACCTGGGCGTCGAAATAGTCGCCGCTCAGCTGCATCCAGATCGGCGCGCTGGTCGCGGTGACCGCGCCCACCATCGGCCCCAGCAGCAGGCGGGGCGTGCCTTCGGGATTGGTCTCGGCCCGGGCCGGAAGGGCGCCGGCCGCGCCGGCGGCGGCGGCGGTCGCGATGAAGGTGCGGCGGGAGTTTTTCATGGGGCGCTCGAACGAAACGAAGAAGCGGAGGGCGCCGGAGCGCCCTCCTTCGAAGGTCAGCCCGCGCGCGGCGCGGGCTTTCGGGGATCACCAGGTCTTGGAGATCGACAGGCGGAACTCGCGGCCGAACACCTCGTAGCTGGAGATGTTGAACCCCTCCTGCTTGCGGCGGCTGATGAAGGCCGGGTTGCCCAGGTTCTGGCCCGACAGGGCGAGCTGCACGCCGTTGCCGAACCGGTAGGCGACGCGGGCGTCGACCGACTTGCGCGGGTCGCGGTAGATGTCGATGTCGGGGTTGGCGCCGAACGAGCTGCTGGTCGCCTTGCCCTGATAGGAATAGGCGACGCGGCCCTCGAACCCGCCGTGCTCGTAATAAGCCTGCAGGTTGAAGATCTTGTCCGCCTGGTTGAAGAACGGCACGTGGCTGTCCGGGCGACCGGGGACGTTGATCTCGACCTCGGAGTCGATGAACGAGGCGTTGGCGTAGACGCCCAGGCCGTCGAACGGCGCCGGCAGTTCCTTGAAGTCCTTCTGGGCGCTCAGTTCGATACCCCGGATGTAGCCCGGGCCGGCGTTGGTGACCGTGCTCTCGATGTAGTTGTCGTAGGTCACGCCCTCGAAACTGTAGTTCTTGTATTCGTTGTCGATGCTGTAGACGGCGTTGCGGACGCGCTTGTTGAACACGCCGAAGGTCAGCGAGCCCGAGTTGTCCGCGAAGTAGTAATCGAGCGAGGCGTCGAAATTCAGCGCCTTGTAGGGCTTGAGGTCCGGGTTGCCGATCTCGACCGAGGCGTCGAGTTCGACCTTGTCGTTCGTGCGGTCGTAGAACTCGCTGACCACGATCGTGGAGATCGGGGCGATGTCCGTGTAGTCGGGGCGGCCGATATTGGTCGTCACCGAGGCGCGCAGCAGCCACTGCTTGCCCAGGTCCCACCGCAGCACCGCGGCCGGCAGGAAGTTGGTGTAGTTGTGGGTCCGCGAGATATCGATGATGTCGCTGGTCTTGAACGGCACCTCGCCCAGGCGCGAACGGCCGGCCGGGGTGTTCGGGTCGGCCGAGACCTGGGCGACGAAGCCCTGGGCCGAGATGTCCGAATTGGTCCGCTCGACGCGGGCGCCGGCGGTGACGCTGAGAGCCGGCGTGAGGTGCAGTTCGCCCATCACGTAGCCGGCGTAGATGTCTTCCTGCAGGTGGTAGTCGTTCTCGATCGAGTTCGAGGCCGCGCCGACCGCGTCATAGGTGAAGTTGCCGGGATTGGCCTGGAAATAGGCCTCGTAGCGGTAGCGGTCCGGCGCGATCAGCGAAAGGCCGGACACCGGCTGGTAGGCCTCGCCGCGACCGTCGTCGAAGCGCATGGAGAGGCCGTTGAAAGCGGCGAGCGTCGTCTTCGGGCCGGTGAACTGGTAGCGGTAGTCGGTGTCGTCCACCGACTTCGTGCGCAGGATCACCTTCGCGCCTGTCTGGAACTTGAACTGGTGGTCGGCCAGATCGCCGTCCCAGCTCAGGTCCGTATTGCCGGTGTAGGTCTTCTCGATGACGGTCGAGGTGACGCCGCGCAGGCGATAGACGGTGTTGAAGGCCGGGTCCGTGAAGGTCAGGCCGTTCGTCAGGGCGGTGTTGTAGGCCTTCGGCTGGGCCAGACCCTCGCCGTTCTGCACGAAGGTGATCGCCGGGGCCTCGGTCGGCAGGGCGCCGGGCGTGTCGGTGATCGCCTCGAAATAGCGCTGATAGGGGTTCAGCTCCTTGGCGGTGGTGTAGTTGAGGTCGCCGGCCAGCTTCCAGCCCTTGCCGAAGCTGTGCTCGCCGCCGACGACGAACTGCTGCACGGGACGTTGCTGGACCTCGGCGCGGGTCTCCATTTGCGAGCGGTAGCCGGCGAAGCCGAACTCGGTCTGCGAGACCGGGTTCAGGATCGGCCGGCGCACGGCCGGCGCGGCGACGGCCCGGCCCTGCAGGCCCTTGATCGTGATCTGCGGCCGGGTGCGATCGTCGTTGTACTGGGTGAAGAAGTAACGGGCCCAGGCGCGGGTGGCGTCGTCCGGCCGGTATTCGAGGTTGATCGAGGCGCCGTAGCGCTCCTTTTCGCCGATGGATTCGGCGTAGACCACGCTGGTCGGGAAATAGTAGTGGGCCGGATAGCCCGGAGCCGTCTGGCTGCCCGACGAGGTGTACTGCTGCGAGGTGTACTGCTTGAACCAGTACTCGCCGGTCACGAACACCGCGAACTCGTCATTGGCGCCGAAGCGGTCGCTGGCCGAGAAGTTGGTCGACCAGATCTTGCTGTCCTTGCCGAAGTCGTTGTAGCCGGTCTCGGCGCTGGCGTTGATGTAGCGGCCGTTGTGGTCGTAGCCGCTGGGGGTGACGATGTTGATCGTGCCGCCGATGGACTGGCCGTCCATGTTGGGCAGGGTCACCTTGTGGATCTCGACGCGGTTCAGGGCGCTGGCGCTCAGCACGTCCAGCGGCGCGGCCCGGCCCGACTCCCCGTCGGTGTCCGAGACGGCGATGGTCTGGCCGTTCATGGTCACGTTGTTCAGGATCGGATCGGCGCCGCGGATCGAGACGTAGCGGCCTTCGCCCTGGTCACGGATGAGGTAGACCGAGGTCAGGCGGCGCAGGGCCTCGGCGATGTTGGTGTCGGGCAGCTTGCCGACGTCGTCGGCCGCCTGCACCTCGACCAGGTTCTCGGAAGCCCGCATGATGTCCCGCGACTTGGCCAAGCCCTCGCGGAAGCTGCTGACCACCAGCGTGTCGACCGTGGTGTCCCCGGCCTTGCCGTCTTCCTTGGCCTCCTGGGCCTGGACCGGCTTGGTGTCCTGGGCCATGGCCGGCGTGAAGGCCGACAGGCCGATGAGCGAGCAGCTCCCCAGAGCCGCGAGCTTTGAAAAATGTCTCATGATCCCCTCGAACAGCGATGTGACGCCGCGCCGCGAATGGGCGCTGAGGGGGGAGACGCAGCGCGATCTCGCCCGTGAGTGAAAGTTTTATGAAGTTGTCTTCGAGCGAAAAATACCGTGGCGCGCTCGATTTTGAGCTCATAGAAGGAAAATCGGAAGCGGCAAAATCGCGACAATAGAGATTATCGGAGATTCACAATGCTCGTATCGCGCCTTTTTGTTTCTATCTCCGCTTTTATTCTATATTCGTCTACCGTTAATACGGTCGCGATAGCTGCTGGCGTCAGTAAGAAAGGCGCCGTCGAAACCTTGTCGATCCAGGCCGTGCGCGAGACCGTTCCGGTCGCCTCGACCGGCGACGCGGCCGACGATCCGGCCATCTGGCGCAACCCGGCCGACCCGGCCAGGAGCCTGATCGTCGCCACCGACAAGGACTGGGGCCTGCACGTCTATGACCTCGAGGGCGCCGTGCTGGCCTCCGCCCCGGCGGGCAAGGTCAACAATGTCGACCTGCGCGCCGACGTGCTGATCGGCGGCAAGAAGGGCGTGCTGGTCGCCGCCACCGATCGCAGCGAAGGCCTGAACGGCAAGCTCGCCCTTTACGCCCTGGAGAGCGCGCCCGCCGGCCTGCGTCATCTGGGCCATGTTCCCGTCGCGGGCGACAGGGTCGGCAGCGTCTACGGCTTCTGCCTGTGGCGGCGCGCCGCCGACCAGGTGATCGCCATCGTGCCCTACAACAACGGCGACGTGCGCGAATATGCGCTCGACCTTTCGGGTCCCATCCCGACCGCGACCCTGGTGCGCGAGGTCAAGCTGGCCAGCAAGACCGAGGGCTGCGTGGTCGATGATCGCACCGGCCTGCTCTATGTCGCCGAGGAGCGGCATGGGATCTGGCGCATGAACGCGGCGCCCGGGAGCCAAGAGGCCCCGACCTTGTTCGCGGCGGTGGACGGGGTGCGCCTGATCCCCGACATCGAGGGCCTGACCCTGGTTCCCAAGGGCGCGCGGGGCGGCGTCCTGCTGGCCTCCAGCCAGAACGACAACGCCTATGTCGCCTACGACCTTTCGACCGGCCGCTACGTGCGTCGCTTCCGTATCGCCGGCTCGGGCCAGGTGGACGGGGTGACTGACACCGACGGCCTCGAATTCGCCCCCGGCGACTTTGGTCGTCCGTTCAAGGAGGGTCTGCTGGTCGTGCAGGACGGCGACAACGCCCCGGAGAACCAGAACTTCAAGCTGGTCCCCGGCGGGGCGCTCAAGCGGGTGCTGAAGGCGAAGTAGCTGGGCGGAGCCGTTCAAGCGAAGCGGTTTAGGCCCAAAGGATTGGGTTCGGGAGGGCGGCGGGCGAACCTGGCTTTCAGCGGGACTTCGGGCGTAGAGCTCGTGCCCAAGCGGGAGGCGCGGCGTTTGCGCTCGAACCGTCCTGTAGGCGGTGAACACGGCTCTCGGTGATCGCCGGGGGGCTGGGACGACAACGGGTGAAGTCTCTGATAGCGAGTTCCCATCGCGACTCGGGGATTCCTTCTTTGCGAATGCTCGCCCTATCGTTGCTGTCGGCGTCCTGCCTCGCGGTCGGTGCGGCGGCTGCCGCGCCCACGGCGCCCACGGCGCCTTTGGACATCCGCGCCAAGGACATGGCGACGGCGCTCACCGAGCTGGCGCGGCGGACGGGCATAGAGCTGCTCTACGACCGCAACCTGGTGCGGGGACTGAAGGCGCGCCCCGTCCGCGGCCGATTGTCCGGCGAGGCGGCGCTCTCCCAGTTGCTGGCGGGCAGCGGCGTCGGCTATCGAAGGACGCCGGACGGCGTCATCGTGTTGTTCGCGCTTCCGAAGCCCCGGCCCGTCGAAAGGGCCCAGGGCGACGACGACGGCGCCGTGGCGGAGTTGCTGGTGGTCGGGCGGCGCACCCAGAACGCCGACATCCGCCGGACCCAGAATGACATCCAGCCGTACAAGGTGTTCGGCCAGGACGAGATCGACACGGCGGCCCGCGCGACGATCGACGAGTTCCTGCGTGTCCGCGAATCGGCCAACACCCAGGCGGGGCCCCTGGCCCTGGGGGGCGGCGAGACCCGTTCGTCGATCGATCTCCGGGGGTTCGGCGAGACCTCGACGCTGGTCCTGGTGGACGGCCGTCGCATGCCCTTCGTGCCGTCGACGAGCGGCGACTTCAACCAGGCCGACATCAACGGCATCCCGCCGGGCGCCGTCGAGCGGATCGAGGTGCTCACCACCACGGCGGGCGGCATCTACGGCCCCGGCGCCGTCGGGGGCGTCGTGAACATCGTGCTGCGGCGGGACTATCGGGGCGCGGAACTGACGGCCCACGCGGGGGGAAGCGACCGCGGCGACTCCCGGCAATTCCGCGTGGAAGGCCGGCTAGGCTTCACGCCGGACCACGGCGACACCGACGTCATGCTGTTCGTCTCCCACGGCGAGGCGGACCCGCTCCAGACGGGGCGGAGGAACTACGTGGAAGGCGCGGACCGCCTGCGGTTCGCCAACAATCCCGAAGGCTATGCGCTGTCCCTTCCCATTCGAAACGGCGTCTCGGTCGCCAGCCTCGACGGGAACCTGATCCTCGACGCGGATCGGGGCGGCGCGGCGCTGGGCGCGGCCTTCACCTTCCTGCCGTTGGGGTTCAGCGGAACCAGCGCCGACGCCAACGCTCTGCTCGTGGCCAACGCCGGCAAGACGCCGGCGGATATCGCCGACGACCCTTCCGGCAAGCGCGGCTACATCGCGACGAGGGGCCATACGACCTCGGGCCTGGCCAACATCCGCCATCGGTTCGGCTCGAAGGTCGAGGTTTACGCCGACGGCGTCTATCTCAGGAATACCGGCCGCTGGGTCGGCAAGAGCCGGGACAGGACGTTTCTGTTGTCGGCCGACGCGCCGGGCAACCCCTTCGACCAGGACATCGCGCTCAGCTTCCCCATGAGCCTGCTGAGCGACGAAGCCTCGTATTCAATCGAGACCAATCGCTGGAGCGCGGGGGGCATCGTGGAGCTTCCCTACGGCTGGAAGGCGTCGGCCGACTACACGGTCGGTCGTTCCATTTATCGGCGCGAGACGCTGGGCGCGGATGTCGGCATCCTGTCGGCGGTCGCGAGCGGCCAGCCGGGTCCCAGGGGCGAACCGCCACTGGTCCCGTTCGGCGATTGGGCCGCCGTGCTCGCCGCGCTCCCGACCTATGCGTTTCCCACGGAAGACAAGCTCTATTTGAAGGGCCATCTGGTCGACGCGTCGGTGCGTCTGTCGGGGCCTCTGCTGAGCCTTCCCGGCGGGCCGCTCACGGCCACGCTGCTCGTCGAGGATCGCGAGGATCGCGTCGCGACCTCCAAGACCACGCTCTTCAGCCAGTCGCTCGAGTTTCCGTCGCGGGTTCAGAAGGTTCGCTCCGACTATTTCGAGCTTCGGGCGCCGCTGGTTGCGGACGACGCCGACAACCCGCTGTTGCGCGGCCTCGAGGTGCAGTTGGCGGTGCGGCATGACCGTTCGATTCACGAGGGCGCCCTGCAAATCCTCGCGCTGAGCGAGGAGGACGACCGCTTCTCCATTCGTCATGGCACGACGATGTTCACCGGCGGCGCGCGCATCCTGCCGACGCCGTGGCTGATGCTGCGGACAAGCCTGGCGACCGGCGAGCGACCGCCGACGCTGGCGGACTTCCAGGGCGCCAATGGTTTCATGCTGCCCGGCGCGACGGTGCAGGATCCGCGCAGGCCGGGTCGGCCGCTCGGAAGCGAAGGGTCCTGGAAGATCCTGATGGGCGGCTCGCCCCGGATCGGCCCCGCGGAGGCGACGAGTTTTTCGGTCGGCGCCGTGCTCAATCCCCAGGGACGCGGCGGACCACGTCTATCCCTTGACTATTCCCGGACCACGGTGTCGCACGAACCGACGTGGTTCCCGCTGACCCCCGCCGAATTGCTGGCGGCCGAGGCGCAATATCCGGATCGGGTCATCCGCGCCCCGGTCACGGAGCAGGACAGGGCGGACGGCTTCGCCGTCGGTCGTGTGATCGCGCTCGACAAGACCCTGATCAACGCCGGCCGCACGGAGGTCGAGGCCGTGGACCTCCAGCTCGACTGGCGACTGCCGACGCAAGACATAGGCGACGTGCGCGTCTACGGCGCGCTCACCTGGGAGCCGACCTACGCCACGAAGGGCGCGTTCGGCGCGGCCACGATCAACAAGGTCGGGTATGCGGACGGGCCGCTCGAGTGGCGTGGCAACGGCGGCGTGGAATGGGCGCGCGGTCCGCTGACCATCGATCTCAACGCCCAATACTATGCGAGTTACAGCGTGACGTACGCGGACCCGGCCTCCGCCGGCAACGCCGAGTACATCCGCGATCAAGGCGGCGAACGCGTGCCCGCCCAGGTCTATGTGGACCTGAGCCTCCTGAGGCGTTTCACCGCTCCAATCGGTTCTGGGTCGCCGCGCACGCTGGAAGCCCGTTTGTCGATCCAGAACCTGTTCGATCGAAGCCCGCCGATCGTGGCCTCGCCGGCCAACCTGGGCTTCAGTCCGTACGGCGATCCGCGCCGGCGGTGGATCACGGCGTCGCTGACCGCGCGGTTCTGAGGCGTCAGCCAGCGCACGCGACCGGGAGGACGACGTCGAACCGGGCGCCGCCGCCGGGGGCGTTCGAAGCGTGGATCGCGCCCTGGTGCGCCTCGACGATCGACCGGCAGAGGGCCAGGCCCAGGCCCATGCCGTCGGGCTTGGTCGTGAAGGCGCGCGCGAAGATGCGGTCGAGGTCTTTCGGCGGAACGCCCGGACCGGTGTCCGTCACGGAAAGGCGGACCCCGTCGTCGCCGATCGTGGTGCTGACGCTGACCCGACGCCGCCGGGCGGTCGATCGGTCGATCGCCTGGACGGCGTTCGTGAGCAGGTTGAAGACGACCTGCTGAAGCTGGATCCGATCGCCGCGCACGAGGGGGGACGTATCGGCCAGGACGAGGTCGAGCCCGATCCGGCGATCCCCGGCGTCGTGCCGGACCAGTTCGCAGGTCTCGGCGACCACGGTGTTGACGTCGAGCGCTTCGTGCGCCTGGCGATCGCCTTGGGCTGTCCGAAGGCTCCGCAGGAGATCGCCGGCCCGATGGGCGTTGGCGCCGATGCGGGTCAGGAGCAGGCGGACTTTTTCCAGGGGCGGCGTGTCGCGGTCGAGCCACCGTAGGGCGGCGTCGGCGTTGGTGGCGATGGCCGAGAACGGCTGCTGGACCTCGTGCGCTATGGACGACAGCAACACATCACCACGCAACCGGTCCGTGACGTCGATCATCAGGACGAGGATCGGCCCCGCTGGCGACGCGGGTGGCGGGTACGTCACCTGCAGCAGCACGTCGAGGGTCCCGCCGTCGAGCCGGCGGATCGTGATGTCCTCGACATGTTCGGCGCGCCCGGCCAGGTGCGCGGCGGCGATCCGGCCGGCGGCCCCGGGCGTCGCCGCGAACAGGCGATCCATCGGACCCAGAAGCGCGGCCTCGTCGTCGCTCCCGAACAGCGCCGCCGCGCGCGGATTGGCGTCGATGACACGATCCGGGTCTTGTCCGTCCAGCATCAACAGCGCGAACGGCGTCGCCCGAAGCGGCGTGCGCTCAAGCGGGCTCATGGGCGATTTCCCGCTGGGCGTCGACCGGCAGGGACTGCCAGGCGCGGACCAGGTCGGCGACCGACCGGGCGCCCATCTTCCGCATGACGCTGCTGCGGTGGAGCTTGACCGTCACCTCGCTGATCCCGAGGTCGAAGGCGATGCACTTGTTGAGGCGGCCCTGGGCGACCGCCTCAAGGACTTGGCGTTCGCGCGGCGTGAGCGTGGCGTAGAGTTCGAGGCTGTGGCGCCTGGAGCGGTTCTCGGCCCGCTGCCGGACGTCGGCCGCGAGGGCCAGGGTGACGGCGTCGAGCAGGGTCTGGTCGCGCACGGGCTTGGTCAGGAAGTCCGCGGCGCCCGCCTTCATGGCCTTGGCGGTCATCGGGATGTCGCCATGGCCGGTGAGGAAGATGATCGGCTTGCCGACGCCGCGGGCGATCAGCTGCTCCTGGAACGCCAGGCCGCTGAGGCCCGGCATGCGGACGTCGAGGATCAGGCAGCCGGGGGCGTCGAGCAGGTCGGTCTCGAGAAGGCGGTTGGCCGCGGCGAACCCGACCGCGGCGATGCCGACCGATTCCAGGAGTTCGCAGAGTGACGCGCGGACCTCGTCGTCGTCGTCGACCACCAGGACGACCGGATTGTCGTGGCCGTCGCTCAGGCCCGAAGGGGGAGCGGAGTGGGACAGAAGACGGTCGGGTGCGGCCGCGACTGGGGTTCCGCGATAGGCGTCGATCTTGAGCAATGCAGGCATGGGAGCCCTCCTGCCCACCAAGAACGTCGCCGGCGCCGGAACTCACACCTCGCGGCGCAAATTATTTTTCGGGGGTTTCGCGCAGCCGGGTTTTCGCTAGCGCGCGGCGATGTCGGCGCCGCCGTCGCGGCGCGTCCGCACGTCGACGGGATAGACCTCGGCCAGGGACTGGGCGAAGCGGGTGGGGTCGCCGGCGCGGTACTGGCCGCTGACGGGCAGCGACGCGGCGGCGGGGTCCACGATCCTGGCGGTCGGGCCGCCGTAGCGGTTGACCTCGGCGACGGCCTGGGCCAGCGGCGTTTCGGAAAACTCCAGCAGGCGCGTCCGCCAGGACAGGGCGTCCGTCAGGTCCACGCGGGCGACCGTATCGGCCCGGGCGCCTTCCGCGATCAGTTGCTGGCCGGGCGCCGAGAGCCTGACGGCGTTGCGGCCGGGGAGCGCCGACACGGCGACCGCGCCCTTGGCGAGGGTGACGGTCAGGGTCTCGCCGCCCAGCCGGACGTCGAACTCGGTGCCCAGGTCGGTGATCGTCCGCGTCCGCGCCGCCACGGTGAAGGGACGCCGCGCGTCGTGGACGACGCTGAAATAGGCCTGGCCGCGCAGCAGGCGCACGGCGCGGCTGTCGGCCCGATAGTCGACGGCGATCGCGGAGTTGGCGTTCAGCGTGACGCGGCTTCCGTCCGGCAGGGCGAAGCTGTCCGGCGCGCCGGCGGCGACGGTGAAGGTCGGCGCCGCGTCGGCGGCCGGGCCGGGCTGGGCCGGCGCGGTGGTGAAACGCGGCGCCAGCTGGGGCCAGGCCAGGCCGACCGTGAGGATCGCGACCGCCGCGATGGCGGCCGCGACGGCCATGAAGGGCCGGCGATCGGGGCGCGCCTGGAGGGCGTCGCGCCTCAGGGCGGCGAACAGCGGGTCGTCGCTGGAGGGCTGGCCGGCGGCCTGCCAGATCGTGGCGGCGTGGGCCCAGGCCCGCGCGTTCTCCGGCGCGCCGTCGCGCCAGGCGACGAACCGGGGATCACGTTCGACGTCCTGGCCGTCGTCGCGCCGCAGCAGCCACAGGGCGGCCGCCTCCTCGGCGGCGGCGACCTGGTCCGCCTGGGCAAGGGGATGGGTCATCGGTCGTCCCTCGTTCGCGCCAGGATGTGGCGAACCGCTTTGAGCATGTGCTTGTCCACCGCGCTGGGCGAGACGCCCAGCCGCCGGGCGATTTCCGGGGCCGAAAGGCCCTCGATCCGGCGCAGGATGAACACCCGGCGTGTCCGCTCCGGCAGTTCGAGCAGGGCCACGCCGATGGTTTCGAGCGTCTCCAGCCCGATCAGCGTCCGCTCGGGGCCGGGTGCTTCGCCGGCATGGAAGTCGGGCTCGAAGGGAACGTGGCGGTCGGCCTGACGGACCTTGCGGCGCCGCGCCCGATCCGCCAGCACGCTGGCGGCCGTCCTGAAGACGTAGCCTTCCAGCTTCTCGAGCTCGCCGGCGTCTCCGCGTCGCACGATGCGGAGGAAGACCTCCTGGACCAGATCGTCGACCTCGTTGGCGTCCTGGACCCGGCGCTGGAAATAGCGCGCCAGCGCGTTGCGCAGCGACACGGCTCGGCCCGCCAGGACATGATCGGTCTCGGGGTCGAGGGCGGTGATCGGCAGGGTCTCCCGGTCGCGCCCAAGGCGGCGCGCTTGCAAGGCGGCCTCACCATGCGCTGACCCGCGGCTCATCGCAATTCCCCGTGCTGATCCTGTTTTCGAGAGGTCCATGGTCACTGGAAAGGTCCGACCCGAAGGAAGCGCCTCCATCGGGGGGAGGCGCTTCCAGGCCGGGTCCCGTCAGCTCTTGAAGAAGGCCAGCAGGTCCGGATTGATGATCTCGGCGTGCGTCGTGCACATGCCGTGCGGCAGGCCCTTGTAGACCTTCAGCGAGCCCTTCTTCAGCAGCTTGATCCCGATCAGGGCCGCGTCGGCGATCGGGACGATCTGGTCGTCGTCGCCGTGCATCAGCAGCACCGGCGCGTCGATCGTCTTGAGGTCGTTGGTGAAGTCGGTGGCCGAGAAGGCGGCGATGCAGTCGTACTGCGCCTTGGCGCCGCCCATCATGCCCTGGCGCCACCAGTTGTCGACGATCGCCTCGTTGATCTTCGCGCCGGGGCGGTTGAAGCCGTAGAACGGGCCCGAGGGCAGGTCCTTGTAGAACTGGCTGCGGTTGGCGGCCAGGGCCGTGCGCAGGCCGTCGAACGCCTCGATCGGCAGGCCGCCCGGATTGTCCGGCGTCTTGACCATGATCGGCGGCACCGCGCCGATCAGGACCAGCTTGGCCACGCGACCCGCGCCGCCGTAGCGGGCGACGTAGCGCGCCGCCTCGCCGCCGCCCGTCGAATGGCCGACGTGGATGGCGTTCTTCAGGCCTAGATGGTTGGTCACCACCGCCAGGTCGGCGGCGTAGGTGTCCATCTCGTTGCCGGTGTCGGTCTGGCTCGAGCGGCCGTGGCCGCGTCGGTCATGGGCGATCACGCGATAGCCCTGGGCCAGGAAGAACAGCATCTGGTTGTCCCAGTCGTCCGCCGACAGAGGCCAGCCGTGGTGGAAGACGATCGGCTGGGCGGTCTTGGGACCCCAGTCCTTGTAGAAGATCTGCGTGCCGTCCTTGGTGGTGACGAAGCCGCTGCCCATGGTGTTGGTTCCTGTGCTTTGGGGGGAGGGGGTGTTCGCGCGGGCGCCGCCGCTCGAAGGGAGGCCGGCCGCGACCGCCGTGGCGGCGAGGCCCAGGCCGGCGGTCATCACGACGCGGCGCGTGGCCTGGTGATCTGTCTGGTTCATGGCGATGTCCGTTCAGTTGGAGGCGGCGCGGTTGCGGCGGCGCCAGTCGAGCGGGGTCGCGTCGACCTCCTGGCGGAATTGCCGCGAGAAGTGGGCGTGGTCGGCGAAGCCGCAGATCAGGGCGATCTGGCTGAGCGGGATGGCCGTGTCGCGCAGCAGCGCCTGGGCCCGCTCGATCCGATGGCGCAGCACCAGCTGGCGCGGCGTCAGGCCCAGGGTGTTCTTGCAGGCCCGCGCGAAATGGCTGCAGCTGAGGTGGACCTGCGAGGCCAGGGTCTCCAGGCTCAGGGCCCGGTCCAGGTTCGCCACGATGAAGCGTTCGATCTTCTTGACGCGCCAGAGGGGCAGCTTGGCGCCCGGGGGCAGGGCGCGGCGGCGGTCCGCTCCCGCGTCGGGCTCGCCCTCGGCCCGGGCGGCGTCGAGGTCCGTGAAGCTCCGCAGCAGCTGGTCGATCACCGAGGCGGTGTCGCCGCGCGGCCTTTCCGGGAGCGCGCCCATGGGCGTGAAGGTCGCCGAATGAAGGGTCATGGGGTCGTCTCCGCGGGGCCGCCGTTCGGCCGTTGCCTGATGACCGGACCCTAGGCGGCGGCGACCGGCGGCCCCATCCGTCCCTTGGTCTGGGCGGGCTGGGCGTAGGTTTGGCGATCCTATGCGGCCGTATAGGTCGCCCGGCGGTTCGGCGTGCGAACGACGCAAAACCGCCGCGCCCCGGGGGAGCGCGGCGCTTCCGGCCATGGACGCGTGAAGGTGGGGAAACAGGCCGCCCTAGAGCGCGCCGTCGATCCGCGCCCGCTTCAGCGCCCAGACCGTCAGCGTCCAGCCCAGCAGGGCCGGCAGGGTCACGGCGGGAAAGTCCCGGCCCAGGACCGAGGCCGAGCAGATGCCCACGGCCACCTCCCAGAAATGGAACAGGGCGTGGCCGGAAAGCCAGATCGTCGGCGTGGCCCAGGCGAACAGCCGCAGGTGCGGCTGGAAGGCGCCCGTCAGGAAGCCGGCACCGATGAACAGGAAGACGATGCCGATGTCGCGGATGAAGTGCTGGTTGAACGATCCGGTCGTCGTCACGCCCGGCACGGCGAAGTACCAGCCCTCGGGGGAGGTCAGCATGAAGACGCCGTTGGCCAAGGCGGCGACGCCGAGCGCGACGGCCAGGCCGATGAGGATGGGCTTGAGCATGGGGGCCTCCTTTCGAGGGGCGGGGAGGGGAAAGAGTCACGCCCCGGCTCGCGGTGACGAGCCGGGGCGCAGCGGAGCCGCATCGCGCCTTTGGGGAATGGATCGGCGCGCGTCTCCGCGGGTCCGAAGCGACGGCGGTGTCGCTTCGGAGATCGGGACCCTAGGCGGCCACGGTGGTCGGCTGGACGGGGTGGACGGCGCGAGCGGCCACCTGCAGGCGGTTCCAGGTGTTGATCTGGCCGATGATCACCGACAGGGTCGCGATCTCGACCTCGGTGAACTGGCTCTTGACCAGCTCGTAGTCGGCGTCCGGGGCGCCGGTCTTGGCGATCCGGGTCAGGGACTCGGTCCAGGCCAGGGCGGCGCGCTCGCGGTCGGTGAACAGCGGGGACTCGCGCCAGGTGTCCAGCAGGAACAGGCGCATGTCGGTCTCGCCGTGCGCCTTGGCGTCCGTGACGTGCATGTGGACGCAGAAGGCGCAGCCGTTGATCTGCGAGGCGCGGATCTTCACCAGCTCGGCCAGGCCGTGCTCGATGCCGGCGGCGCCCAGGGCCTTCTCGACGGCGATCAGGGCGTTGGTGAGGTCCGGGACGATTTTGAACGGGGCGAAGCGCGGGGTCATGTTGGATCCTTCGGTGGGGTTTGAAGTGATCCGAGCTTGCCGGGCCGCCGGGGGCGCCGGCCATCGTCCGGCCGGCGGGTGGACCTACGCCCTTCCGACAGGTCGCGTCCTCCCTGGGAACAGGCCGGACCCGCCGTCCTCTGTTCCCGGATCGCCCCCGGGGTTAGCTTCGGCCGCCCGACTTGGCGGTATGGATAGCGTTCCATGCGCCAAGAGACGCGCGATACCTCTCCGGACAACCGTCAAGGAGACCTGACATGAAGATCGTCGTCATCGGTGGAACCGGCCTCATCGGGTCGAAGACCGTCGCCAACCTGACCCGCATGGGCCACGAAGCGATCGCCGCCGCGCCCAACACCGGGGTCAACACCCTGACCGGCGAAGGCCTGGCCGAGGCGCTGGCCGGCGCGGACGTCGTGGTCGACGTCGCCAACTCGCCCTCGTTCGAGGACGACGCGGCCATGGCCTTCTTCCAGACCGCGGGCCGCAACCTGCTGGCCGCCGAGCAGGTCGCCGGCGTCAAGCACCACGTCGCCCTGTCGGTGGTGGGGACCGAGCGCCTGCAGGCCAGCGGCTATTTCCGCGCCAAGCTGGCGCAGGAGGCGCTGATCAAGGCCTCGCCGGTCCCCTGGACGATCGTGCGGTCGACGCAGTTCTTCCAGTTCGTCGGGGGCATCGTCCACTCGGCGGCCGCCGGCGACGCCATCCGCCTGCCGCCGGTCCAGATCCAGCCGATCGCCGCCGACGACGTCGCGGCCATCCTGGCGCGGACCGTGGTCGGCGCTCCCGTCAACGGCATGATCGAGATCGCTGGCCCCGACGCCTTCCGCCTGGACGTCTTCGCCGAGCAGTACCTGGACGCCCAGCAGGACCCGCGCAACGTCGTCGCCGACCCCGAGGCTCTGTATTTCGGCGCCCGCCTGGAAGAGCGGTCGTTGACGCCGGGCGCCGATCCGATCCTGGGCGAGACCACCTTCGAGGGCTGGCTCAACGAGTCCATGGCCGCCGACTAGCGGCCTTCGTCATTCGCGAAGAGGGAGGACGGGCGGCCCGACGGCCGCCCGTTTTTCTATTCGGCAAAGGGGCCGTTGGCGATCATATCGACCCAGGACGGCGCCCTGTACCCGGGGACCAGCCGCTCGCCGAAATCGCGGATGAAGTTGGCGTAGGTGGTCTCGGGCTTGGTCTGGGCCATGTGGCAGACGCAGGCGGTGAACTGGCGCTTCATGCCCAGGCGGGGCGCGGCGGCGATGGCCAGGGTCATGGTCGAAACGCCCAGCAGGTCGTTGTCCGGCGTCCCGAAATCGGCCCCGATCCCCCGTGCGCACAGCGAGACCTCCGGCTCCTTGAAGGCGGCGATCGAGGGCGTGCCGTGCAGGGCGATGCTGTCCCAGATCAGCTGGGCGCGGCGATCGTCGAAGCCCTGCTCGCGCACGAAGGCCCGGGCGACTTCGGCGCCGTTGACCTCGAAGCGGTTGGGCCCCGGCGCGTGCTCGGTCAGGCCCAGGTCGTGCAGCAGGGGCGACACGGCCAGGACCTCGGCGTCGTGCGCGACGGAGTCCAAGGCGGCCAGCTTGACCGCGAACATCCACGAGCGGGCGACGTGGTTGAACAGGAAGGCGGGGCAGCGCTCGCGGGCGTGGTTGAAGGCCCGGCTGATCAGGGGCGATTGGGGAAGGCCGGGGAACAGGGTGCGCAGTTGGCCTTCGGTGGCGGGCGCGGCGTCGGTCATGGCGATGATCCTTCTGGGGGAGGGGAGCGGGAGGAGGCGGCGCGTCTAGCGCGCGGTCCGCTCCCGCAGCCAGCTGTCGAACTCGGTGTGGCCGAACCGCGGGACCGCGCCCGCGATCAGGGTCTGGTCGTCGAGCCGCGCGCCGAAATAGCGCGCCTCGGGATCGGCCGTGACGCGGCGGGCGTCGCCGCGCGCGGCCAGGTACTGACGCGCCAGCTCGTCCAGCCGGAACGGGTCGGGCCCGGCCACCTCGAGGGTGTCGTTGGCCGGCGCGCGGTCGGCGATGTCGGCCAGGGCCGCGGCGGCGTCGTGGGCGGCGATGAACTGGACCCGGGCCGGCGGCAGACGGACCTCGTCGCCGTTCGCGCCGTCCGCGACGACGGCGTCCAGGAACTCGAAGAACTGGGTGGAGCGGACGATCGTGTACGGCACGCTGGACGCCTTGATCAGGGCTTCCTGCAGGAGCTTGGCGCGGAAGTAGCCGATTTCCGGCAGGCGCTCGGAACCGACGATCGACAGGGCCACATAGTGGCGCACGTCGTTGGAGGCGGCCGCCGCCAGGATGTTGCGGCTGGAGGTCTCGAAGAACCGAAGCGACGTCTCGTCGTCGTAGGTCGGCGGGTTGACGACGTCGATGACGACCTCCGCCCCGACCAGGGCCTCTTCCAGCCCCTCGCCCGTGATGACGTCGACGCCCGTCCTCTGCGAGGCGGACGTGACCTGGTGGCCCTGGCGCGCCAGGATCTCGACGACCTTGGACCCGACGACGCCCGCGCCGCCCGTGACAACGATCTTCATGGGATCAACCCTTCCGGTTCGAGTGGAGGCCGGCGGGAGCCGGGGCCTGCAGGCTCTGGCGCAGCCAGTCGGAGAAACGGGTCGGGGCGATGCGCGGACGCTCGCCCGGCAACAGGGACCGCTCGTCGAGCTCGGCGCCGAAATAGGGGGCGTGGACGTCGGCCACGACGCGGCGTGGGTCCTCGTAGGCGGTGAGCACCTGGGTGGCCAGGTCGTCCAGGCGGTAGCGCTCGGGGCCCGCGACCTCGACGGTGTCGTTCAGCGGCGCGCCCAGGACGAGGTCGGCCAGGGCCTCGGCGACGTCCTCGCCGGCGATCGGCTGGACGGGGGCCGGCGAGATCACCACGTCGCGCGTCGTGCCGTCCTGCACCACGCCGGTGATGAACTCGAAGAACTGGGTCGACCGCAGGATGGTGAACGGGATCCCGGAAGCCTTGACCAGGTCCTCCTGGATCTTCTTGGCCTGGAAGTAACCGCTGGCCTGCAGCCGGTCGGTGCCGACGATCGACAGGGCGATGTGGTGGCGAACACCGGCGGCGCGCCCGGCGGCGAGCAGGTGGCGGCCCGAGGTCTCGAAGAACGCTTTGGCGTCCGCCCCATCCAGCGACGGCGACTGGGTGACGTCGACGACGACGCTCGCGCCCTCCAGCGCCTTGGCCAGTCCCGCTTCGGTGAGGGTGTCGACGCCGAAGGTCGGCGAGGCCTCCAGGACGCGGTAGTCGTCCTGACGAAGATTATAGACGAGCTTGCCGCCGATCCGGCCGCTGCCGCCCACCACCACGATTTTCATGTGCGTCGCCCTTCGCGCGATCCAGAACCCAGGATCGGAAGGCTAGGACCGGGGGCGGGGATGGGTCGATTGGCCGAAAGGGTCAGGGCGGGCTATCCCGCCGTATAGGGTCTCGGCGCCGTCCGGCCGGGGTGCGCGACGCCGCGGCGCTGTGGCCGTCGCGGCGTCGCGCGGGTGAGCCGGACAGGTAGGATGCTCGCCTGCCGTTTCGTCGGCCGTAAGATGAAATCGGAAAAAATCTTACGTTCATCATCCCTGTCGCGTCCGATTAACACGGCTGCGGGAAGTTGTTAGGAAATCGCCCCGTCTAAACGGAACTGTACATAGGTATAGGAAGTATAGGTGGGGCGAACATCACCGCGGGTTCAGCGCCCTTGGTCGCCGATGTCGACGCCCTCGTCGTCGATCTCGGTCTCGGCCGCCGAATGCCCGTCCACCTGGATCTCGACGTGTTCGGGGCGGAAGGCGATGCGCCCGGCGATGTCGGCGAACGGCGCGTTGGGCGTCTCGTAGGACCAGGCCACGTTGTCGACGATGTGCTGGTCCCGGTAGATCGTGAAGTACCGCGCATCGCCCTTGTCGGGGTTGCGGGTGACCTTGTCGGTCTGGCTCAGGAACACCATGAACACGTCCTTGCGCGGGAAGTAGCGCACGGGCGGCCGGCCGGCCTCGCGCACCACGACCACGTCGTTGCTGTCGGCGATGTCGTGGCCCTCGAACAGCGCGCGCACGCGCGTCCGCTCACGGACGATCTCGAAGGTCGGGTCGGATTGGGGAGAGGTCATGTCGTTCGCGCCTGGCTTGAGGAAACCGCTGGTCCCAGGGGTACGGGACTTGGGGGCGCGTCGAAACTGTACGGAGGGCGGCCGGCGAGCCCGCCGAAGGTCTTGCCCGAGTTGGACCAAGGGATAGGACGTCCTAGTCCGGGGGCGTGGCGGGATCGCCGGACACCCGCCCCAGCGCCGCCGCCTGCTCGGCCACGAAGTCGGCGAACAGGCGCGCGCGAAGGGGTTGGAAGCGGCCGAAGGCGTGGAGGATCTGCAGCGGGACGGCGGGAAGCGGAGCCTCGGGCATGACGATCTCCAGCCGGCCGGCCCGCAGGTCCTCGTCGACGGTCCAGCGCAGCAGCTGGGCGATCCCCACGCCGTTGATCGCCGCCGCTCTCAGGGCGAAGCCGGAATCGCAGTCGAGGACGCCGTCCGGCGACAGCGTCGCGCCGTCCGCGAAGGTGATCGGGAAGGGGCGTCCGTCCAGGCGGTAGCGGACGTGGCGCGCGACCCGCAGCGCCTCGAGCGTTCGCGGACGTCCGTACTGGTCCAGGTGGTCCGGGGCGGCCACCAGGACCAGCGGCGCCCGGCCCAGCGGCCGGATCGTCAGCGCGCTGTCGTCCACCTGGCCGACCCTCAGGGCCAGGTCGTAGCCTTCGCGGATCAGGTCGACATGACGGTCGGTCATGTGGAGTTCCAGATGGATCCGGGGATGCCGCTTCAGGAAGATCCGCGTCAGGGGGTCCATGAGCAGGCGGCCCAGGTCGCTGGGCAGGGAAACCCGAAGCCGGCCCTGGGCGACGGCGGCGGTCTGGACGACGTCCTGCGCCTCGCCGAGCGCCCGCAGCAGCGGCATGACGCGCTCGAAATAGGCCGCGCCCTCGAGGGTCAGGTTCAGGGTGCGGGTCGAGCGCGTGAACAGGACGACGCCCAGCCGACGCTCCAGCCGGGCCACGCTCTTGGAGACCGACGACGGGGTCGCGCCCGCCAGCCGCGCCGCGGCGCTGAAGGAGCCCGCCTCGACCGTGTTGATGAAGGCCGTCAGGCCGGCGGCGTTGTCGAGAAGGTCGGTCATTCTGTTCCGTCATGGAATAGGTAACTTGCCATTTCCCCGACTTATTTGAGTTTCCGTCAAGACCATTTGGAGGGCCTGGACAACACTCCCAAGGAGGCGAAAGCCCAATGGACTCCCTTATCGACAAGGTCGCGGTGGTCACCGGCGGCAACAGCGGCATCGGCCTGGAGACGGCCAAGCTCTTCGCGCGGGAAGGCGCGTCGGTGATCATCACCGGACGTCGCGCGGACGTGGTCGAGGCCGCGGTCGCCGAGATCGGGCCCCGAGCCATCGGCCTGGCCGGCGACACCGCCGATCCGGCGCACCAGGCGGATGTCGCCGACCTGGCGCGCGAGCGCTTCGGCGGCGTTGACATCTACATGGCCAACGCCGGCGTGAACACGATCACGCCCTCGTCGCAGGTTTCCGAAGCCGAATACGACGCCCAGTTCGCGATCAACGCCCGAGCGGTGTTCTTCGGGGTCCAGAAGATCGCGCCGCTGTTGCGCGACAACGGCGCGGTCATCCTGACCAGCTCGATCGCCAGCGACAAGGTCCTGGACGGCCACGCGGTCTATGCCGGGTCGAAGGCGGCCTTGAACGCCTTCGCCCGCAGCTGGGCGCTGGAGTTCAAGGCGCGCGGCATCCGCGTGAACGTCCTGAGCCCGGGACCGACCGACACCGCCATCCTCGACAAGTTGGGCGTCCCGGCCTCGGAGCGCGCGGCGTTCGAAAGCGCGGTGGCCAGCGGCATCCCGCTGGGTCGTCTGGGGCGACCGGAGGAGCTGGCCCGGGCGGCGCTGTTCCTGGCCTCCGACGCGGGCAGCTTCGTCAACGGCGTCAACCTCAAGGTCGACGGCGGCATGAGCCTGCTCTAGCGCCTCGCCGGGCCAACCCCGGAGAGGCTCCCGCCCTAGACTTTCGGACAGGTCCGCCAGGCCCTTCCGCGAGATAGGCGCGGGGCGGGCGGACCCGCAGTCTTGGCGCAGAGGCCGTTCCCGGCCGCCACGGAGACACCCCATGCGCAAGTTTCATCCCGGCCTGTCCTTGGCCGCCCTGTCCCTGGCCGCCGTCCTCGCCCTGGCGGGTCCGGCGGTGGTCCGGGCCGCGACGCCGCGCGAGAAGCCGACCATCGTGCTCGTCCACGGCGCCTTCGCCGACTCCTCGGGCTGGAACGGCGTGGTGACGCGGCTGAACCGGGACGGCTACCACGTGGTGGCCGCGGCCAACGCCTTGCGCGCCCTGAATTCGGACGCCGAGACGGTGTCGGCGCTGGTCAAGTCGATCCCCGGGCCGGTGATCCTGGTCGGCCATTCCTACGGCGGCGAGGTGATCACCGAAGCGGCCAACGGCAACGGCAACGTCGAGGCGCTGGTCTATGTGGCCGGCTTCCTGCCCGAGGCCGGCGAGTCGGCCCTGTCGCTCTCCGGCAAGTTCCCGGGCGGCACGCTCGCCACGGCGCTGGCGCCGGTGGTGCTGCCCGACGGCGACGAGGACTTCTACATCCAGCCCGCCAAGTTCCGCGACCAGTTCGCCGCCGACGTGCCGGCCGCCACGGCGGCGCTGATGGCCGCGACCCAGCGTCCGGTGACCGGACGGGCCTTGTCCGACATGGCCGGCGCGCCGTCGTGGAAGCGCCTGCCGTCCTACGTGATCTACGGCTCGGCCGACCGCAACATCCCGGCCCAGACCCAGCGGTTCATGGCCGAGCGGGCCGGGGCGCGGAAGACCGTCGCGGTCGAGGGCGCGTCCCACGCCCTGATGGTCTCGCATCCCGACAAGGTCGCGGCCCTGATCGAAGACGCCGCCTCCGGCCGGTGAGGTCGCATTTTCCCGGATTTCGTGCGATCCGGTTTCGGGTCGCACGATGTTGGAGACCCCGATGAACGCCCGTCCGACGCGCATTCTGCTGCAGACCACCATCCCCCCGATCGAGGACGACTGGTCGATCGCGCGCTTCAGTCTGCTGCGCGATCTCCTGGCGGGCGCGGTCGATGACGAAGGGCGGCCGCTGTACGCCGTGGAGGCCCGGAACCGCGGACCGGTCGGCGTTCCCGACCCTGTCCTGTCCAGGCTGGACGAGAGCGACTTCGACCAGCTGTGGCTGTTCGCGGTCGATGTCGGCGACGGCCTCGCCGACGCGGACTGCGAGGCGATCTCCCGCTTCCACGCCGCCGGTGGCGCCCTGATGGTCACGCGCGACCATATGGACCTGGGCTCGTCCGTCTGCAACCTGGGCGGGGTCGGCCTGGCCCATCGCTTCCATAGCAAGAACCTCGAGCCCGACGAGAGCCGCCACGTCCGCGACGACGAGGAGACCCAGGCCATCTCCTGGCCGAACTACCGGTCCGGGGCCAACGGCGACTATCAGGAGATCCGGGTGGTCGAGCCGGCGCACCCGATCTTCTCGGCCCCGTCTTCGCCCACCGGCGTCCTGCGCTACCTGCCGGCTCACCCGCACGAGGGCGCGGTGATCGTCCCCGACGGGACCGAGGCCCGCGCCGTCGCGACGGGCAGGAGCCGGACCACGGGGCGGGATTTCAACCTCGTCGTGGCCTTCGAGCGCAGCGAGGAGGGCGGTCCCGCGGTCCTCCAGAGCACCTTCCACCATTTCACCGACTACAACTGGGACCTGGCGATGGGGCGCCCGAGCTTCGTGTCGGAACGCCCCGGCGACGGCATGGCTCGCGAACCCCAGGCGCTGGCGGACACGCACCGATATGTCCTGAACGTCGCGGCCTGGCTCGGCCGGCGTCCAACCGCGTCCCCAGGGGCCTGATCTTCGGGTCCCCATCAGAGCCAAGGCCCGCCGGCAGCGCGCTTCCATCGCGTGCATCGGCCTGGACAGGTCTCTGGACACCAGGCGCCGTGCGAGCAGGTCAGGGTGTGATAATTAAAAGCAGGATTGACTGTATCTTGTCGCGTTTCTAAGTTTCTCCCCGATCGCCCATCCAGGGCGGCGGGAGGAAGTGCATGGGTGGGGTTTTCGATCGGCGTGCGGTGCTGTGGGGCGGGACGGCGACCGTCGCCGCGGTGGCTTCGGCGGCGCAGGCTGGGTCCGGCAAGTCCACGGCGCGGCCCGGGTTCCTATGGGGTTCGGCCGGCGCGGCCTATCAGATCGAGGGCGGCAACTACGCCAGCGACCTGTGGGTGATGGAGCACGTCAAGCCGACCATCTTCAAGGACCCCTCCGGCGACGCCGCCGATAGTTATAACCGCGTCTGGGAAGACATCGCCCTGGCCGCCTCGCTGGGCTTCAACACCCACCGTTTCTCGATCGAATGGTCGCGGATCGAGCCCGAGCCGGGCCAGATCTCGCTGGCGGGCATCGCCTATTACCGCCGCGTGCTGGAGACCATCCGCAAGCACGGCATGACCCCGTTCGTCACCTACAACCACTTCACGACCCCGCGCTGGTTCGCGGCGGCGGGCGGGTTCGAGACCCGAGACAACATCCCGGCCTTCGTCCGCTACTGCACCCTGATCACGGAGCACCTGGGCGACCTGATCGGCGTGGCCTCGACCTTCAACGAGCCCAATCTCGGCGCCCTGGTCAGCTGGTCGCCGGCCATCCGGCCGCTGCGGCCCTATATCGAGATGTCGAAGAAGGCGGCCGCGGCCTCGATCGGCGCGGCCCATTGGGCGCCGCCGGTTCTGGGCGACTTCCGCATCCAGCAGCCGATCATGATCGAGGCCCACGAGCGAGCCTATGAGGCCATCCGCAAGGCCTCGAACGATCGCTACCTGGTGGGCGTGACCCTGTCGCTGAACGACGAGCGCGCGCCGCCGTCGGGTCCCAGCGGGGTGGAGGCCAAGCAGGCCCAGGTGATGCTGCCGTGGCTCCAGGCCCAAGGCGACTTCATCGGCGTGCAGAACTACACCTACACCGAGGTCGGGCCGGACGCCGACCTGCCGGCGCCCAAGGGCGTCGAGCTGAGCCAGATGGGCTATCCCGCCGCGCCCGAGGCGCTGGAGGCGGTGATCCGCACGGTGGCCAGGCACACCAGGAAGCCGATCTACGTCACCGAGAACGGCGTCGCCACAGAGGACGACGCCCGCCGAGTGGCCTTCATCGACAAGGCCGTGGCGGGGGTCGTCGACTGCCTGCGCGACGGCATCGACGTGCGCGGCTACATCCACTGGTCGCTGCTCGACAACTGGGAATGGTTCTCCGGCTACGGCCCAAAGTTCGGCTTGGTCGCGGTCGACCGCACCACCTTCGCCCGCACCCCCAAGCCCAGCGCCCGCCACATGGGCGCGATCGCCCGCAAGGGCCTGCCCGCCGGCGTGAAGAGCCGTTGAGGAGCCCGCCCATGTTGAAGCGTTTTGTCGGATTGCTGCTGATGACCTCGACCCTGACGACGGCCGGCGCGGCCCTGGCGCAGGTCTCGGATCCGGACGCCCGCGCCAGGGCCATGGTCGACGCCATGACCCTGGATGAGCAGATCGGCCTGCTGCGCACCCAGGCCGGGTTCGGCCTGCTGTCGCTGGGCGTGCCCCTGCCGGCGTCGATCCCCGAGAGCATGCGCAAGGCCACCCCGCCCGGCGCCCTGGGTTCGGCCGGCTATGTACCGGCGGTCGAGCGCGTAGGCATGCCGGCCCAGCAGATGTCGGACGCCAGCCTGGGGGTCGGCAATCTGGGCGGGTTCATCCGGCGCGGCGACGAGGCCACCTCGCTGCCGGCGACCCTGGCCCTGGCCGCGACCTTCGATCCGGAGCTGGCCCGGGCGGCCGGTGACATGCTGGGCGCCGAGGCTCACGCGAAAGGTTTCAACATCCAGTTGGCCGGCGGGGTGAACCTGACCCGCGAGCCGCGCAACGGCCGGAACTTCGAGTACGCCGGCGAGGACCCGCTGCTGGCCGGCCAGATCGTCGGCGCCCAGGTGGCCGGGATCCAGGGGCGCCACGTGGTCTCGACCGTCAAGCATTTCGCCCTGAACGCCCAGGAGACGGGTCGCTTCGTGCACGACGCCCAGCTGGACGAGGCGGCCCTGCGCGAATCCGACCTGCTGGCCTTCGAGATCGCCATCGACCGTGGCCGGCCCGGCTCGGTCATGTGCGCCTACAACAGGATCAACGGCGACTACGCCTGCGAAAGCCAGTTCCTGCTGGGCAAGGTGCTGAAGGGCGACTGGCAGTATCCGGGCTGGGTGATGTCGGATTGGGGCGCCTCGCACAGCCTGGCGCCGGCCCTGAAGGCGGGCCTGGACCAGGAGTCGCCGCAGGACGGCCCATACTTCGACGGCTTGAAGGCGGCGGTCGAACGCGGCGAGGTCTCGCTCGAGCGGGTGCGCGACGCGGCCTATCGGATCGTCCGCAGCTTCCACGCGGTGGGCGTGATCGACGATCCGGCCAAGCCAGGCGGCGCGATCGACAAGGACGCCCATGCCGAGGTGGCCGAGCGCGTGGCCCTGTCGGGCATGGTGCTGCTGAAGAACGACGGCGTGCTGCCCCTGGCGGCGACGGCGAGGAAGATCGTGGTGATCGGCGGCTTCGCCGACAAGGGCGTGCTGTCGGGGGGCGGCTCGTCGCAGGTGATGCCTTACGGCGGTCACTTCACCGACCGGCGGGGGCGCGACGGCATCGCCGCCATCCTGGCGCCGGTCTACGGTCTGTCCGCGCCGCTGGCCGCGCTGAAGGCCCTGCGGCCGGACGCCGACATCCAGTTCGACGACGGCGGCGATCCGGTGCGCGCGGCGGCCCTGGCCAAGGGCGCGGACGTGGCCATCGTCTTCGCCACGCGGCCCGAGGAGGAGGGGATGGACGCCATCGCGCCGGACCTGCCCTATGGCCAGGACGCCCTGATCGCGGCCGTGGGCGCGGCCAATCCGCGGACGGCGGTGGTGCTGGAGACCGGCAACCCGATCCTGATGCCGTGGCTGTCGAAGGTGGGGGCGGTTCTGCAGGCCTGGTATCCGGGCCAGCGCGGCGGTCCGGCGATCGCCAAGGTCCTGACCGGCGAGGTCTCGCCCTCGGGCCGCCTGCCTATGACCTTCCCGGCCGGCGTCGCGCAACTGCCGCGTCCGGCGATCCCGGGCTTCGACCCGAACAACCGCAAGCCGCTGGGCCTGGGCGCCAAGGTCGCCCCGTTCGCCGTGCCGTTCCCGGAAGGGGCCGACGTCGGCTACCGCTGGTTCGAACGCAGGAAGGCCAAGCCCCTGTTCGCGTTCGGCCACGGCCTGACCTACACGACCTTCGGCTATTCGAAGCTGGCGGCGAAGGGCGGGGAGGGGGTCTCGGCGACCTTCACCCTGACCAACACCGGTCCGCGCGAAGGGACGGAAGTCGCCCAGCTCTACGTCGCGCCGCCGGGACGGACCCATCGCCTGGCGGGCTGGGCGCGGGTGACGCTGAAGCCGGGCGAGAGCCGTCAGGTGACCATCGTCGCCGATCCGCGCCTGCTGGCGTCGTACGACGTCAAGGCGGGGGCCTGGCGTCGGGCGGGCGGAAGCTACGACCTCTATGTCGGCAAGGCCGCCGGCTCGCGCGACCTGGTCGCCAAGGCCAGCCTGACGGAGGGCGGCCGATGAGCCTCGTCGCCCTCGTCGCCGCAGCCGCCCTGGCCGGGCCCGTCGCCAAGATCGACACCGGCGCGCTGCAAGGCGCGACCACGGACGGGGTGACCGCCTTCAAGGGCATTCCGTACGCCGCCGCGCCCGTCGGCGATCTGCGGTGGCGCGCGCCCCGGCCGGCCGCGCCCTGGACCGGCGCGCGCGACGCGTCGGCGATGGGGCCGGACTGCGTGCAGGGCCGCATGCCCGGCTCGCCCGAGCCCGCGCCGCAGTCGGAGAACTGCCTGTTCGCCAATGTCTGGCGACCGGCCGGGGCCAAGGCGACAGGCAAGCTGCCGGTCATGGTCTGGATCCACGGCGGCGCCTTCGTCAACGGCGGCTCGTCCTCGCCCGAGACCTGGGGCGACGCCATGGCCCGGCGCGGGGTGGTCTTCGTCACCTTCAACTATCGCCTGGGCCGGTTCGGGTTCTTCGGTCATCCGGCCCTGAGCGCCGAGCATCCGGACGAGGCCACGGGCAACTACGGCCTGATGGACCAGATGGCCGCCCTGGCCTGGGTCCGGCGCAACATCGCCGCTTTCGGGGGCGACCCCAGGAACGTCACCGTCGTGGGCGGCTCGGCCGGCGGCATCTCGATCAACCTGCTGCTGGGCGCGCCCAAGGCCGAGGGGCTGTTCGACAAGGCCATCATCCAGTCCGGCGCGGGCCGGCGGTTCCTGACGCCCGAGCGGCGCCTGTCGCAGGACCTGCCGGGCAAGCCCTCGGCCGAAGGCGTCGGCCTGGCCTTCGCCAAGCGGCTGGGCGTCGAGGGCCAGGACGCCGCGGCCCTGGCCGCCCTGCGCGCCCTGCCGGCCGACAGGATCGCCGCCAACCTCAGCATGGCCACCCTGGTCTTCCAGGGCGAGGGCGCGCTCTATTCCGGACCGGTGGTGGACGGCAAGCTGATCGTCGAGACGCCGGAGGACGCCTTCGCCCACGGGCGGCAGCACAAGGTCCCGACGATCGTCGGGGCGACCAGCGCCGACCTCAGCCTGGAATTCACGCCCAGCGCCGACGCGGCCTACGCCAGGTTCGGCGAGGGCGCGGCGGCGGCGCGGGCGGCCTACGACCCGGACGGCAAGCTGGCGCTGAAGGCCCTGAACCAGGCGATCGGCGGCGACCGCAACATGGTCGAGCCGGCCCGCTTCGTGGCCCGGGCGACGGCGGCCAAGGGCGCGCCGACCTACGAATACCGCTTCGGCTATGTCGCCCCGGCGGCGCTGGCGGGATCGCCCTACGGCGCCAACCACTCGACCGAGGTGGCCTATGTCTTCGACCGTCTGACCCCGGTCTACGGCGCGGCGACCACGACGGCCGACCAGGCGGTGGCGGGGAAGCTGGCGGACTACTGGGCTAATTTCGCACGCAGGGGCGATCCGAACGGACCGGGCCTGCCGATCTGGCCGCGCTACGACGCCAAGGGCGACAAGCTTCTGGACGTGCGCGCGGATGGAAGCTTTGTGGGCGAGGTCGATCCTTGGCGCGCGCGCCTGGACGTCGCGGAACAGGCGGCGGGGAAGTAGGCCTCAACCGAGGCGGAGCGGACGCTTCGCCTCGGAATCCAGCGCGACCGCCACCATGTCGCGCAACAGGGCGACCACCCGGTCCAGATCGGCCCTTGGGTCCAGCGTGCGGGCCACGGAGAGGCCGCGCACGGTCCAGACCATCAGGCGCAGCAGGGGCGTGGTGATCGGTTCGCCATAGATGTCGTCGAAGCGTCGGGCCCAGGCAAAGGACTCGGCTTCGATCATGTTCTGCATCGGCAGCAGCCGTTCGGCCAGTTCGGGATCGCTGCGGGAGCCCTGGAGCACCTCTAGCACCGCGACGCCCGAGGGGCGGCTCAGGACGTCCCAGGCGACCTCGACGAGGCTTTGCAGTTTCTGGCGCAGGTCGCGGATGTGACCGAGGCGCGCGACATACTCCTCGACTTCCCGGTCATAGACGGCGCGCACCACGAACAGCATCAGGTCCACCTTGGTGGGGAACTGATGCAGCATCGCGCCCCGACTGACCCCGGCCCGCGCGGCGACCAGCGAGGTGGTGGTGGCCGCGTAGCCGCTCTCATGCAGGCAGTGGATCGCCGCCTCCAGCAGGCGCATGCGCGTGCCGTCGCTGCGCTGCGCCTGGGTGCGGCGAGGTTTGGGAATGGGGTCGTCCACCTAAGGCGCCGCCGCGAGCAGGGCGCGGACGCCCGGGGCGATCTTGATGATCAGGTCGGCGGGCGGCTGCTTGCCCAGGAAACTGAACAGCGGGCGGGCCGAGGCGGCGTCGAAGGCCTCGACGCGAGCCAGCACGGTCTGGGCCTGGGCGCGGTCGGCCTCGGCCAGGGGCTTTCCGGCCTCGACGGCGTCCATGGCCGCGAGGGCGGCCCCGGCCAAGGCGGCGATGTCGGCCGAGATCGGCAGGGCCTGCTCCAGGGCCGGCCGGCCCCGGGCCACGGCCTGGAAGCGGGCGTCGTTGGCTCGCCAGGCGACGAGGTCGGCGCGCAGGGCGGCGGCCTGGCTGAGGTCCCCGGCGGCGAACGCCTTGGCGCGGGCCTCGAAACGATGGGCGACCAGGCTGTCGACGGGCGCGGCGTCGGCCAGGCCGTTGAGCTCCTGCACGATCTTCTGGCCGCGCAACGCCGCCAGGATGCGGTGGTCGTGGGCCATGTTGCGGGTCGGGCCGACCAGGTCCAGCAGCGTCATGACCGGCTCCGATTGGCCCGGCGCCAGGCGCGCGGCCATGCGGGCGCTGTTGGCCTGGTCGCGCAGCCCTTGGACGCGCAGTTGGTCCTGGACGACGGGCAGGCGGCGATAGAGGTCGTCGGTGTCGCGCACCGTGCGGGGCGACCAGAAGCGCTCCGCCAGGACGGCGGCGCGTGGCCACAGGCGCGAGTCGATCGTCTCGTCGGTCACGATCTCGGCCCACAGCGGCGCCTCGCCGCCCAGCACCAGATTCTCCTGCTCGGGCGTCAAGGGCGGCAGCGGCTTGGCGACCAGGGCGTCCGTCAGGACGGCCGCCATGATCGGCGAGAGCTTGCGGCCCTTTTCCGCCTCGGCCGGGGTGAGGCCGGCGGCGGCGGTGTCCAGCGGATCGAAGGCGTAGTGGAACGCGGCCGGGTTCAGCAGGTCCAGATAGTAGCCGGCCGAGACGATCGTCCGGTGGCCCTTGGCGACGGAATCGGCCGTGGCGTTCGAGGTCTGCCAGGCCTGGATCACCACGTCCTTCGGCGCGGTCCCGGTGGCGGCGACTTCCTCCCAGCCGATCATGGTCTTGCCGTGCTTGCTCAGGATCGCGGCGACGCGCGTGTGGAAGTAGCCCTCCAGAGCGGCCTTGGAGCCCAGCCCCTTGGCCGTCATGAAGGCCCGCACCCGCGGATGGTCCAGCCAGACCGCGTCGCTGACCTCGTCGCCGCCGGCGTGGAAATAGGCGTCGGGGAACAGGGCGCCCATCTCGGCGAACAGGCCGTCGAGGAAGCGGTAGGTCTCTTCCCTGGTGGGATCGAGCGCGCGGTCCTGGGCGGCGAAGGCGTTGGCCGGCTTCAGCGGGGCCAGGGCCAGGTCGGGATAGGCCTGGGCGATCGCGCGCGTATGGCCCGGCACGTCGAACTCCGGGACGATGCGCACGCCCCGGTCGGCCGCATAGGCCACCAGCTCGCGGATCTGCGCCTGGGTGTAGTGCTGGCCGTCGCCCGACGCTTGGAGCCTGGGATAGCGCCTGCTCTCGACCCGGAAGCCCTGGTCGTCGGACAGGTGGAAGTGCAGGACGTTCAGCTTGACCCGCTCCATGGCGTCGATCTGCCGCTTGACGGTTTCGAGCGTCATGAAGTGGCGGGCGGTGTCGATCAGCACGCCGCGCCAGACGAAGCGCGGGGCGTCGTCGATCGTCACGAAGGGCAGGGCGGCGCCGGGCGGATTGACCGCGATCAGCTGGCGCAGGGTGGCCAGGCCCCGCAGCACGCCCAGCGGTCCGTCGGCCTCGAGGGTCACGCCGTCGGCGGTCACCTCGAGGCGGTAGGATTCGGCGGTGGGATCGGGGCGGCAGGCGATGCTCAGCTTCGGCCCCGGGCGCTGAGCCAGCGCCATGCCGGTCAGGTTGGCCGCATCGTGCTGGAAGCGTTCGGCGGCGCGGCCCGCACGGGGATCGCGGCAGCCGGCGGAGTCGATCGCGAAGGCCCCGTCCAGCGCCAGCTCGCCCGCGTTCCAGGTCGCGGCGGCGGGCAGGGGCATCAGGGCCGGCTGGGCGGCGGCGGGCAGGGCGCCCATCGCCAGCATGGCCCCCAAGCAGGTCGATCCCAGCAGGGCGAAGGCGCGCTGACGCATGAAGGCTCCCATCCTTGATCTAACTTACAAGCGATCTTGACTGCATGTTAATTGCGCCACTATCGTTCGTGCAACAGAAAGGTCCTCGGACCCAAGCGTGGGAGAACGGAATGCGTGTGATGGTCCTGGCCCTGACCCTGATGGCGGCCTCGCCGGCCCTGGCCCAGAGCGCGCCGGCCCCCGCGCCCGTCGCGGCGCCAGCCGCCGCCTTCTCGGCCGACACGCCGCTGGAGGTCGTCGTCGCCGATCCGGCGGCCAAGGCCGTCCTGGCCAAGACCTTGCCCAACCTGGCGTCGCATCCGGCCTTCGACCAGTTCAAGGCCATGAGCCTGCGCCAGCTGCAGCCCTACGCCTCGGACAGGATCAGCGAGGACCAGGTGGCCAAGGTGGACGCCGACCTCAAGGCCTTGGCCGCCAAACCCTAGGGCGCTCGCGCGCCGACATCGCGGTCTTTCCGGCGCGGTCCGGCCGACGTCTTCGGGGCGTCGCCGAGGCCGCACGCCTGCGTTCGGGCCGCAAGAGCGCGTCGTAAGCGGCTAAAAAGACACATCAATTCCATAAGCAGTCAGATGTGATCGTGAATTGGCTTGCAAGCCATAAACAATCATAATTGACTGTAAGTGAGGGCGTCGCGAACGGCAAAGAGCGCCCCACGAAACCAAATGAGGGGATTGGGAATGCGAAACACCGCTAGGACCTACCGGGCCGCCTTGCTGGGATCCGCCATGCTGGCGGGCGTCCTCGGCGCCACGACCGCAACGGCTCAGGAGGCGGCGCCGTCCTCGTCGTCGGTCACCAGCCTCGACGCGATCATCGTCACGGCCACCAAGCGCGAGCAGCGCCTGCAGGACGTGCCCGTGGCGGTGACCGCCGTGTCGGGGAAGACCTTGGAAGCATCGAACTTCCGCGAGGTCTCCGACATCCAGTACCTGGCCCCGAACGTCACGTTCTCGTCGACCAATCCGGTCGCCAACGGCGGCGGCTACCAGATCCGCGGCGTCGGCACCCAGACCTATGACAGCGGCGTCGAGCAGACCGTCGGCCTGGTGGTGGATGGCGTGATCATCGGCCTGCCCCGCGACCCGGGCGCGGCCGGCTTCGCCGACATCGAGCGCGTGGAAGTGCTGCGCGGACCGCAAGGCACGCTGTTCGGCAAGAACGCCTCGGCCGGCGTCATCCAGATCGTCACCAAGAACCCGCGCCTGGAGCAGACCTCGGGCCAGCTGGACCTGTCGTACGGCGAGCGCGACGAGCAGATCGCGCGCGGCGTCGTGAACCTGCCGCTGGGCAAGACGGCGGCGATGCGGGTGTCGGGCTTCTACAACGCCCAGGACGGCGCCATCTCCTATGCGGTGCGCACCAGCGGCCACGTCGGCGACCGCGAGAACAAGGGTGTCCGCGCCAAGCTGCTGTGGGAGCCGGTCGACGACCTGACCATCGTGGTGGCGGCCGACTACCAGAAGGCCTTCGCCCGTGACGCGGCCATCATCCACACGCTGGGGATCAACCCGCGCTACAACAACCTGTTCGCGGCGTTCCCCGAGAAGCCGGGTCCCAACACCTACATCAGCTTCCAGGACGGCGACTGGAAGGCCAACACCAAGGTCCAGGGCGTCTCGGGCCAGGCCGACTACCGGATCGGCGGCTTCACGCTGACCTCGATCACGGCCTATCGCAAGTCGCAGATGACCCAGCTGACGGACATCGACCACGCGCCGATCGACATCTTCAACTTCAGCGACGGCGGCCTGGACAGCGACCAGTTCACCCAGGAATTCCGCATCACCTCGCCCTCGGGCGAGAAGCTGGAATACGTGGCCGGCCTCTACTACCTCGACACCCAGGTCGATGGCTGGACGACCCAGAAGGGCGACTTCCTCAAGTTCTCGACCGGCAGCGCGCTCTATCCCCCGGCGGTGCTCTACGGCCGGCGCGACCAGAGCAACGAGACCCGCAGCTACGCCGCCTACGGCCAGGCGACCTATGCGATCAGCGACGTCTTCAAGCTGATCGGCGGCCTGCGCTACACCGACGACAAGGTCTCGGGCGACCTGAAGGTCAGCCCGGTGCCCGGCTACTTCACCTACGGAACCCTGCTGCCCTATTCGGGCGAGGTGTCGGCCGACAACTGGTCCGGCCGGGTGGGCGCGCAGTACCAGCCCAACCGCGACCTGATGGTCTACGCCACCTACGCCACCGGCTACAAAGGCCCGGCGATCGACTCCCTGAACGGCCAGATCAAGCCGGTGAAGCCCGAGACGGTCGACAGCTACGAAGCGGGCGTGAAGTCCACCCTTTGGGAAGGCCGCATGACGCTGAACGCGTCGATCTACCGGGCGGACTACACCGACTTCCAGGCCCAGGCCCTGGACCTGACCTCGGCGACGCCGCGGCTGGGCCTGACCAACGCCGGGCTGATGCGGGCGCAGGGTGTCGAGGTCGAGACCTCGATCCGCCTGGCCCCCGGCCTGACCGTCGGCGGCAGCGCCAGCTACAGCGACGCCAAGTTCAAGGACTATACGGGCGCCTGCTACACCGGCCAGCCGACGTCCGCCGTCACGGGGCAGGGGTGCTACCTGCTGCCGGGCTCGACCGGGACCTACGTCGCCAACTACGCCGGCCAACGCCTGACCAACGCGCCCAAGTGGAGCTACACGATCAACGCCGCCTACGAGCGGCCGGTGACCGCCGAGCTGAAGTTCGACGCCAGCGTCAACTGGGCGTGGCGCGACGACAGCAACAGCATCACCGCCGATCCCAAGTCGGTGGTCGGCGCCTACGGCATGCTGAACGCCGCCCTCGGCATCGGCCGCGACGACGGCCGCTGGCGGCTGGGGCTCTACGCCCGCAACCTGCTGGATAAGCGCTTCTTCGCGCCGTATCCGTCGCTGACCCTGATCAACGCCGGCGGCTACGAGAAGATCGTCAGCCCCGATGCGTTCCGCACGGTCGGCGCCAAGTTGAGCCTGAGTTTCTAAGGCTCGAATGGGCGAGCGCACCGATCTCCCTTGGGACGCTCGCCCACCCCTTTCTCGACGGGACGACGCCGCGACGCCGGGGCCGGCCAAGCGTGCGCGCTGACCGCCAGTTCACGAAGAGGCTGGACCGCGAGGGCGGTTGCCCTGATCTTTCCGCCATGACTCAAGGTTCGCAGACCCTCGCTCCGGTCGATCCTCGCCCCCGTCGCCGAACTCAGGCCGAGCGCAGCGGCGAGACGCGCCGCATCCTGTTGGAAACAACGATCCGCTGCCTGCACACCAAGGGCTATGCGGCGACGACCACTTTGCTGGTGGCGCAGGAGGCCGGGCTCAGCCGCGGCGCGATGCTGCATCATTTCCCGACCCGCGTGGACCTGATGATGTTCGTCGTCCAGTCGGTGTTCGACGACGAGGTCGCTATCTATGACGCGCGCCTGACGGCGATCCCCAATCCCAAGGAACGGATGTACGCCTTCCCGCAGATCGTCTGGGAGGTCCTCAGCCGTCCGTCCGGCGTCGCCGTGCTGGAAATCCTGCAAGGCTCGCGCAGCGATCCCGACCTGACCGAACGCCTGGCGCCGCTGCAGGCCGAGATCGAGCAGAACGCCCTGGCGCTGCTGGGGCGGTGGTTCGGCGACACCGGCGGCGCGTCCAAGACCGCAATGCGCCTGGTGGTCTGGGCCGTGCGCGGCCTGTCGATCGCCCAGGTGCTGGTTCCCGACCCCGAGGAGGTCGAGAAGTCGGTGACGTTGCTCCGGCGCATGCTCGAGGTCTACGCCGAGCGGCCGCGCGGTACGGAATAGGGGTGCGGCGGCGCAGTGGCGTGTCCGAGTTCTGCGCCGCCGCCGATGCCCGCTAGCGGCAATCGCTCGTCCGCGCCGGCAGCACCGGCGCGGTGCTGCCCGTGCGCCAGTTCCATGACTGGCTTCCCTCGGCCCGGCGTCGGCACATCACCTGCTCATGGAGCGCGTACATGCCCGGCATGAAGCCTGTCGCCGCTTGCGAGCTCTCGGCGAAGTGCATGTAGGCGCCGGCGGAGCCGAAGGCGTCCCAGGCCGGGCCGTGTTCGGACGACGGCTTTCCGCTGCGCGCAAAGCTGGTCCAATAGTCCAACATCTGGCTGGAGATCCGCCGCTCCGCGTCCGTCTCCGGGATCGCCGGCCAGGCCGGCGGCGTGTTGGCGATCGTGCCGAAGACGAAGGGCACTTCGCTGGCGTGGAAACCCGTCACGCCGGCCGCGTCGGCGCTGGGGTAGCTGTGGCTGAAATAATAGAGGAACGCGGGCTGACCCAGGACGGCCTGCTTGCGCACCAGGCGCTCGGAGGTCCAGCCGAAGACCGCGTCGCGCGTGCTGTCCAGTCCGTTCTGTTCGAGATTGGCGGTCGCCGGATAGAGGCGGAGATAGTCGTCCGCCAGGTCGCCATAGCGCGCCTTGACGCCTTCGACATAGACCGCCGGGCTGGCCGGGACCGGCGGCGCCAGGAAGCGAAGGGTGCGGATCTCACCGCTGTTGAACCCCGCGATCAGCGGCACGGGCGCCTGCTCGCCATGATCGAAGGTGTCGACCAGCTGGCGCTTCAGGACCTTGCCGTCGATCGTCCCGTAGGGCGCATAGCCGGTCGCGGCCGACGCCTCGACCAGCTTGCGCGCGTCCATCGCCCGCAGCGTCGCGAGATCGGGCGCCTGCAGCTTGCCCGCCAGCCAGGCGCCGATGTCCTCGGCCGAAGCTTCCTCGCCCCGCTTGGCGCGCAGCTCGGGCATGGTGAAGAGGTAGCCGCTCTCCACGATCGCCTTGTCGAAGGTCCCGCGCGCCTTGGGCGAGGCCAGCAGATATTCGACGCTGAGCGCCCCGGCGGATTCCCCGAAGATCGTCACGTTGCGCGGGTCGCCGCCGAAGGACGCGATGTTGTCGCGCACCCATTGCAGCGCCTGGATCTGGTCGAGCAGCCCGTAGTTGCCGGACGTGTCGTCGGGCGACTCCTTGCTGAGCGCCGGATGGGCCAGATAGCCGAGCACGCCCAGGCGGTAATTGATCGAGACCAGCACGACCCCGCGCTTGGCGAATTCCCGGCCGTCGTACATCTTCGAATGACCCGATCCCCAGATCAGGGTGCCGCCATGGATCCAGACCATCACCGGGGCGTTACGCGCGTCGGCGGGCGCGGTCACGTCGAGGGTCAGGCAGTCCTCGGCCATCGGCACCTTGCCGCGGTCGTAGGGACCCGCCGCCATCGGCGGCTGCATGCACGCCACGCCCATCGTCTGGGCGGCGCGCACGCCCTGCCACCGGGGCATCGCGGCCGGGGGCTTCCAGCGGCGCTCGCCGACCGGCGGAAGGGCGTAGGGGATCGCGCGGAACACCGTGGCGTCCCCCTCGCGCAGGCCTTCCACGGAACCGGCCGGTGCGTTCACGACCGGCGCCTGGTCGGCCGCGGACGCGCAGCCGGCTCCCGTGACCAAGACGCATGCGGCGAGGGCGGCGGCCATCAGGCGCGGAAAACTCGTCATCAGAGGGTTCCTTCTTGGAGGCGTTGGTTGCGGCGGATCAGGCGCGCGAGGATCAGGAACAGCGCGGCCGCGATCAGGTACATCGGCGCGAGGGCGTAGTAGGCGGCCCGCAGGGCGTGGTCGCCGTAGACGGGGCGGAAGTGGTCGCTGGCCATGCCGACATAGGTCGGGCCCAGCCCCAGGCCGATGAAGTTCATCACCAGCAGCAGTAACGCGCCGGAGATCACGCGGCGTTCAGCGGGGACTTCACCCTGGACGAAGGTGACGGTGGCCGACAGGAAGAACGAGTTGAGGAACATGGGAACCAGCAGGAACAGCAGGGACAGCTGCCAGGTCGGCGCCCAGGCGAAGGCCAGGAAGAAGGGCAGGGCGAGCAGCAGCGAGATCGCCGGAACCGTCGCATAGGCGGCTTTGCCGCGCGCGGCGAACCGATCGACGATCCGCCCCGAGGCGTAGATGCCGGCGCTCATGCCGATCCCGACGACCAGGGCGTACCAGATCGCGACGTCGGCCAGCTGCATGCCCTTCTCGCGCATCAGGAACAGCGTCGTGAAGTTGAGCAGCCCGTAGGTGATGAAGTTGCCGGCGCCGCTGGCCAGGGACGCCATCAGCAGCAGCGGGTTGCCGAAGAACTGCGCGATGGTCGGGAACAACCCGGCGTCCGCCGCGTCCGGGGGCGTCGAGCGTCCCGGAGCGTCCATCTGTCCGCGCCTCGGCTCACGGACGATCAGATGGACGGCCACCGCGGCGACCACGCCGACTATGCCGATCACGTAAAAGGGGATGCGCCAGCTGAAGGCGGAGGCCAGCGAGGCGCCGAAGGCGACGCCCAGCGCCGAACCGATCGGCGGGCCGAGATTGAAGATCGCCATGGCCGTGGTCCGCCGCTCGCGCGGGAAGGAGTCCGAGATGATGGCGTAGGACGGCGGCACGCCGCCCGCTTCGCCGACGCCGACCATCATGCGCGCGACGACGAGCTGCCCGTAGTTGCCGACCATGCCGCACGCGGCGGTCGCGCCGCTCCACAGCGCGCAGGCGATGGCCAGGACCCTGACGCGGCTGGTGCGGTCGGCCAGCCAGCCGATCGGGATGGCGATGAAGCAATAGAAGAGCGCGAAATAGAAGCCGGTGAGCAGGCCCAGCTGGCCGTCGCTGATCTTCAGGCCGTCCTGGATCGGCTTGGCCAGGATCGAGATGAGCTGGCGGTCCAGGAAGTTGAGCACATAGACGAAGCAGAGCATCGCCAGCGTGATCCGCGCGCCGCTGGGGACGGGGGCGGCTGGCCTCGGGGGCGTTTCGGGCGCCGGCGTCATATCGAGTTTCGCCTCTCCAGAAATCTTCATCGTCACGCCTTCTCCAGCCAGCTTGGCTTGCCCCGGCCGCCGGAATAGCCGGCGGCGACGCGCTGTTTCAGCAGGGCGGGCGGTCGGAAGCGCTCCCCGTAGGACTCCTGCAGGATCTCCTGGACCTGCAGGCACAGGCCGGAGGTGACGTTGTCCATCAGGGCGAACGGTCCGATCGGGTGGCCCAGGCCCAGCCGGCATGCGGTGTCCAGGTCCTCCGGCGTGGCGACGCCTTCCTCGACCAGCTTCACCGCCTCGATCAGCATCGCGTGCAGCATTCGATTGACCGCGAAGCCGGGGACGTCCTTCACCGCGATGGGCTTTTTGCCGACGCCTTCGAGAAGCGCGGTGGTCCAGGCGACGATCTCCGGGCTCGTCTCGAAGGCCGGCACGACCTCGACCAGCTGCATCCGAGACACCGGCGAGAAGTAGTGCGTGCCGAGGAAGCGCGGCCGGCGCTCCGGCGACAGCGCAGCGCTCAGGGTGGAGATGGGCAGGGTCGAGGTGTTCGACGCGATCACGCAGGCCGGCGGACACGCCTTGTCGAGCGCCGCCAGGACCTCGCTTTTGACCTCGAGCGCTTCAAACACCGCCTCGGTCACCAGGTCGCGGTCGCCGAAGCCGGCGAGGTCCGGCGCTGGCCGGATGCGGTCGAGCGCCATGGCGCGTTGGCCTTCCGTGTAGAGGCCCCGCGATACGCCCCGGTCCAGCAGCGCCGCCAACCGGGCCAACGCCTTCTCCAGCGCCGCCGCGTCGCGGTCATGGAGCAGCACGTCCAGGCCGGCCAGCGCGAAGACCAGTGCGATCTCCGCGCCCATCAATCCGGCGCCGACGACACCGGTCTTCAAGTCAGGGGCGGGCGGTGACATAGCGGTCAAGCTCCCCCGTCTCGTAGTCGGCGCGCAGCCGGACCTTGTCGATCTTGCCGGTCGCGGCCAGCGGCATCGCCGGCAGCTGGACGATCTCGTCGGGAAGCCACCAGTCGGCCACCTTGCCCCGCAAGGCGTCGACGAACCCGTGTGCGTCGTCGGCCTCGCCCTGGCGCAGCTCCACCACCAGCACCGGACGCTCGCCCCATTTGGGATGCGGCTTGCCGATCACGGCCACCTGTCCGACGCGGGGATCGCGGCCGATGATCGCCTCGATCTCCGTGGGGTTGATCCATTCGCCGCCGGACTTGATCAGGTCCTTCGAACGTCCGCAGATCGTCAGGGCCCCGCTGTCGTCGATCATGGCCAGGTCGCCCGTGTCGAAATAACCCTCCGCATCGAGCGCGCTCTCGGCGGACTTGAAGTAGCGGTCGATCACCGAGGGGCCCTTGACCTTCAGATGGCCGACCACGCCGCGCTGCTGATCCAGCGTGACGCCGTCGGCGTCGGTCAGCTTGAGGTCGACGCCCATCGGCGGTCGCCCGGACGAGCGTTCGCTCGCCGGAGGGAACTGGATCGAGTCCACCGTCCCGAGCGGCGACATCTCGGTCATGCCCCAACTGGTCTGGACCCGCACGCCCAGGCGCTCCTCCATGCGCCGAAGCAGGGCGTCGGGGCATTTTGAGCCGCCGATGACCACCCGCTCCAGGCTGGGCACGTCCTCGCCGGTGGTGTCGAGATGGTCGAGCAGGCCGATCCACACCGTCTGCACGCCGCAGGCGATGGTGACGTTCTCGGTCCTGATCAGCGAGGCCAGGCTGGCGCCGTCCAGCTCCCGTCCCGGCAGCACAAGGCTGGCGCCGACCGCCGGCGCGGAGAAGGGGAGGCCCCAGGCGTTGGCGTGGAACATCGGAATGGCGACGAGGATCGTGTCCTTGGCGGACAGGCAATAGGCGTCCGGCTGGATCGACATCAGCGTGTGGAGGTAGTTGGAGCGATGGGTGAACACCACGCCCTTGGGCTTGCCGGTCGTTCCCGACGTGAAGCAGAGTCCCGCGGCGCTGGTCTCGTCGAACTGCCCCCACTGGACCGTTTCCCCGTGCGCCTCGATCAGCGCGTCGAGGTCTTCGACGGGAACCAGGCAACGGTCGGCGATCGACGGATCGACGGCTTCGTCCAGTACGATCACCCGTTCGATGGTCGGGCACAGCAGCAGCAGGTCCGGCAGCATCGGCGTAAGGTTCGCGGCGATCGCCAGCACCCGGTCGGCGGCCTCGTTGATCATGGCCGACAGGTGCGCCGGGGTCAGCCGGGGGTTCAGCGTGTGGCAGACCAGGCCGGCGTTCATCGTCGCGTAGTAGAGCTCGAGATGATGCTGGGTGTTCCAGGCCAGCGTGCCCACGCGATCGCCGACCCCGAGGCCAAGTCCGATCAGGGCGCCCGACAGGCGGTTGCTGCGCGTCCGCAGCTCGCCGTAGCCGGCGCGCCGCTGGACCGCGCCGCGCGAGGCGGTCGCGACCGTGCGGGCCCCGTGCCACTTCGCGGCGTGGTCGATGAACTTGTCCAGGGTGAGCGGGTACTGTTGCATTATCTTGGGTACTTACCGAGGTCAGGGGTAGGGGCGGGCGCTTCGGGCGCGCCGTGCCGCGGGAGCGGCGATCGCTCGCTGGCTCCCGCGGGGCTTTGGCGACCGTTCGAGGCGGCGCCGGTTCGATCAGAAGCTCTTCCGCAGGTTCAGCGCCACGTAGCGGCCGATCGGGTTGTAGGCGCCGCCGATGCCTTCGGCCTGCGGGAAGAAGGGCGGGTCCTGGTCGAACAGGTCGTTCACCTGCAGGCCCAGCTCGGTCCCCTTGGCCAGGCCGCCGTAGGGCAGCTTCATCGAGAACCGCAGGTCGACGGTCGTATAGGCCTCGGCGCTGTACTCGGCGGTGCCGGTGGGCGTGGCGTAGAGGCCCGTCACCCCGCCGCGATAGTTGACGAAGGCCACGGCGTTGAACTGGCCGACCTGGGCGCCGAGCGTTCCCCTCAGCGTCGCCTTCGGCACGCCGAGCTTGAGGCTGTCGGAGACCGGCGCCGTCGGCGACAGCTGGGTTTCGAACTTGAAGATGTAGTTGCCGGCCAGGCCCGCATAGAGCGCGCCGAAGCTGGTCGGCTGGCGATAGCCGAAGTCGAAATCCAGGCCGTTCGTCTTGCGGACGCCGAAATTGCCCTGCCGGAAGTCGAGCAGGTTTCCGATCGGCGGCAAGGCTCCAGGCACGAAGTTGACCGGCACCGCGATCCCCAGAAGGCTGTTCAGCTGCGCCGCGGTGGGATTGCGGAAGATCACCGAGGCGAAGGTGGGATCGGTGAAGGCGATGGCGCCGCCGGGCGTGCCGATCACGTTGGTGTAGCGGATGTCGTAGAACGTCACGCTGCCATGGAAGTTGGGCAGGAAGTCCGGGTGCAGGTCGGCGCCGATCGAATAGGTCCGGGCCTCTTCCGGCTGGAGGTTGCGGTTGCCGCCGAGCAGGAAGATCGTATCGACCTGGGCGGCGCCCCGGGTGGGGTCGCGGAACGTGCTGCCGGCGATGGCGGCGGCGTTGTAGTAGTAGGCGCCGACGGTGGCGCCGACGTCGCGCAGGCCCGGCGCCCGGAACGAGCGGCCGTAGGTGCCGCGCAATGTCAGGCCGCTCACCGGATCCCAGTTGACCCCGATCTTCGGGTTCGTCGTCGATCCGAAGTCGCTGTAATGGTCGTAGCGACCCGAGAGCGACACCGCGAGGCTGTGGACCAGGGGCGCTTGGTTGTCGTCGCCGACGATGGGTACGAACAGTTCGCCGTAGATCGAGCCGATGTTGCGGGTCAGGTCCTCAGGTACCTGGGACCCGCCGTAGATGCCCCGCTGCTGGAAGGTCTCGCGCCGATATTCCGCGCCGATCGCGATCTTCAGTTGGCCGCCGGGCAGGTCGGCCAGCGGACCGTCGATCTTGGCCGCGCCCAGATAGGTGCGCTGGTGGATGACCAGGTCGCCGGCGTAGTCGGTGATCTTGGCGGCGACCTCTGGAGAGGTGCCGGCGCCGAACGGATCGAGCGCCGTGGCGGTCGTGGTCCCCAGCGCCGCCGCATCGAGCGCCGCCGGATTGATCGCGGGCAGATAGGTGTCGTTCGTGGCCCAGTCGTAGGTGCCGTACACGGTCAGCTTCAGATCGCGAGGAAGCTTGGCGTCGAAGCCCGCCGACGAGTTGCCCGCCCGCACCCGGAAGATGTTGTCGATATGGTCGGCGCCGTAGAGGTTGTCGGTCCGGAACTGGACGAATTCCGTCGTGGCGCCGGTGCCCGGCGGCGTCTTGAAGAAGGGGTTCGCGAAGCCGGGCAGGTTGTAGAGGATCACCCCGCCCGACGCGCCGGCCCCGGCGGGCGGCGGCGCCTGGACCGTGTCCTTGCGGTCCGAATAGAGCAGCTCGCCCCACAGGGTGACCCGGTCGCTCACCTCCTGGCGGGCCGTGAGATAGGCGCTGTGCAGGCGCGACTTGGGGACCAGGGCGGTCACCGCGCCGTTGTCGCAGGCGTTGGTGGTGTTCGGGGCCAGGGCGGGCGCCGCGTAGCTGACGGCGTAGGCCGTGGTGTTGACCAGCACGTTGGGCGACGGACAGACCGTGGTGCGCGTATCGACGCCGCCATAGGGGCGCAGGTCGACGATGCGGTAGTCGCGGTCGGCCCCCAGGATGTCGCCGTTCTCCGCGTACTGGTAGGCGGCCACGACGGAGCCGCGATCCCAGGTGCGGCCGACCAGACCGCTGGCGCTGAACGTGTGGTAGTCGTCGGCCGTCCCGTAGCGAATGGACGTGTCGACGCCCGAATAGCGTTGGCGGGTGATGAAGTTGACCACGCCCGCGACCGCGTCCGAGCCGTAGATCGCCGACGCGCCGTCCGCGACGATCTCGACGCGTTCGATCGCGAGCTCGGGAAGGAACGGGAAGTCGGGATTGGTCTGGTTGGTGCCCCCGGCCACCAGGCGGTGGCCGTTCATGAGCGGCAGCGTCGCGCTGGCCGGCAGGCTGCGCAGGCCGGGGGCGAAGGCGCCGGCCCCGCCGTTCGCGGCTCGGGGCGCGGTGTTGAAGCTGTTCAGCTGCGGCACGGTGGCCAGCAGGTCCGGCGTGGTGTTCGCGCCGATGGTCCGGATGTCCTCGCGCGAGACGCTGATCAGGTTCGAACCCGTCGGCGGGACGCCGCGGATGCTCGATCCCGTGACCACGATCTCGGAAACCTGCTCCGGAGCGTCCTGAGCCGCGCGATCGCTTTCCGGCTGGGTCTTGGACGCTTGCGAAGATGCGGTTGCATCCGAGGTCTGGGCCCAGGTCGGCCCCGCGGCCAACAGCGCCAGGGCCAGCAAGGACGCGCCGGACAGCGCCAGGCGCGATCTGTTGTTCAAGGTGATAGGCAAGTGTTCCCTCCCGATTTTTTATTGCTTTGACCGTCGAGGAGCTTTCGGGCCGCCTTCCTCGTTCGCGGAAGGTTTGGCCGAGTAGTCGACGACGGCTTCAGTGTTTCTTGAGTTTACCGGCGCCCTGATCGGGCGCCTGTCGCAAGGCCGGCGATGCGGCGCGCCTCGGCGGCGCTATGCCGGGTATGGACCGGCAGGTCAGGCTCTCCCCTTGATCACTCTTGTTCCGCACGGTCGACGCCGCGCGGTGGTTGGCTATCGATGTCCAAGAGCGGGGAGATTGGCTATGACGCGGGTGACGTGAAGATTTAACGCAAGTGACCAGCTTGCGTCCCGGCCTGGGGCTCGCGCCGTTCGGTCACCAGGGTGGTGGCGGCCGCCATCCGCGCGGTGTCGGCCTTGTAGCGTTGGCGATACTCGGAGGGCGCCATCGCGGCCCACTCGCTGAAGTTCCGGGTGAAGCTGCCCGGTTCGCTGAAGCCGACCGCGTAGCCGACATGGGTCACGGGGAGATCGGTCGCGAGCAGCAGGGCCCCCGCCATTTCACCGCGCAGCCGCGTTCTGATGTGCTGAAACGTCTCGCCTTCGCCGGCCAGGTTGCGTCTCAGCCGGCGCGGTTGGCTTCGAAGCCGTTCGGCGACGTCCTCGATCGACGGCAGCCACTTTCCCTCGCGCTGAAGCCCGACCAGCACCTGTTCCGTCCGGCTGCGCCAGCTCAGTTCGCCGCCTGGCGGCGCGAACCAGTCCGGCGCGCCGGCGTTGTGCGCCTCGTATTCGGCGAGGGTTCCGTGCACGAGGCGAACGTTGAGGTCGTTGCGGTCGTAGCAAAGCGCATCGACCTTCGCCCCGAACTCGATCGGGCACTGGAACAGGGCGAACCGGTCGAAGCCGTTCGCCTGCACCGGACGCCGCCCTTGAACGAACACGCGACGCAGCTTGAGCGGCCGGCCGATCAGCCAACTGAACAGGTGATAGATCCAGACGAACCGCAGCCAGACGAAGATGTCCCGATCAACGCCCTCGACGGTGTTGTAGGCGCAGACGTGCATGACGCCGAGCCGGTCGGTCTCGATCAGTTGCGGACCGATGTCGCTGGAAAGCGCCTGGGTGAACCGGATGCTGACCCTGAGCGCCTCACCGAAGGTGTTGGCGTGCAGATAGGCTCGCGTGCGTTCGGTCTCGAGCGCCAGCCGGCATCTTTCCGCCAGGAACCCGACATAGGCGTCGTCGAGCTTCTGCTGGATGCATTCGACCAAACGGAACAGGGCGCTGCCGTCGATCGCCGCGTGCTCGTCGCCATACGCCGACGGATCGATCCGGGCTTCGCGCAAGATCTCCATGGGGTCGTGCCCCTTGAGCACGGCGCCGCGCAGCAGCTTCTCGACCGCGAGGCCGTCCAGTCCCGGACGCCCGTCGTCCATCGCGGCCAGCCTGTCGACCGGAGTCGAGGGCGTGGGCGGCACTGATAGCGCGGGCGATTTGGCGGCCATGGATTTCAGTGTCTCTCCCCGACTTCGATTGTAAGGCGCATTTCGCGCCTCAAGGCCTCCTTTTTACGAAAGAGCCATGAGCAAACCACGCGCAACAACGAAGGGCGGGTTTCATCTCTCAACCTAGGGCGCAAAGAGATCAGCCGCGCTGCTCGCGCCGGCTTCTCATGGCGAGAGCACGGGTGTCTCCCTCCGGGGCGCTAGCCGAGCAAGCGGCACGCCGTCCCTGGAAACCGCGTCCTAGAGGCTGACCAGCCCCTCCGACGGAGCGGCGGCGATGGGTAGGGTGACGATGAAGGTGCTGCCCGTGCCTTGACCCGCGCTCTGCACCTCGATCCTGCCGCCGTGGAGCGCGACCAACTGCTTGACCAGGGCGAGTCCGATCCCCAGCCCGCCCTGCGCCTTGGTCAGATGGTCCTCGACCTGGGCGAAGATCTCGAAGATGCCCGACTGCATCTCGGGGGCAATCCCCACGCCCGTGTCGGAAACCTTGATCTCGGCGGCGCCGTCCTGGACCTTGGCGGACAGGGACACGGCGCCGCCCGGGGGCGTGTACTTGGCCGCGTTGTTCAGCAGGTTGGCCACCACCTGGGCCAGCCGCGTGTGATCGGCGTCCAGCCAGATGGGGCCCTCGGGAAACTCGGTGGTGAACCGGTGGGCCCCTGCGTCGATATTGTGCTGGCTGGCTTCGATCGCCGATCGGAGGATTTCGCGCAGGTCGAGCCGCTCCTTCTTCAGCGAGATCTTGCCCTGGTTGACCCGCGAAACGTCGAGGAGATCGTCGACCAGGTGCGACAGGTGGGTGAGCATCCGGTCCATGCGGGTGCGGATGTCGCGCGAGCGTTCGGGCGAGTTGTCCTTGCCCAGCAGGTGAAGGCCGCCGGTCAGGGCGGCGACGGGATTGCGCAGTTCGTGCGCCAGGACCGCCAGGAAACTGTCCTTGTGGCGATCGGCCCGCCGCAGGGCCTGGGCCGCGGCCTCCAGCTCGTCGCGCTGCAGTTCGATCTGCAGGCGCTGCCGATGGAGGTCGAAGAACACATTGGCCTTGCTGCGCAGCACATGGGCCTCGATCGGCTTCTGGATGAAGTCGACCGCGCCGGCCTCGTAGCCGCGGAAGCGGCGCAGGGCATCGACGCCGCCCGCCGTGCCGGCGGTCACGAAGATGATTGGGATATGGCGCGCGCGCTCATTGCCCCGCATGAATTCGGCCAGCTGGAATCCGTCCATGCCGGGCATCTGCACGTCGAGCAGGGCCAGGGCGATGTCGTGCACCAGCAGCAGCTCGAGCGCCTCCTCACCCGAACGCGCCTTCAAACAGGTCAGGCCGTCGCGCTGCAGCAGCGCCTCCAGCGCCAGCAGGTTCTCTTCGAGATCATCGACCAGCAGGAAGTTGATCGGCTTTTCCGCGATCATCGCGCAGTCCCCAAACTCGACAGATAGGATGCGATCGCATCCAGGTTCATGACCTTCGCGGTCGCGGCGGCGTCCAGCGCCGCATCCGGCATGGCCGAGGCGTAGGCCTGCGCGGGGTCCTCGACGATCGCCACGCCGCCGGCGTCGGTCACGGCCTTCAGGCCCGCGGCGCCGTCATTGTTGGCGCCGGTGAGGATGACGCCGACGAGCGCCGGGCCATAGGCGTCGGCGGCGCTTTCGAACAGCACGTCGATGGAGGGTCGCGAGTAGTTCACCGGTTCGTCGTTCGACAGCGCCAGGGCGCCGTCGGCCTCGACAAGCATGTGGTAGTCCGAGGGCGCGAAATAGATCACCCCGCCGTCCATGGGCTCCTTGTCCTCGGCTTCCTTCACCCTCATCCGGCACTTGGACTGGAACAGCGGCAGGAGGACGTTGGAGCGGTCGGGCGGCACGTGCACGACCACCAGGACGGGCAGCGGATAGCCGACGGGCAGCCGGGGCAGGATGACCTGCAGGGCCTGGACGGCGCCGGCCGAGGCGCCGATCGCGATCGCCTTGATCGTTGTCCGGGTCACGGCTCGCGCCTCTGATAGATCTTTTCCTCCGGCACGAAGTCGGCGAACCCGGTCGCGTGCCTGGAAAAGCGCAGGCTCTCCTTCGACCCCAGGCCCAGGAAGCCCTTTCGGGTCAGGGACTCGCGGAACAGGCCGATGGCCCGGTCCTGCAGCGCGCGATCGAAATAGATCATCACGTTGCGGCACGAGATGAGGTGCATCTCGGCGAAGACCGCGTCAGTCACCAGGCTGTGGTCGGAGAACACCACGCGATCGCGCAGTGACTTGTCGAAGACCGCGCGCCCGTAGGCGGCGGTGTAGTAGTCGGACAGCGACGACTTGCCGCCCGATTTCTGATGGTTCTCGGTGAACTTGCGGATCCGATCCAGCGGATAGAGGCCGGCCTCCGCGGCGCTCAGCGCGTCCGGATTGATGTCGGTGGCGTAGAACAGGGTGCGCTCGTAGAGGCCCTCCTCGCGCAGGAGGATGGCCAGCGAATAGAGCTCCTCGCCGGCGCTGCAGCCCGCGATCCAGACCTTCAGCGACGGATAGGTCCGCAGGTGGGGCAGCACCTTCTCGCGCAGCGCCCTGAAGTAGGACGGGTCGCGGAACATCTCGCTGACCTGCACGGTGAGATAGCCGAGCAGGCGGGGCAGCATGTCGGGGTCGTGCAGGACGCGGTCCTGCAGCGCCGAGATGCTGGCGAAGCCGAGCTGATCGCGCGCCTGCACCAGACGCCGCTTGATCGACGCCCGCGCATAGTGGCGGAAGTCGTAGTGGTAGTGCTGGAAGAGCGCCTCCAGCAGCAGCTGGATCTCTAGGTCTTCGATCTTGTCGGGCACGGCTCTACCTAGGCATCCACACGCGCACGAGCGAAAGCAGTTTGTCGACGTCGATGGGCTTGGCCATGTAGTCGTTGGCCCCGGCGGCGATGCAGCGCTCCTGGTCGTCGGGCATGGCCTTGGCGGTCAGCATCAGGATCGGCAGCTTGGACCATCGCGCATCCTCGCGGATCTGGCGCGTCGCGGTCAGGCCGTCCATCACGGGCATCATCACGTCCATCAGCACCAGGTCGACGGCGCGGGAAGGGTCTTCGGCGGACCGCCCCAGGGCCTCGATCGCCTCCTGGCCGTTGCGGGCGATCTCGACGACGGCGCCGCGCGGCTCCAGGACGTTGGTCAGGGAGTAGACGTTGCGGATGTCGTCCTCGACGATCAGCACGCGGCGGCCCTCCAGGACGGCGTCGCGGTTGCGGGCCTTCTGGATCATCTTCTGCTGTTCGGGCGGCAGCTCGGACACCACCTGGTGCAGGAACAGCGAGACCTCGTCGAGCAGGCGTTCGGGCGACTTGGCGCCCTTGATGATGATCGAGCTGGAATAGCGACGGAGGCGTTGCTCGTCGTCCGCCGACAGGTCGTGGCCGGTATAGACGATGACGGGCGGGAACGCGTGGTCGCCGTCCTGGCTCAGCGTCTCCAGCAGCGAGTAGCCCGAGGCGTCGGGCAGGGACAGGTCCAGCACCATGCAGTCGAACGTCTGCTGCTTGAGTTGCTCCAGGCATTCGGCGGCCGTGCCGACGCCGACGGTCTCGACGTCGCCGGATGACAGCAGCTTGCCGACGGCGTCGCGCTGCACCGGGTCGTCCTCCACGATCAGCACCCGTCGCACCGTGCTGGTCAGCTTGGACTGCAGGGTCCGGAGCACCTCGGCCAGCTCGTCGCGCTTGACCGGCTTGACCATGTAGCCGATCGCGCCCAGCGACAGGGCGGTCTGGCTGTGGTCGGCGGCCGAGATGACATGGATCGGGATGTGCCGGGTCGTGTCGTCGCGCTTGAGGCGGTCCAGGACCATCAGGCCCGACTCGTCCGGCAGCCCCACGTCGAGGACAACCGCGCTGGGCTTGAACTGCCGGGCCAGCTTCAGGGCGTCTTCGGCCGTGCCGGCCACGAGGCAGTCGAAGCCGAGCTCCTTGGCCAGGTCGCGCACGATGCCGGCGAACTTGTCGTCGTCCTCGATGACCAGCAGCACGCGGCGGCCCTTGGTCAGCTGCTCGCGGTCGTCCTCGACCGTCTTGGCCAGGCGCTTGGCGCGCGGCGGGCGCGGCGCGGGGGAGGGGGGCGCCTCCACGGGCGAGGGCTGTTCGCGCGGCGCCACGAAGGTCGGATCGTAGGTGCGCGGGATGGTGACGGTGAAGGTGCTGCCTTCGCCGGCCGTGCTCTTGAGCGTGATCGCCCCGCCCAGCAGGCGCGACAGTTCGCGCGAGATCGACAGGCCCAAACCCGTGCCGCCGTATCGACGGCTGATGGTGCCGTCCGCCTGACGGAAGGCCTCGAAGATGCTCTCCTGCTGTTCGCGCGCAATGCCGATGCCGGTGTCCGTCACCGCGAACGCCAGGCTGTCGGCGCCGGCCGGCGACACGGTCAGACGGACCTGACCCTGTTCGGTGAACTTGAAGGCGTTCGACAGCAGGTTCTTGAGGATCTGTTCGAGGCGCTGGCGATCGGTCTCGACCAGGGCGGGGCAGTCCTTCGCCACGACGATCTCGAAGCCCAGGCCGCGCTCGTCCGCGACGGGCTGGAACAGCTGGCGCAGGTCTCCCGTCAACCGCTGCAGCGGGAGACTCTCGGGGCGCACCTCGATATGGCCGGCCTCGATCTTCGAGAGGTCGAGGATGTCGTTGATCAGGGTCAGCAGGTCGTTGCCCGACGACTGGATGGTCTGGGCGAACTTCACCTGCTCGCCCGAGAGGTTGCCGTTCGGGTTGTCGCTGAGCAGCTTGGACAGGATCAGCAGCGAGTTGAGCGGCGTGCGCAGCTCGTGGGACATGTTGGCCAGGAAGTCGGACTTGTACTGGCTGGCCTGTTCCAGTTCGCGCGCCTTCAGCGCCACGGCGGCGCCGGTGCGTTCCAGTTCGTCGCGCTGGGTCTCCAGCGTCTGGGCCTGCTCTTCGAGCTGGCTGTTGGTCTGCTCCAGTTCGACCTGTTGCTGCTCCAGCCGCGTCTGCGACTCCTTGAGCGCGCGACCCTGCTCCTCCAGCTCCTCGTTGGAGACCCGCAGCTCCTCGCTCTGGACCTGCAGTTCTTCCGCCTGGCGCTGGGTTTCCTCCAGCACGCTCTGCAGCTCGGAACGATAGCGCGCCGAGCGCAGGGCGATGCCGATGGACGGCGAGACCTGGTCCAGGAATTCGAGCATCAGCTCGTCGGCCGGATGCAGGAAGCCCAGTTCGATCACGGCGTTGACGACGTCGTCGGCATGGGTCGGCACGATGACCAGATGCCGGGGCTTGTCGCGCCCCAGGGCCGAGCTGATGGTCAGATAGCCTTCGGGCACGTCGCGGACGATGGTCGAACGCCCGTCGGCGGCCGCCTTGCCCAGCAGACCCTCCCTGACGCCGAAGCGCAGGGTCACGTCGGCGTCGGCGGGAATCCCCAGGGCCGCGGCGCGATAGAACTGGCCCTTCTCGCCCTTGAACAGGGCGCCGGCCTGGAAGCCGAGATATTGCGCCAGGAAACCCAGGATGCTGTCGCTCAGCTCCTCGACCGACTTGTCGCCCATCATCGCTTCGGCGAGGCCGACCTGGCCCGACTGCAGCCATTCCTCCCGGCTGCGGGCGCGGGCGCTGCGGCGGATCAGGGCGAACACCGCGATCGTCAGCGCCGCCCCCAGGAGGCAGGTCAGCACCCCGCTGGTCAGGGCCGTCTTGTGGGCGGCGTCCATCTCGGCCAGGCGGATGTCCCGCAGCCGGTTTTCCTCGTTGCGCATCACGTCGAGCTGGGCGCGGACCGCGTCCATTTCGATCTTGCCGCGGTCGGTGGCGACGACGGCGAGCGCGGCCTGGGTCTCGCCCCGGCGTCGCATGTCCACGGTCCTGTCGAGTTCGTCGAGCTTGGCGGCGATATGACGCTTGAGCGGGATGAGGTTGGCCTGCTGCGCCGGGTTGTCCTTGGTGAGCGCGGCCACCTCGTCGGCGCGCTGGCCGACGGCGCTGACCGCGTTCTGGTAGGGTTCGAGATACCGGTCGTTGCCCGTCAGCAGGTAGCCGCGCTGGCCGGTTTCCGCGTCCTGCGCGGTGGACAGCAACTCGTCCAGCGCCATCAGCACATTGTGGGTGTGCCAGATCCTTTCGTTGTTGGTCCTGAGAACCTCGATGTTGCGGAAGGCGATCATCCCGCTGAGGAGGAAGAACGCCAGGACGAGCGCGAGCCCGATGGTCGCCCATAGTTCCACTTTCGTCCCGGAGGAGGACGGGCGACGAGGTTCGATTGACGACATGGAGTACTCGGAGTCGGAGTTGTCGATCCTGCCCCCTCAGACGAGACCGGGGGCAAATGGCGGTTGGCTTGGCGAGCGGTCAGGACACGAGCTGCGGACGGGAATGGCGCGAAAGCGGTTCGGGCTTGGCGAGAGACCGCGCTTGAGCCGGGAGCAAGGAATCCGTGGCGCCCGGTCGACGGCTTTGAGCCACGACGCTCCTAAATTCAACAAAGGCCGGAATCACCAAGCACCCCCCGTAGCGCACCCGATCGCGCGGAGCCACTAACGCCAAGCCGTCGTTGAGGTTCCATCGGAAAAGCGACGGGCGTCTCGGCCTGTCATCAGGGCTGCTCCACATGGAGGCTGTGCCGCGAGTGTCAGGACGCTGAGGTGAAGCCTTCCACGTTGGTGTTGTCCGTGGCGGCGTCGTGCAGTTTGGCGACCTTGATTTTCCGCAGGCGCACGTCGCGGACGGGCAGGGCGGGATCGCCCTTGATGCGGCAGACGAACTTGGCCTCGTCGACGGTGACGTTGCTGACGCTGAGGCCCTGGATCGGCGTCAGGCGGCGCTCATAGGTCGGGACCAGATCGCGCCACTGGTAGAGGACGTCGGTCTCGACGCACAACACCCCGCCCGACACGATGGTGGCGGTGACGTTGTCCATGACGATGTTCCGCACGAAGCCGCCGCGCCGCTCGTTGGTCTTCACGTAGAGGATGTTGTTGATCGGCACGGCCCAGCCGTCGGCGCCCTTGCCGTCGCCGGCGAAGTGGCAGTTCTGGACGAAGACGTTCTCCACCCCGCCCGACAGCTCGCTGCCGATCGCCATCAGCTGGTGGCCGTTCAGGATCCTGCAGTCGCGCATGACGATATTGCGGGCCGGTGTCGCCAACCGCCAGCCGTCGAACTCACGTCCCGACTTCACCGAGACCGCATCGTCGCCCTGGTCGAACTGACATTGCTCGATCAGCACGTTCTGGCTCATCTCCGGATCGACGCCGTCGTTGTTGTGGCCATGGGCGCGGATCTTCACGCGACGGATCACGACGTCGGTGCAGAGCAGGGGGTGGACGGTCCAGAAAGGGCTGTCCTCGATGCTGACGCCCTCGATCAGCACGTGACGGCAGCGGTTGAACTGGATGAACTGCGGGCGAAGATGCGCCTCGCCCGTGGTCATGTCGCGTTGCTCGACCGGCGCGCCTTTCACGGCTTGCCGGTATAGCGCCACCAGGGCGTCCATGTGCGGCTTGGGACGCGCGTACCAGACCTTCCAGACATCAAGCCTGGCCTTCAGCCGCCCCGGGCCGGTGATCGCGACGTTCTCGCAGCCGTGGGCGTAGACCAGCGGCGAGTAGTTGTAGCACTCCAGCCCCTCCCAACTGGTCAGGACCGGCGGCAGGTAGTCCTGCGGGTTTTCGGAGAACAGCAGCGTCGCGCCCTGGGACAGGTGCAGGGCCACGTTGCTCTTCAGATGCACCGGTCCGCACGGCCATTCGCCCTTGGGCACGACCACCACGCCGGAGCCGGCGGCGTTGGCGGCCGCGACGGCCTTGGCGATGGCTTGGGAGGTGGTGGCCTGGTCGCGCGGGTCGGCGCCGAAATCGGTGATGGCGAACCGGCGGCTGCGCGAGAAATCCGGCACGGCGATCGGCGGCATGGCGAACGGCGCGGCCGGCCGGACGATTTCGTGGCGAAGCCCCGAGGCGGCGGCCGTCGTGGCCATCATCGAGGCGAGCCCGGCGGTCAGGGCCGCGCGGCGCGAGACGGGTGTGGCGAGGGGGCGATGGGGCATGGCTTCAGCGACGCTTCCGCCCGGCCAGCGGAACCGGCGGAGCGTAGTGGGGATCGTCCTTCATCGGGTCGAAGGCCTGGTCGGCGACGGTCGCCCGCTCGGCCTCGCCGCGCTCGCGTTCGCGCCGCTGCGCACCGGTGGCGTCGGCGGGCAGGGGACGAAACCGCCAGCTGGCCGCCGGGTAGGTCAACTTGGGCGGGACGGGCAGGGCGACCGGCAGCGGCGTCGCGGGGCGGCCGAGGGCGGCGACCTCGACCCCGGCCAACAGGAAGGCGCCGCTGGCGTAGAGGGTCGTGGTCTCGGGCCTGGTCGGCACGGGCTGGTCGCCGGCGCTCTGCACCTGGCCCAGAAGGCCGCTGGGAAGGACGTAGCGGTTGAGGCCCGCCCAGCCCTTCAGCACCGCCGGCAGAAAGGTCTTTCGGTCCAGGAGTCCGTGATTGACGCCGAACGCCAGGGCGTAGGTGTTCAGCGCCGTGCCGGAGGTCTCGGGCTCGGGGAAGGCCGCCTCGTCCAGCAGGCTGCTGCGCCACAGGCCGTCGGCGGCCTGCAGTGAAACGAGGCGCTCAGCCATCTGCCGGTACAAGGCGACGTAGCGCGGCCGCGAGGGGAAGTCGGAGGGCATGTATTCGAGCGTGCGCGCCAGGCCGGCCAGCACCCAACCCTGGCCGCGCGACCAGAAGATCTTTTGGCCGTTGGCCGAGCGCCGCGTGATGAAGCGCGTGTCGCGCGCGAAGAGGTGCTGATCCCTGTCGTACAGGTGGTCGTAGACGCGCCAATATTGCGCATCCATCGCCTGGATGTAGCGGGGATCGCCTGTGATCGCCGACATGCGGGTGAACATCGGCGGAGCCATGAACAGCGCATCGCACCACCACCAGACCAGCTTGTCGGGCTTGGGCGTGAAGCCGAGATAGGGGACCGTGTAGTCGAGATTGGCCTTGAGCGGCAGCAGCACGCCCGGCGCGCCGGTGCGCAGATAGACCGACTGGTAGAGATCGCCGACCGCCTGGTCGTCGGCGTTGATCATGTGGATCGGCACGCCGTCGCCCTGCAGGCCGTAGTTGAAATGGCGGGCCGTGGCGAACAGGTAGTCATCGACCTCGGGCGCCGCGATCGTATCGGTGAGTTTGATCGCGCCGGTGTAGAATACGGCCGAGATCCACTCGACGCCGGCGCCGTGGCGGCGCGGGCCGGCGCTGGTCTCGAACGCCTTCATCTGCTCGACCTGGGCCAGCGCCGACCTCCTGGCGACCGCCAGCACCTGGTCGCGGTCGGGGAGGTCCTGGGCCCGGACCGGCGCCGCCGCGGCTGTCGCCAACAGCATTGCGGCCAGCGCGGCGCCGGCCAGGGATAGGTGTCGGGCGGCGATCATGCGGGGCGCCTCTCGTGACGCGGGAACCGCGCCCGGAAACCCGTGAGGGTCCCAGGGCGCGGCGGGGACTAGAAGCGGACGTTGACCCCGAACGTGACATTGCGACCGACACGGGTCTCGAACAGCGTGTCCTTGCGCTGGCTGTCGATGTACAGGCGGTTCTGCTCATCCGTCAGGTTCTGGGCCTCGACGATGAACTTCACCGCCTCGTTCAGGCTGTAGGAGGCCGAGGCGTCGACATAGAGCGTGCTGGCGTTGCCCTGCAGGTCGCTGCCGCCCGAGGCCGGGATGCCGCGGATGAACGGACCGCGATAGTTGGCCGTCGTCCGGACGCTGAACTTCTTGTCCTCGTAGTACAGCGTCGCCGAGGCGGTGTTCTTCGAGAGCCCCACCAGGTCGGCGGTGGTCGTCGAGGTCGGCACGCCGCCCGAACTGGTCAGGATGTAGTCGATCTGCGACGTGACGTGGGTGTAGTTGGCCAACACGCCGAGGTTCTTGAACGCACCCGGCAGGAAGGTCAGCGGCGCCTGGAGGTTCAGCTCGACGCCCTTCAGCGGACCGCCCGGGGTGTTGAACGGCGTCGACACGGTGAAGAGCTCGGTCGGCGCGGTGTTCGAGCCGATCAGCAGTTCGTTGGGCAGGCCCAGCTGATTGAACGGCACCAGGGTGTTGACCCGCTGGATGTAGGTCTTGATGTCCTTGTAGAAGAACGCCGCGGAGATCAGGGAGCCCGGACGGAAATACCACTCGACCGCCGCGTCGACGGTGTTGGCCCGGATCGGATCCAGGAACGGGTTGTTGACGGTGCCCGTGCGGGTCACCGGATTGACGCCGCTGGTCGGGGTCAGGTTGCCCAGGTCCGGGCGCGACATCACCTTGGCCGCGGCCAGGCGCACCAGCACGTCCTGCGTCGGCTCGATCACCAGGTTGGCGGCCGGCAGCCAGTCATTGTAGGCGCGCTCGACCTCGCCGTACTTGCCGGTGACGCCCGTCGGAGAGGTGGCCGAGGCCACCGAGACCAGGCCCGAGCTCAACTGGTTGGTATGGACATAGCGCGTTCCGATGTCGCCGCGCACGCCGACGCCCAGCACGTCTTCGAAATTGAACTCGCCCATCACATAGCCGACGGAGACGGCTTCGCGGACGGTCGGATTGGGGCTGCCGCACTCGACCGTGCACGAGCGCGACTGGCCCAGCTGCATGGTGTCGTAGAACTTCTTCCAGTCGATCACCGCCCAGGCGGCCGGCGCCCCGTTGCCCCACAGGCTGTCGAGGCCGGTGATCTGACGGGTCAGGCTGGCCAGCGACGTCCCGGCCGGCAGGGGCTTCACCAGCGTGTCGGCGGTGTAGTAGCGGGTGTCGTAACCCTTCTGCTGGTTGCGGCGGAACTGGCCGCCGGCCTTGACCTTCAGGGCGTCGTTGAGCGTCCAGGCCAGATTGATCTCGCTCTTGAACCCGTAGGTGACCGTACCCGCCGGTTTTCCCTGAAGCGAGAAACCGCCCAGCACCGTGCCGTCGGCCAGGCCGGGCGCATAGGTGAAGTTGGCCGGGTTGGAGACGTCGAAACCGTAGCCGATCTTCGGCGTCGAGCCGCCATCACGGTAGTCGATCGACACGCCGTTCGCGTCGACCCTGTCCATGAAGTACTGCATGCGCATCTTGTCTTGCCAGGTCGACTCATTCACGCCGACCAGACCCGACACCGTCAGCCTTGTGTTCAGCTCGTGCCTGAAGTCGAGATTGGCCTGCTTGAAGGTCGAGACGAAGTGCGAGTGCAGGCCTTCGGAACGCACATCGACGCCGTCGAACAGGCCGTAGACCAGCGATCCCTTGGGCGACAGCTGGATGTCCCGCAATGAGGTCATCGGCTGGCCGTTGTTCGATGCGCTGCGGGCGAACGAAACCAACTCGATGTAGTTGTCGTCGCGATGAACGTCGAACTTGGAATAGATCAGGTCCAGCGCGATGTCGGTCTTGTCGTCGGGCTGGAACTGCAGGGTGAAGCTGCCGCCGGTGCGCTCCTGCTCCTGCACCGAGTCCATGTAGCGCGGCAGGCGCGGGAAGAAGGCGCCGCTGCCGGGCGTGGTCGCCGCGTCCGGGCGGGTGGCGTTGTAGACCGTCTGATAGGCTGACGTGGTGCTGGTCCGCGGATTGCCGGTGCTGCAGTTGGCCGCGTCCGTGCCTTTGGCGGCGTTGGTCGCCGGGTTCTGCGGGGCGAAGCCGAGCGGCGAGCAGAAGAGGCCGTTGGTGTTGGCCGACAGGATGTCGACGGCCGAGTAGCCGACTTCGCGCAACTGACGCTTCTGATAGCTCAGGGAGCCCAGGACGCCGATCTTGCCGTCGGCGAACTTCTTGGAGACCAGGGCCGAGACGCGCGGATCGACCTTCTTGGCCAGTTCGTTCCAGACGCCGCGTCCGGTGGCGGTGAACACCATGTCGCCGCGCTGATCGAGCGGGCGGGGCGCCGACAGGTCGACCGTCGCGCCCAGCGAGCCTTCTTCGATGTCGGCCGACGAGGTCTTGCGCACGGTCAGGGCCGAGAAGATCTCGGTCGGGAAGACGTTGAAGTCGAAGGATCGGCCGCTGTTGCCCGCGCCGTAGATGTCAGACGAGCCGGTCTGGGCCGCGCCCTCCATCTGGTTGATGCGCACGCGGGTGAAGGCCGCGCCCAGGCCCCGGACGCTGATGTTGCGGCCCTCGCCGCCGTCGCCGCGCGACAGGGCCACCCCGGGGATGCGCTGCATCGACTCGGCGAGATTGGCGTCGGGGAACTTGCCGATGTCCTCGGCGACGATGGTGTCGATGGCGGCGGCTTCGGCGCGCTTTTCGACCAGCGCCTTGTTCAGCGAGGCGCGAAAGCCGGTGACCACGATCTCGTCGACGACGGCGGGCTCGTTGCCGGCGGCGGTCTGGGCGAGGGCCGAGACCGGGGCTGACAGCACGGCTACCGCCATCGCCAAACGCGACGCGCTCGTGCGCAGGCGCGCGCTGGTGAAGTCGCTCATCTCTTTCCTCCTGGCGAGCCGCCGTTATCCGCAAGCGCTGGCCTGGAGGCCAAGGACCGACGGTCGGAGGCTTTCATATTGTGGGATTGAATCCCTATAATCGGGATATATCGTAGTTATCGTACAAATGTCGAGCCTGATAAAATTGCTCGAATTGGAAATAATCGGCCGCGGCGCAGTCGAGGCGCATTGATCTCCTTACGCCCCGGGGTCGAGCTAGGGCCTTGAAGGTCAGGTTATGGTCGTGGGAGGCTTCGCGGCGCCCGGGCTCGAACGTCGCCTTTCTGGCGACGCGCCAAGGTCACCTCCTGGCGCTTCAGGAGCGTGGATGCGCCGAGGTGATGAAGACGCCGAGCGGCGCTTCCGTCAGTGGCGGCGGCCAAAATCGACCGTGGCCATGATCGATCAATGGCCTTCCCTTGCAGCCTCGTCGACGGCGCTGATCAGCTCGGCGATGCTGTAGGGCTTGGGCATGAAACGCCCATCCTCGGGGAGGGGCGCATCCAAGCCCCGGCCCGAGGTGATCACCAGTTGGACGGAAGGCCAGCGTTCGTGAACGCGTCTTGCCAACTCCAGGCCGTCCAGCGGGCCTGGCATGTTGACGTCGGTGAACAGCACGGTCACGTCGGTGCGAGCGCCCAGGATCTCCAGGGCGGTCTCGGCGTCGTCCGCCTCGACGACCTTGAAGCCGGCGTCTTCCAAGCCCTGGCGCGCGATCATGCGCAGCATGGGCTCGTCATCGACCAGGAGCACGACAACGGGATTGGGGCCAGCCATGGATAGCCAACCGGCGGCGATGCTCGTGGTTCCTGCGCAGACGCCAATAAGAAATTGATATTCTTGGTGAAGCCGAGCTCGCTTTCGCGGGTTGCGCGCGTGGAGCGGTCGGCTTTCCAGGAGGGGGCTGCAGCACGGGCGCCATTGGGTGAGGAATGGCGGAACAACCGGCGTCGTTTGGAGTTGTAGCATGGTCAAGCTTGGCGGACCCGTCCGTTGAGCTTGCCTTGGCGCGACATTGGGCGTCTTCGTTGCGATAGTTTGGGCCGTCCGGACGGTGTTCGGCGCGGTTCGATGATGTTGTGTAAGCGGCGGCCGTGGTCGCTTGGAGGGGCGGCATGGCTCTGGTGAAGAAATCGACCTTGGCCTCGCGCGCGAAGACGCGAACGCCGGCTTCCGAGAAGACCGTCGAGCCGTCGCCCCCCGTCGTGCCGCGCGCCACGGTCCGCAAGGCCGTTTCCCGCCGCCAGAACGCTAGCGAGCGAATCGGGGCGGCGACCCTGGAATTGGCCGGCGGCCTGGCCGAGGCGTCCAGCGCGGTCGAGGAACTGCGGCGGGCTCTGGCCCAGATCGCCAGCGGCGCCGAGGAGGCGGCCGGGGCGGCCCACGAATCCCTGGCCGCGGTCACCGCCATGAGCGTCAGTTTCGGCCAGGCGCGCGAGCGGGCCGAGACATCGCGCCAACGCACCGAAGTGCTCCAGACCCTGCTGACGGAATCCGGCGCGGCCATCGACGCCTCGGTCAAGGCCGTCGCCCTGAACGCCCAGCGGCAGTTGGCCAGTGTCACTGTGATCGAAGCCCTGGAACGCCATGCGGCGCGGATCGGCGAGATCACCAAGAGCGTCGCCGACATCGCCGACCAGACCAATCTCCTGGCGCTGAACGCGGCGATCGAGGCCGCGCGGGCGGGCGACGACGGGCGTGGCTTCGCCGTGGTCGCCGACGAGGTCCGGGCCTTGGCCGAAACGTCCGAAAAGCGATCGCAGGACGTGCAAGCGCTGGCCGAGCGCATCGCCGGTTCGGTGCGCGACGCGGCGGATCGGCTGCGCCAGGCCGCGACGACCGCCGAGGCCGAAGCCGAGGCCGGCGCCCAGGTCGGTGAAATCCTGACCGCCGTGCGGCGCGAGATGACGGTCCTGGGCGAAGACAGCCAGATGATCCTGATCGCCGCCGTCGAGGCCGCGGGCGCGGCGAACGAGGCGCGACGCGGGGCCGAGAGCGTGTCGAGCGCGGCCGAGGAGCAGGCCGCCGCCGCCGCCGAGGCCCAGCGCTCCGTGCAGCAACAGGCTCAGTCGCTGGACCAGAGCCAGACGGCGTCCGACGCCCTGGGCGAGATGATCGAGATGCTGGTCGGCGGCGAAGGCGGTTCGGCGGCGGCCGAAGAGGCCTCGGCGGCCGCCGAGGAATTGTCCGCCACGGTGCAGGAGCTGTCCGGCGCGGCCGGCGAAATCCTCGTGGCCATCGACCAGATCAGCCGCGGCGCCCAGATCCAGGCGGCCGCGACCCAGCAGGCCGGCTCGGCCATGGAGGAGATCGAGAAGGCGGCCCGGCAGTCCAGCGCCAATGCGATCGCCAGCGCCGAGCGCGTGGCGGTCATGCAGACCTTGCTGACGGAAGGCCGTGAGGCCGTCGGCCGCCTGGCGCGGGGTGTCGCGACGTCGGTCGAGGAGAACAGCGCCGTCTTGGAGACCGTCGAGGCGCTGGAGGAACTGGCCGGCGCGATCGGCAAGATCGTCGACGGCCTGGGCCTGGTGGCCGTGCAGACCACGATGCTGGCGACCAGCGGCGCGGTGGAAGCCGCCCGGGCCGGAGAGGCGGGCCGCGGCTTCGCGGTGGTGTCGGGCGACATCCGCACCCTGGCGCGTGACGCTTCGCACAACGCCGACGCGGTCAAGGACCTGGTCACCGGCATCGTCTCCCAGATCGCCAAGGTCCGGCGCGAGGTCGACCAGATCAACGCCCTGGCCAGCGCCGAGCTCGACAAGAACCGCGCCATCGAGGTGCGCCTGACCCAGGTGGCCGCCGAGACCGAGATGCTGAAGGCGGGCTCGGACGACATCGTCAAGGGCTCGGGGGACGTTCTGGCGGCCAGCGCCCAGGTGTCGTCGGGGATCGGCCAGATCGCCGCGGCCGCCGAAGAGGCCAGCAGCGCCGCCGCCCAGGCCGCGGCCGCCGCCCGCCAGCAGTCCCAGAGCGCCGAGGAACTGGCCGCCGCGATCGAGGAGATCGCGCTTCTGGCCAACGAGCTGCAGCAAGCCGCGGCCGGCTAGGATGGCGTCCGACGACACCCGCCAACGGCTGACGGTGCGCGCCGGCGGCGCGCGCGTGGCCATGGCCGCCGCCGGCGTCGCCGAAGTGATCCGCACGCCGCGCGTCACCCGCGTGCCGCACGGGCCTCCCGGGCTGCTGGGCGTCACCCACCTGCGCGGCCTGGTGCTGCCGGTGGTGTCGCTGGGCGCCTTGCTGGGCGATGACCACCCTGCGGACAGCACGCGGGTGGTGGTGCTGCGCCGCGATCCGCCGATCGGCCTGGCTGTGGACACCATCGAGACCTTGACCGCCTCGGAAGGCGACGGCCAGGTCGAACTCCAGCACGGCCGCCTGATGCTCGACGACGCGAGCGGCGCGCGTTGGTTCGATCTGGACGCGGCGCTGCAGGATCGGTTCGCGGCCTTCCGCGCCGCGCGCCGCGCGCCCGAGCGCGAGGTCGCCGCGCGGCCGGCGGTCGCGGCGGCGCCGGACCTGGCCTTTCTGGGATTCGTCCTGGCCGGGCAGGACTACGCCCTGCCGCTCGACGCCGTGGCCGAGGTGATGGCGGTTCCGAAGGCCGTGGTCGCTCTGCCGCGCACCGAGGCGGTGCTGATCGGCGTGTTCGAACTGCGCGACGAGGTCCTGCCGGTCGTTTCCCTCCGGGCCCTTCTGGGCTTGGCCGAGCGGGCGGTGCAGGCCGACGACCGCATCGTCGTCGTGCACATCGGCGACCATCGGCTGGCGCTGCTGGTCGACCGGATCAGCGTCATCCTGCGCGCATCGCGTGACGCCGTGGGACCCGCGCCGACCCTGTTCAATCGCGCCGGCGGCGAGGCGCGGATCGACTCCGTCCTGCGGCTGCCGGACGGCCGGGGCCTGGTCTCGATCCTGGTTCCCGAACGGGTGATCGCCGACGATCGGGTCTCGCGGCTGCTCGCGGAGACCGGCGACCAAAAGGATACGGCCATGGCCAGCACGACCTCGGCGGCGGCGCGCGAGCGCTTCCTGGTCATACGCCTGGGCGACGAGACCTACGGCCTGCCCATCGCCGCCGTCGACGAGGTGGTGCGCCTGCCCGAGACCCTGACCCGCCTGCCCAAGGCCCCGGCCTATATCCAGGGCGTGATGAACCTGCGGGGCAAGGTGATCCCCGTGATCGACCAGCGCCAGCGTTTCTCCGTCTCCGGCGAAGCGACCGGCGAGGCGCGCCGCGTCGTCGTGGTCACCCTGGACGGGCTGCAGGCCGGGTTCGCGGTCGACGCGGTGTCCAGGATCCTCGAGGTCGAGGCTGAAGACCTGATGCCCGCGCCGGAACTGTCGAACGATGGCGACCGTTTGTTCGACCGCGCCGCGAAGGTGGAGCGCGAGGGGGACGTCATCTTGCTCATCGATCCGCGAGCCCTGCTGGCGCGCGCCGAAGCCGACCTGCTGCGCGACCTGACGGCGAGGTCGCCCGCCTCGTGACCCGGTTGTTGATCGTCGACGATTCCGCCTTGATGCGCCGCGTATTGGGCGATGTCTTCCAGAACGAGCCGGGGTTCGAGGTCGCCTTCGCACGCGACGGGGTCGAGGCGCTGGCGCAGGTCCACGCCTTCAAGCCCGACGTGATCACCCTCGACGTCCAGATGCCGCGCATGGACGGGCTGTCCTGCCTGGACCGGGTGATGGTCGAGCGGCCTTGCCCGGTGGTGATGGTGTCGTCGCTGACGGCCGAGGGCGCGGACGCCACCCTGGAGGCCCTGGAACTGGGCGCGGTGGATTTCGTGGTCAAGCCGGACGGCGCGGTGTCGCTGGCGATCGACGAGTTCGCGCCGATCCTGGTCGAGAAGGTCGTGACGGCCGCGGCGTCGCGTCTGCGCCGCTCGCATCGCCTCGCCGAGCGCCTGAGGGCCCGCCATGGCGCGATCGTCCCGCCGCCGCCGCGGGGCAAGACGGCCACGGGCTGGAAACCCCAGCCCGCCGGCACGCCGCCGGGCCTGGTGATCCTCGGCGCGTCGACGGGCGGTCCGCCGGCCCTCGACGCCGTGCTCCGCGAGATCCCGGCCGACTTCCCGTGGCCGATCCTGGTGGCCCAGCACATGCCCGCCGCGTTCACCGCGTCCCTGGCCCATCGGTTGGACGGCCTGTGCGCCCTGCGGGTGATCGAGGTGGCGCGACCCACGCCGTTGGTTCCAGGCTGCGTCTACGTCGCGCGGGGCGACGCCGACATGATTGTCAGCCGCCGGGCCGCCGGGCCCGTGGCGCTGTCGACCCCGTCCAGCGCCGAGCATCGCTGGCATCCCAGCGTCGACCGTCTGGTCGACAGCGTGGCCGCGGTCATGCCGCCCGAAAGGCTGGTCGGGGTGCTGATGACCGGCATGGGCGACGACGGCGCGCGGGCCATGACCGCGCTGCGAGCGGCCGGCGGCCGCACGATCGCCGAGTCCGAGGACTCCGCCGTCGTCTGGGGCATGCCGGGCGAACTGGTGAAAGCGGGCGGGGCGGACGTCGTGGCGCCCGTCGACGCCATCGCGGGCAAGATCCGCGACATGGTCCGGGCCGGGTGAGCCGGGCCCCCACGCCCGAGCAGGCGCATCTGAGCGCCGACGACCTGAAGAAGGTCTGCGAGTTCCTGTATCGCCACACCGGCATGCAGTTCGGCGAGAGCAAGCGCTACTATATCGAGCGGCGGCTGGCCGACCGGGTCGCGGCCACCCACTGTCCTGATTTCGCCGCCTATTTCGGCCAGCTGCGGGCCGACCCCGTCGAACGCGAGACGCTGATCAACGCCTTCACGGTCAACGAGACCTATTTCTACCGCGAAGAGCATCAACTGGCCTGCCTGAGCCGGTCGCTCCTGCCGGACTTGATCACCTCGCGCCGTCCGGGCGACAAGATCAGGATCTGGTCGGCGCCCTGCTCGACCGGCGAGGAAGCCTATTCGATCGCGATCTGGCTGCTCGAGAACTGGCGCATGGTGGACGCGTACAATGTCGAGATCATCGGTTCCGACATCGACACGCGGGCCCTGCACGCGGCCCACGAAGGCCTGTACGGCGAGCGCGCGCTGTCGCGACTGCCGCCGGAGGTCGTCGAGGCCTATTTCGAACCGAGCCGCCGGCATCGCCGTAAGCTCATCAACGACCTGCGCGAGTCGGTGACCTTCACCCGGGCCAATCTGGTGGACGGGCCGGGCCTGGCGGAGCAGGGGATGTTCGATGTCATCTTCTGCCGAAACGTGCTGATCTACTTCGACGACGCCTCGCGCCTGGTGGCGGCGAGGAACCTCTATGATCGACTGAACCCGGGCGGTTATCTGTGCCTGGGGCACACGGAGTCCATGAGCCGCATCAGCGATCGCTTCCTGGTCCGCCGGTTCGAGGACGCGGTCGTTTTCCAGCGGCCGGGGGAGGCCGTATGACCGACGACCTCATGGTCCAGTTCCTGAGCGAAGGTCGCGAACTGGTCGCCAGCGCCGAGCACGACCTGGCCAGCCTGGCGCGTCGGCCCGACGACGCGGGCGCGCTGGACGGCTGCTTCCGGGCGATCCACACGCTGAAGGGCTCGGCGGGATTGTTCGACCTGAGGCCGATGAGCCTGATGCTGCACGCGGCGGAGGACCTGCTGACCCTGCTGCGCGCCGAACGCACCGGCGTGGCCGAGGATTTCGAGGCCCTGTTCAGCGTCGTGGACACCGTCGATCGCTGGCTGGACGCACTGGACCGCACCGGAGTCCTGCCGGCCGACGCCGACCTGGCCGGCGAGAGCGAGACCAGGCGGCTGCGCGCCCTGGTGGCCTCGGTGAGCGCCGCGACGGACACCGCGGCCCGGACGGCGCCGACCAGCTGGCGCCCGCCCCAAGCGTTCGACGGCCTGGGCGCGACGGCCGTCCGCTATACGCCGCGCGCCGACAGCTATTTTTCCGGCGACGATCCCATCGCCATCGTCGCGGCGATGCCGGGCCTGGCCGGCCTGCAGGTCTCGCCGCGCGAGGCCTGGGGCGGGCTTGAGGACTATGATCCCTACGCCTGCAACCTGGTGCTGGAAGCGGTGTCGACCGCCGGTCAGTCGGAGGTCGAGGCGGCCTTCCGCTTCGTGGCCGACCAGATCGAGGTGGTCGACCTGACGGCGGAAGAGACGGCGACGGCCCCGGCGCCGGAGCAAGGCGCGCGCAAGACGCTGCGCATCGACGCCGAGCGCGTGGATCGGCTCGCCGCGTTGGCCGGCGACCTGATCATCGCCAAGAACGGCCTGGCGGACCTGGCCGCTCAGGCCGAAGGCCTTCCCGGCGGTCAGGCCCTGGGTCAGGCCCTCCGCGCGCGACAGGTCCAGCTGGACCGGCTGGTCGGGGATCTGCACGCGACAGTGGGCAAGGTGCGCCTGGTGGCGCTGGGTCCGCTGTTCGCGCGGTTCCATCGGCTGGCGCGGGAAATCGCCCGCTCGCTGGACAAGACCGTATCCCTCGAGGTGGAGGGCGGCGACGTCGAGGTCGACAAGACCATCGTCGACGGGCTGTTCGAGCCCTTGCTGCACGTGCTGCGCAACGCCATCGACCACGGTGTCGAGCCGGCCGACGTGCGCGCGCGGGCCGGCAAGCCGGCCGCCGCCTCGATCCGGTTCACGGCCAGGGCCGTGGCGGACCAGGTGGTGATCGAGGTGCGCGACGACGGCGCGGGGATCGATCCGGCCGGGATCCGCGCCCTGGCGGTTCAGCGCGGCGTGCTGACTCGGGACACGGCCGACCGCCTGGACGACCAGGCGTCGATCGATCTGATCTTCACGCCGGGCTTCTCCTCGGCCAGCGAGGTCAGCGCGGTGTCCGGCCGCGGCGTGGGCATGGACGTGGTGCGCGACGCGGCCCAGAAGCTGGGCGGCAAGGTCATCGTCGACAGCCGGGTGGGCAAGGGCGCGACGGTGCGGTTCATCCTGCCTGTCACCATGGTGCTGACCAAGGTCATGGTCGTGACCTGCGGCGAAGAACGCTACGGCCTGGCGCTGGATACCGTGGTCGAGACCGTCCGGGTGCCGACCGAACGCATCGTTCCCGTTCGGGCGGGCAGGGCGTTCCAACTGCGCGACGCCGTGGTCCCGCTGGTGTCGCTCGGCGACCTGGTGGGCGCCGTCGCTTCCGGACACCGGCCGAGCGAGCGGGTGGTCGTTGCTCGGGCTCGCGGCGAACTCGTCGGCTTCTCGGTGGACGCCATCGTCGACCGGATGGACGCGACGGTGCGCCCCATGACCGGCCTGCTGGCCGGCGCGCCGGGCGTCATGGGCGCCACCCTGCTGGCGGACGGCGCGGTGCTGATGGTCCTGGATCCGGCGGAGCTGGTCCTATGACGGTTCTGAACGACGGTCCGATCATCCGCCTGCGGGGAGTCTGTCGGGTAGAGGACGCAGAGCCGCTAACGGCTCTGCTACAAGGCGTTTCGGACTCCACGTTGGACCTGTCGATGTGCGAAGGTCTGCATGCGGCGGTTGTTCAGGCGATCCTGGCCTTTCGTCCTACAATCGTCGGCCTTCCCGACGATCCCTTCCTGAGAGATCGATTGTTGCCCGCCTTGACCGGCGGACGACCGTCGGATGTGTCCAGACCATAGTTTTTGACGCCGCGCCGTTGCGCGGCGGTGCGAGGAGAAGTTCATGGGGACGACCGTTCTCATCGTCGACGACAGCAAGCTGGCGCGGATCGTCCTGGGCAAGACCATTGCGGCCTTGCAGCCGGACTGGACACGGGTCGAGGCCGGCAACGCCGACGAGGCGATCGCCGCGTTCGACGCCCAGGCGATCGACGTGGCCGTCCTCGACTACAACATGCCCGGCCGAGACGGCCTGGCCCTGGCCGAGGAACTGCGCGAGCGCTTCCCGACCATGCCGATCGCCGTGGCCACCGCCAATGTCCAGGACGAGATCATCAGCCGCGCGCGCGCGGCCAACGCCACATTCATCGCCAAGCCGGTGACGGAGGAAGGCATGCGCGGCTTCCTGTCGGGCGCGGCGCTTCGGCTGCGATCGGCGGCGCAATGACCACGCAATCCATCCTGCTCGACGATCTGGAGCGGGACGCCCTGACCGAACTGGTCAATATCGGAGTCAGTCGCGCGGCCGCCAATCTTCGCAAGATGGTCGGCGAACAGGTTCTGCTGTCGGTCCCGGCGGTCGAGGTGGTCACCCGCGAGGGCGCCACGACCCTGATCCGGGAACGCGAGAGCGGCGAGCTGGTCGCCGTCCGCCAGGACTTCGCCGGCGTGTTTTCGGGCCGGGCCCTGCTGATCTTCCCGCAGTCAAACAGCATGGCGCTGGTGCACGCGGTGACCGGCGGCGCCCTGTCGGTCGCGGACGCCGCCGACATGGAGGACGAGGCGCTGGCCGAGACCGGCAACGTGGTGCTCAACAGCTGCCTGGCGACCATGGCGAACATGCTGCAGCGGCCGCTGACGATGTCGTTGCCCGAAGTGATCCGCGGCGACGGCTCCAAGCTGTTCCACCTGTCGCCCGAGACCTCCGACGGCGGCGTGGTGCTGTTCCTGTACATCAACTTCGCCGTCAACGACCGGGACATCCGCGGCTACATCGCCATGCTGATGGACCTTCCGTCCCTGCACGCCCTGAAGGGCCTGATCGCCGATTTCATCGAGCGCGTGGTCGGCGATGCTTGACCATGGTTGAACCTATTGCCAAGCTTGGCGTTAGGTTCGGGTCATGACCGAGGCCGACGCCGCGATACGTCACCAGGATCCCGAGGCGGACCGGGCGCTGGACGCTTTGCACGCGCTCGCCGGCCCGTTGTTCGACGCCCTGGTGAAATCCGGCGTCGCGGTCACGGTGACGGACCCCCGGCGGGATGACGATCCCATTGTCTATGTGAACGCGGCTTTCGAGTCCCTGACAGGCTATTCAGCGCGCGAGGCGGTCGGGCGCAACTGCCGTTTCCTGCAGGACGCCGCCACCGATCGCGAGATGGTGGCGTTCATCGCCGAGGGGCTTCGGCGCGACGGGGCCGTCACCGCCGACATCCTGAACCGGCGACGCGATGGCGCGCCGTTCTGGAACCGGCTGAACATCACCACCCTGCGCGATGAGGACGGCGCGCCGGCCTATCGTTTCGCCACCCAGGCCGACGTCACCGGCGAATACACCGACGAGGTCGTGGTCGAGCAGCTGCGCGTCAGCCGCCAGCGGCTCGCCGAGGCGCAGGAGCGGCTGCGGGTCGCCCAGGCGATCGCGGGCGCGGCCGGGGCCTGGGAATGGGATATCGCCGCGGGCACGTTGGTCGCGGACGTGCGCTTCGCCAATCTGTACGGCCTCGACCCCGTGGAGGCCGCCCAGGGCCTGCCGACCTCGGCGTTCTTCGCGCCGGTCCACGCCGACGACCGGTTGCGGCTGAAGATCGCCGTGGCGGGGGCCCTGAACGGCGCCGAGGTCTTCACGCGCGACTACCGGGTGGTGCGCAACGGCGTCGTCCACTGGGTGTCGGCGCGTGGGCGGACCTATCTCGACGACAACGACAACCCCGTCCGCTTCTCCGGCGTCCTGGCCGACATCACCGATCAGAAGCGGGTCGAGGAACAGCTCCTGGTGGCGCAGACCGCCGGCGGCGTCGGCTCGTTCGAATATCTCAGCGGCTACGGGACCGCCGACGTCTCCGAGCAGTTCTGCCAGCTTCTCGGCCTGCGGCCGGCGACCAGCCTTCCCGTCCGCACCATCAACGCCGTCGTGCATCCCGACGACCCGCCGATCATCCAGGGGCGCGACGGGCAGCACGTCTTCGGTCCCGCCTTCCACGAATTCCGTATCCGCCGGGCCGACACCGGCGAGGAGCGCTGGCTCGCGTCGCGGGGCGAATACCGGCCGCACGGCACGGGCGGGGTCAGCTTCATCGGCGTGATCTACGACATCACCTCGACCAAGCGCTCGGAAGAGCAGCTTCGCGTGTTGACCGAGACGCTGGAGGTCCGCGTCGCGGCGCGCACGCAGGAACGCGATCGGGTCTGGAACCTGTCGCGCGACCTGCTGCACGTGATCGGGCCGGACGGCCTCTATCGCGCGGCCAATCCCGCCTGGCGGACCCTGTTGGGCTACGACGAAGCCGACCTTGTCGGCAAGCCTGCGGGCAGCCTGGTCCATCCGGACGACCACCAAGCCGCCATGGAGCGCTTCACCGTCCTGTCGCGCGGCGAGGCCATCGGTGATTTCGATTGCCGCATGCTGGCCAAGGACGGGACCTATCTGTGGGTCAACTGGACGGCCATGCCGGAAGGCGACGCCATCTACGGGATCGGGCGCGACGTCACCCAGCGCAAGGCGCTGGAGGACCAGCTGCGTCAGAGCCAGAAGATGGAGGCCGTGGGCCAGCTGACCGGCGGCCTGGCCCACGACTTCAACAACATGCTCACGGGCATCCTCGGCGGCATCGACATGGTGCGCCGGCGCATCGCCGAAGGGCGGATGGGCGACGTCGACCGTTTCCTTGACGCGGCGATGCAGTCCGGACAGCGCGCCGCGGCGCTGACGCACCGCCTGCTGGCCTTCTCGCGTCGCCAGACCCTGGACAGCCGTGCACTGGACGTGGGGGCCCTGACGGCCTCCATGGAAGATCTGCTGCGCCGAACCCTGGGCGAGCAGGTGTCGCTGCGCATCGATATCGCGCCCGACCTCTGGCCGGCCGTCGCCGACGACAATCAGCTGGAAAGCGCCATCCTCAATCTGGGCATCAACGCCCGCGACGCCATGCCTGACGGCGGCGAACTGATCATCGCCGCGCGCAACGTCCATCTGACCGACCGCGAGCTGGCCGACAGCGACCACGCCGAGGCGGGCGACTATGTCGCCATCAGCGTGACCGATACGGGCACGGGCATGCCGCCCGAAGTGCTTCAGAAGGTCTTCGATCCCTTCTACACCACCAAGCCGCTGGGGCAGGGGACGGGCCTGGGCCTGTCGATGATCTACGGCTTCATCCAGCAGTCGAGGGGCCACGTCGTCATCGACAGCGCGGAAGGTGAAGGCACGACCATCCAGCTCTTCCTGCCCCGTCACCAGGGCGCGGTGGAGGCGGCGGCCTCGATCGACGACGAATTCGCGCCCGTCGGCGCCGGCGAGACCGTGCTTGTCATCGAGGACGACGCCGCCGTGCGGCTGTTGGTGATGCAGGTGCTGGAGGAACTCGGCTACCAGGGCATCGAGACCGCCGACGGTCGCCAGGCCGTGCCGATCCTCGAATCGTCGCGGCACATCGATCTGCTCATCAGCGACGTGGGGCTGCCGGGCCTCAACGGCCGCCAACTGGCCGAGATCGCCCGCGAGCGGCGGCCGGGCCTCCCGATCCTGTTCATGACCGGCTACGCCAAACAGGCCGCCGACCAGGCCGCGTTCCTCGAAGGGGGCATGGAGATCATCGGCAAGCCCTTCGCCATCGAACAGCTCGGGCGTCGCATCGGCGAGATCCTGAGGCGCGAAACGAGCTGATCAGGCGGCCACGCCAATGCGCGCCGATAAATCGATGCGTTCTGGGAAAGGTCGAGTTGCTGGAGTTGACCCAACGTCCGACAACGCGGGCGGCCGTGCGCTCGCCCTAGTCGGGCAGGTGGCGTCCGAAATCGTAGCTTGTTGAAAATTCCCAACAATCCCCGAAAGGGGAGAGGTGGCTCCGCGGGTAGGATTCGAACCTACGACCAGCCGGTTAACAGCCGGCTGCTCTACCACTGAGCTACCGCGGAACAGGTCGCCTCAGGAAGAGGCCGGGTGATAGCCGCCGATTTGACTCGGTGCAAGCGCATTCGGACAAAAAAACAGCCCGGTCGATGACCGGGCTGTGGAAAGTCAGTGATGGTGGGGTGTCTTCAAGAAAGACCAGCCGAAATTGGGTCTTTATGGTTAATCAGACCTTAATTCCGCCTGCGACCGAATGGCGCCCCCATACCGCATCAAGGCCGCATCATGGCTTCATCAGGCCGACGGGCAGGGATCGCGCCGCCACCGCGACATCGGCCTTGGCGGCCGTGTCGCGCGACGAGGCGCCCAGGCTGAGCGTGTAGTCGCCGGCCGCGACCGACCAGCCGTGGGCCTTCTCGTTCCAGGTGGCCAGCAGGCGCGGATCGACGGTCAGGGTGACCTTGGTGCTGGCGCCGGGCGCCAGTTCGACCTTCTTGAAGGCGGCCAAGCGTTGGGGCGCTTCCCAGCCGCCCGCCTTGGGCGAGACATAGACCTGCGGCACGGCCTTGCCGGTCCGCTTGCCGGTGTTCTTCACGTCGAAGCTGACGGTCAGGGCGTCGCCCTTGGCCTCGGCCTTGAGGTTCTCGTAGGCGAAGGTCGTGTAGGACAGGCCGTGGCCGAAGGCGAACAGCGGCTGGTGGCCCTTCTTGTCGAACCACTTGTAGCCGACCGCCGCGCCTTCGATCGTGTAATCCACGGCGAACAGGTCGTCGGGCTTCTTGGGATCGCCGTCCAGCGTCGGGCGGGGCAGCTGGTCCAGCGACGCCGGGAAGGTGACGGGCAGGCGGCCCGAGGCGTCGACCTCGCCGGTCAGGACGCGGGCGATGGCCTCGCCGCCCTCGGAGCCCGGATACCAGGCCTCGACCACGCCGCCCACCTTGGACAGCCACGGCATCAGCACCGGGCCGCCGGTCTCCAGCACGACCACCGTCTTGCCGTTGGCCGAGGCGACCGCGTCGATCAGGGCGTCCTGGTCGTTCTCCAGCGTCAGCGGGCTGTCGAACGACTCGCCGTTCCACTGGGTGGCGAAGACCAGCACCACGTCGGCGCCGGCGGCCAGCTTGGCGGCGGCGGCCTTGTCCTTGCCGTCGGCGAACTGGATGTCCGCGCCGGGCAGGCGGGCCTTCAGCGCCTTCAGGGGCGAGGAGGGGAAGTAGATCATCGGGCCGGGCCAGGAGGCGGGGCCTTCGCCGGTCACCGCGCGGCCGCCGATCGGATAGACCTGCGACGAGCCGCCGCCCGACAGCACCCCGACGTCGGCGTGGCCGCCGATCACGGCGATCTTCTTGGCCGAGGCCACCAGCGGCAGCAGGCCCTTGTCGTTCTTCAGCAGCACCACGCCTTCCTCGGCGTCGGCGCGGGTGACCTTGGCGTGGGCGGCGTAGTCGATCGTCGTGATCTTCACCGGCTTCTCGACCACGCCGCTGGCGAACAGGCCGCGCAGGATGCGGCGGGCCATGTCGTCCAGGCGCGCTTGCGTCACCTCGCCCTTGGCCAGGGCGTCCTTCAGCGGGGCCCGGAAGAAGGTCTGCTTGTCGAAGGCCTCGGCGCCGGACTCCTGGTCCAGGCCGGCGTTGACGGCCTTGGCGCCGGAGTGGGTCGCGCCCCAGTCCGACATCACATAGCCCTTGTAGGCCCAGTCCTGCTTCAGGACCTTGTTCAGCAGGAAGTCGTTCTCGCAGGCGTAGTCGCCGTTGACCCGGTTGTACGAGCACATCACCGAGTGCGGATCGGAGTCCTCGATCGCGAACTGGAAGGCCAGCAGGTCGGAGGTGCGGGCGTCGGCCTCGCCGATCTTGGCGTCCAGCACGAAGCGGCCGGTCTCCTGGCCGTTCAGGGCGTAGTGTTTGATGGTCGAGACGATGGCGTTGGACTGGATGCCCTTGATCTGGGCCCCGACCATCCTGCCGGCCAGCCAGGGATCCTCGCCGCCGTATTCGAAGTTGCGGCCGTTGCGCGGCTCGCGGGTCAGGTTGATGCCGCCGGCCAGCATGACGTTGAAGCCGGAGTCACGGGCTTCCGAGCCGATCATCGCCCCGCCGGCCTGGGCCAGGTCGGGGTTCCAGGTGGCGGTGGTGGCGATGCCGGAGGGCAGGGAGGTGCGCTCGCGCTTCTTGGGCTCGCCGCCCTGGGTGGCCACGCCGACGCCGGCGTCGGTCTGGAACTGGGCCGGGATGCCCAGGCGCTCGATCCCGGGGATGTAGCCGGCCGAGCCGGGCAGGGCCTCGGCGATGCGCTTGTACTTGGTCCCCATGTCGGCGCCGAAATAGCCGAAGATGACCGTCAGCTTCTCGTCCTGGGTCATGGCCTTGACCGCCAGGTCGGCGCGGGCGTCGGCGTCCAGCTTGGGGTCCAGCCAGGGACGGGAGGCCGGGGCCGCGGCGGGCGCCTGGGCGCAGGCGGCGGTGGAGGCCAGGGCGCCCGCGGACGCGCCGAGCATGAGGGCCAGGGTCAGGCCCCGCCAGGACTGTCGGTTCATAGTACCTCCCATTATTGTTGGCGTGGGCGAGGTTCGCCGACGCGGATAGGACTTCGGTCTAGCCGGCCCGGACGGGGCCGGTGGATTCGCGGATCACCAGGCTGTGCTGGGTCAGGATGGTCGCCGCGCCCTTGCCGAGCGCCTCGTTGGCGCTCCAGCCGTTCAGGGCGGTGATGGCCCGCTGGGTCATCTGGTCGAAGGGCTGGCGGATGGTGGTCAGGGACGGCCAGATCGCGGCGGCGATCGGCGCGTCGTCGAAGCCGACCACCGACAGGTCGTCGGGCAGCTTCAGGCCGCGCCGCTGGGCTTCCATGCAGGTGGCGGCGGCCATGTCGTCATTGGCCGCGAAGATGGCGGTGGGCGGGTCGTCCATGTCCAGCAGGGCCTGGGCGCCGGCCAGGCCGCCCTTGAAGCTGAAGTCGCCGGGGACGATCAGGGCGGGGTCCGGACGCGGCTTGCCGGCGGCGGCGTAGGCCTCGTTGAAGCCGTTGCGGCGCAGGGTGCTGGCGGCGTGGTCGGGGTGGCCGGCGATGTGGCCGATCCGCTCGTGGCCCAGGCTGAACAGGTGCTCGACCACCTCGCGGGCGGCGGCGCGGTCGTCCATGACGATGCTGGGCGACAGCGAATCGGGGCTGGTGGGCGAGATCAGCACGCAGCGCACGCCGTGCTCGCGCAGCAGGGCCTTGAGCGGGGCGAAGTCGCACTCGGGCGGCAGCAGCACCATCTCGCGGACCCCGCCCTCGGTGACGAAGGCGCGGATCCGGTCCTGCCAGCCGGCCATGTCACCCTCGACCAGCTCGGCCGACAGGTGGCGGCCGTTCTGCAGGCAGGCGACCATCAAGGCGTGGTGGATGCGGGTCTGGTAGCCGCCGCTGGGGTCGCCCATCAGGATGCCGACCGCCGGGGCCGATTGCGAGCGCAGGACGCGCGCCACGGTGCTGGGCTGGTAGTCCAGCGCCCGCATCGCCTCGCGCACCCGTTCGCGGGTCTTGGCGGTGACGCTCTCGTGGTCGTTCATGACGCGCGACACGGTCTTGGGCGAGACGCCCGCTCGCAGCGCCACATCGTGGATCGTCGCCATGACCTTGTCGCACCCAACACAAAATGATCGCGCCGCGCGCTCGATCACCTGGATCGCCGCCGCCCCGTTTGAGCAAGCCATAGCTCAGCCCGACAACGATGTCATGCGTCAGGACATGAAATTGTCCAAGTGGGACATTTGGCGGGTTATTTCGGGTCAAATCGGGACATCGGATTCTCAGAATTCCATATGCCGCAAGGGAAATTACGGCTGAAAGGTGGCTGCTTCTTTTCACAACGTGTCCATTGTGAGCGGTCACATTTTGTCCGGCGCCCCGGATGCTCTTCGGATTTTGCTTCGACAAAAATCCTTATTATTCAAAGTGATAATCTTGGAGTTTGGGCGGGCCGCAGGAAGCGGTGTTTTCCTTGCGTAGCGTTTTTGTGCGCCCTGGCCACAAAATGACAACGTTGACATTTTGATTGACACGACCGGGACATTTATCAATCTTGAGACACGGCTGGGGAGGGCGTGAGCCAGCGTATGCGTCGAGGGACGCAGGGGTCGCCAACAGGCTTTCACTCGAAACGGGGCGCGCCGGGCAGGCCGGCGTCCCTGGCGAAGGGCTGAAGGCGGATGCCGCCTACGTCGCAATCGGCGGGGGCGGGAACGGCCATAAAAATACTTTTGGGGAGCGAAGAACTTGTCCAATCCACGAAATCAGTCCGCGCTGGCCCGGGGCATGACCCTGGCGCTGCTGGCGGGCGCCTCGTCCATGGCGCTGGCCACCGGCGCCCACGCCCAGGCGGCGGACGCGTCCTCGCAGGTCGAGGAGATCGTCGTCACCGGCATCCGCGGCTCGCAGATGAAGTCGGTCGACATCAAGCGCAAAGAGGCCTCGATCGTCGACGCGATTTCGGCGGAAGACATCGGCAAGCTGCCCGACACCACCATCGCCGACTCGTTGCAGCGCATCCCGGGCGTGCAGATCAAGCGTGACGCCGGCGAAGGCGCCACGATCAACATCCGCGGCCTGGCCCAGGTCATCACCCTGCTGAACGGCGAACAGTACCTGAGCGCCGGCAACATGGGCACGGCCCAGCCGAACCTGCTGGACGTGCCGGCCCAGCTGATGAACCAGGTGGTGGTCTACAAGACGACCGATCCCACCAACGCGCTGTCGGGCATCACCGGCACCGTCGACCTGCGCACCCGCCGTCCGTTCGACATGGAAGAGGGCTTCCACTTTGCCGCCGGCGTCGAAGGCCAGCGCGGCGAGCGCACCAAGGACAACGACTACCTGGTCAACGGCCTGGTCAACTGGCGCAACGAGCGCGTCGGCCTGATGGTCGCGGCCACCGCCAGCGAAGTGAACCTCGGCAACAACTCGTCGGGCGTCGTGGGCCTGTCGGGCAGCAACGACTGGGGCGGTTCGTTCGCCAACAACTACATCTCGCCGCACGGCTTCGAGAGCTTCCACCGCGAGGTCGAGCGCAAGCGCCTGGGCGTCAACGTCTCGTTCCAGGCCGACCTGGGCGAGGGCTTCACCCTGATCGCCGAGGGCTTCTACGCCAAGCTCGACGAATACAACCGCGCCGCCGGCATCAACATCTCCAACCGCTGGGACGGCGGCGCCTATGGCGCGTGGACGACCCCGACCGTGTTCGAGCAGACCGGCCAGAACAGCACCGGCAACAGCCGTCCCTGGATCGCGGTCGACGAGTACGACATCGACGCCTGGTGGGTGAACAGCTTCGCGGTCAACCGCACCACCAAGTCGGAGACCAAGAACTACAACCTCGAACTGAAGTACGACAACGGCGGCAACTTCACGAGCGAGGTGCGGGCCATCCGCGCCAACGGCAACCGCCTCAGCATGAACGGCCAGGCCCAGGGCGACCTGAGCAACTGGCAGTACGCGCCGGGCCGGTTCAACCTGTTCCGCAACGCCGACGACCGCACCCGCGGCCCGTTCTACCCGGCCTCGATCTGCGCCCAGTACCCGGCTTCGCAGCGTTCCAACGCCGTCGTCGGCAGCGCCGGCGGCTGCTATCTGAACCCGAACCCGCTGGGCTACGGCGCCAATCCGCAGCTGCACTACAACATCGGTGGGAACAAGGCGGTCTGGAGCGGCTTCGACCGTCCGCTGGCCGGCGGCCTGGGCGCGGGCAAGACGCTGAAGGACTACATGGCCAACAAGGACAGCTACGCCATCGCGGCGTTCTCGTCCGAGGGCAACAACGAGGTCGACTCCGACTTCAACGCGTTCCGCGCCGAAGGCCACTACAAGTTCGACGACAAGCTGCTGGGCTTCGTCACCAAGATCGACGCCGGCGTTCGCCAGAGCGACCGCTCGGTCCAGGTCGAGGCGTTCCACCTGTTCTCGCCGTTCTACGGCGGCACGCCGGGCGCGATCCAGGCCAACGGCCAGCCGGTGCCGGCCGCGGGCTGCTATGCCCAGTGGAAGGCCATCGACGTGGTCATGAACCAGGACCAGTGCCAGGCCGGCGAAATGGTCTCGAACCCGGCCGGCGGCGCCCCGATCTTCCAGGGCTACACGGTCAACAAGCCGACCAAGATCGACGCCTACAACAACGTCATCTGGATGGACGACCTGGGCAGCATCACCCAGGGCATCCCGGGCTTCTGGGTCGTCGACCCGCATGACTTCGACAACGTGGCCGAATTCCAGAAGCGCGTGTTCGGCGCGGCGGTCCGCTACCAGATCCCGGGCGTGACCTATGACGTCACCCTGAAGGAGCAAAGCGCCTACGGCGCCGCCGACTTCGAGATCGGCAAGCTGACCGGCAACGTCGGCCTGCACGTCATCCAGACGCACCTGCTGGTGAAGCAGAACCTGACGGGCGCGACCCAGAACTACGGCGACACCAACCTGGACGTCGGCGACACGGTCACCACCCGCAAGTACACCGACTGGCTGCCGTCGTTGAACGCCACCTACGACGCCAGCGACAGCCTGAAGTTCCGCTTCGGCTACTCCAAGACCATGCAGCCGCTGGACCTGCAGAACTACGGCGGGGGTCTCAGCATCTCCACCGCCGACTGCGGCACCAAGCCGGGCCGCTGCGTGACGGGCGCTAGCTCGTCGGGCAACCCGGCGCTGAACCCGTGGCGCTCGACCAACCTCGACGCGGCGGTCGAATACTACTTCGGCGCCGCTTCTATGGTGAACCTGTCGGTGTTCAAGCTGAAGATCGACAGCTTCGTCACCGGCGGCACCACCACCGGCACGTTCAAGGACGAGGACGGCACTCCGCGCACCGTCAATGTCAGCCAGCCCATCCAGGGCGACGGCGGTTCGGTGAAGGGCCTGGAAGTCGGCACCAAGCTGGCGTTCAGCGACCTGCTGATGGACGGCGGCTTCTTCTCGAACTTCGGTGTCGACGCCAACGCCACCTACTCGCCGAGCTCGGAATCGCGCGTCGGCCTGGACGGCAAGAAGCTGCCGTTCACCGACAACTCCAAGTACCAGTACAACCTGATCGGCTGGTACCAGGACAACAAGTGGCAGGCCCGCGTCGCCTACAACTACCGGACCGACCGCCTCAGCAGCGTCACCGGCAGCTCGGGCGACAACCTGCCGGTCTTCCAGAAGTCCACCGGCTACGTCGACGTGAACCTCAGCTACGATGTTCGCGACAACGTCATCGTCTACCTCAACGGCTCGAACGTGACCGGCGAGATCGAGAACTACTACGTGAAGTTCGCGGACGGTAAGTCTCAGTACGCCAACCAGAACCAGTTCGAACCGCGCTGGACCCTCGGCGTTCGCGCCAAGTGGTGATCTAGACCTGGGCGCGGCCGCCTTTGTCCTGGTGGTCGCGCTCCGGACCTTCCTCTTGACGTTCCTCATCCCGAGGGACGCCTCCAACCCTTCCCTGCGGGCCGCCGTGACCCCTGTCACGGCGGCTTCTTTTTCCGTTCAGGGCGGTTAGCATCGCAAATCAGACGGGCGCGTCGACGTCCGCGGCGAGGAGCCGGAGAGCTTCGAAAGGGCAGGGAGCCACTCATGCAGGACAGCGCGCGCGACCGGCGCATCCGCGACATCGTCATCGTCGGCGGGGGAACCGCGGGCTGGATGGCGGCCGCCAGCCTGAAGCAGCATTTCGGCGCGGCGCCGGTGAGCATCACCCTGATCGAGTCTTCCGAGATCGGCACGATCGGCGTGGGCGAGGCGACGATCCCGACCATCCGCCGCTTCTACCAGGCCCTGGGCCTGTCCGACATCGACGTGCTGCGGGCCACCGGCGGCACCTGCAAGCTGGGCATCCGCTTCAACGACTGGCTGGAACCGGGCTCGTCGTTCATCCACCCCTTCGGCGTCTACGGCCAGGACCTGAACGGGGTGTCGTTCCATCACTACTGGATGCGGCTGCGCGCCCTGGGCGACGCCGCGCCGATCGGCGACTATTCGCTGGGCGCCAGCCTGGCGGCGGCCGGCAAGTTCACCACGCCCTCGCGCAATCCGCCCTCGACCCTGTCGGTGTTCGACTGGGCCCTGCATTTCGACGCCAGCCTGTTCGCCCGGCTGATGCGCCAGGTGGCCGAGCAGAACGGCGTGCGGCGCATCGACGCCAGGATCGTCAAGACCAACCTGCGGGCCGAGGACGGCTTCATCGAGTCCGTGTCGCTGGACACCGGCGCGACCGTCCAGGGCGACCTGTTCATCGACTGCTCCGGCTTCCGCGGCCTGCTGATCGAGGAGGCCCTCCAGACCGGCTACGAGGATTGGAGCCAGTGGCTGTTGTGCGACGCGGCCATGGCCGTGCAGAGCGAAGGGCAGGGCGCGCCGCCGCCCTATACCGACGTCACCGCCCACGAGGCCGGCTGGCGCTGGCGCATCCCGCTGCAGCACCGCTGGGGCAACGGCTACGTCTATTCCAGCCGCCACACCACCGACGAGCAGGCGAGGGCGGTCCTCACCGGCGCCCTTGACGAGCGCCTGCTGCACGAGCCGCGCAAGATCGCCTTCCACCCCGGCCGCCGCCTGAAGGCCTGGAACAAGAACTGCATCGCCCTGGGCCTGGCCTCGGGCTTCCTGGAGCCGCTGGAGAGCACCAGCATCGCCCTGATCGAGACGGGCATCGAGAAGATCAAGCAGCTGTTCCCCAACCGCGACTTCGACCCGGCGGTGGTGGACGAGTTCAACGAGATGTCTCGGCTGGAGATGGAGCGCGTCCGCGACTTCATCATCCTGCACTACAAGCTCAACAAGCGGATGGACGACCCGACGGGCTTCTGGACCCACTGCCGCGAGATGTCGGTCCCCGACACCCTGCGGAAGAAAACCGACCTCTGGCGCGCCCAGGGGCATTTCGTCCGCTACCGCTGGGAGATGTTCTCCCCGCCTAGCTGGCTGGCGATCTACGCCGGCTTCGACGCGCTGCCCCAGACCTACGACCTCAGCGTGGACGGCTTCGACGCCGGACAGCTGTCGGAGGCCCTGGGCGGGATGCGCAAGGCCGTGGCCGAGACCGTGGCGGCCACTCGCACCCATGGCGAATTCATCGAACAGTACGCCCGCCCCCAGTCGGTGGCGGCCGAGTAGGAGCGCCCGGATGGCCCACCTGAACAAGATCGTCATCGTCGGCGGCGGCTCGGCCGGCTGGATCTGCGCGTCCATGCTCAGCCACTATTTCCAGAACGGCCCGACGGAGGTCGAGCTGGTCGAGTCCGAGGAGATCGGCACGATCGGCGTGGGGGAATCCACCATCCCGCCGTTCCTCCAGCTGATCCGCACCTTGGGGATCAACGAGCAGGAATTCATTCAGGAAACCCAGGCCGCCTTCAAGCTGGGCATCCGGTTCGAGAACTGGCTCGAGAAGGGCGACACCTACTACCATCCGTTCGGCCAGATCGGCGGTCCGTTGGAGGTCAACGAGTTCTACCAGTGCTGGCTGCGGGCCAAGCAGAACGGCCATCCGTCGAACCTGCAGGACTTCGCCCCGGCCACGGCGATGGCCAAGGCCGGCAAGTTCATGCTGCCGGCGGCGGCGCAGAAGACCATGATCGCCAACGCCAACTACGCCCTGCACGTCGATGCGCGGCTGGTGGGCCTGTACCTGCGCAAGTTCGCCGAGGCGCGGGGCGTGAAGCGCACCGAGGGCATCGTCACCGACGTGGCCACCCGGCCCGACGGCGGCGTCGCCAAGGTGATCCTGAAGGACGGCCGCGAGGTGGCCGGCGACTTCTTCATCGACTGTTCCGGCTTCCGCGCCCTGCTGATCGGCAAGACCCTGGGCGAGCCCTTCCGCGACTGGGGCGACGTGCTGCTGTGCGACCGCGCGGTGGTCGCCCAGACCGAGAACCTCGGCCCGCCCCATCCCTACACCCTGGTCCAGGCCCAGGACTTCGGCTGGCGCTGGCGCATCCCGCTGCAGCACCGGGCGGGCAACGGCTACGTCTTCGCCAGCAAGTATCTCAGCGACGACGAGGCCACCGCCACCCTGATGAGCCAGATCCAGGGCGAGGTCGTGCTGGGCCCCAACATCATCCCGTTCAAGACCGGCGTGCGCGAGCGGCCCTGGGTCAGGAACGTGGTCTCCATCGGCCTGTCGTGCGGCTTCATCGAGCCGCTGGAGTCCACGGCCCTGCACCTGATCTACAAGGGCATGGACTACTTCCTGCGGTTCCTGCCCGACATGGACGCCGACCAGACCCTGGCGGCCGAGTACAACCGCCGCATGGTCGCCGACTACGAGGAGATCCGCGACTTCATCGTCCTGCACTACGTGACCACCCGGCGCGAGGACACGCCGTTCTGGCGCGACTACCAGAAGGTCGATCCGCCGCAGAGCCTCAAGGAGCGCATCGCCCTGTTCAAGGCGGCCGGGGTGCTGCGCGACGGGGTCGACGACATGTTCCGGGCGGCCAGCTGGCAGTCGGTGATGGAGGGCATGGGCGTGCGGCCCCAGCGCTACCAGCAGCTGGTCGATCGCATCCCGCTCAGCGTGATCATGAACCTGATGGACAAGTCCGCCCCCTTGCTGGCCGACTTCGTGGCGACCCTGCCCAGCCATGAGGAGTTCCTGCGAACCCATTGTCCGGCCGCGCCTTTCAAGCGTTCGGCTTAAGGAGCGTCAGCGCCAGCTCTTGGCCTGGGTGATCGTGGCCGGCTCGGTCAGCAGGGCCTCCAGCGAGCGCCCGGCGAGCGTGCAGCTGGCGATCTTCACGGGACCTTGGCCGCCCGTGATCCGGCAGGTCAGGGACTGGGAGAAGGTCGCGGCCATCAGGCGTTCGCGGTCGACCGGCAGGACGGGCGCGTTGGGGCTGATCCGCAGCGGGATCCAGTGGTCGGGCGTGGGGCCCTGGGCGATGCAGAGCGTGCGGCCGTCGATGACGTGCAGGACGGGCCCGCTGACGGTCCGGCCCACCGCCGGGGCGGGCGCGCGGCAGGTCTGGGCCAGGGCCGGCGCGCCGAGGCACAGGGCGGCCAAGGCGACGGCCGCCGCTCCCGATCTCGCCCAACCCCTGGCCATCACCACACGTCCTCTGAACGCCGATTCAACTCGGTCGACGACTTCGCGTTCCCGGCGGAGCCCGTTGAAACCACTGACGTTTGTAGAGTGTTGCTCGGGCGCCGCAGGCCGCGCGGACCCAGCCGGATCGGCGTGCTAAAGGAAGGTCGGCCAAACCGGCGACTCGCCGCCGGTGGACGGACACGGACGGGAGAACTCCGCTGGCGACGGTGAAGCGTACGGGATCGCGCAAGACCCTGACGGCGGCCAATCTGGCGGCCCTGGGCGCGGAGCGGCTGGCCGAACTGCTGATCGACGTCGCCGAGGGCCACGCCCAGATCAAGCGCCGGCTGCGCCTGGAGTTGGCCGGCGAGATCGGTCCCGAGGACCTGGCCGCCGAACTGGCCAAGCGCATCGACACCGTCGCCGACGCCCGCTCGCGCATCCACTGGCGCAAGCACAAGGAGTTCGTGCGCGAACTGGACATGCAACGCGCCTTGATCGCGGGCCGGCTGACCGAACTGGACGCCGCCCTGGCCCTGCCGATGATGCTGCGGTTCCTGGCCTTGGCCGAGGGGGTGTCGCACCGCACCGCCGACGCCAAGGGCGAGGTCGAGGCGGTGTTCGACGCCGCCGTCGACGACCTGGCGGCGATCGCGCCCCTGGCCCTGGCCGATCCGAGGGCGCTGGGGGATCAGTTGCTGGACCTGCTGCTGCACGGCCGCGCCGGTCTTGGGCCGCGGGCCCTGAAGAACGCCCTGCCGGCCCTGGGCGCCGAGGGCGTCGCGGGGCTGCGGGCGCGGGTCGAGACGACCATGGCCTCGCAGAAGCGGGTCAGCGGCGCGCTGAAGGCCGCGGTCCAGGTGCTGGCCGACGCCCAGGGCGACGTCGACGGCTATGTCGCCCAGTTCACCGAGTCCCAGGCCGTGCTGCCGCCGATCGGGGCCCAGATCGCCCGGCGGCTGACGGCGGCGGGGCGCCATGACGAGGCGGTGGCCGCCCTCGACCGCTCGACGCCCGGCTCGTTCGCCCAGCTGGTCGGGACCGTGCTGGGGCGTCCGACGATGCCCGGCCCGGGCGCGCTGGACTGGGAGGACGCCTATATCGAGGTGCTGGAGGCGAGGGGGCAGGGCGACCTGGCCCAGGACATGCGCTGGACCAGCTTCGAGCGCGGCCTGTCGGTGGAGCGCCTGCGCGACTACCTCAAGCGCCTGCCGGATTTCGACGACGTCGAGGCCGAGGACAAGGCCCTGGCCCACGCCGAGGACTTCCACGACCTCCACGCCGCCCTGGACTTCCTGGTCCGCTGGCCGGCCTGGGACCGCGCCGCGCGGCTGGTGCTGCGCCGCTGGGGCGACCTGGACGGCGACCGTCCCGAACTGCTGGAGCCGGCCGCCCGCGCCATCGAGGGCCGCCATCCGCTGGCCGCGACCCTGCTGCTGCGGGCCATGATCCTGGACACCGCCCGCTACGCCCGCGCCGCCCGCTACAAGGACGCCCAGCGCCAGCTGCTGGAAGCCGCTTCCCTGGCCCCGGCCATCGGCGACTGGGGCGGCCACGAGGACGCCGAGGCCTTCGCGGCCAAGGTGGCGGGATACCGGCGCTGGTAGGCGCCGTTCGCGAATGGGCGCGGCGACGTAAAGCCTCGATTGCCTAGACCCGAGCGCCGGACCTATAAGCGCCCTGAAGTATCCAGCCCCCCGAGGGATTCCATGAGCTCCGATTTCGCCGCCGCGCGCCTGAACATGGTCGAAAGCCAGATCCGCACGGCCGATGTCACCGATCTGCCCCTGCAGGACGCCCTGCGCGTCGTGCCGCGCGAGACCCTGGTCCCGGCCGGCAAGGGCTATCTGGCCTATGCCGACGCCGACGTCGAATACGCGCCCGGCCGCTGGCTGCTGCGCCCGCGCGAGGTGGGCAAGCTGCTGCAGCACCTGCGTCCGCGCGAGGGCGACAAGGCCCTGGCCATCGCCGCGCCCTACGCGGCCGCCGTGCTGGAGCAGATGGGCGTGCAGGTCACCCGCCTGGACGCCGACGACCTGACCGCCGTGCCCGGCGGGAACTACGACGTGATCATCTGCGAAGGCGCCGTGCCGCGGGCTCCGGCCAGCTGGACCAAGGCCCTGGCCCAGGGCGGCCGCCTGGCGGTGATCGAGCGCGACGGTCCGGTCGGTCGCGCCGTGATCTACGTCCAGGCCGAGGACGGCGTCGGCCGTCGCGCCGTGTTCGACGCCACCCCGCCGCTGCTGGCCGGTTTCGCCGTCGAACGGGGCTTTGCGTTCTGACGACTTCCGGTCCAGAAACTAGAACGCAACGTCTGCGTGAAAAAAGCTTAACTAGCGGCCTATGGTCTCTCGCCTTACAGCCGATCATATAGGGTGCGGGCGTCGCGCCTGATCTGAGCAAGTCTCTGGCCCGGGTCTCGGGCCGGGGGGTTTCGTGGGGAATGAACTTGATGTCGAACAGCCGTCGGGCCGCTTTGCTGGCCGCCGCTTGCAGCCTGGGTCTGGTCGCGGGCCTGGCTTCGGCCGTCCAGGCCGAGACCCTGGCGGACGCCCTGGCCCTGGCCTATCAGACCAACCCCACCCTGCAGGGACAGCGCGCCAGCCAGCGGGTCACCGACGAGGGCGTGGTCCAGGCCAAGACCGCCTTCCGCCCGACGCTGAACGCCACGGCCGACGCCACGGTGTCGCGCACCGACCTGGCCAACGACCAGACCTACATCAACGGCGCCGGCCAGGTCGCCACCCGTGACCACACCACCGGCAGCGGCAGCGGGGCCAGCCTGGCCCTGACGCAGCCGCTCTATACGGGCGGCCGGGCCAACGCCAACCTGACCGCCGCCGAGGCCGACGTGCTGGCCGGCCGCGAGGACCTGCGCAGCGTCGAGCAGTCGGTGCTGGGCAACGTCATCCAGAGCTATGTCGACGTGCGCCGCGACCAGGAACGCCTGCGCATCGCCCAGGAGAACGTCAACGTCCTGAACCGCCAGCTGGAAGAGTCCAAGGCGCGCTTCGAGGTCGGCGAGATCACCCGCACCGACGTGGCCCAGTCGGAGGCCCGCCTGGCCTCGGCCCAGGCCAGCCTGTCGTCGGCCCAGGCCATCCTGGCCGCCAGCCGCGCGGCCTACGCCGCCGTGGTCGGCCAGAACCCCACCGACCTGGCGCCCGAGCCGTCCCTGGCCGCCCTGCTGCCCAGCAGCGTCGAGCAGGCCTTCGACCTGGTCGACCAGAACAACCCGTCGATCCAGGCCGCCCGCTACACCGAGCAGGCCGCCGCGGCCCGCGTCGCCGCGGCCAAGGCCGCCTTCCTGCCGACGGTCGGCGCCCGCGCGGGCTTCGACACCGACGCGACCCGCACCAACGGCACCGGCCGCGACTTCGGCGACTACAACCGCGGCTACACCGCCTCGCTGACCGCCTCGGTGCCGCTGTTCACCGGCGGCCTCAACAGCTCGCAGGTGCGCGCCGCCAAGGAACGCGAGAACGCCGCCCGCATCGCGGTGGAGGGCGCGCAGCGCCAGGCCCTGCAGCAGATCTCGACCGCCTGGAACAACCTGCTGGCCTCGCGCGCCAACCTGGTGTCGAACGAGGAACAGGTCCGGGCGACCCGCATCGCCTTCGAAGGCGTGCGCCAGGAGCAGCAGGTCGGCCTGCGCACCACCCTGGACGTCCTGAACGCCCAGCTGGAACTGGCCAACGCCGAGGTCGCCCTGGTCGTGGCCCGTCGCGACGAATACGTGGCCAGCGCCAGCGTCCTGCAGGCCATGGGCGTGCTGAACGTCGCCAACCTGGCTCCCGAGGTCCCGCGCTACGATCCGGTCAAGTCGTACGACAAGGTCAACCATTCGTTCGGCTGGGTGCCGTGGGAGCCCGTCGTGCGGGGGATCGACAAGGTCGGCGCCCCGTCGCCGGTGCTGAAGAAGGCTCCCGAGGCCTCGACGCCGGCGGCCGGCAAATAGGGCGAATTGAAGCGTCGGTGATGCTTGAGCTTGCTTAACCGGCGCAAGTCTGCACCATCGCGCTAAGCGCCCCGCTTGGGCGCTCCAGGATTCGTACCCTTTCGAGACGGCCCCCACATGTCCGACCAGAGCCCCCAAGAACCGACGATGGAGGAAATCCTCGCCTCCATTCGACGCATCATCTCGGAAGATGACGCGCCGGCGGAGGCCGCTGCGGCGCCCGAACCGGAAGCGGAAGCCGCTCCCGCCGTCGAGGAAGCGCCGGCCGAGGACGACGTCCTGGAGCTGACCGACCCGATCGAACCGGCCGCGCCGGTCGAGACCATGGGCGACATCGACGTCTACAAGCCCGAGCCCGAGCCGGAACCCGCCCCGCCGCCGCCTCCGGCGCCCGAGCCCGAACCGATCCAGGGCTTCTCGCGCGACGAAGTGGCCGACAACCTTGTGGGCGACCACGCCGCCAGCCTGGCCGCCACCGCCTTCGGCAGCCTGAGCTCGGCCCTGCTGATGCCCAAGGACGGCCGCACCCTGGAAGACGTCGTGCGCGAACTGCTGCGCCCGCTGCTCAAGGAGTGGCTGGACCAGAACCTGCCGCGCATCGTCGAGACCAAGGTCGAGGAAGAAGTCCACCGCATCGCCCGCGGCCGCAGCGTATAACCGACGTCATCGCCCGTCCGACGACGGGGCGATGACGAAGACATGGATAAGGCGGTCGCTCCGGCGGCCGCCTTTTTCCGTCTAAAAATCCCAGATGAACCAAGGCCCAAGGTTTCGCCCGGCGGCCGCAGATGGCATATCCCCAGCGCCATGCTTGAAAAGACCTTCGATCCCAAATCCGTCGAGCCCCGTCTGTACGCCGCCTGGGAGGCCTCCGGGGCCTTCAAGCCGAGCGAGGACCCGAACGCCGAGACGTTCACGATCGTCATCCCGCCGCCGAACGTGACGGGCTCGCTGCACATCGGCCACGCCCTGAACAACACGCTGCAGGACGTGCTGACGCGCTTCCACCGCATGCGCGGCAAGTCGGCCCTGTGGCTGCCGGGCACCGACCACGCGGGCATCGCCACCCAGATGGTCGTCGAGCGCCAGCTGGCCGCCGCCGGCAACATCGGCCGTCGCGAGATGGGCCGCGAGGCCTTCGTCGAGAAGGTCTGGGAATGGAAGGCCGAGAGCGGCGGCGCCATCACCAACCAGCTGCGCCGCCTGGGCGCCAGCTGCGACTGGTCGCGCGAGCGCTTCACCTTGGACGAGGGCCTGTCGGCCGCCGTCCGCAAGGTGTTCGTCCAGCTCTACAAGCAGAAGCTGCTGTATCGCGACAAGCGCCTGGTCAACTGGGACCCGCAGTTCCAGACCGCCATCTCCGACCTCGAGGTCGAGCAGAAGGAGGTCGACGGCGCCTATTGGCACTTCGCCTATCCGCTGGCCGACGGCGTGACCTTCCAATACCCGGTCGCCTTCGACGACGAGGGCAAGCCGACCGAATTCGAGACCCGCGACTTCATCGTCGTGGCCACCACGCGTCCGGAGACGATGCTGGGCGACACCGCCGTGGCCGTCCATCCGAGCGACGAGCGCTACAAGGACCTAGTCGGCAAGGACGTGATCCTGCCGATCGTCGGCCGCCGCATCCCGATCGTCGCCGACGACTACGCCGACCCGACCAAGGGCTCGGGCGCGGTCAAGATCACCCCGGCCCACGACTTCAACGACTTCGGCGTGGGCAAGCGCCACGGCCTGCCGGCGATCAACATCCTGACGCCCGACGCGCGCCTGAACGACGAGGTCCCCGAGGCCTATCGCGGCCTGGACCGCTTCGTGGCCCGCAAGCAGATCGTCGCCCGCGCCGAGGAAGACGGCTGGCTGCGCGAGATCGAGAAGACCAAGCACATGGTCCCGCACGGCGACCGCTCGGGCGTGGTCATCGAGCCCTACCTGACCGACCAGTGGTACGTCGACGCCAAGACCCTGGCCCAGCCCGCCCTGAAGGCGGTGGAGGAGGGGGCGACGGTCTTCGAGCCGAAGCACTGGGAAAAGACCTATTTCGAGTGGCTGCGCAACATCGAGCCCTGGTGCGTCTCGCGCCAGCTGTGGTGGGGCCACCGCATCCCGGCCTGGTTCGGTCCGGACGGCCACATCTTCGTCGAGGAGACCGAGGAAGAGGCCCTGGCCGCCGCCATCCTGCACTACGGCGACGAGGCGCCGGTCCTGAAGCGCGACGAGGACGTGCTGGACACCTGGTTCAGCTCGGCCCTGTGGCCGTTCTCGACCCTGGGCTGGCCCGAGAAGACCGACGACCTGGCGCGCTTCTACCCGACCAGCACCCTGGTCACCGGCTTCGACATCATCTTCTTCTGGGTCGCCCGGATGATGATGATGGGCATCCACTTCATGGGCGAAGTCCCGTTCAAGCAGGTGTTCATCAACGCCCTCGTCCGTGACGAGAAGGGCGCCAAGATGAGCAAGTCCAAGGGCAACGTGATGGATCCCCTGATCCTGATCGACGAACTGGGCTGCGACGCGGTGCGCTTCACCATGACGGCGATGTCGGGCCAGGCGCGCGACATCAAGCTCTCCAAGCAGCGCATCGAGGGCTATCGCAACTTCGGCACCAAGCTGTGGAACGCCTCGCGCTTCGCCCAGATGAACGAGTGCGTCCGCGTCGAGGGCTTCGACCCGTCGACCGTCCAGCAGCCGATCAACCGCTGGATCCGCGGCGAGACGGTCAAGACCGTCGCCAAGGTGACGGCGGCCCTGGAAGCCCCGTCCTTCGACGCCGCCGCCGACGCGCTCTACAAGTTCATCTGGAACGTGTTCTGCGACTGGTACCTGGAGCTGGCCAAGCCGATCCTGAACGGCGACGACGCCGAGGCCAAGGCCGAGACCCGCGCCACGGCCGCCTGGGCCCTGGACGTGATCCTCAAGCTCCTGCACCCGGTGATGCCGTTCATCACCGAGGAGCTGTGGGACAAGACCGCCGAGTTCGGCGCGCCCCGCACGGGCATGCTGATCGTCGAGCAGTGGCCGCAGCTGCCGGAGAGCTGGATCGACGCGGAAGCCGAGGCCGAGATCGGCTGGCTGGTCGACACCGTCGGCGAGATCCGCTCGATCCGCGCCGAGATGAACGTGCCGCCGTCGGCCAAACCGCCGCTGTCGGTGATCGGCGCCAACGCCGAGACCAAGGCCCGCCTGGCCCGCCACCGCGACCTGCTGCTGACCCTGGCGCGCCTGGACAGCGCCCGCGAGGCCGACGCGGCGCCGGCCGGTTCGGTCCCGATCGTGCTGGGCGAGGCGACCGGCGCCCTGGCCATCGCCGAGTTCATCGACCTTTCGGCCGAGAAGGCGCGCCTGGCCAAGGAGATCGCCGGCCACGTCGGCGAGATCGAGAAGACCGGCAAGAAGCTGAACAACCCCGACTTCCTGGCCCGCGCCAAGGAGGAGGTGGTCGAGGAGAACCGCGAGCGCCTCGCCGAGGCCGAAGCGGCCAAGGCCAAGCTGGAAGCGGCGCTCGCGCGGCTGGAGGCGGTGGGATAATGGCGTTTCCCTCCCCCTCGTGGGGAGGGTGGCCCTGGCGGAGCCAGGGTCGGGTGGGGGATTGCTGAGTCAGCGGGCCCCACCCGTCCGCTTCGCGTCCACCCTCCCCACAAGGGGGAGGGAAGACTGGATTTCTACTTCTTCACGCCCAGCATGCCTTCGATCTCGGCCTTGCTGGCGTTGATCACGCTGGCGCCGTCCTGGACGGCCAGGTTCTTGACGTCCACGGCGAAGGTCTTGTCGTCCATCTTGATGGTGGCCATCGACTTGCCGGTGGCGTCCGGCTTGACCTCGGTGACCGAGCCGATGACCGCGCCGGTGTTGTCCTTGACGGGCTGGCCGGCGGCGACGGCCGCGGAGGCGGCGGCGGGCGCAGGGGCAGCGCTGGCGGCGGGGTCCTGAGCCGGAGCGGCGGCGGTCTGGGCCAGGGCAGGGGCGGCGAAGGCGATCGCCAGGGCGGCGGCGCCGAGAGTCAGAATTGAACGCATGGGGTTCCCATCTTGCAAAAATAGCGTCTCCCCCCGACGCCCCGTTACGCTGGCGTGACTTTGGGGCGTCGGCGGGACGCTGATGCGGTCAAAATGGGTCGGGGTTTGAACGCGGTTCGCTGGGCGGTCTCCAGCCGCCCTTGGACGGGGCGCTGCTCGACGGCTGGGCAGGAGCGCTCCGGGCGCTCGGAGCGCTGGGGGTCGGCGCGCCATTGCAGGGAACCCAGTCGTACTGGTCGTTGGCGGCGTTCCAGGACCAGGCGCCGCACGCCGGCGAGGGCGCTTCGTCCCGCGCGCCCGGCTCGTCGCTGTAGGTCGGCGGCCCGTCGTAGCGGTCGTGATAGACCGTCTCGGACCGCTCGATGACGACCGGCGGGGCGCTGTAGTAGCTGGGATAGGCGTAGTAATAGCCCGGATAGCCGCCGTACCAGTAGGGGTAGGAATAGGCCGCGCCCAGGGTCAGGCCCAGCCCAACGCCGCCCCAATAGCCGGCGCCCCAATAGCCGCCGTACCCGCGGCCGTAGCCGCCACGATAGTCGCCGTATCCGCCGCCCCGGTAGCCGCCTCCGCCGTGGTAGCCGCCGCCACCGCGATAGCCGCCGCCACCGCCATGGTAGCCGCCGCCATGGCCGCCGCCGCCTCCGTGATATCCGCCGCCGCCACGGCCGCCGCGCGACTGGGCGTCGGCCTGCGCCGGGGCGAGGGCGATCGCCAGCAGGCTGACGGACGCGAGCGCTGTCAGAACGATCTTCATCTGGACCTCTCCACGAGGCCGAGGGTCCCTGAGCCAACGGCCGCGCCGTGCGTGACGGCGACCTTCGCACGATACGCCCGGGAAGCCTCCAGCGGAAGCGCGGCGCGAGGCCTCAGCGTCCGTAGACGGCGTCGCGGACTTCCTTGGTGAAGGGGCCGTTCATGCCCTCGAACGCGGTGTTGGTCATGATCACCACGGTCAGGCGGTTCCGCGGGTCCACGAACCAGTTGTGGCCGTAGACGCCGCCCCAGGCCATCGTGCCGGCGGCTTGCGGGGTCTTGCCGGCGGCGGGATCGTCCAGCACCGCCCAGCCATAGCCGAAGCCCCAGCCGGGACCTTGGGTCTTGGCCTGTTGGCCGACCTGGTCCTTGGTCATCTGCGCCACGGTCGAGGTCTTCAGGATCGGGGCGCCGCCCTGGCGGACGGTCTCCAGCAGGGTCAGGACGTCGCCGGCCGTGCCGACCATGCCCGCGCCGCCGGACGGGAAGGCGGTCTTGTCCAGGGCGCGGCTGGGCGAGAAGCGGATGGCGGTCGGGCCGATCGGGACGTCCTGGTTGCCGTCGGTCATCCGCTTGGGCGCGGGCTGGGCGTTGACATAGGCGGCCGTCAGCCGGGCCGGGTCGCGGGCGACGAAGCCGGCGTCGGCCAGGCCCAGCGGCCCCGTCACGGTCTCGGCCACCACCTGGGGCAGGGGCTTGCCTGTCGCCTTCTCCAGCACCGAGCCCAGGGCGTCGATGGCCAGGGAATAGCGCCAGGCCGAGCCGGGCGGGAAGGCCAGGGGCGCCTGGGAGAGTCGGCGCAGGTCCTCGTCCAGGGTGACGCCGGACAGGTCGATGCCGTCCGAGACGCCCAGCGTGTGGTACGGATGCGACGGCGGCTCGGCCAGGCCGTAGGTCAGGCCGCTGGTGTGGGTCAGGAGCTGGCGGATCGTGATGACCGGGGTCGTCCCGTCGGCCAGCTTCGGCTTGAAGTCCGGCAGCCACTTGGTCACCGGATCGTCCAGGTTCAGCACGCCGTCCTCGACCTGCTTCATCACCGCCATGCTGACGAAGGGCTTGGTGACCGACGAATAGCGGAAGACCGCGTCCTCCTTCATGGGGCGTCCGGCCTCGCGGTCGGCCAAGCCGGCGGCGCGGTGGTAGACGACCTTGCCGTCGCGGGCGACCAGCACCACCGTCCCGACCAGCCGCTGCTCGGCGAGGGCGGTGTCGACCACCTTGTCCAGCCGCGCCGCCAGGGCCGCGTCGGGCGCGGCGGCGACGGCGACGGGCGGCGGCGCGGCCAGGCCCGGCGTGGTCGCCAGCAGGGCGGCGGCGAGGGCGAGGCTGGAGATCCACGGACGCATTCGACGACTCCCGGTTTGCGGACCTGAGGTAGGGCGATACCGGGGAGGGGGCAAGCGAGGGCCTGGACACCCCTCTAAGTAATCATTGTTCCCTTATGTTCGAACAGACGTTTGCATCCCGCTTCGGGCTGTGCTTTGTCGCTGGGGAAACGTGCTCGTCCAGCGAAGCGCGACCACACACCGGGAGAGTAACGATGACCCAGGCCGCATCCGCTTCGACTGGCGCGCCCACCCCCTCGATCCCCTGGCCCGCCATGTCGGTGAAGCAGGCCTACGCCATGATCACCGCTCCCGGGTCGCCCGGCGAGATGGAGGAGATCGACATCCGAGGCGTGAAGACCCGGGTCTGGAAGAACTGCCCGCCCACCCTGCGCGACACCCTGATGGTCGGCCGTGCGCACGGCGAGAAGATCTATCTGGTCCACGAGGACGAGCGGGTCAGCTTCGAGGCCTTCTACCGCGCCGTGACCGTGTTCGCCGCCGAACTGGAAGCGGCCGGCGTCAAGAAGGGCGACCGGGTCGCCCTGATCATGCGCAACCTGCCCGAATGGCCGGTGGCCTTCTATGCGGGCCTGTCGATCGGCGCGATCCTGACCCCGCTGAACGCGTGGTGGACCGGCCAGGAACTGGAATACGGCCTGACCGACAGCGGCGCGACCGTGGCGATCATGGACGTCGAGCGCTTCGAGCGCCTGGCCGAGCACTTCGACAACTGCCCCGACCTGAAGCGCGTCTATGTCAGCCGTTCCAGGGAGGAGATCGCCCATCCGTACGTGAAGCGGATGGAGACCGTGATCGGCTGCCCCAACGACTGGATCAAGCTGGACGAGAAGCCGCTGTCGACCGTCGCCCTGGGTCCCGAGGACGACGCGACGATCTTCTACACCTCCGGCACCACGGGCAAACCCAAGGGCGCGCTGGCGACGCACCGCGCCGTCAACAGCAACATCTTCGCCGCCGCCGCCGCCAGCGCCCGCAGCTTCCTGCGCCGCGGCGAGGCGCCGCCCCAGCCCGATCCCAGCCTGCC